>Ga0102590_1000105_pt1 | contig 236048 bp, 227 predicted proteins | sample AraplaMF_Col_mMF_FD_76859 | JGI IMG/M metagenome (GOLD analysis project Ga0102590, IMG submission 76859) | Arabidopsis root microbial communities from the University of North Carolina, USA - plate scrape MF_Col_mMF | ecosystem: Host-associated > Plants > Roots > Endosphere | place: USA... | reverse complement strand
ACTGCTGCCTCCCGTAGGAGTTTGGGCCGTGTCTCAGTCCCAATGTGGCTGATCATCCTCTCAGACCAGCTATGGATCGTCGCCTTGGTAGGCCTTTACCCCACCAACTAGCTAATCCAACGCGGGCCGATCCTTTTCCGATAAATCTTTCCCCCGAAGGGCACATACGGTATTAGTCCAAGTTTCCCTGGGTTATTCCGTAGAAAAGGGTACGTTCCCACGTGTTACTCACCCGTCTGCCACTCCCCTTGCGGGGCGTTCGACTTGCATGTGTTAAGCCTGCCGCCAGCGTTCGTTCTGAGCCAGGATCAAACTCTCATGTTGAGAATTCAATCATTGGCATTTACGTCACGTTCTGAATCGACGAGAACTTCACACCTGTCCTCTAAACCAGAAAGCCTAAACTTCCCGATCAAAGACCAGTGTAACTTCTCTTGATAAACGTGACCGCCAAAGTCTCTTTCAAAGATCAGGTATCTCTACCCGATCCGCGAACTCCGCCGCCCACGTTTCTCTTTCTTCTCATCTTCAATTGTCAAATAACAGACCAGATCAAACCAGTCGAAATTCCCCGTCCCAAACCCTAAAGCCCGGAACCAATCAGCATCGCAGCCAATTCAAGAAATCCAGAGCGAAAGTCACCGTCGCCAGCAGCGCCGCCGCCCTCGTTCTGTGAAGCGGCTTATAAGGCTCCTAACCCAAACAAGTCAACAAGCCTTTTTCAAAAAATCGCAGTTTCTGGCAACTGACTGATTTGGCTAGGGAATTTCCAGAAGGCTTGTTTGGGTGCCGGAAACACGCCGCTTTGGCGCAGGCTTGCGGCAAGCATCCACCTCTATATAGGACCGCAAAAGCATGAGACGAGGCCGTTTGCCCTCACATTTTCACAATCGGGTGGTCTCAAGGGCAGCGTGAATGTCGTGGCCGGTCCATTCGGGTCCGCTCATTTGACTCCCATATGTAAACTATGCACTTTTCCGACCACCCAAATGCCCCCTGGGCCTGGTTGACCCGATCAGCTGAAAGGATGCGGACGCCTTTGCCATGGTGACTGAGAAGATGATGATCCGCTCGTTCGGCAACGAGCCAGCCCTTCTCGCCGATGGCAGACGTGCGCCCGACCGCCGCGAAGTTTCGCTGCGCTGGCTATCCGGCACCTTCCTGACGGGCATCACCTCAAGCGTGCTGATGGGCGTGGCGCTCTTTGCCGCCCTCGACGGCCGCCAGCAGCTGGCGATCCCCGCCGAGGCCTATGCCAATATAGCCAACACCGCCAATCCCGACGCCGACGTCACCCGTGGCGGCCGCCTGATCGCGCCAGCCATCGCCGCCAAGCCCTCCGACCGCAAGATCATGGAAGTCTCGACCGTCGTTCATGAAGGCGACAAGGAAGTGGTGCGCCGCCAGCCTTTCGCGCGCGTGAAGATGACGCTCGCGGCCAATCACGTTGCCACCGAGGATTACCCGGCCTTCAACCCTCTCTCGATCTTCTCTGCCGACGAGCCGGAACCGCAGCCGGGCGTGCGCACCGGCCAGATCTACGGGTCCGACGTCGAATCCGAAGTCAGCCTGAAGACCGAGGCCTATCCGGCATCGGGTTCGAACCTGAAGATCGCCGCCGGCATGTCGCTCGACGAGATCGAGGAAAACGTCCGCTCCAACGGCTCGGTGCTGACAGACGGCGCCTCGCAGGTGGCAGCCCTCTATTATGTCGACCCGCAGCGCTTTTCGACCGACGACAACGACGTAGACCTGGCATCGGGCCTGACCGCCCGCGTGCTCGAGCAGAACATGACGGTGTCGGCGCCGGAATCCATCACGCCGCAGACGGAGGAATTCGCCGACGATATCGTGCCGGTCCGCCAGGACACGCCGATCGTCAAGGCCATGATGGATTCGGGCTATCCCGAACCGCAGGCAAAGGGTCTTTCCACCTATCTGTCGCCATTGTTCGGCTCGGAGAACCTGTCCAAGGGTGACGTGCTGCGCATCGGCATCCTGCAGAAGGGCGAGCAGGCGAAGATCATCCGCGCCAGCGTCTATCGCGGTTCCCGGCACGTCGTCACGGTGGCGCTCGACGACACCGACCATTATGTCGCCGGCAGCGAGCCGCCGAAGCTCGATGCGATCGCCACCGCCTTCGACGACAGCGCCATGACCGCGCCGTCGAACCAGAATCTGCCGCGCGTCTATGACGGCATTTATCGCGCCGCCCTCTCCTATGGCATGACCAAGGACATGACGGCGCTGATCATCAAGCTTCTCGCCAGCAGCGTCGACTTCCAGGCCGAGCTGCGCCCGACCGATACGCTCGAAGCCTTCTTCTCGGTGGCCGATGCCAGCGGCCAGGCGACCGACCAGTCCGAGCTGCTCTATGTCAACGCCCGCTTCGGCGACACCCAGACGCGCTTCTATCGCTTCCAGGATCCGGAAGACGGCTCGATCGATTACTTCGACCAGGACGGCAAGAGCATTCGCCAGTTCCTGCTGCGCAACCCCGTCCCGAACGGCATCTTCCGCTCCGGCTTCGGCATGCGCCGCCATCCGATCCTGGGCTTCGCCCGCATGCACACCGGCGTCGACTGGGCGGCCCCACGCGGCACGGCGATCATCGCCGTCGGCAATGGCACGGTGGAAAAGGCCGGTTGGGATAGCGGCGGTTACGGCAACCAGACGATCGTGCGCCATGCCAATGGCTACGAATCCTCGTATAATCACCAGAGCGCAATCGCCAAGGGCGTCGTCCCGGGCGCCAAGGTGCGCCAGGGCCAGGTGATCGGCTGGGTCGGCACCACGGGTGAATCGACCGGTCCGCATCTGCATTACGAGATGATCGTCAACGGCACCAAGGTCGACCCGCTGCGTGTGCGCCTGCCGGGTGGCAAGTCGCTCGCCGGTCCGGCGCTCGCCAAGTTCGAGGACGAGCGCAAGCGGATCGATACGCTGCTGGGCAATCAGCCGCCGCCGCAGGTGGCGAGCAAGTAGGCTTTCGGGTTGGTTCGGCGTTGGCTCGATGAGGTGAGCCGGCCGCTGTAAGCAACGTTTTTCCGTGTGGCGCCCCCCTCTGCCCTGCCGGGCATCTCCCCCACAGGTGGGGAGATTGGCTGGGGGCGCCCGCTCGCTTCACCTCAATTGTTTGGCGCAGACCTTAACCGCGGGTCGATCTCCCCCCTTGTGGGGGAGATGTCCGGCAGGACAGAGGGGGGTATGCCGAGCGCCAACGTCAGCGCTTCGCCGACAAAACACAAAAACGGCGGCCGAAGCCGCCGTTTCCAATCAAACACAAATCCGCTTACGCCGCTTCGCTGACACCGGCGCTCTTCGTGCGGAACAGCAGACGATCAGTCCCGCCGGTGATCTTCACCGTCGACCCATCCGGCACCTGCCCGCCGAGGATCTGCTCGGCGAGCGGATCCTGGACGTACTTCTGGATCACCCGCTTCAGCGGCCGCGCGCCGTAGACAGGATCGTAGCCCTTGTTGGCGAGCCAATGCGTGGCCTCGTCGTCGAGCTCGATGGTGATCTTGCGCTCGGCGAGCAGCTTGACCAGCCGCTGCAGCTGGATCTCGACGATCGCGCCCATCTCGTCCCGCTTCAGGCGGTGGAAGAGGATGATCTCGTCGATGCGGTTCAGGAACTCCGGCCGGAAGTGGCCGCGCACCATCTCCATCACCTGCTCGCGCACCAGATCGCTGTCGTCGCCGTCCTTCAGCTGCGTCAGATATTCGGCACCCAAGTTCGACGTCATGATGATCATCGTGTTGCGGAAGTCGACGGTGCGGCCTTGGCCATCGGTCAGGCGGCCGTCGTCGAGCACCTGAAGCAGCACGTTGAAGACGTCAGGATGCGCCTTTTCGATCTCGTCGAACAGCACGACCTGATAGGGCCGGCGACGCACCGCTTCCGTCAGCGAACCGCCTTCCTCATAGCCGACATAGCCGGGAGGGGCGCCGATCAGCCGGGCCACGGAGTGCTTCTCCATGTATTCCGACATATCCATGCGCACCATCGCCGTCTCGTCATCGAAGAGGAAGCGGGCCAATGCCTTGGTCAGCTCCGTCTTGCCGACGCCGGTCGGGCCGAGGAAGATGAACGAGCCGAGCGGCCGGTTCGGATCCTGCAGGCCGGCGCGCGCACGGCGCACCGCCCGCGATACGGCCTGAACCGCATCGCCCTGGCCGATCACCGACTTCGCCAGCTCGTCTTCCATCCGCAGCAGCTTCTCGCGATCGCCTTCCAGCATCTTTTCGACCGGAATGCCGGTCCAGCGAGAGACGACATGCGCGATGTTGTCGGGGGTCACGACTTCCTGCACCATGGCGCTGCGATCATTGTCCTGCGCTTCGGCTTCCGAAAGCTTCTTTTCAAGCTCCGGAATGACGCCGTAGGTCAATTCGCCGGCGCGCTGGAATTCGCCCTTGCGCTGGGCGATCGCCAGATCGTTGCGGGCATCGTCGAGTTCCTTCTTCAGGTCCGCGGCAAGGCCGAGCTTCTGCTTTTCCGCCTGCCAGCGGGCCGTCAGCGCATCGGCACTCTCTTCCAGATCGGTGAGCTCGGTCTCAAGCCGCACCAGCCGGTCGGCCGAGGCGACATCCGTTTCCTTCTTCAGCGCTTCGCGCTCGATCTTCAGCTGCATGATGCGGCGATCGAGTTCGTCGAGCTCTTCCGGCTTGGAATCGACCTGCATGCGCAGGCGCGCAGCCGCCTCATCCATCAGGTCGATCGCCTTGTCGGGCAAAAAGCGGTCGGTGATGTAGCGGTTCGACAGCGTGGCGGCCGAAACCAGAGCCGAATCCGAGATGCGGACCTTGTGGTGCTGCTCGTACTTCTCTTTCAGGCCGCGCAGGATCGAGATCGTGTCCTCGACTGTCGGCTCTTCGACGACGATCGGCTGGAAACGACGGGCGAGCGCCGGGTCCTTCTCGACATGCTTGCGGTATTCGTCGAGCGTGGTCGCGCCGACGCAATGCAGCTCGCCGCGCGCAAGCGCCGGCTTCAACAGGTTCGAGGCATCCATCGCGCCATCACCCTTGCCGGCACCGACGAGCGTGTGCATCTCGTCGATGAACAGGATGATCTCGCCGTTCTCGGCCTGCACCTCGTTGAGCACGCTCTTCAGCCGCTCTTCGAACTCGCCGCGATATTTCGCGCCGGCAATCAGAGCGCCCATGTCGAGCGCCATCAGCTTCTTGTCCTTCAGAGACTCAGGCACGTCGCCATTGACGATGCGCAGCGCCAGGCCTTCGGCGATCGCCGTCTTGCCGACGCCGGGTTCACCGATGAGAACGGGGTTGTTCTTGGTGCGGCGCGAGAGCACCTGGATGGTGCGACGGATTTCGTCGTCGCGGCCGATCACGGGATCGAGCCGGCCATCGCGGGCTTCCGCCGTCAGGTCGCGGGCGAATTTCTTCAGCGCGTCGAAGCCCTGTTCGGCATTGGCGCTGTCGGCCGTGCGACCCTTGCGGATTTCGTTGATGACCTGGTTGAGCGTCACCGCCGTCACGCCGGCATTCTTCAGCGTGATCGCGGTGGACGATTCCATCGCCAGCGCCTGCAGAAGACGCTCGACCGTGACGAAGCTGTCGCCGGCCTTCTTCGATGCCTCTTCGGCGGTCGAGAGAACCTTGGCAAGCGGTGCGGCAAGATAGATCTGGCCGTTGCCGCCGGAAACCTTCGGCAGCTTGGCAAGGGCGGCATCGTTTGCAAGGCGGGCCGCCTTGGCGTCGCCGCCGGCACGCTCGATCAGAGACGCCGCCATGCCCTGGTCGTCGTCGAGCAGCACTTTCAGCACATGCTCGGGCGAGAACTGCTGGTGACCCTGAGCCAGCGCATAGGTCTGCGCCGACTGGATGAAACCGCGCACCCGCTCGGAGTATTTTTCAATATTCATAAATAGACCTCCTTAAATCGCCCTGCCCTCATAAGGCACAGGCCGATGACTGAGATTGAGCTCCCTCAAGAGGCGAGCCATGTTTCTTCGCCGACGACCGAAACCGAGGCGAAGAACTTGCTCAGGATATGGTGGGAAGCCGCGAAAGTTTAAAGAGGTGGCGCGCCCAAAAAACCACGCCTGAAGCAACCTCCGAAGGGCCGAAAACGAGATCGCCCCGCCGGAGGGCTGCTCGGGCGGGGCGGGATCGGATTGTATCGAATGGCGCTTAGGCGGCGACCAGATCGTCCGTCTCGTTTTCCTTGAACATCTTGGCGAGGTTCAGGAAGCAGATCATGCCGTTTTCGGACGCGATGATGCCTTCGCAGAAGGCGCGGTCGAAGGATGCGGTAACCTCGGGAACCGGCTGCACCTGATCGGCCGAAATCGTCAGGATGTCGGAGACGCGATCAACCAGCATGCCGATGACCATGTTGTGCACTTCGGCGACGACGATGGCGCTGCGCTCATTGGCGACAGTGCTCTTCATGCCGAGCTTGAAGGCGAGGTCGATGATCGGAATGACCGAGCCGCGCAGGTTCATGACGCCGATGACGTCGGCCGGCGAATGCGGGATCGGCGTCGAAGGCGCCCAGCCGCGGATTTCGCGGATGGTCGTCGTCTTCACGCAGAATTCCTGGTCGTGCAGGCGGAAGGCAATGATCTCAAGCGTGTCGCCACTGAAGCTCGGAGAATTGATCGTCGTCATTAAAATTGTCCCAACTGTCGAAAGCCAGGGCAGAAGCAACCACGCCACCATTGGCGTCGATGCACTTTGCCTTCAAGCCGCCAGTTCTCTGAATATGAAGAGTACCGTTACGGTTACTGAGGACTGTAAAGAAAGAGTGTTTCCCAAATCTAAACCGACCGGCAGGATTTTTCGCCCGGCGCACTCGGTAGGTCTGCTCTAAGCAGGCGAGGGTCGTCCAGCAGGATCGCATCGGGCTTGATCGCAACAATCCTCAAAAGCCCGGCCTGATCCACCTCGCCAACGGGGAAAGGCGGATACTCTGGAAGAGCGACAGATCGCGGCTGACCGACCATTACAGCAACCCGAAGATTGGCCTTGCGCACAGCAGCAACGTTCTCTTCCAGCGCCCAAGCCTGCCAAAGCCGATACCAGGTCGCACCGGCGGCACCAGCCTGTTCGGCAAGATCAGGTCGATCGAGGAACGCCAGAATGCCGATCTCACGCTTCCGCGATCGGGCGAGACTGATCAGCGGAAGACTTCTCAATCCCAGCAACGCGCGCCGCTCCGCACCCGCATGCACGATATCCTCTATGACGCGGAACAAGGCGGCCTCGTCGCCAAGCTTGAAGTCCAACAACACGCCGAGCCCGCCGGAAGAAGCAAGCGCCTCGGAAAGCGTCATCACCGCGGGCAAAAGGTGGCGCAGGATCGGCAGATCGAGATCGGCCACATGGCGCGGATCGCCACAAAGCCGGCTCAGATCCGCATCGTGGACGCAGACGAGAACGCCGTCGCGCGTCTGGCGTATATCCGTTTCGATTGCATCCGCACCCGCGGCCTCAGCGGCGGTGAGAGCCGCCAGAGTGTTTTCAGGCGCCAGCGCGGCGCCGCCGCGATGGGCGATGACAAGTGGTCTTTTGGGCGGCGTGCCAATGGCTTTTAGCCAGAGGTCAGGCATTTGGGCTCCGTCAACGAACAACATACTGTCCGTACGTTGCCCGCGCCGCGAAGATACCGCAAGCCTCAGACGATGGTCTTCTCGATCTGCTCCACCGCCCACTCGACCTGGTCCTTGGTGATCACGAGCGGTGGCGCCAGGCGGATGGTGTTTTCGTGGGTGTCCTTGGCGAGAAGCCCGAGGTCCTTGAGCGCGTAGCAATACTGCCGCGCGCCGCCGGCTTCCGGCACCAGCTCGACCGCCATCATCAGCCCGCGCCCGCGCACCTCTTTGACGATGTTCGAGCGGATCGACCGCAGCCCCTCGAGGAAGTAGTTCCCCATCCGCTCGGCATTGCCGATCATGTCCTCTTCCGTCAGCACCTTCAGCGCCGCGCGCGCCACGGCGCAGGCAAGCGGATTACCGCCGAAGGTCGAGCCGTGCTGGCCGGGCTTCAGAACACCCAGCACCTCGGAGTTCGAAAGCACGGCGGAAACAGGATAGAAGCCGCCCGACAGCGCCTTGCCGATCAGCGTCACATCGGCCTCGATGCCCTCATGCTCCTCAGCCAGCAGCTTGCCGGTGCGCCCGAGCCCGGTCTGGATCTCGTCGAGGATGAGCGTGACCTTGTTGTCGGTGCAGAGCTGGCGCACCGTCTTGAAATAACCCGGCTGCGGGATGATGACGCCCGCCTCGCCCTGGATCGGCTCGATCAGCGCTGCCACCGTGTTCTCCTTGATCGCCGCGGCGAATGCTTCCGCGTCACCGAAGGGAACGGTGCGGAAGCCCGGCGTATAGGGGCCGAAGCCTGAGCGCGCATCCGGATCGGTGGAGAAGCTGATGATGCTCAGCGTCCGGCCATGGAAATTGTCGGAGCAGACGATGATCTCGGCCTTGCCCTCCGGCACGCCCTTCACCTCGTATCCCCATTTGCGCACCGCCTTGATCGCGGTCTCGACAGCCTCGGCGCCGGAGTTCATCGGCAGGATCTTGTGCGATCCCGTCAGCGCCGCGAGTTCCTCGTAGAGATGCGCCAGCTGGTCGTTGCGGAAGGCGCGCGAGGTCAGCGTCAGCTTGCCCGCCTGCTCGACCATGGCGGCGAGGATCTTCGGGTGGCAATGCCCCTGGTTGACGGCCGAATAGGCAGAGAGGCAATCGAGATAGCGCTTGCCATCCGTATCCCAGACATACACCCCCTCGCCGCGTGTCAGCACCACGTCGAGCGGCTTGTAGTTATGGGCGCCCAGGCGCTGCTCGGTATCGATCAATCTGGCTGAATTGCTCATGGTCGTCCCCTTTTGTTATGCGGCGCGGGTCGGGCGGTCGAAGATGCGGCGGCCGAACAGGCTGGCCGTCAGCTCAACGAGAACGCGCGCGCTCTTGCCCCGATCGTCGAGAAACGGGTTGAGTTCGACCAGATCGAGCGAGGAGACGAGCCCGCTGTCGCAGAGCATCTCCATGATCAGATGCGCCTCGCGGAAGGTCGCTCCCCCGGGCACCGTCGTGCCGACGCCGGGCGCGACGTCGGGATCGAGGAAATCGACATCGAGGCTGACATGGAAGAGCGCGTTCGCCGCTTCGACCTTGGAGAGAATGTCGCGCATGATCGCGGCAACCCCCTGCTCGTCGATCGAGCGCATGTCGAAGACGTTGACGCCGTGCTCCTTGATCAGTTCGCGCTCCGGCGCATCGACCGAACGGATGCCCACCTGGAAGACATTCTTCGGATCGACCAGCGGCCGGTCGCGCGGCAGGATGTCGGAGAGATCGGCCTGGCCGCAGTAATAGGCGACGGGCATGCCGTGAATATTGCCCGACGGAGACGTCTCCGGCGTGTTGAAATCCGAATGCGCATCGAGCCACAGCACGAAGAGCGGACGCTTCTGCTTGGCCGCATAGCGCGCCATGCCCGATACCGTGCCCATCGACAGGCTGTGGTCGCCGCCGAGAATGATCGGGAAACGACCGGCGTCGGCGATCTCGAAGACGCCGGCTTCAAGCGCCCGCGTGAAGGCACCGACGGTGCGCAGATTATGCGCCTTCGGATTGTTCGGCAGGTCGCGGGCAGGCACGATCTGCACGTCTCCTGCGTCAGCGACATCATGGCCGAGATCGACAAGCGCGCGGTCGACACCGGCGATACGAAGCGCCGTCGGGCCCATCGCGGCCCCCCTGCGGCCGGAGCCCTCTTCCAAAGGCGCACCGATAAGGGTGACCGATCGCGACTGTGCCTGCATCTTGTTCTCCTGCTCACTGCTTCCGTTGAATATCTGACATCGCCACGGCGACAAAAAGATGAAAAAGTGCCAGTTTCACAGCATGGTTTGACAGTTTGCCAAGTCCAACCATACAAAGTGAAACTCCCTCTCCTGCAAAGTAAGACCATGGACGACCTCGATCAGGAACTTCTGAGCGCCCTGCGCCACAATGCCCGCACCCCCGTCTCCTCGCTTGCCGCCATGACCGGCGCCTCACGCGCCACTGTCGCCGCGCGCATCGACAGACTGGTCGCCAACGGCACCATCACTTCCTTCACCATCCGCACCGGCCACGAAACCCGCGCCGCCGGCGTGCGCGCCATCGTCATGATCGAAGTGCTCGGCAAGCTCGCCGACAAGGTCGCCGACCAGCTGCGCGGCCTGCCGCAGGTGCGCGCACTCCACAGCACCAACGGCAAATGGGACTTCATCGCCGAACTCGAAGACCGCGACCTCGTCTCCTTCGACGAAACCCTGCGCCGCATAAGATTGATCGACGGCATCAACACGACTGAGACGAACATATTGCTGAAGACGCGGAAGACCAGCTTTTAACGGGATGGCGGGGAAGGCGGCACCTATTTCGTGCGCTGAAGGCCGACAGTGAACACCTCTTACGACTTGTTGACTCACCCAAGGGCGAACAATACCCTGCGAGTTCAGTCGTTAGGCTTGTCCTCAGATGACAGATCCATCTCTTCAGCGGCGCCTTGCCGCCATCGTCGTTGCCGATGTGGTGGGATATTCTCGCCTGATGGAGGCTGATGAAGTCGCGACGGTGGAGAACCTCCGGGTACTCCGTTCCGGCGTTATCGAGCCCGCCGTGACGTTCCACAACGGTCGAATCTTCAAGATCGTAGGCGATGGCTTCCGAATCGAATTCGCTAGCGCATTGGATGCGGTCAAGGCAGCGCTGGAAATACAACGGGCCACCACTGCCACCGAGACCCCGGGAGACCGACGCCTGCTTTTGCGCGTCGGCATCAACGTGGGAGATGTCATCGGCGACGGCTCGGACATCCTCGGCGACGGCGTAAACGTCGCCGCGCGCCTTCAGACGCAAGCCGCATCGGGCGGTATCTGCATTTCAGCCGGCGTCCACGGCGAAATCGTCGGCAAGATCAACGAGCGGTTCTTCGATGCAGGCGAGCGCTACCTGAAGAACCTGACCCGCCCGGTCCACGTGTGGCATTGGCCGGATGCGCTGCAAAGCATATTGCAGCTCCCCGAAAGCCCCTCGATCGCCGTATTGCCGTTCACCAACATGAGCGGGGATGAAGCGGACACCCATTTTGTCGACGGCTTGACCGAAGACCTGATCACCGACCTGTCCCGTACGGCTGGCCTGTTCGTCATCGCGCGCAATTCCGTCTACGTTTACAAGGGCAAAGCTGTCGACGTACGGCTGGTTGCCCAGGAACTCGGCGTCCGCTACGTCCTCGAGGGGAGCGCCAGACGCGCGATGGGGCGTGTCCGCATCAATGCGCAATTGTTCGACGCGCTTTGCGGCAAGCACCTGTGGGCCGAGCGGTTCGACAGGACGGTGGAAGATGTTTTCGAGCTGCAGGACGAAGTCAACGCTAAGATCGTCGAAGCCCTCGTCGGCCGACTGACCGCCCCGGCGCAACGCAATCGTCCGAAGAACGTCGAGGCATACGATCTGTGTGTCCGCGCCCGCCTCCTGACGGAAGAGTCACCTCAGACTGAACGTGAGGCACATATGCTGCTCCAGCGCGCCGTTCAACTTGAACCGTCATATGCCGAGGCCCTCGGTCTTCTCGCATATAACCGTTGGCTTGCCTGGACTCATTTCGGCGAGCCCGAAGATCCAAACCGGGCGATGGCAGTGACGTTGGCGCAGGAAGCGGTCGACCTGGATCCCAACGACGCAGGCTGCCGATACATTCTGGGGACCATCATGGCCTATGAGCGGCGATGGGAGGAATCGGAGGGAGCCTTCACCAAGGCCCTGGAGTTGGACCCCAACCACGCCGACACCTGGGCCGCCATGTCGGATATGTCCGTGCTTGATGGCAAGGTTGCCGCCGGCCTGGCGCAGATCGAAAAAGCCCTGCGGCTCAATCCCTACCCAGCCTGCTGGTACCTTTGTCATCTCGGTCAGGCGCAGTACGCCGCGCACGACTATCAGGCAGCGAAGGTTACCCTGCGCAGGGAGGAGACCTATCGTACAAACTCACGCAAATTCCTGGCCGCGACGCTTTCGCAGTTGGGCGACGACGAGGAAGCGCACCGGGAAGCAGAATTGTTCCTGATCGCCCATCCCCATTTCACGATCGACCATTGGCTCAACTCCCAGCCGCTGCGCGACACAGATGTGGGACAACACTTCGCCGATGGCTTCCGGAAAGCCGGCTTGCCGGAGAGGTGAACGCGGGGGCCCCACGCCCCCACCCTCAATATTCCTTCTCGTACACCACGCCCGCCTCGCCGGCGCCATTGGCACCGGCCGCCCCGCGCAGCTTCACGCCGCGCCCGACATCGAGGTTGATGATCGCCTTGGCGCCGTCCTTGGTGTTCTGCTGCAGCTCGATATAGGTGCGTTCGTTGAGATAGCGGCCGACACCGACATTGGTCTGGCCGTTGGCATCGGTGCTGATATCGAAATCGTCGACGCCCAGCTGGTTGCGCAATCCCTGGAACAGCGAGGTCGAGCGCCCGCCCGCAAGCTGGCTGACGGCATCGGCGAGCTGGGCGATCTGGATAGCCGAGAGCTTCGACATCGACTGCCCGAAGATCAGCTGCGCCAGCACTTCATCCTGCGGCAGCGCCGGCGAGGAGGAGAAGGTGATGGCGGGGTCGGTCGCCAGTCCCGCCACATCGACGGTCAGCGTCGTCGTGCCCGAGGTCGAGGTCGCCGCCATCTGCAGCGCCGGCGTCAGATCGCCGGCAAAGGTGATGCGGCTCTTGTCGGAGAAATCGAGCCGGCGGTTGAGGATGGTGAGACGCCCGCGACGCATGGTGAAGCCGCCGGAAACCACAGGCACGGACGCCGTGCCTCGAATGGTCACGCTGCCGCCGAGCTCGGCGTCGATCCCGCGTCCGCGCACGAAGATCTGCGAGGGCGCATCGACCTGGATATCCAGATTGAGCGTACTCGATTTGCCCCTCGCGCCTTCCTGCGTCGTATCGCGGATCTGAGCGAGAACGGCCTTCGGCGCGTTCTTGTGGCGGATATCGATCTCGCGCAGCGATGTCGGAAGCTTCTCCGGAACTGTGATCGAAGCCTTCTCAAGCGTAAGCTTGCCGTTCAGCGTCGGATTGGCAAGAAGCGGTCCACGCAGCCCGATCGTGCCGTCGACCGTTGCGACGACAAGCGTGCCGTCGACATAGACCGCCTTGTTGAGACGGACATCGATATTAGCGGGGAAGTTCGCCGCCGGCTGAATGCCGACATCGCCGGTCACCGCGATGTTGCCGCCGCTCGCGAGCTGCCCGGTCAGGCGCGAGATCACCGCGCGCTGCCCGTCGAAGCGGATATCGGCCGTCAGGCTGTTGATCTCCAGATTGCGCCGGACGTCGATGACCTTGGCGCCGCTGGTGGCAACCGTGCCATTGATCACGGGCGCCGCAGCCGTTCCGCCGACCTGCAGATTGAAGTTGGCGTTGCCTTCCGCGACGAACCCTTGCGCCGCGAGCTGCGCGCCGAGAACGGCAAACGGCAGGTTGCCGGAAAAGCGCATGTCGAGCGCCCGGTTCCCTGAAATGGCCAGATTGCCGCCGCCTCGCAGCGACAGTCCGGCATCGCCGGTAACTGTCGTGTCGATGGTGAGCCGGCCCGAAGCGAGCTTGCCGTTCGCGCCGATCGCAAGCGGCGAGACGCCCGCGCCCCGCGTCTGGCTGGTCGCGGCATTGCGCCAATCGAGCTTGAAGTCGACATCAGGCATCGGCAGCTTGCCTGACGCAGCGACCGTGCCGGAGATATTGCCCTCGGCGGCCAGCCCCGGAACGAAGGCGTTGGCGAGGCCCGCCGGCAGGTTCGATATGTCGGCCTTCACGGCAAGCGATTGCGCATTGGCGCCCGCAACCACGAAGTTGCCCGCCGCCTTCAGCGCCACGTTGTTGCCGGTAAGATTGGTGGTGAAGTCGAGCTTGTTGTCGGCAAGCTTGCCGTTGGCATTGGCCGACAGCGAACCGACGCCGGCGGCCCGCGTCTGCGTCGTTGCCGCGTTCTTCCAATCGAGGTTGAAGTCGATGACGGGATTGGCCGGCGTTCCCGATGTCTTCGCCCGACCCGAAATCGTGCCCTCGGCGCCAAGGCCAGGCACGAAGCCGTTGGCAAGGCTCGCCGGCAGATCGGTGATATCGGCATCGACGGAAAGCCCCTGGATGTTGGCCCCAACCAGCGCCGCCGTCCCCTTGGCCTTAAGCAATGTCTTGCTGTTGCTGGCCAGATTGGCGTCGAAATTGATCTTGTTGTCGGCGAACTTGCCCGTTGCGTCGAGGCTGAGCGCCGAAAGGTTGGCGCTCTTGGTCTGCCGCGTCGTCGCATTCGCCCAGTTGAGCTTGAAATCGACGGATGGCAGCGGCAGAGCGCCGGAAACCTTGGCGGTGCCCGAGATCATGCCGCCGGCATCGAGGTCGGGCACGAAGCTGCTGACAAGCGCTGCCGGCAGGTTGTTGAGCGTCGCATTGGCCTCGATCGTCGTCGGCTTGGTCCCCTCGATCCCGACCTTGCCCGCCGCCTCGAGCGCCGCACCGTCCTGACCGTCGAGCTTCGTCGTGAAATCGAGCGCCTTGTCCTCAAGCGTCCCTTTGAGCGCCAGCGCCATGGCGCGCAGCTTCGCCGCCTTCGTCTGGCTGGTCGCGACGTCGGCCCAAGCGAGATCGAAGCTGGCCTTCGGCTGCTGCAGCGTGCCGGATGCCGAAGCCGTGCCCGAAATCGTGCCGCTGGCGCCGAGGCCATCGACGAAGCCATTGGCGAGACCGGCCGGAACTCCGCTCAACGTCGCATCGACCTTGAGATCGCCGATCGCCGAACCTTGAAGCTTGAGATTACCAGCCGCCTTCACCGACATGCCGCCGGTGGCCGAGACGTTGCTGTCGAAGGTGAGCGTATTGTCCGTAAACGTCCCGTTGACCGAAGCGCCGACGCCCGAAAGGCTGGCCGCCTTGATCTGGCTGGTCGAGGCGTTCTTCCAATCCAGCTGGAACTGCGCGGCCGGCATCGGCAACTTGCCGGATGCGCCGAAGCGTCCCGATATCATGCCCTGCGCGGCAAGATCGGGCATGAAGGCGTTGGCGAGCGCCGCCGGAATATTGGCAAGCGTGCCGTCCACCTTCAGCGTCTGCGCGTCAGTGCCTGTCACGACGAAGCTGCCATCGGCCTTGATCGCAAACCCGCCGCTGCCGCCGGCATTCGCGTTGAAATTGAGGATATTGTTTTCCAGCTTGCCGCTCGCCGTCAGCCCGAGCGAGGAGAGCTTGGCGACCTTCGTCTGGCTGGTGGCCGCGTTCTTCCAGTTCAGCTTGAAATCGAGCGCCGGCGCCGGCAGCTTGCCCGAAGCGGTGACGCTGCCGGTGATGGCGCCTTCAGCATTCAGCCCAGGCACGAAGGCATTGGCCAATCCGGCCGGAATGTTGACGATATCGGCATCGACCTGCAGCGACTGCGCATTCGGCCCTCCCGTCACGAAGTTACCGGCCGCCTTCAGCGAAACGCCGCCTTTGCCGCTCAGATCCGTTTTGAAATCGAGCTTGTTGTCCGCGAACTTGCCATCCGCGCCGATCGCGAGCGCGGAAAGCCCGGCCCCCTTCGTCTGGCTGGTCGCGGCGTTCTTCCAATCGAGCGTAAAATCAGCCACGGGTGCGACCGGCGTGCCCGACACCGCGACCTTGCCCGAGATCGCGCCCGCGGCATCGAGATCGGGCACGAAGCTGTTGGCAAGGCTTGCCGGCAGTTGCTTGACCACGGCATTGATATCAAGCGCTTGGCCGGCCGAGCCGGTCACGTTGATCGCGCCATCGCCGGTCTTGATCTCGAGACCATCGAGCGTCACCGTACCGTCAGTGATCGAAAGCTGCGATGGCGCGGCCAGATCCACCGCAATGTCGTGCGGTTTGGCCGAGAAGCGGTCGAGCTGAACGAGCGTCGTGCCGGCATTGGTTTCGACACCGCCGCCCGCCACCAGCGGATGGTTGTCGTAATAGCCGTCGAGGCTGAAATTCGTGCGGTTCCCGAGCTGCGTGAAATTCACCGCCAGGCTATCGATCTTGTTGGTTCCGGACGCGACCTCGTCGGCCTTGATTGCCCCGGTTGCCGCGAAGGCCGAGAGATCGGTGACGGTGACATCGACATTGGGGTTGACGATCGCGAAATTGCCCTGCTTCAGGCCACTGCCCGTCGCCGCCACCGTCAGGCCGATCTTGCCGGCATCGTCTGTAATGTCGACCGATCCCTTGAGATCGCCCTCCGCCTTCTGGCCGGCCAGCGCCGCAATCAGGCTGAGGTCGGGCAGGTCGAATGTCAGCGCGCCCGTCGGCGCGAAGCTTTCGGACAGCGCGACGTGACCCGTGAGACTGTTGTTGCCGACATTGGCCTTGATCGACGGCAGCGTCGTCTGCCCGCCCTCGGACAGCACGTCGGTGCTGATGTCGATCGCCTGGCCATCGATCTTGCCGGTCGCCTTCACCTGCGCCTTGGGTGCCTTCGGATCAGCGGTCGCGGTCAATGCCACAGCGAGATCGCTCAGTCCGCGCCCGGCCATGTCGATCGCGGGAGCGTTGAGATTGGCCGAAAGCGCCAGCGCGGAGAGATCGCCGCCGGCCTTCAGGCTGTAGGTCACAGCGCCCGAGGCCGTGTCGAGCAACGGCTTGATATCGGGCACGCGGCCGGCAAGCGTCGCATCAAGCGTCGTTCCATCGAGGACGACATTGCCCGTCGCGGCCGTGAGGTCCGACTTGATGCTGAGGTTCGACAGATTGATCTTGTCGGGAATGGTGCCCGCGACTTGAGTCTCTATCGTCACGGGCGTCTTGAACCGCGCCGCGACGGCCGGCGGCATTGCCGGCGGCTCCACGGTCAGCTTGGCATTGCCGGTGAGCGAATTGTCGGTGAGCTGATACGCACCATTAAGGCTTGCATTCGCCGACGCGCTTTCGATCGTCGCACCATTGAAGCCGATCGCGGCCGGCGAAATCTGCAGCGGCAGAACGATGGTCACCGGCCCCTGAACCGCTCGGTTGATATCGGGGTTGGCGAAGGTCATGTCGCCGGCGACAAGGCGGATCTGCACGGCGCCGGAGCTGCCGCTGAGATTGAAGTTGTCGCTCTTGGCGGTCAGCTTCACATTGCCGATCGTCGCCTGCGGCAGCACGGCGGTATCGAGCGACGCGCTGGCATTCAGCCGCGACGCCTTGGCATCCCCCGTCAGCGCCAGATTGACACCCGTGATCATGAAGCGCGCTTCGCCTTCCGCCAGCGGCCAGCGGAAATCGACCGGCCCGGATGTGCCGAGCACGTTCGCATTCAGGCTGTTCTTGCCCTTCGGGTCCAGCGTGCCGGAGGCGGCGATCACGACGGCGCCCGTCGCCACATTGCCGGTCTGAATATCGATCTTGCCGGCATTGTCGAAATTCGCCGCGAGATCGATGTTCGTCTGCCCCGCGAAGAGCGGCCGGAACGCCGCCGGCATCAGCGAGCTCAGATCGCCGCCGCCCTTGAGCTCGACATGATGCAGAGCCTGGTCCGGCGTCAGCGTGTGATGCGCTTCGATCGCAGCCCGCTGCTGGCCATCTAGCGAGGCCTGCAACTTGGCTTTCCAGTCGGAGATCGGACCATCGCCATTGAGGCTGATCTCGACGGCCGGATTGTTCGGCAAGGCAAGCACGCCGGCGAGCAACCCGCCCTTGGGCTCGTTGAGCTTGGCCTTGACCGTCAGCTGGCTGTTTTCAGGCAGAAAGGCGACGTCGGCCGTCAGCTTGGCATCCGGCACGTCGTGACGGTGAACCGTGATATTTGCATCGCCGCCCTTCGAGTCGGCGCGTACACTGCCATCGGCCGACAGCGTGAAGGCGCGCCCGATCAGGGGCTGCGACAGGCTGATCTTCGGCAGCGAGATCTGATCGATATCGATCTTGATCGGCAGCGAGAAACCGCCGCTTGCCTCCCCTTCCGCGGCCGGCCGCGACGGCAATGTGCGGACGGGCTTACGCAGCACGCGGATTGCATCGGCCTCCAGGCGCGTCGCATGGAAGCGCCCGGTGAAAAGCGCCAAAGGATTCCAGTTGATCGACAGGCCGTCGACATCGGCAAACGTGCCGCGCGTATCCGAGAGCACGATGCGGGTAGCGCCAAGGCCGCCGGTCAGCAGCCCCTGCGGGTCCATCACCCTGATGGTCATGTCGCGGTTGGAGATCGTCGACGTCACCTTGTCGACCAGAATGCGGGCGCCGAAGCCGGTGAAGCCGAAGATGCCGATGGCCACGGCAAGCAGGATGACGAGAACGCCGGCTCCGTAACCGAGCAGTCGGGCAATCCACTTGAAGATGTTCGTCAGCGTAAGCATGGACCCGGAGCTATCCCGTTTTCTGCGCGGCTATCGCAATCTCGCTGCGAGCCTGAACCTCGTTAGAACGACTGACCGATGCCAGCGTAAATGCCGTAATCCGTTCCACCCTCGAACTTGTTGAGGGGAACGGCGAAATCAAGCCGGATCGGCCCGAATGGGGTGGCGTAGCGCAGGCCGATACCGGCACCCGCCCTGATATCCGAAAAATCGGGCGCAACATCGGCGGAGACCACCCCGACATCGATAAACGGCACGATGCCGATCGTGTCGGTGATCTTCACGCGCGTCTCGAAAGACGCGGTCATGAAGGAAGCCCCGCCCGTCGCCTCGTTGGCGGCGTTATAGGGAGAGATTTCCTGATAACCGTAACCGCGCACCGACCCACCGCCGCCAGCAAAGAAGCGTCGGGTGGCGGGAATATTCACAAGATCGTCGGCGCCAAGCAGGAACCCGGCCGAAAGCTTGCCGGCAAGCACGATCCGGTCTTCGGCGCCGAGGCCGTAATAGCCCGACACCGAACCCTCGAAGGCGGAAAAGAACGTGCCGTTATAGGCCTCGTAGCTCGGCGTCACCTTGCCCATCAGCCGGTAGCCCGATGTCGGATCGAGCTTGTTATCGCGCGCGTCGCGATCGAACTGGAGGGGGGCCGCGAAGGTCAGGTAGGTGTTGTTCCCGAACGCGTCGTCATCCTTTTCCCAGCTGACTTCGCCCGCACCGGTAAACGTATCGGTATCGTTGAGTTCGTAGGAATAGCCGAGCGATGCCGTCACCAGCTTGGCGCTATAGGCATCGGGATTTTCGGTCTTGGCAAGAATGCTGGCGATCAGCGTCCCTGATGGCACGAAGGCGCCGGGCTTGGTGAAGGTGATGCCCGCCGAGAAATCGAGATCGCCCAGAGCCGTCGCATCCCCGAGACGGCCGACGGCGCCCTCGACGCGCAGCCCTTCCGCGCCTCCGAAGAGATTGCGGTGGCCCCAGTAGCCATTGACGCCGAAACCGTCGATCGTCGAATACTGCGCGCCGACGCCGAAATAGCGCTGCTTGCCCTCCGACACCTCGATGATCATCGGCAGGCTGCCGTCGCCGGCCAGCTGGTCGCCCTCATGAATGGTGACGCTCGAGAATACGCCAAGCGCCCGCAGCCGCTCGCCGGCCTTCTTCAGCGCCTCCGGAGAATAGCGATCGCCCTTGTTGATGCGCGAATAGCGCTCGATGAAATCGGACCGCACCGCCTTTGCGCCGGTGACGCCGACCGTCCCGATCGGCGCGACCGGCCCACCCTCGGCCGCGAGCACGACATCGACAGTATCGGTCCTGTGATCGGCCACCACCTTGCGCGTGGTCAGCTTGGCCAGCGGCCGTCCCTCGCTCTTCAACTGCTCGACGATCTTGTCGCCCGCCTTGATGATCGTCAGCGACCCGGCCGAAGCGCCCGACCCGAGATCGTAATCGGCGGGATTGCGGTTGGCCGCGTCGCCGCCGAATTGCACTTCGCGCACATGAAACACCGGCCCGGCCGCTACGCTGACATTGACGGGCACCGGGCGCGAGCGATTGAAAGTGGGGTTCGGCGGCAGGTCGTCGATATTGCGCCCATCGACGGTGATGGTCACCACACCGCCATAGCGCGCCTTTTCATAAAGGGCCGCGATCAGCCGTTCGCGATCGTCGCGCGCTTTGACGACGACACCGAGATCGCCCGAAACCGGCTGCTCCTTGTCTCCGACCAGGCGCGAGCTGTTCTCAAGCGCCTCCTTGAGGTCGGGATCATCGGCATCCGATGTCAGCGTCACCTCATAGCGAACGGGATCGGGCACCTGGTTGGCGTCCGTATCGTCCTTGCCGAAGAAGTTGATCCCGAAAAGCTTGAAGGCGTAAGCATTCGACACGAGTGCCGGTGACAACGCAGTCGCCACCGCGACCATTGTCACGATGCCTGCTCGCCGATACGCAATACCCGGTTTCGGTGCCTTCCGTCTAATCTGCATCCGCCGCTTTTTGGTTACACTGGATTTAAGCTCTGCGCCCCCCGGCCTGATGCGACCTTAGCGGCAAAATTCATTTTGTTGTACCGTTTTAAACCGCATGATTGCTGATTTAGCGGAAAAAAACAAAAATCCCGGGCCAGAGACCCGGGATTTGAAAGGTTTTGGCGAAGGATCAGCTGCGGCAATCGTCGATATAGCGGCGACCATATTCGTCGCGGTAGTAGCACTGGCCGGGCTGTTCGGACACGCGGCCGATCAGCGCGCCGGACACGCCGCCGACAGCAGCACCCACAGCGGCACCACGAACATTGCCGGTAACCGCGCTGCCGATGATGGCGCCGGATGCCGCACCAATGCCCGCACCCTGTTGCGTCGGCGTGCAGCTTGCAATCGATAGGCCGATGAAGGCGAGCGCAATAATCTTTTTCATCAATAACTCCTGATTGGTCGCCCAAGCGGGCGGTGGCCGTCCCTGATTCCTGTCTTTTTTGTAACCTAGACTGCAAACTATGGCGCAAAAAGGGGCAAGCAACCGCTCCAATCGATTTCAATTGGTAGGCGACCGCGAAAATCGACTGGCAAATCGGTCACCAAGAACCATGCGAAGCACCACGCGCAGAGCTGCAATGCGCGATTGATCTGGCCAAGGACGCCAATTTCAAATTAAAGTAATTCGAAACTAGGGGCCAATTGACGCACATGGTGTTAAATCGGACCAAATGGGTTGACGTGCAGTCGTCATTGGGCGGAGAACGCCTGCACGATACTGGAGCATGAGATGGATTTCGAAGCATTCTTCAAGAACGAGCTGGAAGGCCTTCACAACGAAGGTCGTTACCGCGTGTTCGCCGATCTTGAGCGTCACCGCGGCAATTTCCCGCGTGCCACGCGCCACACCCCCGAGGGGCCGAAGGATGTGACCGTCTGGTGTTCCAACGACTATCTCGGCATGGGCCAGAACCCCAAGGTGATCGAGGCGATGAAGAACGCCATTGATCACTGTGGCGCGGGTGCGGGAGGCACCCGGAATATTTCTGGCACCACGCACTACCACGTTCTGCTCGAGCGCGAACTCGCAGATCTGCACGGCAAGGAATCGGCCCTGGTCTTCACCTCGGGCTACGTCTCCAACTGGGCGGCGCTGGGCACGCTCGGCGCCAAGATCCCCGGCATGATCATTTTCTCGGATGCGCTGAACCACGCATCGATGATCGAGGGCATTCGCTACGCAAAGTGCGATCGCGTCATCTGGAAGCACAACGACCTGCAGGATCTGGAAGCCAAGCTCGCTGCCGCCGATCCGAAGGCGCCGAAGATGATCGCCTTCGAGAGCGTCTACTCGATGGATGGTGATATCGCACCGATCAAGGAAATCTGCGACCTCGCCGACAAGTACGGCGCCATGACCTATCTCGACGAAGTCCACGCTGTCGGCATGTACGGCCCGCGCGGCGGTGGCATTGCCGAACGCGAAGGCCTGATGGACCGCCTGACGGTTATCGAAGGAACGCTCGGCAAGGCCTTCGGCGTCATGGGCGGCTATATCGCGGCATCCACCGCGCTTTGCGATTTCATCCGCTCCTTCGCCTCCGGCTTCATCTTCACCACGGCGCTGCCGCCAACGCTCGCCGCCGGTGCGGTCGCCTCGATCCAGCACCTGAAGGTCAGCCCCTTCGAGCGCGCGCGTCATCAAGACCGCGTTCGCCTGATCCGCGCCCAGCTCGACAAGGCCGGCATCCCGCACATGCCAAACCCGAGCCACATCGTCCCCGTGATGGTCGGCGACGCCGCCAAGTGCAAGTGGATCTCGGATCTTCTGCTCGACAACTGCAACGTCTACGTCCAGCCGATCAACTACCCGACGGTTCCGGTCAAGACCGAACGCCTGCGCATCACGCCCACGCCGCTGCACACCGATGCCGACATCGAGCACCTGGTCGAAGCGCTGCATTCGCTGTGGTCGCGCTGCGCACTGGCCCGGCACGTGGCGTAAAGGTACGTTCGACGGCGCTGCACTCTCGGCTTGGAGTTTACGGCAGACAGCGAGAGTCATAAGCTATTGAAAGAACGCGGAAACCCCACTCGCCGCGTCATCCTCGGGCTCGTCCCGAGGATCTAAGCACGGTGCCCGGAATTCAACGGTGCTGGGTGCATGAAAGAGCGAAGCAAGCTCTTCATTCTACCGCCAACCCGCGTCTCCCGCCTCGCCAAGTGTCCACTCACGTCCAGCAAGTTGGCCGCTCGGCAGATGCTCGGCACAAGACCGATCATGACGGCGGTGGGTTCGGACATGGCTGCGGATAGAGTGGGCAACCTGTTGAACGAAAACGGCGCCCCACTCTCGGCGTCATCCTCGGCCAACGTGCCGAGGATCTAAGCACGGTGCCCGGAATTCAACGGTGCTGGGTGCATGAAAGAGCGAAGCAAGCTCTTCGTTCTACCGCCAACCCGCGTCTCCCGCCTCGCCAAGTGTCCACCCACGTCGAGCAAGTTGGCCGCTCAGCAGATGCTCGGCACAAGACCGAGCATGACGGCGGTGGGTTTGGGAACGGCTGCGGATAGAGTGGGCATAACCTGTTGAACGAAAACGGCGCCCCACTCTCGACGTCATCCTCGGCCAACGAGCCGAGGATCTAAGCACGTCGCCGAGAATGCAACGGTGCTGGGTGCATGAAAGAGCGAAGCAGGCTCTTCATTCCGCCGCCAGCCCGCGTCTCCCGCCTCGCCAAGTGTCCATCCACGTCGAGCAAGTTGACCGTTCAGCAGATGCTCGGCACAAGACCGAGCATGACGGCGGTGGGCCTTGAGACGGCCAATCATCGAAGGAAAACGGTGCCGCACGGTCGCAGACTTGAAGACGACCGGAACCCGTCCCCTCAGGCAGCCTTCTCCCGGCTCGCCACCAGTACCGCAGCCCGCTGCCGGGCCTCTTTATCGACGGCAAACACATCGTCCATCGTCGCGGCCTCAGGCAGATGCGCCAGCTGGTCCATCACCGTCTCGGTCACATCGGCCATGGCGAGGAACGACAGGCGACCAGCGATGAAAGCCTCGAGCGCCACTTCCTTGGCCGCGTTCAAAACAGCGCCCTGCACGCCACCGCGCGTCATCGCAAGACGAGCGAGCCGCAGCGCCGGGAAGCGCGTCTCGTCGGGCGCTTCGAAATCCAGCCGCGCCAGCTTGGCGAAATCGAGCCGTTCGATTGGTAGGTTCGGACGGCGCGGATGCGCCAGCGCGTAGCCGATCGCGGTGCGCATATCAGGCGCGCCGAGCTGCGCCAGCACCGAACCATCGGTATAGCCAACCATCGAATGGATCACCGATTGCGGATGCACGATGACCTCGATCTGTTCGGGCGTCAGCCCGAACAGATGCTTGGCCTCGATCATCTCGAGAGCCTTGTTGAACATCGAGGCGCTGTCGATCGAAATCTTCAGGCCCATCGACCAGTTCGGATGCGCGCGCGCCGTCTCGACGGTCACGCCGGCCATCTCCTCCAGCGAGGCGTTGCGGAACGGTCCGCCCGACGCCGTCAGGATGATGCGTTCCACGGCGTGGCGCTGGTTCTCTTCCAGCACCTGGAAGATCGCATTGTGTTCGCTGTCGACGGGCAAGAGCGTGCCGCCGCCGCGGCGCACGGACTGCACGAAGAGGTCGCCGGCGGAGACCAGGCATTCCTTGTTGGCAAGCGCAATATCGGCGCCCTTGCGGGCCGCTGCCAGCGTCGGCGCAAGCCCCGCCGTCCCGACGATCGCCGCCATCACCCATTCGGCCTCGAGGTCGGCGGCTTCCATCAGGCCTGATTGACCGGCGGCAACCGCGATCCCGCTTCCAGACAGCGCGCTCTTCAGCGCCTCGTAATGGCTGTCACTCGCCGTCACCGCGAGTTTGGCGCCGGCCGCGCGCGCCTGCTGCGCCAACAGATCGACGTTCTCGTTGCCCGTCAGCACGGAGATTTCGAAGTTTTCGAGACCGCCGAGATGCTTCACCACATCGAGCGTGTTCTTGCCGATCGAGCCGGTCGAACCGAAGATGGAGAGGCGCCGAGGCCCGTTTCTGCCCGTGATCATGCGCGATTTTGCCTGCGTTCCGTCATTTCCCTCGGCTCTACAGGGGATTGGAATGAGCGGCAAGTGTGCAGTGCAGCAGATTTTTGGGCCTAAGGGGTTTACATCCCCGCCGGTCGATGTGATCCTGACAACAATCCTCAGGGATAGGAGCATTGGCAATCGTATCGGTTGCAATTTTCAAGCTCCGGCGGCGCAAATTTCGCGCCCGCTTCCGTATCCGCGCCAAAGGCCGGACGCGATTAAAACCAGAACGAGATGTTGGGTTTGCAAGGCGAAATCCTGCGCGCTTCCGTGCGTTTCCGCTTCAAGCCCGCATCGACCAGAAGACCCTCATCGTTACGAAGGGACAAATGGCCATGAAAGCGACAAGCAGTTTATTGCTTCTGCCCGCCGCGCTCATTTCATTCGCACCGCGCGTCCACGCAGAAAACCTCGTCATCTGGACACCCGTGAAAGTGTCCGAACGATCCTACAAGGCGACGATGGGCTTTCGCCTGCCCGCCGAATGGGAAACCAGCGCCGGCGCCGATATCGGCCTTGCGGCATCGAAGGGCGGCGTGCTGCTCGGCGGCTCGGAACAGGCCTCGCTCTGGGGCAAGATCACCAAGGTCAGCGTCACGCCCGCCGCTCGCGCCGAGCGCTCGGCCAGCGTGCGCGTCGATACGTTGCGGGGCAGCGGCGCGCTGATGCTCAGCCGTTCCCGCAGCTGGATCTTCTCCGACTCGCTGGACATGGTCTCGACCCGCTTCGTGCAGGTCCGTTATGACGCCGTCGACACGCGCCAGACATTCGTCGATACCTCGCAAGCACTGAAGTTGATCCAGCCCTGGACCGGCACCTCGCTCTCAGCGGCCGCCACCGTGTCGGGCTTCAATGGCGATGTGACGAGTTCGCTGGCGCTGAACCAGTTAATCCTCCCCGACCTTAATTTGAGCGCAACAATCAGCAATCCTGGATCTTCCACCCGCTCGGGAAGCATCAACCTGAACTACCGGGTCAGCTGGTGACCGCGCAAGCGGCATCGGATTTCGCAATCGAATGGGAGGAAGGAAGGCATGACATGGCAAGTTACGAAATATCACCGTCCTCAAGAAAGACGGACCTGAAGGAAGAGGCAGCGCTGACGGCGGATGTCTCCACCGCGCTGGCCGTCGCCAGCGGCTTCGATGCCTCGCACATCGCGGTGTCGGTCGAGCAAGACGAGATCGTGCTGACCGGATTGGTCGCCACCAAGGCGGACCTTGCCAGCGCGATCATCGTCGCCGAGACGACGGCAAGCGACCACACGGTTCGCAATCGCATTGTCGTCGCGCAGTCCGTGCTCGACGACCTCGGCGAAGCCGTCTGAGCATCAACCGGCGAAGCGTTCCATCAGGAAGCCCGAGGCGACGCGATCCGTCTTCTGCGTCGTGACGGGGCCGCTCGGCTGGTAGCTGACGGCGATGAGAAGGCCACCGATCAAGAGATAGGCAACCGCGAGCATCGAGAGTTTCATGGTCATGAGCTTGGTCTCCTTTGACCAGAACAACGCGACGGCTGGCCGTAGGTTCCCTTCCCGAAATGGGCCACCCACACGGCACCCATGAAACGAAAAAGCCGCCCCTCACGGGACGGCTTTTCCATTGAAATCATACGATAAAATCAGCCGGCCGGCGTCAGCGTGACCGAGGTGCCGGTTGCAGCAACGTTAAGGCCAAGCTGGCCGGTGACGCTGATGGTCTGCAGCTGGATCGAGCCGGCGGTGCCGCCGAACAGCACGTTGGCGCCGACGCCACCTGCAAGCGTGGCTTCAGCGGTGATGCCCTGGTAGAGGCCGCCGAGCGAACCGCGATGATAGCCTGCGGTCGGAGCAAAGACAGCCCAGACGAGACGGCCGCGCGTGGTGAAGCCGAGGTCGACACCCATCTTGCGGATGGTGCCGCTGTAGTGATCGACGGAGCCGCGCGTACCGTTGAAGACGCAATCGACGGACTTCGCCGAACCCAAGACGTAGCCGACACCGCCGCCGACGTCGCAGGTCAGAACGCCGATCTTGACGCCATCGCGCTGATCCGGCTCTTCATAAGTCGTCACGAGATCCGCTGCCGCTACCGAAGTAGCGAAGACTTGAGCCAGCGAGGCTGCTGCGACGATCGATGCGATTGTCTTGTTCATTGTGGTCTCCTTAGTATCCTGACGAAAAACATAGTGCCTTGTTATAACTTACCAACCCCGGCTGTATGAACAAAATTAACAAATGCTCAAAAGCAAATGTGTGGGGTTTGATTCGCTACATGCATCCCGATTTCTGGCTGATTTCGGGCGTCAATCAGGCGGCGCCTGAATAAATCCCTGTGATCGCCTGTTGTTCCACCGTCATCACGCGTTCTTGTCTTCTGAAGCGCGACGAATTGGTGGTTTCCGCGCACAAAAAAGGACCCCGGGCTGCGCCGGGATCCTTGATCGCAATGCGATGATTACTTGAAGTCAGGGCATGCCTCGCTCTCGGACGCGCCGCTATTGCCGCCCTGGGCGGCCGTCGTCCCCGGCATCGGCTGCGCCGGGCAGCGGGTGCGGTCGACGGTCCCGGTCGTATTGGTGTTAGGCCCCGTGCTCATCGTGCCGGGCGTGGTGCTGTAGGTGGCGTTCGGATCGACCACCGTTGGCGATGTTCCAGTCGTATTCGGAGCATCCGCGTTTGCGCCACCGCCGCCATCGACCGTGCTGCTGCCGATCGTCGATCCAGCCGGGCTCGGGTTGGACTGGGCCATTGCCCCGCCTGTTGCCAGACCAAGTGCCAGGATCGATGCCGCGATCAGTTTCGCTTTCATGATGCTTCTCCTTCTTTCGTATCGACATGGGGTCAACGACAGAGGGCTTTCATCGTTCCCAAAAAATACGGGCAAAAAAATACGGGCGCATATCGAGCGCCCGTATCCAAAAGTATCTGATAGGACCGCTTCAGGCTTGCCAGTCATCCGTCGCTGTATGCGCAGCAGCAGCAACCGGGCTATCAGCCAGCGAATAGGCGTGGATATAGTCGATCTTCATTTCCGAGCCGTTGGGCAGGCCATTCGTCGGCGAACCGGCAATGCCCCCGACAGCAAGATTGACGATCATGTACATCGGGTCGTGCATATCGTCAGGCGTGTCGGCATGGGCGATCGCCACGTCGTCGAAATACCAGACGATCTGGTCCTGATCCCAGAGCACCCCATAGGTATGGAAGCCCTCGGTGCTCGCGACGCTGACGGCCGTCTGGTCCATCGTATGGCTGCCGCTCGCTGCCGAATGCGCCGTCACGTGAACGGTGTTGGGATCCTGCCCACGCATTTCCACCACGTCGAGTTCCGGCGGCCAGGAGCCGTCTTCGGGCAGCAGCCAGAAGGCTGGCCAGACGCCTTGGTCCGTCGGCATGTCCGCCCGAATCTCGAAGTACCCGTAGGTCTGGGCGAAGGTCGAGTGGGTGTTGAGCATCCCCGACGTATAGTCGAAGCCTTCGAGCTGGCCGGACAGCGCCGCCGGCGTTTGCGCCGCCGTGATCGTCAGCACCCCGTCATGCACGGAGAACGGATTGACCGACGCCGTACCGGCATAAGACGGGTTGATGTACCACTGCTCCTCGGCATTATCGGGCAGCGTGCTGCCCTTCTCGGACGCCCACCAGAACTTGGCATCCCAGGTTCCCTGACCGCCGCTATGGAGCGACAGGCTGTCGAACTCGTCGGCGAAGGTCATGGTCAGCGCCGAGCGATCGAGCGTCAGCTGGAACTGGTCGGCGTGGAGCGCCGAAGCCGTGGTATTGGCCAGCACGAGGCTTTCGCCACCGCCGAGGTCGATCCTGAGATTGGCGCCTTCCTGTGTCGAGTGGCTGACGACCTGATCGAAACTCGTCAGGGAATAGCCGTTGAAGCGGATCGTGTCGTCGCTGCTGAAATCGACGATGAGGTCGCTGCCATTGCCGCGCGTGAAGAGAAAGGTATCGGCCCCGCCGCCGCCGATCAGCACGTCGTTGCCCGCGCCGCCATCGATCGTCTGACTGCCCGCAGCACCGGAGATGATGTTGTCGGCGCTGTTGCCGAAGGCATAACGCCCGGCGCCTGTTACTGTCAGGTTCTCGAAGTTTTCAGGCAGCGTGTAGCTCATCCAGGTGTTGATCGTATCGATCCCGCCACCCGGCTCTTCGACCGCGCGGTTGATGGCGGAGTAGAGATAATAGATATCGTCACCCGTGCCGCCCTGCATGGTCACGTTGACCGAACTGTCACCCCATATGCTGTCATTGCCGGCGGTGCCGTTGAGCACCGGTCCTGATCCGGTGGCCGACAGCCAGGCGGTGGATGATCCGCTATAGAACAGGCTTGTGCCGACTGCGTTTTGAATCGACTGTGGCATAGTCGTCTCCTAGGGTTTTCGTGATTGAAACATTGCCAAGGGCATCCACACGATGCCCTGATGGCCGAACGCTCCTCCCTTGCCCGACGCGCCTCCTTCCAGGCGCCATCAGGCACAGGCCCCTTATTCCTCCCTAAAAGCCCTTATTCCTCCCTAAAAGCACGAGCCGCCTGATCAGTGAACGGCTTGGCGAGATAGGCCAGCGCCGTCCGCTCCCCCGCTTCGATGAAAGCCTCCACCGGCATGCCGGCCACCGGCGTCAGCTTTCCAAGCCTTCGCCATTCGCCGTCCTCGATATGAACGCGCACGCCGTAGTAGCTCTGGCCGGTTTTCTGGTCGGTGGTGAGATCCGCCGCGATGCGCTCTACCCGGCCATTGAGCTCCATGGTGGTGCGCTGGTTGAAGGCCGACAGCCGCAACACCACAGTCTGTCCCACCGCGACCTGATCGATATCCTGCGGTGACAGCCTGAGATCGGGCGTCAGCGCGTCGCCATCGGGAACGATCTCCATGATCGCCGCGCCCGCCTGCACCACGGCACCGGATGCATGCACCGAAAGCTGATGAACGATGCCCGCCTGCGGCGCGCGGATGTCGATATGCTTGAGATCGTCTTCGACCGCGACCAGCCGCTCGGCATATTCGCCGGTATCGCTTTGCGCCTGCCGCAGCTGGTCGGAGACTTCGCTCCGCCTGTCGTCGCCAAGCTGGATGATCTGCAGTTCGGTCTCGGCGATCTTGCCCTTCACCTCGGCTGCCGATGCCACGAGGTTGCCGAGCTCGCCGGTGAGATCAGCCGCGTCGCGCTGCAGCGCGTAGACCCGCGTTGCCGGAATGATGCCTTGTTTCAACAGCGGCTCGAGGCTCGCCAACTCCTTGCCGATAATTTCGATCGCCTGCCGCTTGCCCTCCTGCTGTGCCACCAAGCCATCCGCCTGCTGGCCGAGCTGGCGGATACGCTCGCGCAGCTGCGCCACCTGTCCGCTAAGCGAAGCCCGCCGGTCCTCGAACAACCGCTGCTCGCCCTGCATCAGCGTCTCCCGCTCCTCCGGTGGGGCCTGTTTCACAAGATCGGGAAACGCGAACGTCTCGCGCCCGTCCCGCTCGGCCGAAAGCCGTGCCGTTCGCGCCGCAAGCTGCCGCAAGCGCCGCGACACGATCGAAACCGTCGCCCTCGCCTGCGTATCGTCGAGCCGCAGCAGCACCTGCCCCGCTTCCACCTTGTCGCCATTGCGAACGAGGATCTCGCCGACGGTCCCGCCCTTCAGATGCTGGATCGGCTTCACATAGCTGTCGACGACGAGTGTGCCCGAGGCGATCACCGCGCCGTTGAGATGGATGGTGGCAGCAAGGCTGCCGAGCACGCCGACGAGAACGAGAACCGCCGCCAGCGCCACAAGCGCCAGCCGCCGGATGGCCCGTTCGGCGATCGGTGCGCCCGCACCATTTGCAAGAGGCTTCATCGCGCCGCCCTCCCCTCGCTCACCCGCCCGAAACGCACCGGCGACAATGCCGCCGACACGGCGGCCACCGGCCTGCCAAGCACTTCTTCCTTCGGCCCGAAGCCACGCACCTGGCCGTCCGCCAGCACCAGCACCTTGTCGATACCCGCAAGCGCGCTCGGCCGGTGCGCGATGACGATCGCCACGCCGCCGCGCTCACGCACGCCCGCGATCGCGCGGGTCAGCGCCGCATCGCCCTCGGCGTCGAGATTGGCATTCGGCTCGTCGAGTACGACCAGAAAGGGATCGCCGTAAAGCGCGCGCGCCAGTGCCAGCCGCTGCCGCTGGCCGGCGGAAAGCACAGCACCCTCCTCGCCAATCTCGGTATCGAAACCCTCGGGCATCCGCACGATCATCTCATAAATGCCGGCGGCCCTGGCGGCCGCGATCACCGCATCCGACGAGGCCGTCGGATCGAAGCGGGCGATGTTGTCGGCAATCGTTCCATCGAAGAGCCCGACCTCCTGCGGCAGGTAACCGATGTGCCGCCCGAGCGCCTCCGGCTCCCATTGCGACAGCGACGCATCGTCGAGCCGCACGGCCCCCATGCGCGCCGCCCATATCCCAACCAGCCCGCGCGCCAGCGACGACTTGCCTGATGCGCTCGGCCCGACGATCCCGATCGCCTCGCCCGCCTTGGCTTCGAACGAGATGCCGCGCAGCAGCGGGACGGCCGAACCGGGTGCTGACAGATGCAGGTTCTCCACCTTCAGCCCTTTGACCGGCGCAGGCAGCCGCACGTCCGGGTCGCTGACTTCATCCGCCTCGCTCAACCCAAGCAACCGCGCCCAGCTCTGACGCGCCGCCGCAAAACCCCGCCACTGGCCGATCGCCAGTTCCACGGGCGCCAACGCCCGGCTGATCAGGATGGAGCTCGCGATCATGATCCCGCCCGTCGCCTCCTGGCGAATGACGAGAACGGCCCCGACGGCCAGCACGCCCGACTGCAGCACAAGCCGCACGACGCGCGACAGTGTCGACAGCGACACGGTGATCCCGGTCGCCTTAAACTGCGTGTCGCGGTAGCGGAGATTGATCGCCGACCAGCGCTCCTCCAGCCGCCGCGCGAAACCCATCGACGCCACCGTCTCGGCATTGCGGCGCGTGGCTTCGGCAAGCGCCGTCCGCTCCAGCCCGATCCTGGCTGCAGCCTGCGTCGGCGCCCGGGTGCGGACTTCGGCAATGATGGTCAGGCCAACGAGAACAAGCGCCCCCGCCAGCGCGACCGACCCGATCCAGACATGAAACAGGAAGCAGAGGCCGAGATAGAACGGCATCCACGGAAGATCGAACAGCGCCGTCGGCCCCGGCCCGGAGAGAAAGCCGCGCACCATGTCGATATCGCGCATCGGCTGCAGCCCGTTTTCCTCGACGCTGCGCCGCGACGGCGCGGTGGCGAAGGAGCGGAAGACGATCGGCCCGAAACGCTCGTCGACCGACTGCCCCAGCCGCGCCAGCACCAGTGAGCGCAACAGTTCGAGCAGCCCCAGGAAGGCGAAGAGCGTCAGCGTGATGATGCCGAGCCCGACAAGCGTCGGGAGGCTGCGGGCGGGAATGACGCGGTCATAGACCTGCAGCATGAAGAACGAGCCTGTCAGTGCCAGGATGTTGATGAAGCAGCTCGTCATTCCGATCCCAATCAACGTGCCCCGCACGGACGAGACGGCGGAAATCAGGAACGGCGCGGATGTTTTCGCCTTGAATTGGGACAAATGGCCTCGCGATCGCATGAAACTGGGGCAGTGATGTCCCGAACATGGATCACAACAGTGACGAGAGCTTGCTCTTTCTATGGTTGTGCAAAACTAATAAATCTCACTGTTAACGCGAGTTTTGCATCGCAACATGACCCTGTGCCGCCATGACGCAATACCGTCCCCTGATGAGACAGCTGCCCAAAATTTGCGTTTGCCCGACATCGCTCGTGTCCACGACACCGAGCGGACCAGCACAGGATTGAACAGGTGGGTCATGGCGAAGAGGAGAATGTCGTCAAAAGCTTATTGATCGACAGGGACAGTCAAGCTATGCAGGGGACGTTGTCCACGTAGCTCAGCAGGATAGAGCACAGGATTCCTAATCCTGGGGTCGGAGGTTCGAATCCTCTCGTGGACACCATTTTCCTGCACATTCGATCGTCTGCCGCGGCCTTGGCCGGGCTCCATCGCGTCACGCGCGTGTGGGGAAGACCCGGGCAGCCCGGGTCTCCGATATCAGCCGATCATTCGCCCAAACGCTGTTCTGCGAGCCGCACCCAGTACGAAATGCCGTGGCTGATGACGTCGTCGTTGAAGTCGTAGGCCGGATTGTGCAGGCCGGCGGTGTCGCCATTGCCGATGAAGATGAAGGCGCCCGGGCGGGCGTTCAGCATGTAGGAGAAATCCTCGCCGCCCATCATCGGATCGATATCGACATCGACGTTGCCAACACCCGCGATATCCGTCGCCACCGCCGTCGCATGCTCCGTCTCACTCGCATGATTGGATGTGACGGGATAGTTGCGCTGAAAATGGATATCGGCCACCGCATCATGCGCTTCGGCCACGCCGGAAACGATCTGCCGGAAGCGCTTCTCCGCGAGATCGCGCACCGCCTCGTCGAGCGTGCGCACGGTGCCGGCGAACGTCGCCTCGTTGGGGATGACGTTATGCGCGAAGCCGGCGTTGAACTTGGTGACCGACACCACGACCGAGCGCAGCGGATCGACATTGCGGGATGCGATCATCTGCAGGTTGGTAATGATCTGCGTGCCGATCGCGATCGGGTCGATCGTGCGATTCGGCTGCGCCGCATGCCCGCCGCGCCCCTTGACCGTGACGGTGAACTCGTCGGTCGCGGCCATGATCGGCCCCTTGCGGATGGCGAAATGGCCGACGGGCAGGCCGGGCATGTTGTGCATGCCGTAGACTTCCTGGATGCCGAAGCGCTCCATCATGCCGTCCTTGACCATCAGATCGCCGCCGGCGCCACCTTCTTCCGCCGGCTGGAAGATCACCGCGACATTGCCGTTGAAATTGCGGGTCTCGGCCAGATACTTCGCGGCTCCGAGCAGCATCGCCGTGTGCCCGTCATGGCCGCAGGCGTGCATCTTGCCCGCTATCTTCGATGCCCATGGCTTGCCCGATATCTCGGTCAGCGGCAGCGCGTCCATGTCGGCGCGCAGGCCGATGGTGCGCGATCCCGCGCCATTGCCCTTGATAAGGCCGACCACGCCGGTGCGGCCGATGCCGGTGACGATCTCGTCGACGCCGAATTCCTTGAGCTTCTCGGCCACGAAGGCGGCCGTCTCTTCCACCGCATAGAGCAGGCCCGGCCGCTCGTGAATGTGCCGGCGCCACTCGGTCACTTCGTCCTGAAGTTCGGCGGCTCTGTTCAAAATCGGCATGCTTGCTTCCCTGCTGAAAATCGAAAACGGCGGCAATAACGGGATTGATACCACGGCTCGCAAATAAGTTAGACAATGACCTTTGCCATGTCATGGCCATATACGTTAAATAGGGGAAACTTTCGAGACATCAGGACATCTTTAAGGACAAACCGTGTCGACGCGCCAGAAACGCCTGCTTGCCGCCTTGCGGCCGATCACCATCGCCGCTTCCGCAGCCGCCATCGCTTTTTCCGCGACGTCCGCCGCCTATGCCAATCCGCACATCCTGGTCGATGTGCAGAGCGGCCGCGTGCTTGAGCATGAGGATGCCTTCCGCAAGTGGTATCCGGCCTCGCTCACAAAGCTGATGACCATCTACACCACCTTCGACGCGATCCGCTCCGGCCAGATCAGCGTCGATACGCCGATCGTCATGAGCAAGACCGCCGCCGCCCAGCCGCCGGCCAAGATGTATTTCAAGCCGGGCCAGAAGCTGACGCTCGACAGCGCGCTGAAGATCCTGATCGTCAAGTCCGCCAATGATATCGCGGTTGCCGTCGCCGAAGCAGTCGGCGGCACGCAGGACGCTTTCGTTCTCCGCATGAACGCCGAAGCCGCCAAGCTCGGCATGAACGACACCCACTTCGTCAATCCAAACGGCCTGCCCGGCAAGGGCCAGTACACGACGGCGCGCGATCTCGCGATCCTGTCGGTCGCGCTGCGCCGCGATTTCCCGCAATATGCGAGCTACTTCTCGCTGGAGGGGATCACGACAGGCAAGCAGAACATCCCTGCCATCAACATGCTGATCGGCCGCTTCGCCGGCGCCGATGGCATGAAGACCGGCTTCATCTGCGCATCAGGCTTCAACCAGATCAGCTCGGCGACGCGCAACGGCCGCACGCTGGTTTCCGTCGTGCTCGGCACCGATAGCCTCGCCGCCCGTGCGGACGCGTCGGCCGACATGCTGCAGCGCGGTTTCACCACGCAGCCGACAGGCACCGACACGCTGGGCTCGCTGAAGCCCTATGGCGAAACGCAGGAAGTCGCCGATCTCACGGCCGAGATCTGCAGCGCCAAGGGCGCCAAGATCCGCAGCGAAACGCGCGACGAGGTCGGCCGCATGAAGATCCATTCGCCCTATATCCAGGAAATGGATCACGAGCCGAACTTCGTCTATGCCGGCCTGATCCCCGGCCAGAACGACCCGCAGCCCGACAAGCTGGCGACGGCCGATGGCGTCGGCGATATCGCAAACGTGCCGATCCCGACACCGCGCCCCACCTCTGGCTTCTAAGGCTTACAGACCTCTAAGGCGTAAATATATCCAAGGCATACAAGCATGAGCGCAGTTGCGGATCGCATTCCGGTCACCATCCTCACCGGCTTTCTCGGCGCGGGCAAATCGACCCTTCTGAACCGCATCCTCAAGGATCCGGCCATGAAGGATGCGGCCGTGATCATCAACGAATTCGGCGATGTCGGCATCGATCATCTATTGGTCGAAAGCTCCGGCGACGCGATCATCGAGCTGTCGGATGGCTGCCTGTGCTGCACCGTGCGCGGTGAACTGGTCGATACGCTCGCCAACCTGATGGACGCCATCCAGACCGGCCGCGTCAAGCCAGTGAAGCGCGTCGTCGTCGAGACCACGGGCCTTGCCGATCCGGCGCCGGTCATGCAGGCGATCATGGGCAATCCTGTTATCGCCGAAAGCTTCTCGCTCGATGGCGTCGTCACCGTCGTCGATGCCGCCAACGGGCTGCAGACGCTCGACAACCACGTGGAAGCCGTCAAGCAGGCCGCCGTGGCCGATCGCCTGATCATCTCGAAGAAGACGCTGGCTACCCCGGCAGTCCTGGAGAAGCTTGAAGCCCGCCTGCGCGCGCTCAACCCGCGCGCCGCGCTGATGGATGTCGACGACGCCGCCACCGGCACCGCCGCGACCCTCGTCAACGGCATTTACGATCCCGCCACCAAGAGCGCCGATGTCGGCCGCTGGCTGCGTGACGAAGACGCCCACGATCACGGTCATGATCACCATGGGCACGATCACGGCCATCATCATCACGATCACCACGACCACGATCATGGGCATCACCATCATGATCATCATCACCACGACCATCAGCACGCGCACGACGTGAACCGTCACGACGCCTCGATCCGCTCCTTCTCGATCGTCGAGGAAAAGCCGATCGACCCGATGGCGCTCGACATGTTCGTCGATCTCCTGCGCTCGGCGCACGGCGAAAAGCTGTTGCGGATGAAGGCGATCGTCGCGATGTCGGATCGTCCCGACCGGCCACTGGTGCTGCATGGCGTGCAGAGCATCTTCCACCCGCCGATCCGGCTGCCGGCCTGGCCGGATCCTCAGGACCGGCGCACCCGCATGGTGCTGATCACCAAGGATCTGCCGGAAGCCTTCGTCAAGGACCTGTTCGACGCCTTCCTCGGCAAGCCGCGCATCGACACCGCCGACCGCACGGCCCTCAACGACAACCCGCTGGCCATCCCAGGAATGCGCTTTTAGCCATTCCGCTGGAATGCGTTTTTAGAGCTATCGCTTGCGGATCAGGAAACGGTGACCGCTCTCGGTCTTCTCGGTCTCGATCAACTCGTGACCATCCTCATGGCAGAAATGCGGAATATCGATCCCCGCCAGGGGATCGGTCGTCTCGACACGGATCGTCGCGCCTGATGGCAGCGACGACATCTTCTTGCGTGTCTTGATGACGGGCAGCGGGCATTTCAGCCCGCGCAGATCATAGGAAATGGCGCTCACGCCCTGATCAGTCCCGGCCCCAGAACTTCCAGAACGGCTTCTTGGAGGCGACCTCGACCGATTCAGGCTGCTCGACCGGTGCGAACGCCGTCGCGGTGGTCGGAGCGGATTCCATCGGGTTCGGCGTCGGCACCGGCACGGATGCCGGGTTGACGATCGCGGCATCGGCCGTCTTCACGCCAGCGGTGGCATCTGAAGGTGTCGAGCCGGTCACCGTATTGGCCGCAACCGTGGTCGCAGTCTTGGCGGCAGCCATCCCTTCGAGATCGGCGACCTTCATCATCTTGCCGGCTTCGAGCGACGTGCCGGTCGGCGCATAGGCGAGTTCGCGGCCCTTGCGCTGCTTGGCAACGACGGCCTTGCGCTCGGCTTCCGACGGATCGTACCACGCCATGCCGTCGAATTCCTTCGACGCCTTGGTGTAGGCCAGCTCATAGGTCTTGTCGTAGGAGGCGAGTGCCGCCGTCAACGCCGGCGGCGTCGACATCTCGGGGCACTTGCCGCCGGGATTGAACGCGCCCGAAGACTGCTGGTTGAAGACGTATTTCTTCTCGCAGAAATTCACTTCCGGCGGACGCTTGGTGACTTCGAAATTGTCGTAGCCGACCTTCAGCATCTTCCAGAAGTCGAAGTTCTCGTTCATCCGGTGCTTGAACATGTTCTCGGCCGTCATCCGGAACGGAAAGGCCTGCAGCTGCACGCCGGTCTGGCCGCCCTTGAAGGCGTCGCGCGCGAATGCGTAAATCTCGAGCACCTGCTCGTCCGTCATCGAATAGCAGCCCGACGACGAGCATGCGCCATGGATCATCAGATCCGTGCCGGTGCGGCCGTTGGCGGCGTCATAGCGGTTCGGAAAGCCGGTATTGATGGCGAGATAATATTTCGAGTTCGGGTTCAGGTTCGCCTTGGTCAGGTTGTAGAAACCTTCCGGCGCCTGCCGGTCACCCTGTTTCACCTTGGGACCGAGACGGCCCGACCAGGCGCAGATCTTGTAGCTGGCGATCTTGTCGTAACGGTTGTCCGTCTTCGCCTTCCAGATCTCGAGCTGGCCTTCTTCCTTGAAGATGCGGATCAGGATCGGCGAATTGCGATCCATGCTCTTCGCGGCCATTTCGTTGAGGATGCGCGGCGGAAGCGGCTGTTCGACCTTGTTCTTGACCTTGGAGAGGTCGATCTGCGTGGTTTCCAACGCGTCGTTGCAGCCGGCCAAGGCCAGCGCCATCAGGGAAACATAGGCAAAATGACGAAAGCGCATTCAATCTAGCCCAATTACGAGATGCGACCCAATCCGTTGAACGGGTTCGAAGTGAAGCGAATCATTGGCCCAATCTGGTTTATAAAACCTTAACGACCATGCCGCGCACCCACGACCCCCGCAAGCACAAAAGCTATTGATAACACTAATGTGGCCAAGGTTTGGCCGCAATCCGCGGCCTCCCCCAAGCCTGCTTCGCATCCTTGTTAGAGGTTGCGACCCATGTTCAGGAACTTCTGGCGACGATCGTTGCGGATCTGCTCGCCGGTGCGGCTCGCCATTTCGCCGAGCGCATTGGCAATCACATCGCCGGTCGACGCGATCACGCTATCAGGATCGCGATGCGCGCCGCCGAGCGGCTCACCGATGATGCCGTCGATGATCCCGAGCGCCTTCAGGTCGTCCGAGGTGATCTTCATGTTGGTGGCCGCTTCCTTGGCGCGCGCGGAATCGCGCCACAGGATGGAGGCCGCACCTTCAGGCGAGATCACGCTGTAGATCGCATGCTCGAGCATGTAGACCCGGTTGCCGGTGGCGATCGCGATAGCACCGCCCGAACCGCCTTCGCCGATGACGACGGAGATGATCGGAACCTTGAGGCCGAGGCACATTTCCGTCGAGCGGGCGATGGCTTCCGCCTGGCCGCGCTCTTCGGCGCCGACGCCGGGATAGGCGCCTGCCGTATCGACCAGCGTGATGACGGGCAGACCGAAGCGGTCGGCCATCTCGAGCACGCGGATCGCCTTGCGGTAGCCCTCGGGGCGCGCGCTGCCGAAATTGTGCTTCAGGCGGCTCTTCGTGTCGTTGCCCTTTTCCTGGCCGATGACGGCAACAGGCTGGCCGCGGAAGCGCGCGAGACCCGCCTGGATCGCGGCGTCCTCGGAAAACTTGCGGTCGCCGGCGAGCGGCGTGAATTCCTGGAACAGCGTCTTGGCATAATCGACGAAGTGCGGCCGCTGCGGATGACGCGCGACCTGGGTCTTCTGCCAGGCGTTGAGCTTCGAATAGATTTCGACCGTCGCTTCGCGAACACGAACTTCGAGCCTGCCGATTTCATCGGATGTGTCGATGCTCTCGTCTTCCGAGGCAATCTTCTTCAATTCGATGATCTTGCCTTCGAGGTCGGAGATCGGCTTTTCGAAGTCGAGATAATTGTGCATGAGGTGCGTTTCCGTTCCTTGTGCCCGGGGCATTTGTCTTTTGGCTGCCCTTGTCGCCGGTCCTAATCCTGCTTTTTCGCCTGTTTGGCAAGGGGGTGATGCGTTTGGACCAGTTGCTGGAGCCTTTCTTCCAGCACATGCGTGTAGATTTGCGTGGTGGAAATGTCCGAATGGCCAAGCAGTTCCTGCACCACGCGCAGATCGGCGCCGTTGGCCAGCAGATGGCTGGCAAAGGCGTGCCGCATCACGTGCGGCGAGATCATCGATGGTGTCAGCCCCGCCCGGATCGCCAGGTTCTTGAGGTCGCGGGCAAAGACTTGCCGGGCGAGATACCCCTCTTTCGAAGCCGCCGGAAACAACCACGGGCTTTCCTGTGGATTTTCGGCTTTCGCCGCCTCTTCAGCCAGCATCCGGCCATAAAGCTTCAGCGCTGCGATCGCCGATTGCGACAGCGGCACCAGCCGCTCCTTGTTGCCCTTGCCGCGAATAATCAGGAAGCGCCCTTCCTGATCGAGCACGCGGGCGGGAAGCGACACCAGCTCGCTGACGCGCATGCCGGTGGCGTAAAGCAGCTCCAGGAGCGCCAGCATGCGCAACCGCTGCAATTGCCCCGGCGCCTCGTCCTGCGCCTCCTCCTCGGCCTTTTCCAGCAGTCGTCCGACTTCGTCGACGCCCATCGTCTTCGGCAGCGCCCGCCCCTTCTTCGGCGCGTCGAGAATGCCGGTCGGATCGTCGGTGCGCAGTCCCTCGGCGTAAAGGAACTTGTAGAACTGCCGCATCGCCGCCAGCCGCCTCGCCTGCGACGAGGGCTTGAAGCCCTGCGCGGCAAGCGAAGCCAGATAGGCCGAGAGATCGGCGGAGGCGGCCTCGGTCAGCCGCACGCTTCTGCCGTTCAGGAAGGAATGCAGGTCGTCGAGATCGCGCTCGTAGGAGGAAAGCGTATTGGCCGCGGCACCCCGCTCGGCACTCATCATTTCGAGAAAGGACTCGACCTGAACGCGGCTGAGATCCCTCATCGCGTCACTTCTTCGCCGGGCTGATCGCGCCGGTGGCGGGCGGGTTGATCCGCTCGGATGGAATGCGGATCGTCACGTCGCGCTCCTTCGGCTCGACGAAAGTCACGAGCGCCCACATCGTTCCGTATATCGCTCCGGCGATGACCGCCAATATGGCGAGAAATCGGAACAGGCTCGGCATTCAACAACTCCATGGCTTTGCTTCTTTATGAAGAAGCGCGTTTGCAAGTGCAAGAAGCAGCTTTTGAACCATGATTCCCTTACCTCTGACTTGACGCTACACCTGCATTTGTTGATACCGTTCGCAAACAAAGTGTGAATGGACCAATGAACGACCCAGTTCTGATCGTTGCCGATAGCCTGAGGGACAGAGCTCGTGCTGCGCTCGGTTCGCGCAATCTGATCCTCGTTGGTCTGATGGGCGCCGGCAAGTCGTCGGTGGGCCGCATCGTCGCCACCCAGCTGGGCATCCCTTTCATCGATAGCGATGCGGAAATCGAGCGCGTGTCGCGCATGTCGATCAGCGAGCTTTTCGCAGCCTATGGCGAGGACGAGTTCCGCGCGCTCGAGGGACGGGTGATGAAGCGGCTGCTGAAGGGCGGGCCGCGTCTCGTCTCCACCGGCGGCGGCGCCTTCATCAACGACCGCACCCGCAAGCATATCAAGCGAGGCGGCCTGTCGGTCTGGCTGAAGGCCGATCTCGACGTGCTCTGGGAGCGCGTCAACAAGCGCGACACCCGCCCGCTGCTGAAGACCGAAAATCCCAAGCAGACGCTCGAAAACCTGATGAACGCAAGATACCCGATCTACGAGCAGGCAGACCTCACCGTCTTGTCGCGCGATGTGCGCAAGGAAGTGATGGCCGACGAAGTGCTGAAAGCCGTGATCGACAGCAGAACCGAAAGTGCAGCCTGATGAATGCGATTGCCGCCTCTGCCGAATGCAAGGTTCACGTGCCGCTGGGCGACCGCGCCTACGACATCCTGATCGGCCCCGGCCTGATCGCACGTGCCGGCGCCGAGATCGCCGCCCGCCTCAAGGGCCGCAAGGCCGCCATCATCACCGACGAGAACGTCGCGCCGCTTTATCTGAGCGCCCTCGTCGAGAGCCTGACGGCCTCTGGCATCGCTTCGTCTTCGCTGGTCTTGCCGGCCGGCGAAAAGACCAAGAGCTTCGAGCACCTGATCACCGCCTGCGACAAGGTTCTGGAAGCCCGCGTCGAGCGTAACGATTACGTGATCGCGCTCGGCGGCGGCGTCATCGGCGACCTCTCCGGCTTCGTGGCCGGCATTGTCAGACGTGGCGTGCGCTTCGTGCAGATCCCGACATCGCTGCTGTCGCAGGTCGACAGTTCCGTCGGCGGCAAGACCGGCATCAACAGCCGCCACGGCAAGAACCTGATCGGCGTCTTCCACCAGCCCGACCTCGTGCTCGCCGATAGCGATGTGCTGAACACGCTCTCCGAGCGCGAATTCCGCGCCGGTTACGCCGAAGTCGCCAAATACGGCCTGATCGACAAGCCCGATTTCTTCGGTTGGCTGGAGAAAAACTGGCAGTCCGTCTTCTCCGGCGGCGCCGCCCGCATCGAGGCGATTGCAGCAAGCTGCCAGGCGAAATCGGACGTGGTCGTCGCCGACGAGCATGAAAACGGCCAGCGCGCCCTGCTCAATCTCGGCCACACCTTCGGCCACGCGCTGGAAGCCGCGACCGCTTACGACAGCAGCCGGCTCGTCCATGGCGAAGGCGTCGCGATCGGCATGGTGCTCGCCCACGAATTCTCGGCCCGCATGAACCTTGCAAGCCCTGATGACGCAAAGCGCGTCGAGCATCACCTGAAAGAAGTCGGCCTCCCGACCCGCATGTCGCAGATTCCAGGCACGCTGCCGCCGGCCGAAGTGCTGATGGACGCGATCGCCCAGGACAAGAAGGTCAAGGGCGGCAAGCTCACCTTCATCCTCACTCGCGGCATCGGCCAGTCCTTCGTCGCAAACGACGTGCCGGCATCCGAAGTATTGAGCTTCCTCAAGGAAAAACACCCGCAATGACCCTCGAAGGCACGCTGGCATTTCTTTCCGCATATTGGCCGGAAATCGTTTCCATCGTGGCCCTCGTCCTCATGTCCGCCTTCTTCTCCGGCTCCGAGACGGCGCTGACCGCCGTATCGCGCAGCCGCATCCATACGCTTGAGGCCAACGGCGAAGAACGCGCCGGCATCGTGCGCGAACTGATCGAGCGCCGCGACCGGCTGATCGGCGCGCTCCTGATCGGCAACAATCTCGCCAACATCCTCTCGTCCTCGATCGCCACCAGCGTCTTTCTCGGCCTGTTCGGCAACTCCGGCGTGGCGCTCGCGACACTTGCGATGACGGTCATTCTCGTCATCTTCGCCGAAGTGCTGCCGAAGAGCTGGGCGATCTCGATCCCCGAACGTTTCGCGCTCGCCGTCGCCAAGGCCGTCAAGGCCTTCGTCTTCATCGTCGGCCCGGTCTCCTCCTTCGTCAACCTCATCGTCCGCTGGATCCTCGCCCGCTTCGGCATCAACCTGTCGCGCGAAGTCTCCATGCTGTCGGCGCACGAGGAGCTGCGCGGCGCCGTCGATCTTTTGCATCGCGAGGGATCGGTGGTGAAGGCCGACCGCGACCGCCTCGGCGGCGTGCTCGATCTCGGCGAACTCGAGCTCTCCGACATCATGGTCCACCGCATGGCCATGCGCTGCATCAATGCCGACGATCCGCCGGAGGTTGTCGTGCGCACCATTCTCGACAGCCCCTTCACCCGCATGCCGCTCTGGCGCGGCACGACCGACAACATCATCGGCGTCGTGCATTCCAAGGACCTGCTCAGAGCGCTCGCCGAGCGCAACGCCGAGCCCGAACAGCTCGACATCATCAAGATCGCCCAGAAGCCCTGGTTCGTGCCTGACAGCACCAACCTCGAGGCACAGCTCAACGCCTTCCTGCGTCGCAAGCAGCATTTCGCCGTCGTGGTTGACGAATATGGCGAGGTGCAGGGCATCGTCACGCTCGAAGACATCTTGGAGGAGATCGTCGGCGATATCTCCGACGAGCACGACATCGAGATGCAGGGCGTGCGCCAGGAGGCGGATGGCTCGGTGGTGGTCGATGGCAACGTGCCGATCCGTGACCTCAACCGCGCGCTCGACTGGCAGCTGCCCGACGAGGAAGCGACGACGATCGCCGGTCTCGTCATCCACGAATCCATGACCATTCCCGAAGAGCGCCAGGCCTTCACCTTCTACGGCAAGCGCTTCATCGTCATGAAACGCGACAAGAACCGCATCACCAGACTGCGTATCCGCCCGGCGGAGGAGAACGAAAACAACCCCGCCTGATCTCCCGTCATCCCCTTGTCACCCATTGCGCGCTGCGGGAGGAGCCCGGCGAGCAGCATCATTATGGATTTGATATGTTTGATCTTCTCTGGCGTTCGATCGCCATCGGCATCGGCGCCACCATTCTCATGGACATCTGGTCGATCGCGCTTGCCAAGGGCGCAATACCGAACTGGGGACCGCCCGGCCGCTGGCTCTGGCACCTCTTCGCCAAGGGCACGGTCTTCCACGACGATATCGGCAAGGCCGAGCCCTATAAGCATGAAGTCGCGCTCGGCTGGGTCTTCCACTACGCCGTCGGCATCATCTACGGCATCATGCTGGTGATCCTGACCGGCCCTTACTGGCTCGTCGCGCCGACCTTCCTGCCCGCCCTGATCTGGGGCATCGTCACCATCGCCGGCGGCTGGTTCCTGCTGCAGCCGGGCCTCGGCATCGGCTGGGCGGCGTCCAAGACGCCGAACGCCAACAAGGTCCGCTTCCTCGGCCTCGTCGCCCACACCGTCTTCGGCTTCGGCCTCTACGCGACGGCTCTTCTGATTCGTTAGAAGCGGCCCGCCATCCTTGCGAAATCGCCGCACCGCGCCCATATGACGCGGTGTCGGCTTACCAGCGCACCGGCTCTCCGGGCGCCGCCGGCTCCACTGCCAGCGCATGCAACCCCGCATCCAGTTCAGGTTTCAGAAGCTCCGTGATCGCCCGGTGACGCGCCAGCCGTGTCATGCCGGCAAACGATGCGGAGACGATCCTGACCCGCATATGGGTCTCGCCTTCCCCTGTAACGTCAGGGTGATGGCCGGCATGCAGATGGCTTTCGTTGATGACATCAAGCCGCTCCGGCGCGAATGCCGCGGTGAGCTTCTCTTCGATGGAGGATTGAACTGTCATGAGCCGATCTTGCTGCCTTGAGAAAAAGGTTCCCACCAAGCCAGCAACATTCCCGTTTGTCAATTCTTGTCCTCACCCATTCTGAGCCCCATAATTAGCGCCGTCATGAGACTTGATTCCAAATATTTCGATCGCATCCGCACCCGCCGCAAACGCGAGCAGGAACCCGAACAGGCTCCCCCGTCCTGTCAGTGGGACGGCTGCGACAAGAAAGGCGTGCATCGCGCTCCCGTCGGACGCAATGCCGAGGGGCAGTTCTTTCTCTTCTGCTTCGAGCACGTCAAAGAGTACAACAAGGGCTACAACTATTTCTCCGGCCTCTCGGACGGCGAGATCGCGCGCTACCAGAAGGAAGCAATCACCGGCCACCGCCCGACCTGGACGGTCGGCGTCAACAAGTCGGCCAAGGATAGCCCCATCCAGTCGGATATCCGCTCCGGCGCCTATACGCGGGTTCGCGATCCCTTCGGCTTCGTCAAGGAAAACAAGAGCAGCGGCCCGCGCTTTCCCGAGCAGCGCAAGCTGAAGAGCCTGGAAGCCAAGGCCTTCGACACGATGAATCTCGCGGCCAACGCCACATCGTCCGAGATCAAGAGCCGCTACAAGGAACTGGTGAAGAAGCACCATCCCGACGCGAACGGCGGCGACCGTGGTTCAGAAGAGCGCTTCCGCGCGGTGATCCAGGCCTATCAATTATTGAAGCAGAACGGTTTTTGTTAATTCCCGTCCTTGCTCTTGGTCTTCAATCGGGTATGGTCCAAATCGGCTGAGGCCGCAGGCAACCGCGGCACCTTTTTCCGCGTTTGTCTCACAGGCGCCTCGGCCACTTCCGGACGCGGCGTTTCTTGTCCGGGACTATCGTCAAGAATGCTCGCAGGCGGTGATTTGATCGCCCCCGAGGTTTCGTTTCAGTCCCGGAGAAGCATCGCCGACGTTCAGACATGAGCGCGTGGGCCACCCGCGACGCCATGATCGCGAAACGAGCTGAGACAGTATGGCAGGGTGTCGGCCACCCGCCTTGGAGACATGATGAGCAAGATTGACCTTGATATCTCGGAACTTCCGGACACCACCGTTTCGGTCAGGGAGGTCTTCGGCATCGATTCCGACATCCGCGTTCCGGCCTACAGCCAGGGCAGCGCCTATGTTCCGGATCTCGATCCCGACTATCTCTTCGATCGCGAAACCACGCTCGCCATCATTGCCGGCTTCGCTCATAACCGACGCGTGATGATCTCCGGCTACCACGGCACCGGCAAGTCCTCGCATATCGAGCAGGTCGCCGCCCGCCTCAACTGGCCATGCGTCCGTATCAACCTCGACAGCCACGTCAGCCGTATCGATCTCGTCGGCAAGGACGCCATCGTCGTCAAGGACGGCCTGCAGGTCACCGAATTCAAGGACGGCATCCTGCCCTGGGCCTACCAGCACAATGTCGCGCTCGTCTTCGACGAATACGACGCCGGCCGCCCGGACGTCATGTTCGTCATCCAGCGCGTTCTGGAATCTTCCGGCCGCCTGACGCTGCTCGACCAGAGCCGCGTTATCCGCCCGCACCCGGCCTTCCGCCTGTTCGCCACCGCCAACACGATCGGCCTCGGCGACACGACCGGCCTCTATCACGGCACGCAGCAGATCAACCAGGCGCAGATGGACCGCTGGTCGATCATCTCGACGCTGAACTACCTGCCGCACGAGCACGAAGTGAATATTGTCGCCGCCAAGGTGAAGAGCTTCGGCAAGGACAAGAACGGCCGCGACACCGTCTCCAAGATGGTCCGCGTCGCCGATCTCACCCGCGCCTCCTTCATGAACGGCGACCTCTCGACCGTCATGAGCCCGCGTACCGTCATCACCTGGGCCGAGAATGCCGAGATCTTCGGTGACCTCGCCTTCGCCTTCCGCGTCACCTTCCTCAACAAGTGCGACGAACTGGAGCGTCCGCTGGTTGCCGAACACTATCAGCGCGCCTTCGGCGTCGAGCTGAAGGAAAGCGCCGCCAACATCGTCCTGGAGGCCTGAGGCTAACGGATCATGGCAGCGCGTGGTGACAATTCGAAAGCAAAGCCCGGTGCACCCGTCGACGTGGAGCCGCTGCGCCGGGCGATAACCGGCAGCGTGCGCGCGATCGCCGGCGACGGCGAGGTCGAAGTGACCTTCGCCAACGAGCGGCCGGGCATGACCGCCGAGCGCATCCGCCTGCCGGAACTGTCCAAGCGCCCGACGATGCACGAGCTTGCGGTCACTCGCGGGCTCGGCGATTCGATGGCGCTGCGTCTCGCCTGCCATGACGAGAAGGTGCACGCGACGATGGCGCCGCAGGGCTCCGACGCCCGCGCCATCTTCGACGCCGTCGAGCAGGCGCGCGTGGAATCGATCGGCGCGCTGCGCATGGAAGGCGTTGCCAGCAATCTGCGCTCGATGACGACGGAGAAATACGCCAAGGCGAACTTCTCCGGCATCGAACGCCAGGAAGACGCACCCGTCGGCGAAGCCGTCGCCATGATGGTGCGCGAAAAGCTGACAGGCGAGAAGCCACCGGAATCGGCCGGCAAGGTGCTCGATCTCTGGCGCTCCTTCATCGAGGACAAGGCCGGCAAGGATCTCGAGAACCTGACCGGCGTCATCAACGACCAGCAGGCCTTCTCCAAGGTCATCCGCAACATGCTCACGGCCATGGAAATGGCCGAGGAGTATGGCGACGACGACAGCGATCCCGATTCTGACGACCAGCAGGACGAGGAAGACAAGCCGAGCGGCGAAGACCAGAACGACGACGATGTCGAGGACGATGCCGGCTCGGATGCCGCCCCCGTCGAGGACAGCGAAGTCGCCGACGAGCAGATGGAGGACGGCGAGACCGAAGGCGCCGAGATCTCCGACGACGACATGCAGGAAGAGGGCGAGGACGACAGCGAGACGCCGGGCGAAACTCGCCGTCCGAACACGCCCTTCGACGATTTCAACGAAAAGGTCGACTACCACGTCTTCACCGAGGAGTTCGACGAGACGATCACCGCCGAGGAACTGTGCGACGCCGCCGAGCTGGAGCGCCTGCGCGCCTTCCTCGACAAGCAGCTCGCCCATCTCCAGGGCGCCGTCGGCCGTCTTGCCAACCGCCTGCAGCGCCGCCTGATGGCGCAGCAGAACCGCTCCTGGGACTTCGACCTCGAAGAGGGCTATCTCGATCCGGCCCGCTTGACCCGCCTGATCATCGACCCCACCCAGGCGCTCTCCTTCAAGAAGGAGCGCGACACGCAGTTCCGCGATACGGTCGTGACGCTGCTGATCGACAATTCCGGCTCCATGCGCGGCCGCCCGATCACGGTTGCCGCCACCTGCGCCGACATTCTCGCCCGCACGCTGGAGCGCTGCGGCGTCAAGGTCGAAATCCTGGGCTTCACCACCAAGGCCTGGAAGGGCGGACAGGCGCGTGAACAGTGGCTCGCCAACGGCAAGCCGCAGACGCCGGGCCGCCTGAACGACCTGCGCCACATCATCTACAAGTCCGCCGACGCCCCATGGCGCCGCTCGCGCACCAATCTCGGCCTGATGATGCGCGAAGGCCTGCTCAAGGAAAACATCGACGGCGAAGCGCTGATGTGGGCGCATGACCGCCTGATCGCGCGGCGCGAGCAGCGCAAGATCCTGATGATGATCTCCGACGGCGCGCCGGTCGACGATTCGACGCTCTCGGTCAATCCGGGCAACTATCTGGAGCGCCACCTGCGCGCGGTCATCGAGCGTATCGAGACCCGCTCTCCGGTCGAACTGCTCGCCATCGGCATCGGCCACGACGTCACGCGCTACTATCGCCGCGCCGTCACCATCGTCGATGCGGACGAGCTCGCAGGCGCCATGACCGAACAGCTGGCCTCGCTCTTCGAGGACCAGGCTTCCCAGCCGCGAGGCGGACGCGCCCGCCGTGCAGGCTGATCGCCCATGAAGCAACTGGCTCCGGCGTTCCGACCTTGTTTCGCTGGAGCCCTCATGCTGGCCACCTCACTTGCAGCCGGCACATCCGCCCTGGCCGAGACGCCGGCGGCGGAAGTGAGAAGCAGCATCATCTCGAACTTCAAGATCGGCTCCGACGAGAAGCGCTTCGGGCCCTTCGAATTCGTGGGCGGCCTGGAAATGGTCTCCCCCAACCGCCTCTTCGGCTCGCTGTCCTCCATCCGTTTTCGCGATGACCAGAAGCATTTCGTCGGCGTCCTCGATACCGGCCACTGGATGACCGGCCGCATCGAGCGCGGCGCGGACGGCAGCCTGAGCGGACTTGCCGATGTCGAGATCACCCCGATGCGCGACCGCGTCGGCAAGATCCTCGAGGGCAAGGCACTGATGGATGCTGAGGGCGTCGCGCTGAAGGACGGCAAGGTGCTGGTCTCATATGAGCAGTTTCACCGCGTCGATCTCTATCCCGATCCCGGTTTCGAGACCTCCCGCGCGCTCGACACGCTGCCCATCCCCTTCGAGAAGAAGCAACTGCGCGCCAATCGCGGCTTCGAGACGATCGCCGTCTCGCCGCCATCGAGCCCGCTCAAGGGCGGCACGCTGATCGTCGCCGAGCGCAGCCTTGACGATGACGGCAACGCCTATGCCGCGATCCTGGACGGACCGCTGAAGGGTAAGCTGGCGCTTGCCCATTACGGCGACTTCGACGCCACCGATGGCGCCTTCCTGCCGAATGGCGATCTCCTGCTGCTGGAGCGCCGCTTCAATCTGGCTGAAGGCATCGGCATGCGCATCCGCCGCATCAAGTCGGCCGATATCAAGCCCGGCAGTGTCATGGATGGCGAGATATTGATCCAGGGCGATTTCGGCTACCAGATCGACAACATGGAAGGCCTCGACACCTTCACCGCCGACGACGGCAGCACCCATGTCATTCTCGTCTCCGACGACAACCACTCGATCCTCCAGCGCAACCTGATGCTGGAATTCAAGCTGGACGAGCGGCAGCCCGGCCCATCGGCCGACACCGCCGCCTCTCATTAGCGGGGCGCGTCAGCCCCCGAAGTAGGCCGGCTGGTCGAGATCGGCGATCAGCCCCTGATGTGTCGGCTTCCAACCGAGCGTCTCCCGCGTCCAGGCGCTGGACGCCCGGTTGTTGATCGACGCGAAATGCGTGAACCAGCCGAAATGCTCGGCCGCCTCTTCCGGCGACTTCGAGACGACAGGCAGGCCCAGCCGCTTGCCGATGACGCCGGCGATCTCGCGAAACGGGATCCCCTCCTCCGCCACGCCATGGTAGCGCGCACTTGGCCGCGCCTTCTCCAGCGCCAGCCGGTAGAGGCTGCCGGTATCGAGACGATGCACCGCCGGCCAATGGTTCATGCCGTCGCCGATATGGGCCGAGGCGCCTTTCTCGCGCGCGAGGCCGATGACGATCGGCACGAAGCCATGGTCGCCATCGCCATGCACGGAGGGCGGCAGGCGAACCACCGAGGCGCTGAGGCCATCAGGCACCATTGACAGCGCGGCCTTCTCCGAGACGCGCGGAATGGCCGGCGACGAGGGTGCTGCCATCTCTTCCGTGGCGACAGCGCCCGGCGCCAGCAGACCCGTCCCCGAGGTCACGACCATATGCCGGCCGGTGCCCGAGAGCACCTTGCCCATCGCCTCGATGGCGCGCCCGTCGATCTCGCAATTCTCCTTGAACTTGGAGAAGTCGTGGATGAAGCCCGTATGGATCACGCCGTCGCAGGCATCAGCCCCCCAGCACAGGCTGTCGAGATCCTCAAGATCGCCGCGATGAACCTCAGCCCCTGCGGCCTTAAGCGACGCGGCCGAAGCATCCGAGCGGGCGAGACCTAGCACCTGATGGCCGGCCTGAATGAGATCCTGAACGACGGCCGAGCCGACAAAGCCGGTGGCACCGGTAACGAAAACGCGCATGGTCATCTCCTTGCTTGCTGCAACGCACCCGCCGATGCAGACGTGTCGAGTGCGGGCGTGTCGAGGACAAGCTAGGACCTTGAGGCGATACGGTCCATGTTGTATTGTCCGGAATATCTTCGCGATCGTCCGGAGTTTTCAATGGACCCTCTCTCAAACGTGCTTTCGCTGCTGAAGCCGCAGAACTATCTCTCCGCCGGCATGGAGGCGGGCGGCAATTGGGCGATCCAGTTTCCGGACCAGCAAGGCGGCATCAAGTGCGGCGCTATCGTGTCGGGCTCCTGCTGGCTCAGCGTCGAGGGTATTGATGATCCGGTCCATCTGCGCCCCGGCGACAGCTTTCTGCTCCCACGCGGCCGGCCGTTCAGGCTCGCCACCGATCTCGCACTTGAGACAATCCCGGCCGCCACGATCTTCCTCGGCCCACGCAAGGATGGCATCGTCTCGCTCAACGATGGCCGCGATTTCTCGATCGTCAGCTGCCGCTTCGGCCTTGCCGGCAGTCACGCCGATATCCTGCTGAAAATGCTGCCGCCGATCGTGCTCCTGCGCGACGAGCAGAGCCAGGCGGCCTTGCGCTTTGCCGTCGAGCAGATGATGCAGGAACTGCGCGCGCCGCAGCCAGGCGGCTTCCTGATCGTCGAGCACCTCGCCCACATGATCCTCGTGCAAGCGCTGCGGCTGCATCTGGCTGATCGCTCGAACAACGGCGTCGGCTGGCTCTTCGCGCTGGCCGACAGGCAGATGAGTGCTGCGATATCGGCGATCCACGACAGCCCGGCCGAACGCTGGACGCTGCAGGCGCTTGCCTCGCGCGCCGGCATGTCGCGCTCCACATTTGCGCAGAAATTCAGGGAAACGGTCGGGACATCGCCGATGGAGTATCTGGCGCAATGGCGCATGCTGCTTGCCGGCAACCGGCTGGAAAACTCCCGCGACCCGATCTCGGTCATCGCGCCGTCGCTCGGCTATGAGTCCGAGGCGGCCTTCAGCACGGCCTTCAAGCGGATCATGGGCTGCTCGCCCCGGCAATATGTCCGCGACCGCCCGAAAATGGCGACGGCGCTTTCATGATGAAGCGCCGCCGTTAGATTTTATCGAGGATCAGCTGGCCGCGCGGGCGCCCTGCATCGGCCTGAGCACGCTCATCAGCGCGCCGTAGGGCAGAAGCATCACGAGACCGACCAGGAGCTTCACCCAGAAATCGCCGATCGCCCAGGAAATCCAGCGCGGCGCCTCGGCGGTGAAAACGCCGAGAACGGGCGACGCCTCGAGCGCGAACGGCTCGTTCGGACCGAGGAAGACGAAGAAGGCGGCGAACGACAGCGAGAAGAAGATCACCGTGTCGAGCATGGAGCCGAGCAGCGAGCCGACCAGCGGCGCACGCCACCAGGCCTGCCGGCGCAGGCGGTTGAACAGCGCGATATCGAGCAACTGACCGGCGAGATAGGCCGTACCGGAAGCGATAGCGATGCGCGGCACCGATGTGAAGAAGGAGAGCGCCACGCCGACGAGGAAGCCGGCAAACACCACCTTGCGCGCCGCCTGCGGCCCGAACTGACGGTTGGTGAGATCGGTGATCAGGAAGGCGACCGGATAGGTGAAGGCACCCCAGGTCAAGAGATCGGCGAGATTGACGCCTGCGAACGTGACGTTCAGCGGGAACTGCACGAGGAAGTTCGACGAGACGACGACGAGCGTCATCAGGGCGACGTAGATAAGGGTATAGCGCGTCTGAAGCATTTTTTTATCCTGGGGTATGCCACCAGTTGGAGGAACAGTCCGGCAAAGCAAAAGGCTTGAACGGGATTATCCGTGCAAGCCTTTTGAAGCCGTATAGCTAAATGTCGGTTGTTGCTTAGGCAGCAACAGCCGTTTCAGCGGTCTTCTTGACGATCTGGCGGCGCAGCAGACGAGCGCGCATCGAAAGTTCGTTTTCGCTTGCCTTGATCAGGAAAGCATCGAGACCACCGCGGTGCTCGACGGTACGCAGAGCAGCAGCCGAAACGCGAAGACGGTAACGCTGGCCGAGCGCGTCGGAGATCAGCGTAACCTGGCACAGGTTCGGGAGGAACCGGCGCTTGGTCTTGTTGTTGGCATGGCTGACATTGTTGCCAACGAGGACTGCCTTGCCGGTCAATTCGCACATGCGGGACATGGGACACCTATTCTTGTTTTTCTCGGCCATCGATTGCCGACCCGCGCAAAGTCGAGCTTGCAATCCATCAGGCCATGATTGGAAAGTTGCGGTTCTATAATCAGACAGACCGTGCGCGTCAAGCCAAACCTTGGCCTTTCCGGCGATTCAGTCCAAAAGCCTCGCAATTCCGTCAAAAAGCTTTTGTTCTCTAAAGGCCACGACAGGCGTATAGACCGTATCTCGCGACCTGACCAGCGCACCGAACAAGGTTCAATTCATGGCTCATTGGGGCAAACGCATTTTCATTTCCGCCTTGGCGGGCCTGATGGCCATTCCGGCAGGCGCCGCCGAGGTCGTGCATCATACCGAATACAAGGTCGCGCTCGGCATCATCACCATCGCCCGCGCCGCCTTCATGACCCGCATCGAGGACGACAAGACCTATCGCGTCTCCGGCGATATCAGCTCCGCCGGCCTCGCCGATCTCGTCACCACCATATCGGCCAAGACCAGCGTTGACGGCCGGCTGCGCGGCAACCGCATGCAGGCGGACCACTATCTGCTCTATTACAAGAGCGGCAAGCGCGCCCGCACCTATGATGTCCGCTACTCCAACGGCAACATCACCTCGACGACAGTGAAGCCGCCACGCCAGCCACCGAAGAACTGGGTCAACGTCCCCGCAAGCGACATGCGCGCCGTGCTCGACCCCATTTCCGGCCTGATCTTCCCCGCCGACACCAATGTCTGCGCGCAGAAACTGCCGATCTATGACGGCGAGATGCGCATGGATCTCGTGCTGTCGCCGAGCGGATCGAAGGATTTTTCCACGCAGGGCTTCACCGGCAAGGCAACCGTCTGCAACGTGCGCTTCGTGCCTCGCTCGGGCTACAAGAAGGGCCGCAGCGACATCGAGTATCTGAGCAAGAGCAGCCGCATGGAAATCTGGTTTGCCAAGGCCGATGCGGCCAACGTCATAGCGCCTGTCTTCGTTCGCATCCCGACCCAGTACGGGCCGGTGACCATCACGGCGGTGAAGTACAGCGCAAGCTGACCGCACGGCCTGGACCGCGTTGGCTGCGACCCACAAATGAAAAGTGCGGCAATCATGCCGCACCCCTGTTTCTAACGCTGATCCTGACGATCCCGGGCTTCGTGAACCCAGCAGGCGTATCGCGCACGCCTGCCTGTTGGTGATTAGGCGGCGCGATACTCGCTGCTTGGGAGACATCTCGCAACCGGCTCGCCGGGCGAGCGCCGCTTAGCGCATCGCGATGACCATCTTGCAGAGCTTGACGAGGCTGCCGTCGAAGCCGCCGCCGCCACCGGCCAGGATATCCTTGCAGCGTACCTTCATCTTCGCCCGGTCACCTGATGACATGTCGTTGAAGGCCTGGAGCTGCCTGCTATTCATGTTGTTGGTGCTGTTGCGCCCGTTGGTTCCGTTGGTGCCATTGGTACCATTGGTCGGGTTGTTCGGGTTCTGCGGATCATCGGTTCCCGGCAGGCCGAGATTGAGGTTCAGCAGCGTGTTGGTGCCGAGAGCCACCTTGGCCTTCGCGCCCAGCAGGCTGGAGCCGCCGACATTGGCGTTGACACCCGTGTTGAGCCCGCGCGATCCGCCGACGCTCGCGGTATTGCTGACGCCGAGGCCGCCACCACTGCCACCACCTATAGAGGTGTTCGTGCCGACACCGCTGGAGCCGCCAACCGACGCCGAGACGCCAAGGCCGCCACTCGAGTTGCTACCGACGTTTGCATTGACGCCACTGGCGCCGCCGACCGATGCGGTTGCAACATTGCCGTTTCCGCCGACATTCGCATTGACGCCATTGGCGCCGCCGAGCGATACGCTCAGCCCATTGCTGGTCCCGATGCTGAGACCATTGCTGCCGCCGACGTCAAAGGCGCTCGCGGGCAGCGGAGCCAGCAAAGCGGCGCAACTTACTGCCAGGACAGCATATTTCGATGCACTATAGTTCATTCCAACCTCCACGAGATGCTGCCGGACCCAATGCCCAGGCAGTCGAAACCAATGAAGGGAAGCGCGCATTCCCGAAGCGGCGGTCTGTAACCGAGAGTGGAAGCCAGCCCGCCTCTACATGAAAACAAGAATATGCGTAAATTCTAACATTTCAATGTGTTTCGCGTATAGGTTTTGTAAGCCTCGCAAGACGGATAACATATTATGAACAGCTAATGGAGAATGTTGGCACAACCGTAGACATATGAAGCCACAAATGGGACGGATTGCAGCAGGATGAGACGGCTAGGTGGAATGAGGCGAAACAGGGGCGTGCGATGTGTACCCGTTCTGGAATATAAGCGACGTTTTATACAATCAATGATACGCATTCCATCATTTACCTCGCGCGCCAAAATGAAACGGCCGGCACCGCCTTTAAGCGATACCGGCCGTCTCGATCATTCTGATATGACGATCAGAATTCTTCCCAGCTATCGGCCACCGGTGCCGCCATGCCGTGGGCTCTTGCCACACGCGAGACCAGATGCAGGGCAGGCGAGCTCTGCGCTGCCCTGGACGGCGGCCTGATGGCGTAGGCCTCGCTGAGCTTGAACTGCGCGATCAGCCCGCGCAGCGTCTCTGCCTCGGCCGCCAGCTTGTGGCTTGCCGCCGTGCTCTCCTCGACCATGGCCGCGTTCTGCTGCGTGGATTGGTCGAGCTGGTTGACCGCCTGATTGATCTCCTTCAGCCCCGTCGCCTGCTCCTTCGAGCCTTCGACGATCGCCACGACATTGACATTGATGTCGTTGACCTGGCTGACGATGGTCTCCAGCGCCTTTCCCGTCTGCCCGACCAGATCGACCCCGTTGCGCACCAGCTCGCTGGACTTGGTGATCAGCGACTTGATCTCCTTGGCCGCACTGGCCGAGCGCTGCGCCAGTTCGCGCACCTCCTGCGCCACGACCGCGAAGCCTTTGCCCGCCTCGCCCGCCCGCGCCGCCTCGACACCGGCGTTCAGCGCGAGAAGATTGGTCTGGAACGCGATGTCGTCGATGACGCCAATGATATTGGTGATCTCGCGCGACGACTGCTCGATCTGGTCCATCGCCGCCACGGCGCTGCGAACGACCTGGCCGGATTGCTCCGCCCCCTTCTTGGTTTGCGACACCAGCTTGCCGGCCTCGTCGGCGCGATGGCTGGAATCGTTGACCGTCGTGGTGATCTCCTCCAGCGCCGCCGCTGTCTCCTCGACGGAGGCCGCCTGCTGCTCCGTGCGCTTCGAGAATGAATCGGCCGTCGAGCCGATCTCGCGCGAACCGGCTGCGATTGCATGCGCGTTCTCGCCGACGGTCTTCATGGTCTCCGAGAGCCGGGCAATCGTCGCGTTGAAGTCATGTCGCAGTTGCTCCATCGACGGCACGAAGGCGGTCTCCACCGTCTTCGTCAGATCGCCCTCGGAAAGCCCGCGCAGCGCCTGCCCAAGCAGGCTGATGGCGCTCATGCGCTGCGTTACGTCAGTGGCGAACTTGACCACCTTGTAAACCCGGCCATTGGCATCGGTGATCGGATTATAGGCCGCCTGGATCCAGATCTCCTTGCCGCCCTTGCCGTAGCGAACGAATTCGTTGGCGATAAACTCACCCGCCGCCAGCCGGCGCCAGAAGTTGGCGTATTCCTCGGTTCGTGCGTAGGAGGGCTCGCAGAACATGCTGTGATGCTTGCCGACGATCTCATTCAGCGAATAGCCGAGACCGTTGCAGAAGTTTTCATTGGCCGTGATGATCTCGCCTGTCGGCTTGAACTCGATGACCGCCTGCGAACGAGAGATCGCATCCAGCTTGCCGGCGTCCTCGACCGCCTTGTTCTTGGCATCCGTGATATCGGACGCGAGCTTCACCACCTTGAACGGCTTGCCGTGTTTGAAAACCGGGTTGTAGGAGGCCTGGATCCAGATCTCACGGCCACCCTTCGCCAGCCGCTTGTAGGCGCCCGCATCATATTCGCCGCGGCCAAGCCGGGCCCAGAAATCGCGATACTCCTGCGATGCCGCCAGCGCCGGCTCGCAGAACATGCTGTGGTGCTTGCCGACAATGTCGGAAAGGCTGTAGCCGAGAGCATTGCAGAAATTCTCGTTCGCCTTCAGCACATTGCCTTTCAGATCGAACTCGATGATTGCTTGCGATTTTGAAATCGCACCGAGGATATATCCCGCATCAGATGCCAGACCGAACATTCCCATCCCCTTGCCTGCGACGCCAGCCATTGGCGTTGCGCGTTGTTAGGAGAGGCATCAGGAACGCGTTCCTCGAAGATTTATGGGGCAAATCCTGACAGCAAGTAACAACTATCTCAGATCGCATCCACCGAAGCTCTCACAACCGATGATCATGCCGCGAGAGTTAACGCCCGGTATACAACCAATATCTAATTTAAGGTCGCAACCCTGCGAAAACTCATAGTGGATTTCTTATATTTCACGGACCTTGATACCGCCCACTGAAAAAGGGCGCCCCGAGGGACGCCCTTTTGAACATGTCTTCTTTCAAGCCGTAACGGCTTATTCCGAAGCCGCATCGGCCATGGCAGGCGCTTCGCCGGCGCCGGCATCGCCTTCGGCTGCCGCTTCGCCTTCAGCGCGACGCGGACGGCGCGGACGCGGGGTGGCTGCGCGACGGCGCGGCTGGCGGGTCGTTGCCGCACCGCTTTCCTCGTCCATCGACACCTCGGCCGGAATGCCTTCGATTTCCGGCTGCGGGCCGGTACCGTCGATCACTTCGGGCTGGGCAGCGGCTGCAACCGGTGCCGGACGCTCTTCACGACGGCGCGGCTGGCGAGCCGGGCGCTCTTCGCGAGGCTGCTCCTCGGCGCGCGGCTGCGGCTGGGGCTGCTCTTCGCTGCGCGGCTGCTCGTCGTTCTGACGGCGCGGCTGCTCTTCGTCGCGGCGCTGGCGCTGCTCGTTACTGAAGCGGCGCTCGTCCGAGCGGCGGCCCTGCTGCTCGTCATTCTGACGGCGCGGCTGCTCATCGTTGTTGCGGCGCTGCTGGTGCTCCTGCTGCTGGCGCGGAGGCTGAACGACCACGACGTCGTCATTGTCGCCACCATCCATCTCGTCGCCATCGCGCTCACTGCCGTCGCGGTCGAATTCGCCGCGGTCGTCGCGCTGGAAGCGTTCCTGCATCTGCGCCTGTGCGGCGGCAATGATGCGGTAGTAGTGTTCGGCGTGCTGCAGGTAGTTTTCAGCCATGACACGGTCGCCGGAGCTCTGCGCGTCGCGACCGAGCTGCGAGTATTTTTCAGCGATGTGCTGTGCGGTGCCGCGGATCTTCACGTCTGGGCCGGAGCTGTCGTAGGTCCGCGTCAGCGGATTGCCGCCCTTGCGGTTGAAATTGTTGTTATTGTTATTGTTATTTCCGCCGCCGCCGCCGTTATTGTTGGTACGCCCGCGACCGCGTTTGTTCTGCTGTCCTGGCCTCATCGATCGTTCACCTGAATTCTCTGTTTGTGTGGAGTGATGGCACCGTCAACCGTGGTCGTTTGTCCGACTCAGGGTATTCGTGCCGCAAGCATAATGCGCCTTTGCGCCAACCTGCCGCTTGTTCTCAAGTCAGTTTGACTGATTCACGCATTGGGTCGTCTTCAACCTTTGAAACTCTCGTTTAAGAGAGTGGACCCCCGAGGCCGAGCTAGCTTCGAACGAACAATCGTTCTGACCTATCTCTCCAATACGTGGGGGCAACCTATATTGCTTCCCGTTTAAATCCAAGCCTTTTCTTCGCAATGACACCAATGGACTAGTCTATTCAGCCGCTTGTTGCCGATCAGTTACGGGCGAACACGAGCACACGGTCGTTGTGGCCGTAATCCTTCACCGATTCCAAGCATTTGAAGCCTTCAGCCTCAAAAACTTCGGTCACTTCCGTTCGCTGATCGTAGCCTATCTCGAGCCCTATAACACCGTCTGGATGCATGAACCTTGCGGCATCCTTGGCAATGGAACGGTAGGCGTCAAGCCCATCCATGCCGCCATCCAGTGCGGCGGCCGGATCAAATTTTGTCACTTCGGGAGCAAGAGTGTCAACGACACTGGACGCTATATAGGGCGGATTTGAGACAATAGCGTGAAACTTCCCGTCTATGGCCTGAAACCAGCTTGATTGCACCGCCTTGAAGCGCTGCTGCAGCCCGTTTCTTTCCGCGTTGAATTGCGCCGTCTTCAGCGCGTCGACGGAGATGTCGCTGCCGATGCCCGATGCCTCGGGACATTCCTTGAGCAGCGCGAGGCATATCGCCCCGGTTCCCGTTCCCATATCCAGTATATGGAGATCGCCATGCTTACCCGCAAGGTCTCTCATATAAGGAAGCATGGTATCGACGAGGATTTCGGTATCCGGCCTCGGCTCCAGCGTTTCCGCCGAAAGCGACAAAGGCAGGCCGTAGAACTCGCGCTCGCCCAGAATGCGATGCACCGGCTCATGCGCCAGCCTGCGGGTGATCGCGTCCTCGATCCGTGCGGCGGCCGCGTCCTTGACGCGCTCGCCACCCCGCGTCAGCATCTCGGTCGTCGTGAGCCTGAGCAGCCCCGAGATCAGCACCCGCGCGTCGGCGGCCGGATCGGCCACGCCGGCCTCGGTGAAGCGTCGCCGCGCCTCGGCCAGAAGCTGGGAAACCGTCGCGCCGACCTGTTTCCCTTGCTCGCTCATGGCTGCTGCTCGCCGAGCTGCGAGAGCTGGCTTGCCTGGTAGTCGGCCATCAGCGCATCGACGATCTCGTCGATTTCGCCCACCATCATCCGGTCGAGCTTGTAGAGCGTCAGGTTGATACGGTGGTCGGTGACGCGGCCCTGCGGGAAATTATAGGTGCGGATACGCTCCGAGCGATCACCGGAGCCGACCTGGCTCTTGCGGTCGGCGGAGCGCTCGCTGTCGGCGCGCTGGCGCTCGGCGTCGTAGAGACGCGACCGCAGAACCTGCATCGCCTTGGCGCGGTTCTGGTGCTGCGATTTTTCCGAACTGGTGACGACGATACCCGTCGGCAGGTGAGTGATACGCACGGCCGAGTCGGTCGTGTTGACGTGCTGACCGCCGGCGCCCGACGAGCGCATCGTGTCGATACGGATGTCCTCGGCGCGGATCTCGATATCGATCTCCTCGGCCTCGGGCAGCACGGCAACCGTCGCCGCCGACGTATGGATACGCCCGCCCGCTTCCGTCTCCGGCACACGCTGCACGCGGTGCACACCGGATTCGAACTTCAGCTTGGCGAACACGCCCTTGCCGGTAATCGTCGCGATGATTTCCTTGAAGCCGCCGGCTTCCCCCTCGCTGGACGAGAGAACCTCGACCTTCCATCCATGCGCCGCCGCATAGCGCTCGTACATGCGAAATAGGTCGCCCGCGAACAGCGCCGCCTCCGAGCCGCCGGTGCCGGCGCGAATTTCGAGGATGGCGCTCTTTTCGTCGGCCGCGTCCTTGGGCAGAAGCAGGATCTGGATTTCCTGCTCCAGCGCCTCGATCCGCTCCTTGACCTCGGGAAGCTCCATCTCGGCCATATCGCGCATCTCGCGGTCGACGGTTTTGTCGTCGAGCAGCGTCTCGAGATCGGCAAGCTCCGACAGTGCCTTTTCATAGGCGCGGATCTTGGTCACGACGGGCTGCAGCTCGGCATATTCGGAGGCAAGCTTGACGTAGACGTCAGCCGAAGGGCCGGCCGACATGCGCGCTTCGATCTCGCCGAAGCGGCGTTCCAGCTCGCGCATCTTTTCAACGGGAAGCTTCGCCACCCTCACTCCAATTCTGTTTGTCTCTGGCTACAGAGGGATGTTGTGTGTTTCGGCGAAATGGGCAAGCAGTTCGCGCATCGATGTCGGCGTCGTCGTATCGTCGAGCGCCTCGTGCATCGCCTTGGACAGTGCGCCTACGTCGAGGCCGAGCAGCATTGCCTTGACCGGACCGATGGAGGCCGGCGACATCGACACCGAGCGGAAGCCGATGCCTAAGAGCGCCATGGCCGAAATCGGCTTGCCCGCCAATTCCCCGCAGAGCGTCACCGGCGTGTTGTTGCGCTCGCCGGCGCGCACGATATCGCGCAGGATACGCAGGAACGGCTTGTCCAGCGTGTCGAAACGATCGGAAACCCGCGCATTGCCACGATCGACGGCCATCGAGAACTGGAACAGATCGTTGGAACCGACCGACACGAAGTCGACCGCCGCCATCAGCTCGTCCAGCTGCCAAAGCAGAGCCGGCACTTCCAGCATGGCGCCGAACTGCAGCTTGCGCGGCAGCCCGTGGCCGAAGCGCGACAGGCGCTGCACTTCCTTCTGCAGCAGTTCGCGCACCGCGGTGATCTCGGAGACCTCGGTCACCATCGGCACCATCAGCTTCAATTCCATGCCGGCGGCTGCCTTCAGCATGGCGCGCAGCTGCGTGCGCAGAAGACCAGGGCGGTCGAGCGACAGGCGGATCGCCCGCCAGCCAAGCGCCGGGTTCTCTTCCTCATGGCCGCGGAAATAGGGCACGACCTTGTCGCCGCCGATATCGAGCGTGCGGAAGGTGACGGACCGGCCGGCGGCCTGCTTCAGGACGTTGCGATAAAACTGCTCCTGCTCTTCCGCCTTCGGAAGCGTGGAGGCGATCATGAACTGCAGCTCGGTGCGGAAGAGCCCAATGCCTTCGGCGCCCGATTCCGACAGTTGCGGCAGGTCGACCAGCAGGCCGGCATTCATCTGCAGCGACACGCGCTGCCCGTCCTTGGAGAGCGGCTCGACCGCGCGCAAGGCCCGGAACTGCTCCTGCCGGCGGGCGCGGAAGCGCACCTTCTCCTCGTAGGAGCGCTGATGCTCCGGCAGCGGCCGCAGATGCACATGGCCGCCGTCGCTGTCGATGATCACGGCGTCGCCATTATCGGCCAGCGCAACGATCCCGGCCGCCTGGCCGATGACGGGAATGCCCATGGCACGCGCGACGATGACGACATGGCTGGTGACGGCGCCCTCTTCGAGCACCAGGCCGCGCACATTGGCGCGCGGATAATCGAGCAGTTCGGCGGCACCCATGGCGCGCGCCAGGATGATCGCGTCTGCAGGGAAGCCATCGCCCGAGGTGCGGCCGGTATAGCCTGTCAGCTGCCGCAGCAGGCGGTTCGCCAGATCCTCGAAATCATGCATCCGCTCGCGCAGATAAGGGTCCGTCAGGCGCATCATCCGCGCCTTGGTGTCGCTCTGCACCTTCTCGACCGCGGCTTCCGCCGTCAGGCCGTTGCGGATCGCCTCTTCCAGCTTGCGCACCCAGCCCTGGTCATGCGCGAACATGCGGTAGGTCTCGAGCACCTCGCGATGCTCGCCCTCCATCGACACGTCGCGCTGAGACAAGAGATCGTCGATCGAGATGCGCAGCGAACCCAGCGCTTCGGCAAGCCGGCGGATTTCCTTGTCGGCATCGTCGTTGAGAAGATTGGTGACGACGATGCGCGGCTCGTGCAGCACGACATAGCCGAGGCCGATGCCTTCATTATAGGTGTCGCCATCGATCGTGACGGAACGGGTGAGATCGAGCTCGAGCCCCGGCTTGGTGAGCTTCTTCAGCTCGCCGGTAGCGATCATCTCGGCGAGAACCATCGCCGTCGTTTCGAGCGCTTCCAGCTCCTCGTCGCGATAGTTGCGGCTTGCCTTGTTCTGCACGACGAGAACGCCGAGCGAGCGGCCGGCGCGTAGGATCGGCACACCGAGGAAGGAATGATAGATCTCTTCGCCCGTCTCCGGCAGGTAGCGGAAGGCGGGGTGTGATTGCGCGTCGGAGAGATTGAGAGGGGCGGCCGATGCGGCGATCGTGCCGACGAGGCCCTGCCCCATTTTCAGCTGCGCCAGGTGGACAGCTTCGCGGTTCAGACCTTCGGTTGCATAGAGTTCGAGCACGCCGTCGGAACGCAGCACGTAGACGGAGCAAACCTCCGCCACCATGTTGCTGGCGATCTGGCGAACGATCCGGTCAAGACGCTCTTGTGGCTCCAGCGGCTCCGCCATCAACTCGCGCAGCCGCTTGAGCAGCACGCGCGGACCGCCGGAAAGGTCTCTCATTGCGTCTCAAGCTCCAAAAACAGAAGGCAAAGTGGCCCGGCAGATCGCCGCGCCACTAATCAACTTGTACGCGCGGCGGCCCTGCTGGGAATCAATTCTTATCCAGACCGTAGCAGGAATGCAAAGTCCTGACAGCGAGTTCCGCATAAGGACCATCAATCAGGATGGAAATCTTGATTTCCGAGGTGGTGATCGCCTTGATGTTGATGCCTTTATCGGCAAGTGCCTTGAAAGCGGTCGCCGCGACGCCGGCGTGGCTGCGCATGCCGATACCGATGACCGACACCTTCACCAGGCCCGATTCGTTCTGCACGACGTCGTAACCGATCGTATCCTTGTGCTCGCCGAGCACCTTGATGGCCTTGTCCACGTCGCCCGACGGCACGGTGAAGGTCATGTCGGTCTTCGAGCCATCTTCCGAGATGTTCTGGACGATCATGTCGACATTGATGTGGTTCTCGGCCAGCGGTCCGAAGATCGCGGCGGAGACGCCCGGACGGTCGGCGAGACGGCGAAGCGAGATCTGCGCTTCATCCTTGGCATAGGCGATGCCGGTGACTACTTCCTGTTCCACGATTTCTTCCTCGTCACAAATCAGCGTTCCGGGCGGATTCAAGAAATCACCCATGCCCGGAGCATCGGGATCTTCAAAAGACGAACGCACGAAAGTGCGCACCTTGTGCACCATGGCAAGCTCGACCGAGCGAACCTGCAAGACCTTGGCGCCGAGCGATGCCATTTCGAGCATTTCCTCAAACGCGATCTTCTTCAGGCGGCGCGCCTGCGGCACGATGCGCGGATCGGTCGTATAGACGCCGTCGACGTCGGTATAGATGTCGCAACGGTCAGCCTTGACGGCGGCGGCGATCGCCACCGCCGACGTATCCGAACCACCACGGCCGAGCGTCGCGATGCGGTTGTCGGGGCCGAGACCCTGGAAGCCGGCGACGACGGCCACCTGGCCCTCGCCCATGCGCTTGATCATTTCCGAGCCGTCGATCTCGAGGATACGGGCGGCGCCGTGCGCGTTGTCGGTGCGGATCGGGATCTGCCAGCCCTGCCAGGAGCGGGCGTTGACGTCCATGGCCTGCAGCGCGATGGCCAGAAGACCCGAAGTCACCTGCTCGCCGGAAGCGACGATGGCGTCATATTCGCGGGCATCATAGAAAGGCGAGCTTGCGCCGACGACCTTCGGCGTATTCTGCACCCAGCCGACCAGCTCGTTTGTCTTGCCCGACATGGCGGAAACGACGACGGCCACTTCATGACCGGCATCGACCTCGCGTTTGACGTGGCGGGCAACGTTCTTGATACGGTCCAGGTCAGCGACGGATGTTCCGCCGAACTTCATTACGATGCGTGCCATAAGCCTCTACCACAGCAAACCGCCGGGAGAGACGAACGCCAGACCCGGCACGACGAAGCCTTGGAAGCCACGGGCCGAAGAGCCGGAATTGGGAGGTTCTGGAACCCTTCTAAAGCCCTGCGCCCAAGGGCCCAAGTTGCGGCGTCTCTTAACGAGTTTGTGAGGGGGTGGCAAGGTGGAGAAAGGAGAATGACGGCCTCAATTGCGCGTGTAATTTGCAGGCCGCGCGAGGCAGCACCGAACCGCATGTGACATGACTATGACAATCCCGCCAGACACTGCCCGCCAAAGCGCGCTGCCCCGTCCCCGCACATTTTTCGGCGTAAAGATTAGATTCAGCTTTTTTTGGTAATTTCCCGTTAGCAATACCCTTTGATGTTCCTGGCGCCACCTAAGTTCGGCGTCCGGCCTGTAATGAGTAACGGGTTCCCAATGCGTTTTTCGGCTGTGCCAGCAATCTTCCTTGCCTGTCTGACCCTTGCGGGTTGCACGTCGACGTCTGGCCCCGACGTCTTGGCTTCAGCCGCCCCGTCGCGCGAAACGACCAGTTCGGTGGCTCCGCCGGCCGCCGTCCCATCCGCGCCGGTACCCTCCGCCGGTATCGCCACCGGCCAGCAAACCGCTCCGCATCAGGAAGTGCTGGCATGGGCCGGCCCGATCCCGGAATCGAAGGCCTTCGAATCCGCCGACCGCGCCGTCGGCGCACCGCTTCCCGCCGAGCGCCCGATGGCAGCTACGGAGGTCGCGATGATGACGCCGCCGGCCCGCCCGCCCGTTGTCACGCCGGTTGTCGCCCCGATCATGGAGCGCCCCGATCTTCCCGATATGGAAGAGACGGCGCAGCCGCGCACGCGCAGCAAGCTCTATAGCCGCCAGTTCCGCGACGCCAAGCCGATCAACTTCGGCCGCGCCTCGCCGCACAAGCTCGCCGTTCACGGCGTCGACGTCTCTCGCTGGCAGGGCGATATCGACTGGCCGAGGCTGCGCACCCAGGGCGCCAACTTCGCCTATATCAAGGCCACCGACGGCGGCGACCACCTCGACCCGATGTTCCGCACCAACTGGCGCAAGGCCAAGGAAGCGGGCCTCAAGCGCGGCGCCTACCACTTCTTCTACTGGTGCCGCACCGCCGGCGAACAGGCAGACTGGTTCATCCGCAACGTGCCGCGCGATCCCGATGCGCTTCCGCCCGTTATCGACGTCGAATGGAACGGCGAATCCGCCTGCAAGCGTCGCCCCTCGACCGAAAACGTGCTCGAGAAAATGCAGGTCTTCATGGACAAGCTCGAGCGCTACTACGGCAAGCGTCCGGTCATCTACACCGCCCCCGACTTCTATGCCGACAACCTGCAGGGCGCTTTCCAGAACTATCCCTTCTGGCTGCGCTCCGTCGCCGCCCATCCGTCCAAGCGCTATCCCGGCCGCAAGTGGCTCTTCTGGCAGTATTCCGGCTCGGGCCTGTCGCATGGCGTCGAAGGCAGGATCGACCTCAACGTCTTCAACGGCAGCCCCGATCAATGGATGCGCTGGTCCTCGGGACGCCCCAGCAACCGGATGATGGCTGCCAACGACTAACGATCCGACAGCGATCAACCTGCACTGATATCGATCGGGCATAGGCACAACCGTGGCGCGGCACACCCGCTGCCACGGCGCAACTATTTTGTCACACCACTAAAATTCGGGTGTCGCGTATATTTCCAAGCATAGGTAACTGTGATTCTTCTTCAATCGTAAGTATGCGGCGTAGATTGATTCGCGAATGTCTTTGATGCTGAATGATTTGGCGGAGATTCCGAATGGGAAATCTTGATATCGAAACCTGGGCACTGGCCCGCGCCCATCACATTGTGTTGAACGAGGGACTTAACCTTGCGAAGGCGGCGCAGGACCTGGATCGCAAGCGCTCCAGATCGCTGGTCTACGAACTGCGCAAGGTGATCGCGGCGGCAATACTCGAAGCCCATGCTGCCTCAAGCAAGAACGACGCGATGCCGCAGGGCTGAGTGTCGCGTAATGATGGCGGCCTATTCCTCCCTCATGCCTGTGCTTGTCACAGGCATCCAGCCACGGCGCGTCTGCGCCGTGAATGACGTGCCCCAGGTATGTATTTAGCCGAAGAAAAGTCTCTCGCCGCGCGGACGCGCGTCGGCTGGATTCCCGCCACAGGGGCGAGAATGAGGGAGAGGATGAGCTGTCTCGCAATGCAATTATTTGTTGCAATATTGTAAAGTGCAACTAATCTTCCCGCTTGCGGCTGCGCATCGTGGGGAGATGTCATCATGCCATTCACAATAACGAAATCCATACCGGCCAGAGAACGCTGGACGCGCGTCTGCGACATCAGGCAAGGCGCGACCTACGCCTTCACGGCGTCGGGCACGTGGACGGATTGGAAGATCAATGAGGACGCGAACGGCTATGACCGAACGTGGCTGAGACCGTTTGCCGGATTGAGAACCATGCCCAAGGCGCAGTGGTTCGCCCTCATCGGGTCAATCGATCAGGACACGGATACCGCGTTTCTGATCGGCGCGTACCGCCCGTCGTGGACAGCGCCGCGGGATGGCGTTCTCTACTGCTGCGCCAATGACATTCCCATCATGTACTGGAACAACTCCGGCGCGGTCGAGCTGACATGCACTGAGCTCTAGCAGCGCCGAACGCCCGAAAGACACAGTTGCGTCACGCCTAAGAAACGGGCAGCCTAGAGCATGTCGCGCAAGAGTGTGAAGCGGTTGCAGGCGCGGGGGCCGGCCGATCATGACACGCATGCAGAAAATCGGCGTGGTTCTCGGCCTTGCGCTCGTCGCGAGCTTCACGCTGCTGCGCGCCACCGACCCGCCGCTGCTGCGCCAGATCCGCGACATCACCTTCGACGAATACCAGCGCATCACCCCGCGCAAGTTCGAAAACACCCCGGTCCGCGTCATCGATATCGACGAGGCATCGCTCCGGGAATTCGGCCAGTGGCCATGGCCGCGCGACCGGCTGGCGCTTCTGGTGCAGCGCCTATCCGACATGGGAGCGGCAGCCATCGCCTTCGACGTGCTCTTCGCCGAGGCCGACCGCCTGTCGCCGCGCTCCATCATGCGCGATGTCGCCGGCGTCGATCCGACACTCCTTAGCCGACTACCCGATAACGACCAGCTCTTTGCGCAAGCCATCGCCGACAAGCCAGTGGTCCTCGGCTTCGGCCTCTCCATGGACGGCAGCTACAAGCCGCCGGTGAAAGCGGGCTTCGCTTTTACCGGCGAGAGCCCGTTCAACGCCCCGCCGCGCATGACGGCGGCAACGCCGGTGCGTCCGCAATTGCAGATCAACGCCACGGGCCTCGGCCATATCAGCCTCAACCCCGGCACCTACTCCGCCACGGTCCGCCGCGTGCCGCTGCTGCTCAGCGATGGCGAGCAGCTCTATCCCAACCTCGCGCTGGAAGCGCTGCGCGTCGCCCAGGGCGCCTCGACCTATATCGTGGCGGCAGCCCCCGATATTCCCGACACGCTGACCTCGATCAAGGTCGGCGATTTCGTGGTACCCGTCACCTCATCCGGCGAGCTCTGGCTCTACACCAGCCCCGATATCGCCGATCGCTACATCTCCGCCGGCAAGGTGCTGGCGCCCGATGGGCCCGCGCCCGAAGTCGCCGCAGCCGTGCAAGGCAGCATCGTCTTCGTCGGCACCTCGTCTGCCGGCCTGCAGGATATCCGCACCACAGCGCTCGGCGAAAACGTGCCCGGCGTCTCCATTCACGCGCAGACCGTCGAGCAGATCCTCTCCGGTCACTTCCTCTCTCGGCCGGATTGGGCCGATGGCATGGAGATCCTGCTGATCGCGGTGTTGGGCACCTGCCTCGTCATCGTCACCACCTTCGTCAGCCCCGCCGTCGGCCTCGCCTGGGGGCTGATCGTCACAGCGCTCGCCTTTGCAAGCTCCTGGTTCGCCTTTTCGCGATGGGGCCTGCTGTTCGATCCGCTGGCGCCGATCGTCGCCGCCTCGATCATCCACTTCGCCGCCACCTCCTTCCGCATCCTGGTCATCGACCGCGAGCGGCGCGAGGTGCGCAAGGCATTCGGCCAATATCTATCGCCCTCGCTGCTCCACCGCATCGAGCACAATCCGGATGCGCTGCGATTGGGTGGCGACGATCGCGAGCTGACGGTCATGTTCGTCGACGTCAGGGGGTTCACGACGCTGAGCGAGCGCCTGCAGCCGGCCGAGGTCGTCCGCTTCCTCAACACGTTGCTCGATGCGCTAAGCCGCCATGTGGTGGCCAATGAAGGCACGCTCGACAAGTTCATCGGCGATTCCATCATGGCCTTCTGGAACGCGCCCGTCGATGTCGCCGACCATCCCGCCAAGGCCGTGCGCGCCGCCCTTGCCATGCGCGAGACGCTGGCGACGCTGAACGCGACCGACGCCTTCGGCTTCGGCGAAGAATACAAGGTGGGGATCGGCATCGGCATCCACACGGGGCTTGCCTGCGTCGGCAACATGGGCGCCGAAAGCCGCTTCAACTATTCCGCCGTCGGCGACGCGGTGAATGTCTCGGCCCGCATCGAGGGCTGCTGCAAGGAAGTCGGCTTCGATATCCTGGTGTCCGAGACGACAGCCGCGGCCCTGCCGCACTTCGCCCTGCTCGACGCCGGCTCGCTGGGCCTCAAGGGCAAGAGCACCCGCACCCGTCTCTACGCCACGCTGGGCGACGAGACCGTCGGCCTGTCCGCGACCTTTGCCCTTCTCGAAACCGCGCATCAGGCCCTGGTCGAAGCCTTCGCCACCCGCTCAACGGACAGCCGCAAGCTGCTCGCTCGTGTCCGGCAGCGGGCGCAGCCCTACCCGGCGACACTGCCGGAGTTCTACCGCCGCCTCGCCCGCCGAGGCGACCATTTCAGGGAAATACCGACCGAAGTCCCGGCCCCGCTATCGGAGCAGGCGTCGTGAGGATCGCATTTACTGGAATGACACCGGCCTAGTCGCCACTACCGCCGTTGTCGTGATTAACGCCGCCGCTACGGTCATGCATATGGCGACCGCCGCCGTTCCAGCCTCCGCCCTGCCAGCCACCATTCTGATCGCCGTTGCGGCCATGCCACCCGCCACGATGTCCGCCCGAGCCGACGGCGTTGCCAGCCCCGGTCCCGGCGCCGCCCTGGCCACCATCGCCGGCAGGGGACCCTGCCGCGCCGGCCTGCGACTGACCATCATTTGCCGGCGAAGCACCGCCCTGTGGCCCGTCACGATGCCCGCCATGCGTGCTGCGGTCGCCATCGGACCGGCCGCCATGACCCCTGCTTCCATGATCCCGGCCACCATTGTCCCTATTTCCACGATCTCGATCGGCATGATCGCGGCTTCCATCGCGCGCTGCATGATCCCGATTGCCCCGATCCCGCGCACCGTGATTGTCGCCACCACGATCGCGCGACCCCTCGTGCCGGTTGCCCCATCCGTCGCGCCGGCCATGCCCATTTTGACCGTCGTGATGCCCGCTGCGCTGACCCCAGCCGCCACCGTCATTGTGGCCATGATGCCCGTCGCGATCTCCGCCGCGTCCGCCCCAATGATCGTAATCCCTATCGCGATCATGGTGGTGACGGCCCGGATGATGGTCATCCCTGTCATGGTGATGCCTGTCGGGATGATGATGATGCGGCTTCTCGGGTTTGCCCGGCTTTTGCGGCTTATCCGGCTTCTGGGGCCGGTCCGGTGCTTTCGGCGGCGCCTGCTCCTGGGGCGGAAACAGCGTCGGCACCGGCGTGCTCTCCTGCGGCCGGTCCTGGCGCTCGGCGCGCATGCTGCGCAGGCCGCAGCTGGTGCGAATATTGCCGAGCGGCCCTGACAGCTGCTGGTTTCCCGAAAGGAACGGCAGCGCCTTGTTGTTTCGCAGCGTCCGCAATGTCGTCTCATCGACCTTGCGCGGATCCGAAACGCCGCCGCCGCGCGAGGCGATAACACAGTCGCACTGCTCGCGCAGCTGCTTGCAGCCGCCGGCACCGCAGAACTGCGCCGAGCCGTTGAGAAGCACCATGGCTGTCGTGCCGTTTGGCGCGACATAGACGTCGAACGCCGTGCCGCGCACGCCGATCGTTCCTGCCGGCGTCACGATCGAATAGGCTGATGAGGATGAATTGCCGCTGATCCAGCGAAACGTGCCCTTCGCCGCCTTGATCGTCAGCTTCTTGACCGAGTTGGCATCGTCATAGACGTAGCTGTCGATCACCACCGACGACCCGGCGCCGACGGCAAGCTTGGTGCCATCCCGGAAGACGAATTGACCAAGCCCGCCGATCGAGGTGCGGATGCGTTCGTCGCGATGAACAGGGTCCTTGACCACCAGAGGCCCGTTTTCCCCAGCCACCTCTGTCTTGATGAGAGTCGCCTCGCCGACCGCAACCTCCGCGTACGCCGGAAACGGGAAACACAACGGAAAACACATGGACAGGCCGAGCATGGCGGCCAATGCATTACGCACACGCAACATCGCCCTTACCCTCAACAATATATTAAGTATATCACAATGTGTTGATGTATGTCGCCTTATCCACTTGTAGTAGCCAAGCGCCAAAGCCGGGCACTACCGCGACCACGCGACACCGCCTCAGGCTCTTGACTTCCCGCACCGTTCGTCCGACTTCACTCCTGAGCAATCAAGGAGCATGACCATGACGGAAGCGGCGAAGAGCACCATCGACCAGAGCGAAGTGGACCGCTTCTCGGCCATGGCCGCCGAGTGGTGGAGCCCGACCGGCAAGTTCAAGCCGCTGCACAAGTTCAACCCGGTGCGCCTCGCCTATATCAGGGACAAGGCCGCCGAGAACTTCGGCCGCGATCCGCGCTCGGCCCGCCCGCTGGAAGGGCTGCGGGTGCTCGATATCGGCTGCGGCGGCGGCCTGTTATCGGAGCCGGTCGCCCGCATGGGCGCGACCGTCATCGGCGCCGACCCGTCCGAGAAGAACATCGGCATCGCCTCGACCCATGCCAAGGCCTCGGGCGTGCCGGTCGATTACCGCGCGGTCACCGCCGAACAGCTGGCCGAGGCCGGTGAGACATTCGATATCGTCCTCAATATGGAAGTGGTGGAACACGTCGCCGACGTCGATTTCTTCATGACCACCTGCGCGAAAATGGTCCGCCCCGGCGGCCTGATGTTCGTGGCAACAATCAACCGCACGATGAAGGCCGCGGCGCTCGCCATCTTCGCCGCCGAAAACGTCCTGCGCTGGCTGCCGCGCGGCACCCACCAGTATGAAAAGCTGGTGCGCCCGGAGGAGATCGAAAAGCCGGTCACGGCGGATGGCCTCACCATCATCGACCGCACCGGCGTCTTCTTCAATCCGCTGTCCAACCAGTGGAACCTGTCGCGCGATATGGACGTGAACTACATGCTGCTCGCCAAGCGCGGGGCGTAAATAGCCCACCGGCCATTCGTCTAGACCTTCAATGTCCTGACATGCGCAAGCAGATCGGCTTGCGTCTCGGCGTTGCGCGCCGCCAGCTCCTTGACGCGGCCGCGATCGATCTCGACCGCCGCGCCATCAGGGCCAAAGGGTATCTTGAACGTGAAGGCCCGCGCGCTCGGCCCGTGATCCGCCAGATGTTCGAAGCGTTCGACGGCCTCGGCCCAATCAGGCCGATGATGCGGCCCCACCCACCACAGAACGAGCGGTGGCCATGACGGCTTGACGTTCCAGTTGCGCGCGTGCTTCAGCGCATCGGCATGCACGCCGTTGTAGCTGAACGCCATCAGCGATTCGATATCGACCCAGAGCGACAGGGAAGATGGCGCGGTCTCAAAGCCGCTGCCCTCGATGAAACGCGGAAACACCTGCGGCCCCCAGCTTCGCACACCGGGTTCGCCGGCATAGCCGGAGCGGCCGACAAAACCGCAGGCGCGCCGCGCGGCCTCGAAATTGGCCGGTTCACGCAGCCGAAAACCCTCGACGGCGTCGCTCTCGAAAGGCGCCACATGCAAACCGAAGTTATACATCGCAAGGCGCGCTTCTGAGGTCATCTCAGTGCACGTCGTCGGGAAGCACGGGCAATGCCGCGATCTCGATGCCTTCGTCGATAAGCGCCTGCGCCTCGTCAGGCGTCGTCTGGCCGATGATACCGCGCGCATCGGCTTCGCCGTAATGGATCTTGCGCGCCTCCTCCGGGAAGCGTTCGCCGACATCCTCGGAGTTGGCCTTGATCGCGGTCACCGCCTCTTTCAGCTTCTGGAACGCCTCGCGGCGCACGGCATCCATGGCGACCGTCTGCATCTGGTCCTTCTTGCGCGCGGTCGAAACCGACGGCGCCATCAGCACCTTGGAGACGGCGGCAGAATTGCAGGTGGGACAGGTGAGAAAACCTGATGCGACCTGGCGGTCGAAATCGGCGCTTTCGGAAAACCAGCCTTCGAACTCATGGGCATTGTCACAACGCAGCGAATAACGGATCAAGCGGCCACGCCTCCGGACACATCGCCGCCAACCGTCTCGATCGAGAACTCGCGGGCATTCTTCAAATTCGGGATCTTGTCGCGCGCGGCCTTCACGGCGGCAGGATCGATCTCGGCGATCACGATCGCCTCGCCGGTGCCGCCAGCCGACGCCAGTATCTTGCCCCAGGGATCGATGATCATCGAATGCCCGAAGGTCTCGCGCCCATCCTCATGCACGCCGGCCTGGGCGGCGGCGATCACGAACATGCCGTTCTCGATGGCACGCGCCCGCAGCAGGATTTCCCAATGCGCCTCGCCGGTCTGGCGGGTGAAGGCGGCGGGCACCGTCATAACCTGCGCTCCGGCGACCGCCTGGGCGCGAAACAGCGCCGGGAAGCGAACATCGTAGCAGATCGCAAAGCCCATTTCGGCAAAGGGCAGCGACACCACGCGCGCTTCCTGCCCCGGCCGATAGGCAGCGCTTTCGCGCCAGCTCTCGCCATTGTCGAGATCGACGTCGAACATGTGGATCTTGTCGTAGCGGTTCAGAATCTGGCCGTCGGGACCGAAGAGATAGCCGCGATTGGCAAGCTTGCCGTCGTCGAGCGCGATCGCCGTCGATCCGACATGCACGTAAATCTGCAGTTCGCCGGCGAGCTCTCGCGCGGTGCGAACGATGATGTCGTTGGCCTCGTCGCGCAGATGCAGCTTACCGGCGGCGCGGTCGCGCTGCAGCATTCCGGTCATCTCGGGCGTCTGCACATAGGTGGCGCCCGAGGCGGCGGCCTCGCGCACCAGCCGCGCCATGGCGGCCGCGTTGCGCTGCGGATCGATACCCGAACACATCTGAATGGCGGCGGCCTTGAAGGTCATCGGCTTGTCCTAAGCGGCCAGCAGCGGGTCGAGCTTGCCCGCACGCTCCAGCGCATAGAGATCATCGCATCCGCCGACATGCTTGTCGCCTATGAAAATCTGCGGGAAAGTCGAGCCGCCATTGGCGCGCGCGATCATCTCGGCGCGGAAGGCCGGTGTAGAGGTCGCATTGTGCTCGACGAAATCGACACCCTTCTCGGAAAGAAGAGACTTGGCGCGAACGCAAAAACCGCAGCCATCGCGCGTATAGATCGTAACCGGTACCATCGTAACTCCAGACAAGGCAGTAATCTCCCTGTCATATAGTTTCGGAAAGGGCCCTTGCAAAGGTCAAAACCGTGATATCGGCCGCACCCGCGCGGCGCAGCACCCTGGCTGCCGCCGCCACCGTCGCGCCGGTCGTATAGACATCGTCGACCAGCACCAGCCGCTTTCCGAACACATCACCCTCGCGTCCCTTAGCGATCGCAAAGGCGCCACGCACATTCTCCTGCCGCGCTTTAGCACCGAGGCCGACCTGCTGGCGCGTGCGGCGGACACGCAGAAGCGTCGCGGACAGCAGCGGGCGCTCTGCCTGTTTCGCCATGTGGCGCGCCAGCTCCGCCGCCTGGTTGAAGCGGCGCGACAGGATGCGGGTGCGATGCAGCGGCACCGGCAGGATCGCATCGCAGCGCTCAACGGCGCCATCGGATGCCCTGAGCATCCACGCCGCCATCATCGGCGCCAGATCGGTGCGGTCGCGATATTTCAGCCTGTGCACGAGATTGCGCACCGCCTCGTCGTGAAAGGCCGCCGTACGCAGGCGATCGAACGGCGGCGGGTCGGCGATAGCGGCGGCACTCAAAATCCCCGGCCCGAGATCATGCGAAAACGGAATGCCGAGAACCTCGCAATAGGGCCGCTCGATAAAGCGCAGCGCCGACCAGCACTTTGGGCAGACGCCGCGATGCTGCCCGGTCGACACGCTGCAGACGGCGCAGGCGGGCGGATAGATCAGGTCGACCATAGCCGAGAGCGGACGCCTCAGCGCCCAGTCGATCCCCGCCAAACCTTGCCACCAGCGCAACTCCATGGCGAAACGATAGCGCATTTCGCGCAACAGGAAAATCGCCTTGCCGCCCCGGCCCGGCAGGATTATTGACGTCGGCATGGACATCATCTTCGACACGACAAGGATCGCGGCGAACCGGCACCGCGCGCTTCGCAACAACGATCCGAAGGCAAGCTTCCTGCTCGATATCGCCGCCGACGAACTGGGCGAACGCCTCGCCGTCGTCGAGCGCACCTTCGAGCACGCCGTGGAACTGCATGGCGCGACCGGCGCCGCGGCCCGCGCCGCCAAGGCCACCGGCAAGATCGGCAGCCTCACCCGCGTCGAAAGCGAACAGGCCTACGCCACGTCCGACGATGCCTTCATCGAGGCGCCGCTGGAGATGGTGCCGCTGGAGCCGCAATCGGCCAATCTGGTGATCGCGCCCTTGAGCCTGCACCTGACCAACGACACACCCGGCGTCTTCATCCAGATCCGCCGTGCGCTGCGCCCCGACGGCCTGTTCCTCGCCGCCATTCCCGGCTCCGGCACGCTGCAGGAACTGCGCGAGGTCCTGCTCGCCACCGAGATCGAGATGACCGGCGGCGCCAGCCCCCGCGTCATTCCCTTCGCAGACGTCCGCGATGTCGGCGGGCTGATGCAGCGCGCCGGTTTCGCGCTGCCGGTCATCGATGCCGAGACCTATACGGTCCGCTACGATTCCATCTTTCCGCTGATGCGCGACTTGCGCGCCATGGGCATGACCAATCCGCTTGCCGAGCGCAGCAGCAAGCCTTTGACGCGCGCCTTCTTCATGCGCGCCGCCGAGCTATACGCGGAACGCTATTCCGATCCGGATGGCCGCATCCGGGCCACCTTCTCGATCATCTATGTCTCGGGATGGGCGCCGCATGAGAGCCAGCAGAAACCGCTGCGGCCGGGATCGGCGAAGGTCAGGCTCGCCGACGCATTGAAGGTCGAGGAGCACAAGCTCAAGCAGTAGGGCTTTTTTCGAGCCTAGCGCTGCTCAGGTCAGCGACGGGATCTTGCTTGCGATGTAGGTAAAGACGTTGTTCAGCGATCCGCTGAGCGCGCCGACGCCGGTGATGATCGCAGTGGCAACCAAGGCGGCGATGAGGCCGTATTCGATGGCGGTGGCGCCGTTGCGATCGGCGACAAATGCTTTCAGAAGTCTCGTCATTCGTCCCTCGTCGCTCGACATCACAGTCGATTTCCTAGCGTTGCCCAGAGCCCCAGGCCCTCAGCAGCCAACACCGCTTCCATAGCCCTGCACCACGCAGACGGAGCCCGGCGTATCCTGCAGAATGCTGCGACGGATCGTGTAGCGCTTGCCGTTCTCGCTCTTCGAGCCGTTTTCGCTCTTCGGAATTGAACCCGTGGTGATGGAATCGAATTCAGACGGCGCGCTGGCGAAGACGCTCGACTTCGACTTGTCGGCGAGCATTGGTGTCAGGATCAGCGTCAGAGCCACGACGGCCGTGCCGAACAGCAAGGCGATGTTCAGCGCCCCCGTCTTGCGCGAGGAAACCGAAGCCTGCTCTTTCTCCCGAACTGCTTTCCAGAAATCGTCGTCCATGCGTCAAGCCTTCTACACACACGCCAGTTGCTTGATTGAGGCCGATCTTTGCCAGAATCTGTTAAACGATCGATTAATATCCACAGCCAGATTGGCACAGAAAAAGTTATAAAATAGAAATTTCTAAAGTAGGTCCTGCAGGATGGGGATCAGCGGCTCATCGGCCGGCGGCATGGGATAATCGCGCAGCGCCTGCGGCTTCACCCACTTGATCGCCTGCCCTTCGCGGCCAACAGGAATGCCCTCGAAACGACGGCAGACGTAAAGCGGCATCAGCAGGTGGAATTTCTCGTAGGTGTGGCTGGCGAAGGTGAGCGGCGCCAGGCACGCGACCTTGGTCGTGATGCCGAGCTCCTCATTGAGTTCGCGCACCAGCGTTTCCTCCGGCGTCTCGCCCGGCTCCATCTTGCCGCCGGGAAATTCCCAGAGACCGGCGAGCGATTTGCCTTGAGGCCGCTGCGCCAACAGGATGCGCCCATCCGCGTCGATCAACGCGCAGGCGACGACGAGAAGGATGCTGTGGCCAGTACCGCTCACAACTGTCTCGCTCATCGGCAAAGATCCCGCCGCCAGTATGAATAGCGATAGGCCTCGACGAAGCCGAGGCGCTCGTAAAGCGTGATGGCAGGCACGTTGCCGGTCTTGACCTGCAGCCAGGCGGAGCGGGCACTGCGCATCCGCGCCCAGCGCAGAGCGGACGTCAGGATTTCGAGCCCAAGCCCCTCGCGGCGGCGCGAGGGTGTGACGGAGAGCGACATGATGCCGGCCAGATCATTATCCTGCACGCAGAGCACGGTCGCCAGCGGCCCCGTTTCCGGGTCTTCCACCATGAACAGGCCGGATGGCGGCTTGATCGCGTTGATGACTTCGGCCAATGCCGGCTTCAGCTTCGTCGACACCTGGTCGGTCGCCAGATTGGCGTCCACGAAGCGGCTGATGTCATGCGTCGGCAAATGATCGAGCGTATCCGGCAGATCGGCATTGGCGAGATCGCAGGTCATGACGATGGTTTCGTCGAACGGCACCCAGCCCTCGGCCTTCACCAGATCGATCAGCACCGGCGAGGCCAGCGGCGTCTGCCGCAGCACCGCCGGGCGGCCATAGGCCTCGAACTTGCGGCTCGCCTTGGCCAGCCGGATCTCGACATCGCGATGGTCGGACGGATCGAGCGGCACGATAGAGTTCAGCCGGTTCGACGGATGCCCCGCCGTCAGCCGCACCTGCCAGCTGCCGTCGTAAACAACCGACGAGGCAGGCCAGGCCCGGAAACCGACGGCTTCCAGCCTGCGCACGAGCGGCAGATTTGCCTTCTTTGGGAATGCTTCAGTCAATGAAAAATCAGCTCCGGTAGTCACCGTTGATGGCGACATACTCCTTTGTGAGGTCGCACGTCCAGACCGTTGCCGTACCGTTTCCGAGGCCGATTTCGACCTTTACCGGAATGTCCTGCTTTTTCATGACGTTGGAGGCGGCCTCTTCCGAGTAGCCGGCATCACGTTCGCCGTTGACGGCAACGCGTACGTCGCCGAACCAGATGGCGAGGCGGTCGCGATCGGCCATTTCGCCTGATTTGCCGACGGCCATGACGATACGGCCCCAGTTGGCGTCCTCGCCGGCGGCCGCGGTCTTGACCAGCGGCGAATTGGCGATCGACAGCGCGATCGTCTTGGCGGCGGCATCGCTTTCGGCGCCCGTCACGGTGATCTCGAGCATCTTGGTGGCGCCTTCTCCGTCGCGCACGACCTGCAGCGCCAGATCCTTGAGGAGATCGTTGAGCGCGGCGCGGAACGATGAGAGGCGCGGATCGTCAGCCGTCTCGACGCGAACCTGGCCGTCTTCGGCGGCGGCACCCGTTGCAAACAGCATCAGCGTGTCGGAGGTCGAGGTGTCGCTATCGACGGTCATCGAGTTGAAGGTCGGATCGACACCGGCGGACAGCATCGCCTGCAGCGCTGCCGGCGCGATGTCGGCGTCGGTGACGACGAAAGAGAGCATCGTCGCCATGTCAGGCGCGATCATGCCGGCGCCCTTGGCGATGCCGTTGATCGAGACCGTGACGCCGCCGATCTCGGCCGTGCGGGTCGCGACCTTCGGATAGGTGTCGGTGGTCATGATCGCCTTGGCGGCTTCGAACCAGAAATCGCCGGTAGCGTCGGAATAGAGCGTATCGAGCACGCCGGAAAACTTGGTGGCGTCGAGCGGTTCGCCGATGACGCCGGTGGAGGCGAGGAAGATCTCGCTCTCGCTGCAGCCGACGGCAGCCGCCGCCGACTTGGCGGTGAGCGCGGTCGCTTCACGGCCCTTCACGCCGGTAAAGGCGTTGGCATTGCCGGAATTGACGACCACGGCGCGCGCAACGCCGCCGGGCAGATTGGCGCGGCAGAAATCGACAGGGGCCGACGGGCACTTGGAACGGGTGAAGACACCGGCAACGGCCGCCGGCTTGTCGAACACCATCATCAAAACGTCGGTGCGGTTCTTGTACTTGATCCCCGCCGAGGCGGTTGCCATGCGGACACCGCGCAGTGCTGGCATGGGCACGAAGGTTTTGGGAGCGAGCGGGGAGACGGAACCGGACATGATCATCGACCTGGCATGAAAGGGGATACGGAAGGGCCCGGAAAAACCGGGCCCTCGATGGATATTGTTACTGCTGAGCCGGCGCTGCTGCGGGCGCGTCACCCGGCTGCGGCTGCTTGTTGGCGTCGTCGTAGCCCTTGCGCAGGGCTTCGTCCGTGATGTCGATCTTGGACTTTTCCTTGGCGGAGGCGAGAAGCGCAAGATACTTGTCGCGCATGACGAGCTGACGAACCTGATCCTTGACCTGGTCGTAAGCCGGAGGAGCGGCGTCGCGCTTATCCTCGACGAGGATGACGTGGTAGCCGAAATCGGTCTTCACAGGGGTCTTGGTGTAGGCACCCTTGTCGAGCGCGAAAGCCGCGTCTTCGAATTCCTTGACCATGCGGCCCTTGGTGAAGTAGCCGAGATCGCCGCCGTCAGCCTTGTTCGGGTCGGTGGACTTTTCCTTGGCGAGGTCGGCGAAGTTCTTGCCGGCGTCGAGCTGCTTGATGACGTCCTTGGCTTCGTCTTCCGTCTTCACCAGGATGTGGCGGGCGTGAACTTCTTCCTGCTTCGGAAGGGCTGCGACTTCCTTGTCGTAGCGCGCCTTGACTTCAGCGTCGGTCACGGTGTCGACGACGTGCTTCTTGAAGTAGGCGTTGTGCAGTTCGCGATCGGCGAGGTACTGCATGCGCTTCTTGAACTCAGCCGACTGGTCGAGCTTTTCAGCAGCCGCGTCCTTGGCGAGCAGCTTCACGTCGATGGCAGCGGAAAGCGCTGCGACCTTCTTCTGGTCGTCAGGCAGCTGCGCCAGCTGCGGATCGAGGTTGGCGATCGCCAGGTCGAGTTCCGACTGGTGGATCTCGACATCGCCGACCTTGGCAACGACGGCGTCAGCGCCGTCCTGTGCCCGCACAGGCGCCTGGAAGGCGACGAACGTGGCGAGTGCCATCACGGCGATTCTGTTGTAGTTCAACATCAAACATTCCTTCACAGTTAACCCACCGGCTTCAACTTCTTGAATCCTGCCCTGAACAGGCATCAACACTGGAATGTGGCCTTTCTATATCAGCCAAATCCGTTGACATCATTCGACCCCCCTCTTATCTGTCACGCAACCTCGCGTCCAGAAAAGTTTCCTGGCGTTTCGATACGTGCGCCCGAAATTCGGCCGGGCCGCCCTTACGAGAAGCCCGGGATGAATATTCAGAAAGGACCAGTCGTATGGTCAGCTTTGGCGGCATCGCCCGCAAACTATTTGGCTCCGCCAATGATCGCCGCGTGCGGTCCTTCCAGCCGAACGTCGCCGCAATCAATGCGATTGAGGAAAAGACCAAGGCGCTGTCCGACGAACAGCTCGCCGCCCAGACGGTGGAGTTCCGCAAGCTGCTCGCCGAAGGCAAGACGCTCGACGACATCCTCGTCCCGGCCTTTGCTGTTGTCCGCGAAGCTTCGCGCCGCGTGCTCGGCATGCGCCCCTTCGACGTCCAGCTGATCGGCGGCATGATCCTTCATTCCAACGCCATCGCGGAAATGAAGACGGGTGAAGGCAAGACGCTGGTCGGAACGCTTCCCGTCTATCTGAACGCGCTGTCGGGCAAGGGCGTCCACGTCGTTACCGTCAACGACTATCTCGCCCAGCGCGACGCGGCCACCATGTCGCGCCTGTATAGCTTCCTCGGCCTGACCACGGGCGTCATCGTCCACGGCCTGTCGGACGAGGAACGCGCGGCGGCCTATGGCTGCGACATCACCTACGCGACCAACAACGAACTCGGCTTCGATTATCTGCGCGATAACATGAAGTACGAGAAGGGCCAGATGGTTCAGCGCGGCCACAACTACGCCATCGTCGACGAAGTGGACTCGATCCTCGTCGACGAAGCGCGTACGCCGCTGATCATCTCCGGTCCGCTCGACGACCGCTCCGATCTCTACAACACGATCGACACCTTCATCCCGCTGCTCGTCGAAAGCGACTACGAGATCGACGAAAAGCAGCGTTCGGCCAACTTCTCCGAAGAAGGCACCGAGAAGCTCGAAAATCTCCTGCGTGAAGCCGGCCTGCTCAAGGGCGCCAGCCTCTACGACATCGAGAACGTCGCGATCGTCCACCACGTCAACAACGCGCTGAAGGCCCACAAGCTCTTTACCCGCGACAAGGACTACATCGTCCGCAACGACGAGATCGTCATCATCGACGAATTCACCGGCCGCATGATGCCGGGCCGCCGTTATTCGGAAGGCCAGCATCAGGCGCTGGAAGCCAAGGAACATGTGAAGATCCAGCCTGAGAACCAGACGCTGGCGCAGATCACCTTCCAGAACTACTTCCGCATGTACGACAAGCTCGGCGGCATGACCGGTACGGCGCAGACGGAAGCGGAAGAATTCGGCAACATCTACGGTCTCGACGTCGTCGAAGTACCGACCAACCTGCCGATCCAGCGTATCGACGAAGACGACGAGGTCTACCGGACCTTCGAGGAGAAGTACAAGGCGATCATCGCCGAGATCGCGGATGCGCAGAAGCGCGGCCAGCCGGTTCTCGTTGGTACGACCTCGATCGAAAAATCCGAACTGCTCGCCGAACTGATGCGCAAGCAGGGCTTCAACAACTTCCAGGTTCTGAACGCCCGCTACCACGAGCAGGAAGCCTATATCGTCGCCCAGGCCGGCGTTCCCGGCGCGGTCACCATCGCCACCAACATGGCGGGTCGCGGTACCGACATTCAGCTCGGCGGCAACCTCGACATGCGTGTCGAGCGCGAACTCGGCGAAGTCGAGGAAGGTCCGGAGCGCGACGCCAAGATCGAGGCGATCCGCGAAGAGATCAAGCAGCTCAAGGAAAAGGCGCTGGCCGCCGGCGGTCTCTACGTCATCGCGACGGAACGCCACGAAAGCCGCCGTATCGACAACCAGCTCCGCGGCCGCTCCGGCCGTCAGGGCGACCCCGGCCGCTCGAAGTTCTATCTGTCGCTTCAGGACGACCTGATGCGCATCTTCGGCTCGGATCGCATGGATTCGATGCTGACCAAGCTCGGTCTCAAGGAAGGCGAAGCGATCGTCCATCCCTGGATCAACAAGGCTCTGGAACGCGCGCAGAAGAAGGTCGAAGCCCGCAACTTCGACATCCGCAAGAACCTCTTGAAGTACGACGACGTTCTGAACGACCAGCGCAAGGTGGTCTTCGAACAGCGCCTCGAGCTGATGGAAGCAACCAACATCTCCGAGACCGTTTCCGACATGCGTCGCGAAGTGATCGAGGATCTGGTTCAAAAGCACATTCCCGAGCGCGCCTATGCCGAACAATGGGATGCCGTCGGCCTCAAGGAGCAGGCCAACGCGCTCCTCAATCTCGACCTCCCGATCGAGGACTGGGTCAAGGAAGAAGGCATCGGCGAAGACGATATCCGCGAACGCCTGACGGAAGCGGCCAACGCCGTCTTCACCGAAAAGGCCGAGCGCTTCGGCGACGACATCATGCATTACGTCGAGCGTTCGATCGTCATGCAGACGCTGGACGCGCTGTGGCGCGAGCACATCGTCAATCTCGACCACCTGCGTTCCGTCGTCGGTTTCCGTGGCTACGCCCAGCGTGACCCGCTGCAGGAATACAAGTCGGAAGCCTTCGAGCTCTTCAACACGCTGCTCAACAGCCTCCGCCAGGCCGTCACCGCCCAGCTGATGCGTGTCGAACTGGTGCAGCAGGAGCAGCCGGAACCGCCGGCCATGCAGGCCCATCACATCGACCCCAATACCGGCGAAGACGAGTTCGGCTCGGTCTACCAGGCATCGGAAGTCATCGTGGCGCCCGAAAACCGCAACCCCGACGATCCCGCAACCTGGGGCAAGGTCGGCCGCAACGAGGTCTGCCCCTGCGGTTCGGGCAAGAAGTACAAGCACTGCCACGGTGCCTTCGAACAGGCCTGAGACCTGATCGAGCATTGAAATCGAAGCCCTCGCGACCGGGACGTCGCGAGGGCTTTTTCATGCGCTACGCCCACAACTTCCAATTTCATGATTCGCCCGAACTTCAGCCGCAAAACAGTCGCTTTGTTCGCAGAGCTTGCGCCGATATCAGATTTGATTTCAGGGACACGCGATGAACCGCACCGCCTGCAAGGCCCCCTATTTCAGCCAGTGGGAAACGGCGTCGATGACGCTCTCCGTGCTGGAGCGCGGCGCACCTGCCTTGCTGGATGATCCGCTCTGGCAGCGATCCGGCGCCGACACAATCGAGGAATATGCGCGCTGGGCCGTCAACATCTGCGGCATGGCCTGCCTGAAGATGATCCTCGCCGCCAGGGGCGAAGACCACCCCATCATCGACCTCGCACGCGGCTGCACCCGCTTCGGCGGCTATGTCGTCAACAAGGAAGACCAGTCGATCAAGGGGCTGATCTACGCGCCCTTCGTCACCTATGTCGGCGAAACCTTCGGTCTCGGCGCGAAAACCATCACCGGCCTGCCGACACCAGATATCGCCGATGTCCTCAAGGACAACACCTTCTTCATCGCCTCGGTCAACAGCCAGATCCGCTGGCCCGACCGCCAGCCGCCCACAAAAGGCGGCCACCTTGTGCTGGTGACGGCGGCAGACGCCGATACCATCCGCTTCCACAACCCATCCGGCCATGACGAAGCCAGCCAGGCCGACGTCGAGCTGCCGATCGAGATCTTCGACCGCTTCTTCGCCAATCGCGGCGTCGCGATCCGGCTCGACCAATAACAATAATCCAAGGGGACCCATCCGCCATGCCGACACAGCCCGCCCGCCCAACATCGTCGCGCCCGCGCATCGCCATCCTCTTCGGCGGCCGCTCGCCCGAACACGATGTCTCCATCCTCTCGGCGACCAATGTCGTCGCGGCCCTCGACGCCGAGCGCTACGACGTCCTGCCGATCTTCGTAACGAGGGAAGGGCAATGGCTTCTCCTGCCGAAGGGCACCGCGCTGTCTTCAGCCGCCAAGGTCGAGGAAGCCGTCGAGGTCAGCCTTCTGCCCGGCGGCCATGGCCGCATGCTCGCCATCCCGCAAGGCGCGCAGCCCTATGAAGTCCCCGCGATCGACGTCCTCTTCCCCGTGCTGCATGGAATGCATGGCGAGGACGGCTCGATCCAGGGCCTGGCATCCGTTGCCCGCGTGCCGCTCGCCGGCTGCGGCCTGCTCGGATCGGTGACCGCCATCGACAAGGACATCGCCAAGCGCCTGCTCCGGGAAGCTGAATTACCCGTGGCGAAAGCGCTCTGCATCGAAGAAGACAGCGTGCCCGCCTTTGACGCCGCTGCGCGGGAACTCGGCCTGCCGCTCTTCATCAAGCCCGCCCGCCAGGGTTCGTCGGTCGGTGTCAGCAAGGTCAGGACACAAGAGGATTTCGCCACCGCGCTTGCGGAAGGCTTCAGGCACGACAGCAAGCTGCTCGCCGAGGAATTCATCGCCGGCCGCGAGATCGAGTTCAGCGTGCTCGAACATGCGAATGGCGAGATCACCGTCTCTCTTCCGGGCGAGATCGCGCCGGCCGAAAGCCACGGTTTTTACAGCTACGAAGCGAAATACATCGACGAGGCCGGGGCTGCGCTCCGCGTGCCCGCGCAGCTGCCGAAGGAGACCGAGGACGAGCTGCGCAAGACCGCCCGCCAGGCCTTCAAGGCGCTCGGCTGCGACGGCATGGCCCGCGTCGATTTCTTCCTGATGCAGAACATGTCCTTCGTGGTCAACGAGCTCAACACCATCCCCGGCTTCACCAATATCAGCATGTACGCCAAGGCGATGGCGGCATCCGGCGTCAGCTACGCCGAGGTGCTGGATGTCCTGATAAACAGGGCGCTGGCGCGCGGTGGCGGCTGACGCTTTGAGCTGGGGACAGGTTAAGCCAGAGGGTCTCGTCACAACCGTTTCTTAACCGTGTCATGCCACAACTCTAGGCACGATTTGCCAGAGAGTTTTGCGTGTCCATTATGGCGGTCATCGAGACGGCGGAGAAGATGTTACCGGCGAGCCTGCGTCCTGCGGGCGGTCGCCTTCTTCGCATGCTCGGCGATATCATGACGAAGCGCGGTGAAAAGGCCGCCGCTCAGCGCATGGCGTTGACCGCCTTCGCCATCCGCGTCATCAGCGCCGCCCTCGCCTTTCTTTCCCAGATCATCCTGGCCCGCCTGATGGGCGAGTACGAATACGGCATCTTCGTCTTCGTCTGGGTGCTGATCGTTCTCTTCGGCGATCTCTCCTGCCTTGGCTTCCACACCGCCATCGTCCGTTTCCTGCCGCAGTACAAGGCATCGGGCGCCTTCGAGGAAATCCGCGGCCTGACCGGCACCGCCAGGATCTTCGGCCTGCTGTCCGGCACCGCCGTGCTCGCCATCGGCATGATCGGCCTGCATCTCTTCGGCGACCGCATCCAGAGCTATTATGTCGTGCCGATCTTCCTCGGCCTACTCGCCATGCCGATGATCGCGCTCGGCGACATATTAGAAGGCACCTCGCGCGCCAATCACTGGCCGGTCATGGCGCTGAGCCCCGTCTATATCATCCGCCCGATCCTGATCATCACCTGCATGCTTGCCGCGATCGGCCTCGGCGCGCCGCACACAGCCGTCACCGCCATGCAGGCGGCGCTGGTCGCAACCTACCTCACCGCGCTCGGCCAGTATGTCGCGACCCTCATTCGCCTGCGCCGGCACTATCACCAGGGCCCGAGCAAGATCGATTTCCTGAGCTGGCTAAGCGTCGCCTTCCCGATCTTCCTGATCGAGGGCGTCAGCTTCCTGCTCACCAATTCCGATGTCGTCGTCGTCGGCATTTTCCTGGAGCCGCACGAGGTCGCCATCTATTTCGCCGCCGCGAAAACCATGGCGCTGGTCCACTTCATCAATTTCTCGGTCAAGGCCGCTTCCGGCCCGCGCTTTTCCAGCATCATCGCCGAAGGCACCCGCGCCGAGCTCGCCGCCGCCGCCTTCGATGCCGCCAGATGGACCTTCTGGCCGGCGCTGGCCGTCGGCCTCGTGGTGCTCGCAGCCGGACATCTGCTGCTGTCGCTCTTCGGCGGCGCCTTTACGGCGGGCTATGTGCTGATGGCGATCCTGCTCGCCGGCATTCTCGCCAAGGCGCTGGTCGGCCCCGCCGAAACGCTGCTCATGATGGCCGGAAAGCAGAATATCTGCGTCGCGCTCTATGCCGGCGCGCTGACTTCAAACGTCACCCTCAACATTCTCCTCATCCCCCATTTCGGCATCGAGGGCGCGGCTATCGCCACGGCCTCGGCCATGGGCGTCGAGGCGGTGCTCTTGCACCTCGCAGTCCGCCGCACGCTCGGCATCGCCCTCTTCGCCTTCGCCAGACCGGCCAGCGCCGGCAACGATATGGAAGCCTGACAGTATGGTGCGCAATCCTCCCGGAACCCAGACCACAGACTCGACCGCCAACCGCATGGTCCACGAGCTGGCATCGCTGGAATTCGATGCACCGCAGGCCGAAGCCCGCGTCGAGATCGGCCGTCCTGGCCGCGAGCTCTGCGTCTACTCCGGCAAGCTCGGCTACGATCTGCAGGACGAGCTCGATTTCCTCTCCAACCGCGCCCTGGAGCCGAACGTCTTCTTCACCGGCCGCTTCCTGGCGCCCGCCATGCCGCGTCTTGACGACCGCGAGGTCAACTTCGCGCTGCTGCGCGACCAGAATGAGACCCGCAGCCGCCTGCGCGTGCTGATGCCGTTTTCGGTCGAAAAACCGGGCTTCGCCGTCGGCCCGTCAATCATCCGCGTCTGGGCCAACAGCTTCGCGCCGCTGGGCACGCCGCTGCTCGACGGCGAGGATGCCGCCGAAACGCTCGACAATTTCCTCGAAGGCCTCACCGCCCGCGACCTGCGCATGCCCGGCATCCTGGTGCTGCCGGATCTGCGCCTGAACGGCATCTTCGCCCGCATGATCCGCGCCGTCGCCATCGGCCGCAACCTGCCGATCACGACCACCAACCCCTATCTGCGCCCGATGCTGCAGAGCGACGAGGACGCCGTCGCCTATCTGCGCCAATCGGTCTCCTCCTCGCACATGCGCGAGATGCGCCGGCAATGGCGGCTGCTGGAGGAAAAGGGCACGGTCGTCTACAACGTCGCCCGCCAGCCGCGCGACATCCACATGCGCTTCGAGGAATTCCTGGCGCTCGAAGCCGGCGGCTGGAAGGGTAAGAAGCGCAGCGCGCTGGTCACCGACCGCCTGCACATGGCCTTTGCCCGCGAGGCGATCTCCAACCTGGCCGCCGTCGACGCCGTGCGTATCCACTCGATCGACTTCAACGGCAAATCGATCGCCTCCACCGTCGTCCTGATGATGGGCGGCGAGGCCTACACCTGGAAGACCGCCTATGACGAGGCCTACGCCCGCTATTCGCCGGGCAAGCTTCTGATGGGCGAACTCACCGAATGGCACCTCGACGACGCCAACATCGTCCGCTCTGACTCTTGCGCCGTGCCAGACCACCCGATCATGAGCCGCTTCTGGCAGGAACGCGAAGAGATGGGCACCGTCGTCATCGGCCTCAACCAAAACGCCGACCGCGACGTCCGCCAGGTCGCCACCCAGCTCCACCTCTACAGCAGCACCCGCAACGTCGCGAAGATGCTGCGGCAAAAGATCATGTCGCTGGCTGGGCGGGGGTGAGAGGCCCCATCTGATGCCGGCAGGAAGACCGTCGTTGACGTCGTGCCTGCGATACCCCCCTCTGCCCTGCCGGGCATCTCCCCCACAAGGGGGGAGATCGGCTCGCGGTAAGGTTTTCGCCAAACGTTGAGGTCGGAGCGAGCGGCCGCGCCCAGCCAATCTCCCCACCTGTGGGGGAGATGCCCGGCAGGGCAGAGGGGGGTATCGCACGGTAAAAGCTGAATAAAAGGCGTCGACCACAGACCGTGCGTCTTCCACACACCACAAAGCCCCGCGCCGGAAACCTCTCCGCGACGACATGACAGACTGGGAATGGGCAGGCGGTGGTCGGTATAAGATAGAAGTGTCAGGCAATATCGCCTGCCCGATCATATCAAGGCTTCCGGATATCCAGGCCGACAGGAGCGTCTCTCGGCCTTTCGCTTCCGGATGGATGAGAGATCCTGACGACCCGATCATCCACCTCTCAACAACCATCACCGGACGCCTGGCTTGCGCCCTGATGTGTCAGATCCGGTTCGCGACCCGGCTCCCTGTCCAATGACGCCATCAGTATGGGAGCGACGATTGCGGCGGGGATGGATGAGGACGACGAAATCTGCAAACGACTGATATCGCCGCGATTTCTTTCACCGCGCAAGATTATTATCCCCGCGAGCGGATCAAAAGATCATCTCTAAGTCCTGTAAGCTTCCAACTCCGCGTGCAGTATCGCGGCACTTACTTCGATCGCCGTAATATCGTCAGCGATTAGCCGATAAAGCGGTGTCTGATCGCCAGGCGCGCGCGCTCCAAGGTGCTGAGCGATGTACTTGATTGCAGCAACGGTCGCGGCAAACCTATCGTGAAGAACGGGCTCATGGTGGGCGAGCCGGTTGCGTGACTGGTAGATAGTCTCAAGATTGTCGGCGACGTCGGAGCGCTTTATTCGCTTGTTCGGGAACACCTTCTTGAGTGTCGGCCGCCAAAGCGTGTGCTCATAATCGGGACCGCATAAACGCTTCCAGATGTAGAAAGTCAGCTCCGCAATGATCTTGCCATCGGTGACCTGGATATGCGTTCGACGGAGCTTGGACCTCTGCGTATGGGATAAGTTCGCGGGGCGGCCGTTCGGGAATGCCAGCGCGTCAAGCCCATGCTTGGTAGCCTGCGCAAGTTTAGCGTATTCGGCCCGACGCGCGCTATCGAGCGCCTGCACGATCTTGGCCTTCTCGCTTTCTTTCCAATGGAAGGGTGCCGGTGGGCTCAGAAGCCAGCCCGCCTGGCCGAAATGCTGCCCGAGATTTTCACAGATCGAGTTCCGCAAGGAAATCTCGATGACCGCGATGATATTCATCAAATCGGCACCGAGGCGCAGTGTCTTCTGATGGAATTCGATTGCAGCCCGGGCGTTGCCGGTGAGCTGGTAAAGCTTGCCCAACCTCTCGGGCGACAGCAGCTTCGTGATCTCCGCTAAATCTGCATCCTCTATCGGCAAGTTGACGCTCCCGTCACTCTCACATATATTCAACCTCGAAAAGTCGAGATCAGATTGGCAGTTTGCTTTCGAGCATTACGAATCCTCGACTTCCCAAATTGAAAAGGCGCTCCTCGGGGCGTCTTTTCTGTTTAATCTAAGGGAAGTATCGGGCGCCACACAAGCCTACCCCTACCCCTACCCCTACCCCTCACCCACCGCCCGTTCCCGCAACATCCGCCGGATCACCTTCCCCGACGTCGTCAGCGGCAGCGCGTCGACGAACGCCACCTCGCGCGGATATTCGTGCATCGACAGCCGCATCTTCACCCAATCGCGGATCTCCGCCGCCAGCGTGTCGCTCGCCTTAAATCCCGGCGCCAGAACCACATAGGCCTTGACGATCTCGGTGCGCAGCGCATCGGGCTTGCCGACCGCCGCCGCCATCTGCACGGCCGGATGGCCGGTCAGGCAGTCCTCGATCTCGGCCGGGCCGATGCGGTAGCCGGATGAGGTGATGACGTCGTCGTCGCGACCGAGGAAGGTGACGTAACCGTCTTCGTCCTGCCGGCCGAGATCGCCGGTCAGCAGCCAGTCGCCGGCGAATTTGCGCGCGGTCGCATCCGCGTCGTTCCAATAGCCGAGAAACATCACCGGATCGGCCCGCGCGATGGCGATCTGGCCGACCGCACCCGACGGCAGCACCGCGCCGGCCTCATCGACGATCGCCACCTTATGCCCGGGCACCGCCTTGCCGATCGCCCCCGGCTTGCTCACGCCAAGCGCGGCGTTCGAGGACAGCACGAAATTGCACTCCGTCTGCCCGTAGAATTCGTTGACATTGATGCTGAGCGTACGGCTTGCCCAATCATGCGTCTCCGCCCCCAGCGCCTCACCGGCGGCACCTATGGTGCGGAGCTTGAGATCGTATCGCTGGCACGGATCGGGCACCGATTTCATCAGCCGCAAGGCCGTCGGCGGAATGAAGCCGTTGCGCACCTTCATCTCGGCCATGATCCGGTAGGCCATGTCCGCGTCGAATTTCTGCGCCGGCGAAGAGACCACGGGCACGCCGAGCATCAGGCTGGGAAGCAACGCGTTCAGCAGTCCGCCCGCCCAGGCCCAGTCCGATGGCGTCCACATCCGGTCGCCCGGTTGCGGAAAGCCCTCATGCGCGAACTGGATGCCAGGAATATGTCCGGACAGCACGCGGTGCCCATGCAGCGCCCCCTTCGGCGCGCCTGTCGTGCCCGAGGTGAAAATCATCAGCGCCGGCTCGTCCGGCCCGGTCGGCGGCACGTCGAAGCGTGGCGCATGACGCTCGACAAGGCTGCCGAAGGAGACGACGCCATTACTGTCGTCAGAAGCATCGACGCTAATCACCGTCTTCAATTCCGGCAGCCGGTCGCGAATCTCGCGGATACGCTTGAGGCCGAAACCATTGGTCACGACGGCGGCCGCGCCCGATGTCTTCAACCGATATTCCAGCGCCTCTACGCCGAAAAGCAGCGCCAGCGGCACCGCGATCGCGCCCATCTTGTAGATCGCCATATGGGCGATCACGGTCTCGAAGGATTGCGGCAGCAGCAGCGCCACCCGATCGCCTTTTGTGAGACCGAGCGCGACGAGCCCATTGGCAAGCGAGGCCGAGCGCGCCGCAAGCGCGCCATAGCTCATCGAAAGATGATCGCCATCCGGGCTGAAGTGCTGAAGACAGATCCGCTCTGGCTCGCGCGCCGCCCAATCGTCCGAGCACACACGGCCGATGTTGAAATCCTCAGGGATCGTCCAGGCGAAATCGCGGTAGAGATCGTCATAGCGAGCGCGCGGCGGCAGCTTCATGGGCGCAGGATCATCGATGGGGTCTCAGTCTCGGTCTTGGGGCAAAAGTCCGTTTATGCTGCAGCAGCTAACACCGTGGGCGCGGCTCACGCAAGCGTGAAGCCCGGATCGCCCTTCCCACCCCAGGGCGCGCATGGTTGTTTGCTGCCGCCGCTGCCAATCTGACCGGTCGTGCCCTAGATAGGGGTAGCGCCAGGGTTTCTTTTCTCATCACGGAGCGATTTCATGGAATACGTCAAATTCGGCGGCACCGGCCTCGAAGTCTCGAAGATCTGCCTGGGCTGCATGACCTTCGGCGAGCCCGGCCGCGGCAATCACAGCTGGACGCAGGCCGAGGAGCCGAGCCGCGCGCTGATAAGGCAGGCGCTCGAAGCCGGCATCAATTTCCTCGACACCGCCAACACCTATTCCGACGGCTCGTCCGAGGAAATCGTCGGGCGAGCGATAAGGGATTTTTCGCGGCGCGACGAAATCGTGCTCGCCACCAAGGTATTCAACCGTATGCGCCCCGGACCGAACGGCGCCGGCCTGTCGCGCAAGGCGATCTTCGACGAGATCGACAACAGCCTGAAGCGCCTCGGCACCGACTATGTCGACCTCTATCAGATCCACCGCTTCGACCCGACGACGCCGATCGAGGAGACGCTGGAGGCGCTGCATGATGTCGTGAAATCGGGCAAGGCGCGCTATATCGGCGCTTCATCAATGCATGCCTGGCAGTTCGCCAAGATGATCTACACCTCAAGGGCCAATGGCTGGACGCCCTTCGTCAGCATGCAGGACCATCTGAACCTGCTCTACCGCGAGGAAGAGCGCGAGATGCTGCCCTTCTGCCAGGACCAGAAGATCGCCGTCATCCCCTGGAGCCCGCTGGCGCGCGGCCGCCTGACCCGCGACTATGACGAAAAGACCGCCCGCAGCGAGACCGACGAGTTCGGCAAGACGCTCTACCAGCAGGCCGAGGACGCGGACCGCGCGATCATCGGCAAGGTAGGCGATCTCGCCAAGAAACACGGCGTCTCCCGCGCCCAGATCGCCACCGCCTGGATCCTGCAGAAGAGCGCCGTCACCGCCCCGATCATCGGCGCCTCGAAATCCGGTCATATCGACGATGCCGTCGGCGCGCTCTCGGTCAAGCTCTCGGCCGAGGATGTCGCGGCGCTGGAAGAGCCCTACGTGCCGCACCGCGTCGAGGGCTTCAAGTAAGGTCTTAGGACACCGCCTGCCCCCCGGAGTGGGGCAGGCGCACGATCCACGTCAAGATATCGCCCCTTGAGGATATCACCATGACCGTCATCCCCTTCGAGGCCCGCCGCTTCCGCTCGACGGCCGCCTATTACACCCGCTACCGCGTCCCCTATCCCGACGAGCTGATCACCCGTGTCGCCGAGCGCGCCGGCCTGCAGCCAGGCGAGCGCCTGCTCGACCTCGGCTGCGGCCCCGGCCAACTCGGCATCGCCTTCGCCCGCCTGACAGGCGCAAAGGTCACCGGCATCGATCCCGAACCGGAGATGCTGGAGACGGCGCGCGCCGATGCCGACAAGGCCGATGTCGCCGTCGATTTCATCCAGGGCTCGTCCTATGATCTTGGCCCATCGCTTGCACCGCTGAAGATGACGGTCATGGGCCGCTCCTTCCACTGGATGGACCGCCCGGCGACGCTCAAGGCACTCGACGCGATCACCGTCGAAGACGGTTGCGTCGTGCTCTTCGGCGATCGCCACATAGCCTCCACGCCGGATTGGCGCGCCGCCGTCAACGCGCTCTCGGAAACCTTCGCGCCGGAACGCAACGCCGACCGCGAGCGTCGCAAGGGTCCGGACTGGATCGCCCACGAAACCGTCCTGCTGCACTCGCCCTTCAGCCATCTCGAGCGGATCGGCATCGTCAGCGAGCGCCAGCTGGCCGCGGACGACATCATCGGCCGCGCCTTCTCGACCTCGGTCACCTCGCCGGAAACGCTGGGCGACAAGGCGGAAGCCTTCGAAAGCGAGCTGCGTGATGCGCTGGCACGGCTTTCGCCCGACGGCCGCTTTGCCGAGACAGTCGAGATCAGCGGCCTGATCGCCCGTCGCGGCTAACTCTTAGCCGGCGAAAGAGCGTCGCGCGTCGTGAACAGGAAATTGTCGGACAGCTCCCGGCTCTCCACGGCGCGCGCCAGGATGACCGCGCCCATCATCGCCGACAGCGTCGTGAAGCCCTTGGCGCGGCGCTCTTCCGCGCTGTCGCCGGGCACGATCTCGGAGAGTATATCGACCAGCGCCGACAGCCCGTCATTGAAGGTCGAGCGCACGGCACCTTGGCTGCGGCTCACCTCCTGCACCAACGAGGCGAAGACGCAGCTGCCGCCGGGATCATCGACGCTGCAACGGGAGAGATAATGATTGAGGAGTGCATCGAGCGGCGCATCCGGGGCACTTGTTATGATCTCGTTCCAACGGATCTTCACCCGCTCGATCAACGCCCGGCTCACTTCGAGCGCCAGATCTTCCTTCGACTGGAAATGCCCGTAAAAGCCGCCATGGGTCAGCCCCGCGGCCTTCATGATCTCGGCCACGCCTGTCGATTCGAACCCCTTCTCGCGAAACAGCACGCCCGCGACACCGAGGATCTTCTCCCGGTTCTCCGCGAATTTCTCCCGGCTGACGCGCATAGCAAGGCTCCTAAAAAACACCGCTTGACAATTTATATGACGCACATCATCAATAATCAACAATGATGATGGCCATCATCTAAATATTTGTATTAGCCTCCGGCAACATCATACGGAACAGCCCCCATGGTCTCCACTGCACTTGCCTCCACGCTGGCGCGGCGCAACATCCACTACGGATGGGTCGTCGTCGCCGCCACCTTTCTCACCATGCTGGTCACGGCAGGCGCCATGGGCGCGCCGGGCGTGCTGATCAAGCCGCTGCAGGACGAGTTCGGCTGGGAGACCTCGCAGATCTCCTCGGCGCTCGCCGTCCGCCTGCTGCTTTTCGGCCTGATGGGACCCTTCTCGGCCGCCTTCATGAATTATTTCGGGGTCCGCAAGGTCATCGTCTTCGCCATGATCCTGATCTCAAGCGGCTTCGTCGGCTCGCTGTTCATGACCGAAATCTGGCAGCTTCTGCTGCTCTGGGGCATCGTCGTCGGCCTCGGCACCGGGCTGACCGCCATGGTGCTGGCCGCCACCGTCTCCGCCCGCTGGTTCACCAAGCATCGCGGCCTCGTCGTCGGCATGTTGTCGGCGAGCTCCGCCACCGGGCAGCTGGTCTTCCTGCCCCTGATGGCGCAGCTGACGGAGAGCTACGGCTGGCGCGCCACCGTCTTCTTCGTCTGCGGCATGATCCTTTTCGCGGCGCTGGTCGTGCTCGCCTTCATGCGCGACCGCCCCTCCGATCTCAACCTCCCCTCCTTCGGCGACGACCGCATCACCCCGCCGCCGGCTCAAACGGGCGGCCTCCTCACCATGCTCGCCGCCCCGATCGTCGTCCTCAAGGAAGTCTCGAAGACCTCGACCTTCTGGATCCTGTTCGCCACCTTCTTCATCTGCGGCCTGAGCACCAACGGCCTGATCCAGACCCATTTCGTCACGCTTTGCGGCGATTTCGGCATCCTGCCGGTGGCCGCCGCCAGCGTGCTTGCCGTCATGGGCATCTTCGATTTCTTCGGCACGATCGGCTCCGGCTGGCTGTCGGATCGTTTCGACAATCGCTGGCTGCTCTTCTGGTATTACGGCCTGCGCGGTCTGTCGCTGCTCTTCCTTCCCTTCAGCGATTTCTCCTTCTACGGCCTGTCGATCTTCGCCGTCTTCTACGGCCTCGACTGGATCGCCACCGTGCCGCCGACGGTCAAGCTCGCCGCCGAACGCTTCGGCAAGGAAAAGGTCGGCATCGTCTTCGGCTGGGTCTTCACCGGCCACCAGCTGGGCGCCGCCACGGCCGCTTACGGCGCCGGCCTGTCGCGCACCGAGCTGCAGAGCTATCTCCCCGCCTTCTTCATCGCCGGCGCCTTCTGCCTGCTCGCCTCCATCCTGGCGATCACCATCAAGAAATCCGGCCTCCCCACCCCGGCCGTCTCCGTCGCTCACTGAATACATCCTCCGGCCGAACCCATACGGCCGGAAGCCCCACGAAATCAGCCCGATACCCGCATCCCCGTCTTGCGCCATCAGTCAAACGCATGCTAGACACCCGCCTCGTCGGTATCCGTTGCCCCATTGGCGGAATTGGTAGACGCGCTCGACTCAAAATCGAGTTTCGAAAGAAGTGCTGGTTCGACTCCGGCATGGGGCACCACTGGACCGAATTCCAATTGATTTTGTTATTCAAAACTGACGTTTTTGCCTCACACTATTGCACCCCGCACGCGCGGGACAAAACCTAAGCGGAATTTGGCTTTGGCAACGCTCATTCGCCCTACGTTGCAAGGACGAATCAAATCACGTATCGATGCAAGAGGCGCTCTTTTGCGCTCTAAAACTGTAGGGCAGGAATGAGCGACCATTTGAGACCGAACCATCTTGCCAACTTTGCTAGACCACCTCTCAATGAGGTGGTTGTTGGCGTGCAGTTCAATCCTGCTATGGGCTACGGCCAGATCCGGGCGGGTGAAGTTTGGTCACTTTTCAAAGACGGCTTTCCGGCGGTGGAAGAGCAAGTCCCTCTGCCTCCGTCTTTCGAAACGTTCGGTATTCCCTCTCCTCCGACCTTTAATTTTGGTATGGTCAGTGGCGGCCAGCACGATCGCTTTTGGTTTCTCACGGAAGACCAGCAGGAGCTAATCCAGTTTCAAGCTGATCGACTGCTGCACAACTGGAGAAAAGTCCCCGGAGGCGTGCGGGAGTATCCAAGGTTCGAATACATAATTTCATCATTTCAGAATGAGCTCCACGATCTCGAAACCTACTTCGATAGCCTTGCTCCCCAGAGACTGCACTGCACCCAGGCAGAAATCACCTACATCAATCATATCATATTGAATAAGACCGGAACGGGTTCACAGCACTCTGACTGGGTCCGAGATCTGGCGTTTGGGAGGCAAGATCCGGAAGACATCAATTGCACCTGGAGACGTTCGCTCCACATCGATGGCGCTCCAAGGGCGAGATTGATTGTCGAGGCAAAGACAGGCTTTGATTTCTTTCAACAGAGATTATTGTTGTTAAATATTACAGTAAGAGGCTCACCCCTGCGTCCCGACATTGAAGATACGATTGATTTTCTTAAATACGGGCGTGAAATAATAATAAGCGAATTTGCGTCGATGACGACCGACTTCGCGCACGGCATCTGGGAGAGGATATCATAGTGGCTAACATTGCGACCGGCAGCAGTTCCTTTCCCTCGTTCTTGCCCAGCAAAGCCTCGACCGGTGTTTTCAATAAGCGAATTATGCAAACCGTTTCGCATGATTGGCACGAGGCCGTTTCCTCTCGCCTCGAATACCTTACACGGCTCCCGCATAATTGGGATGGTTACGGTGGAAAGCCTGTGAGCTTTCTCCTGGCTCATTTCACGATGAGCATGCTCTCGTCTGCGTGTCCGCTTGGATCGTCGGCTCCGCAGCTTGTCGCAGGTCATAACGGCGACCTGCAGGCCGAGTGGCACACGCTAGAGTACGACATCGAGCTCCATGTTCTTGCTCCTTACCGAGTCACAGCCGTAAGGTGTGCGGGTGATGACGTCGAAGAGATTCAGCTTACAAACGATTTTACTGTAGTGGCTGAGTGGCTCAATGCGATGGAGGTGGCCGTTGCCGCTCGACAAGCCGCCGCATGATGCCGCCGGAAACGTCGAGGTACACGACCATGCGGGCATTCTTGCAGATCACGGGGTGATCCGCCGCATTTCTGCCGATCATCTTGTTGACGACGAGAAAACTGGCGGTAAACGGGTTTCAACCATGGCATTTGGCGCTTCTAGCGGCGTCAATGGCGGCATGTCTGTTGACCTTGAGGAATCGATTGCCGAAGCGGGATTGGACCCACGAACTTTTGTGATATCACCGCCCTTCCTTGGAGCCGTGAAGTTTACGGCGGGAGCGTTGCGCTCCCAGGAATTCAAAGTGGGGTACGACCCTATTCCTACAAATCCTCATCACGGGGAGGTTTGGGGTAACTTCACCGGTGGAAAGAAGAAATGGCTTCAGAGAAACGCTGAAATCTTCGTCGTCCCCAAGGCGTGAGGCAACTTACTTGAAAAAGCTAACGATGCATAACAGGCGGCTAACCTGTTACGCTGATTAGATAACATTACTCCGGCATGGGGCACCACTGGACTTCCCGTTACCGACCGGCCTTTGCATTTCGCTATCATCTAAAGTTGAGAACGATCATCGCCCTGTTATTCGGGCGCTCCCGAAAGCCACGCCGCCGACTTACGGCTCGATTGTAGAGAAGCAGGCGCAAAAACGGTTCTATCCAGCTTTCCGCCCGATCATACATAGCCCGATTTAAATCAGCAGTTTAATTTCCCCCGCACATCGGTCAAAGTGCCGGCTCCCAAAAGGAGAACACACAAGCGTGCATCACGACGTCCCCCTCATTGCCACCATTGCCGTCAGTTTCGGGTTCGCGGCGATCCTTGGCTATCTTGCCGATCGCCTGCAGCTGCCGCCGCTGGTGGGCTATCTGCTGGCCGGGATTTTGATGGGGCCGATCACGCCGGGTTTTGTGGCCGATACCGGGCTTGCGAGCCAGCTGGCCGAGATCGGGGTGATCTTGCTGATGTTCGGCGTCGGGCTGCATTTCTCGGCGCGTGACCTGCTTGCCGTGCGCGGCGTCGCCATTCCGGGCGCGATCGTGCAGATCCTGGTCGCGACGCTGCTCGGCGTCGGGCTGGCGGAGTGGTGGGGCTGGAGCCTCGGCGCCGGCATTGTCTTCGGGCTCAGCCTGTCGGTCGCGAGCACCGTGGTGCTCCTGAAGGCGCTGGAAGAGCGAAATCTGGTCAATGCCGCGAGCGGCCGCGTCGCCGTCGGCTGGCTGATCGTCGAGGATCTGGCCATGGTGCTAGCGCTGGTGCTGCTGCCTGCTTTGGCCGAACTGCTCGGCGGCCATGCGCCAGCAGGCGCGCATGGAGCGGGCATGCCGCTGCCGCTGACCATCGCGCTAACGCTTCTGCAGGTCGGCGCATTCGCCGCCATGGCGATCTTCCTCGGCCCCAAGGTCGTGCCGTGGCTGCTGATCCGCGTCGCCCGCACCGGCTCGCGCGAGCTCTTCACCCTGACCGTGCTCGCGCTGGCGCTCGGCATCGCCTTCGGCTCGGCGCAGATCTTCGGCGTGTCGTTCGCGCTCGGCGCCTTCTTCGCCGGCGTGGTCATGAGCGAATCCAGCCTCAGCCACCGCGCCGCCGCCGATTCCCTGCCGTTGCAGAACGCGTTTTCGGTGCTGTTCTTCGTGTCCGTTGGCATGCTGTTCGATCCGTCGATCCTCCTGCGCCAGCCGCTCGGCGTTCTCTCCGCCTTGCTCTTGATCATCGTCGGCAAGGGGGTGATCTCCTTCGTCGTCGTCACGCTCTTGCGCTATCCCATCGGCATGGGCCTGACGGTGGCGGGCGGGTTGGCGCAGATCGGCGAATTCTCGTTCATCCTGGCCGGCCTCGGCGTCACGCTCGGCCTGCTGCCGACCGACGGGCAGGACATCATTCTCGCCAGCGCCATCATCTCGATCACGCTCAATCCCATCGTCTGCGCCGGGGCCGAAGCGCTGCATGGCTATATCCAGCGCCGCTGGCCGCAAAGCGCCCGCCACGGCCACGCCAATTTCGACCTGCTGAACGACGAGCTCGACAAGATCCGCGCCATCACCGAAGCGCGCGAGCACCAGCACCAGCTGGAAATGCGCGAGCTCAGCGAGACCTTCCCGCTGTTTGCCAATGTCGACGAAAACTCGCAGGAAGAGCTGCTCCTGCTGTTCCGCCCGAAATCGGCTCTCCCAGGTGAGCGCGTCATGCGCAAGGGCGATCGCGGCGGCGGCATGTATTTCCTGTCGGCGGGCGCCGTCGAAGTGCAGCTGCCGGATGATGCGATAAGGCTCGAGCCCGGCGCCTTCTTCGGCGAGATGGCGCTCTTGAGCGGCGGACGCCGCAACGCCGATGTGGTCGCCGTCGATTTCTGCCACTTCTTCGTGCTGGAACGACGCGATTTCAACATGTTCACGGCCAAGCATCCGGCGCTCCGCCAGATGGTGAGCGAGATGGCGCGCGAGCGCACCGAGATGAATGTCATGCGCCAGAAGCGCGTCCCTTCATCAGGTGTCGCCTCCTGATCCCGCGCGATCACGACATAATCCCCTCGCACGATCACGAAGAGTTTTTTACCGCACTGCCGCATGACTGACACAGCAGCCATTTACAGGCCGATATCAGGCCCATAAAGCTCATGCACGCAACCTGAAAGGACCGGAATGCTTCGCAGATTGTACGACTGGACCATGTCGCTGGCATCCCGCAAATCGGCCGAAGTCTGGCTTGCCGTTATCGCCTTCGTCGAAAGCTCGGTCTTTCTCGTTCCGGCCGATGTCCTTTATCTGCCCATGGCGCTTGCCAAGCCCGAGCGCGCCTATCGCTACGCGCTGGTGGCGACCGTCGCTTCCGTGCTCGGCGGCATCGCCGGCTGGGCGCTTGGCTATTACGCCTATGACACGATCGCCCGCCCTGTCCTTGAATTCTACGGCAAGCTCGATGCCTTCGAGCAAATGCGAACCTACATCCACGACGAATGGGAAATCCTGCTGCTGTTGCTGGTGACGTCTGGTCTCGCGCATCTGCCACCGATCAAGATCGTCACCATTCTCGCCGGCGTCATTCACATGAACCTCGGCTTCTTCATCATCTCGGCCATCATCGCCCGTGGCGCGCGCTTCCTGTTTCTCGCCTGGCTGCTGCGTCGCTATGGCGAACCGATCCGCCACTTCATCGAAAAGCGCCTCGGCCAGATCACCGCGATCGTTGCCGGCGTGCTGATCGTGGCAGGTGTCGGCTACAAGCTGCTTGCCCACTGATTATCCGCTAACACCATAGTCCCCATGCGCCATTTGCCCGGAGCCCCCGCATGACTTTCTCTGTCCGCCGTCCCACCTTCATCTATTCCATCGTGCTGGCGATCGGCATGGCCGTGGTCATCGGCTCCGCGCTCGGCTTCCAGTATATCGGCGGCTATATTCCCTGCGAGCTCTGCCTGATGCAGCGCCAGCCCTATTATTACGGCATCCCGCTGGTCATCATCGGCGCCATCACATCGGCGCTCGGCCTGCCCAACTGGATCGGCCGCACCTTCCTGCTCGCTGGTGGCCTGCTGATGATCGTCGGCGCCGGCATGGGCGTCTATCACGCCGGTGTCGAATGGCACTTCTGGGCTGGCCCCACTGCCTGCTCGACCAGCGCCAGCAGCATGACGCAGAACGCCGGCGATCTCCTGACGGAACTCAACACCATCAAGGGGCCCTCCTGCACGGAAGCGGCACTGCGCGTCGCTGGCCTGTCCATGGCTGGCTGGAACGTGATCGCAAGCCTGATCCTCGCCGCCTTCGCCTTTATCGGCGTGCGCAAGTCTGCCTGACCAGGACGGCCTGATCAGTTAGGCGTAAAGCGGTCCTGCTCGCAAACGATCAGGGCTGCAGTTCGCTATCCCAGTAGAGATAGTCGAGCCAGCTATCGTGCAGATAGTTCGGCGGGAAGAGCCGGCCATTGTTGTGCAGGTCCTGCACGGTCGGCTGGTAGGGCTTCTGATGCGGGAACATGCCTGCCTGCTTCGGGAGCTTGCTGCCCTTCCTGAGATTGCAGGGAGAGCAGGCCGCCACGACATTCTGCCACGTCGTCTCGCCGCCATGGGCGCGCGGAATGACGTGATCGAAGGTCAGGTCGTTATGATCGCCGCAATACTGGCACTCGAACTTGTCGCGAAGGAACACGTTGAAGCGCGTGAAAGCCGGATTGCGCGAAGGCTGCACATAGGTTTTCAGGCACACGACGCTCGGAAGCCGCATCGAATAGCTCGGCGAGGAGACCGAATGTTCGTATTCCGCGATGATATTCACACGGTCAAGGAAGACCGCCTTGATCGCGTCCTGCCAGGACCAGAGCGACAAGGGATAATAACTCAGCGGCCGATAGTCAGCGTTCAGAACGAGCGCTGGCAGGGCCTGAGGTGAAACAGCAATCGTCAAGGCACTCTCCTGATCGATTCGGCATCTGCACTCTTATATTAGGCCGGTTGTGACGGCATTGTGAAGTCCAATAAATTCAAGCCACACAATGGCATTTGTATGTGTTGCCGTTCAGCCGACCGGAACCAGGCCGCGGCCCAGTTTCGCTGCATAATACGCCCAGAAAAGCCGCGCCGCCACCGATCTCCACGGTGCCCAGTCCGCCGCCAGTGTGGCCAGCTGTCGCGCCCCCGGCCGCTGATCGAGACCGAAGGCCGCCGCCACCGCGTTCTGCAGCGCCACGTCGCCGGATGGAAAGACGTCGGCATGACCGCCGCAAAACATCAGATAAACCTCCGCCGTCCATGGCCCGACGCCCTTCAGCGCCGTCAGCGCCGCCAAAGCCTCCTCCGGCGGCAGGCCGGACAGAGCCTGCAGGTCGAGCCCGCCGGAGGCGACAGCCGCGGCGATCCGTGTCAGCGTCTCCGCTTTGGCGCGCGACAGGCCAACCTCGCGCCATGCGTCCGGATGCAGGCCGGCATAAGCCTCGGCCGTCAACACGACATCATCAGGCCGCATCCGCCGCCAGATCGCCTCGGCGCTCGCCCGCGAAACCATCTGCGACACGATGATATGCGCCAGCCCCTCGAAGCCGGGCTCCCGTAATCGCAGCGGCAGCGGACCGGCATCGGCGGCGATCGAGACGAGACGCGGGTCGATGATGATAAGTTCGGCCAGTCCCTTGGCCACGTCCCCGTCGTTGCGAATGATATGCACGCTTCCTCGCGATCTTCCAAAATACGTGGCAGAAGAAAGCATGATCGCGATTCCCCGTCAAAAGCCCGTCTTCCGTTTTGCCCCGAGCCCCAACGGCCCGCTGCATCTCGGCCATGCGCTCTCGGCCTTCCTGAACCGCGATATGGCCGACGCCGCCGATGGTCGCTTCCTGCTGCGCATCGAAGACATAGATCTCACCCGCTGCACACCCGAATTCGAAGCGGACATCCATACCGATCTCAAATGGCTCGGTATCGAATGGGAAGAGCCGGTGCGCCGGCAATCAGAGCACTTCGACGCCTATCAGGCGTCTCTGACTGACCTGATCGACCGCGGCCTCGCCTACCCCGCCTTCCTCACCCGCGGCGAGGTCAAAGCCAAGGTCGCGGCATCCGAGGCAAAAGGGATCGCATGGCCGCGCGATCCCGATGGCTCACCGCTCTACCCCACTGACGATCGCGACCGCCCCTCAGGCGAGCGGCAAGCGATGCTGTCCTCCGGCCTGAAACACGCCTGGCGGCTGGACATGGCAAAGGCGCTGGAGACGGTCGGCGAACAGCTCTCCTGGCAGGAGACCGGCGACGCCGAACAAAGCGCGATCGCCGCCGACCCTTCATCCTGGGGCGATGTCGTGCTGTCGCGCTCGGACGCGCCGTCGAGCTATCATCTTTCCGTCGTCGTCGACGACGCGCTACAGGGCGTCACCCATGTCGTGCGCGGTCTCGATCTCTTCCACGCGACCTCGGTGCATCGCGTCCTGCAGACGCTGCTTGATCTTCCCGCACCCACCTATCACCACCATCGTCTCGTCACCGACACGACCGGCCGAAAGCTCTCGAAAAGCAGCGGCGATACCGGCCTCTCGGAGCTACGAGCCCGAGGCGTCCCGGCGCACGATATTCGCCACCTCGTCGGGCTTTGACGGCTTCTGGCCCTGGCCGCTCAGGAAATTGTGCGAGAAGATCGCCCGCACCCGGAATTTCAGGAGTGCGGCGTTAAGCTCGGCGCCGATGATGAAAATCACCCCGATCATGTAGAGAAAGATCAGCACGATCATCACCGATGCGAGGCCCGCATAGGTGGCGGCGTAGTTGGCGAAGGTCGCGAGATAATAGGCGAAGATCAGCGCGCCGATGAACCACAGGATCAGCGTCAGAAGCACGCCCGGCACGACATCGAACACCCGCCGCCGTCCGGCCGGAAGCCACAGATGCACGACCAGCAGACCGACCGTCAGCACGAACAGCGTGCCGTAGATACGCCAGTTGAAGACGATGTCGAGCGTGTCGGCAAACAGCGGAAACCACTGCCGGGCATAATCGAGCGCCAGCGGCACAGCCACGAGCAGGATGCTGATCGCCGCGAAGATCGTCACCGCGATCATCACGAAGCCGAGGCTGGCGAGACGGGTGAAGTACCACGGCCGCGTTTCCTGCACGCGGTAAGCGCGGTTGAGCGATATGCGCAGCGCCTCGACGCCGTTGGAGGCGAAGTAGGCGGCCGCCAGCACCGAGATCGTCAACAGCCCGCCGCGCGGCACGGTCAGGACCAGGAGAACCTGGTCGGCGAGCGGCTTGGCGATCGCCTCCGGCCACGTGTCGAAGACGAGATGCACGGCCGTCATCGAGAACTGGTCTGCGCCGAGGAAATTGGCAAGCGCGGTGCCGAAAATCAGGAATGGGAAGACAGCGAGAAGCGTGGAAAGTGCCACATGGCTTGCCATGGCGAAGCCGTCATCTTCAAGGAAATGCCAGATCGCATCGTAAAGCACATCATACAAGATGCGAAAAAGTTTCAGCATTCCGGCTCCCGGCATTCCTCATTGTGTCGCCCGATCGAATATGGGAAACGAGTCCTAGTTTGTACAGGAATCATTCCATGTCGGATCAACGCACTATCATCATTACCGGATGTTCGTCCGGGATCGGTGCTTATTGTGCCCGTGCGTTGAAGGCCGACGGCTGGCGCGTCCTCGCGACCGTCAGAAAGTTCGACGATCTGGCGCCGCTTCAGGCCGACGGCATCGAAGCCTTCCGCATGGATTACACCAGCACCGATTCGATCACCGACTTCGTCCGCGAGGTCACGGAGCTCAGCGGCGGACGCATAGACGCGCTCTTCAACAACGGCGCCTATGGCCAGCCGGGCGCTGTCGAGGACCTGACGACGGACGTGTTGCGCGAACAGTTCGAGACCAACTTCTTCGGTTGGCACGAGCTGACGCGGCAGATCATTCCGCTGATGCGCAAGCGCGGCCGCGGCCGTATCGTCCAGTGCTCGTCGATTCTGGGCGTCGTGCCCTACCGCTATCGCGGCGCCTATACCGCCTCGAAATTCGCGCTCGAGGGGCTGAGCATCACGCTCCGCATGGAGCTCGAAGGCAGCGGCATCCATGTCAGCCTGATCGAGCCCGGCCCGATCGCCTCGCGCTTCGTCGCCAATTCGCTCGCGAAAATCAACGAGCATATCGATGTCAGAGGCTCGGCGCATGCGGTAGATTATCGCCGCCAGCTGGCAAGGCTCGATGGCTCCGGCCCGGCCAACCGCCACAAGCTCGGCCCCGAGGCCGTCTATGATGTCTTGAAGCACGCATTGAACGCCCCGCGCCCGCGACCACATTACCCAGTGACGCGGCCGGCCAAGCAGGGCATGTTCTTGAAAAAGCTCTTGCCCGCGGACCTCTTCTACCGGCTGCTGCGCAGGTTCGATTGAGGAGGAGGAAACCCAATGTCTACTGTCGTCTACGTTCTCGCCATCATCGTGATGGGCCTTGTGGCCATCGTTCTGATCCGTGGCCTGTTCAACATGATGAAGGGCGGCGACGCCAACCTGTCCAACAAGCTGATGCAGCTGCGCGTGCTCCTGCAGGCCGTCGCCGTGCTCCTGATCATGCTGACGCTTTGGCTGACCGGCGGCGGTCGCCCCAGCTAATAGACGCGTAGGAGAGACAGCCATGGTCAAGCTCAACAAGATCTACACCAAGACGGGCGACGACGGCACGACCGGGCTGGTCGCCGGCCCGCGCCGGCTGAAGGACGACCTGCGCGTCGAGGCCTTCGGCACCATCGACGAGGCCAATTCGGCGATCGGCATCGCCAGGCTTCACATGCAGGGCATGCCCGAACTCGATGCGATGCTGATGTCCATCCAGAACGATCTCTTCGATCTCGGCGCCGATCTCGCCACGCCCGACACCGGCACGCCGCCGGAATACGAGCCGCTGCGCATCGTCGAAAGTCAGGTGACGCGCATCGAAAACGACATCGACAAGCTGAATGCCGATCTGCAGCCGCTGAAATCCTTCGTGCTGCCGGGCGGCCACTCCGCCGCAGCCCACCTGCATCTGGCGCGCACCATCACCCGCCGTGCCGAACGGCTGATGGTGACGCTGTCGCGCAGCGAAGGCGAGATCGTCAGCGCCGCCGCGTTGAAATACGTGAACCGCCTCTCCGATTTCCTCTTCGTCGCCGCCCGCCATGCCAATGATCGCGGCCACGCGGATGTGCTTTGGGTTCCCGGAAAAAACCGCTAGGCTTGACCGATATCAAGCAACTGGACCGCCGGCCCATATGTTCATACCGCTGCACGATGCCAACACGCTGAAGCATATCAAGCTGCAATGGGTGACGATGGGGCTGATCGCGGTCAACATCGTCGTCTGGCTGTTTACCGGCGTCATCGCCACGGAATCGGTAGCACAAGCGGCCTTCGTCGGCCTTGGCTATATCCCGGCCGTCGCCTTCCACTACGCCCATCTCGAACCGGCGCTCGCGATCACGCCCGAGCCGCTGACCTATGTCAGCTACGCCTTCGTCCATTCCGGCTTCTGGCACCTTGCCTCCAACATGCTGTTCCTCTGGGTCTTCGGCGACAATGTCGAGGATGCGATGGGCCATCTGCGCTTCCTCGCCTTCTATCTCCTTTGCGCCATCTCCGGCGCGCTGGTGCACGGCCTGATCGGCATGACCTCGCAGGCGCCGCTGATCGGCGCGTCCGGCGCCATCTCCGGTGTCGTCGCCGCCTATCTGATGCTGCACCCGCGCGTGAAGGTCTGGGTGCTGGTCTTCATGCGCGTGCCGCTGCCGCTCCCCGCCTTCGTGCCGCTGATCCTCTGGACCGGCCAGCAATTCGTCATGTTGGCGCTCGAGCCTGACGGCAACGTCTCCTGGGGCGCCCATGTCGGCGGCATTATCGCGGGCGCTCTGCTGGTGCTCGTCATGCGCCGTCGCGGGGTGCCGCTCTTCGACAGCAAGGTGGTGACACCCAAGGCCGTGCGCGACCGCCCGACCCCCAATCCCGCCATGATCACCGTCCCGGGCCAGCCACCCCGCCCGCGCTTGCCCTGGGACAAATGAAGCCGAAAATATTGACGTGAACGTAAAGGTAATATAATCCCCATGGAATTTGCCTGTCTGCGTCATGGAAGCGTTGTCTTTGGAGGAAAAACGCGTATCCATGTCGCCATTCGACAATCGGAGCAGCGCGGAAACGCGCATTTTCTTGGCGAAAGAGTTGAAGGAAGGACCACATGAAGATTCTCGTCCCAGTAAAGCGGGTGGTTGATTACAACGTGAAGATCCGCGTGAAGCCGGATGGCACGGGCGTCGAACTGGCCAACATCAAGATGTCGATGAACCCCTTCGACGAAATCTCGGTGGAAGAGGCGCTTCGCCTGAAGGAAGCCGGCAAGGCCGAGGAAGTGATCGTGGTCTCGATTGGTCCGGCCAAGGCTGAAGAGACGCTGCGCACCGCGCTCGCCATGGGTGCCGACCGCGCCATTCTCGTCGAGACCGACGATGCCGTCGAGCCGCTCGCTGTCGCCAAGATCCTGAAGGGCGTCGCCGACGCCGAACAGCCGGGCCTCATCATCGTCGGCAAGCAGGCGATCGATGACGACAGCAACCAGACCGGCCAGATGCTGGCGGCGCTGCTCGGCACCGCTCAGGCCACCTTCGCTTCGAAGATCGAGATCGGCGATGGCAAGGCAACCGTGACCCGCGAAGTCGACGGCGGCCTGCAGACGATCGACGTCAAGCTCCCCGCCGTCGTCACCACCGACCTGCGTCTCAACGAGCCGCGCTACGCTTCGCTGCCCAACATCATGAAGGCGAAGAAGAAGCCGCTCGACAAGAAGGCGCCCGCCGATTTTGGCGTTTCCACCGCACTGAGGCTCAAGGTGCTGAAGACCGAGGAACCCTCTGGCCGCAAGGCAGGCGTCAAGGTCGCATCTGTCGCTGAGCTCGTCGAAAAGCTCAAGTCCGCTGGCGTCCTCTAAGGTTCGAGAAAGGAGATAATATCATGGCCATTCTTCTTCTGGCTGATCACGACAACGCAACCCTTTCCGACCAGACCGCCAAGACGCTTGCGGCAGCCGCGAAAATCGGCGGCGACGTGCATGTTCTCGTCGCCGGCAAGGGCGCCAAGCCCGCAGCCGATGCTGCCGCCAAGCTCTCCGGCGTCTCCAAGGTCCTGCTCGCCGAAAGCGACGAGCTCGCCAACAATCTGGCCGAGCCGCTGGCCGACCTGATCGTTTCGCTGGCAGCCGGCTACGACACCGTCATCTCGGCCGCCACCTCGGTCGGCAAGAACGTCCTGCCGCGCGTCGCAGCCCTGCTCGACGTCGCCCAGGTCTCCGAGATCATCGAAGTTGTCTCGGCCGACACCTTCAAGCGCCCGATCTATGCCGGCAACGCCATCCAGACGGTGCAGTCGACCGACGCCAAGAAGGTCATCACCGTGCGTACGGCGTCCTTCGCCGCTGCCCCTGAGGGCGGTTCGGCTTCGGTCGAGGCGATCCCCGCCGTCTCCGATCCGGGTCTCTCCACCTTCGTCAAGGATGCGCTGTCCTCCTCCGACCGTCCGGAACTGACATCGGCCAAGATCATCATCTCCGGCGGCCGCGCGCTCGGCTCGTCCGAGAAGTTCCAGGAAGTCATCCTGCCGGTTGCCGACAAGCTCGGTGCCGCCGTCGGTGCCTCGCGCGCCGCGGTCGATGCCGGCTACGCGCCGAACGACTGGCAGGTCGGACAGACCGGCAAGGTGGTCGCGCCCGATCTCTACATCGCCTGCGGCATCTCCGGCGCCATCCAGCATCTGGCCGGCATGAAGGATTCGAAGGTCATCGTCGCGATCAACAAGGACGAGGAAGCACCGATCTTCCAGGTCGCCGATTTCGGCCTCGTCGCCGATCTCTTCGACGCCCTGCCCGAGCTGCAGAAGGCTCTCTAAGTCGGTGGATGCCCGGTTTCGCATGCGGCGCCGGGCTTCCATGATCGCGCGTCATCTTTCGCACATGCGAGCGACTGGAAAATTATCTTTTTAGGGGCTACTACTGCTGCCGGGCGATCATTCGTCCGGCAGTTTTGTTTAATAGGTACGGCAATCGCGGGGGCGAAGGCCGAGCAGGGGTGTGGAGATGACTGCGGTGTTCAAGACAATCGGAATTATCGGCGCGGGCCAGATGGGTTGCGGCATCGCGCAGGTTTCGGCTAGCGCAGGCTACAAGGTCCACATCTACGATCTTACCCAGGATCGCATCGAGCGCGGCCTCGCCACTATCAACGGCAACCTCGCCCGCCACGTCACCAGCGGCAAGATGACCGACGAGGAGCGCTCGAGCACGCTCTCCTTGATATCGGGCTCCGCAGACATCAACGACCTCGCCTCCTCCGATCTCGTCATCGAGGCCGCGACCGAGGACGAAAGCGTCAAGCGCAAGATCTACGCCACGGTCTGTCCGGTCCTGAAGCCGGAAGCGATCATCGCCACCAACACCTCTTCCCTTTCGATCACCCGTCTGGCCTCCGCCACCGACCGTCCAGAGCGCTTCATGGGCATCCACTTCATGAACCCGGTGCCGGTCATGAAGCTGGTCGAACTCGTGCGCGGGATCGCCACCGAAGAGACCACCTTCAAGAAGGCCCGCGAATTCGTGGCCTCGCTCGAAAAGACCGTCACCGTCGCCGAGGACTTCCCGGCCTTCATCGTCAACCGCATCCTGCTGCCGATGATCAACGAGGCGATCTACACGCTTTACGAAGGCGTCGGCACCGTCGATGCCATCGACACCGCCATGAAACTCGGCGCCAACCACCCCATGGGCCCGCTGCAACTCGCCGACTTCATCGGCCTCGACACCTGCCTGTCGATCATGCAGGTGCTGCATGACGGCCTGGCGGACAGCAAGTACCGCCCTTGCCCGCTGCTGGTGAAGTATGTCGAAGCCGGCTGGCTTGGACGCAAGTCCGGCCGTGGGTTCTATGATTATCGTGGTGAGGTTCCGGTTCCGACGCGGTAGAGCGCCTAACCGAAATACGCATCGCCTTCAGAGTGCTAGCTAGTACGAGCGTTCGGTGAATTGGGAGTTATCTCGTGTATCGCCACGAATTACCTCGCATCTACGAAATGTACGATTTGACCTCACGGCTAGCCACGAGCGATGCTTGTTTTCAAGACCTTGATAGATCTCTTGCGGAAAAGCCTCAGAAACTCCGCCAATATCGGCTGCTTGAACGGGATCTTAGCAGTTTGAATCTCGAGGCGTGGTCTTTCCTGAAATCCGAAGTGACGCCGCTATTAGCTGTCAGAGACAAGCGCCGCGGTTGGGAACCTCTATTTAACAAACTGAATCAAGCTAAAGCTTACAATCACTTAAAAGCTTGCGGATACAACAACATAAGGTTCGTTCCAGAGTCGTCTAACGAGACACCGGACCTAGAGGCATATAAATCCGACACGCGTGTGCTGTGTGAAGTGAAAACAATAAATGTTTCTGACATCGAGATTAAACGCAGAGCAAAGAGAAGCATTTTCAATGTAAACACGCAGCTAGACATCGGCTTTTTTGATAAGCTCGCTTCCGACCTCGGAAAGGCATGGAGCCAAATGACGACCTATGATGCCGATCCGGCTGTGAAAAAGCTCGCTTATGTGATCGTCAACTTTGATGATTCATTGCACGAGTACAGCGATTGCTATCGCGAGCAAATCGAGAAGAGTCTTGCAATCAATGAGCGATCCGATTTGGAAATTTTCCTCGATTGGAAGCCTCCCTTTGACACGGCAAAATCTTGAATCTTGCCTTGAAAAACCGATAAAACAGGCACACGAGCTCTAAATCCCCACAGCCCCCTTGATCAGCGCCTTGGCATCCGCGCTATCCCAGGCCGCCGGTCCGTTCATCGCCGAGATCAGGCACCCCTTGTCGTCGATCAGCAACGTCACCGGCAAGCCGAACGCCAGCCCCTGCTTCTTCAGCCCGTTGAACACCGCGATCGTGTCGTCGCGGTAAAGCTTCAGCGCATCGACGCCCGTCTCAGATAAAAACGTCTTCGGCTTCTCGTCGTCGCCGGTGTCGATATTGACGGGCACCACCTGGAACTTGTCGCTGCCGAGTTCTTTCTCCAGCGCGTTCAAGGCCGGCATTTCCTCGCGGCAGGGCACGCACCATGTCGCCCAGAGATTGAAAAGCACCGTCTTGCCGGCGAAATGGTCGAGCGTCATCGGCTTGCCGTCGGCATCCTTGAAGGCGATCGATGTCATCCGGACCGGCTGTTCGGGCGCGACCATGGCGGCGACCTCGCCCTTCAGGAAGGGCTTGATGCGGGTCGCGATGTCCTTCGTGGCCTTGCATTCGCCCGCCGCCATATCGGCGCCGCCATTGCCAGACCCCGTCTCCTTAATGTAAACCGCTGCCGCACCGGCAATGATGCCTGCGACGACCGCGATCCCGATCAGTTTCAGGGATGGCAGGCGCAAGGGCGTTCTTGTTGTCATTTCATTCTCCCGGACACGCGTTCTTCAAGGCAGGCATCTTTCATGGCCGACAGCACGGACACCAAATCCTCCAACCAGATGTGGGGCGGACGTTTCGCTTCCGGCCCAGATGCGATCATGGAGGAGATAAATGCCTCGATCGGTTTCGACAAGAAGCTGTTTGCGCAGGATATTCGCGGATCGATCGCCCACGCCACCATGCTCGCCCACCAGGCTATCATTTCGGCCGATGATAAGGACAAGATCGTCGAAGGGCTAAACACGATCCTGTCAGAGATTGAGAGCGGCAATTTCGAATTCTCCCGCAAGCTCGAGGACATTCACATGAATGTCGAGGCACGGCTCGCGACGCTGATCGGTCCGGCCGCCGGCCGCCTGCACACCGCCCGCTCGCGCAACGACCAGGTGGCGCTCGATTTCCGCCTCTGGGTGAAGGAAGAGCTGCAGAAGACCGAACAGCTGCTGACCAGCCTGATTGCGGCCTTCCTCGACCGCGCCGAAGAGCATGCCGATACCGTCATGCCCGGCTTCACGCATCTGCAGACCGCCCAGCCCGTCACCTTCGGCCATCACTGCATGGCCTATGTCGAGATGTTCGGCCGCGACCGCTCGCGCGTGCGCCACGCCATCGAGCATCTCGACGAGAGCCCGATCGGCTCGGCTGCCCTTGCCGGCACCGGCTATCCTATCGACCGCCACATGACGGCCAAGGCGCTCGGCTTCCGCGAACCGACCCGCAATTCGATCGATACCGTATCCGACCGCGACTTCGCCATCGAGTTCCTGGCGCTGGCCGCGATCTGCGCCATGCACCTGTCGCGCCTGGCCGAAGAGATCGTCATCTGGTCGACGCCGCAGTTCGGCTTCGTGCGCCTGTCGGATGCCTTCTCCACCGGCTCCTCGATCATGCCGCAGAAGAAGAACCCCGATGCCGCCGAACTGGTGCGCGCCAAGACCGGCCGCATCAACGGTTCGCTGATCGCGCTTTTGACGATCATGAAGGGCCTGCCGCTCGCCTATTCCAAGGACATGCAGGAAGACAAGGAACAGGTCTTCGACGCCGCCGAAAGCCTGGAGCTCGCCATATCAGCGATGACCGGCATGGTCCGCGACCTGACGATCAACACCGAGCGCATGAAGGCTGCCGCCGGCACCGGTTATTCCACCGCGACCGACCTCGCCGACTGGCTGGTGCGCGAGGCGGGCCTGCCCTTCCGCGACGCCCACCATGTGACCGGCCGCGCCGTGGCGCTCGCCGAAAGCAAGGGCTGCGACCTCTCCGACCTGTCGCTCGCCGATCTGCAGGCGATCAACGCCGCCATTACGGACAAGGTCTACGACGTCTTGACGGTCGAGGCCTCGGTCGCCAGCCGCAAGAGCTTCGGCGGCACGGCGCCGTCTGAAGTCAGGAAGCAGATCGCCTATTGGCGCGCCCGCAACTGATCCCGAAAAGGGCGGAGCGCAACCCGCTTCGCCCCTTCGATTTCGCAAAGCGCCAGACCTCAACAATCAGGGTGCACAAGGCGGATAAACTTCGCTATGAAGGTGTCCATCCGTGCCGCTTCCCAAGAGGAATTCCATGCAGACCAGCTTCCCGCAGATCATCCGCCTGACGGTCGTTTTTGCCGTGATCGGCCTTGCCGTCGCCGGATGCGGGCGCAAGGGCGACCTCGATCCGCCGAGCGTGCAGGCAACGAAGGAGGGCGACTCGTCCAAACCGACGCAGCAGCCCGGTGTCAAGGACAAGCACTTCTTCCTCGATCCTCTTCTGTAACAGGCGACTAAAGTGAACCATTTCGAGTATCGCGACGGCATCCTCTACGCCGAGAACGTTCCCGTTCCCGAGATTGCCAAGGCCGTCGGCACGCCCTTCTACGTCTATTCCACGGCAACGCTCGAGCGCCACTACAAGGTCTTCTCGCAGGCCTTCAGCGATGTCGATTCCATGGTCTGCTACGCCATGAAGGCCAATTCGAACCAGGCCGTGCTGAAGACGCTCGGCAATCTCGGCGCCGGCATCGATGTCGTCTCCGAAGGCGAGCTGCGCCGCGCGCTGGCAGCCGGCATCCCGGCCAACCGCATCATGTTCTCCGGCGTCGGCAAGACCGCGCATGAGATGGACTATGCGCTCGAAGCCGGCATCTACTGCTTCAACGTCGAATCCGAGCCTGAGCTCGAGATCCTCAACCAGCGCGCCGTTAAGGCCGGCAAGAAGGCGCCCGTCTCCTTCCGCATCAATCCCGATGTCGATGCCCGCACGCACGCCAAAATCTCGACCGGCAAGAAGGAGAACAAGTTCGGCATCTCCTGGGAACGCGCCCGCGCCGTCTACGCCCGAGCAGCCACCTTGCCCGGCATCGAAGCCACAGGCATCGACATGCATATCGGCAGCCAGATCACCGAGCTGCAGCCCTTCGACGACGCCTTCAAGCTGCTGCGCGAGCTGGTCAGCACGCTGCGCGCCGACGGCCACGATATCCACCATGTCGATATCGGCGGCGGTCTCGGCATCCCCTACAAGGACGACAACAACCCGCCGCCGCTGCCCGACGCCTATGCCGCGATCGTCAAGAACCAGCTGCGCGAGCTCGGCTGCAAGATCGTCATGGAGCCCGGCCGCCTGATCGTCGGCAATGCCGGCATCCTGGTGACCGAGGTGCTCTACGTGAAGGACGGCGGCGAAAAGACCTTCGTCATCGTCGACGGCGCCATGAACGACCTCATCCGCCCGACGCTCTACGAGGCCTATCACGAAATCCGCCCCGTAGTGATCTCGGCCGCCAACGCGCCGCGCATCAAGGCCGACGTCGTCGGCCCCGTTTGCGAGACCGGCGACTACCTGGCGCTCGACCGCGAAATGGCGATGCCGAAATCGGGCGATCTCTTCGCCGTCAGCTCCGCCGGAGCCTATGGCGCGGTACAGGCCGGCACCTACAATAGCCGCCTGCTGGTGCCCGAGGTGCTGGTCAAGGGCAGCGATTTCCACGTCATTCGTCCACGCCGGACCTATGAAGAGCTGATCGCGCTCGACAGCGTCCCCGCCTGGCTCGACTGATCAACGGCAATCACTTTTTGGCGAAGACGCGGGAAAAACCGGCATTGACCGGCCCCTGCCCTCGTCTTCGCCACAAAGAGTGTTATCCTTTCCGCATACCGTCTTGCCCGGTCGCCGCCGCGCAAGCCCTCTCTGCCCTTTAACGCCAGGCCCCTAACGCCAGATCGCGGAGACCGGATTGAAGAACAGCACCAAGAGCGAAAAGAAAGGTGCATTTGCCCTGAAGCCGTCGCTCGCACGGCTGGTGGCAGCAAAGCGCCTGACCGCCCAATGCGTGTTGCTGTTCGAGCAGGTGCTGCCTCTCACCCTGCCCATCCTGTCGCTCGCGGCACTTTATCTGGCCGCATCCTGGTTCGGCGTCTTCCGCATCGTTCCTGATTGGCTGCGCATCGTGCTGCTATTCGGCTTCGGCCTCGGGCTGCTGGCGACGCTCTATCCCTTCCGCAAGCTGCATTGGCCGGGTTCGGCCGCAGCCGACCGGCTGCTGGAAGAGCGCAACGGTCTGCCGCATCAACCGGTCGCCGTGCAGGAAGACGAGCCGGCCTTCGACACGCCCTTCGCCCGCGCGCTGTGGCGTGAGCACCAGACCCGCATGGCCGAGAAGATCGCCTCGCTGGACGCCGGCTTTCCGCAGCCCGATATCGCCTCGCACGACCGCTGGGCGCTGCGCGCAATCCCCGCCCTCCTGATCGTCGTCGCCTTCGGCTATTCGGTCTCCACCAATGGCGGCTCGATCAGCGATGCGCTGCAGCCGCGCCCGCAGGCGCAGGCAACCGACCCGGCAGTCCGCATCGACGCCTGGATCACCCCGCCCGCCTATACCGGCCGCGCCCCCGTCTATCTCACCGCGACAGGCAGCGAGCAGGGCGCGATCAAGATCCCGCAGTCGTCGAACCTCACCGTGCGTGTCTCCGGCGGCAAGGCCGACGAGAAGGTGGTCTTCGCCCGCGAGGACGGCCAGCGCATCGAGATCGCCGCCGCTGAAAACCCCGTCACCGCGCCGAACGCACCCGCTTCGGAAACGCCCGCGACACCTCCGCCGGCAACGGCCGAGGCTCAGCAGCCGGCGACGGCAACGCCCCAGCAGCAGACCGCCTCCACGCATCTGATGAAGCTCGAGGAAAACGGCACGCTTGAAGTCAACGGCCGCAAATGGGCCTTCGACGTCATTCCTGACAAGGCGCCCGAGATCGCCTTCAACGGTCTGCCGAAGCCGACGGTCAACGGCGCGCTGGAGATCGGCTACACGATCAAGGACGACTACGGCGTGCAGGAAGCCACCGCCGAAATCGTGCCGGTCGAGACAGACACGAGCGCCACGCCGCTTTATCCGCTGCCCGAATACAAGCTCGACATTCCGCGCCGCAACGCCCGCGACGCCAAGGGCGTCGCCAGCAAGAACCTCACCGAGCATCCGCTCGCCGGCAAGCGCGTGCGCATCACGCTGATCGCCAAGGACGCCGCCGGCCAGACGGGCCGCAGCCCGCCGCACGAGATGACGCTGCCCGCCCGCCCATTCAGCGAGCCGCTCGCAGCCGCCGTCGCCGAGCAGCGCCAGACCTTCGCGCTCGACACCCGCAAGATGCCGGAAGCGATCGCGCTCAACGAGGCGCTGACGCTGCGCCCGGAAGAGACGATCCCCAATCTCACCAATTACCTGCTGATCGAATCCGCCCGCCAGCGCATGAAGCTCGCCAGGGGCGACGAGGCGCTGAAGGACACGGCCGACTATCTGTGGGACATCGCCATCGGCATGGAGGACGGCAATCTCTCGCAGGCCGAGCGTAACCTGCGCAACGCCCAGCAGAACCTCGCCGACGCCCTGCAGCGCAACGCGCCCGACGCCGAGGTCAAGAAGCTCATGGACGAGCTGCGCAAGGCGATGCAGGACTACATGAAGGAGCTGGCGCAGCGCATGCAGAATGCGCCGATGCAACCCAACCAGAACGCCCAGAACGTCATTCGCCAGCAGGATCTGGAGCGGATGATGGACCAGATCGAAAACCTGGCCCGCTCCGGCAACCGCGACGCCGCTCAGCAGATGCTGTCGGAGCTGCAGCGGATGATGAACAACATGCAGGCCGGTCGCCCACAGCGTGGCCAGCAGCAGCAGGCCCAGGACAACAGCCAGATGCGCCAGCAGATGGACAAGCTCGGCCAGATCCTGCGCGACCAGCAGAAGCTGATGGAAGAGACCTTCAAGCTCGACCAGCAGCTGAAGGACCGCATGCAGCGCGGCGACCCCAACAACATGAACCCCGACCTCGGGATGAACGACCCGCTTCTGAACGACATGCCGATGGACAATGACGGCATGCCGCAGGATCAGCAGCAACAACAGGGCCAGCAAGGCCAGAACCAGCAGGGCCAGCAGCAACAGGGTCAACAAGGCCAGCAGGGCCAGAACCCGTCTGACGAGATGACGGCCGAACAGCTGCGCGAGGCGCTGAAGCAGCTGCGCGAGCGCCAGGACCAGCTCGGCAAGCAGCTCGGCGAAATGCAGAAGAGCCTCGGCGACATGGGCATGAAGCCCGGTCAGGGCTTCGGTCAGGCGCAACGCGAGATGGAAGGCGCCGGCCGCGAGCTCGGCCAGGGCCGCGGCGAACCGGCCATCCAGGGTCAGGGCCGCGCGCTGGAGGCACTGCGCCAAGGCGCTCGCGACATGATGAACCAGATGATGCAGGCGCAGCAGGGCCAGCAAGGGCAGGGTCAGGGGCCGCAGGGTCAGGTCGGCCAGGGCAACCAGAACGGCCGCGATCCGCTCGGCCGTCCGCGCCGCGCCGACGGTCCAGACTTCGGCGATCAGGTGAAGGTGCCCGACGAGATCGACGTGCAGCGCGCCCGCGAAATCCTCGATGCCATCAGAGAAAAGCTGGGCAACAACCCTTCACAGGAGATGGAACGGCGCTATCTTGAACGCCTGCTCGATATTCAATAAGACGCAGGATATATTCTTGATTTCAAACCTGCCCCGAACAGCGGCTTTTCACCCGTATGGGGCTATTCCAAAACCGCGGAAGCTTCGTAATGTCGCGGCGGCAGGCGACGAACGATAGCGATTCGATGGCAATTCTCTTCAAGACGGTAATCGACGAAAACACGGCATTCGAGATGATCGGCAGTGCCCTGTCCGAGCACGGCAACGACTATGACGGCTATCTGAACGTCGTCGCCGACGAAGGTGAGCAGACGCTGACCTGGGGCCCGAACATGCATGCCGAGCAGTTCCAGGCCGAAATGACCGAGATCTTCCGCGCCACCTGGGACATCTGCCCTTTCTGGGTGGTCTATGAGCGCCGCGACGATCGCAAGGATCCCGACGCCAACGACATCCGCAACGCCGCCTTCAGGCTGACCCGCGCCTATGACGGCGTGCTCGTCGTCACGCTTAGCCTGCTCGACAAGCGCGACCATGCCGAGGATATCGAACTGATCTTCGTCTGCTTCAAGGAAGACCCGCAGCGCCGGAATTTTCGCGTGCGCTTCGAGGGCAAGTTCATTCAGCCGCAAAACTGAAAAAGCCGGCGAGAGCGCCGGCCTTGAATGGCATTACCAAGCTGTCTCAGGCTGCCAGAGCCCGAGCAACCGCCTTGCGGATATCGGGAAGCGCGAATGGCTTCGACACGACATCGACGATCTTTTCCGCGAGGTCATCGGCGCGTTCGCGCTGTTCGGCATAGCCGGTCATCAGAAGGATCTTCAGCGCCGGAAAAGCCGACTTCGCCTGGTGTGCGAGTTCGATGCCGTCCATTACGGGCATGCGGATATCCGACAGCAGCAGGTCGTAGCCGCCGATGTTGAGCTTCTCCAGCCCTTCCGCACCGTCAGCCGCTTCTTCGGTCTCATGACCGTCGAGGCGCAAAGCGCGGGCTACGAAAGAACGCAGGGAATCTTCGTCTTCCGTAATCAGAATTCTTGCCATGGTGTGCATTGCTCCGTTTCATGCCCTACCCGCAAATCACACGACTTTCCTTTGCGAGTGGTAAACGGCCGAAGGCAATGATCCGGGCGATGGACGGGATGGTTAACAACCCGTCTTGAAATGGGGCATCCAAGCATGTCGCGCAAAAGTGTGCAGCGGTTTTGCGGCAACGACATGCGACAAGAAAAAGAGGTGACTACGCGTCGCCCGTCACCACGCCGACGAAGGGGAGCTCGCGGAAGGCATAGGCCACGTCCATGCCGTAGCCGACAACGAAATAGTCGGGGCATTCGAAGCCGACATAATCCGCTTCCAGCTTCTCCTTGCGCTTCACGCTCTTGTCGAGCAGCACCGCGATGGTGACGTTGCGGGCGCCGCGCTCGTAAAGCAGTTCCTTTGCGAACTTCAGCGTGCGGCCGGATTCGAGGATATCGTCGATCAGGAGAACGTCGCGATCCTTCACCTCGCTGTCGATATCCTTGACGATCCGCACACCCTGCGAAACCGTGCCGGTGCCGTAGCTCGACAGCGTGATGAACTCGACCTCGGGCGCCAGCCCGCTGTCATGCAGCGCGCGGATAAGGTCGGCCGCGAAAATGAACGAGCCCTTGAGGACGGCGATGACGAGCAGGTCTTTGGTCGGTCCCTTCGCGATCTCCCGGGCGATGGCATGATTGCGCTCGGCAATCATCTCGGCCGTGAAAAGAGGATCGATATTCTTACCGCGCACCACAGGCATGAAGGCTTGCTCCCTGAAAACAAGCACAAGCCGTTAGCACAAACCGCGCGGCGAAACACCCCTTAGGGCATAAAGGAGAGCCGAACCTCGGGCGTTTTTCCACCGGGATACTGTATCCTGGAGGAGAAGCCGCGGCTCTGGCCGCCATAGATCACGTCGGCGGGCGCATTGATCACCACGCTGGCGACCAGTTTTTCGTCAGCGTAGAGGTTTGCGCGGATCGGCCGCACCATCTGCGTCGTGCCGCTGACATTGTCGATGATGCCGTTGATGAGAAGCACCCGCATGCCATTTGCATCGCGCGGCGTCGCCGTCACATGGGTGAAGTGCAGCGGATCGGTATCGACAGCCGCATTGGACGCAGACAGGCCGGAGAACCCGCCGGAGAGACCGAAGACGAGGACGCAGAGCGCCACGACAAGCACGGAGAAATGCTTGAGCGAGGCCTGCTGCAGCCACGCCTCGGCGGCCTGGACGAAGGATGGCGCCAGAGCCGGCGCTGCTCGCTCTGGACGTGGCGGCGACGGACGAGCGCCGGCACTGCGGCTGTTGTCGTTGAAACTGCGGCCCTTGAAGCTGCGATCGTTGAAGTCAGGCCCGCGCTGCTTGCCGATGACGACGAACTCGGCGTCGGCGATATCGGCGGGACGGCTTTGCCGGTGCTCGCGCTTCACGGTATCCGGCGGCAGGAAATCATAGGCCCGCCCGGGTGCCTGGCGCTTGAACGAGGAGGATGTCATGACGACCGCCTTTCCGGTATCCACTGCTTTCACGCCCAGCCTGAGAACCGGGCATTGAAACGAATCCTCTCTACTCGTAAATTTTATTGGTTAATGCTTCGCAAATGCCGCCATCAAACAGGCGTCTTTCCGGCGAAATTTACCCGTTGTTAACGGATCTGGTTAACAAGTCATGCGGTGAAACAACAAGAAACTGAGCGGCCCGTTGATCCACTTCGAGAATGTCGGTTTGCGCTATGGAATGGGACCGGAAATCCTCCGGGACCTGACCTTCGACATCCCGAAGAAATCCTTCCAGTTCCTGACCGGCCCCTCCGGCGCCGGCAAGACAACGCTGCTTCGGCTTCTGTTTCTTTCGCTGCAGCCGACACGCGGGCTGATCCGCATGTTCGGGCGCGACATCACCGATATACCCCGCACCGAACTGCCGCTGCTGCGCCGCCGCGTCGGCATCATCTTCCAGGAATTCCGCCTGCTCGACCATCTCACCACCTATGAGAACGTGGCGCTGCCGCTGCGCGTGCGCGGCAAGGACGAGGCCTCCTACAAGACCGACGTGCTGGAACTGCTGAAATGGGTCGGACTCGGCGAGCGCATCAACGTGCTGCCGCCGGTGCTTTCGGGCGGCGAGAAGCAGCGCGCCGCGATTGCCCGCGCCCTCATCGACCGCCCCGAAATCCTGCTCGCCGACGAGCCGACCGCCAACGTCGATCCGCCGATGGCGCGCCGCCTGCTGAACCTTTTCCTCGAACTCAATCGCCTGGGAACCGCCGTCGTGATCGCCACCCACGATCTGACGCTGATGGACCAGGTGGACGCCCGCCGGATGATCCTCTCGGAAGGGCACCTCGACATCCATGACTGAGCCAACCGCCCGCCCCGCAGCGCCTGCAGCCGCCAAGGGTCAGAAACGCCCGGAGATGAAGGTGCGCCCGACCGCGCCGATCCTGCCGTCCGCCAATATCCAGGGCAACGCGCTGATGGTCGTGATCGCGATCATGGCCTTTCTCGCCTGCCTGACGCTCGGCGGCGTCTCCATGGTGCGCTCGACGGCCGCAAGCTGGGAAAGCCAGATCTCCCGCGAGATCACCATCCAGATCAAGCCGGACGACGGGCTCGACATGGACAAGGCGCTGAATGACGCCCGCCGCATCGCGCTTACCTTCGTCGGCACCAAGGATGGCCAGATCGTCGACGAGGCCGCCACCGCGCGCCTGCTCGAACCCTGGCTCGGCACCGGCCTCGACATCAAGGAACTGCCCGTCCCCCGCCTCGTCATCATCACCATCGACGAAAGCAACCCGCCCGATTTCGACGCGATGCGCGCCATGCTGAAGGAGAGCATTCCGCAATCCTCGCTCGACGATCACCGCACCTGGGTCGATCGCCTGGTCTCGATGGCGCATACGACTGTCATGATCGGCACCGGCGTGCTGCTGCTGGTTTTCTCCGCCATGGTCCTGACCGTCGTCTTCGCCACCCGTGGCGCGCTTTCGGGCAACCGGCACATCGTTGAAGTCCTGCACTTTGTCGGCGCCGAGAGCTCCTTCGTCGCCAACGAGTTCCAGAAGCATTTCCTGAAGATCAGCCTAAAGGGCTCGGCCGTCGGCTCAGCACTTGCCGCCCTCTTCTTCATGAGCGCCGGCTTCCTGCAGAGCCGCACACTCGCCACCCCGCAGACCGACCAGGCGACAGCGCTGTTCGGCACCTTCTCGGTCGGCGCGCTCGGCTATGCCGGCATCTTCGCGACGATGATCGTCATCGCCCTCCTGACCACCTTCACTGCCCGGCTAACGGTCATGCGCACCATCTACGAAATCGACACGCTGCGCTCCGATCCCACCCGCGCCGATGGCCTTCCGAGTTAAGATTACGGGCTGCATTTTGCCATGAAAGCGTCTGTTCGCCGCCCTAATCTGCGTATATTTTTTGATTCATGAGCATGAGCCGCATGTCGCACGACCCGATTCGCCCGAAAACGGAGCTTTCCCGCTCCGAGAGCGAGCCCGCGCGCCGTGGTCCCGTTCGCCGCATGCTGCGCTGGGGCGGCGTCACCTTCGTGCTCGCTATCGCCCTGGTTTTCGGCGGCTTTCTGTTCTTCGCGGATTCGGTCACGACCCTGAAGCCGCCGCTCGATCCGCATGCGGACGCCATCGTCGTGCTGACCGGCGGCTACCAGCGCATCGACCAGGCCGTGGAACTCTTGCAGAAGGGCGCAGGTAAGCGCCTGCTGATCTCCGGCGTCCACCCGACCACCACCCGCAACCAGATCCGCAAGATGACACAGGCAGCGCCCGATCTCTTCGATTGCTGCGTCGACATCGGCTACGACGCGCTCGACACGATCGGCAATGCCGAGGAAGCGACCAACTGGATCCACGCCAAGGGCTACAAGAGCGTGCTTGTTGTCACCAACAACTACCACATGCCGCGCAGCCTCGCCGAACTCGCCTATGTCGATCCCGAAACCCAGTTCGTGCCCTATCCCGTGGTCAACACCGATCTGAAGAACAGCAACTGGTTCACCGATCCCAACGCCATGCGCGTCATGCTGGCCGAATACGGCAAGCTGCTCTTTGCCGGCGCCCGCAACCTGACCGGCCTCTTCCGCCACCCGGGCCTGCGCTCCGCCGAATGCGATAGCTGAGCCGATCAGCGCTTTTTATGGCGGAGAATATCGTGTAGGACGGCTGTGCCGCCCGTCTGGCGGATCTAGGCCTCGGGAAACTTCATGATCGCCCTGCGTTCCGTTCTCTTCAACACGATCTTCTACGCCAATCTCATCCTGCGAATGATCGTGTTCTCGCCCTATTACTTCCTGGCGCCGCGCCGGAGCGCCTATCGCATCCCGAAGAACTGGGCGCTCTCCAACCACTGGCTGATGGAAAAGATCGTCGGCACCACCTTCGAGATCGAGGGCCTGGAGAATCTGCCCGAGGGCGGCTACATCCTCGCGCCCAAGCACCAGTCCTTCTGGGACACTTATGCGCTCCTCCCCTGGCTGAAGGACCCGGTCTATATCCTGAAGCGCGAACTCATGTGGATCCCGCTCTTCGGCTGGTACGCCAAGAAGCAGCGGATGATCCCGATCAATCGCGGCGCGCGCGGCAAGGTCATGGTCGAGGCGCTGCGCCGCACCAAGGAAGAACTCGCCACCGGCCGTCAGCTGATCATCTATCCCGAGGGAACCCGCCGCCCACCGGGCGCCGAGCCGGTCTACAAATACGGCATCGCTCGCATGTATCGCGACCTGCAGCTGCCGGTCGTTCCTGTCGCCATGCAGCCTGGCCTGTTCTGGCCGCGCCGCTCGACCATGCGCTATCCCGGCCACTACAAGGTCCGCATCCTGAAGCCGATCGCACCAGGCATGGACCCGGACGCCTTCTTCGCGCATCTGATCGAGGTGACCGAACGCGCCAGCGACGAAATCCTGATTGAAGACGCCGCGCGCAACCCCGACCTGCCGCTGCCGCCCACGGCACTCCAGCGCCTGGAAGAACTGCGCAAGCAGAACGCCGCAACGACCGGCTAAGGCGCGCAGTGCCGTGGCCCCCTGAGGCGCATAGCGCCTTGGCCCGGCTAAGGCGTGCAACGCCTTGGCCTACGCCGCGCTAAGCCGCCCGCAGCCGCTCCACCTCGTCGACCACATCTTCCAGCCAGTGGTCGCGAATGCCCATCTCTTTCAGATGCGCCAGCGTGTTGAAGACATAGGCGTCGTTCGGCCCCGATTTTCCCTGCGCCTGATGCACGATGCGCGCAGCCGCGATCGTATCCAGTGAGCCGGCATATTGCGTGTGGTCGCGGTCGACGACGTAGGCGACGCCCTTGACCCCGCGCCCGCCTGCAAGCTGCAGCGGAACCTGACGCTCCAGATAAACGTTGGTCACAAGTTCGCGTTCTCTGAGATAGCCGATGACTTCGTCCCAATCCTCGCCCGCGACGCGAAACGCCATGCCGCGGCATGATCCTCCGCGATCGAGCCCCAGCACCAGCCCCGGATTTTGCTCGGTACCCCGATGCACCCACGAGCGAACGCAGAGAGATCGCCGATAGCCATGAATAAGCGCTTGTGACCGTTCAACAAACGCGAAGCCCGGATTCCACATCAGCGATCCGTAGCCAAACACCCAAAATTCGTCCATATCCCAAGCCAGACCGAGATTCTAATTTTGCGGACAACCATTGGAGAACATCATGGCAGCGTCAAGCCAATCTCGTAGCGGCAGGAAATTCTGGTTGCTGGGGGCAGGCATCGTTCTCGTGGTCGCACTCTATACCGGCGGCTGGTTCTATGCCGCCTCGACGCTGAAGAGCACGGTTCTGACGGCGATCGGCCCCGGCAACAAGGCCGGCGTATCAGGCGAATGCGCTGATATCGACTTCCGCGGCTTCCCCTTCCGCATCGGCCTCTTCTGCTCGAAGGTGGATGTCGACGACAACGTCAATGGCGTATCGGCAAGCTTCGGCGCCCTGCGCTCGGCAGCCCAGGTCTACGCCCCCGGCCATATCGTCTGGGAACTTGATTCGCCCGCCGAAATCCGCACGGCGCACGGCCTGTCGGTCAACGCCGAGTGGACGAACCTGCAGTCGAGCCTCGTCACCAAGCTCAAGGGCATCGACCACTCCTCGACCATCATCGATGGCTTGAAGGCCACAGCCGTCTCCTCCGCCACCGGCCAGACCATCAACTTCGACGCCGCCCATACCGAGCTGCACCTGCGCCAGAACGGCGCCGACCTCGACGGCGCGATCTCTCTGACCGACGCGCAAGCCGTGATCAAGGATTGGCCGCAGGTCTTGCCCAAGCTCTCGACCAGCGCGGATGTCACACTTCAGGGCAAGGCCGGCATGATCGACGGCAGCGACGAGAAGGGCCTCTACGGCGCCAGCGGCGAGCTTCGCAAGGCGGTGGCCGATATGGGCAATGGCAAGGTCATGACGCTGTCAGGCCCCTTCTCCTTCGACGAGGAAGGCTATCTGACCGCCCAGTTCAAGCTGCAGATCGAGGATGTGAACGCTTGGCGCGACAGCATCAAGCAGGGCTTCCCCGATATCGCCAAGACCGTCGACACCGCCGCCAAGCTACTGAAGGCGATGGCCGGCGGCGGCGGAACCGTCTCCGTCGACCTCGTCGTCCAGCGCGGCAACGCCACCGTCAGCGGCTTCATCCCGCTGGGACAGATCCCGCCGATTTGAGGTTTATGCTGGGGCTAGGAACACGCCACGCGTCATAACGTGACGCCGGCGCCTCCCCGTTCTCCCTCATCTCTGTTGAGGGTGGAGATGGCGGTCCGCCTCGGACCTCACCCCTTCTTATCAAGCGTATGCGGCCGCCCGAAGTCCGGCGCGTCGACATCCTGGCCGGCCTCGATGATCGAGCGGCGGATGGCGCGGGTGCGGGTGAAGAGGTCGAAAATCTTGTCGCCCTCGCCCCAGCGGATCGCCCGCTGCAGATAGGCGAGGTCTTCTGAAAACCGCGCCAGCATCTCGAGGATCGCATCCTTGTTGTGTAGGCACACATCCCGCCACATGGTGGGATCGGAGGCCGCCAAACGCGTGAAATCGCGGAAACCGGAGGCGGAATACTTGATCACTTCCGATTCCGTCACCGTGCCCAGATCATCGGCCGTGCCGACGATGTTGAAGGCGATCAGATGCGGCAGGTGCGAGACGATGGCGAGCACCTTGTCGTGGTGTTCGGGGTCCATCACGTCGATCTTCGAGCCCAGCGTCTCCCAGAAACGGCCGAGCGCCTTCAGAGCCGTCTCATCCGTCCCCTCGATCGGCGTGAAGATGCACCAGCGGCCGGCGAATAGTCCGGGGAAGCCGGCGTCGGGGCCGGACTTTTCCGTGCCCGCGAGCGGGTGGCCGGGAATGAAGTGGACGTTATCAGGCATATGCGGCTGCATCTGCGCGATGACGGACGCCTTGGTCGAGCCGACATCGGTGACGATGGCGCCCGGCTTCAGGCTAGCGGCAATCTCCTTGGCAACCGCCTCCGACGCGCCGACCGGCACCGAGACGATGACGAGGTCCGCGTCCCTGACCGCTTCGGCCGAAGACGTCGTGTAGCGATCGCCGAGCTCAAGCTCTTCCGCCCGCTTCAGCGTCTCGGCGCTGCGGGTGGCGATGACCACCTCTTTCGCCAGCCCCAGCCGCTTTATGTCATGCGCCAGCGACGAGCCGATCAGGCCGATGCCGATGAGCGCGATGCGATCGAACTGGACCGTCATGCCTTCCGTCCCATAAACTCGCCGAGCGCCTCGATGACGCCACGGTTGGCCTCTTCCGGACCGACGCTCATGCGCAGCGAATTCTTGAAGCCGTAGCCCTTCACGGCGCGCAGGATATAGCCGCGGCTGGTGAGGAACTCATCGGCCTCATCGGCGCGCTTGCCGTCCACATCGGGGAAATGGATCAGCACGAAATTGGTCACCGACGGCGTGACCTTCAGGCCGATCGCCTCGAAGGCGCCGGTCAGCTTGTCGATCCACATCTGGTTGAAGGCAACGGCTTCCTGCATGAAGGACTGGTCGCGGATGGCAGCCGCACCAGCCGAGATCGCCGCCATGTTCATGTTGAACGGTCCGCGCACGCGGTTCAGCGCATCGACGATATCGGCGGGCGCATACATCCAGCCGACGCGCAGGGCCGCCAGGCCGTAGACCTTGGAGAAGGTCCGGGTCATGACAACGTTCGGGTTCGACGACACGATCTCGATACCGGATTCATAATCGTTGCGGCGCACATATTCGGCATAGGCCGCGTCGAGCACCAGCACCACGTTTTTCGGCAGGGCCGCATGCAGGCGGCGGATTTCGCTGACGGGAACATAGGTGCCGGTCGGATTGCCGGGGTTGGCGATGAACACCATCTTGGTCTTCTCGGTCACGGCGGCGATGATCGCGTCGACATCGACGGTCGCCTCCTTCTCCTTGACCGTGACGACGGTAGCGCCCGCGCCCATGATCTGGATCTTGTAGACCAGGAAGCCATGTTCGGTGATGATCGCCTCGTCGCCGGGTGCCAGATAGACGTGGCAGAGCAGCCCGAGCAGCTCGTCCGAGCCGTTGCCGCAGAGAATGTTAGCCGGGTTAAGCCCATGCACCGCCGCGATCGCCTCACGCAGCTCGACGGCCTGTCCATCCGGATAGCGCTCAAGATTGTCGGCCGCCGCCCGATAGGCGGCAATCGCCTTCGGGCTGGCGCCGAGCGGCGTTTCGTTCGACGAGAGCTTATAGACGCGCGCCACGCCCGGCGCATGTTCCTTGCCGGGCACATAGGCCGCGATATCAAGAATACCGGCACGGGGAACAGGCTTGCTCGTCTCTACGCTCATGGGATCAACCTTGGAAAAGGCCGGGGTGTCCGGCTGGAAATTGCCTTGAGGCAATAGAACGGAAATGGGGCGTTGTCGAGTGGTGGGGGAAGATAGCGCGAGCGGCCCACCACGAGTCTCTTCCCCCCAACGGGGGGAAGGTGCCGGCAGGCGGATGAGGGGGCCGACGGCACAACATCAGACATTTTCAGCAGCACGACGGCTGCCTACCGCGTCCGTGTCGTCGGCACCCCATGCGGCGACAGCACCGGCACGAACACGCGACGCGACGCCCGCACCGCCACCGGCAGACCCTGATAGAGCCGCTTCTGCGCCTCGACAATGATGACCCCCGAAAAGGCCGGCCAGAGTGCCCGTCCGACATATTCAAATGCACCGCGCAGCCGCATCATCGTCCGCAGCTTCGACGGCGGAAACAAAAGCGCCTCGGCGGACGCCCCAGGCGTAAAATTCGTCTCGCGCAACAGATGTGTCAGCTGACCCCGCGAATACGGCCGCCCGGAACCGAACGGCGTGTGCTCCAGCCGCGCCCAGACGCCGCGCCGGTTCGGCACGACAATGACCAGCCGCCCGCCCGGCGCCAGCACCCGCCAGAGCTCCTTCAGCGTCTCGCGCGGGTTTTCCGCGAATTCCAGCGAGTGCACCATCAGCACCCGGTCGATGGAGGAATCCGGCAGCGGCAGTTCCTCGTCGAAGATCAGCGCCGTCGACGACAGTGATCCCATCGGCCAGTTCACGGCGCCCTGCCCCGCCGGCATGAAGGCGAAGGTGCGTTCGGTGTCGGCCTGGAAGCGATCGAGGAACGGCACGGCATAGCCGATGCCCACCAGCCGCTCCTGCGGCAGCCGCACCCAGAGCGAGGAGAGCGCCATGGCGATCGACTGCTCGGCGATGCGGCCGAGGTCGGAATGATAGAACTGGCGTAGGTCGACGATATCTGCGTGCATTGCGATAAATGTTATCAGTGAGCGGTTGGACTTCAAGGCCGCAGCCTCTACATTCGGGGTCAGTCCGAGATAAAGAGGCACTTTAGATTATGAAACCTTTGGATTTAGACGTTTTTCTCTGCCGCACCGATAATTTCGGCGTGCTTGTTCATGATCCCGAGACCGGCCACACCGCCTCCATCGACGCCCCCGATGCCGATGCCGTCATCGCCGCTGCGAACCGTCGCGGCTGGACGATCAGCCACATCTTCACCACCCATCACCATACCGACCACGTCGAGGGCAACCTGGCGCTGAAGGAGAAGTACGGCTGCGAGATCATCGGCCCGATCAACGAGGCGGTGGCGATCCCCGGCCTCGACATGACGATGTCCGACGATGATACCTTCCTGTTCGGCGAGCACCCGGTCCGCGTCATCGAGACCCCCGGCCACACCGCCGGCCATATCTGCTACCACTTCACCGACGACAAGCTGCTCTTTGCCGCCGACACGCTGTTCGCGCTCGGCTGTGGCCGCCTGTTCGAACGCCCGCCGGCCGATATGTGGCACTCGCTGCAGAAACTCGCCGTGCTTCCCGATGAGACCGCGATCTATTTCGGCCACGAATACACGCTCTCCAACGCCCGCTTCGCGCTGACAATCGACCCGGATAACGAACGGCTGAAAGCCCGCGCCGCCGAGATCGAGGCGTTGCGCGCCGAGGGCAAATTCACCATCCCGACGACGCTGGCCCTCGAGAAGGAAACCAACCCGTTCCTCCGCGCCGGCGACCCCGCCATCCGCCGCAACCTGTTGATGGAAACCAAGACCAACGAAGAGGTCTTCGCCGAGATCCGCAAGCGCAAGGATAATTTCTGATGGCGCCGGCGCCGATTTCCGCCGACGACATCATCCGCGAACTGAACTTGGAGCCGCACCCCGAGGGCGGCTTCTACATCCAGACCTTCCGCGACAGCGAAGGTCAGGAGCGCGGCCATTCGACGGCGATCTATTACCTGCTGAAATCCGGCCAGCGCTCGCATTGGCACCGCGTCCACGACGCGGCCGAGGTCTGGCACTTTTATGCCGGCGCACCGCTGGCGCTGCACCGCGCTGAAGACGGCGGCCGGAGCGAGACGCTGATGCTCGGCCCCAATATCCTCGGCGGCCAGCGCCCGCAGGCGATCATCCACGCCAACTGGTGGCAATCGGCAGAGACGCTTGGCGACTATACGCTGGTTGGATGCACGGTCGCGCCCGGCTTCGAATTCTCGAGCTTCGAGATGGCCCCGCCCGGCTGGTCGCCGGACGCCTAGGCCGCTAGCTAAGCCTTACCCTTGCTGCTCGACCACCTCCGGCAGCATCACGAACAGCGATTTGAGCAGCGACACCGTGCCGGAGTGGCCGACGCTGTAATAGATCATGCGGCCCTCGCGGCGGGTATTGACCAGTCCCTCGAGACGAAGGCGGGCCAGCTGTTGCGAGACCATGGCCTGCTGCATGCCGAGAATGTCCTCGATCTGGCCGACGGTCTTCTCCTCTTCCGCGAGAATGCACAGGATGAGCAACCGCGTATGATGAGCCAGCGCTTTCAGAAGTTCACTTGCTGCCCGAGCTTTGGTCGAAAACCCCTGCAATTCGTGATCGGCCATACCCGATCGAGGTGTCGGCAAGTGCATGTTATGTCTCTGCTTGCATATATATCAAAAATGACAAGTGCTCATAACACGTACGCAACGCCGGATAATTTGGATCTCCTAAAGTGCCAAAAAAAGTCACTTGATCAGCAGATAAGCTGTCCGCCGTTAACCTCCAGCACCTGGCCGGTCACGTAGCCTGATAGCGACGGCGCCGCCATGAAGAGATAGGCCGGCGCGCAATCCTCAGCCGTCCCCAACCGCTGCAGCGGTATGCCCTTGCGGGTCTGCTCCAGCTTTTCGGCAGACGAATAGCGCTGGTGGAAATCGGTCTCGATGGTTCCCGGCGAGATGCAGTTGACGCGGATGCCATCCGGCGCGAGTTCGCGCGCGAGCGCCTTCGAATAGGTCGAGACGAAAGCCTTGGAGGCCGAATAGATCGCCGAGCCCGGGCTGCCGCCCGTCAGCGCCGAGATCGACACCGTGTTGACGATCGCAGCCTCGCCCGCCGCCCTCAGCGCCGGCAGCAGCGCGCGTGTGACCTCGACGACCGATGTCTGGTTCAGCTGCACCACCTGGCCATACTGCTCGTCGGTGAGCGTACCCGCCGGAAACCGGCCGAACATCGTGCCGGCATTATTGACCAGCGCGTGGATCGTCTTGAAGTGGTCGAGCACCTTGTTCGCGAAAACCTGGCACCCCTCGCCCGTCGAGAAATCGCCGGCGATCAGGATGGCGCGGCGATCTTCTTCCGCCGTCAGCAGGAAATCCGGCAAGGTCCGCTCGCCGTCGCGACCGGTGTGAACGAGAACCCGCGCGCCGCAATCGAGAAACTGTCTCGCGACCTCGAGCCCGATCCCGCGACCGGCACCCGTGACCACCACATTGCGGTTTTCGAACAACTTCGGATGAAACATCAAACCCTCCCAATCAGCGGCCGAACCGATCCGGATCCGACATGGTGAGAAGATAGCCTCTGCATCCGCCAATGATCAACCGCTACCGGTCTCCGATGGCAGCGAAGAACGTCGAGCGGGCAACAAAAAAGCGGCCTTGCGGCCGCTTCGATGACAGTCAGAGCTGGAAGGCTCAGTCCTTGTTGACGACACCCTGGAGGTGCGTCATTTCCATGATGAAGTGTTCCAGCTTGGACTTGTGCTCGTGATGCTGAGCATCCTCGAGTTCAGTCTTGGCGGCATCGATGCGACGGTCGAGTTCATCCTTGGAGACGTCTTCGACAGGGATCGCGGATTCCGCGAGCAGCGTGCAGCCGGTCGGCAGGATGTCGGCGAAGCCGCCGAACACCACGAAGTCCTTCTTGACACCGCTGGCGGAGCGGACGCTCACGACGCCCGGCTTGATGGTCGTCATCGTCGGCGCGTGGTTCGCCATGACGGTCATCTCGCCCTCGGTTGCCGGAATGACAACTTCGGTCACCATCTCGGACAAGAGCAGGCGCTCCGGAGATACGAGTTCAAAATTGAAATTGTCAGCCATGACGTTTCACTTCTTGATTGTCTTTGAAACGAGAGACGGCGCGCGGGGACGGTCCCTGCGCGCCGTAAGTGAATGCATCAAGCGGCTGCGGAGAGCTTCTTGGCCTTTTCGATGGCTTCTTCCATCGAGCCGACCATGTAGAAGGCTGCTTCCGGCAGGTGATCATATTCGCCGTTGACGAGGCCCTTGAAGCCCTTGATCGTGTCTTCGAGCGCAACGAGCTTGCCCGGCGAACCGGTGAAGACTTCGGCGACGAAGAACGGCTGCGACAGGAAGCGCTCGATCTTGCGGGCGCGGGCAACAGCCAGACGGTCTTCTTCCGACAGTTCGTCCATGCCGAGGATGGCGATGATGTCTTGCAGGGCCTTGTAGCGCTGCAGCGTCGTCTGAACCTTACGAGCCACTTCGTAGTGCTCTTCGCCGACAACCATCGGGTCGAGCATGCGCGACGTGGAGTCGAGCGGGTCAACGGCCGGGTAGATACCCTTTTCGGCGATCGAGCGCGACAGAACGGTCGTTGCGTCCAAGTGGGCGAACGAGGTGGCCGGAGCCGGGTCGGTCAAGTCGTCGGCGGGGACGTAAATCGCCTGAACCGAGGTGATCGAGCCCTTGGTCGTGGTGGTGATGCGTTCCTGCATCGCGCCCATGTCCGTGGCGAGCGTCGGCTGATAACCAACGGCCGAAGGAATACGGCCGAGCAGAGCCGACACTTCGGAACCTGCCTGCGTGAAGCGGAAGATGTTGTCGACGAAGAACAGAACGTCCTGGCCCTTGTCGCGGAAGTCTTCAGCGATCGTCAGACCGGTGAGAGCAACGCGAGCGCGTGCGCCCGGCGGTTCGTTCATCTGGCCGTAAACGAGCGCAGCCTTGGAGCCTTCGCCGCCGCCGTGCTTGTTGACGCCCGATTCGATCATTTCGTGGTAAAGGTCGTTGCCTTCGCGGGTACGTTCACCCACGCCTGCGAATACCGAGTAACCACCGTGCGCCTTGGCGACGTTGTTGATCAGTTCCATGATCAGAACGGTCTTGCCGACGCCGGCGCCGCCGAACAGGCCGATCTTGCCGCCCTTTGCGTAAGGAGCGAGCAGGTCGACGACCTTGATGCCGGTGACGAGGATCTGACCTTCGGTCGACTGGTCGACGTAGGAAGGAGCGTCCTGGTGGATGGCGCGCTTGCCCGAAGTGACCAGCGGGCCGGCTTCGTCAACCGGTTCGCCGATGACGTTCATGATACGGCCGAGCGTTTCCGGACCGACCGGAACCGTGATCGGCTCACCCGTGTCGGAGACCGGCTGACCGCGAACCAGACCTTCGGTCGAGTCCATGGCGATCGTACGAACTTCGTTTTCACCCAGGTGCTGAGCGACTTCGAGCACGAGGCGGTTGCCGCCGTTCGTGGTTTCGAGTGCGTTCAGGATCGCCGGCAGTTCGCCTTCGAAGGCAACGTCCACGACGGCGCCGATAACCTGCGTAACCTTGCCGGCGGAGCCTGCCGCGGCCTTCTTGGGGGTAGCTGCCTTAGCCATCTTCTTACCCTCTTTCCCTTACCTCAGAGCGCTTCCGCGCCCGAAATGATTTCAATGAGTTCCTTGGTGATCTGAGCCTGGCGCTGACGGTTGTAGGAAAGCGTCAGCTTGTTGATCATTTCACCAGCGTTACGCGTCGCATTGTCCATCGCGCTCATCTTGGCGCCCATTTCGCCGGCGACGTTCTCGAGGAGCGCGCGGAAAATCTGGACCGAGATGTTGCGTGGAATCAGATCCTCGAGGATCGATGCCGGATCTGGCTCGTATTCGTAGACCGCGCCCGCATGTGCCGCGTCCTCGGCAACCGCCTCGCCAGCCGAAGCCGGGATGAGCTGCTGTGCCGTCGGAACCTGCGAGATCACCGACTTGAACTCGGAATAGAAGAGCGTGCAGACGTCGAATTCACCGGCTTCGTACATCTCGATGATGCGCTTGCCGATGCTGTCGGCGTTTTCGAAGGCGACACGCTTGACGTCGCGGAGTTCCTTGCGCTCGACGATGAGCGGCAGGAATTCGCGGCGCAGGCTGTCGTAGCCCTTCTTGCCGACAGTGAAGATCTTTACCGTCTTGCCTTCTGCGGTCAGCTTGCGGGCATGATCGCGGGCAAAACGGGAAATCTGCGAGTTGAAACCGCCGCAGAGGCCGCGATCAGCCGTGCAGACAACGAGCAGGTGAACCTGATCCTTGCCTGTACCGGTCATGAGAGCCGGCGCACCATCCGCATCGGTGACGGCATTGGCGATGTTCGCCAAGACCGCACTCATCCGCTGCGAATAGGGCCGGGCGGCCTCGGCCGCCTCCTGCGCACGCCGAAGCTTCGCCGCGGCGACCATTTTCATCGCCTTGGTGATCTTCTGCGTCGCCTTGACGGAGGCGATCCGGTTTTTCAGATCCTTAAGTGAAGGCATCCGTGATCCGTCCTAACTGGGTCCGATTACGAGAAAGACTTCGCGAAGCTGTCGATGGCAGCGGTGAGCTTGCCCTTCGTATCGTCGCTGATGGCCTTTTCGCTACGGATCGTGTCGAGGATCGCCGAACCTTCGGAACGGAGGTACGACAGCAGGCCCTGCTCGAACTTGCCGACCTGGTTGACCGCGACCTTGTCGAGGTAACCGTTGACGCCGGCGAAGATCACCGCGACCTGTTCTTCCGTCTTCAGCGGCGAGAACTGCGGCTGCTTCAGGAGTTCGGTCAGGCGTGCGCCGCGGTTCAGCAGGCGCTGCGTCGAGGCATCGAGGTCGGAGCCGAACTGGGCGAAGGCGGCCATTTCGCGATACTGGGCGAGTTCGCCCTTGATCGAGCCGGCAACCTGCTTCATGGCCTTGATCTGAGCGGCGGAACCAACGCGCGAAACCGACAGACCGACGTTAACGGCCGGACGAATGCCCTGGTAGAACAGGTCGGTTTCAAGGAAGATCTGGCCGTCGGTGATCGAGATCACGTTGGTCGGAATGAACGCCGAAACGTCGTTACCCTGGGTTTCGATGACAGGCAGAGCCGTCAGCGAGCCAGCGCCCATTTCGTCGGAGAGCTTAGCAGCGCGCTCAAGGAGACGCGAATGCAGGTAGAAAACGTCGCCCGGGTAAGCTTCGCGGCCCGGCGGGCGGCGCAGCAGAAGCGACATCTGGCGATAGGCGACAGCCTGCTTCGAAAGGTCGTCGTAACCGATCAGAGCGTGCTGGCCGTTATCGCGGAAGTATTCGCCCATGGCGCAACCGGCGAACGGTGCCAAGTACTGCATCGGAGCAGCGTCCGAAGCGGTCGCGGCGACGACGATCGAGTACTTCATTGCGCCGCGTTCTTCGAGAACCTTGACGAACTGGGCAACGGTCGAACGCTTCTGGCCGATAGCGACGTAGACGCAGTACAGCTTTTCGCTGTCCGGGCCGTTATCGTGAATGGCCTTCTGGTTCAGGATCGCGTCGAGAATGATCGCGGTCTTGCCGGTCTGGCGGTCGCCGATGACGAGCTCGCGCTGGCCGCGGCCAACCGGGATGAGCGCGTCGATGGCCTTGAGGCCGGTCGACATCGGCTCATGAACCGACTTGCGCGGAATGATGCCGGGAGCCTTGACGTCGACGCGCGCACGGCGGGTCGCGTTGATCGGGCCCTTGCCGTCGATCGGGTTGCCGAGAGCGTCGACAACGCGGCCGAGCAGTTCCGGACCAACCGGAACGTCAACGATGGCGCCCGTACGCTTGACGGTATCGCCTTCCTTGATGGCGCGGTCGGAACCGAAAATAACGACACCAACGTTGTCGGCTTCAAGGTTCAGCGCCATGCCGCGGATGCCGCCCGGGAACTCGACCATCTCGCCGGCCTGGACATTGTCCAGACCGTATACGCGAGCGATACCGTCACCGACGGAGAGCACCTGACCGACTTCCGAGACCTGCGCCTCTTTGCCGAAGTTTTTAATCTGATCTTTGAGAATTGCGGAAATTTCCGCGGCGCGGATATCCATCAGCCAACCTCTTTCAATGCAAGCTTAAGGGTAGAGAGTTTGGTACGAAGAGACGTATCAATCTGACGGGACCCGACCTTCACGATCAGACCACCAAGAATTGACGGATCAACCGTGACGTTGACCGCCACGTCTTTGCCGGTGACGCCCTTCAGCGCCGCCTTCAATTCAGTTTCCTGCGCTGCGTCGAGCGCATGGGCCGAGGTAACCTCGGCGGTAATTTCGCCACGCTGCTTGGCAGCGATGACACGGAAGGCCTTGATCATGCCCGGGAGAGCAAACAGGCGGCGATTGCGCGCCACGACCTTCAGGAAGTTTGCAACGAACCCGCTGATGCCAGCCTTTTCGCTGATCGCGATGATCGTCTTCAGCTGATCTTCAGCCGAGAAAACCGGGCTGGAGATGAAGCGCTTCAGATCGTCGCTCTCGTCCAACATCGCCTGAAAACGGTCGAGATCGGCGGTCACGTTCGCGACTGCACCCTCCTCAAGCGCCAGTTCGAACAGCGACGAGGCATATCGCTCTGCAACACCAGATGTAAGCTGGGACGTGTCTGCCACGGGCACAAATTTCCCTGATTTCAACCCAAGAATCCGGCCTCCGGCGGGCGCCTGATTTAAATTCTTGAATTCGTTATGATTTCCCCCAGAAATCGCAAGAGAAGCCTCTTGCTTCTTCCGAAATTCGGGGTCCGTCTAACATAGGATATCGGGACTCGCAACACGCGTAACGCCGTAATCCTATTTTAGCATCGATTTCTGCCGCAAAAATGCCGAAACCGTTCACGGTCCAGAGACCGTCACTCCAAAATCAGCGTGTTTCAGGCGGAAAAGAAACCGAAGACATAGCCCAGCGGAAGCGCCGCCAAAACCACCTGCACAACCAGAAGTACATAATTCATGACAGTGCCTCCCCGGTCGGAAAGCAGCGAGATGATGCGCGCGAATGCGGCCATCGCAAACGCCGCGCCAAGCGCCAGATAAGTGAAGTTCTGCGCCAGCATGATCGCCGCCAGCCCGGTGCCGAGATAGAAGCCGCCCATCGAGCGCAGCTCGGCATAACCGTCGCGGCGCCCCTCGCGCACCTGCATCCCGAAGAGCCGCATCGCATAGCCCGGCGCGAACATGATGATGAAGCCCGCAAGCGCGGTAAACGCGGCGGCACCGAAGGCTAGCTGCTCGCCCAGCTCCGTCGGAAAGTAGAATTCCATGATGTGACCCCAAATCACTGTGATTTGCAGCCCTTATGCCATGATATCGGCAGGCCGCAAACGCCCGAGATCGCCTGATCTAAAGGAAGCTCTGCGGATCGATATCAAGCTGCACATGGATGGAGCCGCGCTCTTTCGGCGATTGCGCCAGCATGGTGCGCAGGTAGGCCTGCATGTCGGAGTTCCGGCGGCCATGCACGAGGAGCCGGAAGCGATGGCGTCCGCGCACCAGCGCCAGCGGCGCCTCGGCCGGCCCGAGCACGGAGATGCCCGTCACCTGCGGTGCTGCGTTTCGCATGCTGCGCGCATGCCCCTCCGCATCCTGCCGTGTTTCCGCCGAGACGATGATCGATGCCAGCCGCCCGAACGGCGGCAGGATCGCCCGCTCGCGCTCGGCGATCTCGCGCTCGTAGAAGGCGCCCGCGTCACCCGAGACGATCGCCTGCATCACGGGGTGCTGCGGCTGGTAGGTCTGTAGCAGGCCATGGCTCTTCAGGCCCGTACGCCCGGCGCGACCCGTCACCTGCGACAGCAGTTGGAAGGTCCTCTCGGCGGCGCGCGGATCGCCGTTCGCCAGGCCGAGATCGGCGTCGATGATGCCCACCAGCGTCATCAGCGGGAAGTTATGCCCCTTGGCCACCAGCTGCGTGCCGATGACGATATCCGCCTCGCCCTTGGCGATGGCGTCGAGCTCCAGCCTGAGCCGCTTCACCCCGCCCATGATGTCGGAGGAAAGCACGATCGTCCGCGCCTCGGGAAAATGCCGCTCCACCTCTTCCGCGATCCGCTCCACCCCCGGCCCGCAGGCAACGAGATGATCGAACGTGCCGCATTCCGGGCAGGCCTCGGGCGTATGCTGGTGATAGCCGCACTGGTGGCACTGCAGCTGCCGCTTGAACCGGTGCTCGACCAGCCAGCTGGAGCATTGCGGGCACTGGAAGCGATGGCCGCAGACCCGGCAAAGCGTCAACGGCGCATAGCCCCGCCGGTTCAGGAACAACAGCGCCTGCTGCTTCTTCTCCACCGTCTTGCCGATCGCCCTCAAGAGCACCGGCGACAGGAAGCCGCCACGCTCCGGCGCATGCCTTCGCATATCGACCAGATGCAGATCCGGCAGCGCCGCGTCGCCGAAGCGGGTCGGCAGATGGATGGTCGTATAGCGCCCGCTCTGGCCGTTGACCTGGCTCTCGACCGATGGCGTGGCCGAAACCAACACCAGCGGGAAATCGCCGATCCGGGCGCGCACGACCGCCATGTCGCGGGCATTGTAATAGACCCGGTCTTCCTGCTTGTAGGCCGGATCGTGCTCTTCATCGACGATGATCAGTCCGAGATCCTCGAACGGCAGGAACAGCGCCGAACGCGCGCCCGCCACGACCCGGACCTCACCCGTCACCGCCTGCCGCCAGACCTTCTCGCGCGTCTTCGGCGCCAGATCGGAATGCCACTCGGCGGGCTTCGCCCCGAAGCGATCCTGAAAGCGCTCGAGGAAACTCGCCGTCAGCGCTATCTCCGGCAACAGGATCAGCACCTGTTTGCCGCGCTTCAGCGTCTCGGCGATCGCCTCGAAATAGACCTCGGTCTTGCCCGAACCGGTGACGCCATCGATCAGCGACACCGCGAACTGACCGTTGCGGACTTCTTCCAAGATCTCGTCAGCCGCCTCCTTCTGCGGACCGGCGAGCCGCGACGGCGCGAAATCCGGATCCGGCTTCGCCACGATCGGCGGCGGCGGCAAAAAGATTGCCTCGAATATCCCCTGGGCGATCAAGCCGTCCACCACGCTGGTCGAAACCCCGGCCGCATGCGCCAGCCCGATGCGTGTCCACGACAGCCCGTCGCCGGCGGCATCGAGCACGCGCGCGCGCGCCGGCGTCATCCGCTCCGGCTCGCCGCCCACGAAGCGCAACCCCTCGACCATCGGTTCCGGATCGAAGGCGTTCGGCACACGCAGCGCCATCCGCGCCACCAGCCCCGGCGGCGACAGCGTATAGCTCGCCACCCAGTCGATGAAATCGCGCATGTCCTTGGAGAGCGGCGGGCAATCGAACACCTTGGTGATCGGCCGAAGCTTCTTCGGATCGACGCTTTCGTCTCCCCCCTCCCAGACCGCGCCCATCACCTGGCGCGGCCCAAGCGGCACCTGCACCACGGAGCCGGGCTCCACCGCCATGCCCTCGGGCACCGAATAGGAATAGGGCCTGGGCGCCGGCATGGGTACGAGCACCGACACCGTGCGCACGGCGGGCGGCGGCTCGATCGGGCCAAAGAGGTCGGACGAATCTATGCTCATCGGGCGCGACCATGCCCGCAACGAGACCAAAATGAAACCCGCGACATCGCGCTATCAATCGTCATCATCGTCCTCGCCGGCGATCGTGCCGGTAAGCCGCATGCCCTCGATCCAGGTGGCGCCGTTTTCGCGGATCACCTTGCGCGGCCGGACGCCGCAGCGCTCGCGCACGGCTTCCGCCAGCTGTGCCGAGTGGGTGACAATCCACACCTGGCTGCTCTTCGATGCCGTCGCGATCATATCCGCCAGCGGCTCAAGCATATCTGGATGCAGGCTCGCTTCCGGCTCGTTGAGCGCGATCAGCGGCGGCAGGCGATAGGACAGCAGCGCCGCCGCCAGCCCGAGGAAGCGGATCTGCCCGTCGGACAATTCACGCGGCTGGAACACCCGGTGTGGAAAATCGGGAAAAGCGAGCCCGAACGATGCCGTCTCCTCCGGCTCCGGCACCACGAGCCGCGCACCGCCGAAGGCCGAGGCGACGACGCGGTCGAGATCGACGGTATCCTGCCGCGTATGCCTGATCGTCGCGAACACCGCCGCCAGATTGGCGCCGTCCTCATCCAGCATCGGCCCGGTCACGGCAAGGCAGGGCTGGCGCAGCGGCGAGGCGCGGTCGGTGCGGAAGCCATGAAAGAAGCGCCAGTTGGCCACCACCCGGCGAAAGGCGGCAATCTCCGGAAAATGCCCGGCATCGCCAAGCAGCGCCATCGCCGTTTCCGACGTCAGTGCCTGATCCGGATAATCCTGCATTCGCCCGGCGCCATCGCGCACCTGGATGGCAGGCCCCGCCCGCTTCATCATGACAACCGGCCGCCCGTGATCGACGATCAATTCCTCGGCCTTCACCTGTGGCTCCAGCGGAAAGCCGGCAGCCGCCTCCGGCGGACGCAGGCCGACCTCGACCCTGTAGCGAAACGTGACGGCCCGCTCCTCGTCCAGAAGCTCGACCTCGAGCCGCACCCGCGCCGGCCCTTCATTCTGCTTGCGCGTGCCGGACCAAAGCACCGAGAACATGCCGCCCTCGGCCGCAAGCTCGCGCACCAGCCGCCCGGTGACGGCCGCCTGCACCAGCTGCAGCGCACGATAGAGATTGGATTTGCCGACACCGTTCTCGCCGAGAAACAGCGAGGTCTCCGACAGATCCATACGGATCGAGCGGAGCGACCGGTAATTCTGGGCGAACATGGAGCGGAGTTGCATGCCCCGCTTTACCCCATCCGCTCAGCGAAATGAATGGGCATCGGCCATCTCGGGCAGGCTCGGCTCGACGAGCGGCTGAAACCGCGCGTCGCCATCGCGCTTTAGCGCCTCGACGGTGTGCGTCTCCAGCGCCCGCGTGACGTCGTTGATATCGCCATCAAGATGTTCGACCGGGATCATGTCGCCGATGATAAAATCGAAGCGGTCGCCGCGCTTGTTGAGGAGCTCGTGGAACACCGTCATGTCGCGCAGCTCCGTCGACCACTTGGCGAACCAGTAGAACAGCCCGGAATTGCGCGCCGTCATATGAACAGGCAGGATCGGCAGATTGTACTTGCGCGCCAGCCCGACGGCCGACGTCTTCCACGGCCGCTCGTTAAGCCGGCCGTTCGCCCAGTAGGCGATGCGCCCGGAGGGAAACAGCACCGTCGCCTTGCCCTCGCGCACCGCGTGATTGGTCAGCTGCAGCGTCTCGCGCGCCTTCAGCTTGCTCTTGTGCTCGTCGCGCCATTCGACCGGAATGATCATCTCGGCAAAGCGCGGATTGACGCGCACCGCATCGCGATTGGCGAATACCATCATGTCAGGCCGCCGCGTCTTCAATAGGTCGAACACCGCGACGCCATCGGCAATCCCCGTGGGATGGTTGCTGACCAGAATGAAGCCGCCCTTGTCGGGAATACGCTCGGCATTGGTCACGCCGATATCGAGATTGAGCAGATCACTCATATACTCGAAGCACTGAAAGCCGGGCATGTTGGCGATGTCGTTGGCGAAGGTCATCGCCTTGTTGTAGCGCAGCAGCGTATAGAGAAACGGCCGCATGACGGGCCACAGCGGGTGGCCGACGATGCGTTGTCCGCGTTCGGCGATCAGCGTGTCGACGATATGTCCGGGTCTGCCTTGGGAAACGAGCGCGATCGTTTCTGCGAATTGTCCGAATGCCGTCGTAGGTTGGCGCCGTGCCATGCAAGATCCTGCCTCGTTGGGAAACCAGTTATCGCGATTATTATGATCGAAGCATGACAGGCACTTGGCCGATGTTAGCGATTCCATAACCGTCCCTCAGGCAAAATTGGCGGTCTGGCTGGCAAATTCAAGAGGCGGAAACGTGAATGAACTCCTGATCATGGCCGACGCGCGGCTGATGGCGGAACGCGCCGCCTGGCTGCAAAGCCTAGCCGGCGAACGACGTCTTTCGCAGCACACACTCGACGCCTATGAGCGCGACACCCGCCAGTTCCTGACCTTCATGACCGGCCATCTCGCCGGCCCGACGACGCTGAAGGATATCGAGGCGCTGAGACCCGCCGATTTCCGCGCCTTCCTCGCCGCCCGCCGCCGCGACGGCACCGGCGCCCGCTCGCTCGGCCGCAATCTCGCCGGCCTACGCTCGCTGCTGCGCTATCTGGAAAAAAAGGGACTGGTAAACGCCGCCGGCGCCGGCGCCATCCGCTCGCCGAAGCAGCCGAAATCGCTCCCAAAGCCGCTCTCCGACACCCAGGCCGTCACCGTCGTCAGCAACGAGGCGCAACTGCACGAGGAACCCTGGATCGCCGCCCGCGACGCCGCCGTCATGACCCTGCTCTACGGCTGCGGCCTGCGCATCTCCGAAGCGCTCGATCTCATGCCCGGCGACCTCACGCCAGGCGCCACGACGCTGCGGATAACAGGCAAGGGCAACAAGACCCGCCTTGTGCCGCTGCTATCTGTCGTCTTCGAGGCGGTCGACAAATACCGAAAGCTCTGCCCCTATCATCTCAGCGCCGACCAGCCGCTGTTTCGCGGCGCGCGCGGCGGCAAGCTGCAGCAGGCGATCATCCAGCGCACCATGCGCACGATGCGCAGCGCCTTCGGCCTGCCGGAGACCGCCACCCCGCACGCGCTGCGCCACTCCTTCGCCACCCATCTTCTCGCCGGCGGCGGCGATCTCCGCACCATCCAGGAACTGCTTGGCCACGCCAGCCTGTCGACCACGCAGGTCTATACGGGTGTGGACGCCTTACGTCTTCTCGACGTTTACGACCGCGCCCATCCCCGGGCGTAATCCTTTGTTAACGTCTTCTCTTAAAGGAATATGATGAGCCGCGCGCGTAAAGCTTGTGGCAAATCCTTTGTGACCGGAACACCATCATGACGATCACCCTCGGCCACCGCAGCCAGCAGCTGGCAGCAAGGCTCCCCGTCTCGCCAGGCAACATCGTGCTCTGGCTGATCGCTGCCGTCCATGTGCTCGCCGCAGCACTCCTGATCGCCACTCTCGTTTCCATCTCGCCGGCGTCAGCCGCGGACGACGCAAGCTGCACTGGCCGCAACATCCTCGACGACCTGAAGGTCAGCAACCCCGCGCGCTACGAGCAGGCGGTGAAGGAAGCCGACGCCGTGCCGAACGGCAAGGGCATCTTCTGGAAGATCGAGAAACCCGGCATCAAGCCGTCCTGGCTGCTCGGCAGCATGCACGTCACCGATCCGCGAGTTCTCGACCTGCCGCCGCGCACGAAGGCTGCTCACGATGCCGCCGATACCATCGTGATTGAATCAGACGAGATCCTCGACGAGAAGAAGGCCTCGGCGGCGCTGATGATGAAGCCCGACCTGATGATGTTCACCGACGGCACGACCATCGAAAAGCTGCTCTCGCCCGAGGATTACACCCGCCTCGAGGCAGGCCTGAAGACGCGCGGCATTCCGCTCGCAGCCGTCTCGCGCATGCGCCCTTGGATGATCTCGAGCGTTGTCGCGCTGCCCGCCTGCGAAATGGCCCGCAAGGCAAAGGGCGTCCAGTTCCTCGACCAGAAGATCGCCACCGACGCGGCCGCTCACGGCAAGCAGGTCAAGGGCCTGGAGACGCTCGCCGAGCAGCTGCAGGCCATGGCCGAACTCCCCACCGAATTCCACATGAAGTCGCTGATCGAAACGCTGGAGCTCGGCTCGAAGATGAACGACGTGGTCGAGACCATGACCGATCTCTACCTCTCCGGCGATATCGGCATGACCATGCCGATGCTGAAGACGGTAACGCCCGAGGGCGCCGACGACAGCAGCGACTACGCCGCCTTCGAACAGCGCATCATCCTCGACCGCAACAAGATCATGGCCGAACGCGCCGCCCCGATCCTGGCTAACGGCAACGTCTTCATGGCCGTCGGCGCGCTGCATCTTCCCGGCGAAGGTGGCGTGATCGAGCTCTTGCGCAAGCAGGGCTTTACGGTGACGGCGGTGAACTGAGGGCGCCGAGCCGCCTGCCCATATGGGCGATCATCGCCTTTACGATGACATTGTGGAACGGCGTGATCACGGCGATATAGATCCGTCCGATCAGGATCTTGCGATGGACCAAAGTCGTGGCCTTCACCCGTTTCATCTCGCCATCGGCTAAATCCTCGACGTCGATGACGATGCGAAAGTCGAGATGCTTGTCATCGAAACCAACGACGACCTGCCGCTGCGTCTTTGAGAGCACCGGAAATATCCCGATCTTTTCTATTGCTTCCGGCAGATCGTGCGCATCCGTCCGCAACCCGAAAAGCGGACCAACGATCAGGTTACGCAATCTCATCAAACTGCTGATCCAGAACGGCGCGTATCCCAGCATCAGCCGGGCAGCCTCGATCGCATCGAATGACGCAGCCGGTACTGAAAGTTGATAGCAGTCTGCCCAGTCAGCCGAGGGCAGCGCCGGATGCGGCAGGCGTGGCGCGATTTTAGAAGGTTTGGCTGGCTTCAACGACATTGATCACGCGTCTCCGGCAATATCCTCCGGCAACACATAGCACATCCCGCGACACCGAACCGCCCTCTGCATCGCCCTGCGGCAATACGCGCCGCCCCGCGCCTATCGACGGCTTTCTAGCTGAGCCACGTGCCGATTTCACGCGATCCGTGGACGATGGTGACGACCAGAATACCGTGAGGCCTCGGCTCATAGACTGCGACATAGCGCCCCTCGATCAGGATGCGCGCCGTGGGGCTCAACTCCGGCCTGCGAGGCCCCATCTCGACATGCCAGGCCGCAAGCGCGAACTTTTCCAAAAACCGGCGCAACAGGTTGTCGGCTGCCCGCTCATTGTCATAAGCGATCGAACGCCAGATCTCCCGCAGATCGTCTTCCGCGCGAGGGCTGAGCGTGTACTTACCCACGTGATCGCTTTTCCGCCTTTAGCTCGGCAAGGAGAACATCGGCGTCGACTTCACGGCCCTCGCCGCTGGCAATCCCCTCGTCATAAGCCCGTTTCAGGCGCGCGATTTCCAACTGCCGGATTTCCTCGCGCTGCTCCCAAAGCCGCAGGGCGTCGCGAACGATTTCGCTGTTGGACGCATAGCCGCCGCCATCGACCGCATCCTGCATTTTTGCAGCCTGATGCGGCGTGAGCGAAATGGTAAGGGTGCGCATGTTGGTGGCTTTCATGATGAAAGAATAGCACACCAAACAAGGTCTAACAATTATTGTTAGCCAAACGAAAAGGCCGCGATCCTCTCGAACCGCGGCCTTTTCGCATCTTATGTCAAAGCCTTACATATGGATCGGCTTGAAAAACGCCGCCAGTGCCGCTTCCTTCACCGCTTCCGACATGGTCGGATGCGCGTGGCAGGTGCGGCCGAGGTCTTCGGCGGAGCCGCCGAATTCCATGAGCACGGCGATCTCGTGGATCATTTCGCCGGCGCCGAAGCCGACGATGTGGCCGCCGAGGACGCGGTCGGTGGTCTTGTCCGACAGGATCTTCACGAAGCCATCCGTCGCCAGCATCGCGCGCGCGCGGCCGTTTGCCGTGAACGGGAACTTGCCGACCTTGTAGGCGACGCCAGCCGCCTTCAGCTCTTCCTCGGTCTTGCCGACGGAGGCGACTTCGGGCTGCGTGTAAACGACGCTCGGGATGACGTCGTAATTCACATGGCCATGCTGGCCGGCGAGGATTTCGGCAAGCGCCACGCCTTCGTCTTCAGCCTTGTGCGCCAGCATCGGGCCCTTCACCACGTCGCCAATCGCGTAGATGCCGGCAACATTGGTGCGGAAATGGCCATCGATCTCGACGCGGCCACGATTGTCGAGCGCAACGCCGGCTTCTTCGAGACCGAGGCCAGCCGTGTAGGGCTTGCGGCCGGTGGCGACCAGAACGACGTCGGCTTCAAGCGTGACCTTGTCACCGCCTTTGACCGGCTCGAACGTGACCTTCGCGCCCTTGCCGCCCTTTTCGACGCCGACGACCTTGGCGCCGAGGTTGAAATCGATGCCCTGCTTGGCGAGCATGCGCTGGAACTGCTTGGCGACATCGCCATCCATGCCGCCGAGGATCGTGTCGAGATATTCGACGACAGTAACCTTGGCGCCGAGGCGCGACCAGACCGAGCCGAGCTCGAGGCCGATGACGCCGCCGCCGACGACGATCATTGTCTCCGGAACCTTCTCCAGCGCGATGCCACCGGTCGAGGAGATGATGACCTTCTCGTCGAGATCGACATGCACGCCGGGGATGCCGGCGACGTCGGAGCCGGTGGCGATGACGATGTTCTTGCCTTCGATTTCCTGGACCTTGCCGTCCTCAGCGGTAACCGAGACCTTACCAGCCGAGACGATCTTGCCGGTGCCGATGAAACTGTCGATCTTGTTCTTCTTGAACAGGAAGGCGACGCCATCGACGTTCGACTTCACGGTGGCATCCTTGTGGGCCATCATCTTGTCGAGGTTCAGCTTCGGCGCCGCGACCTCGATGCCGAGCGCGTCCATGCCGTGGCCGGCCTGATGGAACATTTCCGACGCGTGCAGCAGCGCCTTGGAGGGAATGCAGCCGACATTCAGGCAGGTGCCGCCGAAGGTCGCGCGCTTTTCGACGACGGCGACCTTGAGGCCGAGCTGGGCAGCCTTGATGGCAGCGACATAGCCGCCGGGGCCGGTTCCGATAACGATCACATCATAGGACATTGTTGCTTTTCCTTTTCGTTATTTGCTTAATCCGCCGCGCGGGCGAGCGCGAGACGGAAGCCGAAGCCGACCAGGGCGGCGCCGGTAATGCGGTTGAACCACTTGCCGCTGGCGATGAAGCGATCGCGCACGGCCTTGACGGTGAAGAAGGTGGAGACGGCGGCGAACCAGGCGACCAGCGCGGTCGCCATGCCGATGCCGTAGCTGAACTGGATGAGGCCGGGCGTGTCGTGATGAACGAGCGTCGAAAACAGCGACAGGAAGAACAGTACCGGCTTCGGGTTCAGCGCATTGGTGATGAAGCCCATGCCGAGGCAGCGCAGCGCCGAGATCGGCTTGCGATCCTCTTCGCTGACCTTGATCTCGGCCACGTTGAAGCCCGGCGCGCGAAACGACTTGATGCCGAGATAGACGAGATAGGCGACACCGGCCCACTTGATCATCGCAAACAGCATCAGCGACTGCGACACGATCAGCCCAAGGCCGAGGATCGTGTAGCTGATGTGGAAGAGCAGCGAGAAGCCCATGCCGATACCGGTCATGATCGCGGCGCGGCGGCCATGCAAGATGCTTTGGCGAAGGATGACAGCGAAGTCGGCGCCCGGCACGACGATGAAGATCGAGAAGACGGCCATCAGGCCGAGAAATTCGAGAACATACTGCATGCTCATACCGCCCTTGAAATGATGAACCCGATCATCGGCCGCCGCTTACATTGAGGATCGCGCCGGTGACATAGGATGCCTCTTTGGATAGCAGATAAAGCACCGCGTCGGCGATCTCTTCCGCCGTGCCGGCGCGCTGCATCGGAATGCTCGGCGCCATGTCGCGCGCCCGATCCGGCAGGCCGCCGGAAGCGTGGATTTCGGTGTCGATGACCCCAGGGCGTACGGCATTGACGCGCACGCCCTCGGTCGCCACTTCGCGGGCCAGGCCGATCGTGAATGTATCGATCGCGGCCTTGGAGGCGGCGTAGTCGACATATTGCGAGGGCGAACCGATGATCGCAGCCATCGAGGAAATGTTGACGATCGCCCCGCCCTTGCCGCCATGTTTGGTCGACATGCGGCGCACGGCCTCGGCCGCGCAGAGAATGGAGCCGGTAATGTTGATGCGCATCATCCGTTCGATGCGCGCCACCGACATCTCGTCGATACGAGCAGGCGCATCGACGATGCCGGCATTGTTGGCAAGCCCGTCCAGCCGGCCGAAGTGGCGGTCGATGGCTTCGAACATCTGCGTGATATCGGAGGCCTCGCCGACATCGCCCTTGATCGCGATGGCATCCCCGCCGCCGGCCTTGATCTTCGCCACGACCTCATCGGCCGCAGCCTTGTTGGCGGCATAGTTCACGGCGACGCGCCAGCCCTTGGCTGAAGCAAGCAGGCTGATCGCGGCCCCGATGCCGCGGCTGCCGCCGGTCACGAGAAGAACGGGTTGGTCGCTCATGACGCACATTCCTTGAAATCGAGCACATCCCAGGGCGCGACCGATGCCTTGCCCTTGCCCCAGATCGAGGAGGCGCGAATGGCCGGACCGATGCCGGGGAGCACGATCTTGTCGGCCGCCGCACCCGCTTCCGGCTGCAGATTGTTCATCTCGCCCTTGGCATCGATGCCGTAGACCATGCCCTGCCAGATGGTGCAGGCATTGAGATCGTCACCGGTCACGTCGCCACCAGGGCAATTGAACATCACCATGCCGATCGAGCGATCCGGGTCTTCCGACGGCATGACGTAGCCGTCGAGCACCATCGACGTCTTCAGGACCTTGATCTTGAACTGGTTGCTCGCCGCCGCCGCTTCGGAATTGAGGGGCGAGAAGCGCAGCTCGTAGGCGCCGTCGCGATCGGTATAGACGGCGCTGCCCTGCTTGCACTCGGCCGCCATCAGCGGCTGGCTGCAAAGGAGTGCCAGCATGCCGGCCGAAAGCGTAACCCCGAACTTGCGCATCACGGATGCACTCCCCCGCATCGCCGGTTGCGCGGCGGCGTCGGTGTTCGAGAAAGAGCGGACGGGTTCCAGCGACATCAGGTGTTCCGGTGCTGAGGCGAAAAGGGCCGCTCGCGCGGCCCTGTCGGTCTCTTAGAGATCGAGAACGAGGCGTTCCGGATCTTCCAGGCTTTCCTTGACGCGCACGAGGAAGGTAACCGCTTCCTTGCCGTCGACAATGCGGTGGTCGTAGGAGAGCGCGAGATACATCATCGGGCGGATGACGATCTGGCCGCCGACGACGACGGGACGGTCCTGGATCTTGTGCATGCCGAGAATGCCCGACTGCGGCGCGTTCAGGATCGGCGAGGACATCAGCGAACCGTAGACGCCACCATTGGTGATCGTGAAGGTGCCGCCCTGCATGTCTGCCATCGAAAGCGAACCGTCGCGAGCCGACTTGGCAAGACGGCCGAGGTCCTTTTCGATCTCGGCGATCGACATCTGGTCGGCATCGCGGATGATCGGAACGACCAGACCCTTGTCGGTGCCGACGGCCATGCCGACGTGGCAGTAGTTCTTGTAGATGATGTCGGTGCCGTCGATTTCGGCGTTGACGGCGGGCAGTTCCTTCAGCGCGTGCGTGACGGCCTTGGTGAAGAAGCCCATGAAGCCGAGCTTCACGCCGTGCTTCTTTTCGAACACGTCCTTGTACTTGGCGCGCAGTGCCATCACGGCGCTCATGTCCACCTCGTTGTAGGTGGTGAGCATGGCGGCGGTGTTCTGGGCGTCCTTGAGGCGCTTGGCGATCGTCTGGCGCAGGCGCGTCATCTTCACGCGCTCTTCGCGGCCGGCATCCTCGACCGTCGACGGGCCGCGTGCGGCGGCAGGGGCTGCCGGAGCAGCAGCGGCAGGAGCCGCGATGCCCTTGGCGACAGCGGCGATCACGTCGCCCTTCAGAACCTGGCCGCGCTTGCCAGAACCATCGACCTGATCGGCCGAGAGGTTGTTTTCAGCGAGCATCTTCGAAGCAGCCGGTGCCGGCGGCATCGAGGAAGCGGCAGCGGCAACCGGTGCGGCAGCGGCAGGAGCCGGCTCAGCGGCCTTGGCGGGGGCGGCAGCTGCAGCCGGAGCAGCAGCGGCGGCACCTGCGCTTGCAGCGATCTGGCCGAGCAGCGCGTCGAGACCGACGGTTTCACCGGCCTGCGCGACAATTTCGGAAAGTACGCCGGCAGCCGGTGCCGGAACTTCGATGGTCACCTTGTCGGTTTCAAGCTCCACCAGCGGCTCGTCGGCCTTGATGACATCGCCGACCTTCTTGAACCAGGTGCCGACGGTTGCCTCGCTGACGGATTCACCGAGAGTTGGAACGCGGATTTCTGTGGCCATTGTTCAAATCCTGAATTTTGATCTTTGTGATGTTTGACGGCGTTCCGGCGCGAGCGGCCGGGATCTGAATTAATGCGGAGAGGAAACGCGGCGCGCTCCCTCCCCGATCTCATTCTCGTTAGCCGCCGAGCGCGTCCTCGAGGAACGCGGCGAGCTGTGCCAGATGCTTGGACATCAGGCCGGTTGCGGGCGATGCCGCAGCCGGACGTCCGGTGTAGCGAACGCGCTGGTACTTCGCATCGATATGGGCAAGCACCCATTCCAGATACGGGTCGATGAACGACCATGCACCCATGTTCTTCGGCTCTTCCTGGCACCAGACCATTTCAGCGTTGCGGAAGCGGGAGAGCTCGTTGATGAGCGCCTTGGCCGGGAACGGGTAGAGCTGTTCGACGCGCAGCAGGTAGACATCGTCGATGCCGCGCTTTTCGCGCTCTTCGAGCAGGTCGTAATAGACCTTGCCGGTGCAGAGCACGACGCGGCGGATCTTGGCATCCTTCTGCAGCTTGATCGGGCCGTCCTTGATGACCTCGGCATCGTCCCAGAGGAGACGGTGGAACGAGGTCTCGCCGGCCATTTCGGCCAGGCCCGATACGGCGCGCTTGTGGCGCAGCAGCGACTTCGGCGTCATCAGGATCAGCGGCTTGCGGAAGTCGCGCTTCACCTGGCGGCGCAGGATGTGGAAGTAGTTCGCCGGCGTCGTGACGTTGGCGACCTGCATGTTGTCTTCCGCGCAAAGCTGCAGGAAGCGCTCGAGGCGGGCCGACGAGTGCTCCGGACCCTGGCCTTCATAGCCGTGCGGCAGGAGGCAGACGAGGCCGGACATGCGCAGCCACTTGCGTTCGCCAGACGAGATGAACTGGTCGAACACGACCTGCGCACCGTTGGCGAAATCGCCGAACTGGGCTTCCCAGAGCGTCAGCGCGTTCGGGCGGGCCAGCGAGTAGCCGTATTCGAAGCCGAGAACGGCTTCTTCCGACAGCATCGAGTTGATGACTTCGTAGCGCGCCTGGGTCGCCGACAGGTTGGCGAGCGGGATATAGCGCTCTTCCGTTTCCTGATCGTAGAGAACCGAGTGACGCTGCGAGAAGGTGCCGCGTTCGCAATCCTGGCCCGAGAGACGGATCTTGTGACCTTCGGTGACGAGACCGCCGAACGCCAGCGCTTCCGCCGTTGCCCAGTCGATGCCTTCGCCGGTCGAGATCATGTTGGCGCGGTTTTCCATGAAGCGCTGGATCGTGCGGTGCGCATGGAAGCCTTCCGGGATCTCGGACAGCTTGCGGCCGATTTCCTTCAGCTGCTTCATCGGCACGGCGGTCTTGCCGCGACGCTGCTCGTCGGCATTATCAGCCGTGCGCAGGCCCGACCACTCGCCGTCAAGCCAGTCGGCCTTGTTTGGCTTGTAGTGCTGGCCAGCCTCGAACTCCTGCTCGAGATGCGCGCGCCAGTCGGCCTTCATCTTCTCGACTTCGCCTTCGCTGAGCACGCCCTCGGAAACGAGGCGCTCGCTGTAGAGCTGCAGAACGCTCTTGTGGGCGCGGATGACCTTGTACATCTTCGGCTGCGTGAAGGACGGCTCATCGCCTTCATTGTGGCCGTAGCGGCGGTAGCAGAACATGTCGAGCACGACAGGCTTGTGGAACTTCATGCGAAATTCCATGGCGATCTTGGCACCGTAAACCACGGCTTCCGGATCGTCACCGTTGACGTGCAGGATCGGTGCTTCGATCATCTTGGCGACGTCGGACGGATAGGGCGACGAACGCGAGAAGGCCGGGTTCGTGGTGAAGCCGATCTGGTTGTTGATGATGACGTGCATCGTGCCGGCAACGCGGTGGCCGCGCAGACCGGACAGGCCGAGGATTTCGGCAATCACGCCCTGGCCGGCAAAAGCGGCATCGCCGTGGATGAGGAGCGGCAGAACCTTGGCGCGCTCCGACAAGGGAATGATGTCGCCGTCCCAGACGGTGGCGCTCATGTCCTGCTTGGCGCGGGCCTTGCCCATGACGACAGGGTCGACGATTTCAAGGTGCGACGGGTTGGCCGTCAGCGACACGTGAACCTTGTTGCCGTCGAACTCGCGGTCCGACGAAGCGCCGAGGTGGTACTTCACGTCGCCGGAACCTTCGACTTCGTCAGGCGCATAGGAGCCGCCCTTGAACTCGTGGAAGATGGCGCGGTGCGGCTTGCCCATGACCTGGGAAAGCACGTTCAGGCGGCCGCGGTGGGCCATGCCGAACACGGCTTCCTTGAGGCCGAGATGGCCGCCGCGCTTCAGGATCTGCTCGAGCGCCGGGATCAGCGATTCACCGCCGTCGAGGCCGAAGCGCTTGGTGCCCTTGAATTTGACGTCGAGGAACTGCTCGTAGCCTTCGGCTTCGATGATCTTCGACAGGATCGCCTTCTTGCCTTCAGCGGTGAAGGCAACGCCCTTATCAGGACCTTCGATCCGTTCCTGGATCCAGGCCTTTTCCTCAGGATTCGAAATGTGCATGAACTCGACGCCGATCGTCGAGCAGTAGGTGCGCTCTAGGATCTCGATCATCTCGCGAACGGTGGCGTATTCCAGGCCGAGCACGTTGTCGATGAAGATCTTGCGGTCGTAGTCGGCTTCGGAGAAACCGTAGTTTTCCGGCGACAGTTCCTTGTAGTCTTCAACGGGTGCCGCGATGCCGAGCGGGTCGAGCTTGGCGTGCAGGTGGCCGCGCATCCGGTAGGCGCGGATCATCATGATGGCGCGTACGCTGTCGCGCGTCGCCTGCAGGATGTCTGCACCTTCGGTCGGCTTGCCGGCTGCTTCAGCCTTTGCCTTGACCTTGGTCTCGACGACCTTCTCGATCACGCCCCAGTCGCCGTCGAGCGCCGAAACGAGGTCGCCGCTGGCCTGCATCGGCCAGTTCTTCTTGCGCCAGGATGCGCCCTTGGCGGCCCGCTTCACATCATCAGGATTGTCTTCCAGCGCCTTGAAGAAGGCGCGCCATTCTTCGTTGACCGATGCCGGGTCGTCCTCGTAGCGCGCATAGAGCTGCTCGATATAAGCAGCGTTGGCGCCATCCAGGAACGAGGTGATCTGAAACTGCTCGTTGGCTTCTTGCCGTGCCATGGTGTTACGCGGACGCTTCCGCCCGCCTCCTGACTTTGTGATTTTGCCGATCCCATCGACCGGCTGCCGCATCTTCATGTTCAGCCGCCTGTCCGCGGCTCAGTCTTGGTTCGAACCGGGCAGCACGCAAAGCGCATCCTGCCCGGTGTATAGATTGGCTTAGCCCTTGAGGACTTCAACCAGCGTCGTGCCGAGGCGTGCCGGCGAAGGCGAAACCTTGATGCCGGCTGCTTCCATGGCAGCGATCTTGGATTCCGCATCGCCCTTGCCGCCGGAAACGACAGCGCCGGCGTGGCCCATGGTGCGGCCCTTCGGAGCCGTACGGCCCGCGATGAAGCCGGCCATCGGCTTCTTGCGGCCCTTCTTGGCTTCGTCGATCAGGAACTGCGCCGCGTCCTCTTCAGCCGAACCGCCGATTTCGCCGATCATGATGATCGAGGTCGTGGCTTCGTCGGCCAGGAACATCTCGAGCACGTCGATGAACTCTGTGCCCTTGACCGGGTCTCCGCCGATGCCGACAGCCGTCGTCTGGCCGAGGCCTTCGTTCGACGTCTGGAACACGGCTTCGTAGGTCAGCGTGCCGGAGCGCGAAACGATACCGACCGAACCCTTGCGGAAGATCGAGCCCGGCATGATGCCGATCTTGCATTCTTCCGGCGTCAGGATACCCGGGCAGTTTGGCCCAAGCAGTCGCGACTTGGAGCGGTCGAGGCGAGCCTTGACGCGAACCATGTCCATGACCGGGATGCCCTCGGTGATGCAGGTGATGAACGGGATCTCGGCGTCGATCGCCTCGATGATCGCATCAGCGGCACCAGCCGGCGGAACGTAGATGACCGAAGCGTCGGCACCGGTGCGTTCCTTGGCTTCGGCGACCGAAGCGAAGATCGGCAGGCTTTCGCCCTTCGAGCCGGTCCAGGTTTCGCCACCCTTCTTCGGGTGGATACCGCCGACCATCTGCGTGCCGTAATAGGCGAGCGCCTGTTCGGTGTGGAAAGTACCGGTCTTGCCGGTCAGGCCCTGAACGAGAACCTTGGTATTCTTGTTTACGAGAATAGACATCTATCAGGTCCTCAAATTAGGCGTTGATCGCCGCGACGATCTTCTTGGCGGCATCGTCGAGATCGTCAGCTGCCGTGATCGCGAGACCGGATTCGTTGAGGATCTTCTTGCCGAGCTCGACATTGGTGCCTTCGAGGCGAACGACGAGCGGAACCTTGAGACCGACTTCCTGAACCGCTGCGACAACGCCTTCTGCGATGACGTCGCACTTCATGATGCCGCCGAAGATGTTGACGAGGATGCCCTCGACCTTCGGGTCAGCCGTGATGATCTTGAAGGCAGCCGCGACCTTCTCCTTGCCGGCGCCACCGCCGACATCGCAGAAGTTAGCCGGCTCCTTGCCGTAGAGCTTGATGATGTCCATCGTCGCCATGGCGAGACCGGCGCCGTTGACCATGCAGCCGATGTTGCCGTCGAGAGCGACATAGGCGAGGTCCCACTTGGAGGCTTCGATTTCCTTGGCGTCTTCTTCGGTCTCGTCGCGCAGCGCCTTGACGTCGTCATGGCGGAACAGCGCGTTGCCGTCGAAGGACATCTTGGCGTCGAGAACGCGCAGATGACCGTCCTTCATGACGATCAGCGGGTTGACTTCGAGGAGCGCCATGTCCTTTTCGCCGAACGCCTTGTAGAGCGCCGGGAACAGCGACTTGGCGTCTTCGGCGGCAGCGCCGGAGAGCTCGAGAGCCTTGACGATCTTGGCAACGTCGTCAGCCGTTACACCGGCTTCCGGGTTGATGGCGATCGTGTGGATCTTGTGGGGCGTGTCGTGGGCGACAGCTTCGATGTCCATGCCGCCTTCGGTCGAAACCACGAAGGCAACCTGACCGACCGAACGGTCGACCAGCAGCGAGCAATAGAGTTCGCGGTCGATGTCGGCGCCGTCTTCGATGTAGAGGCGGTTGACCTGCTTGCCGGCTTCGCCCGTCTGCGCAGTTACCAGCGTGTTGCCGAGCATTTCCTTGGCGTGAGCGACGACTTCGTCGATCGACTTGGCGAGGCGAACGCCGCCCTTGGCGTCGGGGCCGAGTTCCTTGAACTTGCCCTTGCCGCGGCCACCGGCGTGGATCTGGCTCTTGACCACGTAGAGCGGGCCCGGCAGCGACTTGGCGGCAGCTTCGGCTTCCTCGACCTTGAGGATCGGCACGCCCTTGGCGACCGGCGCACCATAGCCCTTGAGCAGAGCCTTGGCCTGATATTCATGAATGTTCATGGATCTATTCCTGTTTGGATTGCGTCAGCGGTCGGTCGGCTTATTTCAGCGACGGCGCGATGTTGATGCAGGCTTCGCACAGGCCGGCGACAGCGGCGACGGACTTGTCGAAGGCTTCCTTTTCGGCCTTGTTCAGGTCGATCTCGATGATGCGCTCGACGCCACCGGCACCGATGATGGTGGGAACGCCGACATACATGTCCTTGACGCCGTACTGGCCGGAGAGCTGCGCTGCGCAAGGCAGGACGCGCTTCTTGTCCTTGAGGTAGGATTCAGCCATTTCGATCGCCGAAGCGGCCGGTGCGTAATAGGCCGAGCCGGTCTTCAAGAGACCAACGATTTCGGCGCCGCCATCACGGGTGCGCTGGATGATTTCTTCCAGGCGCTCCTTGGTGACCCAACCCATGGTGACGAGGTCGGTGAGCGGGATGCCGCCAACCGTCGAATAACGTGCGAGCGGGACCATCGTGTCGCCGTGGCCGCCGAGAACGAAAGCGGTGACGTCCTGTACGGAAACGTTGAATTCCTTGGAGAGGAACAGGCGGAAGCGCGAACTGTCCAGAACGCCGGCCATGCCGACGACCTTGTTGGCCGGGAGGCCGGAAAACTTCTGCAGCGCCCAGACCATGGCGTCGAGCGGGTTGGTGATGCAGATCACGAAGGCGTTCGGGGCATACTTCTTGATGCCGGCGCCGACCTGCTCCATGACCTTGAGGTTGATGCCGAGCAGGTCGTCGCGGCTCATGCCCGGCTTGCGGGCGACGCCGGCGGTAACGATGCAGACGTCTGCGCCTTCGATTGCGGAGTAGTCGCTTGCGCCGGTGAGGTTGGCATCGAAGCCTTCAACCGGCGAGGACTGCGCGATGTCGAGGCCCTTACCCTGCGGGATGCCGTCGGCGATATCGAAGAGAACGATGTCACCCAGCTCCTTGAGGCCGGCGAGATGCGCCAGCGTGCCACCAATCATGCCAGAACCAATGAGAGCGATTTTGTTACGCGCCATTTCGGTGTTTCCTTTGCGACCAAAATTCGTCGGGCGACGCACTGAGGGCTGCGCCCAATTGCCGCAATCGCATAGACCCTAAGGCCAAAAATGGCAACTGATTATTTTGAGACCAGCAATTTCAATCGTTTAGAAGAAAAAGTAATTACGTAAACGTAAGAGTTTTTGTCATGAAACTGCTATTCGGCGGCTCGTTTCTCGTGGTGCAGAGCCAGATATTCCGCACTCCGCATCTCGAAAAGGCGCGATGCCGTCCGGTCGAACTCGAAACCTTCGGTACCACGCGCTTGTGTCAACAAGTTCTCAGGCATGGCCGCCGCCGAGATATAGAGCCTCACCGCATGGTCGTGGAGCGTATCGACCAAAATGATGAAGCGCTTCGTCTGGTTCCGCTTCTCGGGTCCGAGCATGGGAACGTGATCGACAAATATGGCATCAAAGCGTTCGGAGATGGCAAGGAAGTCGGCGGCACCCAGCGGCTTGTCGCAGAGATCGGCGAATGTGAAGCGCGCCAGCCGGTCGACGGAGAGCGGCACATGGATCGAGCGCCCCTTCATCGGCAGCTCGATCGGCTGCGCCTTGCGCCCATGCAGTGCCTGGTTCCAGGCGGCGTCCATGGCCATGTCGGCATGACGGTCGAGCGGCGTGATGTAGACGGGCAGGCTGTCGATCTTCTCCATCCGGTAATCCGTCGGAGAATCCAGCGTCACGGTCTCGACGTGCTTGTTGAGGAGATCGATGAACGGCAGGAACAGACCACGGTTGAGGCCGTCACGATAAAGGTTGACCGGCTCGACGTTGGAAGTGGCGACCAGCACGCAGCCGCGCCCGAACAGGTCGGAAAACAGCCGCGACAGGATCATCGCATCGGCGATATCGGTCACCGTGAACTCGTCGAAGCACAGAAGCTCGGCTTCGTCATAGAGTGCGGCACCGACGACGGGGATCGGATCGGCCTGCTTGGTCTCGCCGTTCTTCAGCCGCAGCCGGTGAGCGGCGATGCGGTTGTGCACGTCGGCCATGAACTCGTGGAAATGCGCCCGTCTCTTCTTCGAACACGGCGCCATGTCGAAGAACATGTCCATCAACATCGTCTTGCCGCGGCCGACGCTGCCGTGAATGTAGAGACCCTTGACCGGCTCGGAGGACTTCTTCTTGGCCGCGAACAGCCATCCGAGCGCGCTCGATTTCGCCGCCGGACGCTTCTGCTTGAGTTCCGACAGCACCCGATCCAGGCATTTCGCCACATGCATCTGGGCGGAGTCGAGTTGAAGCGAGCCTGAGGCCGTCAGCGACTTCAATTGTTCGCTGACGCTCAAGCTGTAGTCTGGCATCGGTTGCATTGAGATAATCCGCCTGGAAAAGATCGGCGGAGCGAGCCGCCGGCTCGCTTATCGGCTGAGCGCGATCGGCTGGCCGCTGCTGGTCTGGCCGCTGAAGGCGTTGTCGGCGGTCTTGTAGACGCTGCCGATCTGGGTGCCGTTGCGGTCCTTGAGCAGGACCTGCTTGCCAGACACTTCCCAGGAGCCCATCGCCGTCAGCTCGCCGACGCAGCCGCGTGTGCCGCCGCGCGAACCGCTGCCGAGGTTGGTGAGCGTCAGGAACATGTCGCAGGAGCCGTTGACCCGCCAGCTGCCGACCAGCGATTCCTTGGTCACGTCGAGGCCGCCGCCATTGGCCGCCATTGCGCCGCCGCCCTGCACGCCGCCCATCGGCGCCGTCGAGGCCGGAGCGGCCGGAAACTGCGAGGAACCACCGGGAGGAGGCAGCTGACCGCCCTGCACCGAAGGCACCGGCTGTGCCGTCAAAGGCGCCGGCGCTGCGCTGTAGCTCGCGTCGTTATAGGCTGTACGCTGGCAACCGGCGAGTGACAGAACAACCGCCATACCTGTCATCGCATATCGCAACTGCATCTGAATGCTCCCGAATGTCCGCTTTTGTCGCATGAAAATAGTAATTAGCTTATTTTCGAATGAACGTGTTTCACTTTGGTTAATCAAGCCGTAATGGCCGTGAATTGCCTGACGGAGCTAGGTCTGTGACAGCGCAATTCAACCTTTACGGCTGAGAACTTCCTGAAGATAGAATTTGTCAGCAAGGTGATGACCAGTCATTTCTTCTGGAAATGCTGTCGCCTGTTTCACGATTGAACGATGATCATCTCGCACCGGCAGGCATCGGCGGCCCGCATGGGGCCGCCGGATGGATAGCGTCGCGTCAGACGCGGCGCTCGACCATCATCTTCTTGATTTCGGCGATCGCCTTGGCCGGGTTCAGACCCTTCGGGCAGGTCTGCGCGCAGTTCATGATCGTGTGGCAGCGATAGAGGCGGAACGGATCCTCGAGGTTGTCGAGGCGCTCACCCTTGGCTTCGTCGCGGCTGTCGATCAGCCAGCGATAGGCCTGCAGCAATACGGCCGGGCCGAGATAGCGGTCGCCGTTCCACCAGTAGCTCGGACAGGAGGTCGAGCAGCAGGCGCAAAGAATGCACTCGTAGAGGCCGTCGAGCTTCTGTCGGTCTTCGTGGCTCTGCTTCCACTCGGTTGCCGGCGCCGGCGACACCGTCTTCAGCCAGGGCTCGATCGAGCGGTGCTGGGCATAGAAGTTGGTGAGATCAGGCACGAGGTCCTTGACGACGGGCATGTGCGGCAGCGGATAGATCTTCACCGAGCCCTTGATGTCGTCGAGACCCTTGGTGCAGGCCAGCGTATTGGTGCCGTCGATGTTCATCGCGCAGGAACCGCAGATGCCCTCGCGACAGGAACGGCGCAGCGTCAGCGTCGGGTCGATCTTGTTCTTGATGTAGAGCAGACCGTCGAGCACCATCGGGCCGCAATCGTCGACGTCGATGTAGAACGTGTCGATCGACGGGTTCTGTCCATCGTCGGGGCTCCAGCGATAGACGCGGAATTCGCGTGTATTGGTGGCGCCGGCCGGCTTCGGCCACACCTTGCCTTCGCGTATCTGGGAATTTTTGGGAAGTGCGAGTTCAACCATGGTTATTTTCCTGTGGCGACGTGGAGCCGGGCAAGGCCGCTCCCAAAATACGAATCTTGTTGTCAAATCCAGCCGCGGAAGCCTTGGCGGCGAATTTTCGGTCGGCAGTCACGAGAATATCGTCGGCATCGTCGAGCGCACAGGCGAGATACATCGCGTCATAGATGGAGTGATCCATCGTGGAAGAAAGATCGAATGCGACATCGATCAGGTCTATCGATGGCACGAGGTGCCTGAAGGCCGTCTTCACCCTTGCAACAGCCTCCGAAGCCTGCGCGGTTGAGATGATGCCGGTCCGGATTTTCCTGCGAAGAACATGTGCCACTTCAGCCAGAACGATATCGGGTGCCTTCAACGCCGCTTCAGCCTTGGTCAACTGAATGGCGTCGAGATGATCTCCCTCATCGACAAACCATTTCACCACCACCGATGCATCGACGACAATCATCAGCGATCCCGCAATTCGCGAAGGATTTCGACGCTGTCGGTCTGCACGACGCCCTTCGGCGTCATTGCAGCGATACGAACGGCAGCGTCGTAGAGCGACTCCGCAGGTGTGTCGGCGACGGATGCGCTCAAGCGTTCGTTGACCTCTTCTTCCAACGTCCGCTTGTGCGCACGGGCAAGGTTCTCCAGCTTGGTCAAAAGGCTTTCATCGATCCTGATGCGCATTTCACCCATGATTTCGCTCCTTAAAGCGGCTCAGCCAGTTCTACCTTGCCACATTCCCCATCAGTAAACACGCGCCTTGGGCGCGATCTTCTGCGGGTCGATCCCTTCCGCGATCAGCTCGGTATGCACGGGGCGGTAGTCGAGCTTGACGTCGCCGGCGTCGTTGACCCAGGCAAGCGTGTGCTTGCGCCAGTTGACGTCGTCGCGGCCGGCGAATGCGCCTTCAGTGTAGTCCTCGCGGGCGTGCGAACCACGGCTCTCCTTGCGCGCTTCGGCGCCGTAGATCGTGGTGATGGCGTTGGCCATCAGGTTCTGCAGTTCGAGCGTCTCGACGAGGTCGGAATTCCAGACCATCGAACGGTCGGTGACCTTGATGTCGCGCATTTCCTGCCAGATGGCCGAGATGCGCTTGCAGCCCGATTCCAGCGATTCCTGCGTACGGAACACGGCGGCGTCTTCCTGCATGGCGCGCTGCATCTTCTCGCGAAGATTGGCCGTCGGTGTGCTGCCGGAGGCATGACGCAGGCCGTCGAAACGATCCATGATCTTGTCGCAGGCGGCGACGTTGAGGTGCGGAACCGGTGCGGCGCGGTCGATGACTTCGCCGGCACGGATGGCGGCGGCGCGGCCGAAGACCACGAGGTCGATCAGCGAGTTGGAGCCGAGGCGGTTTGCCCCGTGCACCGAGGCGCAGCCGGCTTCGCCGACGGCCATCAGGCCAGGAATGACCCGCTCCGGGTTGGAGCTGTCGGCGTTGAGCACCTCACCCCAGTAGTTCGTCGGAATGCCGCCCATGTTGTAGTGAACGGTCGGCAGAACCGGGATCGGCTCGCGCGTCACGTCGACCCCGGCGAAGATCTTGGCGCTCTCGGAAATCCCCGGCAGGCGTTCATGCAGAACGGCCGGATCGAGATGGTCGAGATGCAGGAAGATGTGGTCCTTGTTCTTGCCGACGCCGCGGCCTTCGCGGATCTCGAGCGTCATGCAGCGCGAAACGACGTCGCGCGAGGCAAGGTCCTTTGCAGACGGTGCGTAGCGCTCCATGAAGCGCTCGCCCTCGGAGTTGACGAGGTAGCCGCCTTCGCCGCGCGCACCTTCGGTGATCAGACAGCCGGAGCCGTAGATGCCGGTCGGGTGGAACTGCACGAACTCCATGTCCTGGAGCGGCAGGCCGGCGCGGGCAACCATGCCGCCACCGTCGCCGGTGCAGGTGTGTGCCGAGGTCGCCGAGAAATAGGCGCGGCCGTAGCCGCCGGTCGCCAGCACCACCATCTTGGCGGCGAAGCGATGGATCGTGCCGTCGTCGAGGCACCAGGCGACGACGCCGGTGCAGCGGCTGCCGTCATCCGACATGATCAGGTCGAGCGCGAAATACTCGATGAAGAATTCCGCGTTGTGGCGCAGCGACTGGCCGTAGAGCGTGTGCAGGATGGCGTGGCCGGTACGGTCGGCAACGGCGCAGGTGCGCTGTACCGGCGGGCCTTCGCCGTAGTTCTGCATGTGGCCGCCGAACGGGCGCTGATAGATCTTGCCTTCTTCGTTACGCGAGAAGGGAACGCCGTAGTGCTCGAGCTCATAGACCGCCTTCGGCGCTTCCATGGTGAGGTACTGCATGGCGTCGACGTCGCCGAGCCAGTCGGAACCCTTGACGGTGTCGTAGAGGTGCCACTGCCAGCTGTCGGGCGTCATGTTGCGCAGCGAAGCCGCGATGCCGCCCTGCGCAGCAACGGTGTGCGAGCGGGTCGGGAACACCTTGGTGATGCAGGCGGTCTTGAAGCCCTGTTCAGCCATGCCGAGCGTGGCGCGCAGGCCGGCGCCGCCGGCGCCGACGACGATCACGTCATAGGAGTGATCGATGTACTTGTAGGCCTTCCCGTTCTGAGCGGGGCCATTCTGAGCGGATGAATTCGATGCCATGATATCAATTATCCTACGAAGGCGATCTTCAGAATGGCGAAGAGACAGAGCCCCGCCATCAGGATCGAAAAGAAGGTGTTGAGCATCACGAGCGCGATCTTGGTGACTTCATGGTGCACGTAGTCTTCGATGATGACCTGCATGCCGAGCTTCATGTGGATGACGCCCGACACGACCATCAGGCCCATGACGACGGCGACGAACGGGTTCGACAGCGCGTGAACCACCTGCGCATAGGGCTGGCCGGCATGGATGATCATGAAGATGATGAAGAAGAGAAACAGCGGCACGTTGGCAACGGCCGTCACGCGCTGGCGCCAGAAATGTTCGGTGCCGTCCTTGGCCGAACCGAGGCCGCGAACCTTACCCAAGGGGGTACGCATATCCATGTGATCAACCTTTAGAAGCGAATGAGGAAGCCGATCACCCAGACCAGCAAGGTCAGACAGAGCGAGGCAATGATGTTGGCGATGGCGAGCTTGGTCGAGAATTCCTTCCCGAAGCCGTGGCCGAGGTCCCACATGAAGTGGCGGAAGCCGCCGAGCATGTGATGGATGAGCGCCCAGGTATAGCCGAGCAGCACGAGCTTGCCGATGATACTGCCGAGCACCCAGTTGGCCCAGTCGTAAGCACCGACGCCGGTTGCGGCCGCGATCAGCCACCAGGCGACCAGAAGCGTACCGACATAGAGCGCTCCACCGGTGATACGGTGGACGATCGACATAACCATGGTGGGGATTGGTTTATAAATCTGCAAATGCGGCGACAGGGGCCGATTATTTGTCACGTTCGCCATCAGAACCTCGCGGCGGTCTTTCTGCGCCTCCCGGGATCCGGAAAGCATCCAAGCATCCACACGATGGTCACAAAGCTGTGCGTGCGTTGCATCATTGGCGACGTTTAATCACCGAAACACCTAACGACAAGTATAATTGACGCACCCACCGAATTTAATCGATTTGCGTCTTGACGTCGCAGTTGACATAGGTCAACCGGCCCGCCCCGCTACCCCTTGCGGATGAATTTTCAAGCTTTGGTGGACAAGCCTGCGCTTTTGGCGCATTTTCGCGTTAACGCTTTGTTAAGCATTCCGTTTCCGGAGACCAACGCGATGTTCAAGACATCCTCGAAACTCGTTTCGCTCGCCGCAGCAGTGCTGATCGCGCTGCCCGCCGCAGCTGGCGATTTCGGCGGCAATTTCGTTCCGCGCCACCACGATCGCGGCCATGGCGGCGGCATCGGATATGGCAATGTCGGACAAGGCATGGGCCATCGCGGCATCGCAAACGGCTTCGCATCCGGCTCGGTCATCCGCCATCGCGGCACGTCGATCATCGGCAATTACGGCGGCTGGAACAACGGCCCGCGGCAGATCGCCGGCGGCTATAACGGCTACCGCCCGCATCCGGGCCGAGGCCGCTTCATCCAGCGCTTCTCCTCGCCCACGTCCAACTTTGCCCGCAGCAACATCGTCATCATCGACCAGCGCGGCGAAGCGCGCGCGCCGTCGGGCACCTATGCCGGCTCGTCCTATGCCTATGAAACGGATGGCGGCACCTATGTCGGCGGTTACGGCTATGCCGGCTACGGATATCAGCCGACGGTCCGTCTGGCGCCGATGGCCAAGGTCATCCATGTCAACAATATCAGCAACCCCTGCTCCTACGAACAGGGCGTCTGCGTCATCCGCCCCTGATAGAGCCCATCAGCCGTTGAAGCGCCAGACCGTGGTCTTCTTGACCTCGCTGTCCTCGAGCGCCCGCGTCACCGGTACCTCGTAGACCGCGCAGGCCGACAGCCGATCCTTCGGCAGATAGGCCCGCCCGGGATCGCCGACGAGCACGGTCACCCCACGGGCCGCCAGCCGCTCGAACCACGGCACTAGCGCCATGGCGAAGTCGCGATCATAGAACACGTCGCCGGCCAACAGCACGTCGGCATCGATCTCCGAGCCGATCAGGTTCTCGCCCGTAAAGCCGATCTCGACCCCGTTCAGCTCAGCATTGAGCGTCACCGCCGTTTTTGTCCAAGGATCGATATCGGCGGCGAGCACAACCTCCGCGCCCGCCATCTTCGCCGCGATCGCCACCAGCCCCGAGCCGCTGGCGAAATCGACGACGCGCTTGCCCGAAACCGTCTCGGGATGATCGAGCACATAGCGCGCCAGCCCCTGCCCGCCCGCCCAGGCAAAAGCCCAGAACGGCGGCGGCAGGCCGATCTCTGCGAGCTCTTCTTCCGTCTTCAGCCACAGCTCATGCGCTTCGCTCGCCAGATTGAGCCGGATCTCCGGCACATGCGGCGGCGTCATCGGGCTGGTATTGTCGCGGATGAAGAGCGCGGGATCGGTCTTCACGATATCAGCGCGGCGGGTTGTCGAGCCCGCCCATGCGGCAGACCTCGGCCCATTCCTCGTCGGTCACCGGCTGCACGGAAAGCCGCATCGACGTCACCAGCGACATCTTCGACAGCTTCTCGCTCGCCTTCACATCCTTCAGCGTCACCGGCTTCGGCATGTCACGGACGGCGCGGATATCGACGCAGTCCCACTTGGGATCGCCCTTGGCGGTCGAATCGGGATGCGACAGCGCGCAGACCTCGACGATGCCGACGATCTCCAGCCCGTCATTGGAGTGGTAGAAGAAGCCCTTGTCGCCGATCTGCATCGCCCGCATGTTGTTGCGCGCCAGATAGTTGCGAACGCCGGTCCACTCCGTGCCCTTTTCGCCGGCAGCCTTCTGCTGCTCCCAGGACCATGCGGACGGTTCGGATTTGTAAAGCCAGTGCGCCACTTGCTTAAGCCTCCGGCTTGTTGAAGACCCAGTTGAAGGGCTTCACCTCGACGCTCTCGAACAGGCCGGCCTTGGCATAGGGATCGGCATTGGCGATTTCGGTTGCCGCCTCGATGGTCTCCGCCTCGACGATGACAAGGCTGCCGCAGGGCTTGCCCTCGGCATCGAGAAACGGACCAGCCATCTTCAGCGTGCCGGCAGCGTTGAGCGCATTGAGATGCTCGACATGCGTGGGGCGCGTGTCCATGCGGACATTGAGGTGGCCAGGCTTATCCTTGCAGACAAAGGCGAAAAGCATGTGGGTTCTCCTATTCGGTCGTGATCGGACGCGTCATCAGCTGGTCGATGGCAGCGGCAATGCCGAGCTTGCCCTCGATGATTGCGGATACCGCGTCGGTGACTGGCATGTCGATATCAAGCGACTTGGCGAGCCGCGACACAACGGCGGCGGCAAACGCCCCCTCGACCAGCTCGCCATGCGCGGGATCGCGCGTCTCGCCGCGCCCGAGCGCGATCCCGAAACGCAGGTTGCGCGATTGATGGCTGGTGGCGGTCAAGACGAGGTCGCCGAGACCAGACAGACCCGGCACCGTATCCGCCTGCCCGCCCTTGGCGACGACGAAGCGCGACATCTCGGCCAGTCCGCGCGCAATCAGCGCCGCCCGTGCCGAATCGCCAATGCCAGCGCCCTCGACGATACCGCAGGCAATCGCCAGCACGTTCTTCAAGGCGCCGCCCAGCTGCACGCCGATCCTGTCCGACGAAGGATAAAGCCGGAAGGTGCGCCCCGAGATCGCCTGCGCCAGCCGCTCGGCGATCTCGCCATTCTCGGCGGCAACCACCATCGCGGTCGGAAGCCCCTTGGCGATATCGGCCGCGAAGCCCGGGCCCGACAGCACCGCGATCGCATGCCCCGGCAGAGCCTTGGCCAGCATGTCGGTCAACAGATTGCCCGTGGTCTTCTCGATGCCCTTGGCGCAGGTGACGACAATGGCATCCTTAGCCAGGTAAGGTTCATACTGCCGCGCTGCATCGGCCTGCGCCTGCGAGGGCATGGCGAAGAGCACGATGCCGGCATCGCCGATCGCATCCGGCTCGGCGGAAAACTGCAGCGTCTCGGGCAAAGGAATACCCGGAAGCGCCGCGTCGTGCAGATGCTCGGCGGCAAGATCGGCCATCAGACCGGGGTCGCGCCCGATCAGCGTCACCTTGTGCCGCCCCGTCAGCGCGATCACGGCAGCCAGTGCAGTCCCGAACGCGCCGGCGCCGATGACGGCAATCGTTTCGCTTTCTCCGCTCATGCCTTTGCTCCCCGCTTGCCGAAGCCCAGCAATGTCTCGGCGCTCGAATCCAACGGCCAGCGCGAGCGCGGCTGCACGTCGAGATCATCTGGCTGAACGCCCGTGGCCATCCGCTCCAGCCCTGCCCAGGCGATCATGACGGCGTTGTCGGTGCAGAGATGCAGCGGCGGCGCCACGAAGCGGAAACGGTTCTTGTCGCACAGCGCCTGCAGCGTGACGCGCACGACGAGATTGGCGGCAACGCCGCCCGCCACCACCAGCGCCGGCTGTTCGACATCGGGATAGAGCGCCTTGAACCGCTCCAGCCCGCGCCCGATCCGGTCCTTCAGCGTCCGCGACACGGCATCCTGGAACGAGGCGCAGATATCGGCCACGTCCTGGTCGGTCAGCGGCGCGATCTCGGTCGCGGCCTGCCGCACGGCCGTCTTCAGGCCGGAGAAGGAGAAGTTGAGCTTCGCCTCGCCGACCAGCGGCCGCGGAAACTTGAAACGCTGAGGATTGCCTGATTTCGCCGCCCGCTCGACGGCCGGCCCACCAGGATAGGGTAGGCTCAAGAGCTTCGCCGTCTTGTCGAAGGCCTCGCCCAGCGCGTCGTCGATCGTCGTGCCCCAGCGCTCATATTCGCCGACACCGCGCACAAGGATCAGCTGCGTATGCCCGCCGGAAACGAGCAGCATGAGATAGGGAAAGGAAAGCCCGTCCGTCAGCCGCGCCGTCAGCGCATGGCCCTCGAGATGGTTGACCGCGTAGAGCGGCTTGCCGGAGGCCTTGGCGATCGCCTTGCCGGTCATCAGCCCCACAAGCAACCCGCCGATCAGCCCCGGACCCGACGTCGCGGCAATCGCATCGATGTCGGACAGCGACACATTGGCGCGTTTCAAAGCCTCGTCGATCAGCGTATCGAGTGCCTCGACATGGGCGCGCGCGGCGATTTCTGGCACCACGCCGCCATAGGCGCTATGCTCTTCAAGCTGGCTCAGCACCACATCGGAGCGCACGGTCGGCACGCCCTTCGCATCCCGCTCGACAACGGCGGCGGCGGTTTCGTCGCAGCTTGTTTCGATACCGAGGATACGCAGAAAGGGAGCCATGGTGCCTGATCGTTGATTGCGATGGGTCTGAAACCTGTTTACGAGAAACTCCGGTAACAACGGATCAATGCGGATGCAAACAAAACCTTTCCGGATCGGCACCAGAGGCGGCCCGCTGGCGATCGCCCAGGCAAACGAAGCTCGAGACAGGCTGATGGCCGCCCATAACCTCCCCGAGGAGATGTTCGAGATCGTGGTGCTCTCGACCAAGGGCGACCGCATCACTGATCGCTCGCTCTCCGAGATCGGCGGCAAGGGCCTGTTCACCGAGGAGCTTGAAGAGAAGCTCTCGAGCGGCGACCTCGACATCGCCGTGCACTCCTCCAAGGACATGCCGACGACGCTGCCCGAAGGGCTCTGTCTCTCCGCCTACCTGCCGCGCGAAGACATTCGCGATGCTGTCGTAGGCCGCACCGCCCCGAAGCTGATCGACCTGCCGCACGGCGCGACCGTCGGTTCCTCGTCGCTGCGCCGCCAAGCGCTGATCCGCCGCATGCGCCCCGACATCAACGTCATCACCTTCCGCGGCCTCGTCGACACCCGTTTGCGCAAGCTGAACGAGGGCCAGGTCGACGCGACGCTCTTGGCGCTCGCCGGCCTGAAGCGGCTCGGCAAGGTCGAGGTCATCACCGACATTCTCGACCCCGACACCTTCCCGCCGGCGCCTGCCCAGGGCGCGATCTGCATCGAAAGCCGCATCGGCGACACGGTGACCGACGCGCTGCTCGCCCCTATCAACGATATCAGGACCTACGACACGGTCTCCTGCGAGCGCGCCTTTTTGGGCGCACTCGACGGCTCCTGCCGCACGCCGATCGGCGGCTATGCGGTCTGCGAGGGCGACCAGATCCGCCTCCACGGCCTGATCATCACCCCTGATGGCCGCAGCCAGCATGCCATCACCATCGACGGCCACCGCCGCGACGCGGTGGCGCTGGGCACCCGCGCCGGCCAGGATATCCGCGCCCGCGCCGGCACCTCGTTCTTCGACAGCTGGAGCTGACGGCGCATGCGCGTGCTCGTCACCCGTCCACCGCATCCGGGCGAGCGCACCGCAAAACGGCTGGCGGAGATGAGGCACGAGCCGATCATGCTGCCGCTATCGGCCCCCGCCCACGATGCGGACGCCGCCTTCGCGGCGCTCGCCAACTCCGACGGCCCGATATCAGTCACCAGCGCCGAGGCCATCCGCGTTCTCACCGAACGCCCCGATGACCTCGCCCCACACCTCTCCCGCCCCCTCTACGCCGTCGGCGACGCCACCGCAGACGAAGCAAGGGCAGCAGGCTTCAGAGACATCACCGCCTCCACCGGCGATGGTGCCGACCTGGCCGATCGCATCGCGCAACTGGACATCGCGCGAGCGGACAAGACCAACCTCCTCTACCTCGCCGGCTTCCCCCGCGCCGAAACCTTCGAAACCCGCGCCGCAGACCTTGGCCTGACCGTCGAAACGGTCGAATGCTACCGCATGCGCCGCCTCGACATCCCCGACCAGCTGCTCCGCGACCTCTTCTCGGCCCACGAACCCGACGCGATCCTCTTCTATTCGCGCCGCACCGCCGAGGACTTCTTCGCGCTGAAGGAAATCTCCGCCAACCTCGACGCCCTCATCGGCGTCCGCCTGCTTTGCCTCAGCCAGGCCATCGCCGAGGCCATTCCCCTGACCCTGCAGGGCCAATCCGCCACGCCCGATAGCCCGGATGAGACCGCACTGTTGTCGCTTCTGTGAGCGACGTGGCCGTCATTTCGTAAGTTGGGTTTCCGCCCAGGCAACAAACTCCTCAAGCCGAACGAGCGCCCGCGCTGCATCGTCCCGCGACTTCGCGCGCGCCCCGTATTGCACCTCGTCCTTCTGCTCCAGAAGCGCCCGAAGGTTTGTCTCCTGGTGCTTCGGAAATGCATTGCCGAGTGCCGCTCGAAGCAGCTTGATCACCGCGCCATGGTCGCCCTGATTGATCTCGCCGCGATACCTGGCGGTGATCGCATCGGCATAGGCGATCGCGGAATTGATTGACGTCGCGATGGATGGATTTCCGAGATCGCCCTGGTCCGCCCACGCATTGCTGTTCCGGGCGTCCTTCAGGTAGGCTCGCGCAACGGCAAGCCGCGCCGAGACATAAGCCGCATCCGTCTTCTTGCCGGGCCTCGATCTAACCATCCGCACCAACCCCAGCCGAGGCGGCAAGCTCCTCCGGCCGCTTGCCCGTCAGCACGATAGCATCCGCAACCGCATTGGCCCACCAGGGATCACGATCACGCGCCAACCGCTCGACATCGGACATATCGAGACCGACGACGCTAGCGGCAAAGCCGAGCCGCCCGGAATGCGTGGCCAGACTATCCCGGATCGTCTCGACCACCGCCGCGAGGTCGCCAGCGTCGGCCACGACAGCGACATCCAAGTCGCTGCCAAGCCGGTCCTCGCCGCGCGCGACACTGCCGTAGATCCATAGGCTTTTGACCAACGGCGCCGTGCTGCCGGCGCTATCCTTCACGGCCTCGACGATATCAGCAAACCGCCGATCCTCGGCGGCGAAGAGACTTCGTATCTGGTCGGCGAGATAATGCTCGGCATTCAGCCGATACAGCCGACTGTATCCCGTCCCCTCGGCGAAGATGACACCGATCTCCTCCAGCCAGAGCAGCCCAACGCGCGTGCTGCTCTTCGACAATGCCGCGCGGTGGCTGATATCGGCGGCGGACAGCAGCCCGCCATGGCGCGCCAGAACCCGCAGGACACGCACATTCGAATCCACCCCGAAGATGAGGTCGACAGGGTTCCTGATGGCGCTTTGCGCAATGGTTCTCACCACCGTTCAACACCTCCAATATCTCAACAGATGATCCGATAACCAACCAATTGGCTTGATATTAAATCAATCGACCTATTATTAAACCTTTCCCACGATCCTGGCAACGCCACCCCGACAGCCCCACAAACCAATCCAATTTCAGCCAAGGTCGCGACCTAATTTCGCAAATTTCATCTGGCCTCTTTCCTTCACCGGCCTCACTGACTACTTTCGAACCACTGTAAGAATTATGAGGGTCTCATGGCACCAGGAAATCCGCCCCGCCATTCGAAGAGCACCGACGAGCCGGTCACGATCGACTTGGATGCGCAGGAGATTGCCTCGGAGGAGAGTGCCAGCAAGGACGCGCAACACGATATCGGCAAGACGGCCGACGAGGTAGCCGAAGCGCCGTCGGAGACCAGCGAATCGATCGTTCCCGATGACGGCATGGACGAGAGCGACGCCGCGAAGGCCAAGGCGGATGCGCCTGCTGAAGAGACGGCGGAGCCATTCGCCTATGACAAGGCGCCAGATCCCGAACTGCCGCCCTATAATCATGCGCCCGAACCCGTGGAGCCGCCGAAGAGCGAGCCTCAGCGCCAAGCGGGCGGCACCTCCGGCCTGATCGCCGCTGGCATCGTCGGCGGGCTGATCGCGTTGATCGGCGCTGGCGCTATCCAGTATGCTGGCTTCCTGCCCGGCTCTTCGGCGCCGCAGACATCGTCGCCAGAGGTGGCCAACCTCTCCGGCGAGATCGACGGCCTCAAGCAGTCGGTCGCCAACCTCGCCGCCGCACCGCAGGCCGCGCCGGCCAATGACGCGCTCGAAGGCCGCATCGCGGCACTTGAGACCGCCGCCAAGGCGCCTCAGGCAGCCGGCTCTGGCACCGACAGCGCCACCGTCGATGCGCTAAACCAGAAGATATCAGACCTCACCGCTGAGCTCGACCAGCTGCGCGGCGCCGTCAGCCAGGCGACCGAGCAGCGCGCCACCAATGGCGCCGAGCTTGAGCAACGCCTCGCCGCCGCCGAGCAGAAGCTCAACGAGCCGCGCCAGGACGTCGCCGTCGCCAAGGCGATCGCCGCGGCCGGCCTGAAGGCGGCGATCGATCGCGGCGGCCCCTTCGTGGCCGAGCTCGACACCTATGCCGGCGTTTCGCCCGATGACCCCGTCGTCGCCGACCTCAAGAATTTCGCCGAGACAGGCGTGCCCTCGCGCGCCGAGCTGATCCGCCAGGCCCCCGATGTCGCGACCGCGATCGTCGGCAGCGTCAACAAGGCCGATCCGAACGAGAGCTGGTCCGACCGGCTGATGGCGGGCGCCAAGTCGCTCGTCAGCGTGCGCCCGGTCGGCAATATTGAGGGCGACAGCGTCGAGGCGATTGCAGCGCGCATGGAAGACAAGGTGAAGAACGGCGACCTGCCGGGTGCGGCCAACGAGTGGACCACGCTGCCGGCAGATGCCAAGCAGGCATCCGCCGCCTTCAAGCAATCGCTGGACGCCCGCATCCGCGTCGAGGAGCTGGTCGGCAGCGCGCTGTCGAAGGCCGTCTCAGGCACTGGCCCAAGCACTGGCAAGGAGGGCTGAGGATATGATCAGGCTCGTCGTCTTCGCTCTTCTCGTGCTTGTTCTCGGCTACGGCTTCTCCTGGCTTGCCGATCGCCCAGGCGATCTCTCGCTCATCTGGGAGGGCCAGCTCTATCAGACCCGGCTGATCGTCGCCGCCACCGCCATCATCGCGCTGATCGCGGTCGTCATGGTCGCCTGGTGGCTGGTGCGCGTCATCTGGACCTCTCCCCACTCCGTCACCCGCTATTTCCGCGCCCGCAAGCGCGACCGCGGTTACCAGGCGCTCTCGACCGGTCTGATCGCCGCGGGCGCCGGCAATGCGCTGATGGCCCGCAAGATGGCCGCCCGCTCGCGCGGCCTTATCCGCGCCGACCAGGAGCCGCTGATCGCGCTGCTCGAAGCCCAGGCAGCCCTGATCGAAGGCCGGCACGACGAGGCCCGCGCCAAGTTCGAGGCGATGGTCGAGGATCCCGAAACCCGCGAGCTCGGCCTGCGCGGTCTTTATCTCGAAGCCAAGCGCCTCGGCGCCAACGAGGCCGCCCGCCAGTACGCCGAAAAGGCCGCCGACAACGCGCCCTATCTGCCGTGGGCTGCCCAGGCGACGCTCGAATACCGCAGCCAGTCCGGCCGCTGGGACGATGCGATCCGCCTGCTCGAGCAGCAGAAGGCCGCCCGCGTCATCGACAAGGCCGAGGCCGACCGGCTGCGCGCCGTGCTGCTGACCGCCCGCGCCGACGAGAAGCTGGAAAACGACCCTTCAGGCGCCCGCGACGACGCCACCCACGCGTTGAAACTCTCGGCCGATTTCGAGCCGGCCGCGATCATTGCCGCAAAGGCGCTGTTTCGCGAAGACAAGCTGCGCAAGGCAGCCTCCATTCTCGAGCAGGCCTGGAAGACCAACCCGCATCCCGAGATCGGCGCCACCTATGTGCGCGCCCGCAGCGGCGATTCGCTTGCCGACCGGCTGAAGCGCGCCGAAAAGCTGGAGGCGCTCCGCCCCAACAACATCGAATCGCTGTTGATCGTCGCCCAGGCGGCACTCGACATCAGGGATTTCGCCAAGGCCCGCGCAAAGGCCGAGGCCGCCGCCCGCATCGAGCCGCGCGAGGCAGCCTTCCTGCTGCTCGCCGATATCGAGGAAGCCGAAACCGGCGACCAGGGCCGCATCCGCCACTGGCTTGCCCAGGCGCTGAAGGCGCCGCGCGATCCGGCATGGGTGGCGGATGGCTATGTCTCCGACAAATGGCTGCCGCTCTCGCCGGTCACGGGCAAGCTCGACGCCTTCGTCTGGAAGGCGCCGTTCGGCCAAGTCGAAGGCCCGGTCGAGGAAGGCTCCGTCATCTCCATCGACAGCGCGCTGAAGAGCCTGCCGCCGGTGCGCGATGTCAGGCCCGAAAGTGCCGCCGGCGATCACCGCATCATCGAGCTCGAACGCGCCGCGACCATCGCCAAGGCCGCCCGCCCGGTGGCCGAGACGCCGGCAGCACCCGCGCCCGCCAAGCCGAAACCGGCCCCTAAGGAGCCGGCAACCGCGAGCAAGCCTGCCGACGCCCCCGAACCGCGCCCCTTCTTCGGCGGCCTGCCAGATGATCCGGGCGTGCGCAATCCATCGGCCGAGCCAGAACCCAAGACACGGCTTCGTCTCTTCTAGCCAAACAGGACCCGTATGTTCGAACGCTTCCAGGCATTTTTTCAGAACCTGACCGCAGACACCCCAAAGAGCAGCTTTGCCCCCGATGATCCCCGCATCGCGGTGGCCGCACTCTGCATGCAGGTCATGGAGGCCGACGGCCAGATCAAGGACAGCGAGAAGAAGCGCTTGCGCACGCTCTTGAAGGACCAGTACGGTCTCGACGGCAAGCAGCTCGACGCGCTGATCGCCGCCGGCCAGGAAGCCGAGAGCGACGCCGTCGACTATTACCGCTTCACCTCCGACCTGAAGCGCCATCTGGACACCGAGCAGCGCCTCGAATTGATCGGCATCCTCTGGGACATCGTCTATGCCGATGGCGAGCGCAGCGAGATGGAGGACGACGCCATCTGGCGCATCGCCGAGCTTCTCGGCGTGTCGGCCCGCGAACGCATCCAGAAGCGCCAGGAGGCAGCCAAGCGCGTCACCGGCATCGACGTGGTGCAAGACGATGCCGACTGACAGTACAGGCACGGCGGGCATAGGTGGCGCGGGCACCGGCATTGCCGGCCCCGGCGCCACAGACCCCAGCCACCCGGGCTCAAGCATCGAAGGCAAACGCCCGGTCCTGATCGTGCTGCATCAGGAGAGCTCCAGCCCCGGCCGTGTCGGCCAGCTGCTTACCGAGAAGGGCTATCCGCTCGATATCCGCCGCCCGGTGCTTGGTCAAAAGCTGCCGATAACGCTTGCCGAGCATACCGGCGCCGTCGTCTTCGGCGGCCCGATGAGCGCCAACGATCCCGACGACTTCGTCAAGGCCGAGATCGGCTGGCTCGATGTGCCGCTGAAGGAGAAGAAACCGCTGCTCGGTATCTGTCTGGGCGCGCAGATGCTGGTGCGCCATCTCGGCGGCAAGGTCGCGGCCAATGCCGACGAGACCACCGAGATCGGCTGGTACCCGCTGCGCGCGACCGAAAAGGGCCGGCAGCTGATGCACTGGCCGCGGATGGTCTACCACTTCCACCGCGAAGGCTTCGATCTGCCGCGCGGCGCCGATCTGCTCGCCGAGGGCGATGTCTACCCGAACCAGGCCTTCCGCTACAACGGCCACGCCTGGGCGCTGCAGTTCCACGCCGAACTGACCCGCGCCATGATGCACCGCTGGGTCGTCCACGGCGCCCACCGCTTCATCCTTCCCAATGCCCAGCAGGGCCGCGAGCACCTCGAAGGCCGCATGCTGTTCGACGCGCCGCTCAAGGCCTGGCTCAACGAATTCCTCGATCTCGTCTTCGAGGGCAAGAAGCCGAGATCGGCCCCCTCGGCGAAGGCCACGCTGACGGCCTGATGCGGAGCACCCCGCGTCGTGCTATGATTGGCAACGCCATCTCGGCGGCATTTTAGTAGCAGAAACAGGTTCCGATCCACGATCTCGGCCGTTTGGTCGCGCTTTGCGCCGCCATGACCGCAGCCATGTCAGGGGAACAGCATGTCGAACTACGAACAGAAGCTTGTCTCGCTGGGCCTCGTCCTGCCCCAGCCGCTGAAACTGCCCTCGCACATGACGCTGCCCTTTCCCTGGGTCAACGTACGGGGGAACAGGGCCTTCATCTCCGGCCACGGCCCGCAGAACCCCGACGGCTCGCCATCAGGCCCCTTCGGCGTCGTCGGCGACACGGTAACGATCGAGGAAGCTCACGCCTCGGCCCGCAAGGTCGGGCTTGCCATGCTGGGCAGCCTGAAGCGCGAGCTCGGCAGCCTCGACCGCATCACCGGCTGGTGCCGAGTGCTCGGCATGGTCAACTGCGCCCCCCACTTCTCCAACCCGCCCGCCGTCATCAACGGCTTCACCGAGCTGATCAACGACGTCTTCGGCCAGGACGTCGGCCGCCACGCCCGCTCCGCCATCGGCGTCGCCGGCCTGCCGCTGAATTTTCCGGTTGAGATCGAGGCGGAGGTGATGATTTCGGGGTGAGGGGTTAAGCGGGCGTCGTGCCGGGTCATACCCCCCTCTGCCCTGCCGGGCATCTCCCCCACAAGGGGGGAGATCGACTCGTGGCTTACTCCCCAATCAAACAATGAAGGTAAAGCGAGCGGCCGCGCCCAGCCGATCTCCCCACCTGTGGGGGAGATGCCCGGCAGGGCAGAGGGGGGTATCACACGGCACAACGCCCGTGAGGGCGTCCCAGGCCACAACGCGCCCCAGGCCACCCCACACAACACCCCGAAAATCACCCCCGCATCACATGCTCCGGCGCATCCAGCGTATCGATCTTCCGCAACTGCGGAAACCCGCTCGCCCACAACGCCGCAACGACAAGCGTCCCGATCCCACCAATGACAACCGCCGGCACAGCACCAAACACCGAAGCCATCGTCCCCGCACGAAACTCGCCGAGCTCGTTCGACGCCCCGACAAACACCATGTTGACGGCGTTGACGCGGCCGCGGAGTTGGTCGGGCGTCCAGAGCGCGATCAGGCTTTCGCGCACATAGACCGACACCATGTCGGCCGCCCCCATCAGCGCCAGCGCCGCGATTGACAGCTCGACATTGTCAGACAGGCCGAAGACGATCGTGCCCAGCCCGAACAGCGCCACACCGACGAACATGTAGACCCCGGCGCGATGCTTCAGCGGATAGGTCGCAAGCAGCACGGCCATGATGATCGCACCGACACCCGGCGCCGAGCGCAGCAGGCCGAGGCCCCAGGGACCGAGCGTCAGGATATCGCGCGCAAAGATCGGCATCAGCGCCGTGGCGCCGCCGAGCAGCACCGCGAAGAGATCGAGCGAGATCGCGCCCAGCACCACCTTTTCGGTGCGGATGAACTTGAAGCCGCCGAGGATCATGTCCCAGCTCTTCGCCTCGCCCGTGGTCTTCTGCGTAGGCTTCGGGATCAGGAAAAGCAGCCCCGCCCCAAGGCCTGCAAACACCACGGCGACAGTATAGGCCGTATGCGCATTGATGCCGTAGAGCAGGCCGCCGATGACGGGGCCGGTGATCGAGGCGAGCTGCCAGGAGGACGAGTTCCAGGCGATCGCGTTCGAGAGATCGTCGGCCGGCACCAGATTGGGCGCCAGCGACTGCACCGCCGGCGACATGAAGGCGCGCTCGATGCCGAAGACCAGAAGCACCGCGAAGACAGGGATGGGCGAGAAGGTGCCCGTCATGGTCATGCCAAGCAGCGTCAGCGTGCAAAGGGCTGCCACCAGCGAGCACAGCGAGGCGATGGCGCGGCGGTTATAGCGGTCGGCCACCGAGCCGGTGACGAGAATGAGCAGCAGCGAAGGGAGGAACTGCACCAGCCCGATCAGGCCGAGATAAATGGCGCTGCCCGTCTGGTCATACATCTGCCACCCGACCGCGACGCTGACGATCTGCTGCGAAAACGACAAGAGAAAGCGCGCGAAGAAGAAGCGGGTGTAGGAGGAGTGCCGGAAGGCCGCGAAGCGGTCGCCGTGAGCCGAGATGGACATGATGTCTTTCCAACAAACGGACCAAACATCGCTTCCCGACGCGCCCGTTAAACATGAATTGCCGCAGCATTGCACACGGCTCTTGCCGGTTTAGTCGCCAATGTCTACATGTCTGTCAACAACGAACTGGAGATTGCGATGCTTGCGCTTTTTCAAACCATTGATTTGGCTTTGAATCTTTACACCTGGATCTTGATCGCCAGCGCCATTTTCTCCTGGCTCTATGCGTTTAACGTGATCAATTCCAGCAATCAGTTCGTCAATTCGGTCGGCATGTTCCTCTACAACGTCACCGAACCGGTGCTGCGCCCGATCCGTCGCGTGCTGCCGAACCTCGGCGGCATCGACATCTCGCCGATCATCCTGCTGCTCATCATCTTCTTCATCCGCTCGTTCATGTGGAACACCATCGTGCCGATGGTGTTGCGATAAGGCCCTGGCAGGCCTTTGACGATCATCTCGCCCTCGCCGTGAGGCTGACGCCAAATGGTGGGCGCGATCAGATCGATGGTATTGAGCTGGATGCCGACGGCAGGGCCTATCTGAAGGCCCGCGTCTCGGTCGTTCCCGAAAAGGGCAAGGCCAACAAGGCGCTGGTCGCGCTTGTGGCGAAGCAGCTTGGCCTCCCGAAGTCCTCGGTGAACCTCGTCTCGGGCGACACGTCGCGTAAAAAAATCCTCCGGATCGATGCCGAGCCGGAGGATCTGATCAAAAAGCTGGAAGCTTTACTCGGCCTGTAATCAGGCCTTTTCCTTCTTGGCGCGTTCGATCGCCTCGAGGATCAGCTGGCCGGCTTCCTTGGCGTCGCCCCAGCCATAGATCTTCACCCACTTGCCGGGTTCCAGATCCTTGTAGTGCTCGAAGAAGTGCTCGATCTGCTTGAGCGTGATCTCGGGCATATCCGTGTAGTCCTTGACCTTGTCGTAGCGCATGGTCAGCTTCGGCGACGGAACGGCGATGATCTTCTCGTCCTTGCCGGAATTGTCTTCCATCTTCAGAACGCCGATCGGGCGCACGTTGATGACGCAGCCCGGAACCAGCGGACGGGTGCTGGCGATCAGAACGTCGATCGGGTCACCGTCTTCCGACAGCGTGTGCGGTACGAAGCCGTAGTTACCCGGGTAGGTCATCGGCGTGTAGAGGAAACGGTCGACAACCAGCGTGCCGGCGTCCTTGTCCATCTCGTACTTGATCGGGTGGCCACCGACGGGAACTTCAACGATGACGTTGACGTCCTCAGGTGGGTTCTTGCCAATGGCAATGGCGTCGATGCGCATGCGATTACTCCCGCGACGTGAAATCTTCGCAGCCAGATAATCGGATTCATGCCGCGAAGCAACATAGCAAGACCGCGCAGGCACATGATTGTTTTATGATCTGGCCTTCAAAATGCCGGAAAACTGGGCAGAGGCCAGCACTTCGCTCCCCCGCACCTTGTCGTTGAGCAGATCGCTCAGTTCCAGATGAAGCCGATCTTCTTCAAGGGCTTCTCGTCGAAGGTTTCCGTACCCTCGCAATAATCGATGCCGCCATGGCCGCGATAGAAGTCCGCGCCGCCCTCGTTCTCCTCCAGGCACCAGACCACCATGCCCTTGCAGCCGAGCGACTTCAAAAGCCGCCGCGCTTCGGAAAACAGCATGTGGCCGAGGCCGATGCCCTGATATTCGGGGCGCAGATAAAGCTCGTAGATCTCGCCTTCCTGCGGCAGCGCGCGGGCGCGGTTGAGACCGAGCGTTGCATAGCCGGCAACCGTTCCGGCGACATCGAGCACGAGAAGCGTAGCGGGGCCGCGTGTCGCCTTGCGCCACCAGCTCTCGCCGCGGCGCTCCACCATCTGCGTCAGCGCCTTGTGCGGAATGATGCCGGCATAGGTATGCTTCCACGCAAGCCTGTGCACCTCCGAGATAGCTCGGGAATCATGCGGCTCGGCCCGCCGAACATCGATCGACAACGTCTTCATAACGCTTACTCTGGCCCGGTCGCGGACAATTAACCATATGCGCTAACGCATTCAGCCGGATTGCCCACAGGGTTAACATGTGGACGACGGCTGAAATTTAACGCTTTTTTAACTATTGCGACAAGAAGGATTCGGCGAACCGCACAAAATAAAAACCCCGGCGCGATGGCCGGGGTTTCGAAGTCTCTGGTGAGCCTGTTCGACTTAGGCGGTCTTCGCCTTGGCGAAGCGCTTGCGGTCGTTGGCGTCGAGATACATCTTGCGCAGACGGATCGACTTCGGCGTCACTTCCATCAGCTCGTCGTCCTGGATCCAGGAGAGAGCGCGGTCGAGCGTCATGCGGATCGGAGGCGTCAGCTTGACGGCTTCGTCCTTGCCGGCGGCGCGGATGTTGGTCAGCTGCTTGCCCTTGAGGACGTTGACCTCGAGGTCGTTGTCGCGCGAGTGAATGCCGATGATCATGCCCATGTAGACCTTTTCGCCGGGCTCGATCATCATCGGGCCGCGATCTTCCAGGTTGAACATGGCGTAGGCAACGGCTTCGCCGGCAGCGTTGGCGAGGAGAACGCCGTTCGTGCGGCCACCGATTTCACCCTTGTAGGGCTGGTAGTCCTTGAACAGGCGGTTCATCACGGCGGTGCCGCGCGTGTCGGTCAAGAGTTCCGACTGGTAGCCGATCAGGCCGCGGGTCGGAGCGTGGAACACCAGGCGAACGCGGTTGCCGCCCGAAGGACGCAGCTCGGTCATTTCTGCCTTGCGCTCGGACATCTTCTGGACGACGACGCCGGAATGCTCTTCATCGACGTCGATGACGACTTCTTCGATCGGCTCCATGGTCTGGCCGCTCTCGTCCTTGTGCATGACGACGCGCGGACGCGACACGGCAAGCTCGAAGCCTTCGCGGCGCATGGTTTCGATCAGAACGGCCAACTGCAATTCGCCGCGGCCGGAAACGTAGAAGGAATCCTTGCCTTCGGCTTCTTCGATCTTCAGCGCGACGTTGCCTTCGGCTTCCTTGAACAGGCGGTCACGGATGACGCGCGAGGTAACCTTGTCGCCTTCGGTGCCGGCGAGCGGGCTGTCGTTAACGATGAAGGACATGGTAACGGTCGGCGGGTCGATCGGCTGCGCGGTCAGCGCTTCGTTGACAGCCGGATCGCAGAAGGTATCGGCAACCGTGCCCTTGGAGAGGCCGGCAATGGCAACGATGTCGCCTGCGTGTGCTTCTTCGATCGAGGTGCGCTCGATGCCGCGGAACGCGAGGATCTTGGAGATACGACCGGTTTCGATCGTCTTGCCATCCTGGCTGAGAACCTTGACGGCCTGGTTCGGCTTGATCGAGCCGGAATTGATACGGCCGGTGATGATACGGCCGAGGAAGTTGTTGGCTTCCAGGATGGTGCCGATCATCGTGAACGGGCCTTCGGCGACCTTCGGCTCCGGAACGTGCTTGAGCACGAGGTCGAGCAGCGGCGCCAGGCCTTCATCCTTCGGACCTTCAGGATTGAAGTTCATCCAGCCATCGCGACCGGAACCGTAGAGGATCGGGAAGTCGAGCTGTTCGTCGGTGGCGTCGAGGCTGGCGAAGAGGTCGAACACTTCGTTGATGACTTCTTCGTGGCGGCCATCGGGACGGTCGATCTTGTTGATCGCGACGATCGGACGGAGGCCGACCTTCAGCGCCTTGGAGACGACGAACTTCGTCTGCGGCATCGGGCCTTCCGACGAGTCGACCAGAACGATCGCGCCATCCACCATCGACAGGATACGCTCGACTTCACCACCGAAGTCGGCGTGGCCGGGGGTGTCGACGATGTTGATGCGAACACCCTTCCACTCGACCGAGGTCGCCTTGGCAAGGATCGTGATACCGCGTTCCTTTTCCAGGTCGTTCGAGTCCATCACGCGTTCCGCAACGCGCTGGTTTTCGCGGAACGAACCGGACTGTTTCAGGAGCTCGTCGACCAGTGTCGTCTTGCCATGGTCAACGTGCGCGATAATCGCGATGTTGCGAAGTGCCATATGTCTATATCTCTGAGGCTGGGGCGCCACGCTGGGAGGGCGCCAATTGCATTGGGGCGGCTCTTACAGTGTTTTTCGCGAATGCGAAAGGGGGGAGCCTGGAATGAAAGGAATGCGTGCAGGACATGGATGGCATCAGCTCGTCCTTTCGGGGTCGAGCACCACCCGCCAGAGCTCCTGGTCGTTGCGATCCATTAGCCGCACCGTCAGCTGCTCGCTGACACCGTCGATATCGACGAGACCGAAGAATTGCATGCCAGCTGATGGCGGCAGGTTCTGCTCGGCGCCGCCGGGTGCCGCCTTCATGAACTTGACTTCAGGCCCGAAGGTCATGTCGAGCTCCTGCGGCCCGTAGGTGCCCGAATGCAGCGGCCCGGCCACGAACTCCCAAAACGGCAGGAACTCGCGGAATTTCGCGCGCTCGGGACTATAGTGATGCGCGGCCGCGTAATGCACGTCGGCCGTCAGCCAGATCATGTTCGATATCCCGGCATCGCGGATGAAGCGCAGGAGATCGGCGAATTCGAGCTCGCGACCAAGCGGCGCGCCATTGTCGCCATTGGAGATCGATTCCGATCCGCGTCGGTTGCCATAATCATCCCAGATCACGAGCCCGATCGGCAGATCGCAGGCGATCACCTTCCACGTCGCCGTCGAGCGCACTAGTTCGCGCTTCAGCCACGCGACCTGCCGCTCGCCGAAAATCCGCGACTGCGGCGAAAGCTTTTCGTCCAGCCCATGGCTGTTCGGCCCGCGATAGGAGCGCAGATCGACGAAGAACACGTCGAGCAGCGGCCCGTAGGAAACCTTGCGATAAACCCGCCCCGGCTCGGCCGCGACATGGCGCGTCGGCGTCATCTCGTGAAAGGCTTGTGCCGCCCGCGCGGAAAGCACCGCGACCGACTTTTCCTTGTAGCGGTCGTCATGGCTGAGATCGGTTGACGGCGACCAGTTGTTCAGCACCTCGTGATCGTCCCACTGATAGAAGATCGGGCAGACGGCGTTGAGCGACTTTACATGATCGTCGAGCAGATTATAGGTCCACTGCCCGCGAAACTGATCGAGCGTCTGGGCGATTTCGCGCTTGGCTTCCGTGACGATGCGGTTCTTCCAGACCCCGCCGCCGCGCAGCGAAATCTCGTCAGGAACGGGATTGTCGGCATAGATCGTGTCGCCGGAATGGATCATGAAATCCGGCCGGTGGTAGGCGATCGTCGAATAGGTCCGCATCCCCTCCTCATCGATCCCCCACCCCTGCCCCACCGTATCGCCCGACCAGACGAAGCGGATATCGCGGCGGGAAACGGGTGCGGTGCGGAACTGCCCGAGGATCGGCTCCGAGCGGCTGTTGATGTCCTGGAGATCCGCCGCGCGGAAGCGGTAGAACACCTCCTGATCGGCGGGAAGATCAGTGAGCAAGAGCTTTGCGGTCAGATCGCTATCGGGCGTGACATCGATCGGCGGCAGCCTCACGGCATTGGAGAACTTGTCTGATGTCGAATATTCGACGAAGAGCCGCGACGGCCGGTCCACCCGCGTCCAGATCACCCCCGAGGTCTGATCGACATCGCCGGACTGCACGCCCGAGGTAAACACTGGCCGGCTGGACGATCCGCGCGCATAATAGGGCATCGCCAGCCCCGCCACGGCAAATCCGCCAACCGCTCCCATCGAGGATAAAAAACGGCGGCGGGTCGGTTCCGTCAGTGTCATCAGGTGGCGCATCCGGCTTGGCAATCGGGACGATCTCCCGCACCCCGCCTATGCCCACCCCACATGTCACCCACTTGACGCCGCCATGACGGTTTTCCGAAGGTTTGGCGACAGTTTTGTGTTGGGATGGGTGGGGTTCGCGTCTCGCTTGGTTATCCGAGACGCCGGCACTCGCTTACGCTGCGGCCGAGGATTACCCCCCTCTGTCCTGCCGGACATCTCCCCCACAAGGGGGGAGATCGACTCGTTGCGGCGGCATCCCCAAACTATGAGAGTGGAGCGAGCGGCCAAGCCCGGCCAATCTCCCCACCTGTGGGGGAGATGCCCGGCAGGGCAGAGGGGGGTATCCCACCCAAAAACGTCGAAGGGGTATCAGCTCAATCGCAACAGCCGAGACCCAACCTCAAACTAACCCCTCAGGCATCACTCCCCGCCAGCTCCTCGAACGTCGCCAGCCCGCGCTTCACCAGCATCGCATCCGGGCTCGGCAGCTTGCCGCGGAATGCCCGGTAGGTATCCTCGGGATCGACCGACCCACCCACCGAATAGACGTGATCGCGCAGCTTCCGCGCTATCTCGCCATTGAACGCATCGCCCGTCTCCTCGAAGGCCGAAAACGCGTCCGCGTCGAGCACTTCCGACCACATGTAGGAATAATACCCCGCCGAATAACCGCCGGCGAAGATATGCTGGAAGTGCGGCGAAGCATGGCGCATCACCATCGACTTCGGCATGCCGAGCTCCTTCAGCACCGCACCCTGAACCGCCATCGGATCCGCGACCGCGTCCCGCGTATGGAACGCCATGTCGACCAGCGCGGACGAGGTGAACTCCACCGTGTTGAACCCGGCATTGAAGCTGCGCGCCGCCAGCACCTTGTCGAGGAGGTCCTGCGGCATCGGCTTGCCGGTCTCGAAATGCACGGCGTACTGCTTCAGGATCTCCGGCACCGTCAGCCAGTGTTCGTAAAGCTGCGACGGCAGTTCGACGAAATCGCGCGACACGCCAGTACCAGACACCGAGGGATAGGTCACGTTGGAGAGCATGCCATGCAGCGCATGGCCGAACTCGTGGAACAGCGTGCGGGCATCATCGAGCGACAAGAGCGCAGGCTTGCCCTCGGCCGGCTTGGCGAAGTTGCAGACATTGTAGATGATCGGCAGCTCGCCCTGAGCACCATTCTTCAGCGGCAGCTTGTGCTGCGACTGGAACGCGCTCATCCAGGCGCCCGAGCGCTTCGACGAGCGGGCGAAATAATCGCCGAGGAACATCGCCACCAGTTTCTCGTCGCGGTCGCGGATCTCGAAGACGCGGACATCGGGGTGATAGGCGGCAACGCCCTTCTTCTCCACCGCGTGAATGCCAAACAGCCGCCCCGCCACGTCGAAGCAGGCGTCGATGATCTTTTCCAGCTGCAGATAGGGCTTCAGCTCCGCCTCGGAGAAATTGAACTTTTGGGCCCGGATCTTTTCGGCGTAGAAACGCCAATCCCAGGGCATGACCTCATGGTTCTTGCCTTCCTCGGCGATCAGCCTGGCGATATCCGCCTCTTCCTCGCCGGCGCGCTTCACCGCCTTTACCCAAACCTTCTTCAGAAGATCGTTCACCGCCTCGGGCGTCTTCGCCATGGTGTTGTCGAGCTTCAGCTCGGCGAAATTGCCGTAGCCGAGCAGCTTGGCCACCTCGGCGCGGAGCGCAAGTGTGTCGCGGATGATGCCGCGATTGTCCGACGGGCCGTCGTTCTCGCCACGCGCCACCCAGGCCTTGAACGCCTGCTCTCGCAGCTCGCGGCGCTCGGAGAAGGTCAGGAACGGCTCGATGATCGAGCGCGACAGCGTCACCGCGAACTTGCCGTCCTCGCCGCGCTCGCGCGCCGCCGCCGCCATCGCATCCTTGAGGAAATCCGGAATGCCTGCGAGATCGTCGCCGTCTGAAAGGATCAGCGCCCAGCCCTTCTCGTCGGCAAGCACGTTCTGGCCGAACTGCGTGCCGAGGCCCGCCAGCTTCTCGTTGATGCCGGCGAGCTTTTCCTGCTCCGCCTTTTCAAGCTTGGCGCCCGACTTGACGAAGCCCTTCCAGTGCCGCTCCAGCACCCGCGTCTGCTCCAGCGTCAAACCGAGGCTCTCGCGGGTCTCCCACAGCGTATCGATGCGCGCAAAGAGCGCCGCATTCATGCCGATCTTCGAATAATGCCGCGACATCTTTGGCGAGATATCCCGCTCCAGCGCCTGGATCGTGTCGTTGGTATGCGCCCCGGCGCGGTTCCAGAACAGGGCCGACACCCGAGAGAGATCGTCGCCCGCAAGCTCCAGCGCCACGATCGTGTTGTCGAAGGTGGGCGCTTCGGGATTGTCGGCGATCGCATCGATCTCCTCTTCGTGCCGGGCAAGGGCCGCATCGAAAGCCGGCGCGAAATCGCCGTCATTCAGCGCCTCGAAGCGCGGCAGACCATTGAGACCGTTCCAGTCGGTGAGAGCGGGGTTGTTGGCGGGCATACGGACATCCTTGTTTGGCGGGCTTGTTCGGCGGGGCGTGTTGTCTCGAAAACCAATATAGGAAGGCAGCACCGCGATTGGTATCGCCACCTTGGGCGAGCGGCCGCGCCACCTATACGAGAAGTTGATCCCTAAAAATGCTATATAAGAATTAACTATTTGTTAACGATTGACGATTGTGCGGCGCACACGGTATTTTCGCTCAATCTTTTTTGATCATGGATGCGGGCAATGGAAATCACATCGCTGCGGTTTTCGCCGAATTTGTCGTTCCGGAAATATTCCGATAATTCGCAATTTAACAACAGCTTGACCGAAACCTTCAGCTCGGTTTCGAATGCTTCGTCGACCTTCAGGATCGACGAGGCGACATCCGCGCAACCGGATTTTTCGGCCATAACCGCTGCCGACCTGCGCAACCACGCGCGCCAGAATTTCGACAACGGCACGCTCGACCAGGACACCTATGCGGCGATCTCCGAACCGCTGCCGATGCACACCATCGACCCCTCGGGAAACATTCTCGATCTCTCCGACGTCACCGACGGCACCAGCTTCAACTTCAGGGACTACTACAAGGACCAGCTGCAGATCGCCATGTCGATCGGCGATCCCGAGACGGTGAAGACGCTGAAATCGGTCGTCAGCTTCCTCGACGTCTGACGCGGTTTAGATTGCGCCCGGCGAAGGCGCATCAGGCCTTGCGCCACCCCATTAGCCCCGGAGTCGCATGCAGCAGAGCCTGCACGGCAAAGCCCATGAACAGCACGCCTGAGCAGCGCACGATCAGCCGCTCATGCGCGCGATAGAAGCGCCGCACGGCGCCTGTGCCGACGATCGCGATCAGGATCATGTCGGCGACGATGAAGCCGAGGAACGACACGGCAAGCAGCACCGGCAGCGTCTGGAACTGCAGGGCGCTCGCCGAGCCCGCCACCAGCGCCGTGAATGTCGCCAGCGCCACCGGATAGCCCTTCGGATTGGTAACACCGAAGATCAGCCCGCGCCGAAACGGCCGCTCGACAACCATCAGCGCCTGCCCCTCGCCCTTCGGCTTGGCGCGAAACGCGTTCCAGCCGATCCAGGCGAGATAGAAGCCGCAGGCGAGCCCCAGCGCATCGAACACGAAGGTCCCGATCGTCTTGGCGCCGATGATCGCCACCAGCGCCAGCGACGCCCACAGCGTATCGCCGACCAGATGCCCACAGACAAACTGCGCCCCCGCCTTCCGCCCCTGCCCGGCCCCGATCCCCAGCAGCGCCAGAAACGCCGGCCCGGGAATGAGCACGTAAAGAAGTGCAGCCAGAAAGGCGCCCGCGAGCAGCGATTGCGTCATGAAGAATCCCCCGTGAAAAGACCGAGATTATGCGGTGTGGCGGGGACGTCAAGCGAGGAGAGACGTATCGAACGGGGAAGCGACCATTCCGGGAATGGCAACCTTTTGATTACCGCTCCGCCATAAGCTGGGAAACAGTCACGAAGGTGAAGCCTCGCACGCGCAAGCCGTCGATAATGTCGGGTAGCGCCTGTCGTGAAGGTTCACGACTTCGATACATAGGATGCATGATAATCACCGAGCCGCTGCGTGTGTTGTCAAGCACATGCCTCGTGATGGCGTCGGCGTTTCCATCAATGTCGGGAAAGGATTCCGGCTCCACATCCCACATGACGGTCTTGCGATCATGCGTCGACAGGTACCACGGCAGACTGATGAGCTTCTTTCCGTAGGGAGGGCGAAAGTGGATCTCTCCCTGATATCCTGCAGCCCGTATCGCCGCGTCCGTACGTTCGATCTCCTGGGCGACGCTATCCGGCCCCAACAGCGTCATGTTGGAGTGCGAATAGGAATGGTTGCCGATTTCGTGCCCGGCTTCGATGATGGCTTGAACAGCAGACCGGTTTTCCTCGATTTCCTTGCCGATCAGGAAGAATGTCGCGGACACGCCCTTGGATTTTAGGATCGCCAGGATCTCCGGTGTAAATCGTGAGCTCGGCCCATCATCGAAGGTCAACGCGACCAACGGCTTCGCCGTCTCCAGCCGCGAGAAAACCTCGCCGAATAATTGCGTGGTCCGTGACTTGCTGTACTCGAAGACGCCGTAGCAGGCCGCTAGAACAGCGACCGCACCCAAAATACTCGATAAAACAAGACGTTTCCGGAGCATCAATAGCATCCTGTTATTACCAGAAGTTGCAACAATCAACAGGGTCTTTGGCGCAATTAGGGCAGGTCCAGAAGGTTAGCGCGACCTACTTTAGCCACTCACTCGGAACCCGGATTGGCGCGGCGGCAGGGCCGATCGTCAGCGTCGGTGGGAAGTGCGCGGGATTCCGGCCGACGTGGCTCGTGCCGGAAAGTCGAAGCGCGCTATGCCAACAAAAGATCATGGAGCCGCGTGTCGTCGCCTGAGCACTCACATTTTCGGCATTGCGACATCCCTTTGCTTGCGCCAAAACAGCAGCTGCCGCCCTTCCCCGCCACCAGCCAATCGAGTACCCGCATGCCCCCATTCCGGATGAGCGCAAGGCGAACGAGCATGCTCGGCGCGCTGCTTGCCACCCTCGGCCCGATCTCCATGTCGATCTACACGCCCGCCATGCCGGAGCTGGTGGGCGCCTTTCACACGACGGATGCGGCGATCAAGCTGACGCTGTCGCTCTATTTCGCCGGCTTCTCGGTCGCCCAACTGCTCGCCGGCCCGCTGTCGGATGCCTTCGGCCGCCGCGCCGCGACGCTCCTCTTCGTCGGCATCTACATGGTGGGAAGCCTTCTCTCGGCCTTCGCGCCCGGCATCGAATGGCTGCTCGCCGGCCGCCTGATCCAGGGGATCGGCGCCTCGGTCGGGATTACCGTGGCGCGCGCCATCGTCCGCGACCAGTTCACCGGCGCCGATGCCTCCAGGATCATGAACCTGATCGGCATCATGATCGCCATCGGCCCCGCCATCGCGCCGACCGTGGGGGGCCTGGCGCTCGCCGCCTTCGGCTGGCAATCGGTTTTCTTCTTGCTCATCGGCTTCGGCCTGATGATCTGCCTCTCGGTCCTCGTCTTCATGCGCGAGACCAGCACGCCAGACCGCCGCCGCGCTTTGCCCGGCCCGCTGCTACAGGCCTATGCCGAGCTCGCCCGCGAACCGCGCTTCATCTCCGCCTCGCTGGTGCTTGGCGGCTCGATCGGCGCGCTCTACGCGCAGGCGACGATGCTCCCCTTCATCCTGATCAAGGTGGTCGGCCTCACGCCGACCGCCTTCGGCCTCGGCATGCTGATGCAATCCGGCTCCTATTTCGCAGGCTCAGTCGTCCTCAGGATGACCTCGGCAAGGCTCGGCGGCGATGGCTCCGTCCGCGCTGGCCTTGCCCTGCTCGGCCTTGCAGGCATCATGATCGCGCTCTCGGTCGCCTTGGTCACACCGAGCTACCTCTCGATCATGGGCCCGGTCGCCTTCCTGGCCTTCGGCCTCGCCTTCCTCACCCCGCACATGACAACGTCAGGCCTCTACCCCTTCCCGCACATCGCCGGCTCCGCCTCGGCGATGATGGGCTTCATCCAGATGGGCGGCGGCTTCACCGGCGGCCTGATCGCCTCCCTGATCGGCGCGCCGCTTATGGCCTTTGGCACCATCATCCCGATGATGGCTCTGATTGCGATTGCAAGCTACCTATGGTTCCTCCACGCCAGCCGCCGTGCGGCGAGGGTGTCGCATTCCAGCCTGGGGGAATGAGGGCTTGGAGCCAGTCGCCGATAAATCATTGAAGTAAAAGCACAAACACCTCCACTGGCGTCATCCTCGGCCTTGTGCCGAGGATCTAACCACGCCTCCACGAGTTCAAGGTGAGTGGACACTTGGCGCTCCCCTCCACAATGCCGCTCCTCGTCGCCAAGCATCCATTGACGTCGCATTCCGGGCAACGTGCTTAGATCCTCGGGACGAGCCCGAGGATGACGGCGGAGCGTGGGGCGATCACCGGCAACCTATTGAATAAGCGATAAAATATACCTCCCGCCACCCAAACGCAAAAAGGCCCGCACGAGGCGGGCCTTTCGAAACCAAATCAACAGACGATTACTTGCCCAGATTACGCTTGCCGAGCGTGCGCAGGCGCAGCGCGTTGAGCTTGATGAAGCCGGCGGCGTCCTTCTGGTCGTAGGCGCCCTGGTCGTCCTCGAAGGTGACGAGCGTGTCGGAGTAGAGCGACTTGTCGCTCTCGCGGCCGATGACCATGACGTTCCCCTTGTAGAGCTTCAGCGTCACTTCGCCCTCGACATGCTCCTGGCTCTTGTCGATCAGCGCCTGCAGCATTTCGCGTTCCGGCGAGAACCAGAAGCCGTAATAGATCAGCTCGGCGTAGCGCGGCATGATCTCGTCCTTGAGGTGCGCCGCACCACGGTCGAGCGTGATGCTCTCGATCGCGCGGTGCGCGGACAGCAGGATCGTGCCGCCGGGGGTCTCGTAGACGCCGCGCGACTTCATGCCGACATAGCGGTTCTCGACGAGGTCGAGACGGCCGATGCCGTTGTCGCGGCCGTAAGTGTTAAGTGCTGCGAGCAGCGTTGCCGGGCTCATGCGCACGCCGTTGATCGAGACGGCATCGCCCTTCTCGAAGCCGACCTTGATGATGGTCGCCTTGTCGGGTGCCGCTTCCGGCGAGATCGTGCGCATGTGCACGTATTCGGGAGCCTCGACAGCCGGATCTTCCAGAACCTTGCCCTCGGAAGAGGAGTGCAGCAGGTTGGCGTCGACGGAGAACGGCGCTTCGCCCTTCTTGTCCTTGGCAACCGGGATCTGGTGGGCTTCGGCGAAGGCGAGCAGGTCGGTACGCGACTTGAACGACCAGTCGCGCCAGGGAGCGATGATCTTGATGTCGGGGTTCAGCGCATAGGCCGAAAGCTCGAAGCGAACCTGGTCGTTGCCCTTGCCGGTGGCGCCGTGCGCGATGGCGTCGGCGCCGGTCTTCTTGGCGATATCGATCAGGTGCTTGGAGATCAGCGGGCGGGCGATCGAGGTGCCGAGCAGGTAGACGCCTTCATAGACGGCATTGGCGCGGAACATCGGGAAGACGAAATCGCGCACGAACTCTTCGCGCACATCCTCGATGTAGATCTCCTTGATGCCGAGCATCTCGGCCTTCTTGCGCGCCGGCTCGAGCTCTTCGCCCTGTCCGAGGTCGGCCGTGAAGGTGACGACTTCGGCGTTAAGCTCGGTCTGCAGCCACTTCAGGATGATCGAGGTGTCGAGACCGCCGGAATAGGCGAGGACGACTTTCTTTACGTCTTTGTGCGATGCCATGATGATGAGATCCGTTGTGCCAGGAGGGTCGCGGCCAGCCGCAAGACCCGGTATCGCCGGGCACTTTTAGCGAGATTGACGCCGGACGCAAGGGCAAGGACGTCGCGGAAGCTCCCGCCGGTTCGGCTTTTCTGCGGTTTGACTTGCCCTCCGAGATTACCATATCTGGCTGCGAGCGAACAATCCCAGGCGAAAGGCCCAAGCCGTGACCGATCTCACTGATATCATCAAGCTCTCCAACGTCGCCGTCATCACCGGTGGCGCCTCGGGCATTGGCCTGGCGGCCGCCAAGCACTTCGCAAGCAAGGGCATGAACATCGTCATCGCCGATCTCGGCGCCGATAGACTGGCGTCGGCGGCAAAGGCGGTCGCGGCTGTCTCGAGCGACGACCGCGTCCTTGCCGTCGAGACCGACGTCTCCGACAAGGCGGCGCTGCAGGCTCTCGAGCGTCAGGTCGCGAAACGCTTCGGCAAGGTGCATGTGCTGATGAACAATGCCGGTATCGGCCCGGAAACCTCGATCTTCAGCGACGACAGCGGCTGGGACGCGATCCTGGGCGTCAACCTGATGGGCGTGGTCAACGGCACGCGCGCCTTCGGCCCCAACATGCTCGCCCACGGCGAACCAGGCCTGATCATCAACACCGGCTCCAAGCAGGGCATCACCACGCCTCCCGGTAACCCGGCCTACAATGTCTCGAAATCAGGCGTGAAGGTGTTCACCGAGGCGCTGCAGCACGAGCTGCGCAACACCGAAGGCGGCAAAATCTCCGCCCACCTCCTGATCCCCGGCTTCGTCTTCACCGGGCTCACCAAGGGCGACCGTACCGAAAAGCCCGCTGCCGCCTGGACCTCGGAACAGACGGTCGATTTCATGATCGAAAGCATCGAGAACGGCGATTTCTACATCCTCTGCCCCGACAACGACGTCGCCCGCCCGGTCGACGAGCGGCGCATGGCCTGGGCCGTCGGCGACATCATCGAGAACCGCCCGCCGCTGTCGCGCTGGCATCCCGACTACGCCGAGCGCTTCAAGGCGTTTCTTGAGGGCAAATAACAGCCGAATCGATCGGCCTCATGAGAAGGTTTGATTGGTGCATTCGTTGAAAGCCGGATATGAGACATTGCTTTCATAACCGGCTTTACGAGTGTGCCATGGATTTTCTGCCGAGCCTGCCGACGCTTCTCGCCTTCGCCGCCGCCACGCTTTTGCTGGCCGCCACGCCCGGCCCCGACATGACGCTATCGATCAGCCGATCGCTGGCGCAGGGAACCAAGGCTGCGCTCTTCGTGGTGCTCGGCACCAGCCTCGGCATCGTCGTCCACACCATGCTCGTCGCTTTCGGCATCTCGGCGCTGATCACAGCTTCGCCCACCGCCTTCCTGATTTTGAAGACGGGCGGTGGCGGTTATCTCCTCTGGCTCGCCATTCAGGCGGTGCGCTATGGCTCGAAGCTGTCGATCAAGAAGGTCGACGAGGCCAAGGCGACGCCGCTTGCCAACATTTCCTCCGGCTTCTGGGTCAACCTTCTGAACCCCAAGGTCATCATCTTCTTCATGACCTTCCTGCCGCAGTTCGTCAGCGCCGGAGATCCCACGGTGACGCAAAAGCTGATCTTCTTCGGCTTCTGCTTCATCCTGATCGGCATGCCCGTCAACGCCGCCGTGGTCTTCGCCGCCGATTGGCTGGCCGGCTGGCTGCAGAACAACAGGAAGGTTCTGCGCGGCATGGACTACACCTTCGCCGGCGTCTTCTCCGTCTTCGCGGCGAAGATCCTGCTCACCCAGGCACGCTGACATCAATAGAAACCCCGGGAACGCCCCGGGCTCATTTGCCGGTCCCGGGGTGGATTTCTCTTCGCTATCAGCCGATCAGCAGCGCATCGTCGTCGAGCGTCTGGCCGCGCATCTTGCGGAACATGTCGATCAGGTCCTCGACCTGCAGGTCCTTGCGGTTGTCGCCGGAGACGTCGAGCATGATCTCGCCGCCATGCAGCATGATGGTGCGGTGGCCATAGTCCAGCGCCTGGCGCATGGAGTGGGTGACCATCAGCGTCGTCAGCTTGCGCTCCGAAACTACCCGGTCGGTCAATCCCATCACGAACTCGGCCATCCCCGGATCGAGTGCGGCCGTATGCTCGTCGAGCAACAGCACCTCGGAGCCGGCAAGCGTCGCCATCACAAGCGAGATCGCCTGTCTCTGGCCGCCGGACAACAGGTCCATTCGGTCCTTCATGCGCGTTTCGAGCCCGAGATTGAGCTCGGCGATGCGTTCGCGGAAATGCTCGCGGCGGCGCGGCCCGAGCGCCGAGGTCAGCCCCCGCCGCTCGCCGCGACGCGCGGCCAGCGCCAGGTTCTCCTCGATCGACAAGGCGCCGCAGCTCCCCGTCAACGGATCCTGGAACACGCGGGCGACGAGCCCGGCGCGCGCGGCGGTCGGCTTGCGGGTCACGTCGGTGTGGCCGATCATCACCTGTCCTTCGCTCGCCAGCACATCGCCGGCGAGGACGCCAAGCAGCGTCGACTTGCCGGCGCCGTTGGAGCCGATGACGGTCACGAACGAGCCTTCCTCGATCGTCAGGTTGACGCCGTTGAGCGCCTGCTTCTGCAGCGGCGTACCCTTGCCGAAGACGACCTTGATATCCTTGAGCGAGATCATGACGAGGCACCTCCGCGACGCAGGCGGGGAAGAACGAGCGCCACCGTGACCAAGACGGCGGTGACGAAATTGAGGTCGGAGGCCTGCAGGCCGATCACGTCGCTGGAGAGCGCCAGCTGGATAGCGATGCGGTAGAGGATCGATCCGATGACGCAGCCGATCAGCGCGATCAAGAGGCCGCGCTTCCCAAGCAACGTCTCGCCGATGATGACGGCGGCCAGACCGACGACGATGGTGCCGACACCCGAGGTCACGTCGGCAAAACCATTGGTCTGCGCAAACAGCGCGCCGCCGAGCGCCACCAGCGCATTGGAGATCGCCATGCCGAGATAGATCTGACGGTTGGTATCGACGCCCTGGGCGCGGGCCATGCGGGCATTCGCGCCGGTTGCGCGCATGGCGAGGCCGGAATCGCTTTCGAGATAGCGCCAGACGACGATGACGGCGATGACGACGAGCACGCCGACGAAGAGCGGGCGCACGTAGAAATCACGCAGGCCATGGCCGAAGAACGGGCTGATCATCGTATCGGCATTGATCAGCGCCACGTTCGGCTTGCCCATGACGCGCAGGTTCACGGAAAACAGCGCGATCATCGTCAGGATGGATGCGAGCAGATTGAGGATCTTGAAGCGCACGTTGAGCATGGCGGTCACCATGCCGGCCGCAGCCCCCGCCGCCATGGCGATCAGCGCCGCCAGCCAGGCATTGACGCCGGCAATGATCAGCACCGCGGTCACGGCGGCGCCGAGCGGAAACGAGCCGTCGACGGTCAGATCCGGAAAATCGAGCACACGGAATGCGAGGTAAACGCCGAGCGCGATGAAGGCATAGACCAACCCCAGCTCCACGGCTCCCCAGAATGCGATCTGACTCAAGGCTTTTGCCCTTTCTTGTGCTGTTTCCGTGGCTAAAGACCCCTCCCAACCCTCCCCACAAGGGGGAGGGCTTAACCCAGCCGATCCGCCTACCTATGAGTGGGGCAGACGGGTGCCACGGGTCTTCTCCCCCCTTGTGGGGGAGATGGCCGGCAGGCCAGAGAGGGTCTTCATCTCTATGCGATCAGCCGCCCCCGTGCAAACGGGAGCGGCTGATCATTCAGGTCTCTATGATTGACTGTATCAGTCGATCGTCTTCGTCGCGCGCTTCAGCACGCTTTCAGGCAGCGTCACGCCCATCTTGGCGGCCGCGCCCTTGTTGATGACGAGATCGCTGCCGGCGGCGACCTTGACCGGGATATCGCCGGGGTTCTCACCCTTCAGGATGCGCACGACGATTTCGCCGGTCTGCTTGCCGACGTCGTAGTAGTTGAAGCCGAGAGCGGCGACCGAGCCGCGCGAAACAGAATCCGTGTCGGCGGTGAAGAGCGGCAGCTTGGCCTCTTCGGCAACGGCCACGGCACCCTCAAGCGCCGAGATGATCGTGTTGTCCGTGGGCACGTAGATCGCATCGGCGCGGCCGACGAGCGCGCGGGCGGCACCCTGCACTTCGGCGGACTTGGTGGCGGCGGATTCGACGACCTTGAGGCCGGCCTTTTCAGCCTCGACCTTCAGCACCGCGAGCAGCGATACCGAGTTCGCTTCGCCGGAATTGTAGAGGTAGCCGATGGTCTTGGCGTTCGGCAGGATTTCCTTGATCAGCGCCACGTGCTCGGCAACCGGCGACATGTCGGAGAGGCCGGTGACGTTGCCGCCGGGCTTGTCCATGTTCTTGACGAGCTGCGCGCCGAGCGGATCGGACACGGCGGTGAAGACGACGGGGATGTCGCGGGTGGAGGACACCACGGCCTGCGCCGAAGGGGTCGAGATCGGAACGATGACGTTGGGGCCGTCACCGGCGAACTGGCGGGCGATCTGGGCTGCGGTCGCGGGGTTTCCCTGCGCCGACTGGAACACGAACTTCAGGTTCTCGCCTTCCTTGTAGCCGGCTGCCGTCAGCACGTCGAGAACGCCCTTGCGGGCAGCGTCGAGGGCCGGGTGTTCGACGATCGCGGTGACCGCAACGGTCACGTCTTCGGCTTTCGCGGGCAGGGAAAGGGCAAGGGTCGCAGCCACGGCAGCGAGCAGTACAGAACGCATGTGTATCCTCCAATTATGATTTTGGGCCGCTTGTAGGAAAAGCGGCCCTTAAAATCAATCATTAGAAGATGCTGGGAGGATCAAACTTGCTGATCGGTCACCAGCACTCAGTCATCCGAGCCGTGGTTGGCGATCATCATCGCCTCGAAGGCCAGGCGCTCGGTCTTGCGCATGCGTTCCGATTCCGACTTCAGCTGGCCGCAGGCGGCAAGGATGTCGCGGCCGCGCGGCGTGCGGATCGGCGAGGCATAGCCGGCCGAGTTGATGAAATCGGCGAACTTCTCGATCTGCGCCCAGTCGGAGCACTGGTAGTTGGTGCCCGGCCAGGGGTTGAACGGAATGAGGTTGATCTTCGCCGGCACGCCCTTGAGCAACTGGATCAGCCCCTTGGCATCCTCAAGGCTGTCGTTGACGTCCTTCAGCATCACATATTCGAAGGTGATGCGACGGGCGTTCGAAAGCCCCGGATACTTGCGGCAGGCGTCGATCAGCTCCTTCAGCGGATACTTCTTGTTGATCGGCACAAGGATGTCGCGCAGGTCGTCACGCACTGCATGCAGCGAGATCGCCAGCATGACGCCGATCTCGTCGCCGGTGCGGAAGATCTCCGGCACGACGCCCGAGGTCGAGAGCGTGACGCGGCGCTTGGAGAGCGACAATCCGTCGCCGTCGGTGGCGATCAGGAGCGCCTGCTTGACGCTGTCGAAATTGTAGAGCGGCTCGCCCATGCCCATCATCACGATGTTACTGACCTTGCGGCCCTCGGCCGGCATGATCGTGCCCTGCGGCGCTTCGCGATCGGGGAAGTCACCCAGCCGGTCGCGCGCGAGCAGGAGCTGCGACAGGATTTCTTCCGCCGTCAGGTTGCGCACCAGGCGCTGCGTGCCGGTGTGACAGAAGGAACAGGTGAGCGTGCAGCCGACCTGGCTGGAGATGCAGAGCGTGCCGCGGCCTTCTTCGGGAATATAGACCGCTTCGATCTCGACCGGGCGACCGGCACCGCGCGCCGGAAAGCGCAGCAGCCACTTGCGGGTGCCGTCGTTCGAGACCTGCTCCTCGACGATCTCGGGTCTTGCGATGGTGAAGTGCGTCTTCAGCGTCTCGCGCATGTCCTTGGAGATATTGGCCATGTGATCGAAGTCGGAGACCCCGCGCACATAGATCCAGTTCCAGAGCTGCGCGACGCGCATCTTGATCTGCTTGTCCGGCACGCCCTTTTCGCGCAGTGCGGCGCCCATCTCCTCGCGGGTGAGGCCGATCAGCGACGGCTTCGGCAGGGCTTCACCGCGCATCGGCGCGGCAGCTGCAGGCTTGAGAACGGTCATCGCATCCATGACGGACATTTAATCTAATCCCGAATTCAACATGCGATCCTCCCGATAGTCCGAATGACTGGCGGGCGGAGCGGGCATGAAGGCAGAAAGTGAATGCGGAACTTGGCGGCCAAGCCGCGATCCATCCGCTGTTGTGCGCGCCTTTAGCATCATTTTTGCCATCCGTCACTATAGATGGAAACGACGAAGGCCAGCGCAAGGGGAGGAGTGTGGGGGAATCCATGTTTAGCGGCGTGCCGAGTGGCCCCCTCATCCGACCCTTCGGGCCACCTTCTCCCCGTTGGGGCGAAGGGAAGGTCGGCGCGAGCGGCCAGCCACGAGTCTCTTCTCCCCGGCGGGGAGAAGGTGCCGGCAGGCGGATGAGGGAGCCACGCGGCACCCCATCAACCGCAGTCACCGGCAATCAAAAAACCTTACTTGCAGCTTTCGATCTGCTTCAGCGAGGCAGAAATGCCGGCCAGCGAATAGCTGTAGGAGGTCGCCGTGCCCTTGCGCGAGGTGGCGTTGACGGTCATCGAGTGGCCGCCCTTCATGGCGGCGACCAGCGCCGGTTCCTGCGCGGCGTTCTCGACCCAGCCGGCCTTGTCCTTGGTGAACATCACGAAGGTCTTGTTGTCGATGACGACGTTGATCTTCGAGGCGTCCTTGACGGTGTAGCCCATCATCGCCTGCGGCTCGTAGGAGATGTTCTGGCCCGGGCGCTGCGAGACGATGAAGAAGTTCTCGCCGTGGTCGATGCCGGCGGGCTTCTTCTCGGTCGGCACCGAGAGGACGTAGCAGACGGTGCTGTTGCCCTGCTTGTAGGAATAGGCGCCCCAGGCCTGGAACTGCTGGATGCGGGTCGGCGCGGTGGAAGCGGCGGCGGCTGGCTGCTGCGCGGCGGCTGCGGGCTTCTTGGACTGTGCGGATGCGATGCCGGCGCCGGCGAGAACGAGGGAAAGGGCGAGTACGGTACTTTTTACAAACATGGATATTCCTGCCGGTTCTTGCGATTCGAGCCCGAGCGAGCGGGCGGCGCATAATCACGATCTGCTTTATTTTGACTTAATTCAGGTTACCAAAGCGTCAACGCAGGCCGCGAGAAGTCCGTGCCTGTGCCATTTCCACCCGGGTGTCAATGTTGAGCGCCGGATTAACGCTCGGGATGATGTAGTCCGGAAATGATCTGAAACCATCGCTCTTAAGGAATTTAAGACATAAAGATAACGGCAAGAGTTTGACGTTTCGAAAAACCGATGTACGTGAATAAGGAGTGGAAATCCGTCAAGGATTTCATCGAGCCAGGGGGCTTTCGAACGGAATGGACGCCGAGGACAAACAGCGCTTCGCTGCCCTAGCTGGGGCTGTGGCGGAACGCCGCGACCAGCAGGCGTTCGCCATCCTGTTCGACTACTTCGCCCCGCGCCTGAAATCCTGGCTTCTCAGGCAGAAAATGACCGCAAGCGAGGCCGAAGAGCTCGTCCAGGAGGTCATGATCGTGCTCTGGCACAAGGCCGATCTCTACGATTCCACGCGCTCGTCGCTCTCCACCTGGCTCTTCCGCATCGCCCGCAACCGCCGCATCGACCTGCAGCGCCGCGCCCGCGCCCGCATCCTCGACGAGGACGATCCGGCCCTCCAGCCAACCGCCGAAATCGGCGCCGACGAGCTGGTCGCCAATGGCGATCGCGATGCACAAGTTCGTGAAGCGGTGAGCCAATTGCCCGAGGAACAGCGCGAAATGCTCCGCGCCGCCTTCTTCCTCGGCCAATCCCACTCCGAAATCGCCGAATCGACCGGCCTGCCGCTCGGCACCGTCAAATCCCGCATCCGGCTGGCCTTCGGCAAGCTGAAGAAGGTGCTGGAAGCCGAAAACGCGTGAGCCGAACCGCCATCGCGCTCTTGCAACGAAGGGAAGAGTAGTATCAGATGCCTTCATCCACAGATGGAGGTAATCACATGCGCCGTCACATGTTCGAAGCCAATGGAGCCACTCCCGTAGCCATGAACATGTTGTGCGATGCGAACACTCAATCTTGGAATCCTGGCGCATGTAGACGCCGGAAAGACTAGCCTCACCGAACGCCTGTTGTTTCACGCCGGTGTCATCAAGACGCTCGGCGGCGTCGATACCGGCGACACCCAGACCGACACCTTGCAGCTGGAGCGCGACCGCGGCATCACCATCCGCTCGGCGGTGGCGTCGTTCAGCGCGCGCGGCACGCGGATCAACCTTCTGGATACCCCCGGCCATCCCGATTTCATTGCCGAAGTCGAGCGCGTGCTCGGCGTGCTTGACGGCGCGGTGCTCGTCGTCTCCGCCGTCGAGGGCGTTCAGGCGCAGACACGCGTCCTGATGCGGGCGCTTGTCCGGCTGAAGGTGCCGACCGTCATCTTCGTCAACAAGATCGACCGGCGCGGCGCCGACGGCGGGACGGCGCTTGCCAATCTCCGCGACCGCCTGACGACGGCCCTCGCGCCGATGGGATCCGTCAGCGCGTCGGGAACGCCACTCGCGCGCTTCGACCCCGGCGCCTGGCGCGACCGCGCCTTCCGCTCCGCCATGCTGCAGGCGCTGGCCGAGCGCGACGACGACCTGCTCGCCGCCTTCGCGGAGGATCGCGCGGTGGAGGTCGGTACACTACGCGAACGGCTGGCGCGGCAAACCGCCCATGGCCTGATCTTCCCGGTGTACTTTGGCTCGGCCATAACAGGCGCCGGGATCGAGGAGTTGATTGACGGCATCACCGATCTCCTTCCGGCACCGATACCGCCGAAGGATGGCCCGGTCTCGGCAACCGTCTTCAAGGTCGAGCGCAATGCGGCGGGAGAGAAGCTCGCGCTGCTTCGTGTGGTGTCGGGCGCCCTGCGCGTTCGCGACCGGATCCCGATCGCTGGCCCAATCGCTGACAGAGAGAACCGCGTCACCGATATCGAGATCTTCGCGGAAGGACGGGTAATACGCAGCGATGTGGCCCAGGCGGGCGACATCGCCAGAGTAAGAGGTCTCTCCGACATCAAGGTCGGTGACTGGATCGGAGACCGCGCTGCGGCCCCGCAAAGGCAGTTCGCACCGCCCATGCTGGAGGCTGCGATCGTGCCGTATGACAAGGCGGATGCGCCTGCGCTGTGGAAGGCCCTGTCCCAGCTCTCGGAACAGGACCCGCTGATCAATCTGCGGCAGGGCGACGGCGAGGACGGTCTTTCGATATCGCTCTATGGCGAGGTTCAGAAGGAGGTGATCGAGCACACACTGAAAGCAGAGTATGGCCTTTCCGTGCGCTTCCTCGACACGTCCCCGATCTATGTCGAGCGCATACTTGGCGTCGGAAACGCCATCGAGCACGCGCCCGATCCGTTTCTGGCGACCATCGGGCTTCGCGTCGAACCCGGCGACAGCGAAGGCCGGCACAGGCTGATCTTCGAGGTCGAGCCGGGCGCCGCACCGCCATTCGCCTTCAAGGCGATCGACGAAGCCCTCGAAACAGCGTTCGGCCAGGGCGTTCATGGCTGGCAGGTGATCAACGCCTCGGTTTCAATCACCGAGATCACAAGGCTCCGAAAATGGACGACGAGCACTCCGTCGGACCATCGCAATCTGACGCCTCTGGTGCTGGCGCAGGCATTGCGGATCGCCGGAACGGAAGTCTGCGAGCCGATCGACCGCATCACGATCGACATGCCCGCCGATGCGCTGCCACGCGTGCAAAGCCTGCTGACGCGCCTCGACGCCGCGCTCGAACCGCCAGTCGCCAGCGGAGAGATGATGATGCTGGCTGGAACGATCGCGGCCATCAACGTCCACGATATCCAGCGCGCTTTGCCATCGCTGACAAGCGGTCTCGGGACGATGGAAACGGAGCTTTCAGGCTATCGGCCGGTGAGGGGCGCGGCGCCGGTGCGCCGCCGATCGGGCCCAAACCCGTTTTCCCGCAGCGAATATCTGGCGCAGCTGAAAGGCGCGCGCCAAGTGTGAAGAAAGGGCCGGCAAACAGCCGGCCTCAGACTGCTGACGAAGATGTTTCTAGCGGCAGAACCCTCGAAATCCCTCATTCCTGTCCTTGTGACAGGAATCCAGCCACGACGCGTCTGCGTCGTGAAAAGACTCTTTCCGTCCAAGGACTTGAACGACTGGATTCCTGTGACCTCGCCCGGACGAAGTCTGGGCACAGGAATGAGGGATGCTGGGCATCCGACCGCGACCAAAGTGGACTTCGTTATTGTTCAACCGCGAGCTTTGTCAGGGCGAGGGCCGGCGAACAGCCGGCCTACACCGTCTTCATATCCTCGGGCCGCACCCGATCGGGTGCGTCTTGCAGCGCCTTGTCGGCGGCTTCGTAGTGGTTGGGGCGGATGTGGCGGTTGACCATGGCGAAGGCGGCCGAGAGGACGGCGATGTCGTCGGTGAAGCCGATGCCGACAAGCACGTCGGGGATCATGTCGACGGGCAGCACGAAATAGGCGAGTGCCGCGAGCAGCGTGCCGCGCACCTTGAGCGGTGTCTCACGGTCGAGCGCGCAGTAATAGGCGGCAACGACATCGCGCGAGAAGGGGATCTTGCGCGCCGCCTTGCGGAAAGTCGGCCAGAATTTCTGCCGAACGCTCTTCTCCCGCCGCTCCTGCGTTTCTTCATCGCCCGGCAGCAGGATTTCACCGTATTTGACGTCGTCCATGTCCACTTGGCCCTTTGTGCTCCAGTTGGCCCCTTTCAGGTCAGCCCGAATATGGGGGGTCTTCGGCTGCGATTCAATCGATCCGCCGCGCCGCCGCCTTCTCCATCACGCCCGCCAGCTTGAAATCGAGCTCCGTCAGCCCGTCGGCCGAATGGGTGCTGAGCGTCACATCCACCTTGGAATAGACGTTGAACCATTCCGGATGATGATCGAGCTTTTCGGCTGCAAGCGCCGATTCCGTCATGAAGCCGAAGGCCTCGACGAAATTCTTGAACTTGTAGCTCTTGGTGATCGACTTCCCGCCGTCGCCGAGCGACCAGCCGTCAAGTTTCGCCAGTTCATCGCTAATCGCCTGGCGTTCCAGTTTGTCCCGTTTCATGCGATTGTCCTTTGCGTTCACCATGGGTCTCTTATGAAACGCACCAGTATCCTGTTTGTTTGCATGGGCAATATCTGCCGTTCGCCGCTGGCCGAAGGCGTCTTCAGCCATCTCATCGCCGAAGCCGGCCTGTCCGACCGCTTTCTCATCGATTCCGCCGGCACCGGCAGCTGGCATGTGGGCGATGAGCCCGACAAGCGGTCGATCGCGACCGCCCGCCATCACGGCATAGACATATCAGCTCAGCGCGCGCGGCGCATCCGCGAGCATGATTTTGCCGATTTCGATCTGATCGTCGCCATGGACCGAAACAATGTCGCGGCCTTGAAGGCGCTCGATCCCGATGCAGGGAACATCCATCTGTTCGGTGATCTGGCGCTCGGGAGCGGAGAGGATATCCCCGATCCCTATTATGGCGGCGCCGACGGCTTCGAGGCCGTTTATGCCAGGCTCTTGGCCGGCTGCAGGAAGCTGTTGTCCACGCTCGGCGCCGACAGTGCCTCGCGCAGCGGGAACACCTCTTCCGTCAGATAAGGCCCGCCGCCGACCGAATCGCGCGACGACAGAAGCACGAAGCGCGGCACGGTGAAGGAGGCGGTCTGGAAATTGCCGCGTCCGGCGAGATAGTGCACGACATCGTCGACGCGCGAGGATTTCAGCCGCGCCAGCGTCACATGCGGGGTGAACTTGCGCGGATCCGGCGGAAGGCCGATCCGCTGGCAGATCCGCTCGATTTCGGCCTGCAGGGCATACATTTCGGGATCTTGCGTCACGCCGGCCCAGACCGAATGCGGCTTCTTGGAACCGAAAGCGCCGATACCGTCGAGCTTGATCTGGAATTCCGGCCTGTCGATGCGGTCGAGCCGGTCGACGATCTCGTCTGCCGTGCGATTATCGACATCGCCGATGAAGCGCAGGGTGATGTGGTAATTTTCCACATCGATCCATCGGGCGCCAGGGAGACCACCGCGCAACAATGACAGGCTCATCGCCGCATTGCGCGGAATTTCGAGGGCGGTAAACAGTCTCGGCATAACGAGCACTCCCCGAATCTTTTGCAGGTGCTCACACGGAATCACGCATTGATCACGTGCGCAAGTCCCTAATTCTTCACAGTCGGCAACGTTCCAATGAATTGTGTGATTGCCGGTTCCATCTTTTGAACCATGGTATCCACGCCTTTGGAATTGGGGTGCATGCCGTCTTCCAGCTTCAGCGACGCATCGAGAACGACGCCGTCGAGGAAGAACGGATAGAGCGTAAGCCCATGTTTTTTGGCGAGTTTCTCGTAGATCGGGTTGAACCGCGCCGCGTAGTCGCCGCCCATGTTCGGCGGCGCCATCATGCCGGCGAGGAAGACCGCGATCCCGCGTTCCTTGAGCCGGGTAATCATTTGGTCGAGGTTCTTCTCACTTTGTTCGGGCGCGATCCCCCGCAGCGCGTCGTTGGCGCCGAGCTCCAGAATGACCCCATCGGTGCCATCGGGCACCGACCAGTCGATGCGCGAAAGCCCGCCGGTCGTGGTGTCGCCGGAGACACCTGCGTTCGCCACCGTAACATCGAGGCCCTTGGCCTTGAGCGCCGCCTGCAGCTTCTCCGGAAAGCCGTCGCCGGGCGGCAGCTGGTATCCCGCCATCAGGCTGTCGCCGAAGCCGACGAGATTAATCGTGCGCGCCTGCGCTGAAACCGAAAGCAGCATCGAAAAGACGATGACAGCGATGTGAAGACCCGCAACTTTAAATCTCATTCCATTGTCCCTAAATTGGCGGCAGCTGGGCTTTCATATAGGTAGGGCATTTACCGTTGGCAAAAACCATCATCGATCTGAAACGGGCCGATCTGACGCTCGGCAGTGCCGCCGCCTCCGTGCATGTGCTGAAGGGCATCGACCTTGGGATCGCCGCCGGTGAATCGGTCGGCATCGTCGGCCCCTCCGGCTCCGGCAAGTCGACGCTGCTGATGGTGCTGGCCGGCCTCGAGCGGCTGGATAGTGGCGAGATCAACATCAACGAAGCGCCCCTCCACACGATGAGCGAGGATCAGGTCGCCGACTTCCGCGGGCGCAACATCGGCATCGTCTTCCAATCCTTCCACCTGATCGCCAACATGACGGCGCTTGAAAACGTCGCCGTGCCGCTTGAACTCGCCAATGTCGCCAATCCCTTCGAGATCGCCCGCCGCGAGCTGAAATCCGTCGGCCTCGGCGACCGGCTGAACCATTATCCCGGCCAGCTTTCCGGCGGCGAGCAGCAGCGCGTTGCGATCGCTCGCGCGCTTGCGCCATCCCCGGCGCTTCTGATCGCGGATGAACCAACAGGCAATCTCGACACCGACACCGGCCGCCAGATCGCCGATCTCCTCTTTTCCAAGCAGGCCGAGCGCGGCATGACGCTGGTGCTCGTCACCCACGACAACGCGCTCGCCAAGCGCTGCTCGCGCCAGATCCGCGTCCGCTCCGGCAAGATAGAAGGCGATAGCGCCGCGATTGAAGCCGAAGTGGCCATTGCATGACGCTGATCACCCCGCGTATCGCGCTCGCCTTCCGTCTTGCCCTTCGTGAGCTGCGCGGCGGCCTCAAAGGCTTTTACATCTTCCTCGCCTGCATCGCGCTCGGCACCGGGGCAATCGCCGCGGTCAATTCGGTCTCGCAGTCGATCACCGATACGATTGCAACGCGCGGCCAGGAGATTCTCGCCGGCGACGTCCGCTTCGAGCTCAACAATCGCGAGGCAGCCGCCAACGAGTTGGATTTCCTGCGCTCGCTCGGCAAGGTCTCGGTATCGACGGGACTGCGCTCCATGGCCCGCAAGCCGGATGGATCCGACCAGGCGCTGGTCGAGGTCAAGGCCGTCGACGACGCTTATCCGCTCTACGGCAGCTTCGAGGCCGAGCCCAACTACCCGCTGCATACGCTTCTTGCCGATCAGGATGGCACCTATGGCGCGCTGGCCGCGCCGCTGCTTCTGGAACGTCTCGGCCTCAAGATCGGCGACGAGCTGCTGCTCGGCAACGTCATCGTCAACATCACCGGCACCGTGAAGACCGAGCCGGACGCGGTCTCCGAAGGCTTCGGCTTCGCGCCGCGCCTGATGGTGAGCCGCCAGGCGCTGCAGGCCTCGGGTCTGATCCAGACGGGAAGCCTTGTCGAGCACAGCTACAAGGTCAAGCTGAACGACCGGTCTGATATGGTTGGCATCCGCGACCGCGCCACCAAGGATTTTCCCTCGGCCGGCTGGTCGATCCGCACTAGCGACCGCGCCGCGCCCTCGCTTACCGAAAACATCGAGCGTTTCTCGCAGTTCCTGACACTGGTTGGCCTGACAGCGCTGATCGTCGGCGGCGTCGGCGTGGCGAATGCCGTGCGCGCCTTCCTCGATGCCAAGCGCACGACGATCGCCACCTTCAAGTGCCTGGGTGCGCCGGCCTCGACTGTCGTCCTCATCTACCTCTTCCAGATCGGCCTCATCGCGCTTGGCGGTATCGCCATCGGTCTCGTCATCGGTGCGTTGGCACCCATTCTCGCGGCCCAGTTCCTGGCGCAGTTCCTGCCGGTCTCGACCGCGCCGACGCTCTATCCGGTGGCGCTGTCTCTCGCCGTGCTCTTCGGCATCCTGACGACGCTCGCCTTCGCCATCATGCCGCTCGGCCATGCCCGCGAAGTGCCGCCGACTGCATTGTTTCGCGAGCAGGGCTTCGAGGCACGCCGCCTGCCCTCCTGGCCCTATATCCTGATGGCCGCCGTCTTCCTCGCAGCACTTGCCGGCCTTGCGGTGGCAACTGCCCATGATCGCTTCATCGCCATCGTCTTCATCGGCGCCATCGCCTTTGCCTTCGTCGTCCTCAGGCTGGTGGCAGCAGGCATCGCCTGGCTCGCCCGCCGCAGCCCGCGCGTCAATTCGCCGGCGCTGAGGCTTGCGATCGGCAACATCCACCGTCCCGGCGCGCTCACGCCGTCGGTCGTGCTCTCGCTCGGCCTCGGGCTGGCGCTGCTGGTCACCCTGACGCTGATCGACGGCAATCTGCGCCAGCAGCTCACCGGCCGCATGGCCGATGGCGCGCCCAACTTCTTCTTCGTCGATATCCAGGGCGCCGAGCTCGACGGTTTCCGCAATCTGGTGAAGACCGATGCGCCCGAGGGCAAGCTCGTCGAGGTGCCGATGCTGCGAGGCCGCATCCTTGCCTTCAACGGCGAGGACGTGACCAAGCGCAAGGTGCCGCCATCTGGCCAATGGGTGCTGCGCGGCGACCGCGGCATCACCTACTCCGAAACCTTGCCCGAAAACGCGGTCCTCACCGAGGGCACATGGTGGGACAAGGATTACAGCGGTGAGCCGCTGGTCTCGTTTTCGGCGGAAGAGGCGGGCGAGCTCGGCCTCAAGGTCGGCGATACCGTCACCGTCAACGTGCTCGGCCGCAACATGACGGCGAAGATCGCCAATCTGCGCAAGGTGCAGTGGGAGAGCCTGTCGATCAATTTCGTCATGGTCTTCTCGCCCAACACCTTCAAGGGCGCCCCGCATGCGTGGCTGGCAACGCTCACCGATCCCAAGGCGACATCCTCGCAGGAAGCCGCGATCTTGAAATCGGTGACCAACACCTATCCGACGATCACGAGCGTGCGCGTCAAGGATGCGATCGACATCGTCAATTCGCTGGTGGCGCAGCTGGCGACCGCGATCCGCGCCGCGGCCTCCGTCGCCCTCATCGCCTCGGTGCTGGTGCTCGCCGGCGCGCTTGCCGCCGGCAACCGTGCCCGCACGCATGACGCGGTGGTGCTGAAGACGCTCGGCGCCACGAGACGCATGCTGATGCGCGCCTTCTGCTACGAGTATCTGATCCTCGGGCTCGCAACCGCGGTCTTCGCGCTGCTTTCGGGCGGCGTCGCCGCCTGGTTCATCGTCGCCCGCATCATGAAGATCCCCTCGCAGTTCCTGCCTGACGTCGCCGGCATGACGATCGTCACGGCCTTGGTGCTGACCGTCGGCATCGGCCTGATCGGCACATGGCGCATTCTCGGCCAGAAGGCGGCACCCGTTTTGCGCGAGCTCTGAGTGGCCGGGTTGAAATAATTCCGGCACCTTACGGCGATTTAACCCGATCGCGGGTTGCAAGGCTCTTGTTTGCAAAGGGCGAAAGGCTCATATTATCCGCAGGCATGCTGAAGCTCCGCAGCGGCGCCCGGGCAAGAAAACCCGACACCGTGTTCATTCGGAGCTGACAAGAGGAAATCATGGCTGACCTAAGAAATTACCAGGGCCGCGTTCAGAGCGGTGTCCAGACCGGCGAGATCGATCAGGGCCTTCGCAGCTATATGCTGAAGGTTTACAACCTGATGGCTATCGGCCTGGCGATCACCGGCCTGGCCGCCTATTTCGCATTCACATTCGCCGTCTCCGACGGCCAGCTGACCGCATTCGGCGCCGCGATCTACACCAGCCCGCTGAAGTGGGTGGTGATCTTCGCTCCGCTGGCGCTGGTCTTCTTCCTGAGCTTCAGGATCAATTCGATGAGCGTATCGGCCGCGCAGACGACCTTCGCGGTCTATGCAGCGCTTGTCGGCCTGTCGCTGTCGTCGATCTTCCTGATCTACACCGGCCAGAGCGTCGTGCAGACCTTCTTCGTGACGGCCGCCTCGTTCGGCGCGCTCTCGCTCTATGGCTACACGACCCGTCGTGACCTCTCGGCCATGGGCTCGTTCCTGATGATGGGTCTGTTCGGCCTGATCATCGCCTCGATCGTCAACATCTTCCTGGCCTCCTCGGCCATGCAGTTCGCGATCTCGGTGATCGGCGTGCTGATCTTCGCGGGCCTGACGGCCTACGATACGCAGCGCATCAAGGAAATGTACTACGCCGCCGACGACGCCACCATGGCCGGCCGCAAGGCGATCATGGGCGCCCTGACGCTCTACCTCGACTTCATCAACCTCTTCATGTTCCTTCTGCAGTTCATGGGCAACCGCAAGTAAGGTGAAGAGCGAGAGAGGGCGACGCTGTCGCCCTTGATCCAGACGACAAGTTCGAGACGATCAGAACCGCTTGCAGCAGCAATGTTGCAGGCGGTTTTTCTTTGGTCGATCGGGGGGCCTTGGGACGTGCGCTTAGTTGCCGGCGAAATCGACCGACGAGATATCGACGGACCATTCGAAATCACTAGGTGCGGGTCGGCCCGGCAGAATGTCCAGGCCCCTGTAGCGGTTCAGTGCCCAGCAGCTGCCGTACTCACTATGCGGCGCGATGATCTTGTCGCTGCTGAAGTAATCCGAATAGACCTCGCCGCTGAACCCCGGACGCTTCGCGATCAGCCGGAAGCGCACGATATTGACCTGCCGGTCGGAGGCATTCGACAGCTCGACGAAAACCGGCTTGTCCGGATCCTGGCAACCGCTGGTTCCGCTGCTCGTGCCCGACACCAGGCTCGCCGAGTTCAGGCGGTCGGATTGCTGAAAATAGAGATAGAGACCAACGGCAGCGCCGATGCAGGCAAGGGCGGCAACGACGATCAGCGTGTGGCGGGGAAACAGCAGGAAGCAGACCAAGACGATCGGGACCGCGATTACCATGAAAATCATTAGGTCTGCTCCATTTCATTCATGAGCTAAAGCAGCCGGCGGCAAGAGGCAAGGCTTTGCGAAAGTTGAAGTTGCAATGCTGCTTCAGGGGAAAGTTCTCGGGATGGCTAATAGGTCTGAGCAGTAGACGGCGTAGCGGTGCTCGGCGAAGTGAGCGATGAACGCCAGGATGAACAGCCATCGACGTCGTGCACGTGGAGGCGTGCTTAGATCCTCGGCACAAGGCCGAGGATGACGTCGAGAGGGGGTAAATGCCCTTGTTTCAATAGCTTCCCGGCGGCAACCACATACTCCGCCGTCATTCTCGGGCTCGTCCCGAGAATCCAAGCACGCTTCCACATATGCAACGCCAGTGGATCACCCGCCCCTCCCGCAACCATCGCAGCCCGTCCGCTTTCCCCTTGCCAACCGCCACCCGGGATGCTCTTCAAGCAACGACACCACCCCTCCAGACACCGGCCCGCCCCATGCCCGTTCTTCTCCGTGACGCTTCCCTCTCCGACATCGACGCCATCACCGCCATCTACCGCGACTCCGTCTTGAATGGTGTTGCGAGCTACGAGATCGCCCCACCGGATCGCGACGAGATGGCGGCGCGATACCAGGCCATTGTCGACAAGGGCTACCCCTATATCGCCGCCGTGGACGAGCATGGCGCGCTCGTCGGCTATGCCTATGCATCAGCGTTCCGCACGCGGCCGGCCTATCGGTTCATGGTCGAGGATTCGATCTATCTGGCGCCGGAAGCGCAGGGCAAGGGGGTCGGCAAGCGGTTGCTGGAGGAGCTGATATCGCGGACGACGGCGCTCGGTTTCCGCCAGATGATCGCCGTGATCGGCGGTGCGCATCCGGCCTCGATCGCACTGCATGCAAGCCATGGGTTCGAGGAAATCGGCCGCATCAAGGGTTCCGGCTTCAAGCAAGGTCGCTGGCTGGATACGATGTTGATGCAACGAGCGCTCGGCGACGGCACCTCGACCGATCCCGATCCAGACGCCTATCCGGCGACGCTGTTTCTGGGTTGATCGCGCCTATTTCTCGACGAGCTTCAGCGATTTGTTGAACACCTTCAGCACCTGCTGCAGGTCGTGGCCGCGCTTCAGGATCTGGCCGTGCGTGTTGACGACGGAATAGGCGCCCTGCTTGGCGGCGAGCTTGGGATTCTTTTCGATGCGGAAGAGCGGCATTTCGCCGGAGCGCTTGAAGACGGAGAAGACGGCAAGGTCCTTCAGGTGGTCGATCGCGTAGTCCCGCCACTCGCCTTCGCCGACCATGCGCCCGTAGATCCACAGGATCGCATCCAGCTCTCGCCGGTGAAACGTCACCGGCAACGGGTCCTTGCTCTGCTTGTAGTCCCTGATATCCACGACGACGGGGGAATCGCCATCGGGAGCCCGATTGTTCCCACGCCGCAAATCCGGCTGATCTGTCATCGGTCTCGAATGCCTCCGTTCGTGACACGCGGGTGACAGTTTGCCTTAGCCTTTACAAATTGCAAGCGCGGCCTCGCGCGCATTAAGCATAGTCTGTGCAATCTGCCGCGTGCCGCATTTCAGTCAAAACAGCGCCTCAATTAAAAGTGAAATTCGCTCGCACTTGACCGGCGCATCCTCAGCGGGTTCGCCGACACTGAATTCTGCGCATCGTCTTTCGGCACTTTGGAGGAGATGTGACTGTTTGGCGCCAGCGCGCCAAAGGGCCCGGCTGACCGTATCGACCTTAACCCCAGCCCCGAATACGATCAGTCGGGCCGCCCCGCTTCCACCTGACAAGACAGATGAAATCCGAGAACTATGGCGGCTCAGATGTTCCTGCCGGCCATGACCACGGTGGCGCCAAGGATCGCCGATGGCGTTCCGTCGGCCGTCGACGACTGCAGCATGACGGCGCAGCCCTCAAGATCTGGCTTCTGCAGCACGGTGGCGGGCAGCGTCAGCTTTGTCGCCTTGCCGTCCCACATGCCGACCGTTTCGACATCCGAAACGCTGTGCATGTAGGAGATCTTCTGGCCGCTGTTTTCGCCCTTCTGTACCTCGATCGTCTTTTCGCGATCGAAATAGACCATGACGACATTGGCCTTGCCCTGGCCGGGCGCGACGTTGATCTCGAGCTGATCGCCCTTGACCTCGGCCTTGATCGGAACGGTCAGACCTTCGCCACCGGTGAGAAAGCCGTCGACCTTTTTCTCGATGCCGCCGATATCCGAGCCCATGACATGATCGCGGCCGTTCACCACCACTTGCGGCGTGTAGACATTGGCGCGGCCCATGGTCTTCGCATAGCCGTACTGCCGCTCGGTATTTTCCTTCGAGCTCAGCGTATCGGCCCAGCCCATGTAGTTCCAGTAATCGACGTGATAGGCGAGAGCGATGATATCGCCGCGCTCAACGAGCTTGCGAAAGGCCGCGTCGGCGGGAGGGCATGAGGCGCAACCCTGGGAGGTGAACAGTTCGACCACGCCTTTGGGCGCCTCGTCGGCGAGCAAAGGGCTCGCCAGAGCCACACCTGCAATCAGCGAAATCAAAAACCGCGGCGACATTGCACCTCTACCTCTTTTCCTCTCCACCTTGCCGAGACGCCGGCCTAAATCTCTGGCCAGTCACGCACGCAAGGGCTCCGTCTCTTCAACCTAGAGATAATCGCTCCCGATCCAAACGAAAAATCACGAACGGGTGAGACGGAGCCCGCGTGGGACAACTCCGCAACACTTCGCCGTGAGGCCGGCCGCTTGCAGCCCTCCCGAACACGAAAAAGCCGCCGGAAATCGCTTTCCGGCGGCCATTATCAGGCATGTCTTAAAAATCAGGGCCGATCAGGCTGCGAGATCTCGCAACACCGTCTGCAGGATGCCGCCATTGTTGAGGTAGATCACCTCATCGAGCGTATCGACGCGCGAGAGCAGCGGAACGTCTTTCACGGTGCCGTCGCCATAGGTGATTTTCGCGATCTTCTTCTCGCGCGGCTTGATGTTCTCAAGCCCCTCGATGGTGACGGTCTCGTCGCCCTTCAGCCCCAGCGTCGCCCAAGTCGTGCCCTCCTCGAAGACGAAGGGGATGACGCCCATGCCGACGAGGTTCGAGCGGTGGATGCGCTCGAAGCTTTGCGCGATCACCGCCTTGACGCCGAGCAGGTTGGTGCCCTTCGCCGCCCAGTCGCGCGAGGAGCCGTTGCCGTATTCGACACCGGCGAAGATGACGAGCGGAACGCCCTCGGCCTTGTACTGCATGGCCGCGTCGTAGATCGATTCCTCTTCCTTCGACGGATAGTGGATGGTGTAGCCACCTTCCTTGCCGTTCGGGCCGAGCATGTGGTTGCGGATGCGGATATTGGCAAACGTGCCGCGCATCATCACCTCGTGATTGCCGCGACGCGTGCCGTACTGGTTGAAGTCGGCGACGCCGACATTGTGTTCCAGGAGATAGGCGCCGGCCGGCGAGGCAGCCTTGATCGAACCGGCCGGCGAAATGTGGTCGGTGGTGATCTTGTCGCCGAAGAGACCGAGGACCCGCGCGCCCTTGATGTCGGATACGCCGGAGCCGGTCTTGCCCATACCGACGAAGTAGGGCGGGTTCTGCACATAGGTCGAGTTGTCGTCCCAGGCATAGGTCTGGCCCGGGGGAACCTGCACGGCCTGCCAGTTGGCATCACCCTTGAAGACGTCGGCATACTTCGTCTCGTAGAGTTCGCGGGTGACGTATTTCTGGATGAAGGCTTGCACTTCGTGCGAGGTCGGCCAGATGTCCTTGAGGTAGACGGGGTTGCCGTTCTGGTCCTCACCGATCGGCTCCTTCGTCAGGTCCTTCTGGACAGTACCTGCCAGCGCATAGGCGACGACGAGCGGCGGCGAGGCGAGATAATTCGCCTGCACGTCGGGCGAGATACGACCTTCGAAGTTGCGGTTGCCGGAGAGAACGCCCGAAACGATCAGGCCCTTGTCATTGATCGTCTTCGAGATCGGCGCCGGCAGCGGACCGGAGTTGCCGATGCAGGTGGTGCAGCCGAAGCCGACGAGGTTGAAGCCGAGCTTGTCGAGATCGGCCTGCAGGCCGGACTTCGCCAGATACTCGCCGACCACCTGCGACCCAGGCGCCAGCGAGGTCTTCACCCACGGCTTGGTCTTCAGGCCCTTGGCGACGGCATTGCGGGCAAGCAGGCCGGCGGCGATCAGGACGCTCGGGTTCGACGTGTTGGTGCACGACGTGATGGCGGCAATCGCCACGTCGCCATGGCCGAGATCGAAATCCGTGCCTTCGACCGCATAGCGGTTGGAGAGCTGGCCGGGCTTCTTGTAATCGGCATCCATCGAGCCGGCGAAACCGGACGCGATGTTTTCCAGCGGGATGCGACCTTCGGGACGCTTCGGGCCGGCCATGGCGGGCACGACGTCGCCGAGATCGAGCTCCAGCGTATCGGTGAAGACGAGATCGGAGCCATCGCCCTCGCGCCACATGCCCTGCGCCTTCGAATAGGCTTCGACCAGCGCGATGCGGTCATGCGAGCGGCCGGACATGGTGAGGTAGTTGATGGTTTCGCCATCGACCGGGAAGAAGCCGCAGGTGGCGCCGTATTCCGGGCCCATATTGCCGATCGTCGCGCGGTCGGCGAGCGGCATGTTGTCCATGCCGGGGCCGAAGAACTCGACGAACTTCGAGACCACGCCCTTCTTGCGCAGCATCTGCACGACCATCAGCACGAGGTCGGTCGCGGTCACGCCTTCCTTGAGCTTGCCCGTCAGCTTGAAGCCGATGACTTCAGGCAGCAGCATCGACACCGGCTGGCCAAGCATGGCCGCTTCCGCTTCGATACCGCCGACACCCCAGCCGAGAACGCCGAGACCGTTGATCATCGTCGTGTGGCTATCCGTGCCGACGCAGGTGTCCGGATAGGCGATCGTCTCGCCGTCCTCTTCCTTGGTCCAGACGGTCTGGCCGAGATATTCGAGATTGACCTGGTGACAGATGCCGGTGCCCGGAGGCACGACGCGGAAATTCTGGAAGGCCTGCTGGCCCCACTTCAGGAAGCGGTAGCGCTCGCCGTTGCGCTGGTATTCGAGCTCGACGTTTCTGGAGAATGCCTGCGGCGTGCCGAATTCGTCGACGATGACGGAGTGGTCGATGACGAGATCGACGGGCACCAGCGGGTTGATCTTTTCCGGATCGCCGCCGAGCGACACCATCGCGTCGCGCATCGCGGCAAGGTCGACCACGGCGGGAACGCCGGTGAAGTCCTGCATCAGAACGCGCGCCGGGCGATAGGCGATTTCGTTTTCGACCGTGCCCTTGTTGTTCAGCCACTCGGCTACGCCAAGGATGTGCTCCTTGGTCACGGACTGGCCGTCCTCGAAGCGCAGCAGGTTCTCGAGCAGAACCTTCATCGAATAGGGAAGCTTGGAAACGCCGGGCAGGCCGTTTGCTTCGGCCTTCGGCAGACTGAAATAGACATAGTCCTTACCATCGACGGTAAGGACGGAACGACAGTTAAAGCTATCAAGTGATTTAGACACGAGAGACCCCGTTTCTGATCGCGAACACAATTGTGCGGACGCCTATGCACTAAAGGCACATCAGGATGCGGGTACGGCCATTTCCGCGGTCCGCACATGAAGTCAGACCTCATGTTCGGCGCTAGGATGAAATTCACGCCGACCGCTGGCGTGGTGATCAACATATAGATAGTTTCGGCGAAAGCTGCCAGAGAGGCGCCCACCATTTTTGATTTTTTTGCATCGCATGACTGAAAACGTGAACCCCGGAACCCCCATGCATCTCCAAGCCTCCGATCTCGCCGCCTTGAGAGGCGAAGAGCTGATTTTCGAAGGCGTGTCGTTTAGCCTGACCTCAGGCGAAGCCCTGGTTTTGACTGGCAAAAACGGCTCCGGAAAATCGACCCTGCTGCGCGTGCTGGCAGGCCTGCTGCGGCAGGAAACGGGCACGATCACCGTCACCAATGCGAACGGCGACACCGATATCCGGCTCCCCGAGATCAGCCACTATCTCGGTCACCGCAACGCCATGAAGAGCGAGCTGACGGTGGACGAGAACCTCGCTTTCTGGCGCCGCTATCTCGGTAATGCCGACGGTGGCACCGGCATGTCGATCGAAGACGCCGCCGATGCGGTAGGGCTGTCAGGCATCACCCATCTCCCCTTCGGCTACCTCTCCGCCGGCCAACAACGCCGCTTCGCCTTCGCCAAGCTCCTCGTCGCCCACCGCCCCGTCTGGATCCTCGACGAGCCGACGGCAGCCCTCGACGCCAGCGCTGATCAGCTCTTCGCCGGGTTGATCGAGGCGCACCGTGGGGCTGGCGGCATCGTGATTGCGGCGACGCATCAGCCGCTGGGGCTGAGCGATGCGCGGGAGTTGCGGATGGCGGGGTTTTCGGGGGTGAGTGCTGGGGTGTGGGGGTGATGGCTGTGCTTGCAATGAAAACCCCTCCCCAACCCCTCCCCACAAGGGGGAGGGGCTTGCCTGCCGCAACCGCCCGGCAGGACCGCAACCTATCAACCGGTACGAAGATGAAATGCGGGAATTCAACAGCGCCCCGAGTTAGCCCCTCCCCCTTGTGGGGAGGGGTTGGGGAGGGGACTTCAGCGGCACCCACCGAGGCCGTGTTGTTCCTTCGTAGCTACCGTCGCGCCAAGATTACCCCCCTCTGCCCTGCCGGGCATCTCCCCCACAAGGGGGGAGATTGGCTGGGTGTAACCGCTCGCTCCACCTTCGTTGGCTGGCTGAGAGCAAGCCACGAGTCGATCTCCCCCCTTGTGGGGGAGATGCCCGGCAGGGCAGAGGGGGGTACCGCACCCACCAACCTCTCAAACGACCACACCCACCAACCCACCACCCGCGCTACAGGCCACCACCACCTCACCCCAAAGAGGGCCCACCCATGACCGCCCTCCTCTTGCGCGACCTCAAGCTCTCCATCCTCGCCGGCGGCGGGGCTCTCGTCGGCGTGCTCTTCTTCCTCACAGTCGTCGCCGTGATCCCCTTCGGCGTCGGGCCGGATCTCGCTTTGCTCGCCCGCATCGGCCCCGCCATCGTCTGGATCGGCGCGCTGCTCGCGGCCCTGCTCGGCCTCGACCGCCTCTTCCAGGCGGAGCGTGACGATGGCGCGCTCGATTTGATGCTGATGCAGGAGACGCCGCTGGTGCTGACCGTTCTCGTCAAGTGCCTCGCCCATTGGCTCGCCACCAGCCTGCCGCTCGTGATCGCCTCGCCGCTGCTGGGCCTCTTCATGAACATGAGCGAGAAGGCGATCGGCGCCACCATGCTGACGCTCCTGGTCGGCACGCCCGCCATCACCCTGATCGGCGCGGTGGGCGCGGCGGTTGCCGTGGCGCTGCCGCGCGGCGGGTTGCTGGTGTCGATCCTGGTGCTCCCGCTGACCATCCCGGTGCTGATCTTCGGCGTCAGCGCGACTTACGCGGCGGTCGAGGGCCCCGCCCCCTTCCTGCCGCCCTTCCTGATCCTGATCGCGCTCACACTGTTCTTCGCCGTCATCGGCCCGGCGGCGGCGGCGCTGGCGCTGCGCAACACATCGGATTGATCATCGGCTTGATTGCCCGTGGCGGCGGATCGCGCTAAGGAGACGGCATGACCGAGAATAGCCTTGCCATCACCAAATTCAGCGATCTCGCCAACCCCACGCGGTTCCTGGCGCTCGCCAATCGCCTCATCCCGTGGATGGCCGGGTTCACCGCCCTCTGTTTCATCGTGGGGCTGTATCTCAGCTTCACGACCGAAGGCGACTACCAGCAGGGCGAAACCGTCCGCATCATGTATATCCACGTTCCCGCGGCATGGCTGTCGATGATGGGCTACACGATCATGAGCCTGTCGGCGATCGGCACGCTCGTCTGGCGCCACCCGCTGGCCGATGTCTCGGCCAAGGCCGCAGCCCCGCTCGGCGCCGCCTTCACGCTGATCGCGCTCGTTACCGGCTCGCTCTGGGGCAAGCCGATGTGGGGGACGTGGTGGGTCTGGGATGCGCGGCTCACTTCCGTCTTCATCCTCTTCCTGATGTATCTCGGCCTGATCGCGCTCAACCGCGCCATGGAAGACCCGAGCAAGGCCGCCCGCCTCTCGGCCGTGCTGATCCTCGTCGGCTTCGTCAACATTCCGATCATCAAGTTCTCCGTCGACTGGTGGAACACGCTGCATCAATCGGCAAGCGTGCTGCGCCTGGACGGCCCGGCGATCGACCCGGAATTTTTACGCCCGCTGCTGGTCATGGCGATCGCCTTCACCATGCTGTTCCTGACGCTGCATGTGATGGCGATCCGCAACGAGATCTGGCGCCGCCGGATTGCCGCCCAGCGCCGGCTCGCCGCGCGCCTGGCAAGCCGCGAGGGTTAAAGAGATGACACAGTCCTACGCCTTCTACGTCTACGGCTCCTACCTATTCGCCGGCGCAATCACCATCGCCGTGACGCTCTGGACCTGGCTCGACGGCCGCGCCCGCCGCCGCGAACTCAAAGCGCTCGAAGCCTCCGGCATCCGGCGCCGCTCCGCCCGCGCCAAGGATGCGCCGAACGTACAGGCGAACCCATGACCGACGCGCCGAACACCGAGCCGACGCAGTCCACGCAATCCGCCGCCCCCGGCACGCCGAAGCAAAAGCGCGGCCTCGGCCGCTACGCCTTCGCGCTGATCCCGCTTCTCGTCTTCGCCGGCATTGCCGGCACAGCGGGCAAGATGCTCTACGACCAGGATGTGCACGGCAAGAACATCTCCGAGATCCCCTCGGCGCTGCTTGGCACCAAGGCCCCATCGCTCGACCTGCCGCCGCTTGAGGGCGCCAACCTACCGGCGCTCACCGACGCCGCCGTCAAGGGCAAGCTGACACTGGTCAACGTCTTCGCCTCCTGGTGCATTCCCTGCCGCGAGGAACATCCGATATTGAAGGAGCTGGCGAAAGATAGCCGGCTCAATATTGTCGCGATCAACTACAAAGACAAGAACGACAACGCGCTGGGCTTCCTCGGCGAACTCGGCAACCCCTACAAGGCGATCGGCATCGACCCCAAGGGCCAAGCCGCGATCGACTGGGGCGTCTACGGCATCCCCGAAAGCTACCTTGTCGGGCCTGACGGTACGATCCTCTACAAGCGGGTTGGGCCGTTCGACGATATCAGTTTGAAAGAGGGGCTTTATCCGGCGATGGAGAAGGCTTTGGGGAAGGCGGGGTCGTAGGACGGCTTTGGGGTGAGCTATTGGCTTCGCCAGTAAGGTTGTACCGTGTGGCCCCCTCATCTGCCTGCCGGCATCTTCTCCCCGCTGGGGAGAAGGGACTCGGGGCGGGCCGCTCGCTCAACTTCCCCTTCGCCCCACAGGGGAGAAGGTGGCCCGAAGGGTCGGATGAGGGGGCTCCGCGCGCCAACGCCAGCCCCCAAAATACCCCCACTCACCCCACCAAAGACCGCGGCACCACAAACCGCTCCAACACCCCACTCCCAGCGGCCACATCCCCCCAGGCCACCGCGAAATCGATCACCGCCAAAGCCCCCGTCGGAAACTTCTCCCTGACATCGGCAAGCCTCTCCCCATCCGAAACGAGATCGATCGCCAGCTCCTGCAACCCCGGATTATGCCCAACAACCAGCAGCGTCCGAACAGCAGCATCGACACCACGGATAACCCCCGCGATCCGCTCCGCCGCCGCCTCGTAGATCTCCCCCACATCCCGCCGCTCGATATCATCGGGCAGCTCGGCGCCGACGAGCGCCCAGCTCTCCTGCGTGCGCCGCGCCGTTGAGACCAGCGCAAGATCGGGAACCAGCCCCTTGCGGGCCATGTATTGCCCCATCAGCGGCGCTGCCTTCAAACCACGACCGCCAAGCGGACGATCATGGTCGTCAACGCCATCGGGCCAGGCGGATTTGGCGTGGCGCAGCAGAAGCAGGCGGTATCGCGGGAGCGTGGTGTCTGGTGTCATGATGCTCTCCGGATGAGGGATAGGAAGTTGTAACCCCATAAACGAAAAAGGACAGGCCCAGCCTGTCCTTTCGCAATGCATGCAATCCAGCCTCTCCCGTCACCGGAAGAGGCCGAAAACCCTTAGTTCCACTCGCGGATATCGACGAAGTGGCCGGCGATGGCCGCGGCTGCTGCCATGGCGGGCGACACCAGGTGGGTGCGGCCCTTGAAGCCCTGACGTCCCTCGAAGTTGCGGTTGGAGGTCGAGGCGCAACGCTCGCCCGGCTTCAGGCGGTCGTCGTTCATGGCCAGGCACATGGAACAGCCAGGCTCGCGCCAGTCGAAACCGGCTGCCTTGAAGATCTTGTCGAGGCCTTCGGCTTCCGCCTGTTCCTTGACGAGGCCGGAGCCCGGAACGATCATGGCGCTGACGGTGCCGGCAACGGTCTTGCCTTCGACGACCTTGGCGGCGGCGCGCAGGTCTTCGATGCGGCCGTTGGTGCACGAGCCGATGAAGACGCGGTCGACGGCGATGTCGGTGATCTTCGTGCCCGGCTTCAGGCCCATGTAATCAAGGGCGCGCCACTTCGAGGTACGCTTGTTTTCGTCGGCGATTTCATCCGGGTTCGGAACGATGCCCTGCACCGAGATGACGTCCTCGGGCGAGGAGCCCCAGGAGACGATCGGCGGCAGTTCGGCGGCGTTGAGCGTGACGACGCGGTCGTAATGCGCGCCTTCGTCCGACTTCAGCGTGTTCCAGTAGGCGATCGCCTGGTCGAGCGTTTCGCCCTTCGGCGCGCGCGGCTTGCCCTTGATGTATTCGTAGGTGACGTCATCGGGCGCGATCAGGCCGGCGCGGGCGCCGCCTTCGATCGACATGTTGCAGATCGTCATGCGGCCTTCCATCGACAGCGCGCGAATGGCTTCGCCGGCGTATTCGATGACGTAGCCGGTGCCGCCTGCCGTGCCGATTTCGCCGATGATGGCGAGCACGATGTCCTTGGCGGTGACGCCTTCAGGCAGCACGCCGTCGACCTGTACCAGCATGTTCTTCGCCTTCTTCTGGATCAGCGTCTGGGTGGCCAGAACGTGTTCCACTTCGGACGTGCCGATGCCATGCGCCAGCGAGCCGAAGGCGCCGTGCGTCGAGGTGTGGCTGTCGCCGCAGACGATCGTCATGCCCGGCAGGGTGAAGCCCTGCTCCGGTCCGATGATGTGGACGATACCCTGGCGCTTGTCGCTCGCCGAATAATATTCGACGCCGAACTCGGCCGCGTTGATCGCCAGCTGCTCGACCTGGATGCGGCTTTCCTCGTTCTTGATGCCGAGATGGCGATCGGGCGAGGTCGGCACGTTGTGGTCGACGACCGCGAGCGTCTTTTCAGGCGCGCGAACCTTGCGGCCCGTCATGCGCAGGCCTTCGAAGGCCTGCGGCGAGGTGACTTCGTGGACCAGGTGGCGGTCGATGTAGAGAAGACAGGTGCCGTCGTCCTGTTGATCGACCAGGTGGTCGTCCCAGATCTTGTCGTAGAGGGTACGAGGTGCGCTCATGGCGATACATCCGTTATTATGCAAAGGGCGTTTGCTTGCAGTGGGGGTATGGAGCTTGGCGGCGCATAGGCCACCGGCCGATCAGAAAGGGATCAACGAAGTCGGCTGTTGAGCGCACCGGAAACGGTCGCAAAGAAGCGTGCCGGCAGGCGGTAGTGATCCTGCAACACGAAAATATGCGCCCCAATGCAACTGAACTTGGATTCCATGAGCAGTCACTTACCAATTTTTCCGATGCTCGGCAATTCGATTCATTAGCGCTTTATCGCCGTCCGTCTCTGCCGCGCATCCGTTTCTCGATCTGCCTGAGGCCAAGCGACAGGCCGATCGTCAGGATCAGGTAGATATAGGTGACGATCGAATAGGTTTCAAAGAAGCGAAAGGAGCCGGACGCGTAGATCTTGCCCATCTGCGTGATGTCGGAAACGCCGAGCACCGAGACCAGCGAACTGTCCTTTACCATCGCCACGAAATCGTTCGACAGCGGCGGAAAGATCACCTTGATCGCCTGCGGGAAGACCACGAGGCGGAAGCGATGATAGCGCGACAGGCCGAGCGCCTTGGCGGCCTCGATCTGCCCCTGATCGACCGACTGAATGCCGGCGCGGAACACTTCGGCGATGAAGGAGGAATAGCCGATCATCAGCGCGATGATCGCCCGCCACATCAGCGAGAAATCGCGCACCAGCACCGGCTCCGTCAGTCCGGCATTGACCAGCGGCGCGGTCAGGAAATTATAGGCGACAACGAAGGCCGGCGCGCCGACGAAGGCGACGTAGAACAGAAGCACCAGCATCGGGATGCCTCTGATAACCTCGACATAGAAGCGCGCGATCTGGCGCAGCGCGACGCTGTCCGACAGCCCGAGCAGAGCGACTCCGAGCCCGAGCAGCGTCGCCAGCGCGAAACCGACGAGCGTCACGAAAATGGTGATGCCGACGCCGTTGAACACGGTACGGAACACCTGCGCATAGACGTCGTTGGCGATGATGACCGCGGCGAGCGTAACGCCGATCACGACAAGGGCGACCAGCCACCAGGGATAGTCGCCCCTCTCCTGGCCCCGCGGATTTGGCTGCGGAGCCATCATGCTTCAGTCCGGGCGCGGCAAGCGATTGAAAAAGACGGGATCATTGACCCATCTTGTAGTCGAGGAACCATGTCTTGTTCAGCTTGTCGAACGTGCCGTCGGCCTTCAGGTTGGCAATGGCCGCATTGACCGGGCCGACCAGGTCGGAGCCCTTCGGGAAGATGAAGCCGAAATCCTCGGTGCCGAGCGGCCCGCCGATGACCTTCAGCCCGCCATTCGACGCATCGACATAACCCTGCGCCGCGACGCTGTCGGTCAAGACCACGTCGACATCGCCGGCTTTCAGCGCCTGCACCGTGGCACCGAAGGTCTCGAACAGCTTGATGCGCGGGTTCTGCTCGTTGCCGTCGAGGATCTCGTAGACGGCGGCGTAGAAGGGCGAGGTGCCCGGCTGCGCGCCGACCAGGCCGTCATTGAAGGCGCCAAAGGTCTTGGCGTCGGTAAAGCGCGTCTCGTCCCCCCGCACCAGCATGAACTGCTGCGAGCGCATGTAGGGATCGGAGAAATCGACCTTGGCCTTGCGGTCATCCTTGATGGTGATCCCGGTCATGCCGATGTTGTACTGATTGTCCGACACCGCCTGGATCATCGCATCCCAGCTGGTGTTCTGGTACTCGACCTTGAAGTTCAGCCGCTTGGCGATCTCGTTCATCGCATCATATTCCCATCCGATCTGCTTGCCCGTCTTCGGATCAACGAACTGCAGCGGCGGATAGGCGTTCTCGGTGACGACGACGACGGTCTTGCCCTTGAGATCGGGAAGCTCGGCGGCGGTGGCCGCGAGCGGCGAAAGAGCGAGTGCGGTCAGCCCGGCAAGGACAGTGCGACGAAACAGCATGAAATATCTCCCCAAAATAGCGCTCGCGGAAACTGTCATGTTTGCAAAGCCGCTGGCAAGGGGATTGGCGTGCGAGGATGGGGGAAATCGGGAATGGTGGTTTAAAAATGAGGGTGTTTGGGGGACGGAAATTCGCGGGGGTGTTCTCTGTCTCAGAAGTCCCCTCCCCACCCCCTTGAACAAAATCCCAATCGGATGTCGGATCACCTACCGCCCACCCGTCCTTAGGGTCTCGCATCAACTCGGAGGAACACCCCATGCCAAGCACCATCCGCCTGCACCGCGTTCTCGCCACCAAGCCCGAGAAGGTCTACCGCGCCTTCATCGAAGCCGACGCGATGGCCAAGTGGCTGCCGCCGAACGGCTTTACCTGCAGCGTCCACCATTTCGAGCCGACCGTCGGCGGCACCTTCAAGATGTCGTTCCGCAACTTCACATCAGGCAACAGCCATTCCTTCGGCGGCGAATATCTCGAGCTCGTGCCCGGCGAACGCGTGCGCTATGTCGACCGCTTCGACGACCCCAACCTGCCGGGCGAGATGGAAGTCACGGTCGAACTGAAGAAGGTCTCCGTCGGCACCGAAATCAACATCACCCAGGCCGGCATCCCCGACCTCATCCCGCCGGAAGCCTGCTACCTCGGCTGGCAGGAATCGCTGCGCAACATGGCCCGGCTGATCGAGCCGGAGATTGCGGAGTAGGCGACAAAGTCCCTCCCAAAACTATGGAAGACCCCTCCCCAACCCCTCCCCACAAGGGGGAGGGGCTAACCGGTGGCACGCCCGTACCAAGTTATCAGCCTTGAGACTATCGAGAGGTTGCGCTTCCCACCGGCACCGCGCCCAGCAAGCCCCTCCCCCTTGTGGGGAGGGGTTGGGGAGGGGTCTTCGCCACACCCTCACCCACCGACCAAATGCGTCTTTTGATTGCATTAACACAGAACTGCTATCCTGCCGTCACCAAAAGAGCGCGTATGATATCCGCCCTTGGTATTCGCCGTCTGCGGCCTTGAGCAGGACTGACATAAGCGGGATGACAATGAGGGACCCACCAGAAGCCAGCTTTCCTCGCCGCGAATTCAGGAGAGCGAAGCGGCCCATCTACATCGGTCTGCTGGCTGGAGGCGTTATACTTCTGTATCCGGTTGCCACGGGCGCCACGAAGATACTTGGCCCAGAGTTTGGCGTGGCTCCCCGAATATTGCTCACTATGGCATGTTTGGCCATCTACGCCGTCGGGGCCCGTGCACTTCTGTCACGGTTAGATTTTGATGAGGTCGTCTTGGCGTTTGATCACCAAGGCATCCACGTCACACCCCATGACACGGGACGCATGCCCTGGGCGTCGATCGCCGGCATCAAATACCACGAAGTGGGGCGATTCCGGGAGAACAAGATCATCGCGATCAGCAAACGGGATGCCGAAACAAAGGAGACCAGAATTGATGCTCACCTTCTCCGCGGCAGCAGGCCGCGAGAACTATATGAGACCATGAGGCGTTACCATCGTCACTTTGCACCGGCGACGAATAGCAAGGACGACGCGAATGTCGGCACCTATGCTTCATCGTCGTGGACAGGACTGGACGACGATTGAAGCCATGCAGCGGCGGCCGCCGATTGGCGTAGCCAATCTCACGTGCAACAAAAAAGGCGACCCGAAGGTCGCCTTTTCGTCAATCCTTGCGGATGAAGCTTATTCCGCTGCCGGCTCGGCTGCGGCTGCTGCTTCAGCAGCAGCTGCCTTTTCAGCGGCTTCCTGTGCTGCCTTCTCGGCTGCCAGAGCCTGAGCTGCTGCAACCTTTTCAGCTTCCAGACGTGCCTTTTCCTGGGCGAGAGCGGCGCGCTCGGCGTCGTTGAGCTTGCGGGCGCGAACGCCGGTGTCTTCAACGATACGGGCCGACTTGCCGCGACGATCGCGCAGGTAGTAGAGCTTGGCGCGACGGACCTTACCGCGGCGAACGACTTCTACGCTTTCGATGGCCGGCGAGTAGACCGGGAATACGCGCTCGACGCCTTCGCCGTAGGAGATCTTACGGACCGTGAAGTTTTCCTGCAGACCGCCGCCGGAGCGAGCGATGCAAACGCCTTCGTAGGCCTGTACGCGGGTACGCGTGCCTTCCGTGACCTTCACGTTGACGCGGACGGTATCACCAGGAGAAAATTCCGGGAGCGTGCGCTTGGCTTCGATCTTGGCGACCTGTTCGGCCTCAAGCTGCTGAATGATGTTCATGTGTCAACCTCATTGTTGGTTCGACAACCAGAGCGCCCTGCGATCGATCCTTGGTCTAGCCTCGGACATATGCCTCTTCAGGCAGGGGCGAATGCGTCTGTCTTTCTTTGCTTGGTTGATGGGAGATTCCCATTCCGGGGGTGCGCATACTCTATCACGCGGGCTTTGTCACCCCTTGTGCGTGAGATTCGTCAGGAATAGCGGTGCGGCGAGTTACGCGGACGCTGCGCTGCGGCTGCTGTCGGCGAGTGTGATACCCCCCTCTGCCCTGCCGGGCATCTCCCCCACAAGTGGGGAGATTGGCTGGGCTCACGCGCTCGCTCCACGCTCATTGTTTGGCTGGAAGCAAGCCACGAGTCGATCTCCCCCCTTGTGGGGGAGATGTCCGGCAGGACAGAGGGGGGTATCCTAGGCACAACGTCAAACCAAACCTCACCCCACACTTGTGCATTATTGATTAAATATTTGTCAAATGCCCAAATCGGGAGCAAGTTCGATTGTGGCCATTTTGTGGCCCGCGAATCCTAGGAGGGGATTACATGACATCTGGCAATCCGTCGCCCTCGTTGTACAACGAGGATCTGGCGCCCGCTCGGGAGAGGAAGTGGGGCGCTTTCAGCATCTTCAACGTCTGGACCTCGGACGTTCACAGCCTGTGGGGTTATTATCTCGCCGCCAGTCTTTTTCTTCTGTGCGGCAGCTTCATCAATTTCGTCATCGCCATCGGCCTCGGCTCGCTGGTCATCTTCGTGCTGATGAGCCTTGTCGGCAATGCCGGCGTGAAGACGGGCGTGCCGTTCCCGGTTCTGGCCCGCGCCTCCTTCGGCACCTTCGGCGCCAATGCGCCGGCGCTGGTGCGCGCGGTCGTCGCCTGCTTCTGGTATGGCGCGCAGACGGCCGCCGCCTCCGGCGCCATTGTGGCGCTGCTGATCCGCCACGAGAGCATTCTCGCCTTCCACCAGAACAGCCATTTCCTCGGCCACTCGACGCTGGAGGTGATCTGCTACGTCATCGTCTGGGCACTGCAGCTCCTGATCATCCAGCGCGGCATGGAAACGGTGCGCAAGTTCCAGGATTGGGCCGGACCGGCCGTCTGGATCATGATGCTCGTCTTGGCCGTCTATCTCGTCGTCAAGGCCGGCACCTTCTCCTTCGGAGCCGAGATCCCGCGCGACGTGCTGATCGAAAAGACCAAGGATGCCGGCGTTCCCTATGAACCGGGCACCCTGCCTGCGCTCGCCGCCGTCGCCGCCACCTGGATCACGTATTTCGCCGCTCTCTACCTGAACTTCTGCGACTTCTCGCGCTACGCCAAGGATGTGAAGACGCTGCGAAAGGGCAATCTCTGGGGCCTGCCGATCAACCTGCTCGCCTTCTGCCTGGTGGCGGGTGTCACGACCACGGCCGCCTTCACCGTCTATGGCGAGGTGCTGCTGCATCCCGAAGCCATCTCGGCCAAGTTCGACAGCTGGTTCCTGGCGCTTCTGGCAGCGCTTACCTTCGCGGTGGCGACGCTCGGCATCAACGTCGTCGCCAACTTCGTCTCGCCGGCCTTCGACTTCTCCAACGTCTTCCCGCGCCACATCAGCTTCAAGCGCGGCGGCGTTATCGCGGCATTGATCGCGCTGGTGCTCTACCCCTTCGCCCCCTGGGAGACGGGTGCCGCCCACTTCGTCAACTTCATCGGCTCGACCATGGGACCGATCTTCGGGGTGATGATGGTGGACTACTATCTGATCCGGAAGGGCGAACTCGACGTCGCGGCCCTCTACCGCGAAGACGGCGAATTCCGCTTCCAGAGCGGCTGGCACGTCAACGCCTTCATCGCGTTTGCGATCGGCGCGCTCTTCTCGTCGATCCTGCCGACCTTCACCTCGGTCCTGCCGGAATGGTGGGGCACATACGGCTGGTTCTTCGGCGTCGGCATCGGCGGCGGGGTCTATTATCTCCTGCGCATGACCACCCGCGGCTCCGCCGTCGGTGCTGCCTCGCGGTAAATGCAGTGCCCGGCTTCGGCCGGGCATATTTCTTTGCATCGGATGCCGCCGGCCGAGTCTTCGATAGAGATGTTTAGCTCTGCGTTTCAACAGGTTACAGATCGAAGCCGCTCACTCAACCGTCATCCTCGGCCTTGTGCCGAGGATCTGCTGTCGTCTCCACTTGCTCGACGCGGATGGACACTTGGTAGCCCGCTCAAAAGGCCGGTGAGACGCTACGACGGCCGTTGCCTCGCCGAAAATGTCAGCACCGTCGCACTCCGGGCAGCGTGCTTAGATTCTCGGGACAAGCCCGAGGATGACGTCGAGAGGGTGTTTAACTCAGCGTTTCAATGGGTTACCACTGACGCTCAACTATCCCGCCGTCGCCGCAAGCCCTACTCGCCCAGCAAATCCGGACGCCGCTCACGCGTCAGCGTCAGCGCCTGCTCGCGGCGCCATTTCTCGATCGCGCCGTGATTGCCCGATGTCAGCACCGCGGGGATCTCGCGCCCCTCCCATTCCTGCGGACGCGTATAGTGCGGATGCTCCAGCATACCGCCCTCGAAGCTCTCGTGCAGGCCGGAGAGGTCGTTGCCCATGACGCCGGGGAGGATGCGGACGATCGCGTCGAGCACGGTGAGTGCCGCGGGTTCGCCGCCTGAGAGCACGTAGTCGCCGATCGATACTTCTTCCAGTTCTCGCGCGTCGATCACCCGCTGGTCCACGCCCTCGAAACGGCCGCAGACGATGATGACGCCGTCGCCGGCTGCCAGCTCGCGCACGCGCTTCTGCGTCAAAGGCTTGCCACGCGGGCTCATCAGGAGGCGCGGGCGGGTGTCGTTTTCGGAGACCGTATCGATGGCGCGGGCGAGCACGTCGGGCTTCAGCACCATGCCGGCGCCGCCGCCGGCCGGCGTGTCGTCGACGGTGCGGTGCTTGTCGGTGGCGAAGTCGCGGATCTGCACGGGCTCAAGGGCCCACTGGCCGCGCTCCATCGCCTTGCCGGCAAGGGAATAGCCGAGATGGCCGGGAAACATCTCCGGGTAGAGTGTCAGGACAGTCGCCCGGAAGGCCATCTTATCGCTCACTTCTTTTTCTTCGGCTCATCAGGCGTAAACGACGGACCGTCATCGTCGCTATCGACGAGGCCGGAAGCGAGCGGATCGATGGTGATCTTGCCTGCTTCGAGGTCGATCTCCAGCACCGAGGCTTCGGAGAATGGGATCAGCACCGGACGCTTGCCGGGACCCTTGAGCTCCAGCAGGTCGCCGGCGCCGAAATCGAAGATGCCGGTGACGGTGCCGTAGCTGACGCCCTGGTCGTCGACAGCCTCGAGCCCCTCGAGATCGGCATAGAAGAACTCGTCTTCCTCAAGCTCGTCGTCAGGCAGGTTGTCGCGGTCGATATAGAGCTCGAGACCGTTCAGCGCCTCGGCGGCGTTGCGGTCGTTGATCCCCCGGAAGCGCACGACGACGACATTCTTCATCTCGCGGATTTCAAGCACCTCGAAGCTGCGGCCATCCATGCTGTGCAGGTGGCCGTAATCACCGAGCGCGGTCGGATCGGCGCTGTAGGACTTGGCGCGCACTTCGCCGCGCAGCCCCTGCGCGCCACCGATCGTTGCCATCAGCACCGGATTTTCTAGCTTTGTCATGGCGTCCCTAATGTCGAAGCCGGAGGTTTGGTTCGTCATAGCCGAAGTGAACGGGAATGGAAACGAAAACGGGCGGCATGTCGCCATGCCGCCCGTTCGATCAAGGCCGAAGCCCGGAATTATTCCGCGGAAGCAGCAGCTTCTGCGGCGTCGGCGATCTTCTGAGCCTTTTCAGCTGCACGCTCCTGAGCGCGCTTGCCGGGCTTTGCCTTTTCCGGGTTGTTCTTGGCTTCGCGCTTTGCAAGGCCGGCTTCGTTCAGGAAGCGCAGAACGCGGTCGGTCGGCTGTGCGCCCTGATCGAGCCAATGCTTGATGCGGTCGGCGTCGAGCTTGACGCGGGCATCGTTGTCCTTGGCGAGCATCGGGTTCCAGGAACCGAGGTTCTCGAGGAAGCGGCCATCGCGCGGCGAACGGGCGTCGGCGAGAACGATGTGGTAGTACGGGCGCTTCTTGGAACCACCGCGTGCGAGACGAATTTTCAGTGCCATTTTCTTTACTCCTTGGACTTTTCTGGACCGCCTGATCCGGCGATACGGTTCATTTTGCTGCGGCGCCGTTTTCGGCGTGGTCGGCAGCGATCTGCTCATGATGCCGGATGACTTCCTTGATGATGAAGTTCAGGAACTTCTCGGCGAAATCCGGATCCAGATTGGCATCCTTCGCCAGGTGGCGGAGGCGTTCGATCTGGTATTCTTCGCGCGCCGGGTCGGCCGGCGGCAACTTGTGCTTGGCCTTGAGAACGCCGACCTCTTTGGTGCAGCGGAAGCGTTCGGCCAGGATGTGGACCAGCGCCGCATCGATGTTGTCGATCGACTGGCGATAGTTCGAAAGCTGGGCTTTGATTTCAGGATCAATCATCGTTCACGCGACCCTTCACTTCTTCTTGGGCAGGCCGGGAAGCCCCGGGAAACCACCACCAAGGCCTGGCAGCTTTGCGCCGCCGAGACCCGGCAAACCACCGGACATGCCGCCAAGACCAGGTAGGCCACCGCCCGGCTTTCCGAGACCAGCAGCTTCAGCCTGCTTTTGGAGCGCTTCGAGCTGTTTGGGGTCGATATTCGAAAGATCGGGCATGCCGCCGCCGAGGCCACCAAGGCCCATCTTGCCGGCAAGGCCGCCCATCATCTGCTTCATCAGGCCGCCCTTGCCCTTGCCGCCCATCATCTTCATCATGTCCGCCATCTGGCGATGCATCTTCAGAAGCTTGTTGATGTCGGCGGCATCGGTGCCGGAGCCGGCGGCGATACGCTTCTTGCGGGAGTGCTTGAGAATATCGGGGTTGGCGCGCTCGGCCTTGGTCATCGAGGAGATGATAGCGAGCTGGCGGCCGAACAGACTGTCGTTCAGACCAGCGGAAGCCATCTTGTCCTTCATGCCGGCCATGCCGGGCATCATGCTCATGATGCCGCCCATGCCGCCCATTTTCTGCATCTGGCGCAGCTGGTCGGCGAGGTCGTTCAGGTCAAACTTGCCCTTGGCCATCTTGGCGGCCATGGCTGCCGCCTTTTCGGCGTCGATGTTTTCGGCGGCGCGCTCGACCAGCGAAACGATGTCGCCCATGCCGAGGATGCGGTCAGCGATACGGCGGGGATGGAACTCCTCGAGCTCGCCCATGCGCTCGCCGACACCGATGAGCTTGATCGGCTTGCCGGTTACGGCTCGCATCGAGAGCGCCGCACCGCCACGGCCGTCGCCGTCCATGCGGGTCAGCACGAGGCCGGTGATGCCGACGCGTTCATCGAAGTTGCGGGCCAGATTGACGGCGTCCTGACCAGTCAGCGAGTCCGCGACCAGCAGGATTTCGTGCGGGTTCGACTTCTTCTTGATGTCGGCCATTTCGACCATCAAGGGTTCGTCGATATGCGTGCGGCCGGCGGTGTCGAGGATGACGACGTCATGGCCGCCGAGCTTGGCGGCCTGCACGGCGCGCGCGGCGATATCGGTCGGCGACTGGCCTGCAATCACGGGCAGCGTGTCGACATTGGTCTGCACACCGAGCTGGCGCAGCTGCTCCTGGGCGGCCGGACGTCGCGTATCGAGCGACGCCATCAGCACCTTCTTCTTTTCACGATCGGTGAGACGCTTTGCGATCTTCGCCGTCGTGGTCGTCTTACCTGAGCCCTGCAGACCGACCATCATGATAACGACGGGGGCTACCGCATGCAGATCGACACCGACACCTTCGCCGCCGAGCATCTCGATCAGCTCGTCATGGACGATCTTGACGACCATCTGGCCTGGCTTGATCGACTTCAGGATCTCGGCGCCGACAGCCTTTTCACGCACACGATCGGTGAAGGAGCGCACGACTTCCAGCGAAACGTCGGCTTCCAGAAGCGCACGGCGAACCTCGCGCAGCGCTGCGGAAACATCACTTTCCGAAAGCGCGCCACGGCCTGTCAGTCCATTCAGGATGGAACCAAGACGGTCCTGGAGGTTCTCAAACATCGGCTCTTCCTTGATACGTTTCGGGGAGTTTTGGGATGTCCCGAACGTCGTGCTTTTCCTTGACGAAAACAAGACGCAAAGCCAAAAAGCACCCGAGGGCGCGACGCGCTGTCGGGTGTTGACCTCCGGAATCCAGTGTCCCGGTCGGCGGCTCGGAGTCTTTTACTCGTCGCGGATTTGGGGCGATAAACAGGAAAGCTGCGGGAAAGTCAAGGCGAATGCGTCCGGCGGCGTTGTGGCGGGCTTTTTCCAAACCCGAACGGCAGGCGTGGTGCGGGATAAGACGCCATGCGACCGGTCGCGACGACGGAAGTATATATCTATATATACTAACATATTCACCTTGGAATTCACCGATGTCTGGTAGAATATTTCTATCGCAGACCCGAATTCGCTCTAAAAGCCAGTTGCAAAATATTCCGCTTCTGATTCTACTTTCTACTTAAGTAAATTCTGTAAAATGATTCGTGAATATCCTTGATGTCGAATGAATCGACGGAGATATCAAATGATAAACCCAGATATAGAAAGCTGGGCGCTGGCACGCGCCCATAATATAGTTCTGAAGGAAGGCCTGAATCTGGCGAAGGCGGCGCAGGACCTGGATCGCAAGCGGTCTCGCTTGTTGGTCTATGAGCTCAGAAAGGTCATTACTGCCGCTATTGTTGAAGCGCATGCGGCGTCCCTCAGTTCCGACGGCCCGGCGGCGCGCTAGATCCAGATTCTGTCTGGTTTCCATAGGTTGGCTTTGCCGTATCCGCCCTGATTTCGCGGGCTTCGCCTTTGCGCGTAGGAAGAAGGACGAAGCTCGCCTGGCGCTCACCCACTGGTAATCCCTGAGCATTTCCGCCATATACAGCCGAAACGCAGCGGAAACAGTCAGATGAGCAACACGGTCGAATTCGCGAAGATGAACGGGCTTGGCAACAAGATCCTGGTCGTCGACATGCGCGGGCGGAGCGACAGGGTGACGTCACAGGCTGCCATCGCGCTCAATGCCGATACCGAGACGCAGTTCGACCAGATCATGGCGATTCATGATCCGAAGGCGGATGGCACCGATGCCTATATCGACATCCTCAATTCCGACGGATCCAAGGCGCAGGCCTGTGGCAACGGAACTCGCTGTGTCGTGCAGGCGCTCGCCACCGAGACCGGCAAGAAGGCTTTCACCTTCCAGACGGTTGCCGGCATCCTGAATGCCGTCGAACATGAGGACGGCACGATATCCGTTGACATGGGGCGGCCGGTCTTCGACTGGAACCGGATCCCACTTGCGGAAGAATTCCACGATACGAGCCGTATCGAACTGCAGATCGGGCCGATCGATAATCCTGTCCTGCATTCGCCCTCGGCCATGTCGATGGGCAATCCGCATGCGATCTTCTGGGTCGATCGCGATCCCATGAGCTTCGATCTCGAACGGTTCGGTCCGCTGCTTGAAAACCACCCGATCTTTCCGGAAAAGGCCAATATCACGCTGGCGCAAGTCATCTCGGACTCGGCGCTGCGGACACGTACCTGGGAGCGGGGTGCGGGGCTGACGCTTGCTTGCGGTTCGGCCGCCTGTGCATCTGCCGTCAGTGCGGCGCGCACCGGCCGCACCGGTCGCAAGGTGACGATCGACGTCGCGTCCAGCCCGATCCGCCAGCCACTGACGATTGATTGGCGCGAAGACGACCATGTCGTCATGACCGGTCCTGCCGAATGGGAATGGTCCGGCACGGTCGACCCGACGACCGGCTCATGGTCACGCGATGCTGTACCCGGAGCGGAAGTGCGGTGAGCGGCGTCGAGGTCATTACCTTCGGCTGTCGTCTCAATACCTATGAATCCGAAGTCATGAGATCGCAGGCCGAAGCGGCCGGGCTCAACAATGCCATCCTGGTCAATACCTGCGCTGTCACCGGCGAGGCCGTGCGTCAGGCCCGTCAGGCGATCCGCCGCGCGCGTCGCGACAATCCGCATGCCCGCATCATCGTTACCGGTTGTGCTGCGCAGACCGAAAAGCAGACTTTTGCCGAAATGGCCGAGGTCGATGCCGTGCTTGGCAACGAGGAGAAGCTGAAGGCAGCCTCCTATCGTGCGCTTCCGGATTTCGGTGTTTCAGCCGAAGAGAAGCTGCGCGTCAACGACATCATGAGCGTGCGCCATACGGCGCCACAGATGGTGAGACATATAGACGGTCATGTCCGGGCCTTCATCCAGGTGCAGAATGGATGCGATCACCGCTGCACTTTCTGCATCATCCCCTATGGTCGCGGCAATTCGCGTTCCGTGCCAATGGGTGCAGTGGTCGATCAGGCGCGCAACCTCGTCGACAGCGGTTATCGCGAAATCGTGCTGACCGGGGTCGATGCAACGAGTTATGGCGCCGATCTTCCGGGTGAGCCAACGCTTGGGCTGCTCGCAAAGACGCTCCTGAAGCAGGTGCCCGATATTCGTCGACTGCGACTGTCTTCCATCGACAGTATCGAGGTCGATCGGCATCTCATGGATCTGATCGCAGACGAGCCGCGCTTCATGCCGCATCTGCATCTTTCCCTGCAGCATGGCGACGACATGATCCTCAAGCGCATGAAACGCCGACATCTCCGGGCCGACGCTCTGCGTTTCATCGAAGACGTGCGCCGGCTGCGGCCGGAGATCAGCTTTGGCGCGGACATGATCGCCGGCTTCCCGACAGAGACCGAAGATATGTTCGAGAATTCTGTGCGGCTGGCCGAAGAAGCCGAGATCGCGCATCTGCATGTCTTTCCCTATAGCCCGAGAGCCGGCACACCTGCCGCGCGCATGCCGCAGCTCTATCGCGCTCTCATCAAGGACCGCGCCGCCCGGCTGCGCGCCACTGGACAGATGCTGCACCAGCGCCATCTGGACAAGATGGTTGGAACGCGGCAGTGGCTGCTGGTGGAAAACAACGGTCTTGCGCATACGGAAAACTTCACGCTCGTCACGGTTCCCGGTCTTCGCCCGCGCGATATCGTCGAAGTGAAGATCACCGGCCACAATGGCAAGTATCTTGATATGCAATTGACGGCTGCTGCGGCAGCCTGACTTCACGGACAACTCATGGCGCTCAGTTTCATCAAAAAGGTCTTCACCTTCGGCAAGCCGACGGACGAGCCCGTGCCGGAGGCCGGGAAAAGGGAGTTGGAGCCGCGCTCGCGTGACGAAGATCTGCCGCTTGCTGCCGATCCAGTTCTTGCCGAAGAAATGGAAACCGCCGGTGGTCCGGCCGCAGATGTCGGGCAGGATGGCGCGATGGACCCGGAGCCCGTTGAGGCCGAGCCGGAATTACTGCCGCCCGTCGATGATCTGGGTGACATGGGCGTCGTGCCTTTGTCTCTGCTGGAGGCGGAAGCGGAAGCAAATGCCGATGACGATGCATCGGCGCCCTCCTCTGTCGTCTTGGATCATCTCCCCCACACGGAGGGAGATCGTTTTGAGGATGCCGCTGCCCCTGTAGAGGAAGGCCGGGTCGAGCCCACGGAGGTGTTCCCGGAAGAGATTCCTGTTCGAGACGCGCAGGAGGCTCCGCTTGAGGTAGAGCCAAGTTCCCGATCCTTGCCAGAGGGGGAAGGTATCGTGTCCGACGAACAAGTCGCGGACCCTGTTCTTCCCAAAGGCTTCGCCACCGGATCCCTCGCCGAACCCGAGCCTCTGGTCACTCCGCAGCCGAGGCTTTCCTGGTTTCAGCGCCTGCGCAATGGTCTGGCGCGGACCTCCTCGCAGCTTACCGGTCAGATTGCAGCACTCTTCACCAAGCGTAAGTTGGATGACGACACGCTGCAGGATCTCGAAGACCTGCTGATCCAGGCCGACCTCGGCGTCGAGACTGCAATGCGCGTCACCGATACGCTCGCTTCCGAACGTTATGGCAAGGACGTCACCGGCGAGGATGTGAGCCGCATCATGGCAACCGAAATCGCCAAGGTGCTGAAGCCCGTCGCCAAGCCCCTGCAGCTCGATCTGTCGCACAAGCCGCATGTCATCCTTGTTGTCGGCGTCAACGGCACCGGCAAGACGACAACGATCGGCAAGCTTGCGGCGAAGCTCTCCGGTGCTGGCCTCAAGGTGATGCTGGCCGCCGGCGATACATTTCGCGCCGCTGCCATCGAGCAGCTGAAAATCTGGGCCGATCGCACCAAATCCGAATTCATCGGTACCAAGCTCGGCGCGGATGCGGCGGGCCTTGCCTATGATGCGTTCGAGCAGGCAAAGGCAAGGAAATGCGATGTTCTGATCATTGATACGGCTGGCCGCCTGCAGAACAAGGCGGAGCTGATGGCAGAACTGGAGAAGATCGTGCGCGTGCTCGGCAAGCTTGACCCCGATGCGCCACACACTGTTCTCCAGACACTGGATGCGACGACGGGCCAGAATGCGCTCAACCAGGTCGAGATCTTCCGCAATGTCGCCGGTGTCAGCGGGCTGATCATGACCAAGCTTGACGGCACGGCGCGCGGCGGCATTCTGGTGGCGATCTCCGCCAAGCACAAGCTGCCGGTCTATTTCATCGGTGTCGGGGAAGGGGTCGACGATCTCGAACCGTTCGAGGCCGAGGATTTTGCCCAGGCTATTGCCGGCATCGGCCAGTGATGCCACAGATTAGCCGTTGATGGCTTGCATGCATTGCAAAAAGCAGGTTTGAAAGAGCATGACGACTGAAAGCGATATTACTCCGAGCGCCGCAGACCGGCATCATCCGCTTCTGAAACTGGCGCTGGAACTCGGGCCGCTTATGGTCTTTTTCTTTGCCAATCTGCGTGGGGAATGGCTCGTCGCCCGTTTTCCGGCGTTGGCTGAGCTCGGCGGTCCGCTGTTCGTGGCGACCGGGCTTTTCATGGGCGCAACCATTCTCTCGCTGGTGGTTTCCAAGGTCGTGCTCGGCCATCTGCCGATCATGCCCTTCGTTTCCGGGATCGTCGTGCTGATCTTCGGTTCGTTGTCGATCTGGCTGCAGAATGAAACCTTCATCAAGATGAAGCCGACGATCGTCAATGCGCTTTTCGGCTTTACCCTGCTTGGCGGCCTCGCCTTCGGCAAGTCGCTGCTCGGTTATGTCTTCAACGCGGCCTTCCAGCTCGATGCGGAAGGTTGGCGCAAGCTGACGATCCGCTGGGGCATCTTCTTCCTGTTCCTTGCGGTGCTGAACGAGGTCGTCTGGCGTAATTTCTCTGACAATTTCTGGATCGCCTTCAAGGTCTGGGGCACGATGCCGATCACCATCATCTTCACCATGGCGCAGATGCCGCTGGTGCTGAAGCACAGCATTTCCACCGAGGCTGAAAGCGAGAAGTGACTGTCATCGACGGCGCCGACCGGTCACGGCATCAGATATTCTGGTTTTCCGCCTGTTTCGCGGTTCTGATCCTCCAGATCATTGCCGAATATATGATGGGCCGGGTTCCGATCTGCACTTGCGGCTACATCAAGCTGTGGGAAGGGACGGTCAATTCCAGCGGCAATTCACAGCATCTGTCCGACTGGTACACGCCGTCGCATATCATCCATGGCTTCCTGTTTTACGGGCTGGCGCATCTCGTGCTTCGCGGCAAGCCGCTTGCGGCGCGCCTGTTTCTGGCCGTTGTCATCGAATCCGGCTGGGAGCTTCTGGAGAATTCACCTCTGATCATCGATCGCTACCGAACCGCGACGATCTCGCTCGATTACTACGGCGACAGCATCATCAATTCGGCGATGGATACGATCTTCATGGCCGTCGGCTTCTTTTTCGCTTCAAGAGCGCCGGTGGCGTTGACGGTGGCAATCGCGATCTTCTTCGAGATTTTCACCGGCTACGTGATCCGCGACAATCTCACGCTGAACGTGATTATGCTGATCTGGCCCGTCGAGGCGATCAAGATATGGCAGGGCGGCGTCTAGGAAACAGGCTTGCCCAGCGCCTTTTCGATTGCTGGAAAGAGGCCTTCCCTGAGGCTGATATCGTCGAAGGGGCCGACACGCTTATAAATGATCGTGCCGTCAGGTGCGACGAGATAACTCTCTGGAATACCGTAGACACCCCAGTCGATCGCCGCCTTGCCGTTCGGATCGATGCCGATGGCGTGGTAGGGATTGCCGAGCTCGCCGAGGAAACGCAAGGCGTTCTCGTTCTTATCCTTGTAGTTGATCGCGACGATGTTCAGCCGCCCGTCCTCGGCAAGCTGCTTGAGAAGGGGATGCTCGTCACGGCAAGGGATGCACCAGGATGCAAAGACGTTGACGAGTGTGAGCTTGCCCTTGATTGCTTCATCCGTCAGTGCCGGCAGGTTGGAGCCCTCGAGCGGCGGCAGGTTCAGTGACGGCGCCTTGGTACCGATCAATGCGGAGGGGATTTCGGCAATGTTCTTGCCATGGAAATCCTGGTCGTAGAGCATTTTAGCAGCCGTTGCGGCGATGCCGCCGAAGACGACGAGCGGGATCAGTGCAAAAGCATAGCGGCTGAACCCGCCGCTCCTCGGCCTACTTTCTTGCGGAGTTTCGGTCATTCGGCATCCTTCGGTCGGGTGGAACGACGGCGGATGCCGGCGGCTTCGAGTGCTGCCAGTTCCTTCTGACGCGCGCGCCCGTCAGCCCAGGTCCAGAGCGTCACAGCAAGTGTCACCAGGGCGGCGAAACCATAGGAGCCGTAGACGTAGAAAGCGTAGGAACCCACCGCTATTCCTCCCGGTTTGCCATACGCGCGGCCATGCGACGCTGGGAGGCGATACGGCGTCGCCAGATCTCGTTTCTCATTGCCATCAGATGCAGCGTGAAGAAGAGCAGGGTGAAAGCGATCGCCATGACCAGCAGCGGGCGCAGGAATTCCGGATCGATTGCCGGTCCGTCGAGGCGCAGAACGCTTGCCGATTGATGCAGCGTATTCCACCAGTCTACCGAGAACTTGATGATTGGAATGTTGACGAAGCCGACGAGGATGAGGACGGCAGTGACGCGAGCAGCCTTGGAAGGCTCGTCCATGGCGCGGTTGAGCGCGATCAGGCCGAGATACATCAAGAAGAGAATAAAGACGGACGTGAGCCGCGCATCCCAAACCCACCACGTACCCCACATGGGTTTGCCCCAGAGGGAGCCGGTAACCAGCGCAAGCAGCGTGAAGGCGGCGCCGAGTGGAGCGGCAGCCTTGGCCGCAACATCGGCCAGCGGATGGCGCCAGACCAGCGTGCCGATCGCCGAAATGCTCATGATCGTATAGCACATCATGGAAAGCCAGGCGGAGGGAACGTGCACATACATGATGCGTACCGTTTCGCCCTGCTGGTAGTCGCCCTCGGTCGAGAAACTCAGATAGAGGCCAATGATGAAACAGAGGGCCGTAATGCCGGCCAGCCATGGAATGACGCGCGATGCCAGCGCCAGAAACCGCGTCGGGTTGGCGAGATCGCTGAATTTGCTGATGGCAAGGCTCGTTTCGCTCATATCCGCTTCCTTACCTTGATCCGCTGGGAGCCGCAATCGAAGCGCGGATCAATCCGCCGTGTTTCTAAGTGCCAGTGCGGCGGCAGCCGGTCCTATCACCGCAAAGAAGAGTGTCAGGGCAATGAGTATCAGAAACGGTGGCAGAAAAGGTGACGGTCCAACCACTGCCGCGTAGGTGGCGCTGACACCGAAGATCAGTACCGGGATCGTCAGCGGCAGGATGAGTACCGAGACCAGCAGTCCGCCTCGGGGCAGCGCGACGGCAACGGCTGCACCGACGGCACCGATAAAGGTGATTGCCGGCGTGCCGACGAGGAGGGTGAGCATGGTGGCGCCGATCGCCGTCTCATTCATATTCATGAAGAGCCCGAGCAGCGGCGAGGCAATGACCAGCGGCAGGCTGGTTGCCGTCCAGTGAGCGGCGCATTTGACGAGCACCGTCAGAACCAGGGGTGTGTCCTGCATCAGCATCAGGTCGAGTGAGCCGTCGTCTCGCTCTGCCTGGAATAGGCGATCGAGCCCGAGAAGGGCGGCGAGCAGTGCGCCAATCCAGACGATGGCAGGCCCGATGCGCGAGAGAAGCGCCAGATCAGGGCCGACACCGAAGGGAATGACAGCAACGACAGTAAGGAAAAAAAGAATGCCGATGAGCGCGCCGCCGCCGGCGCGGACGGAAAGCTGGAGGTCGCGGAGAAAGAGGGCGATCATCCCCACACTCCCTGCTCGACGCCGGCAAAGCCGGTCATTCTCATTTCCCTGGCCCTTTCCAGTCCAAGAGGCTGATGCGTCGCGGCGACGACAATCCCGCCTTCCGTCAAATGCGCTTCGATCAATTGCGCAAACAGCCTGTCCGCATTCGCATCCAGCGCTGCGGTCGGCTCGTCCAGGATCCAGACCGGACGATGGGAAACCAGAAGCTTGGCGAAGGCGAAGCGACGCTGCTGGCCGGCCGAAAGGTAGCCGAAGGGCAAGTGCGTGATGCCGGACAGGCCGACGGCTTCCGCGGCCTCTTCGGTGCCCAGGCCAGTTCTCATGCCAGAACTCAGGAAGGATCGCCAGAAATCCAGATTTTCTGCAACCGTAAGTTCCGTCTTCATTGCATTCCGATGGCCAAGGTAGTGGCTCGCTTCAGCTGCCGGACGACTTTCGCCGGCTGGCGAATCACTGACTGTAACGGAGCCTTTTTCAGGCCTCAAAAGACCGGCCACCACGCGCAATAAAGTGGACTTTCCCGATCCGTTTTTGCCTGTCAGGATCAGTGCCTCGCCGGGCTGCAAGTGAAAGGAAACGTTAACGAAAATCAGATCTTCCCCGCGCCGGGCCGCCAGATTTTCAGCGATGAGATGCATGCATCGGCTCTTTCTTCGTTGGCGCTCTCAGGCGGGCTCAAAAAATGTCCAATTTTGACCTTGTCGCTATGGCAAGTCTTTACGAAATTATCTATAAGACCTGCAACCACGCCAGCGGTCGGCGTGAATATCATCCTTGCGCCGAACTTGAGGTTTCTCCTCACGTGCGGACAGCGGAAATGGCCGTACCCGCATCCTGATGTGCATTAAGTGCATAGGCGTTCGCACGACTGTGTTGGCTATCAGAAACGGGGTCTCTCGTGTCTAAATCTCTTGACAGTTTCAATTGTCGGTCCACGCTTTCCGTTGGTGGAAAGGACTACGTCTACTACAGCCTGCCGAAGGC
>Ga0102590_1000104_pt1 | contig 237694 bp, 199 predicted proteins | sample AraplaMF_Col_mMF_FD_76859 | JGI IMG/M metagenome (GOLD analysis project Ga0102590, IMG submission 76859) | Arabidopsis root microbial communities from the University of North Carolina, USA - plate scrape MF_Col_mMF | ecosystem: Host-associated > Plants > Roots > Endosphere | place: USA... | reverse complement strand
CGCTGTTGCTGGGCGAAGGCGGCGGTCGACGCTATCGATATCGACAACAAAGTGAGGGCCAGGAGAGATTTACGCATCGTATTCCTTCATTCGGCAGCAAGAAATCCTGTTCCCGATTAGCATTTCGGCGTGGCCGGAACGGATTTGTCTGGATGGGTAGGCGCCGCGTAACGCAGCAGCGTGCAAAGGACAAGCATGGCAAATGCGGCCAAATTTACGGCGATCTCAGCACGTTAAATAACCAACTGATACTTAAAGTGTATTTTTGCCACAGCTGGCCGCAATTGCATGTTGCGGACAATGCGGCACAAAGCTAGATGCTGCGCTGAAGGAGCCGACGGGGGCGATTGATTCCATCTGGCCTTCCGTGCCTTTTTTCCCGCCCTGACCGGCGGAAACGGCACACTGCCATTTGAACCTAAGATACTGCGGGGACACTAAATCTTCGATGCGGCGAGACGTATCTTTGCAGAAACGTCTATTTTGATGGGAAAGATCACGATGAAACTCTTTGGTTCCAGCTTGCTCGGGCAGGCCCTGGCAACGGCCGGCGTTGGCGCCGCGCTGATGTTGTCGGTCACCGCAAGCCATGCCCAGGCGGGTGGACCGTTTGCCGGCTTCGACGGAAACTGGACCGGCACGGGCACGGTCGCGCTCTCCAACGGCACCACCGAGAACATCCGTTGCAAGGCCGACTACAAGGTCAACGCCAACGGGCTCGGCCTGAAGCAGAACCTGCACTGCGCCAGCGACAGCTACAAGTTCGACCTGTCGAGCGACGTCACCAGCCAGGGCGAGCGTATCTCCGGCAACTGGAGCGAAAAGAGCCGGAACATCTTCGGCAATCTGCAGGGCACCGCTGGCGGCGGCCAGATCGAGGTGTTCGTCGAGGCGTCCGGATTTGCGGCCAACCTCAACCTGCGCACCAACGGCAACAAGCAGACCGTGCAGATCGACTCCAAGGGCGAGATCCGCGGCGTCAAGATCACGATGACCAAGACCTGAAGCAGCTTCAAGGCAGCGCCATCAGCGCTGCCTTTTCATTTTGAGATCGGCTCGTTTTGAGATCAGCCGAATTTCCAGCGCCAACACGGATCATCGCGGTCACAGCGTTCCGTCACCTCAACGCGCATGAAGCGATCATGCGCCAGCGCCGCGCCGACCCATAATTCGTTCCAGGCATCGAACACGGCTGACGACAGCGCCTCGCGCTCCGCCATCAGGCGCCACGAGGTCTGGCGCACGGTCGCGCTTGGGCCTTCCACCTGCAGGTCCGCATCGTCATCCTGCCCGCGGGCAAGACGGGCGAACGCTTTGGCGAAGCCCACTGCTCCCGCTTCCACGCCGCCCAACAGCCGAGCCACTTCGTCGAAGGTGTGCATGCCGACGAGCCGGGCGGCGGCGCCGGCGAGATGGCCGCCCTCCTCCGGGCCGAGCACGTTGATCGTCTCGGGCACGATCGAGGTGATGTATTCCATCGCGTAGTTGCGCAGTACCTTCTGCAGCCGCTCCTCCGGCCAGGTGTTCGCCGCCAGGCGCGGCGCGAGTTCGGCGCGGAATGGCGGGCAGCGCTCGCCCGGCGAGAACTGCAGCCGCTCCTCGGGCGCGAGATCGCGATCCCATTCCTTGTAGTAGCCTTCCAGCCCCGGCTGGCCGTCGACGGTCTGGCCGGTGCAGACGAAGCCGAGCCTCGGATTGCCGAGCACGACGCCATTGTTGGCGTGCCATCCGCGCAGCATCGCCCGCGATACGTCGGACGGAATGCCGCAGATCGCGGTGCCCGACCAGATCCAGCGCGGCGGCGGATAGCGCACCCAGGCCTTGGTGTCGCTCTCGTAGACATACTCGACCTTCACGCCGCCGACCTGGTTCGACAGGTAGTGATATTGCGCGCAGGCCACCGCATGCGGAAGCTGGTCGAGGCCGAGCTTCTTCAATCCGGGGAGGAAGCGCGCCAGTTGCTGGCGCCGGAAGGTGCGAAACACCACCTCGGCGGCGCGCAGGCTCCCGGCCCGCGAGGCCAGCATCAGGATCAGCCCGGTGAGATAGGAATGATAGATGTGCTCGACCGCGCGGTAGGCGGCGGCATCCGCCGCAGGGCGGACAGCTGATCCTGCAGACGTCATTCCTCGGCCCCTTTTCGGCACCGTTGGCCGGCCGCCCTTGTTTTTCTGGAGTCTTGTCGGTTCTGATTTAATCAGAACCGACAAGGCTCTCGCTTATTGTTTTGACGCGTTTTCTTCACGCGAAGCGGAATTCCACTTCGCTCGAAAACGCTATAGTCGCGCCCGCTATCCGGCGGGCTTGTTCTCCACCGGCTTGGTGTGGTCGATGCCGCGGATCTTTTCCGACAGATTGATCAGGAACATCGAGGTCGGCCGCAGGATGAAGAGGTCCGCGACCAGCGCCGCGATCATCGAGAACGCGCTGAGCCAGCCGAACAGCCGCAGCGACGGCAGGTCGGAGAACACCGTGACGACGAGGCCGCAGGCCAGCACCACCGTGGTCAGGATCAGCGCCGGACCGACCAGCACGGTGGCGCGCTCGACCGCGAGCTCCGAGGTGACACCGGGCTTGCTCTCCAGCCGCAGGCGGTTGAGGAAGTGGATGGTGGCGGAAAGGCCGAGGCCGAACGACACCGTGAGCGCGACGACGCTGGCAAACTGCAGCCCCTCGCCCATTATCCAGAGCACCGTGCCCGATGCGACGACCGGGAAAATGCCGGGCAGGATGCAGGAGAACATCACCACCACCGAGCGGAATGCCAGGCCAATGAAGATCGCAACCAGCAGGAATTCGATCGTCAGGCCGTGGTTAAGTTTCGAGATCATGTTGGCGCTGTTGCGCGCGGCAATCGCCGACAGGCCGGTCACCGCGATCTCATAGCCGGGATGCTCCGCCCGTACCTTGTCGAGCGCCTTGTCGAGCTTATCGATCACAGGGAGGATTTCGCTGGAATCAAGGTCGGGAACGCGCCCCGAAACCACCACCGCATCCTGATCGGCCGAGATGAAACGGCGGACCAGATGCTCGGGGATGACGCTGACATATTCCTTCAGGGTCGCGACGTCGTTGCTGCCGGCCTTCTCGGCAAGCCAGCGGCGCAGGGTTTCCAGCGACCAGACGTTGCCGACGCCGGCCGATTTCTCGACCATCGAGTGAACCTCGGCGATCGTCTTCAACGTATCCGGCGCATAGAGCGAGGCGCCCTTGGGGAATTCGATCAGCACGTCGATCGGATTGGCGCCGGTGAGCTTGGCGTCGAGCCGGCCCGATGCCGCCACCGCCTGCCGCTTGTCCGGCACCTGGTCGGCGAGCCGGTAGCGCGGCTCCAGCGTGGCGTAGATGTAGCCGAGGCCGGCGACGAGCAGCAATGCGAGCAGGCTGAACAGCCCGGGACGGCTGACCATGCGCACCGCGATCCAGTAGCAGAAATTGCGCAGCGCCTGCACGCCGGCATCCGCGCTCTGGAACTTGACCGCAAAGATCTTCTCGTTGCGGACGAACAGCACGCCGAACACCGGCACCAGCGACAACACGGCGACCAGCGCGATGATGGTGGCGGCAAGGCCGGCCTCGCCGAACTTGCGGATCAGTTCGGAATCGGAGAATTGCAGGGCGATGAACGAGATGCCGGCGGTGCCGTGGGTGAGGACGCAGGCCGGCCCCACCACCAGCACGGCGTTGGTGAAGGCGGTGATCTTGTCCTGCCCCGCGATCAGGCGGTCGCGCGCCGCAAAGGTCAGCTGCATCGAGTCCGAGAAGCTGATCACCATGATGAGCGGCGTCATCACGTTGAGGAACATGTTGAGGTTGAAGTTGGCCCAGCCGAGGCCGCCGAGCGCCAGCAGGATCGCGATGATCGGCGGGAATGCCGCAACCACCATGAACGATATCTTGCGGAAGAAGATGATCGCGATGATGCAGCCGGCCAGAATGCCGAGAATGTTGTAGGTCAGCCCGTCGCGCTTGACCGCGTTGCGGATCTCGAGCTGCATGACGGGGACGCCGGAAAGCTGGGCATTGAGCCCGCTGCCGGAGAGATCGTCCGCCATGATCTTCCTGATCTCGCCGATCACCTTGCCGAGCTCGTTGGAGGAAACGATCTTCGGCTCCAGCGACAGCACGATCAGTGCCAGCGTGCCGTCCTCCGACAGCAGCTTGCCGCGAATGATCTCGTTGGATTTGACGGTTTCGGCGAACTTGTCGTAGGCGGCGCCTTGCGGCAGCTCGGGCGGGAACAGTGCGGCCGGCAGCTTGCCGGGCTCCGGCGCCTGCCGCGCCGAGAACAGCGAGACCAGGCCGCGGACGCCCTCGATCAGCTGCAGGTCGGTGACCATGTCACGGATCTTTTCGAGGTTCTCGCGGGCCAGCAGCGTCTTGCCCTCGACCACGACCAGCACGTCGAATTCGGTCGCCGGGAAGCGCTTGGTCACGGCCTCGTATTGCTTGTAGTCCTTGGAATCGGAGCGGAACAGCTGGCTCAGGGAGTCGTCGATCTTGATCCGATTGATGCCGAACAGCGCCCCCACGATCAGCACGGCCAGAACGATCAGGGACAGGATCGGCGCCTTGACCGCGATCAGACCCATGCGCTCGAGCCCGAAGGCGATGCTCTTGCCCGGCGGCGGCGGCTCCTCGATGGCTTCGACGTGGACGTGACTTTCGGAGTTCTTGTCGAGCATACCCTGTCCAGTTCTCACGTCGGCCTGTTTGTGCAGCTTGGTTTTATGCAGTTTGGTGGCGCGAATGCGGCTTTGGCGGCCCAATTCGAAATGGGCGCTAGCCCTTGAAATCACGCAGTAAATTCAACGGCCGCCGTTTTACAGGGCCGGACCCCATCCGGCAAGCATGCGCGGTCCGGCAAACCGGCCCGAACATGACGAAAATCGCCGTTAAGTCTCTGATTTGCCACACCCGTAAACCCACCGGTTCGCAGCGCTCCCACGACGACGCCAATGCCGGTAGTAACGGAACGGCGCAGCACCCTCAGGTCAATTTTTCGGGAAGCAGCTCGCCTTGAAAAGCCGCGTCCCGAAACGATACGGCGCTCAGTCTTTTTTCTTCTCCGCGTCGGTCCTCGCGCGCAGCGCCGCCCGGAACGCGGCGTCGAACAGGCCGCGATACTGGAGCGCGTTGACGTTGGAGATATGGGCGGTGTCGCGGAAATTGGCCTGCCCGCCCCGGACCAAATAGCAATAGCCCTGCTCGCAGACGACCGACTGCGGGTCGACCATGATGAGATGCGGATTATCCCGATACCGATTGAGCCCCTGCGCGATTTCGTCGCGGAAGGCGCTTCTCGTAATTGCAGGACCCGCCTCGACCTTCCATTCGCCGATCGCCTTGCCGGCGCGGATCTGGTTCTCGATCCAGCGCTGCGGCAGGTCGAAGCCGATCTCCAGCAGCGGCATGATCAGAACGACGGTCTTGCCTGTCGCCAGCAGGCGTTCCGCGAGGGCGGAAATCTCCGCCGCACTGCTGCCGTTGCTGCTGAGCACGACGATGCTCGGCCCGGCCTGCGCCATCACGAACGCGAGCGTCGCGCGGTTGAATTGCCGGCACGGCGGCTGATCGCCCGCGTTGGCCGCGTCGTCGTCGACGAAGGCCCTGCACGCGCTTTGGGTCGCGATCAATCCGTGGATGCCGCTGTCCTGCGCCGCCGCCGAAATCGGCTCGAGATACTGGTTGGCATAGGAATCGCCCCACAGGATCGCGGTCGGCCTCCCCGCTTCTGGCACGCTGCCGAAGCTGCAATAGGTCTCAGCCGCCTTCTTGGTGGCGTTGGCATTTCTGAAGCATTCGTCCCGCGGCGTGCTGGTTGTTCGCGCCAGTTCGGCGGACAAAAGATATTCCGGCAGCCTGCCCGGAAAACCCTTGTTGAGAAAAGTCAGCGAGACGAAGCCTGCCAGCAGCGCGAACGAGACGACGGACGCCCCCAGCAGCCTGCGCGGCGTCCACACATCCTTACGAATTCTGAAGGGCTGTTCGACATAGCGGTAGGAAATCGCGCCGAGCGCCAGCGAGACCAGCACCATCAGCGTCTTCTGCGTGGGGCCCACGCCATAGCCACGCACGGATAGCCAGTACAGGGCAAACACCCAGACCGGCCAATGCCAAAGATAGATCGAGTAGGACCAGTCGCCGAGGCGCTGGATCGCAGATGCTCCCAGCAAACCGGCTTCGTGGCTGCCCTGTCGCGCCGCGATGATGATCGCCGAGCCCAGGATCGGCAGGATCGTGAGCAGGCCGGGCCATCGCGCTTCGGGCAAAGGATAGACGACGCAGCCGGCGACCAGCACCCAGCCCGCGAGCGCAACGATCGGCCGTTGCAGCCAGGAAGGACCGGCTAATCCCTCGGACCGGCGCCGGATCTCCGCTGCCGCGATCAATCCGCCGGCCAGCGGCTCCCAGGCTCTCGCCTGCAGGGCGAAGTAGGATGATCCGGTCGCATCCTGTTCGCTTGCCCACAGACACCACGCCAATGACAGGACCGCGAAGACCTGCAGCGCAACGACCACCGCGCGGATCCCCGACATGGCGCGGGCAGCAAGCCGCCAGACCAGGCCGACGATCAGCGGCATGAAGAAATAGAACTGCCACTCCAGCGACAGCGACCAGGTGTGCAGCAACGGCTTGGTCTGTGCCGCCATGGCGAAATAGCCGCTGTCGCTCTTGAAGGCGAAGTTCGACAACAGGGTCAGCGCCGACAGCGCCTGGAGCAGGTGCCTCAGATACTCGGCCGGCAAGGTCACGAACCAGCCGACGATGACGGTCGCGATGGTGAGCACCGCAAGCGCAGGATAGATCCGGCGCATCCGCATCATCCAGAACGTCCACGGCGAAAACCGGCCGAGCTTCAGCTCGTTCAGCACCTTCGCCGTCATGAGATAGCCGGTGATGACCAGGAAGACATCGACGCCGACAAAGCCGCCGGCGAAACCCGGTATCCGGAAGTGAAAGCCGAGCACGGCGACCACCGACAGCGCACGGAGTGCGTTGATATCGAGCCGGAATGCGTTAGCGATCGCAGGCTTGCTTGCGGCCGTCGGTAGCGCCCCCGTCTTCTCCATGGCCTGTCCTGCCCGCTCCTCGCCCGCTTATATCAGGCGCGAATTGGCTCACAACGGCACCAAAGCCACAGGCCGAAACGTTTTGGCACTCAATCCTGGGGTTTGGCGGCGATCAGCGCGGTTCCGCTCTCGTCCTTCAGCGCCACGCCGGTGACCCCGCGCGCGATACCCTCGCGCGCCAGCCACGCGATCTTGAACGCGGCCTCGTCATAGCTCAGCCCGGCGCCGTGGATGTTGGAGACGCAGTTGCGCTTCTCATCGGTAAGGCCGATGCGCGGCGCAAAGGTCAGGTAGGCACCGAGGCTGTCGGGCGCCGACAGGCCGGGCCGCTCGCCGATCAGCATCACCACCATCCGCGCGCCGAGCACGGCGCCGATCTCGTCGCCCAGCGCCACGCGCGCGCCCGAGGCGAGCACGACAGGGCCGAGCTGGATTCCGGCCTCCTTAAGGCGCGGCGCGAGATGGCGGACCAGTTCGACGGCGTGACCATTGACGGCCGCCGGCGACAGCCCGTCGCCGATCACGATCGCAATCTTGCCTGCGGCGCCAGACTCCTCCAGCGCGCGCCGCGAATCCGCATCCAGCATGCGTCCGAGATCGGGACGGCGCAGATAGTCGCGCCGGCTGCGCGCCTGGCTGGAAACCGTCCTCACCCCAAGGCCGAGACCCGCCAACTCCGTGACGAGACGCTGCGCGTCGAAGGCGGCGTGAACGGCGTCGCGCGCCCGGGCGTGGTCGAGGGTGAAGGCGAGCAGCGCCTCGGTCGGCATGCTCGCGCCGGACCGGCCGAGCCCGACGCGCGCCGGCGTCAGCTCCCGCAGGGCTTCGAGCGGGCGTGACGGCGGCGCCGGCGTTTTCATGGCTCGCTACTCGGCAGGGACCGAGGCCTCGCGCAGGCGGATCGAATAGTTCGACGCGTTCTGCTGGCCGCCGGATGCGGCCCGCGCGAACTTGATCAGGTGATGGGCGATCATGGTCGAGCCGATCAGCCCCTCGATATCACCGCGCCTGAGCCGCCCGAGCGCAAACTTCCAGAACACGCGCCTGTAGTCGCCGAGCACGCCGACCTGCCAGAAGATATTGCGCAGCATGATCAGCGCGCGGCGAATGTTCGGCCACGTCTTCATTTCAGGCGAAACCGGCACCTTGATGCGATTGGCATGGGTGTACTCACACTGATACTGGTAGCGCGCGAACAGCTTCTCGGGCTGGTAGGCGATCTCCATGCATCGCTTCCAGGAGCTGACGACATCGTCGTAGGGCAGCAGGAATTCGACGTTGGAATCGCGGCCGTCGTCGTCGACCAGGCGTCCCTCGCGCTCCAGCCGGTCCCACAGCGGCGTCTTCGGCAGCGCCTGCAGCAGGTTGATCGTGAGCAGCGGAATCCGCGATTCATCGACGAAGTTGAGCAGCGCATCCGCGGTGCCCGGCTTGTCGGTGTCGAGCCCCATGATGATGCCGGAAACGACCTCCATGCCGTAGGAGTTGATGGTCTGGATGCCCTCGAGGATCGGGACCATCATGTTGTGGTCCTTGTGCATCGCCTTCAGCGCGTCCGGATCCGGGGTCTCGATGCCGCAGAACACGGTGACGAACTGCGCTTCGCGCATCTTCTCGAGGATCTCGGGCCGCTTGGCGATGTTCAACGTCGCCTCGCAGGCCAGCCGCACCACATAGCCGGTCCGCTTCTGCCATTCGATCAGATGCGGCAGCAGGTCCAGCGCGGCCTTGCGGTTGCCGATGAAGTTGTCGTCGACGAAATAGATCGTGTCGGTCATGCCGCATTCGCGCAAGCGATCCAGTTCGGCAACGATCTGCTCGGGCGTCTTCAGGCGCGGGTTGCGGCCATAGAGGCCGGGAATGTCGCAGAACTCGCACTGATAGGGACACCCGCTGGAAAACTGGATGCTGCCGAGCAGATATTTTTTCACTTCCGCCAGCTCGTAGGCCGGGATCGGAAACTCGGTCATCGACAGCCGATCATTGGTTTTCAGCACCACCTGCTGCGCCGGGCGCGAGGGATCGTCCGCCAGACGCGCGATCAGTTCATTGGTGGCGTCGCCGAGTTCGCCGACATGCAGATAGTCGAACGAGGGATAATAATCCGGGCAAGCGCTCACGGATGGTCCGCCGATCGCGACCGCGAGATCGAAAGCGTGCGCGCGGCGGCAGATATCATTCATCTGCTGGCGCTGGATGTGCATGCCGCTGACGAACACCGCCTCCGCCCATTCGAAATCCTCCCTGGTGGCAGGGCGAATATTCTCGTCGACGAAACGGACCGGCCAGTCCGCCGGAAGATAGGCCGCGATCAAAAGAAGGCCCTGCGGCGGCATGAACGCCTGGACGCCGTCGGTCAGGGGATAAGCGTGCTCGAACGTACCGAAAGAAGAGGTATAGCGCGGGAAGACGCACAGAATACGCCGTACCGTTCCGATGCCTTCAGCTCTCATCAAATTTCCTCAAGGCTGCCATAGATTTAAGCACGACATTGAAAACTGGGCCAGCAATTCTTCAACATTGTGACAGTGGCTCCTAACTCGTTGCGGGTTCAATTGGTTTCAAGAAAATATGAACACGGCGGGTGACAGGCCCTGCCGGCGCTCAGGCGATCAGCCGTGAGGCAAATTCGGGCAGCAGCCCCGCGTCGCCTGCAAGCCGGAAATCGGCATCCGCAAGGCCGGATCGAACCAGCCAGTCATCGAACTCCGGCGCCCGCTTCAATCCGAAGAGGTCGCGGATATAAAGCGCATCATGAAATGAGGTCGACTGGTAGTTCAGCATGACGTCGTCGGCGCCGGGCACGCCCATGATGAAGGTGACGCCGGCGGCGGCGAGCAGCGTCAGGAGATTGTCCATGTCATCCTGGTCGGCCTCGGCATGGTTGGTGTAGCAGACGTCGACGCCGAGCGGCAGGCCGAGCAGCTTGCCGCAGAAATGATCCTCAAGGCCCGCGCGGATGATTTCCTTGCCGTCATAGAGATATTCCGGACCGATGAAGCCGACCACGCTATTGACGAGCAACGGATCGAAGGCACGCGCCACCGCGTAGGCCCGCGCCTCGCAGGTCTGCTGGTCGACATTGTGATGCGCGTTGGCCGACAGTGCCGAGCCCTGCCCGGTCTCGAAATACATCACATTGTTGCCCACCGTGCCTCGGCGCAGCGACAGCCCCGCCTCGCGCGCCTCACGCAGCAGTTCGAGATCGACGCCGAAGCTGCGGTTGGCGGCCTCGGTTCCCGCGATCGACTGGAACACCAGATCGACCGGGGCGCCCTGCCCGATCAAACCGAGTGTCGTGGTGACATGGGTCAGCACGCAGCCCTGGGTCGGGATCTTCAGCCGCGAAATGACACCGTCGAGCAGCCGCAGCAGCTCACCGATCACCGCCGGATCATCGCTCGCCGGATTGATGCCGATGCAGGCATCGCCGGAGCCGAGGAGAATGCCGTCGAGGATCGAGGCGGTGATGCCCTTGGCATCGTCGAAGGGATGGTTGGGCTGCAACCGCACGCTCATCCGCCCCTTCAGGCCAATGGTGTTGCGGAACGCGGAGGTCACCGCGCATTTGCTGGCGACCAGGATCAGGTCCTGGTTACGCATCAGCTTGGAGACGCCGGCTGCCATTTCCGGCGTGATCCCGCGCGAGACCTTCGCCAGCGTGTCGCGGGTTGCGGCATCGGACAGCAGCCAGTCCCGGAAGCCGCCGACGGTCAGCGCGGAAATCGGCGCAAAGGCCGGCGCCGCGTGGCTATCGATGATCAGCCGTGTGACCTCGTCGTCCTCGTAAGGGATCACGGCCTCGTTGAGGAATTGCTTGAGCGGCACATTGGCGAGCGCCATCCGCGCCGCGATCATCTCTTCCGCGCTTTCGGCCGCGACGCCGGCAAGACGGTCGCCGGACCGCGGCGGCGTCGCCTTGGCGAGCAGCTCGCGCAAATCGCCGAACAAATAGGAGGTCGCTCCGATGACCTGGCGATAGACCATGCTGAGTTTCCCAAAACCCGTATTAGCCCGATGGCAAGGCTACCCTATCACCACGCGCGCGACGATGCGGAAGAAGAGTTGGCCGGTTTTTTCGAGCACGACGCCCGCCGCCCGGCGCCTCCGGCTAGTTCAGCGTGTGATAATAGCGGGTAAAGAAGCTGACCTCATAGATCAGCGCGGCGCACACGAACAGCATATGGAATTTCACGTTCCGCGTGATCGAGGCGACGCCGCAGATCAGGATGAAGACGCCGACCGATACAAGATATTCCAGTCCAAGCGACTGCAGATGCGCGTCGCCCTTGATCCAGGTGTCGATCACATCGAGCGCTTCGGTAAGGGCTGCAAAGCCGAAGAACCAGCGACGGCGGGACAGAAAGTAGTCCTGATAGCCCTTATATTCGTCGAGATCCTGCGGGAACAGCAGCGCGCCCAGGAAGAAATACATCGACGCATAGGCGCACACGAAGAAATAGAGGCTGAACGTCCAGTGCGGGATGATGCTCAGGCGGAATTCCCACCACCAGAACGTCACCACGTTCAACAGCGCCCAGGCCACCCAGCCGAGGTGAACAGACCAGATCTGGTAGCGTTTGGGGTGCTGGACGATCGCCGCGATGCCGCTGACCAGGCGCGTCACGCTAAGTCCCAGGATGATTCCGATCAGCACACGCACATGGAGATAAAGATCGGCATTCCCGGGCAGGACGGCACTTTGAGTCATCAGTTCCAGCTCTCACGGATCGTCGAAAGCAGCGCTGTGCATTGTCTAGCGCGATTCGCTGCAGGGATGTCTTTTGATGCGGAAATGCGCCCGGCTAGGCCCCCTGTTCGATTGCGGGGAGCGAACCACAACCATTTTCGGTTGTGACGATCCGCGATCGTCGCTGGCCGTCACGCCGCCGCGAAAATAGGCGGCTCCAATTGCGATGGCATGCCAGAATCCCGTCATGCGCGCGCAGGCTTCCGATTTTTCCCGGCGAGGCAATTCGCGGACACAGATCAAGATATTGAAATAACTATACATTCACGATCGGTTGCAGGTTTTTTAATTTCGCGCGTTAAGACAATGTCCATCAAACTTCAGCACACTTTGCCGGTATTGGCGGCACGCACTGGACCTGCTCCGGCGTACTGCTACCGCTGAATTGCAGTCCCCCCTGTCGCGTTGGTGACCCCATGGCATCCCGGTTTTCGCTCGCAGCCAAATTGTATTCGATCTTCGCGCTGTTTGCGGCGCTCGTCGCCGCCATCACCGCCTTGTCCGATTACAACACCCGTCAGAACGCCGAACTCACCGAAGCGGTCTCGATTGCCAGCCGCGCCGCGCTCAATGTCGAGCGCATCAATTCGCTGGTCTATGCGGTCGTGATGGAATCGCGCGGCATCTACATGTCGTCGGAGCCCGCCGTGGTGAAGAAGTACGGCGACGGGCTGCTCAAGTTCAACGCCCGCATCCTCGAGGTCGTCAAGAACTGGGAGGCGCTGGTACAGGCCGACGACGCCCAGCAATTCGCCACCTTCAAGAAGCGCATCGAGCAGTTCGTCGACTTCCGCAAGGAGCTGGTTCGCCGCGGCGTCGAAATCAACGGCGCTGCGGGCCGCGAATGGGGCGACAACGACGCCAACCGCGAAGTGCGCACCGCGCTGAACAAGGACCTCGAGGCGCTGTCGAAGGTCTATGCCGAGCGCAGCAAGAAGCTGGCGCAGCAGACCGACACCAACCACACGATGGCTTTCGTGCTGACCTGCCTCGGCGTCATGGCGCTGGCGGTGGTCGTGATCGGCATCCTGATCATCGCGCGCTCGATCGCGCGTCCGCTTTCGGCCATCACCTCGACCATCAAGCAGGTCGCCGATGGCGCCGAAGGCGTCGAGGTTCCGCACACCGGCCGCACCGACGAGATCGGCGCGCTCGCGCGCGCCATCCAGATCTTCCAGGAAGCGATGGACCGCAACCGCAATCTCAATTCGCAGGTGCTGGAGGATTCCAAGGCACGCGACGAGCGCTCCCGCCACATCGAGGCCTCCGTCGACGCCTTCCGCGAAGCGATCGGCGGCGTGGTACGTGCCGTCACCGACAATGCCACCGTGATGCGCGACACCGCCCAGACCATCGCCAGCGTCTCCTCCGACGCCAGCGGCCGCGCGGTGGCCGCCTCCGGGGCGACCGAGCAGGCGTCCAGCAACGTCTCCGCCGTCGCCAGTGCCGCCGAGGAGCTGTCCGCTTCCGTCGAGGAAATCGGCCGCCAGGTCCGCCAGTCGGCCGGCGCCGTCGAGCAGGCCGGCCAGCGCACCGAGAAATCGGTGGCGGAAATCGAGGGGCTTGCGGCCGCGACCCAGCGCATCGACGGCGTGCTCAACCTGATCCAGGCGATCGCCGAGCAGACCAATCTTCTGGCGCTCAACGCGACGATCGAGGCCGCACGCGCCGGCGATGCCGGCCGCGGCTTCGCCGTGGTCGCCCATGAGGTCAAGGCGCTCGCCGAGCAGACCGCGAAAGCGACCGCCGAAATCGGCCAGAATGTCGGGCTGATCCAGACCTCGACCAAGACCTCGGTCGAGGCGGTCCGCGAGATCGGCAACGCCGTGCGCGAGATCAACGAGGTGACCTCGATCATCGCCAGCGCGATCGAGCAGCAGGATTCGGCGACCCGCGAGATTTCATCGAACGCGCAACTGGCGGCGCAAGGCAACGGAACGCTGGTGGTCAACATCAACTCGCTCAGCGAGTCGATCGGCACGACCAACACCGCGGCCGCCTCCGTCCTTACCGCCTCGAGCGAACTGACGGCGACCGCCGATACGCTGTCCCGCGAGGTCGAGAAATTCTTCCGCAACCTGCGCGCGGATTCCTCCGAGCAGATGCGCAAGACCGGGACGTGAAGCGCGGTGACTTAACCTCTCCCGCTTGCGGGGGAGGTCGGCGCGAAGCGCCGGGTGGGGCTCTCTCCACTCGAGCAGTGTCGCGTGCGGAGACACCCCCACCCCCGACCCTCCCCCGCAAGCGGGAGAGGGAGCGCACCTTATTCGTGGTCGCAATCAAATCTAATTTCGTCATGCATTAATAGTTCGCGTCACTCCACCACCACTACGTCCACGGCAACGCCGAGCTTCTGCTTGCGCGATCCGACGATGATGCCGTCGACCGGCGAGACGTCGGAGAAGTCGCGTCCGACCGCCAGAATGATGTGATCGTTCCCGACGATGAGATCGTTGGTCGGATCGAAACCGATCCAGCCGATCCCGGCGCCGCACCACACCGACACCCAGGCGTGCGTGGCGTCGGCGCCCTGCAGGCGCGGCTGGCCTGCCGGCGGAATGGTGCGCAGGTATCCGCTGACATAGGCCGCCGGCAGGCCGAGCCCACGCAGGCCCGCAATCATCACATGGGCAAAGTCCTGGCACACGCCGTGACGCTTCTCGAACACTTCGCGAAGCGGCGTCGAAATCACCGTGGCCTTGGGGTCATATTTGAAGTCGCTGCGAATCCGGCGCATCAGATCGGCGGCGCCGGCGACGATGCCGGTGCCCGGGGCAAAGCTCGCCGCGGCATAGGCGGTGACTGACGCCTGTACCGGCACCAGCGAACTCGCAAAGACGTAGCCGACCGGCGACGCGGGGCCGAGGCTGTTGGATTCGAAAGCGGCGTCGCGGATGTCTTCCCACGAGGGGCTCGGCGCGGCGCGGTCCAGCGCCTTGCGCGCGACCGAAACGCGCGAGCGGGAATCGATGCGCAGATTGCGATGCGCCGCCTCGATCAGCACGCTCTCGGTATGGGTTCCGAAAAAGTCCCGCCGTATCGTGCGCTCGGCCGGCCGCGGCCGGATCTCGACGGTATGGGAAATCAGTTGCTGCCCGGCGCCGCTCCACGGCTCGAGCCGCAGCGAACAGCGCGCAAAACTCACCGGGCTGTCGTAGGCATAAGTCGTGACATGCCGGATGTCGTAGATCACGCAAGGCCCGTCAGCTTTTCGGGCCGGCTGGCATGCGGCCCGTGCGGGAAGTAATGCTGGCCGACGGCATCGGCGAGATTGAGCAGCGCCTGTTCGAGCGAGAACAGGCTGGTGACGTCAAGCGTCGCGGCCTCCGCCGTAGTCAGGGTCGCCTGCAATGCTACCGCCAGCCGCTGCGGCCGCTCGATCAGGCCGTGCTCCTTCAGGCTCGGCAGCGCGGCGATGTGGTCGTTGAGCACTGCGACCTGAAACGCGACCGAACGCGGATTATAGGGGTCGAGCACCGCAAGATCGCGCACCGGCGCCAGCGCCGGGCCGACCAGATAGCGCGAACGATAGGTGATCTGGCAATCCACCAGCGTCAGCAGCATGTCGAGGTCTTCCTCGCCGGCCTCGTCATAGCCGAACTGCCGGGCGAACCGCGCGGTGTTGATGGCGCGCTCGGCGCGGCGGCCCATGTCGAGGAAGCGCCAGCCGGCGGCGCGGTTCATGTTCTCCTGCGCAAGGCCGGCAAGGCTCGCCAGCTCCTGCAGCGTCAGTTCGGCGGCGCTGACGATGCTGTCGTCATCATCGACCCGCAGCGCCAGGCGCTCCACCATCTCGGTGATGATCTGCCAGGCGTCGGGCGAAAGCCGCTCGCGCAGCGAGCTCGCGGTGCGCTGCACCGACCTTACCAGCGAGAGGGCCGAGCCGAACTTCTGCTCGCTCTGCAATGCCTCGGCGATCACCCTTGCCGGATTGGTCCGCGTCGTCTGCGACGTGGCGCCCCAGCTCACCAGAATCCGCTGGATACGCTCGACCGAGGGCAGCGCCGGGGAAGCGCCGTCGGCCGAATTGCGCGTCGAGGTGCCGAGCGCGCGGATCAGCCGCAGCGTCGCCTCGGCGCGCTCGAGATAGCGGCCGAGCCAGAACAGATTGTCCGCGGCGCGGCTCGGCACCACGCCGGCGATGCGCCTGATCCGCACGGCGTCGGCCGCCGGCAACAGCGTCGAGGATGCCACCGCCTTGTCTGATACCACCCAGACGTCCGCCGACCGCGCGCCGTCGCCCATCGACACGGCGCGGGCATCGGCCTGCTCGGCGATCCGGCAGAAGCCGCCGGGCATGATGGTCCAGCCGTTCGGCGTCGCGGCGGCAAATACCCGGAGCACGAACGGGCGCGGCGTGATCCGCCCCTCTTCCCACACCGGCGTCGTCGACAGCCGCACCAGTTCCTGGCCGACATAGTCGATGCCGCGGTCGGTGATCGCCTGCCGCAGCCGATCGCGCTCGGCGGGCGGCAATTCGCCGGCGAGCACGGGGCCATGATTGGAAAAGCCGGGGACGGCGCGGCCATAGGCGCCCTCGATCGCGAAGTCCTCGATCCGCGACAGCACCTCGTCGCGCGCCGATTTCTGCCCGCACCACCAGGTCGCGATGTGCGGCATGATCAAGGTCTCGCCGAGCAGGCGCCGGCACAGGCTCGGCAGGAAACCGAGCAGCGCCCTCGCCTCCAATACGCCCGAGCCCGGCATGTTGGCGACGACGACGCCGTTCTTGCGCAGCACGTCGATCAGGCCGGGCACGCCGAGATGCGAGGAAGCATCGAGCTCGAGCGGATCGAGAAAATTTGAATCGACCCGGCGCAGCAGCACGTCGAGCCGCTTCAGGCCCGCGACGGTGCGGATATGGATACGGTCGCCGCTGACGGCGAGATCGTCGCCCTCGACCAGAAGAAAGCCGAGATAGCGCGCCAGTGTCGCGTGCTCGAAATAGGTTTCGCTGAAGACGCCGGGCGTCAACAGTCCGATCCGCGGCTCGTCGCGGTCGGCGCTGGCGCGCAGCGCGTCGCGGAACGCCTCGAAGAACGGCGCGACGCGCTCGACATTCATCGACTTGTAGAGACTGGAAAAGGCGCGCGACAACACCAGGCGGTTTTCCAATGCGTAGCCGGCGCCCGACGGCGCCTGCGTGCGGTCGTTGAGCACCCACCAGCGCCCGTCGGGGCCGCGGCCGACATCGGCGGCATAGAAATGCAGATAGCGGTTGCCCGGCGGTTTGACGCCGCAAACCGCGCGCAGATATTCGCTGCTGCCGGCAATCGCGGCCGCAGGCACCGCGCCGTCGGCCACCAGCCGCCCCTCGCCATAGAAATCGCGCAATACCATTTCGAGCAACTGCGCGCGCTGCGCGATACCCGTGGTCAATTGCCGCCAGTCGGCCTGGTCGATGATCAGCGGCAGATGGCTGAGCGGCCACAGGCGGTCGGCGGTCTCGCCGGGCGCGCGATAGGTGACGCCGGCCTCGCGCAGATGGCGATCGGCGGAAGCGAAGCGGCGTTCGATATCGGGCGAGGAAAGCGCGGCAAAGGCATCGAAGAAACGGGTCCAGGCCGGCCGCGGCGCCCCATCGGGGCCGATATATTCGTCGGGGATGCCCGGCAGCCGCGCATAATCGCGGCTCCATTGCGCCATCCGGCGCTGGCCCGGCCGGGCCCTGCTCTCCTGATTGCTACCTTGGCCTGACATTCCGATTCCCCGAGACCGTCGCCTCCGATTAGATCAGGAGCGGCGTCCTCAAGTCGAGCGTCAAAGGGAAATCAATGGTGCGTTCCTCGGGCGGCGGGTCGATTTTGCCCGGGGTGTGGCCGTGGTCCTGAAACCGGGCCAGCCGCCGCGCCTCCGCCTCATAGGAATTGACCGGTTTGGTGTCATAGCTGCGGCCGCCGGGATGGGCGACGTGGTAGACGCAGCCACCGAGCGAGCGGCCGTTCCAGGTGTCGATCAGGTCAAACGTCAGGGGCGCGTGGACCGGAATGGTCGGGTGCAGCCCCGAGGCCGGCTGCCAGGCCTTGAAACGGACCGCCGCGACCGCCTCACCGGAGCGGCCGGTCGGCGTCATCGGCATCCGCCTTCCATTGCAGGTCATGACGTGGCGGCCCTCGACGAAGCCGGTCGCCTTGACCTGCAGCCGCTCGACGGAGGAATCGACATAGCGCACAGTGCCGCCGGCCGAGCCCTCTTCGCCGAGCACGTGCCAGGGCTCCAGCGCTTGCCGCAATTCCAGCGCGACGCCGCCATGATGGACGCGGCCGAACGCCGGAAAGCGGAATTCGAGCTGGGCCTGATACCATTCCGGCGAGAACTCGTAGCCCGACAGCCGGAGCTCATCGAGCACGCCGAGAAAATCCTCCCAGAGGAAATGCGGCAGCATGAAGCGGTCATGCAGCGCGGTGCCCCAGCGCACGAACTTGCCCTGCTGCGGTTCGCGCCACAGCTTTGCGATCAGCGCGCGGATCAGGAGCTGCTGCGCCAGCGACATCCTGGGGTCGGGCGGCATTTCGAGCGCGCGGAATTCGACCAGCCCGAGCCGTCCGGTCGGGCCATCCGGCGAATAGAGCTTGTCGATGCAGATTTCGGCGCGATGGGTGTTGCCGGTGATATCGACCAGGATGTGCCGGAACAGCCGGTCGGCCAGCCATAGCGGCGCCTCGAGGCCGGGCGGCGGCACGTGCGCAAGCGCGATCTCCAGCTCATAGAGCCCGTCATGCCGCGCCTCGTCGATGCGCGGCGCCTGGCTGGTCGGGCCGATGAACATGCCGGAGAAGAAGTAAGACAGCGAGGGATGGCGCTGCCAGTACAGCACGAGACTCTTCAGGAGATCAGGGCGGCGCAGGAACGGCGAATCCTGCGGCGTCGAGCCGCCGACCACGACATGATTGCCGCCGCCGGTGCCGGTGTGGCGGCCGTCGACCAGAAACCGGTTGGCGCCGAGCCGAACTTTCGCGGCGTCCTCATACAGGCCGAAGGTGATATCGACGGCCTCGCGCCAGTTCTGCGCCGGCTGGACGTTAATCTCGATCACGCCGGGATCGGGCGTCACCTTGATGACCTCGATGCGCGGATCGTAAGGCGGCCCATAGCCCTCGACATGAACCGCGATCTGCATCTCCTCGGCGGTCGCCTCCACCGCCGCGACCAGTTCGAGATAATGTTCGACCTTCTCGACCGGCGGCATGAAGACGCACAGCGTGCCATCGCGGATTTCGACCGCGATGGCGGTGCGTACCGGCTTGGGCTTCGGCTTTGCTTTCAGGCCCTGCGCGTCCTTTGGTCCCGTCGTCTTTTCCTCGGCCGCAAGCTCCAGCCGCGCCTCCATCGGATCCTGCTCGACGACATAAGGATATTCTTCCGGCGGAACATGCGGCAGCGATGCCATCGGCAGCCGTAGCCCGAGCGGGGAATCGCCCGGGATCAGGAACAGGTGGCTGCGCCGAAGCTGCCAGTGTTCGCTCGTCCAGGCGGAAGCATCCGTGTCCGCGTGCTGGATCGGCAGCACGAAGCCGCGCGGCTCGTCGAGCCCCTGATCGAACACCCGCGCCATCCGCGCCCGCTCTTCGGCGTTAGCGAGCTTGGAGTCGGTCGGATCGACGTTGACGGGAAGAGCAGCTTCCTTCTGCAGCCAGTGCACGGGGTCTTCATAGGCCGGCATGACATAGCCGGCATCGAGCCCACTCCGCTTCGCCACGGCCTCCGTGAAGGTTTTGGCCTGTTCGATGGTCGCCTTGCGTGGATTGTCAATCGCCGCGATCAGATCGGCGTTCTTCCAGACCGGCACGCCGTCCTTGCGCCAATAGAGGCCGAACGCCCAGCGCGGCAGGCTTTCGCCCGGATACCATTTGCCCTGCCCGTAATGTAACAGCCCGCCCGGCGCGAAGCGCGCCCGCAGCTTGCGGATCAGTTCATCCGCCAGCGCCTGCTTGGTCGGGCCGATGGCGGCGATGTTCCATTCCGGCGATTCCAGATCGTCGACGGACACGAACGTCGGCTCGCCGCCCATGGTCAGGCGCACGTCGTCACGGATGAGATCGGTATCGACCTGCTCGCCGAGCGCATCCAGCCGTGCCCAGGATTCATCCGAGAACGGCCGCGTGATCCGCGGCGCCTCACGGATGCGCTTCACGCTCATCTCGAAGCCGAACTCGACATTGGCGAAGCCGGCGCCGCCCGAGACCGGCGCCGCCGAGCGATAATGCGGGGTGGCGGCGACCGGGATATGCCCCTCACCCGTCAGCATGCCCGAGGTGACGTCGAATCCGATCCAGCCCGCGCCCGGTAGATAGACCTCGGCCCAGGCGTGCAGATCGGTGAAATCATTCTCGACCTCGCGCGGGCCCTCGACCGGATCGATATCGGGACGAAGCTGAATGAGATAGCCGGAGACGAAGCGTGCGGCGAGGCCGAGGTGCCGCAGCGTCTCGATCAGCAGCCACGCCGAATCGCGGCACGAGCCGGAGCCGCGCGACAGCGTCTCCTCCGGCGCCTGAATCCCCGGCTCCATCCGGATGACATATTTGACCTTCTTCGCAAGCTGTGCGTTGAGCTCGACCAGGAAATTGACCGTGCTGTCGGCCTCGCGCGGAATCTCCTTCAGGTATTCGGCGAACAGCGGCCCCTGCGCCGTCGTCACGAGATAGGGCGCGAGTTCGGTCTTGAGATCGGCGGTATACTGAAACGGGAACGAATTGGCGTAAGGCTCGACGAAGAAATCGAATGGATTGACCACGGTCATCTGCGCGGTGAAGTCGACCTCGATCTTGAGCTCGGTCGCCTTCTCCGGAAACACGAATCGCGCCAGCCAGTTGCCTTGCGGGTCCTGCTGCCAGTTCACGAAATGGTTTGAGGGCGTGACCTTGAGCGAATAGCTCAGGATCGGTGTGCGCGTATGCGGCGCCGGGCGCAGGCGAATGGTTTGCGGGCCGAGGTCGATCGGTCGGTCGTATTTGTAGTGCGTGACGTGATGAAGTGCGACGAAGATCGACACGGACCGGAAACTCCAGCGGCTTTTTTAAGCAGAACACCGCTTCCGGGCAGGATCAAGCACTAACAACGGGCATGGGGTGCCTGAAGTAAGGGCGGCGCCGCCTCCCCGTCATTGCGAGGAGCAGAGCGACGAAGCAATCCATCGTCCCGCTTGCGGCACCATGGATTGCTTCGCTTCGCTCGCAATGACGGTTGAGGCGCGGCGCGGCCAGCCTACGCTGCCGAAGTCAGCCGCTGCAGGAACCCGGTGACCTCGCGCCGCAGCGTCCCGACCTCGCCATGAACGCGCTCGGAGGCACCGTTCACCCGTGACGCCACGCGTTCGGTGTCGGCCGCGGCCTCGCTGATGCCGGAGACATTGTTCGAGACCTGGGAGGTGCCGGCGGAGGCTTGCTGAACATTGTGGGCGATCTCGCGGGTTGCCGTGCCCTGCTGCTCGATCGCAGACGCGACTGCCGCCGTAATACCGTTGATCTCGGCGATGGTCTGCGTGATCGCCTCCACGGCCGCGACCGAAGCCGCCGTCGAGTGCTGCATCTCGGCGACCTTGGCGCTGATCTCCTCGGTCGCTTTCGCGGTCTGGCTGGCGAGGCTCTTGACCTCGGATGCCACCACAGCGAAGCCACGCCCCGCGTCTCCGGCCCGCGCCGCCTCGATCGTGGCGTTGAGCGCGAGCAGATTGGTCTGCCCGGCGATCTCGCTGATCAGCCTGACGACGTCGCCGATCCGCTCCGCCGCGCCGGCCAGGCTGCGAATTTCGCTGCCGGCCCGATTGGCCTCGCTGACCGCGCGACCGGTGCTCTCCGAGGACGAGGCGACCTGGCGGCTGATCTCGGCGATCGACGACGCCAACTGTTCCGCGGCGGTGGCGACCGTTGCGACATTGGTCGAGGCGTGGCTGGAGGCGGTAATCACGCCCGCGGCCTCGCGGCCGGTCTTCTCCACGGCCGCCGCCATCCGGCCGGCATCGGTCTCCAGGTCGGTCGCGGCGGCGCCAAGGCCGCCGGCGATTTCGTCGAGATGCGTGCCGAACTGCTTGGCCAGATCGGCGATCTCGACCACCCGCCGGCCCAAACTGTCGGTGCCCGAATTGATCGCGGCCGCCGAACGGCGGAACGAGCCCGGCAGCCCTCGCGCCAAAATCCTGCGGAAATGCTTGCCCTGGCTGGCATACTCCATCGACGCCGTGGCTTCGCGGACAAACGCATCGGTGATGTCGAGCATATCGTTGACCGACCTCTGAAGCGCGCCGAGCCGGCCCGGCTCGCGATCCCCGAGAACGCGCGCCTCAAGATTGCCGCTCGCCGCCTTGCCGCAGACCCCGGCCGCGTCATCGATCACGGACAATGCACGGCGCTGCGCCCAGACGGTGTAGGCGAGCAGCGGCACGATCGCGCCGAGCAGAACGGTCAGTGTGCCGCCCGTCTGGCCGGTAGCCAGGGATAGCGCCAGCGCCGCGATGGCGAAAAGGCACGCGAGGAAGGCCGCAGCTTGCGCCCTAGAGAGAGAGCACGAATTCATCGTAGGCAAGCCCTTGTTGCTTGAGCAGACCGACCATCACGTCGAAACTGGCGCGCATGCCCTCCTTGGCGTTGGCATGCCGCGCCTCTTCCTCGCAGAGCGCCTTGTAGAGCGGCTTGACGCGCTCGATCGGCGTGCGATCGGGTTTGCGGCGATTGGAATGATAGCCGATGATGTTGCCGTGGTCGTCGAAGGTCGGCGTGACATGCGCGAACACCCAATAATGGCTGCCGTCCTTCGCCAGATTGACCACATAGGCGAAGATCTCCCGCTTCGACTCCAGCGTGTCCCACAGCAGCTTGAAGACGCAGCGCGGCATGTCGGGATGCCGGATCAGGCTGTGCGGCGCGCCGATCAGTTCGTTGTAGGAATATTTCGCCATGCGAAGGAAGATGTCGTTGGCGTAGGTGATGCGGCCCTTGAGATCGGTTTTCGACACGATCAACTCCTCTTCGTCGAGGAGACTTTCCACGCCCGTGGGGCGTATGGTGTGCGACATTTTTGCTCGCTCCGTTGCGAGCGGTCTGGTCTTGAAAGAAGACGAGCCCGCATGTCGTTGCTAAGGGAACAGTCTTAACCGGTGGTGAGCAAAGCCATGCGCTGAACTACGATGCGTAGTACTGCGAAGCAGGCCGATAATTGATCGAGATCAATGCGGCCGAGCGCGAATTGATGTGAGCACAATGTGCGCGATTGCATCGTCGCGCCCAGCACCCATGGCGCGAACTCGGCGCTGCGGAAATCAAAGCTCTCGCTTTTGGTCCGGCTGCCGGGACCGGATCTTTGTTGATTGGGCGTGCTGAAGCGCTTGGCCCGAGCCAACGAAATAGCGGATTAAGCTATCGCTAGTCCGCCCTGCCCCCTCCCTCGACGTGAGTCCCACACGCCGCGCAGAATTTGGCCCGTGGCGTTCGCAATAGCTTGCCGCACGAGGAACAAGGTGGCCCAAACCGGCTTAGCCGGTGATGCCAGATGGCATTGACATTCGTTTCCCGAAAGCCCGTCATTTCGTAGTAGCGTCGCAAAGCGCCTTCGCCGTAGACCCACATCATCGCCTCATGGAGGCTCACTCCGTGGGTTTGGCGAAATTTCTGGATTTCTTCAATCCCAGCATGAAGATGGGGCAAGACCTGCTCCCATTCCTGCTCATCAAGCATGGGCACGTCGATTTTGCACCGCCAGCAGTAGGTCGTCTTCGCCACGGATACCGCCTCGCTGGGCTCGCGTTTTCGCGAGAAGCATAACTAACGATGCTATCGCAAAGATGAAGGCCCGTGTTGTCGGCCCCCACTTCGCCAAGCGCCGAAAGCCTACATCGTCGCCCCAAGCACCCAGGGCGCGAACTCGGCGCTGCCGAAATCAAAGCTCTCGCTCTTGGTTGGCTGACCCGACGCCGTCTTCAGCATCAGCTCGAAGATGCGCTGGCCGCATTGCTGCACCGTCTCCTCGCCGTCGAGGATGGTGCCGCAATTGACGTCCATGTCGTCTTCCATCCGCTTGTACATCGGCGTGTTGGTGGCGAGCTTGATCGACGGCGCGGGCTTGCAGCCGAACACGCTGCCGCGTCCCGTCGTGAAGCAGACGAGATTGGCGCCGCCCGCCACCTGCCCGGTCGCCGCGACCGGGTCGTAGCCGGGCGTATCCATGAACACAAAACCCTTCTTGGTGATCGGTTCGGCGTAATTGAGCACGTCGACCAGGTTGGTGCTGCCGGCCTTGGCCATCGCGCCCAGCGACTTCTCCAGAATCGTGGTGAGGCCGCCGGCCTTGTTGCCGGGGCTCGGATTGGCGTTCATCTCGGCGCCTTCGCGCTGCGTGTACTCCTCCCACCAGCGCATCAGGCCTACGAGCTTTTCGCCGACCTCGCGGCTGACGGCGCGGCGCGTCAACAGATGCTCGGCGCCATAGGTTTCCGGGGTCTCGGAAAGAATCACGGTGCCGCCATGACGCACCAAGAGATCGCTGGCCGCGCCGAGCGCCGGATTGGCCGACACGCCGGAATAGCCGTCGGAGCCGCCGCATTGCAGGGCCACCGTCAGTTCACTCGCTGCGACCTTCTCGCGCTTCACTTTATTGGAATCCGTCAGCGCCTCCTTCACGAAGGCGATGCCGGCTTCCACCGTCTTGCGGGTGCCGCCGACTTCCTGGATGTCCATCGCGCGCAGGCGGCCGGCGAGCTTCTGCTCCTCCATCAATCCGCCGATCTGGTTGACCTCGCAGCCGAGGCCCAGCACGACGACATGGGAGAAATTCGCATGCCGCGCGTAACCGCCGAGCGTCCGGCGCAACAGGGCGAGCGGCTCGTTCTGCGTCATGCCGCAGCCGGTCTTGTGGGTCAGCGCCACCACGCCGTCGACGTTCGGATAGTCGGCCAGCGGGTTGTCGCCAGTGAAGGGATTCTTCTTGAACATGTCGGCGACGATGCCGGCGACATGGGCGCTGCAATTCACTGAGGTAAGGATGCCGATATAATTGCGCGTCGCCACGCGGCCGTCGGCGCGGCGGATGCCGTCGAAAGTCGCCGGCAGATCGAAATTCGGCACCGGCTTGACGTCGACGCCATAGGCATAGTCCTTGGCGAAATCGCCCATGCCGCAGTTCTGCGTATGCACATGCTGGCCCGGCGCGATCGGCACGGTGGCAAAGCCGATGATCTGGCCATAGCGGCGCACCGGCTCGCCGACCGCGATCGGCCTGATCGCGACCTTGTGGCCCGCCGGAATCCGCTCGACCGTCGTGACGCCCTCAGCCACCACCATGCCCGGCGGCAGGCTCGCGCGCGCGATCAGCACGCCGTCGTCGGGATGCAGGCGGATCACGGGGGCCGGACTGCTCATGGGTGTCTCCTGTGAATTGGGCGAATAGCGAATGGCGAGTAGCGAATAGTGAACCTATTTCGCCGCTCCCACCCCCTATTCGCCATTCGCTACTCGCTACTCGCGTTATCTCAAGCCTTTCCGGCTGAGTCCTTCCTCGTCTGGTTCACCTGCATCCTGGCGTAGGTCGACATCAAGCCGACCTCGTTCGACAGCGTCACCAGCTTGAAGCCCATGTTGATGGCGCGCACGGCACCTTCAGCACCCGAGCAGTGGATGCCCGGGTTGAGGTTGCGCTTGCCGCATTCCTTGATGATCTTTTCGTAGATCTTGAGGATTTCCGGCTCGTCGCGGTCGAGCTTCGGCACCAGGCCGTAGGAAAAGCCGAGGTCGGACGGACCGATATAGACGCCGTCGATGCCCTCGACATCGAGGATCGCTTCCATGTTCTCCACCGCCGTCCTGGTCTCCATCATCGGCAGCAGGACGATCTCGTCATTGGCGGTCTTCTGGTACGAGCCGGCGGTGCCGTACAGGCCGGCGCGGATCGGGCCGTTCGAGCGCGTGCCCTTCGGCGGATATTTGGCGAACTGAACGAGATCCTTCGCCTCCTGCGGGGTGTTGATCATCGGGCAGATCACGCCATAGGCGCCGCCGTCCAGAACCTTGCCGATGATGCCGGGCTCGTTCCAGGGCACGCGGACCATGGGGGTGACCGGGTGGCCGTTCATCGCCTGGAAGCACTGCACCATCGAGAGGTAATCCTGCACGCCGTGCTGCATGTCGACGGTGACGCTGTCGAAGCCGCATTGCGCGATCACTTCGGCCGAGAAACCGGACGGGATCGCGAGCCACGCGTTCACCACGGCCTTGCCGGAGGCCCATACTTTCTTGACGTTGTTGGTTGTCACTATCTGCTCCTTTTGTTGATCTGGGGCCGTCATTGCGAGGAGCGCAAGCGACGAAGCAATCCATGGTCCCGCTGAGGCGGTATGGATTGCTTCGCTGCGCTCGCAATGACGGAAATCATGATGTCGCGCGCTGAATGGCGGTTTCGCTGACGCCGACCTCGCGGGCGGTGTTGACGATCGCCGCCCAGGTATCGTCGGGCAGCGGCACGCCGTTCTTCGTTCGCTCGGCGCGCGTCTTCCGTTCGGGGTCGCCCGGCACCAAGACGCTCTCGACGCCGGCGATCGGCTTGGTCTGGCGGATAAAGTCGGTATAGCGCGAGATCTCGCCATCGAAGAAGCCCGCGGTATCGATCACCTTGGGATCGACGAAGAAGGAGAGCATGCCGTTGGCGAACTGCCGGCCGCCCGAGGTGGCGCCGGTGCCGGTGAGCGCGCCGCCGAGCAGTTCGCAGATGAAGGCAAGGCCCGAGCCCTTGTGCTCGCCGAAGGCGCGGATCGCGCCGGTCCCCTTGGTGTGGTCGCGCGGCCCATCCGGGGTGTAGGGACCGTACAGAACGGAGGGGTCCTCGCTCAACGTGCCGTCGGCATCGACCAAGGCGCCGGTCGGCAGCTTCTTGCCGCCGCGGCTTGCCACCAGCACCTTGCCCTCGGCGACGATCGAGGTGGCGAAATCGAGCACGATCGGGTCCTGCCCCTGGCGCGGAATGCCGACGCAATAAGGCGCGGTCGAGAGCCGCTTCTGCACGCCGCCGAACGGCGCCACCAATAGCGAGCCAGCGGCGTTGACGAAGTGCACCGACACCAGCCCTTCGGCGGCGGCCATCTCCGCCCAGTCACCGACGCGGCCGATATGTCCGGCGTTGCGCAGCGCGATCGCGGCCAGCCCCGCCTTCTTGCACTTCTCGATCCCGGTCCGCACCGCGAACGGCGTCACGGTCTGGCCGTAGCCGAACTTGCCGTCGACCACCGCGAGCGAGGGCGTGTCGACGACGATCTCGGGGGTCTGGTTGGGAACCACGTTCCCCGTCTTCTTCCAGCGGATATAGACGGGGACACGGATCACGCCGTGGCTGTCATGTCCGGTAAGATTGGCCGTCGTCAGATAGGTCGCGATGCGTCTGGCTTCCTCGGGTGAGGACTCCGCGTGCGAAAAAACCTCGGCAACGAAATCGATCAGATTGTTGACTTTTATTGTGACCATGTCCGGATTTCAGCCTGTCCTTGCCCGGGACGCCTGCCTGTGGGCGGCACACCCTTCGCTTCCCACGCCGGTTTTGATGACCGGCTTGACCGGCACTTTGAGCGAAAAATAACGCACGTGTCTACTCGCCTCGATCGCATTAGCCAAATGATTGCAATCATTTGCCCGGCTGCTATGCATCGGGCCGGTAGCTTCATGCAAATTTGCGCTTACTCATCCTCAGCCGCCGCGTCGCCCTCGCCCGCTACCTCCATTGCCGCCAGGCTGCGTTCCAGTTCGCCCAGCATGTCCTGCAATTCGCCGAGCTTGCGCGCGCCATAGCGGTTGGTGATCTCGGCGTAGATCGCCTCCGACGTCGGCGCCACCGCCTCGATCAGCTTCAATCCCTTGGACGAGATCGAGACCTCACCGCGGCGGAGATCAGCCTTGGCGGTCCGCCGCTCGATCAGCTCGCGCGCTTCGAGATCGCGGAGTATGCGCGACAGGCTCGGCCCCAAGAGAAAGGCAACGCGCGCCAGTTCGGTCACCTCGATGGTGTCGACCGCGGTCAGCGCGCGCAATATCCGCCATTGCTGTTCGGTCAGGCCATGGTTGCGCAATGACGGCCGGAACTGGCGCATCACGGCTTCCCGCGCGCGCAAGAGCGACATCGGCAGCGAGCGGGAGAATTCGCGCATCGGCCCGCGGCGAGGTTCGACCCCTCCCTCCTGCTCCGGGCGCGATCCGTTCGGCGATCTCTTGCCTGCCATCTTCTCTGGTCCGCTGCTTTCCGGAATCGTCGATGTCGCCGAAGGATAAAGTTTTGCGGCGCAACAAGCATCAAATCAGTTTGCGCCGGATAACTTAACATGTTAATCAAATTTCAGCACGTGCTTTTTCCGCCTCCCCGGACGCAGCCATGGCCCTTTCCAGAGACGAAATCCGCAGCGCTGCCGAGCGGCTCGATCGCGCCGAAAAGACCCGCACCCAGATCCGCCAGCTTTCGCTCGAGCATCCCACGATAACGATTGAGGATGCCTACGCCATTCAGAAGGCCTGGGTGGAGATGAAGGTCGCGCAGGGCCGCGTCGTGAAGGGCCACAAGATCGGCCTGACCTCGAAGGCGATGCAGAGCGCGCTCAATATCGACGAGCCAGATTCCGGCATCCTGCTCGACGACATGTTCTTTGCCGATGGCGGCCTCGTGCCGTCCGACCGCTTCATCGGTACCCGCGTCGAAGCCGAGCTGGCCTTTGTAATGAAGTCGCGGCTTTCGGGGCCGGACTGCACCATGTTCGACGTGCTCAACGCCACCGACTTCGTGGTGCCGGCGCTGGAGATTCTGGACACCCGTGTTGAACGCGTCGATCCACAGACCAAAGCCAGCAGGAAGATCTTTGACACCATCGCCGACAACGCGGCGAATGCCGGCATCGTGCTCGGCGGCCGGCCAATCCGGCCGATGGATGCGGACCTGCGCTGGATCGGTGCGCTTTGCTTCCGCAACGGCCAGCTCGAGGAAACCGGGCTGGCGGCCGGCGTTCTCAACCATCCCGCGACGTCGGTCGCCTGGCTCGCCAACAAGATCTCGCCGAACGGGCTGGCGTTGGAAGCCGGACAGGTGGTGCTGGCGGGATCGTTCATCCGCCCGATCGAAACCCGCAAGGGCGACACCATCCAGGCCGACTATGGCCCGTACGGTTCGGTGAGCTGCTACTTCGCCTGAGGCTTTAAGAAGAGTCGGAGTCAACATGCCGCACTTCACGATTGAATATTCAGGCAATCTCGATGGGCGCATCGATATGGGGGCGGTCGTCGAACTGGTTCGCAAGGCCGCGGTCGAGACCGGCATCTTCCCGCTCGGCGGTATCCGAGTCCGCGCCATCAGATGCGAGCACTACGCGATCGCCGACGGCCGGCCAAACTACGCCTTCCTCGACATGGTGCTCCGCCTCGGCGAGGGCCGCGACCTCGCCACCCGCAAGAAGGCGGGCGAGCATATTTTCAAGGCCCTGTCGGCCTATCTCGATCCGGTGTTTGCGAACGGGAGGTTCGCGTTGTCGTTCGACATGCAGATCAACGACAAGGAAACAAGCTGGAAACGCAACAACATCCACGAAGCTCTGAAGGTGGAGAATGCCCATGGATAAAGTGACACCTAAAGACGCCTTTCAGGCCAACCGCGACCGCGCAGCCCCCCTGCTCGCCAAATTAAAGAGTGAGGGCATCGGCCACATGATCGACGGCAAGACCGTGCCGTCGGCCTCGGGGCAGACCTTTGAGACGAAGTCGCCGGTCGACGGCGCGGTGCTGGCCTCGGTCGCCCGCGGCACGGCCGAAGACATCGACCGCGCGGCGGGCGCCGCCTCCCGCGCCTTCAAAGCCTGGCGCGAAGTATCGGCGGCGGCGCGGCGGAAACTCTTGCATCGGGTGGCCGACGCCATCGAGGACCATGCCGACGATATCGCCGTGCTCGAATGCATCGATACCGGCCAGGCCCACCGCTTCATGGCCAAGGCTGCGATCCGGGCGGCGGAAAACTTCCGCTTCTTTGCAGACAAATGCGCCGAAGCCCGCGACGGCCTCAACACGCCCTCCGAGGAGCACTGGAACATCTCGACGAGGGTGCCGATCGGCCCGGTCGGCGTCATCACCCCGTGGAACACGCCGTTCATGCTGTCGACCTGGAAGATTGCCCCGGCGCTCGCCGCCGGCTGCACCGTCGTGCACAAGCCGGCGGAATGGTCGCCGGTCACGGCGGACCTGCTGGCAAAACTCGCCAAGCAGGCGGGCCTGCCCGACGGCGTGCTCAACACCGTCCACGGTTTTGGCGAGGAAGCCGGCAAGGCGCTGACCGAGCATCCCGCGATCAAGGCGATCGGCTTTGTCGGCGAGAGCGCGACGGGCTCGGCGATCATGGCGCAGGGCGCCCCCACCCTGAAGCGCGTGCATTTCGAGCTTGGCGGCAAGAACCCGGTGATCGTTTTCGAGGACGCCGACCTCGACCGCGCGCTTGATGCCGTCGTCTTCATGATCTACTCGCTGAACGGCGAGCGCTGCACGTCCTCCAGCCGGCTCCTGGTCCAGGAGAGCATTGCGGAAAAATTCACCGAAAAGCTCGCCGCGCGGGTGAAGGCGCTGAAGGTCGGCCATCCGCTCGACCCCGCCACCGAAATCGGGCCGCTGATCCATGAGCGGCATCTCGCCAAGGTCTGCAGCTATTTCGACGTTGCGAAGAAAGACGGCGCCACCATTGCGGTCGGCGGCCGGCCGCATGATGGGCCCGGCGGCGGGCACTATGTGCAGCCGACCCTCGTCACCGGCGCGAACGCGAAGATGCGGGTGGCGCAGGAGGAAGTGTTCGGCCCGTTCCTGACCGTGATCCCGTTCAAGGACGAAAAGGATGCGATCGAGATCGCCAATGGTGTGCAGTACGGCCTGACCGGTTATGTCTGGACCGGCGACATGGGCCGGGCGCTGCGCGTCGCGGACGCGCTGGAGGCCGGCATGATCTGGCTGAACTCCGAAAATGTTCGCCATCTGCCGACCCCGTTCGGCGGCATGAAGGCTTCCGGCATCGGCCGCGACGGCGGCGACTATTCGTTCGACTTCTATATGGAGACCAAGCACGTCTCGCTCGCGCGCGGGACGCACAAGATTCAGAGACTGGGAATCTAATTCACCGTCGTTCCGGGACGATGCGAAGCATCGAACCCGGAACCTCGAGATTCCGGGTTCAGCCCTGCGGGCTGCCCCGGAATGACAGAGAATCCGAGGAAACCACATGCCCGTTCCGACACACATCTTCGACCCGCCCTTCAACATCATCCGCTGCAGCCACGCCGTGCTCGAGGTCGTGGACCTCGGCAAGAGCCGCGCGTTCTACGAGACCACCGTGGGCCTGCATGTCGAGGACGCCGACGACAAGGCGGTGTACCTGCGCGGCAGCGAGGAGCATCAGCATCACTCGCTGGTCCTGAGGAAAGCCGCCACGGCGGCCTGCAACCGGCTCGGCTTCAAGGTCGGCAATGACGGCGATCTCGACAAGGCGGCCAGCTTCTTTTCCGAGAACGGCATCACCTACGCCTTCGTCGACCAGCCGTTCCAGGGCCGCACCCTGCAGTTCACCGATCCCGCCGGCTTCCAGCTCGAGCTCTATGCGACGATGGAAAAGCGCCCGCATCTGCTGCGGCGCTATGACCTCTACAAGGGCTGCCACCCGCAGCGGCTCGACCACTTCAACGTCTTCGCGCCGGAAGTGCAGAACACCGTCGACTTCTACGCCCGGCTCGGCTTCCGCCTGACCGAATATGGCGAGGAGGACGGCCCGAACGGGCGCATCGCCGCGGCCTGGATGCACCGCAAGGGCAATGTCCATGACTTCGCCATCACCAACGGCCGCGGCCCGCGTCTGCACCACATCGCCTACTGGACGCCGACCGCGATGAACATCCTGCATCTCTGCGACGTCATGGCCTCCAGCGGCTACCTGAAGAACATCGAGCGCGGCCCGGGACGCCACGGCATCTCGAATGCGTTCTTCCTCTATGTCCGCGACCCGGACGGCCACCGCCTCGAACTCTATACCAGCGACTATTTCACCGGCGACCACGACCATGAGCCGCTGCGCTGGTCGCTGAAGGACCCGCGCCGGCAGACCCTGTGGGGCGCGCCCGCCCCGCGCTCCTGGTTCGAGGAAGGCACGCCGTTCACCGGGCAAAAGGTGCGCGAGCCGGCCTTTGTCGCCGACGTCACCATTGCGGATTGATCCGACATGGCCGCTCCCCGCCTCGCCACCTACACCGTCAACGGCACGCAAAAATACGGCGCCGTGACCGATGCCGGCATCGTCGATCTCTCGGCACGGTTCGGAAAAGAATATCCGACGCTGCGCGAGGCCATCGCCGCCGGCGCGCTGATGAAGCTCGTGGACGAAGGCGCGCGCCATCAGGCGGACCATGCGCTCGATGCGATCATCTGGCAGCCGCCGATCCCCGCGCCGGAAAAAATCATCTGCATCGGCGTCAACTACCCGGACCGCAACGCCGAATACAAGGATGGCCAGGACGCGCCGAAATATCCGAGCATGTTCATGCGTACCCCGCGCTCCTTCGTCGGCCACAACACGCCGCTGGTGCGCCCGCGCGCATCCGCGCAGCTCGACTATGAGGGCGAACTGGTGCTGGTCATCGGCAAGGCCGGCCGGCACATCAGGGAGAGCGATGCACTCGGCCACATCGCTGCCGTCACGCTGTGCAACGAAGGCACCATTCGCGACTGGGTGCGGCACGCCAAGTTCAACGTCACGCAGGGCAAGAATTTCGATTCGACCGGCAGCCTCGGGCCATGGATCGTACCCTACACCAATGAAAGCCAGATCGCGGACATTCGCCTGACCACGAAGGTCAATGGCGAGACCCGGCAGGACGACCGCACCGGGCGGTTGATCTTCGGCTTCCGTTACCTCATCAACTATCTCTCGACCTTCACCACGCTGGTGCCGGGCGACGTCATCGTGACCGGCACCCCGACCGGCGCCGGCGCACGGTTCGACCCGCCGCGCTATCTCAAGCCCGGCGACGTCATCGAGATCGAGGCCGAGGGCGTCGGCGTGCTGAAGAACGGCGTGATCGACGAAGCCTGACAATTCCTGAGAAGCGAGTGGACAGTACAATGAAAGCAACTTCCGGCGGCGAAGCGATCGTCAATGGTCTCGTCGCGCATGGCGTCGACACCGTGTTCGGCCTGCCCGGCGCGCAGATCTACGGCCTGTTCGACGCCTTCCACCAGGCGCAGCTGAAGGTGATCGGGGCGCGGCACGAGCAGGCCTGCGGCTACATGGCGTTCGGCTATGCGCGCTCCTCCGGCAAGCCCGGCGTGTTCAGCGTGGTCCCCGGCCCCGGCGTGCTCAATGCCAGCGCGGCGCTGCTCACCGCCTTCGGCTGCAACGAGCCGGTGCTATGCCTGACCGGCCAGGTGCCGACGTCGTTTCTCGGCAAGGGCCGCGGCCATCTGCACGAGATGCCGGATCAGCTCGCCACCTTGCGCACCTTCGTGAAATGGGCCGATCGTATCGAATATCCAGGCGCGGCGCCGAATGTCGTGTCGCGCGCGTTCCAGGAAATGCTCTCGGGACGTCGCGGTCCGGTATCGGTGGAAATGCCGTGGGACGTGTTCACCCAGCGCGCGCAGGTCGGCCCCTCGGAGGTGTTCGATCGCCTGCCCGCGCCGCAGCCCGATCCAGACCGCATCAAGGCGGCCGCCGCGCTGATCAAGGACGCGAAGCGGCCGATGATCTTCGTCGGCAGCGGCGCGATCGAGGCGCGCGAGGAAATTCTCGAACTCGCCGAAATGATCGATGCGCCCGTGGTAGCCTTCCGCAGCGGCCGCGGCATCGTCTCCAACGCCCACGAGCTCGGGCTGACCATGGCGGCGGCCTACAAGCTCTGGCCGAATACCGACCTGATCATCGGGATCGGCACCCGCATGGAGCTGCCGACCTCCGGCTTCCGCTGGCCATACCAGCCGAAGGGACTGAAATCCGTTCGCATCGATATCGATCCCGTCGAAATGCGCCGGGTGATATCAGACGCTGCCATCGTCGCCGATGCCAAGGCCGGCACCGCCGATCTCGTCGCCGCCGTGAAAAAGGCCGGCACCAGCAGGACCAGCGGCCGGCGCGGCGAGATCCGCGAGGCCACCGCAGCGGCACAGCAGGAAATTCAGAAGGTGCAGCCGCAAATGGCCTACCTGAACATCCTGCGTGAGGTGCTGCCGGCAAACGCCATCGTCACCGACGAGCTGTCGCAGGTCGGTTTTGCCTCCTGGTACGGCTTTCCGGTCTATGAGCCGCGCACCTTCATCACCTCGGGCTATCAGGGCACGCTCGGCTCGGGCTTTCCGACGGCGCTCGGCGCCAAGGTCGCCAATCCCGATCGGCCAGTGGTGGCGATCACCGGCGACGGCGGCTTCATGTTCGGCGTGCAGGAACTGTCGACCGCCGTGCAGTTCAAGATCGGCGTGGTGACGCTGGTGTTCAACAACAACGCCTACGGCAATGTGCGCCGCGACCAGCGCCAGCACTTTGACGGCCGCGTGGTGGCGTCAGATCTCGTCAATCCGGATTTCATAAAGCTCGCCGAATCCTTCGGCGTTCCGGCGGCGCGTGTGGCCTCCCCCGATCAGTTCAAGCCCGCGCTGGAAAAGGCGCTGGCCGACGGCGGGCCCTATTTGATTTCGGTGGAAGTGCCGACGGATTCGGAAGTAAGCCCGTGGGCGTTCATTCATCCGCCGAAGCCTTGATTAGATACGTCGTTCCGGAGCGATGCGAAGCATCGAATCCGGAACCTCGAGATTCTCAGGTGCGCAATTGCGCACCATAGTTCGCTTCGCGCCCCGGAATGACGGCGGCGATCTATGCCCTCTTCTCCGCCAAACTCCGCTGCACCCGCGACGCCGCGATCACCAATAGCCCCGCCCCCGCCACCGACCAGCACGCCACCGGCGCCCAATGCAGCAGCGGCGCGTATTCCGGCAGCTTCTGCAGGCCGCCGGCCACCGCCGCCATCCGCGCAAAGGTCGCCAGCGCCAGCGCGGAGAATACCAGCCCCACCACCTTGCCCTCGGCGCCGGTCTCCCCGATCGCCAGCGCCGCCGAGACCGCGGCCATCAGCATGCAGCCCCACGCCGCACCTGCGACGAACTGCGCCGCGATCAGGATGTTGAGATTGCCCGCCATCTCCGCGCCCAGCACCGCCAGCGCGCCGAACAGGCCCGCCGCGCCCATCACGATCAGCCCGCCGCGGTGCTTGACCACGATGCTCGCCGGAAACATCGCGATGTTGAAGCCGATCCAGAATACCGGCATCAGCCATTGCAACTCTTCCGGCTTGGCAAAACGCAGGAAGAACGGCGTGCTGTTGATGGAAAAGTGGAGCTGATAGCCGAGCGACAGGATGACCATCGAGCCGATGAAGAACATCGGCACCGTGCCGAGCGATTTTGCCGTCGTCGCCGGCGCTTTCGCGACCGGGGGCGTCTGCGCCAGATCGCGCTCGACCCTGGACAGGGCAAGCGTGGTGAGCAGCAGCACGGCACCGGAGATCACGAACGGCAGCCGCGGATCGTGGTTGCGCAAGATCACCCCGAGATAGGGCGATACCGCGCCCGCGAGCCCGTAGCCGAGCAGCGTCAGCGCCGACAGAAACGGGATCGCGGGCCGCGCGGCATATTTGCCGAGCAGCGTCAGCGGCGGCGCGCGCAACGCCGACGACGTCACCACCCAAACCAGGATCAGGGCGATGAACCAGACCTGCGCGGCCGGTCCGGTGCCCGCCACGAACGGCAGCGCGACGAACGCCGCGCAGGAGATCGCGGTCACGGCGCCGACGACCACCCCGAGCCGGCCGACGAACGGCACGATCCTGTCGGCGGCAATGCCCATCGCGGTATCGGTGATCGTGAAGATCGCCTGGTCGAGCATCAGGATCAGGATCACGGCCGTCGGTGCGATCCCGACGTCGGCGCAGAGCTTTGGCAAATAGATGACGTAAGTGGTCCAGCCCAGCGTGAAGACGAGTTGCAGAATGGCAAGATAGACGCCGGTGCGGTTGGCGCTGGTTTCGGGCGCTGTACTTGTCATGCTCATGTCGGCCCCCCGGCCGAATGAGCATAGACCACGGGACATCTCGATGGAACGCCCCTCGCCCTCTTCTCTTGTGGGGACGGAAGCTCAGCGCACCTTTCGAAACGTCAGATTGATCCGCTGGCGGCCCATGACGGGATGCTCTCCGTCAGCCAGCGGCGCCACGCCATGGAAGAACAGCCGCGACGGACCGCCCCAGACCACGACGTCGCCGTGCTCCACCCGGTAACGCGCCGTCTTGTCGGCCCGCTTCAGCCCGCCGAACAGGAAGATCGCGGGCAGCCCGAGCGAGACCGAGACGATGGGCGCCGCAAAATCGAGTTCGTCCTTGTCCTGATGCAGCGACAGTTTTGCGCCGGGCACATAGCGGTTGATCAGGCAGGCCTCCGGCGCGAAGCCATTGAACCCGGCGTTATCAGCAGCGTCTGCCGCCAGCCTGCGCAGCACGGGCGGCATCGCCGGCCACGGCTGCTTGGACTCGGGGTCGATGGCGTCATAGCGATAACCGGTGCTATCAGACACCCAGCCGACATGGCCGCAATTGGTCATCGCGACCGACATGCGGTGGCCGCCCGGCGTGATCAGATGCCGGAACGGCGCCTGCTTGACGATCGCGCGCAGGGCCGGAAGCAGCTCGGCTTCGAACGGCCTGGCAAAACCGCGCAGCAGCACCGCGCCCTCCGCCATCGCTTCGCGCGACGGGCGCACATCCGGAACCGCCTCGAACAAATCCGCAGTCAATTCAGCTCGCACTCACTTGGCATCATGGAAGATCACGCCGACGGTGTGGCGATGGCCGGATCTGATCCGGCTGACGCCATGGCGCAGGTTAACGCGGTACGGTCCGCGCGTCCCCTGCACGGGACGGTGATGCACAGCAAAGGCGACCGCATCGCCTTGCTTGAGCGGCACCACTTCGGGCCGCGACTGCATCCGCGGCCGCTGCTCGGTCAGCACGAACTCGCCGCCCTCGAAATCGCGTCCCGGCTCCGACAGCAGGATCGCGACCTGCAGCGGAAACACGTGCTCGCCATAGAGGTCCTGATGCAAGCAATTGTAGTCATCCTCACCATATTGCAGCAGCAGCGGCGTCGGCCGCGTCTGCCCGGCATCGTGGCAGCGTTTCAGGAACGCCTCGTGGCGATCGGGATAGCGGATGTGGATCCCCATCGTCTCGTTCCAGCGATTGGCCGTGCCGCACAGCCGCGCATAGAGCGCCGGCCGCAGCTCCGCGATCAGCTTTGGCAGCGGATAGGCAAAATACTTGTACTCGCCGCGACCAAAACCATGGCGACCCATCACGATCCGGCTGCGGAAGTTCGCATCGTCGGGATAGAGCGCGGCAATCGCTGCGCATTCATCCGGCGACAGCAATCCCTTCAGGACGGCGCAGCCCTGCGCGTCAAGATCGGCGGTTGCCTGCGCCCAGTCGATGGCATCGACACGGCTGGCGATAGTGGGCGGATGGTCGATATTTCTTGCGGTTGCTCTCATGGCGGACAGTCTCGCTGGCTGGCCACGATAAAACCACCCGATTTCCGACGAGTTCCATCTCCGTCATTGCTGTGCCAACGGGTCGCGCGAATGCGCGCCCGATGACAGGCTCCGCGAAGCAATCCACGCCTCCACTCGGGGATAGATGGATTGCTTCGTCGCTTCGCTCCTCGCAATGACGCCGTTAAAAGCGCGGCCCTCAGCCGAGCACCGGCATCGTGATCACATCATAGCCGTGGCTGATCTTGCGCTTCAGCACGGGATCTTCCAGCTCGAAATCGAAACGATCGGCCGGTCGGATGCCGCCCTTGGCCGCAAAAGTGCCGCCGAACATGGCGCAGCCGTCGGGCAGGCCCTTAGCCCCGAAGCCGCGCGCGATCAGGTCGTTCACTGGCAGCATCGCATCCAGCGTGCCTTCCTGATACAGCACGCGGGCGCCGCCGATCGTGGCCCAGGAGCGCAGGATCATCCTGTCCCAATGGCCGATGACGTCCTCCAGCTCCCACAGCGTTGAGCCCATCGGCTTGTCGCACATCTGCTTGGAGACGGTGACGCTGTAGCTCTCCACCTTGCGGTCGGTATGGTCGGAGCCGCAGCCGACGAAGGTGCGGCCCTGCCAGCCGATCAGCACGAACTCGACCTCGCCAGAGGAGTTCTCGCCGGAGACCTCGATGCGGTCGGCCAGCGTGATCCGCCGCGCCGAGCAGCGGTAGTAGATCGGCGTCGAAGCGGGCCGAGCAATGCCGAGTTCTTCGAGCTCGGCGATGTGCTTGTCGCGCGCCACCGGATCGCGCCCGGTCCAGCCGGCGATCACCGCGTGATCGATCGCCAGCGTCAGCGGCGTCAAGGCGCCCTTGTCGTCGACGTTGAAGGTCAGATCAAACACGGATGACATCCTCCATTCCGGCCGCGAGTTCGAAGATGCGGCGATCCGAGCCCGCAGCGGCAGCCAACATCAGCCCGACCGGCATCTCGCCTTCGCGATGCGCCGGCAACGAGATCGCGCAGCCGTCGAGCATGTTGATCAGCGTGCAGTTGCGCAGCGACCGCAAGTTCTGCGTGGCAAAAGCCTGGTCGTCGGCGAGGTCGGCAATTTTCGGCGGCGTGTTGGCCGTGGTCGGCAGCACCAGCGCGTCATAGGGCGCGATCCGCTTCTCAGTGCGCGCGATGAACGAGCGGCGCGCACCCAGGATGTCGATGTAGTCGGCCGCGCTGATGCTTTCGCCGCGCAGGATGCGGACGCGAACGCGGGGATCGTAGACATCGCCCTTGCTCGTCAGCAGATAGCGGTGCCAGGCGTAGCTTTCGGCGGCGGCAAATCCGCCCTTGCCGTTCATGACCGGGACGTCGTGGAATTCCGGCACCTCGATCCGCTCGATCAATGCGCCCTGACGCGACAGCGCGGCAAGCACGCGCTCAAACGTTTTCGCGACCTCGTCGTCGAGATCGTCGAGCGCAATTGTCGTCGGCACCGCGAGCCGCATGCCCTTGACCGGGCGCGGCTGCAATGGCTGCACGGCCTCATCGGCCAGCACGGCGTCGAGCACTGCGCAGCAGGCGACGCTGCGCGCCAGCGGCCCAAAGCTGTCGAGCGAGGACGACAGCGGCACGCCGCCATCGAGCGGCACGCGGGCTTGCGTCGGCTTGTAGCCGACGATGCCGTTATAGGCCGCCGGAATCCGGCAGGAGCCGCCGGTGTCGGTACCGAGCGCGCCGTGGGCCATCCGATCGGCGATTGATACAGCCGCGCCCGAGGACGAGCCGCCAGGCACGTGGCCGACGCTGCGGTTGAACACGCTCTTCGGCGTGCCGTAATGCGGGTTGATGCCGATGCCGGAATAGGCGAACTCGGTCATGTTGGTGCGGCCGATCACGACGAAGCCGGCGCGCCGCAACCGCGCCACGACCGGCGCGTCGGCCTCCGCCGGCGCCGAATCCTCCAGCGCGCGGGAGCCTGCGCGCGTCACCTGTCCCTTGATGTCGAACAGATCCTTGATCGAGACGGGAATGCCGGCATAGGGCGACGGCGCGGCATTGGCCTTGCGCAGATGATCCATCGCGTCCGCGGCAGCGAGCGCAGCGTCCTTGTCGACGTGGATAAAGGCGCGGGCGCCCTCGCCAGCAGGATCGGCAATTCTTGCGAGACATTCCTCGACCAGTTTGCGCGCGGTGGTGCGTCCGGCGGCGAGATCAGCGGCCAAGGTGGCGAGTGTCGGATGGTTCGGCATGGCTTTCTCGTCCGCTTCCTTTGGCGTCACTTATCATCCGAAGCGACCCCGGTGTTCAAAACTGTACATGGCTGTTCAAAAGTGTACCCGGCGATTTGCCGTGGCGCGGACTATCTCCGATGACGAGCTGGCATACAAGCGCTGTGGCGTGGTGGAATGCGGCCATGCAATCGCCGCTGCCGCTCGACCGTTGACGGCCCACAGGCAATGGCGCATCAAGACCGCAACCAGCAAACTTACGACTTCCCGAGGAGACATTGCCGATATGGCCGAGCCTGCCCGCGCGAGACCAAAGCCGACACCTGAAACCCAGCATTTCTGGGACGGAACGCAAGCCGGCGAACTCCGCCTGCAGCGCTGCGATGCCTGCGCCAATGTCTATTTTCCGCCGCGGCCGTTCTGCCCGTCCTGCGCCTCGCGCAAGGTTTCCGTGTTCAAGGCGAGCGGCAAGGGCAAGCTCTACAGCTACGTCATCAACCACCGCCCGGCGGCGCCCGGCTTCACGCCGCCTTACGCCATCGCCGTCGTCGAACTCGACGAAGGCCCGCGCATGATGAGCAACATCATCGATTGCCCGCAGACGCCGGAGGCGCTGGAGCTCGACATGAAGCTCGAGGTCGCGTTCGAAAAGCTCGACGACAAGATCACCCTTCCCTTGTTCCGTCCGGCGAAGGGCTAACGATCATGCGCAGAAACCAGGTCGCCGTCGTCGGCGCTGCCGAGACCACCGAACTCGGCGTCATCCCCAACATGTCGCAGATCCAGCTCCATGCCGATGCGGCGCTCAACGCCATCGCGGACGCCGGGCTGAAACTGTCCGATATCGACGGCATCGCCACCGCCGTCGAAACCCCGCAGCAGATCGCCCACTATCTCGGCATTACGCCGACCTGGGTCGACGGTACTTCGGTCGGCGGCTGTTCGTTCATGCTGCATGTCCGCCATGCCGCCGCCGCGATCGAGGCCGGCCTCTGCAAGACCGTGCTGATCACGCACGCCGAAAGCGGCAAGTCGATGATCGGCAAACTGCCGCGCTCGACGCCGCCGGACAGCCTCAACGGCCAGTTCGAGGCGCCGTTCGGCGTCTACGGCCCGCCCAGCATGTTCCCGATCCCCGTGCTGCGCTTCATGAAGACCTACGGCATCACCCATGAGCAGCTCGCCATGGTGGCGGTGGTGCAGCGCGAATGGGCGGCGAAGAATCCGCGCGCGACGATGAAGGACCCGATCACGGTCGCCGACGTCCTCAACTCGCGCATGATCGCCTATCCGTTCCGCCTGCTGCAATGCTGCCTCGTTACCGATGGCGGCGGCGCGCTGATCCTGACCTCGGCCGACCGCGCCAAGGACTTTCCGAAGAAGCCGGTCTACATCCTCGGCACCGGCGAGAGCGTGGAAACGCCAATGGTCAGCCAGATGGAAACGTTCAACTCCTCACGCGCCTTCAAGGTCGCAGGTCCCACCGCGTTCCGGGAAGCCGGCATCGCCCACAAGGACGTCGATCACCTGATGATCTACGACGCCTTCGCGCATCTGCCGCTCTATGGCCTCGGCGATCTCGGCTTCATGCCGCACGAGGAAACCGGCAGGTTCATCGCCGACGGCAACACCCGTCCGGGCGGCAAGCTGCCGCTCAACACCAATGGCGGCGGCCTCTCCTATATGCACTCGGGCATGTACGGCATGTACGCGCTGCAGGAGAGCGTGCGGCAGATGCGCGGCATCGCGCCGGCGCAGGTGCCGAATGCGAAAATCTCGGTCTGCCACGGCGTCGGTGGCATGTTCGCCGCCAGTGGTACGATCATCTTTACGAACGAGAAGTGAGCGAGCTGCCTGCCTCTCCCTCTCCCCGTTCCTACGGGGGTTGGGTGAGGGGCTGCTTCCACACACTCGGACTCGCGGAGAGTCCCCCTCACCCGGATCGCATCTGCGATGCGATCCGACCTCTCCCCGCACGCGGGGCGAGGTAAGAAAGACCGGATCAATCGGGAGAACCACCAATGGCAAAATCACTGCAGGACAAAGTCATCATCGTCACCGGCGCGGGCCGCGGCATCGGCCGTGAGATCGCGCTGCTCTGCGCCGCCGAAGGCGCCAAAGTCGTCGTCAACGATCCCGGCGGCGCGGCCGACGGCGCCGGCACGAGCGCCGCGCCCGCGGAAGAAGTGGTCGAAGAGATCAAGAAGCGCGGCGGAACGGCCGTCGCCAATTTCGAGTCGGTGGCGGAAGCGATCCCCGCCAGCAAGATCGTCAAGACTGCGACCGATCATTTCGGCCGGCTCGACGGCGTCGTCAACAATGCCGGCATTTTGCGCGACATGATCTTCCACAAGATGAGCGTGGAAGCCTTTGAGGCCGTCATCAAGGTCCACCTGATGGGCTCGTTCTACGTCTCGCACGCGGCGGCGCGGATCTACCGCGAGCAGGAGAGCGGCTCCTTCGTGCACTTCACCTCGACCTCGGGCCTTATCGGCAATTTCGGCCAGGCCAATTACGCCGCCGCCAAGCTCGGCATTGTCGGCCTGTCGAAGTCGATCGCGCTCGACATGGGCCGCTTCAACGTGCGCTCCAACTGCGTCTCGCCGTTCGCCTGGACCCGCATGATCGGCACCATCCCGACCGAGACCGACGCCGAGAAGGCGCGCGTCGAGAAGATCAAGCAGATGGGCCCGGAGAAGATCGCGCCGCTGTGCGGTCATCTGCTCTCCGACGCCGCCAAGGACGTTACCGGGCAGATCTTCGGCGTCCGCATGAACGAAATCTTCCTGTTCAGCCAAAATCGTCCGATCCGCTCGGTTCACCGCGGCGAAGGCTGGACGCCGCAGACCATCGCCGAGCACGGCATGCCGGCGCTGAAGGGATCGTTCTCCAAGCTCGATCGCTCGGCGGATATTTTTACGTGGGATCCGATCTGAGCGATTTACGTAAACGCGCAAGGTGGGCAAAGGCGCGATAGCGCCGTGCCCACCATCTAATCGCGATCATGAAAGAAGTGGTGGGCACGCTCCGCTTTGCCCACCCTACACCCCGCTCACCACTGAGGGTTTGGTAGTTACTCCCAGTTGTTTCGCCTTCCGCCCGCCCGCTTTATGCCGGAATGCGGGCAGATGTTTTTCCTCCCTATAAAAAATAAACGGGAGGAAATCATGACAACCCCACTGACCTTTTCCGATCCCCAACGACAGGGCGGCGGTCTTGACCGTCGCAAGATATTGACTGGCGCGGCGGCGCTTGCCGCTTCCGCCGTGACGGTGAAGACGGCTTCTGCCGCCTCCGTCGCGCCGCTCGGCCAGACCGGCGCGCCAACCACGGCATCGCCGCCCCTGCCGCTCGGCCCGCTTCCCGGCGCCCGCTATCCCGATGCTCGCCTCGAGTCGATGAAGAAGCCGAAGGTCTCGTTCGGTCCCACCGGCTTTCCGGCCTTTGCTGGCACGATGGCGGTCGAGCGCGTCGCGACCGGGTTCCGCTGGGCCGAAGGTCCGGTCTACTTTCCCGCCGGGCGATATGTTCTGTTCAGCGACATTCCCAACAACCGCATCATGCGCTTCTCGGAAGACGACGGTCACGTCAGCGTCTATCGCCAGCCCTCGATGAACTCGAACGGCAACACCATCGACCGCGAAGGACGCTTGATCACCTGCGAGCATTCCGGTCGCCGCGTCACCCGGACCGAGCTCGACGGCTCGATCACCATCATCGCCGACAAGTACAATGGCAAGAAGTTGAACTCGCCGAACGACGCAGTCGTCGCGGCCGACGGTACGATCTGGTTCTGCGATCCGGCCTACGGCATCGGCGGCTATTACGAGGGCATCAAGGCCGACGCCGAGCAGGAAAAGAAGAACGTCTACCGGGTCGATCCGAAATCCGGCGACATCAAGATGGTGGTCGACGACTTCGTGGAGCCGAACGGCCTTTGCTTCTCGCCCGACGAGAAGAAGCTCTATATCTGCGACACCGGCTTCACCGACGGGCCCGACAACCCGTCGCATATCCGCGTGTTCGACGTCGACCTCGCGGCCGGAAAGCTCTCGAACAGCAAGGTGTTTGCGGAGATACCCAAGCCCAGCATTACCGACGGGCTGCGCTGCGATCGTGACGGCCGCCTCTGGTGCTCGGTTGGCTGGGGCGATCCGAACGAGGACGGCGTACGCTGCTACACGGCGGAGGGCGATCTCCTCGGCAAGATCCACATCCCGGAAACCGTCGCCAACATGTGCTTCGGCGGCCAGCAGCGCAACCGGCTTTATATCTGCGGCTCGTCATCACTGTATGCGGTGTACACGAGTGCGCAGGGTGCGATGAAGCCGTAAGCGGCAACTGCCGTCATTGCGAGGAGCGAAGCGACGAAGCAATCCATCTATCCCCGCGTTGAGGCATGGATTGCTTCGCTGCGCTCGCAATGACGGTGGAACGAGCCATCGCCCCTTACCTCAACCGCTATTCCTCAGCCCCGCCGAAATCCCGTTGATCGTGAGCTGAATCCCGCGCAGCACCTGCTCGTCCGGGTTCTGCGCGCGGTGCTCCTTCAGCAGCTCCACCTGCACGTGGTTGAGCGGGTCGAGATAGGGGAAGCGGTTGCGGATCGAGCGGTCCAGCAGCGGATTACCCTGCAGCAGCCGCTCGTTGCCCATGATGTCGAGCAGCGTCTCGATCGAGGAATGCCATTCGCGGCGAATGCGGCCAAAGATGCTGTCGCGCAGCTTCACGTCAGGCACCAGCTCGGCATAGCGCGAGGCGATCGCGATCGAGCTCTTGGCGAGCACCATGTCCATGTTCGACAGCAGCGTGCGGAAGAACGGCCATTCGCGGTAGAGCTCCTGCAGGAACGGCATGCCCTGCTCCGGATGCTCCGCGATCCAGGTTTCCACCGCCGAGCCGAAACCGTACCAGCCCGGCAGCATCAGGCGGCACTGCGCCCAGCTGAACACCCAGGGAATGGCGCGCAGGTCCTCGATCTCGCGGGTCTTCTTGCGCGAGGCCGGACGGCTGCCGATGTTAAGCGTCGAGATTTCGGTGATGACGGTGGAGCCCCAGAAATAATCGGCAAAGCCCTCGGTCTCATAGACCAGCCCGCGATAGGCCTTGAAGGCCAGCGCCGATAGTTGCTCCATCGCCGTCAGATATTCGCTCCGCGGCGCGCTCTGGCGCGGATGCAGCAGGCTCGCTTCCAGGGTGGCCGCCGCGAGAATTTCCAGATTGCTGCGGCCGACCTCCGGGTTGGAATATTTGCTGGAGATGATCTCGCCCTGCTCGGTGATGCGGATCTGGCCGTTCACGGCGCCGCCGGGCTGCGCGATGATCGCGTCGTAGGAAGGCCCGCCGCCGCGGCCGACCGAGCCGCCGCGGCCGTGGAACAGCCGCAGCCGCACGTGATGGCGCTCGAACACCTCGACCAGCCCGATCTCGGCCTTGTAGAGCTCCCAGCCCGAGGTAACGAAGCCGCCATCCTTGTTGCTGTCGGAATAGCCGAGCATCACCTCCTGAATGCCGCCACGGCTGTCCACCAGCCGGCGGTAATCATGCAGCGACAGCATCCGGTCCATGATGCCGGAGGAGGCCTGCAGATCCTCGATGGTCTCGAACAACGGCACGATGTTGATGGCGCTGCGGCCGGACGGGTTGATCAGCCCGACCTCCTTCAGCAGCACCGCCACCTCCAGCATGTCGGACATGCCCTTGCACATGGAGATGATGCATTGATGGATCGCGTCAGGGCCGAAGCGCGCATGCGCTTCCGCCGCGGCGCGAAACACCGCGAGCTCTCCCAGCGTCTCCTCGCTGTATTTGACGAAGGCCGAGCTGAGGGGCCGCGCGCTGCGCAGCTCGCTGAGCAGCAGGTTGACGCGCGCCTCCTCGCTCAAGGCCATGTAGGACATGCCCGGGATCGCCGCATCGACCAGCTCGGTCACGGTCCGCTCATGTACGGCGGAGTTCTGCCTGATGTCGAGCCGGGCAAGATGGAAACCGAAACAGTCCACCGCGCGGCGCAGCAGCCGCAGCCGCCCGCGCGCGATCACGCCGGAATTGTTGGCGATCAGGGAACGATCGAGCACGTCGAGATCGGCCTTGAACTCCTTCACGCTTGCATAGGGCGCGGCTTCGCCGACCGGCCGGCGCGTGGTCTCGACCTCCAGCCGCAGCGCGGTCGCGGTCAGGCGTGCATAGATGCCGGAGACCGCGAGGCGATAGGGTTCGCCGCTCCGGTGCGGCGAGGTATCCGGCGAGCGCTCCGCCAGCGCACGCAACTCGTCGGAAACGTCGGCGAGATGCGCCGCCAGCGACAATTCCGAGCCGAGCACATGCAGCTCTTCCAGATAGAAGCTCATGATGCGGCTCGACTGCAGGCGCAGCGTGCCGCGCATCACGTCGGCGGTCACGAACGGATTGCCGTCGCGGTCGCCGCCGATCCAGCTTCCCATGGTCAGGAACGAGGCCAGCTCGCCCGGCGCGCCGCCGCCCTCCTCCTGATTCAGCCGGTCTTCCAGCGCGCAATGCAGCCGCGGCACCTCGTGCAGGAAGGTGTAATCGTAGAACGACAGGCCGTTCGCGACCTCGTCCAGCACGGTCAGCTTGGTCCGGCGCAACAGATTGGTCTGCCACAGCGTCAGCACGGCACGGCGCAACTGCTCGTCGCAGGCCTCGGCCTCTTCCGGCGTAAGCTGGACGCGTTCGCGGCGCTCGAGCAGCCCGGCGATCTCCATTTCGCGGTCGATCGTGCTCTTGCGGCGGACCTCCGTCGGATGCGCGGTCAGGACCGGGCTGACCTGGGCATCGCCGAGGAAGCGGCGCAGTTCGGCCGCGCCGATGCCGGCCGCCTTGGCATGCGCCAGGGTCTGGGTGAGCGTGTTCGGCCGCGGCCCGGCCGGACCCCGGCCACGCATCTGGCGGATGTTGTTCTGGTCCTCGGCGATATTGGCGAGGTGCGAGAAATAGCTGAAGGCACGGACGATCCGCACGGTGTCGGCGGTCGACATGCTGTCGAGGATGGTTTCCAGCTCGCGCCGCGCCAGTTTGTCTTCGTCGCGGTGGAACCGGATCGAGGTCTGCCTGATGCGTTCGACCAGGTCGAACACGTCGGCGCCCTCCTGGTCGCGGACGGTATCGCCGAGAATGCGCCCGAGCAGGCGGATATCGGTCCGCAGCCGGGCATCCTCCTCCAGCGCCAGCGCTTCGTCACTGCGATTGGACCGTATCTCGGTCTGGGACGGCATGGTCTGGGAAGACATTGGCTCGCACCCTCGGAAACTGACCGGCAGTCCCGAGTGTGCAATTTTTTTGCCGCAGTGCAAGATAAACATCGATGCACCGCGCCGGCCATCCCCGCAAAGGCGGCGACGCGGGAACGGGCCTTAGTAGAATTTGTGAAAATGATGGACCGGGCCGTGCCCATGCCCGACGCTGAAGCGGTCTGCGGCGGCAATCGCGGCCGTCAGCCAGGTCTTGGCGTTGCGCACGGCGGTCTCCATGCCGTCGCCCTTCGCAAGTCCTGCGGTAATCGCCGAGGACAATGAGCATCCGGTGCCGTGGGTATTTTTGGTCGCGATGCGCTTCGCGGCCAATGTGATGGTGCCGCTGGAGGTGCAGAGATAGTCGGTGCTCTCCGGGCTATCGCCGTGCCCCCCCTTGATCAGCACGGCGGCGCATCCCAAGGCGAGCAGCCGCCTGCCCTGACTTTCGATCGCAGCACCGTCTTGCGCCACGGGTTCGTCAAGCAAGGCGGCGGCTTCCGGCAGGTTGGGCGTGATTACCGACGCCAGCGGGATCAGCCTGGTGCGCAGCGCATCGACCGCCTCCGCGGCGAGCAGGCGGTCGCCCGAGGTTGCAACCATCACCGGATCGAGCACGACATGTTTCGGCGACCAGCGCTTGAGGCCGGCCGCGATGGCGTCGATCACCGGCGGGTGCGCGACCATGCCGATCTTGACGGCGCCGATGGCCAGATCGGAAAAAACCGCATCGATCTGCGCAGTGACGAACTCGGCGGGCACCTGATGGATACCCGTGACGCCTTGCGTGTTCTGCGCGGTCAACGCCGTGATCACCGAGGCGCCGTAGACGCCGAGCGCGGCAAACGACTTCAGATCCGCCTGAATGCCGGCGCCGCCCGAGGAATCGGAGCCGGCGATGGTCAACGCGATCGGAGTTGTCATTAAAAGTCTCGCGAATGCTTGCCCCTCATGGTGAGGAGCGCGAAGCGCGTCTCCGGACGATGCTTCGCATCGCTCGGAGAACCATGAGGCCCGGTCGGTGGCCTGCATCCTTCGAGACGCCCGCTTCCTGCGGGCTCCTCAGGATGAGGTCTGAGCTGGTCCTGCGCAGTAGAACTAACGCGCCCGCCCGCCGGCAGCAAGCTGGCTTGCCATCATCAGCGGTTTTTGGCCTATTGGGGCCAACCTATTCGGAGACGACAGCGATGGTTCCCTTCTTCGTCCAGTTCAAATGCAAGCTCGGCCAGTCCTACGCCGTCGCCAATGCGCTCGCGGAAGCCGAGATCGCCTCGGAGATCTATTCCACCGCCGGCGACTATGATCTTCTGGTCAAGTTCTACGTCGACAACGACACCGATATCGGCCATTTCGTCAACGAGAAGGTGCAGGTGATTCCGGGCATCCAGGACACCCACACCATCATCACCTTCAAGGCGTTCGGCACGGGCTAGCAGCCTCGATTCCTTCCCGCCCTCGATTTCGCCCAGCGCGCGACGCCCGAGGCCTTTAGGAGAGCCCGCCCTGTCCGACATATCAGTCACCTTTGACCGGCTGAAGGCCTTCATTCAGCAGGCGCTCATCGCCGTCGGCTTGCCGGAGGCGGATGCCGCAACGGTCGCGGGCCTGATGGCGCAGGCCGACCTGCAGGGTTCGGACGGGCACGGCGTCAGCCGGCTGCCGCAATATGTCAGGCGGATCAAGGCCGGCGGCTTCAACGTCCGGCCGAACATCCACATCGTGCAGGAGCACGCCAGCACGGCCGTGCTGAACGGCGACAACGGCATGGGCCACCTCGTCATGAAGCGCGCGGCGGAGATGGCCGTCGAGAAGGCGCGCGCGACCGGCATCGGCTGGGTCAACTCGCAGTTCAGCAACCATGCCGGCCCGGCCTCGCTCTACGCCACGATGCCGCTCGCCCACGACATGATCGGGCTGTATTTCGCGGTCGGCAACGCCAATCACCTGCCGCCCTGGGGCGGCCTCGACATGCTGCTGTCGACCAATCCGATCGCAGCGGCGATTCCGGCCGGCGAGGAGCAGCCCATCGTGCTCGACATGGCGACGACGGTCGCGGCCTATGGCAAGGTGAAAACCAAGGCGCTGCGCGGCGAGACCATGCCGGAGGGCTGGATGATCGATCGCGAAGGCAAGCCGCTGACCGATCCGAAACGCGCCGACGAAGGCATGCTGCTGCCGCTCGGCGGCATGGAGGCCGGCTACAAGGGCTATGGCCTTGCGCTGATCATCGGCCTGCTCGCCGGCACGCTCGGCGGCGCCGCGATGGGCCGCGACGTCATCGACTTCAACCACGACGACGACAGCGTCACCAACACCGGACAGGCGATCGCCGCGATCAATGTCGCGGCGTTCGGCGACGTCGCCACCTTCAAGCGCAGCGTCGATGGCCTGGTGCGCGATATCAGGAACAGCCAGCGCATCCCCGGCGTCGAGCGCATCTGGGTCCCTGGCGAACGCAGCCACGAAACGCGCCTCAAACGGGCCAGCCTCGGTATTCCCGTTGCTCCGGCGCTGCTCCGCGGGCTGGACCAGGTCGCCGACGAACTGGGAATATCGCGGCTCGTCAACTAAAGCATCATGAGATTAGGTCCGGCCCGGTGCTCCGTGGACCGCCCAAACAAAATATCGAAAACAACCCCATGCAAAGTAGCCGGTAACGGCCAGCGTAGCAGCCGATCGACCTGATCCCATCAGGCTCTGGCACGCAGAGCCACCGGGTTCCGTCGTTGATGCCGAATTTGCAGGCACCCCGCCGCTGCGTTCAGAACATGGGCGGCAGCGCTACCTCAACCCCTGCGGTCTTCGCCGGATGGGTGCTCGGCCTGGCCAACGGCCCCATGCGGGCAACCACCTCGTCCGGTACGCCGTAGACCTTTATCACGTGATCGATCCTGTTGAGGCCACAGGCCTCGCGCTGCACGACGAAGAGCCAGAGCGCATATCCCGCCTGCTCGACGAGACCATCGTAGGTGTTTCGATCGGAACCGGTCGTCCGCGGGCATGCGGCGAGCGCCGTCAGCGCGGCCTCCAGCCGCCGCCCAAGCCGCCCGAGCGCCGACACCCTCTCCTCGGCGATCTCGTATTCGAGCGTTGCGTATCCGGAACGAAGTAAATCCAACGCCATATCGGCGCACTCCGAAAACATGGCCTGCCAAAATCCTATTGGTCGGCAGCAGGCCGTTCAAGACCGGCCATCTCGCGCCCGCGGCCCTCGAACCGGGGCCCCAAGCCGACGGGCCGCTAGGGGGGCAATCGACCGTTTGTGATGGAACTCAGGGCTGGAACCTGCCGCGGCGGCCTGCTAGGCTCGGCCGAATAGCTTCGCGGCAACATATGGTTAACGGAAATCCCGATGGCATGCTTTTGCCATATGGGGATCATCCTGGTGCCTTGAAGTTTTTCATTAACTTATGCGTCGTCAATCGGAGGCTCCGCGGCGGGGGACTTCCGAGGGGGAAATAGTCGCGAGTACCACCAATGGGGACGCTGTACGATTTGCTCGGAGCGCTACCGAGCGATGACGCCGAGGGACTTCGGACGGCCTTCCGCAAGGCCGCCAAGGCCACGCATCCTGACATGAATCCGGACAATCCTGACGCCGCGTTGAGGTTCAGGGAGCTGGTGCGCGCCTATGACATCCTGATCGATCCCGAGCAGCGCGAGACCTATGACGATCTGCTCGCCATTGCGCTGCAGCCCGAGACGGCGCCGGCGACCCGCACCTACGAGACCATGCGCAAGGTCGCCTCCAACACCATGGCGGCATCGGTCATCCTGGCGGTCCTGGTGGGCGGCTACACCGTGTTCGGACTGTTCTCAAAACCGCCTGTTGCGGCTGAAATGCCTGACGGCCCGCTGGAGGTCGCCTCGCTGCAATCCGACACCCCCGCGCAGGACGAAGGGCTTAGCCAGCGCGAGAAGGATGTTTTGACAACCGGATCAGCCACCATGGCTGCCGTTCCCCTGACGAAGGAAACCGCCGCCGCGCCGATCGGCCGCTTCGAGCCGGTCCCGGCCTTCGTCACCTATAATCTGGGGGTCCGGTATTATCCGCGCTTCACCGCCGCCACTTTCGATGGCGGCTTCGTGATGTACCACACCGGGGATTTCAACCGCCCGCTCACCGACGTCACCTCGATCAAGCGCCCCGCGGCGGAATTGAAGCGGACCAGGAGCGCTATGCCGAACGTTGCGCCGCCACCGCCCGTGCCGCGCAAACCGTTGACGATCGTGCCCTCGCTGCCGGAACGGCGGGAGCCGCTGACGGCCGCCTTGACGCCATAAAGGGCGCAAAGCCCTTCGCGTCCAGCTCAGCCTTCCTTTGCCTTCTTCGGTCGCGGCGGTCCCTCGACCGGCAGCAGCGATTTCACATATTCGGCAATGGCCATGCGATCCTCCGCCGACAATTGCGACGTGTTCTTGATCACGCGCACCATCGATCCGCCGGCGGTGTCGCCATCCGGCGTCTGTCCGGTCTCGAGGAAGTAGGCGATATCCTTCGCGCTCCAGTCGCCCAGTCGCTTCTGGGTGATGTTGGGCACCCAGCCCTCGCCCTCCGGATTGGGTCCGCCGGCAAAGCGCTGCGCCTCGACGATGCCGCCAAGAAAATTGCGCGGGCTGTGACACTCGGCGCAATGGCCGAGACCGTTGACGAGATAGGCGCCGCGATTCCATGACGCCGGGCGTGAGGCATCCGCCACGACAGGCTTGTCATTCATGAACAGAAATTTCCAGACGCCGACGTTGCGGCGAATGTTGAATGGAAACGGCACGTCGTGATCGCGCAGCTTGCCGCTCACCGCCGGCAGCGTCTTCAGATAGGCAAACAGATCGCGCACGTCGTCCACGCCCGCATGCTGATACGACGCATAGGGAAAGGCCGGGAAGTAATGCGCGCCATCCGGTGACGTTCCCTTCAGCACCGCGGTGACGAAATCCGCCTCGCTCCAGCGGCCGATTCCGTAAGTAGGATCCGACGAGATGTTGGGAACGTAGAACGTCCCGAACGGCGACGGCATGGCAAGCCCGCCGCCGAGCTTTAGCCGATCGGGCTGGTTGGGAACGGCATGGCAGGAGGAACAGCCCCCGGCATTGAATGCCGCCTCGCCGTTGGCGAGGTTCGGCGTGCGGGGCGGCAGCGAAGCTGCCGCGACGACTGCCGGGGTGGTCAGCCACCAGAAAACGCCAAAGCCGGCGGCGCCAATCAAAATCAAGCCGAGGAGAATCCGTCGCAGCATTCACCGATCCGTTATCAAGCGTGTCACGATAACCAGTATGAACGGAGTTTACGCGTTAGGCTTGCACGAAATTTTGAGCGGACCGGACGTTTCGGGAATAAATTCGGAGAGTTGTTGTTTTGAGGCTGACACGGAAGTCTGGCGTCAACAGGAGAAACACCATGTCCAACAAGACCATGATTGTCACGCTTGCGTTGGGCGCAACGATTGCTTTGGCCGGGCCTGCTTTGGCCGACAAGATGAAAGCGACGCTCGACGGTAAATCCCAGGTGCCGCCGAACACCAGCGCCGCGAGCGGCAGCGCCGACATCGATTACGATCCCGCCAGCAAGAAGCTGAGCTGGAAGCTGTCCTATTCCGGCCTGTCCGGCCCCGCCACCGCCGCGCATTTCCATGGGCCAGCTGAAACCGGCAAGAATGCCGGCGTCGCGGTTGCGATTCCGAACGCGACGTCGAGCCCGGTCGAAGGCAGCGCCACCTTGACCGATGCGCAGGCCGCGGACCTCGTGGCCGGCAAGTACTACATCAACATCCACACCGCGGCGAATCCGGGCGGCGAAATCCGCGGTCAGGTCACCAAGTAAACTGACCGGTTTGCCCACCGGCTGATGGGCATGAAAAAGCGGGCGGACGCTTCGTGCGTCCGCCCGCTTTCGCATTGAATTGAGTTAGCTGTTCTTGAGGCGGAACGTCTCGTGGCAGCCGCTGCATTCCTTGCCGATGGCCGGCACGGTTGCCTTCAGCGAATCGAGATCCTTGATCTTCGCCTTGGCCTCGGTGACGACCTTGGCGAAGCCCTCGATCTTGGCGGCAAAGCCGGCCTTGTCTTCCCAGATCTTCGGCGAAGAGCTGTAGTCGCCTTCAATCTTCACGCCCTTGATGCTCTCCGGAAACATCGTCGGCAGCTTCTTTGCCGTGGTCTCCAGCTGGCCGAGCGCCGTATCGACGGCGGCCTGGTCATAGGGCTTTTCGCCCTTGACCATCGGACTCAGGACGGCGCCCAAGGCCCTTCCGGTGGCCTTCATGGTCGTCTGGGTCTCATTGGCCACATTCTGCTGGGCGATGCCTGCACCGACACTGAGAACCAGTGCTCCTGCGACCACCAACATTCGCTTCATTCGCTTGCCCCTTCTTGGCTGGCTTAAAGCACGGGCCCGCGACCGCCGCGAGCCCGCCCGATTCGTCAACACCGCGTGCGGTGCATCATTCCGCCTGCGACAAAATATCAGAGATTATGCCGTTTCTGCGCCTCGCGGATCGCGATCCAGACCCGCTCTGCGGTAGCCGGCATATCGATGTGGTCGATCTGGTACTCGCGCCACAACCCCTCGATGATCGCATTGACCACTGCGGGACAGGAGCCGATCGCACCCGCCTCGCCCGCACCCTTGACGCCGAGCGGATTGGTCGTGCACGGCACGTTGTGCGTCTCGAAATGGAATGCCGGGCCGTCGGACGCCCGCGGCACCGCGTAGTCCATGAAGGTGCCGGTGACGAGCTGACCGTCGGTTGCGCTGTAGACCGCCTGCTCCATCAAGGCCTGGCCGATGCCCTGCATCGCGCCGCCATGCACCTGTCCGGCGAGCAGCAGCGGATTGAGCGTCACGCCAAAATCATCGACGATGACATAGTTGACGATCTTGATGATGCCGGTGGCCGGATCGATCTCGACTTCGGCGAGATGCGTGCCGTTCGGATAAGTGCCGTCGGCCTGCGCGAAGGTTGCGCTCGCATTCAGTTTCGACGGATCGACACCCGGACGCTTGGCGAGGTCGGCAAAGCTGATCGAACGGTCGGTGCCGGCGATGCGCACGACGCCGTTGGAGATCTCGAGGTCGCCGGCGCTGGTCTCCAGCGCTTCCGCCGCGATCTCCTTCAGCTTGGCGCCGAGCTCGCGCGTGGCGCGCTCGACGCTGACGCCGCCGGTCGGGATCGATGCCGAGCCGCCGGTGCCGAGGCCGGTCGCAATCTTGTCGGTGTCGCCCTGCAGGACGTGCACGCGCTCCGGCGGCACGCCGAACTGCTCGGCGACCAGTTGCGCGTACGCCGTCTGGTGGCCCTGCCCGCTCGACTGCGTGCCGATCAGGATGTTGATGTCGCCATTGGGATCGAGCGCGACATTGGCCGTCTCCTCGCCCATCGTGCCGCAGACCTCGACATAGCTCGCCATGCCGATGCCGCGCACCAGGCCGGCCTTCTTCGCCGCCTTGGCGCGCTTGGAAAACTCCTTCCAGTTCGCGACTTCCATCGCGCGCTTCATATGCGCGGTGAAGTCGCCGGAATCGTAGACCTTCCCGGTCGCGGTCGTGTAGGGCATCGCCTTCGGCGGAATGAAGTTCTTGCGCCTGATGGCATCCGGCGTCAGCCCGAGCTTTCGCGCGGCGGCATCGACCAGCCGTTCGATCACATAGGCCGCTTCAGGGCGCCCGGCGCCGCGATAGGCGTCGACCGGCACGGTGTTGGTGAACACGGTACGGACGCGGCAATGGAAGGCCTGGATGTCATAGAGCCCGGGCAGCATGCCGGCGCCGCCATGCGGAATGTAGGGACCGAAGGTCGAGAGATAGGCGCCCATGTCGCCCATCAGGTCGACATCCATGCCGAGGAACTTGCCGTCCTCGGCGAGCGCCATCTTCGCGGTCGTGACGTTGTCGCGGCCCTGTGCGTCGCCCATGAAGTGATCGGATCGGTCGGCCGTCCACTTGATGGTCTTGCGCAGCTTCTTCGCGGCGACCGAAATCAGCGCGTATTCGCGATAGGGAAACAGTTTTGTGCCGAAGCCGCCGCCGACGTCGGGGCAGATCACCCGCATCTTTTCCATCGGGATCTTCAGCACCATGCCGCACAGGATCTCGCGCAGGCGATGGCTGCCCTGGCTGCCGATCGTCAGCGTCAGATGATCGCGCTTGGCGTCGTATTCGGCGACGGCGGCGCGCGTCTCCATGAAGTTGGTGATGACGCGCGGATTGACGATGGTGATTTCGGCGACGGCGTGCGCCTTGGCAAAGGCCGCTTCCGCCGCCTTCTTGTCGCCGACCGATACGTCGAACAGCACGTTGCCGGGCTTGTCCGGCCACACCTGCGGCGCGCCCGGCTTGACGGCGTTGGCGAGGCCGACCACCGCCGGCAGCGGCGACCATTTGACGTCGATCGCCTCGATCGCGTCGCGCGCCTGGTCGATGCTGTCGGCCACCACGAAGGCGACGGCGTCGCCGACATGGCGAACCTCGTCCTTGGCGAGGATCGGGTATGGCGGACCGGTGAAGGGATCGGTCTCAAGGTTGAACAGGCACGGCAGATCACCGAGATCGGCGACTTCCGCCGCAGTCAGGATCAATGCCACGCCGGGCATCCCGCGGGCCTTGGTGACGTTGATGGTGAACTTTGCATGGGCATGCGGCGAGCGCAGCATCAGCGCATGCAACGCCGGCGCCGGCGAATGATCGTCGGTATAGCGGCCCTTGCCGCGAATGAGCGCGTCGTCTTCCTTGCGAAGAACGCTTTGACCGACGCCGAATTTGATGGGAGCTGCCATCGTATCTCCAATTCCCGGTTTCAGGCGGCCGGCATATTGCAGCGGTTACCGGCGAATCGCAAACGCCTTTACGGGGATCAAGGCCTGGTTTCGTATCCAGCAGGGGCCGCTGCTAAAGCGGGATCGGTTGCCACGGCCTCAATTCTGCCGCCTCCCGCCAAAGACCGATCGCCCGGCTGGCATCCTCCATGCGTTCGGTTTCAGCCAGAGCGCCGGCATAGACCATCTGCCGGACGATGCTGGAAACCGTGAAGGTCCAGTATTGGGACATCAACGGGTTGATGAACAGATCGGTGCCGCTGGTGCGGTTGGTGGCGTGGTAATTTCCAAACTCGCCCCGCAGCGCGCTTGCAATCGAATTGCAGACGATGCTCGGATGTGCGGGTTGTCGCTGGTTGGCATAGTCGACGAGATCGAGAAACGCCGTGGCTTCGGCCGTATCGCGCTGCAGCGAAAACGCACCGAGATATCCGCCATCGCCCGTCAATCGTGCAACGTTCTCCAGAAAGGCGTGATGGGATACGCCGTGATAGTGGTCCACTCCGAAGCCGATCGCAGCCAGCACGGCCTGCTCGCCCGCCGCCTTGTCGACGGCCACGATCGACACGGCGTCCTCGACCACCGTGCCGAGGCCGGGTTCGTCGCCAAACAGAATGCTGTCCGTACCTCCATCGACCAGCACGATCAGGTCGATCTGATGATGGTCGACAATCCAGCGATACGCGGCGCTGAGCGGGCGCACGCCGCTCTTGGCAAACGCGTAGATGGGAATCGCCTGTCCATTGGCGCTCAGCCATTCAGCCAGCCATTTTTCCGGAAAGTACGGCATCTCATTGGAAGCCTGATCCACGCGCCACATCGTCGGGGTGATGCGCTCGCCGCCGCAAAGCCAAAGGTTCGAGAACGAAAAATTCGCGAACACAACGCTCTTGCCCATCGCGAGCAGATGCTGCGCGATGGGAACGCCGGCAAAGACGTCGAAGCCACCGCCGCAGCCTGCAACCAGAATCCGCGTCGATTTTTCCAGGCGGTTGAAGAAGGGAAGCATATCGCCCATCGCTCAGTTGCAGGATTTATCAGGCTCACCGCACAGCTCTAGAGGTTTTGCGTTCCTGTTGGCACAATAAAAAAAGCCCCGGACGATGCCGGGGCTTTGATTTTTCGGGAGGAGATAACGCAGCAATCAGTACTTCGCGATCACCGGGCCGCCGATGGCGTAGTTGATGCCGACGCGCAGCACGTGGTCGTGGAAGCGCGTGTCGACATTCGCGCCGATGGTCGCGAGCGGCGCGAGGGTGAAGGTACCGGCGCGGAACGTGTCGAAATCCATATAGAGATATTCGAGCTTCGCGCTCCAGTTATGGTCGAGCTTGCCTTCGATGCCGGCGCCGACGGTCCAGCCGAGACGCACATCGGACCCCGAGGCGACCGAGGCGACGGCAACGCCGTTGCCGTTGAAGCCCGCGAGCGCGCCGGTGGTCTTGATCGAGCCATAGGCGAGACCGCCCGTGGCGTAGAGCAGCACGCGGGGCGTTGCGAGCACGCCGACGCGGCCGCGAACGGTGCCGAACCATTCGAGATGCTGATCGAGGGTAAGCGCCGTGCCGGTCACGCCGGCGGGCAGGAACGTCAGGCCGGGAAGACAGGCGCCTGCGGCCGGGACCACGGTGGCGGCGCAGAGATAGGCCGCCCTGCCCTTCTCATCCGACCACTGCGCGTCGGCCTCCAGACCGAACACCCAGTTGTTGCTCTGCCAGTTGTAGCCGATCTGACCGCCGGCAATCGCGCCGTTCATGTCGTAGCCGGCGCCGGTGATCGAGCCCGGCGGCGGCACGATCGGCAAGCCGGTCACCGTGTTGAAATAGGAAACGTCGGAACTGCCGCGGCCCCAGCTATAGCCGGCGTTACCGCCGATATAGAAGCCGGTCCAATTCCAGACCTCGGCGACAACCGGTGGTGCCTTGGTGTAGCGCGGCCCGAGATCAGCGGCGGTTGCCACCGATGTGGCCGCCATGGCGACGAGCGCCGAAGCTGCGAATGCCTTGAGGGCGAAAGCGCGCATGAGAAACCCCTCCCCTAAACAAAAAATATTGATCAATGCCGGGTACAACCTACTGCCGAGTCGCCGGGCAATCATGTCCTGATCGGCCGCAGATGGCGCTTTCTGGGCAAATGTTGCAAAAATGCCCCAATACAGCCACAACACTTGGTGCCGACGAAATTTTGTTTATTTACAATTACTTGGTTGACTGCCGGCGGTCCCGCACCAGCACGAATAACCACCCGCGGCCGAACAGCAGCAGGATGGCGACCCCATAGATGAAGGCGCCGGCCACGATCAGCAGCAGCAGCGCGGTCTCGTCGCGGAAGGCGTGCATCTGCGCGAAATAGAAGCTGGCGAATCGGGCGGTGCCCCACAGCCCGGCAGCGAGCACCATTCCCGCCGCGGCAAACCTGGCGAGCGATGTCACCCAGGCACGGTCAAGTTCGAGGTAACCCGCCCGCACCGCGAAGGCGAGCACCAGCAGCAGATTGACCCAGGCCCCGATGGCGGTGGCAAGCGCCAGGCCGATCTGCGCCAGCGGGCCCATCAAGGCGACCTTCAGCGCCACGTTGACGGCAACGCCGGTCAGCGCCGCCTTGACCGGCGTCGCGGTGTCCTGACGGGCATAGAAGGTCGCCACCGCGCTGCGGATGGTCACGAACGGAACGAGCCCGATCGCGTAGGCGGCCAACGTGGCGCCCGCGGCCGCCGCATCGGCCTTCGAGAACGCGCCGCGCGCAAACATCGCGCGCATGATGACGTCAGGCACGGTCAGGAAGGCGGCGACGAACGGCACCGAGAACAACAGCGAGAATTCGAACGCGCGCCGCTGCGCGGCCGATGCGCCCGCGACATCGTTCGCAGTGAGGCGCCGCGACATCTCCGGCAGCAGCACGGTGCCGATCGCGATCCCGATCACGCCGATCGGGAGCTGGTTGAGACGGTCGGCGTAGTACAGCGCCGAAAGCGCACCGGCCGGCAGAAAGGTCGCGATGATGGTGTCGGCGAACAGCGCGATCTGCGTTCCCATCGAGCCGATGGTCGCGGGCCCCAGCGCCCGGAAGAACGCGCGCACGTCTTCATCGAACCTGATCGCGGCGAATTTCGGCAGGATGCCGGTCCTGGCGGCGTCGCCGGCCAGCAGCAGGAATTCGAGGACGCCGGCGAGCAGGACGCCCCATGCAGCGGCGTAGCCTGCGCCCGGAAAGAAAGCGGCGAGCGCCAGCGTTGCCATCATCGACAGATTGAGAAAGATCGGCGCCGCCGCGGCGCTGGCGAAGCGGTGCATCACGTTGAGCATGCCGCCATACAGCGTCACCAGCGTGATCAGCAGCAGATACGGGAACGTGATCCGCGTCAGCGAAATCGCCAGTTCGCCGCGCGCCGGGTCGTCCTTGAAGCCCGGCGCGAGAATGGCGATCACCTCCGGCATGAACCACCAGGCGAGGACAAGCAGGATCACCTGAGCGGCAAACAGCAGCGTGAAGACGCGGTCGGCGAACAGTCTCGCCGACGCCTCGCTCTGGCCGTGCACATGCGCATAGGCCGGCACGAAGGCAGCGTTGAAGGCGCCTTCGGCGAAGATCGCGCGAAAATGATTGGGCAGCCGCAGCGCCACGAAGAAGGCGTCCGCCACCGGACCCGCGCCGAGAATCGCCGCGAGCATGATGTCGCGCGCAAAGCCGGTCAACCGCGAGAGCAGCGTATAACCGCCGACAGTGAAGATGCGTCCGAGCATGCGCCGCTTCTAGCGCATATTCGCTGCGCGGGGAAATCAGTCGGCGAGCAGCCTGGCCACGATGTTGACCGAATCCGGAAGGGCGCGTTGCGTTCGCGCGGCCCTTCGGATCGGGGTCATGCCTGAAGCGCGCCGCGCACCGCCGCGATGATCCGCTCCTGCGTCGCCTCGTCGAGATAGGCGTGGATCGGCAGGCTGATGACGTCGGCGGACAGGCTCTCGCACACCGGCAGTCCGCCATCCGCGACCGGGAATTCGCGATAGGCGGTCTGCTGATGGATCGATTTCGGATAATAGATCGCGGTCGGAATCCCCTGCGCCTTGAGGTCGGCGGCGAAGCGGTCGCGGTCCGTGCCCTTGGGCAGGCGGATGGTGTAGCAAGCCCAGATCGAGTCGCGGCCGCTGGCAACGCGCGGCACCGTCACGAGATTGCCGAGGCCGCGCGCATAGCGGTCCGCGACGGCATTGCGCGCCACGATCTCGTCCTCGAAGATTTTCAGCTTCTCGATCAGGATCGCAGCCTGCACGGTGTCGAGCCGCGCGGTGAGGCCGATACGGATATTGTCGTACTTGTCCGAGCCCTGGCCGTGGACGCGGATGCTGCGCAGCCTTTCGGCCAGCGCATCGTCGTCGGTGAAGATCGCGCCGCCGTCGCCGAAGCAGCCGAGCGGCTTGGCGGGAAAGAAGCTGGTCGTGGTCGCGAGGCCAAAGGTGCCGAGCCGGCGGCCCTTGTAGCTGGCGCCAAAGCTCTGCGCGGCGTCGTTGAGCACGAACAGGCCCTCGGCCGCCGCGATCGCGTCGATCGCGTCATGGTCGGCCGGCTGCCCGAACAGGTCGACCGGAATGATGGCGCGCGGCTTCAGGCCGCGCTGCCGCGCCGTCGCGATGCCGCGCTTGAGCGAATTGGCGTCGATGTTGAAGGTCGCCTCGTCGACGTCGACGAAGACGGGCGTGGCACCGGTCAGCACCACCACTTCGCCGGTGGCGCAAAAGGTGAAGGAGGGACACAGCACGGCATCGCCGGGGCCGATGCCTTTCGCCATCAGCACCATCAGCAGCGCGTCGGTGCCGCTGGCGCAGCTCACGACATGCTTGGCGCCGCAGAATTTTGCCAGCGCGGCTTCCAGCTCCGTGACCTCCGGCCCGTTGATGAACTGGCAGTGATCGAGCACGCGGGCAACGGCATCGTCGACCGACTTGCCGAGCCGGCGGCGTTGCGCGGCGATATCGGTGAAGGGAATGGGTTCTTGGCGCATGTGCTGGTTCATGGAGCCTTGCTCGGTTCTTTCAGGAAATTTCAGCCGACGATGCGGCGCGGTCCCTTGCGCGCGGCGGAGGCCGCGGGCTTGGCAGGCTGCTCGAGGCAGCGGATCGCGATTTCGAGGCTGGCGACGCCCTCATCGCCCGAGACCGCCGGCACATTGCCGGTGCGCACCGCATCGAGGAACGCGATCAATTCGGCGCGCAGCGGCTCGTCATGGCCGACCGGCAGGTGGCGCATCGAGTAGCTGCCGTCGGGCTTGAAGCCGAAGCATTCGGTGACCTGCCGCGTCAACAGATCGCCCATCACATATTTGCCGCGCGTCGCAACGGTGACGTTGCGCGCCTTGAACGGCGTCAGCCAGTTGGTGTTGATGTGGGCGAGCACGCCGGAGGCGGTGCGGAACTGCAACAGCGCGATGTCCTCGCGCTCGGCGACCGCGCTGGAGAGCTGCGGCTGCACCTCGACGATATCGGACTCGGTGAACCAGCGGATCAGGTCGATGTCGTGCACGGCCAGATCGATCACCACGCCGACATTGGACATCCGCGGTGGAAACGGCCCGACGCGGGTGATGCCGATCGAAAGGATGTCCTCGCCGGAGATCGCCTGCTTGATCGCGGCGACCGCCGGATTGAAGCGCTCGACATGGCCGACCATCAGCGTCACGCCGGCGCTGCGCGCCGCGTTGACGATGTCCTGTCCCTCCTCGACCGTGGAAGCGACCGGCTTCTCGACCAGGATGTGGATGTTGCGCGTGATGCAGGCGAGCGCGATCTCGTGATGCAGATGGGTCGGCGCCGCGATGGTGATGGCGTCAACGCCTTCGTCGAACAGCTCGTCGAGTTCGGTGAAAGCGCGGCAGCCGGCGAGCGCAGTGGCGCGCGCGCGGTGCTCCGGCAACGGATCGACGATGCCGACCAGCGTCACCCCGGGCAGGCCGGCCAGCACGCGGGCATGGTTGCTGCCCATGACGCCCGCCCCGACCACGCCAACGCGAAGTGCGCGTTTCGCATCGGCCTTCGCGTCAGATGCGGACTCTTTGGAACTCATGATGTGTCGACCCCAAGCAGATTTCTGCGCCGGTACTTCCCCGGCGGTTCCTAGCATGCCGGTCACAAACGTGGCGAACGCGATCGGCGGTTTTCGGACACGTTTTGATTCAAACAGTTACAACTGCCAAGGCGGTAGAATTACGGCTCAGCTCAACTGCGCCGATAGTCGTCCTCGATGCGGATGATGTCGTCCTCGCCGAAATAGCTGCCGGTCTGCACCTCGATCAATTCGAGCTGGATCTTGCCGGGATTCTCCAGCCGGTGCACCGCGCCGATCGGGATGTAGATCGATTCGTTTTCATGCACGGTCTTGACCAGTTCGTTGACCGTCACCTGCGCGGTGCCGCGCACCACGATCCAGTGCTCGGCGCGGTGGTGATGCTTCTGCAGCGACAGCCGCCCGCCCGGCTTGACGATGATGCGCTTGACCTGGTGACGGTCGCCATTGTCGACCGACTGGTAGGAGCCCCAGGGACGGTGCACCTTGATGTGATCTTCGGTCACCTGCGGCGCGACAGCCTTCAGTTTCGCGACCAGCCGCTTCAATCCATTGGAGTCCTTTTGCCGCGAGACCAGCACCGCGTCCTGGGTTGCGACCACCACGAGATCGTCGACGCCTTCGAGCGCGACCAGCGCGCGGTCGGTCGCGACGTTGCAGTTGCGCGAATCCTCGAATACGGCGGCGCCGCGCGCCGCGTTGCCCTCGCCGTCCTTGGCGGACAATTCCCACACCGCGTGCCAGGAGCCGACATCGGACCAGCCGCACGCGACCGGCACCACCGCCGCGCGCGACGTCTTTTCCATCACCGCATAATCGATCGAGATCGCCTTCGCCGATCCGAACGCGGCCTCGTCGAGCTTGACGAAGCCGAGATCGGTGCCGGCCTTGGCGACCGCGTCGGTGACGGCCGCGACGCTGTCCGCATCGACGTTGCGATACTCGTCTAACAGCACGGCGGCGCGAAACATGAAGTTGCCGCTGTTCCAGAGATAGCCCGACTTGACGTAGTCGGCCGCGGTCGCAGGGTCAGGCTTCTCGACGAACTTCGCGACCGCGCGGACCTGGCCGGAGATCACCTCGCCGGGATTGATGTAGCCATATTCGGTGGCGGCGCGTTCGGGCTGCACGCCGAACGTGACGATGTGGCCGGCTTCCGCCGCAGCCAGCCCCTCGCGGCAGGCGGCAAGGAAGGCGGGCGTGTCGCGCACCACATGATCGGCGGCGAGCGCCAGCACGATCGCGTCCTTGTCGCGCGCTTGCGCAAACGCGGCGCCGGCCGCAATCGCAGGGCCGGAGTCGCGCCGCATCGGCTCCAGCAGCACGTCGGCCTCGAGCCCGATCTCCGCGAGCTGTTCGAGCACCATGAAACGATAGGCATTGTTGGTGATAATGACCGGCCGCTCGAACAGCGTCGTGTCCGAAACCCGCAGCAGCGTGTCCTGGAAGGTCGACCGCGCCCCGAACAGCGAGATGAACTGCTTGGGATGAACCTCGCGCGAAGCCGGCCACAGCCGCGTTCCCGCGCCACCGCACATGATCAGGGGAATAATTCGTCGGTTCATCAGCGCCTCAAATCCTGTGGTAGTCGCGATACCAGGCGACAAAATCGCGGAGCCCGTCCTCGATCGGGGTCTGCGGCCTGAAGCCGGTGTCGCGCATCAGTTCAGTTACATCGGCGAAGGTCTCAGTCACGTCTCCCGGCTGCATCGGCAACATTTCCGTGACCGCCGCGCGGCCCAGCTCCCGCTCCAGAACCGCTACCACATGGGTCAGCTCTTCCGGATGATTATTGCCGATATTGTAAACTTTCGCCGGCGGTCCGGCGCCCTCGCCGCCGTCGCGCGGGGGCAGGTCGACCAGTTGCGCGACGGCCCGGGCCGCATCCCCGATATAGGTGAAGTCGCGCCGCATCCTGCCATGGTTAAACAGCCTGATCGGCGTGCCCTCCACGATCGCCTTGGTAAAGAGGAAATACGCCATATCGGGCCGGCCCCAGGGGCCGTAGATGGTAAAGAACCGCATGCCGGTCAGCGGAAGCCGGTAGAGGTGGCTGTAGGAATGCGCGATCAGCTCATTGGCTTTCTTGGTCGCGGCATAGAGGCTGATCGGATGATCGGTCCGGTCGTCCACCGAAAACGGCTGCTTGGTATTGGCGCCATAGACCGAGGAGGACGAGGCATAGACCAGATGGCCGCATCCATGATGCCGGCAGCCCTCCAGCACGTTGACGAAGCCCGCAAGATTGGCGTCGACATAGGCATGCGGATGCTCGATCGAGTAGCGCACGCCGGCCTGCGCCGCCAGATGCACCACCCGCGCAAAACGGTGCTGTGCGAACAGGCGTTCCACTGACGCGCGATCGGCGAGATCGATCTGCTCGAATGCGAAACCCGGCTCGCCGCGCAAAATATCCAGCCGCGCGCGTTTCAGCGCCGGATCGTAATAGGAATTGAGATTGTCGAGCCCGACCACGGCGCGGCCTTCGGCCAACAGCCGGCGAGCGACGTGAAAGCCGATGAAACCCGCCGCTCCCGTGACCAATACTGCCTGATCCGACATCATATTCCTGCACGTGGTACCGGTGCGCCCCTTCCGGTTCGCGCCTCTTTACCTGCGTTGCCGAGGTGCCCGCAACACTTACCAGCCCCGCTATTGCCAGAACGGCTCGAAAACCATACCAAGGCGCCGAATTGCATCGCTTTTTGCACCCTCCTCCCCAAAACCCGGCACGGGCGAGATGCGCCGAATCCTGCTTTCGACATTGAAGATACTGGTCTCGGCGGCGCTGCTGTATTTCTCGCTGCGCAAGGTCGATCTTGCCGCGCTGCTCGCCCGTATCGACGTGTCCAGCCTTGGCTGGATTGGCCTCGCGATCGCCGTCACGTTCCTGCAGATATTCGTCGGCGTGCTGCGCTGGCGCGAGATCAGCGCCGAATGCGGCGCGCCGCTGCCGACCCGGCAGGCCATGCGCTTCAATGTGATCGGAACCTTCTTCAACCAGACGCTGCCGTCCTCGATCGGCGGTGACGCCGTCAGGTTGTGGCTGGTCGCGCGCAACGGCGCCGGCTGGCGGGCGGCCACCTATTCCATCTTCGTCGACCGCGCCATCGGCCTGATCGCGCTTGCGGTCATCATCGTCGCGAGCCTGCCCTGGAGCTATCGCCTGATCACCGATCCGCACGGCCGGTCGGCGCTGTTGCTGGTCGATTTCGCAGCGCTCGCCGGCGGCCTCGGCTTTCTGCTGCTCGGCCGGCTCAAATGGCCGTGGCTGAAGCACTGGTGGGGCACCCATCACATCCACGCCTGCTCCGTGATCGCCAACCGCGTGCTGTTCGGCCGCGTTCACGGCCCGAAGGTCGCGGTGCTGTCGCTACTGGTGCATGTGCTCGCCGTCGTCATCGCCTGGTGCGTGGTGCAGTCGATCGCCGCCCCCGTGATGTTCGGCCAGATCTTCCAGCTCGTTCCGCCCGTCATGCTGATCACCATGCTGCCGATCTCGATTGCCGGCTGGGGCGTCCGCGAGGCCACCATGGGGCTGGCGTTCGGCTATGCCGGGCTGATGGCCAATGAGGGCGTCAACATCTCGCTGCTCTATGGCGCGGTGTCCTTTATCGTCGGCCTGGTCGGCGGGCTGGTCTGGATATTGAGCGCCGAGAAGGCCGCGCAGGGCACGGCGGCGATCGAGGTTCCCAAATAATCTCCAAGTAACGTTCCGCGCGGATAGAATGGCCAATTCGCAACCACTGCTGTCGTTTGCCGCCGCAGTACCGGCAGCGCTGTTGTCGGGCGTCCTGACATGGGCGCTCCGGCCGCTGCTGCTGCGAATAGCGCTGGCCAGTCCGAATGCGCGCTCCTCGCATCGGGAGCCGACGCCGCAGGGCGCGGGCATCGCGGTGATCGCAGCCGCGCTGATCGCGGCCGCCGCGGTGATCGCGCTTGCCGGCGCGGCAGAGACGAGAATCCCCCTCGCCGTGTTCGGCGCCACGCTATTCATCGCGGCCGTCGGCTTTGCCGATGACATTCATTCCATCCCGGTGGTGCCGCGGCTCTCGTTGCAGGGGGCGGCGGTCGCAGCGGTGATTCTCGCCGCGCCCGACAGTCTCAGGCTCGTTGATGCCTGCCCGTTCTGGCTGGAGCGCGGGTTATTGTTCGTCGCGGGCCTGTGGTTCGTGAACCTCGTCAACTTCATGGACGGGCTCGACCTGATGACGGTCGCCGAGATCGTGCCGGTCACCGGTGCGCTGGTTCTGCTCGGCTGGCTGGGCGAACTGCCGGCATCGACGACGATCGCGGCCGCAGCACTGTTCGGCGCGATGCTCGGCTTCGCGCCCTTCAACAGGCCGGTGGCGAAGATATTTCTCGGCGACGTCGGCAGCCTGCCGATCGGCCTGCTCGTCGGCTGGTGCCTGCTGCAGCTCGCCGGGCAGCAGCAATTCGCGGCCGCCCTGCTGCTGCCGCTGTACTATCTCGCCGATGCCACCCTGACGCTGCTGCGGCGTATCATCAGGCGAGAGCCGTTCTGGGCCGGGCATCGCACCCATTTCTACCAGCGCGCTACCGACAACGGATTTTCGGTAGCGCGCGTGGTTGGCGAGGTGTTCGCGCTCAACATCCTGCTCGCCGCGCTGGCGGTCGGCACGGTCCTGGCCTCGTCGACGGCGATCGCGATCCTGCTATTGCTCGCAGGCGGCATCGCCACGGCGCTGCTGATGCGCCGTTTCGCACGCCGCCGCCCATCCTCCGCATGAACTACTTAAGCGGCAACGTACTGCTGGGTGCGCCGTCCGTGGTGATGTTGCCGTTTATGCTGTTCGTGACGTAGGAAAAGATCTGGCCGCCGTTGAGGATGGCGAGACCGACATTGTTGGAGAAGACCGTGGACTGGTCAACAAGCGCCGCGGCCTGGCCGCCATCGACCGAAAGCCCGTCCGTCCCATTGTTCGTCACCAGCGTATTCTTCAGGAAGATGCGGGTGAACGCCTGGCCGGCCTGTGACGCGGCCGTTATCCCGACGTTGGTGCTGCCCTGCACAACACTATCAACCAGCGAGACCCGGATAAATCCGGTACCGCCGTCACCTCGCGTGGCAAATCCCGTGGCGTTGGCGAAGATGTCGACGTTCTTGAATACGCCGCCGACATTCGCCGTGCCGGTAGGCCGGATTCTGACCCCGGCCCCGGTGCCTCCAGCGCCGTTGCTCGCAATCGAGGTGTCCGCAACATAGAGTTCGGCGTTCGTGCTTGGCGTGAAACTGATGCCCGATGCCGTGCCCGCGGTGAAGCCGGTGATCTGGCATTTTTCGATCGTCAGGGCGGCACCGCTGAGGAAGTTGACCCCGGCCAGCCCGGTTCCTGCCCCTTCAATCGAGATATTTCGAAGATGCACGATGGCACCGGCGGCATTGACGATTATCCCGTTGGTCCCGGAGGCCAGAACAGACCCCAGCGTTCCGGTGCAGTCGAGCGTGATCGATTTCGTGATGGTCACCGCGCCAAAGCCACCGGGATCGAGGCAGTTGATCGTGCCGCCGGCTGCCGTTTTCGAAATGGCGCCGGCGAAAGTCTTGCACGGCGCCGTACGGCTGCAAGGATTGACGTCGTCCCCCACCCCTGAAACCCAGGTGCGCGTCGCCTGAGCGTTGGCGGGCATGATCCCCATGACCGCGACAAGCACGGCGCCTGTGAGGGCATACAAGACAGCTGCTTTCACAATCCCCTCCCCCGTTTGCCAGTCTCTGCATTATCACGATTTTGGTACACAACCAATGGGTGTATCCCGCCAATAGCGACCATGATGGCAATTTCCTTCTGGTATTTTAGTCCGCTGAGACAGCCTTAAGTTGCCGCGGACGCTAGTCTTGGCCCAACGGCTGGCTGCTGTCTGTGCGCGATTTCACAATCGGTGCGCCCAATTTGTTGTAACGCGGCTGCCTAACCCGTTGTTCTGAATGGCGCACCCTGGCGGGAGCCTGGAAAGTCCAATCCTTAAGGCCTGCCTGCTCCCCGCTGAAAGCTCGCATTCAGTCCGGCTTCTTCTGAGCGAGCTCGCGGATCAGGCCGCAATATGCGGCCATGGCGGTTTCAAAATCGAAACGCCCGGAGATCTCGGCTGCACGTTCGGCCCGTTGCGGGTCCGCGGATCCGGCGGCGCGCCGGATCGTTGTCGCCAGTTCATCGGCTTTGCCGGGTTCGACGATCCAACCGACATCGTGCTCGCTGACCGTCAACGCCGCCTCGGCATCCGCTTCGGAAACCAGGATCACCGGACGCCCGATCGCCAGCAGATTGTAGAACCGGCTGGGCACCGAAACGCCGGCAACGTTCTTGCGATAGGGAATGATCCAGACGTCCGCGGCCGAAAGAAACGCCTCCAGTTGCTCGTCCTCGACGCGATCGACCAATGTGACGTTTGGAAGTTTTGCTTCGGACTGCATTTCCCGCAATTGATCGAAGCCGATTCCCCAGCCTGACAGCAGGAAGTGGATATCCTTGTTGTCGCGCAGCAGGCGCGCCGCCTCGAACACGATGACGGGGTCGTGGGTAAAGCCGAGATTGCCCGATAGTCCGACGACGAAACGGGCGGAAAGCGGCCGGCGATACGAATTATCTGTAAGGACTGGGCGAACGCCGCGCGCCAGCGTGGCCCAGTTCGGGATGAAGCGGATCTTGTCACGGGTCATTCCGGGATAGCGCAGCAGCAGCCTTTCGGTGTCGCGGCCGATGATGACGACGGCATCGAGCGCGCGAAACATCGGCCCGTTCAGCGCATGCAACGCCTTCGCCAGCCACGACCCCGGCTTCAGGAGACCAGCCATGACGAGCACGTCGGGATAGAGATCGTGCATGATCAGCACCGATCGCGCGCCCTTCAGCTTCGCCGCGGCGGCGAAGGCGTAAGGCAGCATGAAGGGCGCCGGAACGGTGAGTGTGACGTCGCCACGCCGCAGCCTCGCCAGCATCGCGGCGAACGTCCGCGCCGTGAACAGCAGTTCGGCCAGCGCGCGCTTGAGCAGCGCGGCCTTGCCGGGCATCCAGTTCCGGATCTCGACAATCTCGGGTTTTCCGGCGGATTGCGCCGCGGCGGAGCCTGCCGAGCCCGACAGCACCACGACATTGGCCTCGCGCGCGGCGCGCTCCGAGATCGCCGCCATGATCGCGGCCGTCGTGCTCGGATCCGGCGGATAGTGCTGGCTGACGACGACGACCTTGCCGGATTTCTGCATGATGGCTTTCGAAATCAGGCGGCGTGCGATCCGAATTCAGGCACGGCGTCCTTGAGCACCGCGCCGATGGTGGAACGGTCGTCCCGCGCAATCGCCTCCTCCAGCGCCGCGAGCCATTTGCGCAATGTCTGCATCGGCGGCTCGTTCGGCTTGGCCGCCATGATGCCGGCGACACCGATCTCCATCGGCGGCTCTTCGCTCGCGAACAGGATTTCGTTCAGCCGCTCGCCGGGCCGTATCCCGGTAAACACGATCTGGATGTCGATGCCGGGCTCCAGGCCGGACAGGCGGATCATGCGCTCGGCCATCTCCACGATCTTGACCGGCTGTCCCATGTTGAGGACGTAGACCGAAACGTCGGGCCGCGCCGGCGTCAGCGCATGCGTCGCCGCCGTCAGCACGAGGTCGCAGGCCTCGCGGATCGTCATGAAGTAGCGCACCATGTCCGGGTGCGTCACCGTCACGGGGCCGCCGGCCTCGATCTGCGCCTTGAACTTCGGCACCACCGATCCATTCGAGGCCAGCACGTTGCCGAACCGCACCGAGATCAGGCGCATATGCGGCTTGCCGGCCGATTGCGCCATCAGGTCGTGGTCGAGCGCCTGGCAATACATTTCGGCAAAACGCTTGGTGAGGCCGAGCATCGAGACCGGCTCGATCGCCTTGTCGGTCGAGATCATCACCATGGCTTCGGCGCCCGCCGCCCGCGCGGCGTCGGCGACGTTGACGGAGCCGAAGATGTTGGTCTTGACGCCTTCGCTCCAGTCGCGCTCGAGGATCGGCACGTGCTTCAGCGCCGCGGCATGGAACACGATATCGGGCTTGAATTCCTTCATCAGGTTCATGATCCGGTCGCGATCGCGGATATCGGCGATGCGTCCCTCGATCGCGGCGCTGGTGGCACGCTCCGTCAGCCTCTCCGTGATCGCGTAAAGCGCCGGCTCCGAGTGCTCGATCACCAATAGCCGGGCGGCCCCGAAGGTCGTGACGCGGTCGCAAATCTCCGAGCCGATCGAGCCGCCGCCGCCGGTGACGATCACCGCCTTGCCTTTCACCAGCGCCTCAAGCCGCGCGTAGTCGATCCTGTGGCTCGGCCGCAGCAGCAGGTCTTCAACGGCGACGTTGGTCAGCCGCGGGACGTCGTCGCTTCCGAGCGACGGCAGGCGGCTGACCAATAGGCCGAGCCGCTTGGCCCGTATCAGCACCGCCTCGGGATGGGCCTCGGGTTCGAACGCCGAGGGCGTCATGACGGCGCGCGAGATCGGCTTGCTCCGGCCGGCATAATCGCGAACCACATCCTCGAGGTCATCGAGCCCGCCGAGCACCGGAACGTTGCGTATCGACTGGCCGCGGTCCGCGGCCGACGGCGACAATACGCCGACCGGCCAGAGCTGCTTGACGGCACCGCTCTCGATCGCGCGGATCAGCACCTCCGCATCGGCGGCGCGCCCGATCAGCAGCGTCGCGGACGCGCCGTCGGTCTGGGCATGACGTCGAATGCGCGTATAGCGGAAATAACGGTAACCGAAGCGCAGCGCGCTCAGCGTGAATACCTGGAGGAACCAGTAGAGAACGATGGTGATGCGGCCGAACAGCACCGGCGACTTGCCGCTCGATGCCGCGAAAATGAAGGCGTAGTCCAGCACGATCAGCGCGACCGCCAGCACGGTCGCGACCCGCAGGATATTCAACGCATCGGGAAGCGAGATGAACCGCCATTTTGTCGTCGTCAGGTTGAAGACGTAACAGATCACAACGCTGAACGCGACGAACAGCGGCAGGATGCGCAGCAGCAGCGGCAGGCGGGCATAGAACGCATCGCCGCCATCGAACCTCAGATAAAAGCTCGCGAGCAGCGCAATGGCCGCCGCCAGCGCGTCATGTGCGGCGATCAGGTAGTTGCGACGGGTCAGTTGCGAAACAGGCGTCATTCGAATGGCCGGCCGCGTGAACGAGGAAGATTCGCAGAGCGTAGCTCGACCGCTGATATCGTATCTGCGCCGTGCATGCCAGCGATCATGGCGCCGCCGCACCCGAAGAATCCGTGCGGGCCCCAGCGCGCAGCACCATGCCGCCGGCCACCCCGACGCCCAGCACATACATCCAACCTTCATGAAAATCGAACAGATGCGAGTTGAACAGCGAACTGAAGATGTTCTGCAGCACCACCATCAATCCGATCCAGGCCGCCAGCCCCTCGCCGCGAAACAGCGAAAAATGCGCAAACCACATCGCATAGAGGATGACGACCCCGACCATGCCCCACTGAACCGCGACGTTGAGGGTCTGGTTGTGCGGGTTCCCGATCACATGGCCCTGCGCCGATCCCGCCGGCCCGGTTGCGGCCGCCTCGAACAACCCCCGCGTCGATCCCGTGCCATGACCGATGACCGGCGCTTCCGCGAAGAATCGCAACGACTTCTCCCAGAATTCGAGCCGCAGGCCGATCGATGTCGGCTCGTTGAGTTCCTTGTAGAGCCGGTAGTCCCGCGTGAACCGGTCCGTCGTCGCCTGCAGATGGGGCGATGCCGTCCAGGCCAGCGCGCCGAGCGCGATCGCGGCAACGGACAGAAGCACGTTGGTTTTCCATCTCAGATGCGCCATCGCGAACACGGCCAGCATGATGGGCAGCGTGACCAGCGCCGTGCGCGACACGACGACGAACGCCATGTTGATAATGAAGTTGGCCGCGACCGCCGTCAGCAGCAGCGCCCGACGGATCTTGCCGTCGCGCAGCGACATGATGATAGGAAGCGCGAGCACGACCGTGCACAACACGAATTCCTGGCTTTGGTCGATATAGTTCTTGGTGAAGATGCCATAGGTCGCCGGATCGCCGGGCGCCTTCAACGAAAGGCCGGGTTCGATCGCGACGATCCAGGAGGCGACCGTCATCAGCGTGCAGGACGCCAGGAATGCAATGAATACCCACAGGCCCCGCGTCGACCGCTCGAAGTGATAGAGCAGGAACGGCAGAAAAAGCAGCTTGGTCGCGGGACTGATGGCGTAGAGGCGCGTGCTCCAGGGCGCGTCCGACCATAGCGTACCGATCGCGGCGAGCGCAACCAGTGCGATCGGCAGCGCATTGATCGGCCGCCGCAACGAACGCAGGAACGGGCGCGGTTCCAGCGTCGCCGCCAGCGCGGCGAGCCACACCAGCATGCCGATGCCGACGCCGCTCGTCGACCACGGCAGCAGCGCCGCGACCAGCACCGCGACAAGATCGACGTTCAGGACGCGTGCGAACGGATCGTGCCGGGCCGAGGCCATGACCGACAGCATCTCGCCGACCGAATGGATCTCGCGGCGCTGATGGTCCGCGCCCATCATGATCCCGCCCGACCTGCGCTCGTGCCGCGCTGCCTTTCCGCAAGCATCATGCCGCCGGCAATGCCGACGCCCAGCACGTACATCCATCCTTCGTGGAAATCGAAAATGTGCGAGTTGAAGAGCGAGGTGAAGATGTTCTGCACCACGACCAGCGACCCGATCCAGGCTGTGAGACCTTCGCCGCGAAACAGCCGCAGATGCACGAACCACATCGCATAGAGCATGATGATCCCGGCGATGCCCCACTGAACCGCAACGGCGAGCGTCTGGTTATGGGGGTTGCGAATAACCTGGGCTGTCGCGGCCTCGCCGCTTCCGCTGGCGGCCTTCTGGAACAGCCCGAGCGTCGAGCCCGTCCCGTTGCCGATGATCGGTGCCGCGGCAATGAACTGCAGCGACTTCCGCCAATATTCCAGCCTGAGCCCCACGGACGAGGCCACATTTTCCTGCTTATAGGTTTGGTACTCGCTGACGATGGCCTCCGCCTTCTGCTGCAGGAGCGGCGAGGCGGCAAAAACCACCCCCGCCAGGATGACCAGTCCGCAGGAGATCATCAGGTTGGTTCGCCATTTCAGGTGAAGCAGCGCGAACACCGCGATCATGACCGGGATCGTGACCATCGCGGTGCGCGAAACGATCACGAAGGACATGTTGGCGAGAAAGCCGAGCGAGACCGCGACCAGAAGCGCCGCCAGCCACAGCCTGTTCGCCTGCACCAGACGGATGACCGGATAGGCCAGCGCCACCGCGCACAGCGCAAATTCCTGGCTCTGGTCGATATAGTTTTTGACGAAAATGCCGGGCGCCCGTTCAGCGGGCGGCTTCAGCGAAAGACCTGGATCGATCAGCACGACCCAGGACATCAGCATCAGAAGTGCGCACGAGACCAGGAACGCAATGAACACCCACATTCCGCGCGCCGAGCGGGCGAAATGATAGAACAGGCCGGGCAGCACCAGAAGCTTCAGCAGCGGGCCGACGGACCAAAGCCGCGCGCTCCATGCCGCGTCCGACCATAGCGTGCCGACAATGGCGAGGCCGGCGAAAGCAACCGGCACGTAGCAGATCGGCTGTTGCAGCAACCGCGCGAAGGCCCGCCAGTCCGTCACCCACGCCACGGCGCCGAGCCAGCACGGCACGAAAATACTCGGCAGGGTCGTCGACCATGGCAGCGTCAGCGCGGCCAGGATCGCGAAGACGTCCGCGATCGTCGTCCATGTCGCCGTGTCACGCCAATACCGCCGTATCCACGGCGCCGATATTGGAACCGTGTTCACGCTCACGCCTTGCCTCCCCGCGCGCGGCCGACCAGCGACGTCGTGCTGTGGCCGGGCAGAATGTCGACCAGCATGACCTGGCCGCCGGCCGCCTCGACGATCTCGTGGCCGACGACCTGCTCACGGGTGTAGTCGCCGCCCTTGACGAGCACGCTGGGCCTCACCTTCGCGATCAGCTCGATCGGCGTGTCTTCCTCGAAGATCGCGACCAGATCGACCGCCTCCAGCGCCGCCAGCACTTCGGCGCGCGCGCCCTCGTCCTGAACCGGACGCCCCTCGCCCTTCAAGCGCTTCACCGAGGCGTCGCTGTTGAGGCCGACGATCAGGCGGTCGCAGGCGCCGCGCGCCGCCGTCAGCACCTTGACGTGGCCGGGATGCAGAATGTCGAAGCAGCCATTGGTGAAGCCGATGCGCAGTCCCTGCCTGCGCCAGTCCGCAAGATGCGCATCGAGATCGCCGCCAATAGCCACGATCTTCTCTTCGGCCGCGAGCGAGGCATGCGGCAGGATTTTCCGCCGCAGTTCCGCCGGCGCGACGGTCGCGGTGCCCTTCTTGCCGACCGCGACGGCTGCCGCCGCGTTCGCCACCCGCAGCGCGGTCTCCCAATCGGCCTCGGCCGCCAGCGTCAGCGCCAGCGCTGCTGCGACCGTGTCGCCGGCGCCGGAGACGTCGCGCACCCTGACCGGCAGTGCCGGCACGTGGATCGTCTCGCCGCCGCGCAGCACCAGCGTCATGCCGTGCTCGCTCTGTTTCACCAGAATGGCCTCACAATCGGCCAGATGCATCGCGTCCTGCGCCGCGCCGGCGATGTTCTGGTCGCTGTCGGCGCGGGTGCGGGTGGCCGCCGCAAACTCCCTGCGATTGGGCGTCAGCAGCGTGGCGCCGCGATAGATCGCCAGATTGGCGCTCTTGGGATCGACGATGACGCGCTTGCCGAGCTTTTTGGCGGCGTCGATGATGTTGCGGATGACGCGCGCCGTCAGCACGCCCTTGGCGTAGTCGGACAGCAGCACGATATCGGCGCGTGCCAGATGCGGCAGGATGGCGTCGATCAGCCTCTGCTCTATCTCGGGCGCGGCCGGCGCCGCCAGTTCCCAATCCGCGCGCAGCATGTGGGTGGAAAAATGCTCGGAGACGAAGCGCACCTTGCGCGTCGTCGGGCGGGAGGCATCCGACACCAGCACCGCCTCGATCAGCTGCTCCCGCGCCAGCTCGTTCTTCAGCCTTGCGCCCGCCTCGTCCTCGCCGACCAGGCCGGCAAAGATGCAGCGCCCGCCGAGCGAAGCGATGTTGCGCGCGACGTTGCCGGCGCCGCCGACATTGCTCTCGCTGCGCTGCACGGCGATGACCGGCGCCGGCGCCTCCGGCGAAACGCGCGACACTTCGCCATAGACGAACTCGTCGAGCATGAGGTCGCCGACGCAGAGCACGGTCTGACGGGCAATCGCCTGGCGGAGGGCCTCGAAATCAAACATCTTTGTACCTGCAGCCCGTCAGCGAAAGCGATCGCTGCGATTGAGGAAATTCTTCACATAGGTCTCGACCGCGTCTTCGAGCGCGGTGAAGCCGCCATTATACCCGGCGCGCAGCAGCCGATCGACTTCGCTCTGGGTGAAATATTGATAGCTGCCGCGGATCGCCTCGGGCATGTCGACATACTGGATGTTCGGCTTGGCGCCGAGCGCGGCATAGGCCGACAGCATCAGGTCGCGGAAGCTGCGCGCAGTGCCGGTGCCGACGTTGAAGATGCCGCTGACGGCCGGCGTTGCCAGCAGCCACATCGTCACGCGCACGACGTCGTCGACATAGATGAAGTCGCGCCGCTGATCGCCGTCGGCGATGCCTTCCCGGTGCGACTTGAACAATTGCACCGGGCGCCCGTCCCTGATGTCGTCGAAGCGCCGCGCCAGCACGCTCATCATCGTGCCCTTGTGATATTCGTTGGGGCCGAACACGTTGAAGAATTTCAGCCCGGCCCATTGCGGCGGCAGCGGTTCGCCGCGGCCGGCGCGCTCGGCGACCGCCATGTCGAACAGGTGCTTGCTCCAGCCGTAGAGGTTCATCGGCCGCAGCTTGCTGAGCGCATCCATGGACGGGTCGTCGCCGAATCCCTGGTCGCCGTCGCCATAGGTCGCCGCCGAGGACGCGTAGATCAGCGGCGTCGCGTTCGCCGTGCACCAGTCGAGCAGCCGCATCGACAGGCGGAAGTTGGTCTCAATCACCAGATCGCCGTCGGTCGCGGTGGTCTCCGAAATGGCGCCGAGATGGATGACGGCCTCCAGCCGGCGGCCCGCCAGCCACGCCATCAGCTCGGCAGGCGGCACGAAATCGGCCAGGCGGCGCTTGGCCAGGTTGCGCCACTTGCCGTCATGCCCCAGAACATCGCACACGGCCACGTCCCGGCCGGCGTCATTCAACGCAGCCACGACGTTCGATCCGATAAAACCGGCGCCCCCGGTCACCAGCAGCATGCCATCCCCTGCCATGATTGTTCGGCAAAAGCTTTGCCCCACTCCCGCGCGGCAGGCAACTTCACCGCTTCGGCGAATCGATGACCCATCGAGTGGCTTTACCTGCCGGTGTGGAGCGGTTACCGACGGGACCGCAATCGGTTAGCGGCAACATCATCAAGATATGAATTCAAATTCACAAAATGGGATCAAGATGGAAGATAGCGCCGATACCCGGCCTATCCTGATTGTCCCCTATATGTGGATTGGCGATTTCGTCCGCGGCCATACCGTGGTGCGGGTCTTGAAACAGCGCTGGCCGAATCGCCCGGTCGACCTCCTGGTCACCCCGCTCTGCGCGCCGCTGGTCGACTATATGCCCGGTGTCCGGGCGGGCATCGTCTTTGACCTGCCCCGCGGGCGGCTTGCTCCGGTCAGACAGCACGGCCTTGCATCCGAGCTGCGCGCCCGGGGCTATGGAACCGCCCTGGTCCTGCCCCGGACCTGGAAGGCCGCGATTGCGCCCGCGCTGGCCGGCATCCCCGAGCGCGTCGGCTTTTTCGGCGAGGCGCGATTCGGGCTGATCAACCGGATACGCTGGGGCGAAAAGGCCCTGCCCCGCTTCATCGACAAGAACGCCGCGCTGGCGCTGCCTGATGGCGCGCCGCTGCCGCCGGAATGGCCGGTGCCGCAGCTCGTCGTGCCGCCGGAACAAACCACCCGCTGGCGGCAGGCAAGCGGGCTCGGCACGGGTCCAGCCGTGGCGCTCGGCCCCGGCTCGGTCGGCGCCTCGAAGCGCTGGACCTATTATCCACAGGCCGCGCGCCTCCTGATCGAGCGCGGAATCGACGTCTGGGTGGTCGGCGGCCCCGGCGAAAAGGCGCTGGCCCAGGAGATCGTCACCGCCACCGGCGGCAAGGCGCGCGATCTCACCGGCACGGACCTGCGTAACGGCATCCTGGCGATGGCGGCAGCGGGCGTCGCGATCTCCAACGACTCCGGCCTGATGCATATCGCGGCCGCGATCGGCACGCCGACCATGGGCATTTTCGGCCCGACCAGCCCCTATCTCTGGGCGCCGCTGAACGGCCTTGCCGCCACGGTTCTTCAAACCAAGGCCGAGCTATCCTGCCAGCCGTGCCAGCGCACGGTCTGCACCATGAACGACCACCGCTGCATGCGCGACATCGATCCCTCCTACGTGGTCGACGTGGCGCATCGCCTGCTGGTCACCGCGAGCGGGAGCAGCGCGCCTTGACGCAAAAGTTGAGAGCCGCAACACTCTTCGTGGCCTCGATGCGTCCGTCTCCGGGGTGAGAACTCAGGACGAGCTGGCCACAAAGCAATGCTGTTCTCCAGTTACACCTTCCTTGTGTTCCTGCCGCTCGCGATCGCGGCGCTTGCGGTAGCTACCCGGTTCGGTTCGCGCACGCTGTTTGCTACCCTTCTTGCGCTCTCTCTGCTGTTCTACGGCTGGTTTCGCGTCGACTACATCCTGATCCTGATCGTTTCGGCCACCGTCAATTTCTATCTCGCCGCGCAGCTCGAGCGAACCGCGCGCCATTCGGTGTTCTGGTTCGGCGTGGTCTTCAACGTCACGCTTCTCGCCATCTTCAAATACGCCGACTTCCTGGTCTGGAACTTCGATATCGTCTTTCGCCAGCAACTCGCGCTGCCCAACATTGCTCTTCCGCTTGCGATATCGTTCATCACGTTCGAACAGATTTCATTCCTGTCGGACGTGCGCGCCAAGAAAGCCCAAAAGGGCGACTTCCTTCGCTATCTGGTTTTCGTGACCTTTTTCCCGAAGCTGATCGCAGGTCCGATCATACGGTTTCGCGAGATGGCCCCCCAGTTGCTGCAAGCCGGGGTGCGCAAGGAGCAAATCCTCACAGGCCTGTGCATCTTCTGCTTCGCCCTGTTCAAGAAGGTGATGATCGCGGACAACCTCTCTTTGGTCGTCGATCCAACCGTTGTCCGGCTGCAGGACGGCCTTGTCAGGCCGCTGGATGCGATCGCGGCACTACTGGCCTATAGCGGGCAGATCTATTTCGATTTCTCGGCCTATTCCGAGATGGCGTTGGGCATCGCATGGATGCTCGGCGTTCAATTGCCGGTCAACTTCAACTCGCCTTACCAAGCCACCTCGATCATCGAGTTCTGGCGGCGCTGGCATATTACGCTGTCATCGTTTCTCAGGGACTACATCTACTTTCCGCTCGGAGGCGGCCGCCTTGGCGCTCGCCGGACGGCGGCAAATCTGTTGATCGTGATGCTGATCGGCGGCCTTTGGCACGGAGCGGCCTGGACCTTCGTCGCATGGGGATTTGTCCACGGCGTCGCATTGGTGGCGAACCACCGAATTCGGCAATTATCAATCGCCCAGCGCCTCGGCAAGCACCGGGCATTTCGTTTCGGCGCGTGGGCCGTATCAATGACCATCGTGCTCGTCGCCTGGGCCCTGTTCAGATCACCCGACTTCGCGACATCAGGACGATGGCTGCTCTCGATCGTGGCCAATGCCGACAACATACCTGCGACCACGGGTCCTCCCGACCATTGGCTGGTTGTCGTCGCAACGCTCTGGGCCCTGCTGCTTCCCAATCTTCCAAGGATTTTCCGCATAGCAGCCGACCGCGACGCGATCGACTGGACCGCCCCGCCGGGCATACCGCTCCCGCCTGTATGGGTATCCTCCGCCGCAGCTCTTGCCCTCCTGGCCTCGTTGATTGGAATGGCGCGGAATGAGCCAAATGCATTCATCTACTTCCAGTTTTAGTCTCCGGCTCGCCGCCTTCATCGGCACGATCCTTGTCGCGGCATGCCTGCTGGAGGTCTATTGCAGGACCTCCAAGCGCTTCGACAACGAGCAGACCATCATCATCCGCGCGATCGCTGCGGATCGTTCACGCAATGCCGTCTTTGGCGATTCGCATGTCGGCTTTACGCCGATGATTGAAGGTTACGGATTTTTTGGGCTGGCCGGACAGCAGCCGCAGGAACTTCTCAACCTCGTGCACTTCCTCTTCGACGACCGGCAGCCCGGCAAGGTCATCGTCGAGGCCGCGCCGCAATGGGTCGGCGAATACCACAGGGGGCGGCAGCCGCTGCTCACCTCGGCCAACCTGCGGCCGCCGATCAGCGTGTTCGGCATTCGCTTGCTGTCCGCGACGCCGTTGTATTCCGGCTCGCTGTTCAAATTCCTGATCGCGGACATGGTATCGCTGACCGCTTTCATCTCGCCGTCAAAGGCACAACAGTCTTCGATCAACGCTTCGCTGGTTGGCCAGTATGCGCGGGAATGGTCGCGCCAGCGCGAGGCCGGCGGAGAAGCCTTCAACTGGTCGCAAATCGCGCCGGACAAGCGCGAGGTGCTCACGGCAGCACGGCTGTCCGAACAGAATCCGGTTCGCGACTTCGAATCCTCGAGCGCCCTGCGTGACTATGTTGCCGCGATACGTTTCCTGCGGGATCGCGGCGCACAGGTCTGCCTGTTCAGAACGCCGGTCACCGCTGATTACGTGAGATTGAGCCGGGCCATGCCCGAGGGACGCTTCGATGCATTCGACCGATGGATGAGCGGGTTTGCCGGCGCCGAGCGTATACGCCTCGTTGATTTCCGGCAGCTTCCACTCGATTTCGACGACACCAAGTTCCTGAATCAGGATCACGTGACGACCGCGCATGCCAAGACGATGTGGCCGCTCGTCGACAAGGCATGCTTCGACGGAACGTGAATCGACATCTCGCCTTGCAAGGTTCCTCGGCGCAGGCGCACCAAGATAGCTCAATCCAGCGTGCGATAGACCGCGGCGATCGCGTTCGCTTCCGCATCCAGGCTGAACTTTTCCAAGACGCGCGCCCGCGCCCGCTCGCCCATGGCGCTCGCCCATGCCGGATCGCGCATCAGGGGCTCCAGCGCCGCGACCAGCGCGGCGGCATCGCCTGGTGGCGTCAATACGCCGGTCACGCCGTCCTCGACCACGAATTCCGCCGCGCCGGCGCGCGCGGCGACCAGCGCCGCGCCGGCGGCCATCGCCTCGATCAGCGTCAGGCCAAAGCCTTCGTTGCGCGACGTAAAGGCATAGATCGTCAGCCGCTGATACCAGCGCTGCACTTCCTCGATCTCGAGCTCACCGGTGATGACGATGCGCGATTGCAGGCCGGCCGCCTCGATCTTCTGTTTCAGGCCGCTGGCAAATCCCTGCTGCTCCGGCACCACCGCGCCGACGATGACGGCGGTGAAATCCGGATAGCGCGGCAACAGCTGGCACATCGCCTCGACGAAAACGTCCGTCCCCTTCTGCGCACGCACCCGCCCGAAGCAGCCGATCGCGTAACGCCCCGGCAGCCCCGCTTCCGCAAACGCTGCCGCGCGATCGGCCGGCGGCGCGTAGCGATCCGTATCGACGCCATGCATCACCACCGTCGCCTCGCGCTTGAGGAACGACGCCGACAGTTCGGAAGTGGCGATCACGGCATCCATCTGCCGGATCAGCCAGCGCGTCAGCCGCTTGTGGTGGCGCTGCGCCGCCGAGGTGAACACCAGCCTCAACGGCCAGCCGAGCGCGCGCAGCAGGAGGCCCGCGATCATCTCGTCATTGCGCCGCGCGTGCCAGATCAGGGGATCGCGGCGGCGCCAGAGCTTTGGCAGATCCGCAAACCTCATCCGCGCGATGCCGTCAGGCGCATGCGGCCCGAGCCATGCCGCCCGGTACATCCGGGCAAGTTTCGGCGCCACCATCCGGTTGGTCGCGGTGACGCCGGAATAGCGCCTGTGCAGATTCGGCACGATCAGCTGCAGATCACTGGCCAGATTGTCGTCGATCGGCACTATCAGCTCCATTTCGGCCAGTTCCTATACGCAACATTAAGCATAGTGGCCAGTTCACCGGCGCTGAAACCCCCTCTTCACCGCGGAGCCCCTAGCATCCCCCCAAATAAGAACGGGAGAGGTGTGCCATGACCGTGCTCGTCACAGGTGGCGCCGGCTATATTGGAAGCCATACGGTTCATGCGCTGGTCGACGCCGGTGAAAGCGTCGTCGTGATCGACAATCTGTCGACCGGATTTTCCTCGCTGCTGCCCCGCGCCGTGCCGCTGTTCATCGGCGATGCCGGCGACGAGAACCTCATCGAGAACGTGATCGCGCAGCACCGCGTCGAGAGCATCGTTCATTTCGCCGGCTCCGTGGTGGTGCCGGATTCGATGCGCGATCCGCTCGGCTATTACCGCAACAACACCATGACCACCCGCAGCCTCATGAATGCGGCGGTGAAGGCCGGCATCGGCCGGTTCATCTTCTCGTCGACGGCGGCCGTCTACGGCAACCCCGACCAGGTGCCGGTGTCGGAACATGCGCCGACGCGGCCGATGTCGCCTTACGGCTCCTCCAAGCTGATGACCGAGATCATGCTGCATGACGTCGCCAGCGCGCACGACATGAAGTATGTCGTGCTGCGCTATTTCAACGTCGCCGGCGCCGACCCGGAAGGCCGCTGCGGCCTTTCGACCGTCGGCGCGACGCATCTGCTCAAGATCGCGGTCGAAGCCGCCACCGGCCAGCGCGCCAAGGTCGACGTCTACGGCACGGACTATCCGACGCCGGACGGAAGCTGCATCCGCGACTTCATCCATGTCAGCGATCTCGCGGACGCCCATCGCTCTGCGCTGTCATACTTGCGCGCCGGCGGCGGCTCGATCACGCTGAACTGCGGCTACGGCCGCGGCTATTCGGTGCTCGAGACCATCGAGGCGGTGCGCCGCGTCTCCATGCGCAATTTCGCGGTTTCCTATGCGCCGCGCCGCCCCGGCGACATCATGACCATGGTGGCCGATACCAGCCGCATCCGCTCGGTGCTGGACTGGACCCCGCAATACGACAATCTGGAGACCATTGCCGGCCACGCGCTGACCTGGGAGAGGCGGCTGTTCTCAGAGCGCGGCGGCCATCCGCAGCGGGCGGAATCGGCCTGAAATCAGGCGCTTATTTGGCTTGAAAAACCCCGCTTTAGCAGGCAAGGAGGCATCGCAGCAGCCCTGACGCGCCGGGCTATCCAGGCGCCGTCAATGGAACGCGGATGACCGAACTTCCAAAGAAACCGACCCGAAAAATCACCGACGATCCCTATGGCGCGGCGATCCTGATTCGCCGCCTCGTGATGGAACAAGGCGTCGTCTACTGGCGGCGCTATCTGTTGGCGTTCGCGCTGATGGGCCTGGCCGCCGCCGCCACCGCGGGCTCGGCCTATATCCTGGGCCAGGTGATCAACCAGGCCTATGTCGACAAGAACGTGATGGGCATCGCGCTGCTCTCAGGCGTCACGGTGATCCTGCTGTTCATCAAGGGCGTGGCGACTTACGGCCATTCCGTGATCCTGTCGAAGATCGGCAACGCCATCCTCGCCAACAACCAGCGGCGGCTGTTCGCCAAGCTGATGAACGAGAGCATCGGCTTCTATTCGCAGCGCCACTCGTCGGAATTTCTGGCGCGGCTGACCTCGGGCGCACGCTCCATCACCGAGGTGATGGAGCTCCTGATCAATGCGGTCGGGCGCGACGTGCTGCTGTTGATAGCGCTGGTCGGCGTGATGATCGCGCAGGACCCGATCCTGTCGCTGATCGGCCTTCTGGTGGTGCCGCCGGCGATGCTGTTCCTGCGCAAGCTGGTGAAGCGCATCAAGGGCCTCGCGCACAACCAGTTCACCGGCAGCGCCGACATCATGGAGACCATGCAGGAAGCGCTGCAGGGCATCCGCACCGTAAAGGCGTTCACGCTCGAAGAAACCATGCAGCGGCAGATCGACGAGAACATCGCGGTTGTCGAGCGCAACTCCAACAAGATGGCGCGGGTGTCCAACCGCGCCAATCCGCTGATGGAAATGCTCGGCGGTTTTGCGGTGGCGGGCTGCCTGCTCTATGGCGGCTACAGCGTGGTCGCCCTCGGCGCGACGCCCGGCCAGTTCTTCTCCTTCATGACGGCCTTTTTGCTGGCGACCGAGCCCGCCAAGCGCCTGTCGCGGCTCAATATCGACCTGAACAGCAAGCTGGTCGGCGCCAGGATGCTGCTCGAAATCGTCGACAGCCCGGCGAGCGAGCCGCCCGAAGACGACAAGCCGGCGCTGAAACTCTCGACCGCGCGGGTCGAGTTCCGCGACGTCACCTTCGCCTACCGGGTGGACGAACCGGTCCTGAAGAACATGAGCTTCGTCGCCGAACCCGGCAAGACCACCGCGCTGGTCGGCCCGTCCGGCGGCGGCAAATCCACTGTGCTCGCGCTGCTGCTGCGGCTCTATGAGGTGAACTCGGGCGAGATCCAGATCGACGGCCAGAACATATCAGACGTGTCGCGGCGCTCGTTGCGGCGGCAGAGCGGCTATGTCGGGCAGGACGTCTACCTGTTCCGCGACACGATCGGCGCCAACATCGCCTTCGGCAAGGAAGACGCCACGCAGGACGAGATCATCGCGGCGGCGAAAGCGGCCTGTGCGCATGATTTCATCATGGGTTTCCCGCTCGGCTACGACACCCCGGTCGGCGAGCACGGCACGCAGCTTTCCGGCGGCCAGCGCCAGCGCATCGCGGTGGCGCGGGCGCTGATCCGCAATGCGCCGATCATCCTGCTCGATGAAGCCACCGCGGCGCTGGATTCGGAGTCCGAAAAGGCGGTGCAGGAGGCGATCGACCACCTCTGCCAGAACCGCACCACCATCGTGATCGCCCACCGCCTGCACACCATCATGCACGCCGACGCCATTTTGGTGGTCGAGGGCGGCGAGATCGTCGAACGCGGCCAGCACGACGATTTGCTGCGCCGCGGCGGCCGCTACGCCTCATTCTTCCGCCTGCAGCAGCGCGATGCCGGCACCCCGAGTCTGGCGCCGGTCAGCGCAACCGCGTAAAAGGCACCCCGCCGGTTTTCCCGTTGTAACCACCCGAGATCCCCTTCATGAACGCAGCCTCCTACGTCATCCCAGCCGCCCCGCAGCCCTCGCTTCCCGTCGTCGGGGAAGCCGGCGTCTATCCGGTCCGCCGCATCTGGTGCGTCGGGCGCAACTATCTCGAGCATATCCGCGAGATGGGCAATGACGAGCGCGCCCCGCCGTTCTTCTTCGCCAAGCACGCCGACATGCTGGTGCCCGATGGCGCCACGATCCCCTATCCGCCGCTGACCAAGGACCTGCACCACGAGGTCGAGCTGATCGTCGCGATGAAGAGCGGCGGCCTCAACATTCCGACCGAGAAGGCGCTCGACCATGTCTACGGCTATGCCGTCGGCATCGACCTCACCCGCCGCGACCTGCAGATCGCCTCGCGCAAGAAGGAGCGTCCGTGGGAGATCGGCAAGTCGTTCGATTATTCGGCGCCCTGCTCGGCGATCCAGCCGGCTTCCAAGATCGGCCACCCCACCAAGGGCAAGATCTGGCTGACGGTGAACGGCAAGGAAGCGCAGAAGGGCGACCTCACCGAGTTGATCTGGAACGTGCCTGAAATCATCTGGCAGCTCTCGCAGCAGGTAAAACTCGCCGCCGGCGACATCATCATGACGGGCACGCCGGCCGGCGTTTCCCAGCTCCAGGTGGGCGACAAGCTCGAATGCGGCGTCGACGGCGTCGGCACGCTGAAGGTGAATATCGGCAAGCCGGAATAGCGGTCGCATCAACAAAAGCCCCGGACATGATCCGGGGCTTTTCTCGTTGAAGCCGTAGGATGGGCAGAGCGCACCGAAACCCATCATCTCCCGACACGCCCCGGAATTGATGGGTATCGCTTCCGCCTTCGCTCGTTGGCTACGGCGGACAAGTCGCTCCACCCATCCTTCGCCACCCCGCTACGCACCGCGCGCGCCCGTGTCCTTGGCGAGCCGCGCAAAATGATTGCGCAGCCGCGGCACGGCGAAATCCATGAAGGCGCGCACCTTCGGCACCGCGAGGCGGCCTTGCGGCACGATCACGTGCACCGGCAGCGCAGCCGGCTCATGGCCGGTGAGCACGACCTCGAGCGCGCCGCTCTGTACCTCCTCGGCCACCTGGTAGGAGAAGAACAGCGCCACCCCGCGCCCGCTGACGGCCGAGGCCACCGCGCTGCGGATGCTGTTGGTGACGAGCCGCGGCGTCACCTGAACGCTGCGCGGCACCGATGAGCCGGCGGCCGGCGGAAAGGTCCAGGAATTCGGCAGGTGCGCCATCGTGATGATCTGGTGCTTTGCCAGGTCGCCCGGCTCGTCGATGCGCGGATTTTGCTTGAGATAGCGCGGCGCCGCCGCCACCACGCGCCGCACCTCGCCGATCCGCGTTGCCACCATCGCGGAATCGGCAAGCTCGGCGATGCGCAGCGCGACGTCGATGCCTTCGTCGATCAGGTTCACGGCGCGGTCGAGCAGCAGCAGCCGTGCCGACACCGTCGGATATTCGTCGAGAAACGCGTCGAGGATCGGCCGGAGCACCATCTCGCCCGAGATGACCGGCGCCGTCAGCGTCAGCATGCCGCGCGGCGCGGCCCGCTCGCCGCCGGCAACGATGTCGGCTTCCTCGAGCTCGGACAGCACCCGCCGGCAGGCCGCCACGTAGCGTTCGCCGACCTCGCTCAGCCTGATCGAGCGCGTCGTCCGGTGCAAAAGCTCGGCGCCGACATGCGCCTCGAGAAAGGCGATCGCACGGCTGACCGCGGCGGGCGAGCGGCCGAGCTTGCGGCCCGCGCCGGCGAGGCTTCCCTCATCCAGTGCAGTAACGAAGACCTTCATCGCATCGATACGGTCCATCATTCCTCCGGCAGCCGTCGGCACACCGCAGCATGATCCCGCATTCTTCCACATGGCGAAAGAGTGTGTATCGAACGACAGCCATTCGCTCGCCTCCCGAACGAGCGTACTTCCAACCCATCGAAGACGGTCGAGCCTTCCCTCGCCGGCGACCTCAAACGGACAGGAGACGACAATGGGTACGGAACAGAAAGTTGCAGTGATTACAGGCGCTTCGCAGGGTATCGGCGCGGCCTTGGTCAGGGCCTATCGCGACCGCAATTATCGCGTGGCCGCCACCGCCCGCTCGATCAAGCCGTCGAACGATGACGGCGTCCTGACGGTCGCCGGTGACATCGCCGATCCCAAGACCGCCGAACGCGTGATCGCCGAAGCGGTGCGCCGGTTCGGCCGGATCGACACGCTCGTCAACAACGCCGGCATCTTCCTCGCGAAACCTTTCACCGAATATACCGAGGCCGATTTCGTCGCCGCACTGAGCGTCAATGTCGGCGGCTTCTTCCACATCACGCAGCGGGCCCTGGCCGAGATGGAGAAGCAGGGCAGCGGCCACATCGTGCAGGTGACGACCAGCCTGGTCGACCACGCGATCGCGGGCCTGCCTTCCGTGCTGGCGTCGCTGACCAAGGGCGGCCTGAATGCCGCCACCAAGTCGCTTGCGATCGAATACGCCAAGCGCGGCATCCGCGTGAACGCGGTGTCCCCCGGCGTCATCAAGACGCCGATGCATCCCGCCGAAACGCACGCCGCACTCGACGCGCTGCACCCGGTCGGCCATATGGGGGAGATCAAGGATATCGTCGATGCGATCCTTTATCTCGAAGGTGCCGGCTTCGTGACCGGCGAAATCCTGCACGTTGACGGCGGCCAGAGCGCGGGGCATTGACGCAATCCGGCAGCGAGGGCCCTGCACCCTCGCAACGCCGCGCTCCCGATGCTCCCACCTTGCGGTTGCATGATCCGCAAAACTGCCGCAGATTTCGGCTATTGCCGGAGCATAACGGCGAACATCGGATCGGAGGCCACGTCCATGATCAAGGTCAGCGTAATGTATCCCAATACACAAGGCGGGCGCTTCGATCACGATTACTACCGTGACAAGCACATGCCGCTGGTGAAGGCGCGCATGGGTGACGCCTGCAAATTCTACACCGTCGACAAGGGCCTTGCCGGCGGCGCCCCCGGTGCTCCCGCGACCTATGTCGGCATGTGCCATATCTTCTGCGACTCGATCGAGGCCTTCCAATCGGGCTTCGGGCCGCACGCCAAGGAGATCATGGCCGACATCCCGAACTACACCGACCAGTCCCCGGTCATCCAGATCAGCGAAGTCGTCGTCGGCCAGTAGCGCAGCTATCGGTCCGCAGGGCGGGTTAACAAAAGCGTAACCCGCCGATTTCGCGCGCCTTGAAAGATGCAGATCATGTCGGGCGAACGCGACCTCGCGAAGCTGCTGCAGAACATGAAGCCCGAGATGCACGAAGATGTATTCGTGTTCTGCAGCATATCGAGCGACCAAACGATTCCCGTCACCCTCAATCCCGTACACGTCTTTCGCGAACGTGAGGGAACGACCCTCGTCATGCGGCGAGCGGAAGCCGAAAGCGCCGCGCTCCCCTATCAGTTTGCCTCACGGCTGATCACACTGACCGTTCATTCCTCGCTTGAAGCGGTGGGCCTTCTGGCTGCCGTCACCAGGCAACTGGCGGAAGCCGGCATCAGCGTGAACGCCGTGTCGGCGTTTTACCACGATCACCTGTTCGTGCCGGAGCGCAGAGCTGATGAAGCCCTGCAGCTCTTGCAGGATATCGCGAGACAACCGTAGCGCCGCCGGGTGGATGGGGCGCAGCCGTAATCCGCCGACAGCGACGGGTAAGGACGGCCGATTGCGCTTCGCTAATCCGCCCTACGCATCATCGCAGCGCCGACAAGACGATCAGCCCGACGATCCCGACCATCAGGCTGTATTTCAGCGTGTAGTAGACGGTCCGGTTCCACGCCTTGACCTTGCGGCTGGCGAGATGGATTTCGTAGAGCTTGCCAAACACCTTGTTGAGCGCACCGACATGCTCGCCTTCCATGTTCTGCGTCGCTGAGGCCTTGACGATGTGGTGGCTGACCCAGCGGTTGATCGCGGTCATGAAGCCGTACTTCATCGGGCGCTCGACGTCGCAGAACAGGATGATGCGGTTGACGTCGGTGGCGTTCTCGGCGCTGTGGATGAAGGTCTCGTCGAACATGAAGGCTTCGCCGTCGCGCCAGACGCATTGCACGCCGTCGACCAGGATCCGGCACTTGTCCGAGTTGGGCGTGACGAGGCCGAGGTGGTAGCGCAGCGAGCCCGCAAAGGGATCGCGATGCGCGCCGAGCTTGCCGCCGGGCGGCAGCATCGCGAACATCGCGCCGTGCACCGTCGGGATCGAGTTCAGGAGCTCGACCGTCTTCGGACACAGCGAACGCGCCGAGGGAAGAAAGTCGTCGTACCATTTGAGATAAAAGCGTTTCCAGCCGCTCTTGAAGAACGAGTAGAAACCCCAGTCGTTGTTCTTGGCGGCGGCGCGGATGAAACCCTCGTCGAACAGCCGCAGCGCCTCCTCGCGGATCGTCTCCCAGTTCTCGCTGAGCTTGGCGAGTTCCGGAAAGCGCTCGACCGGTATCACCGGCTGGTTGGGAATCGCCGAGCCCGCATACATCAGCACATTGTAGGGCGCGAGATAGGTGGAGTGATCGCCGAGCTGGCGCGCGATCCGCAGCCGCTCACGGCCGCGAAAGTGAATGTAGAGCGTCGATGCGACGAGGATATAGAGAACGACGAGTTGCGGCGCAAAAATGTGCTGTAGCATGGTCCGGTTCCTGTACCCGTGATGCGCGGATCAAATCCGCGGCCCAGGAAATTCGGGGTTGGTGCTGGTTCCGTTTGGTTACAATTCGGCCTTTTTTACCCCTGCTCCCGGCCGATCATCAAGAGGCTGAAAAGCGCGTTCAAGAAGTTGTCAGCGCGGCTGACACGCCAGGAAGCGACGGGGTTGGCAGCCCGGACAAGCCATCTGTCCGCGGTACACAGCGTAGGACGGGTAGAGCGAAGCGAAACCCATCAATGCCGGCGTTCGTGGGACGATGGGTTTCGCTTCGCTCTACCCATAAAATGCTATCGCCCAGCCGAGACGTGGATTGCTTCAATGCGCTCGCAATGACGAGAGACAGTAGCGCGCGCAGTTGAGCAGCACGGCAATGGATGGAAAGAAGTCCGCGCCTCAGCTCCGCAGCGCCTGCAGGCCCTTGAACGTCAGGCGCTTGGGATCGCGGACGCCGGCCAGATAGCACTTGCGGACAAAGGCGGCCGCCGCCTCGCGGTCGCAATCGGTGAGCGCCACGATGGCGTCGATGGCAATTCGCTGGGCGTCCATGGGCTTCCTCGTGCTGTCAGGGGCCGCAAGTCACGCAGCATAGCGGCACGCCGGTTAATCCGGCGTTAACCCTGAGGGCACCTTGGACGATTCGAAGGGGTTTACGTATACGCGAAACGACGCATGGGACGAGCGGACGCAGCCGCCGCCCGATGCCGCTTCGAACGCAACGTCAAGAATACTGCATCACCCCGTCGTCGACCTTGCCGTAGCGAAGCGTGACGATGTCGAGCGCGTAGTTCTGGTACAGCCGCCACGGCCGCTTCGAGCCCTGCTTGGGCAATTTCGCGATCGAGCGCTGCACATAGCCTGACGAGAAATCGAGCGAGGGCAGTTCCGTCACCTCTGGATCGACATTATGCGGCATGCACTGCTTGTAGCCGTTCTGGTCCATGTAGTTGATGAGACGGCAGACATATTCGCAGGTCAGATCGCATTTCAGCGTCCAGGACGCATTGGTGTAGCCGAACGCCGAGGCCATGTTCGGAATGTCCGAATACATCATGCCCTTGTAGTTCAGCGTCCGCGCGAAATCGACGATGCGGCCGTCGACGCTGACCTCGAGGCCGCCGACCACCTGCAGCACGAGCCCGGTCGCGGTGACGATGATGTCGGCCTCGAGCTCGCTGCCGTCCTTCAGCTTGATGCCGCCCTTGGTGAAGGTATCGATCTCGCTGGTGACGACGGAGGCGCGCTTGTCGCGGATCGACTTGAAGAGATCGCCATCCGGCACCAGGCAGAGCCGCTGCTCCCAGGGATTGTAACGCGGCGTGAAATGTTTGCCGACGTCGTATTCTGGCCCGAGCGCCATCTTGACGCCGCCGAGGATGAGTTGCTTGGCGCGATCCGGCTTGCGGCGGCAGAGCTGGAAGAAATACATGCCGAACAGCACGTTGCGCCAGCGGATCAGGTGATAGGCGAGCTTGGCGGAAAGATTTTTGCGCAGCTTGTTGGCAAGCGCGTCCTCAGCCGGCCGCGCCACGACGTAAGTCGGCGAGCGCTGCAGCATGGTGACGTGCGCGGCGGTCTTGGCCATTTCAGGCACCAGCGTCACCGCGGTCGCGCCCGAGCCGATCACCACCACGCGCTTGCCGGCGTAGTCGAGATCTTCGGGCCATTTCTGCGGATGCACGATCTGGCCTTCGAAGTCCGCCGTGCCGGAAAATTCCGGCGTGTAGCCTTCCTCGTATTTGTAATAGCCCGAGCACATGAACAGGAAGTTGCAGGTGAAGCGCACCGTCTCGGTCGCGCCCTCGCCCACCATGCGCTCGGCCTCCACCGCCCAGCGCGAATCCGGCGAGGACCACGACGCGCGCTTGACGCGGTGGTGGAAGCGGACGTGCTTGTCGATGCCGTTGTCCGTCGCGGTCTCGCGCACATAGTTCAGGATGCGCGGCCCGTCGGCGATCGCCTTCGGCTCGGTCCACGGACGAAACGAATAGCCGAGCGTGTACATGTCGCTGTCGGAGCGGATGCCGGGATAACGAAACAGGTCCCAGGTGCCGCCGATGCAGTCGCGTCCCTCGAGGATCACGTAGCTCTTGCCGGGACACTTCTGCTGCAGGTGATAGCCCGCGCCGATGCCGGAAAGTCCGGCGCCGACAATGAGGACGTCGAAATGCTCTGCCCTATCGGTCATGGCGTTCTCCCTGCCTTCAGATGTAACGGGCAGCAGGAAGAAATTGCAACTCGCATTGTGCGCTTGCCGCGCGATACATGCTGTATCGAAAGAACGGCACGCGGCGCTTCCGCCGCGAAAGCGCTGGAAAGCACCCCACGTTATTCCGCCGGCCAGCAAAAAGCCCCGGATCGCTCCGGGGCTTTTCGAGGCTTTCGCATCTCCGTCGGAGCGGCGCGTGCAGCGCAGCCCGTCCTAAATCAGTAGCGGTAGTGATCCGACTTGAACGGGCCTTCCTGCTTGACGCCGATATAGTCGGCCTGGTCCTTGCGCAGCTCGGTCAGCTTGACGCCGATCTTGGCGAGGTGCAGGCGCGCGACCTTCTCGTCGAGCGACTTCGGCAGCACGTAGACCTTCTTCTCGTACTTGCCGTTCTTGTTGTTGGCGAACAGCTCGATCTGCGCCAGCGTCTGGTTGGTGAACGAGGCCGACATCACGAAGGACGGATGGCCCATGGCGTTGCCGAGGTTCACCAGGCGCCCTTCCGAGAGCAGGATGATGCGGTGCTTGTCGGGGAACTCGATCTCGTCGACCTGCGGCTTGATGTTGGTCCACTTCAGGTTACGCAGGCCCGCGATCTGGATCTCGTTGTCGAAGTGGCCGATGTTGCAGACGATGGCGCGATCCTTCATCGCGCGCATGTGGTCGATGGTGATGATGTCCTTGTTGCCGGTCGCGGTGACGAAGATGTCGGCGCGCGGCGCGGCGTCTTCCATGGTGACAACTTCATAGCCCTCCATCGCCGCCTGCAGCGCGCAGATCGGATCGACTTCGGAGACCATGACGCGGCAGCCGGCCTGGCGCAGCGAGGCGGCGGAGCCCTTGCCAACGTCGCCGAAGCCGGCGACCATCGCGATCTTGCCGGACATCATGACGTCGGTGCCGCGGCGGATACCGTCGACCAGCGATTCACGGCAGCCATAGAGGTTGTCGAACTTCGACTTGGTGACGCTGTCGTTGACGTTGATGGCGGGGAACAGCAGCGCGCCCTTGCTCGCCATGTCGTAAAGGCGATGCACGCCCGTGGTCGTCTCCTCCGAGACGCCCTTGATGTTCTTGGCGATCTCCGCGAAGTAGCCCTTCGGCTTCTCCTTCAACAGGCGCTTGACCAGCGCATAGAAGATTTCCTCTTCCTCCGACGTCGGCTTGTCGAGGAAGGCGGTGTCGCCCTGCTCGGCGCGGTAGCCGGCATGCACCAGCATGGTGGCGTCGCCGCCGTCATCGAGGATCATGTTGGGCGTGCCGCCGCCGTGCCAGTCGAACAGCTTCGCCGTGTAGTCCCAATATTCGGTCAGCGTCTCGCCCTTCACGGCGAACACCGGAATGCCGGCCGCGGCGATCGCGGCAGCCGCATGGTCCTGCGTCGAATAGATGTTGCAGCTTACCCAGCGAATGTCGGCGCCGAGCGCGGCCAGCGTCTCGATCAGGACCGCGGTCTGGATCGTCATGTGCAGGGAGCCGGCGATGCGGGCGCCCTTCAAGGGTTGTTTGGGGCCGTATTCCTCGCGGGTCGCCATCAGGCCGGGCATTTCGGTCTCGGCCAGCGAGATTTCCTTGCGGCCGAAATCGGCGAGCGACATGTCCTTGACGATGTAGTCGGTGAAGGCGGGCTTGGCGGGGGCGTTCATGAGAGCTTCCTGCTGTTTGAGTCCGTCATTCCGGGGCGCGCGAAGCGCGAACCCGGAATCTCGAAATCATGAAAAAAGATTCCGGGTTCACCGCTGTCGCGGTGCCCCGGAATGACGCAGTCAAAATTAAACCGCGCGCTTGAGCGGTTCGACCAGATCGGTCTTCTCCCAGGAGAAGCCGCCTTCATTGTCGGGCGTGCGGCCGAAATGGCCGTAGGCCGAAGTGCGCGCGTAGATCGGACGGTTGAGGTCGAGATGGGTGCGGATACCGCGCGGCGTCAGATCCATCGCCTTCGCAGCCGCCTTCTCGAGCTCGTCCTCCGGCACCTTTCCGGTGCCGTGGGTGTCGATATAGATCGACAGCGGACGCGCCACGCCGATCGCGTAGGCAAGCTGCAGCGTGCAGCGGTCAGCGAGACCGGCGGCAACGATGTTCTTGGCGACATAGCGCGCGGCATAGGCGGCCGAACGGTCGACCTTGGTCGGGTCCTTGCCCGAGAACGCGCCGCCGCCATGCGGAGCCGCGCCACCATAGGTGTCGACGATGATCTTGCGGCCGGTCAGGCCGGCGTCGCCGTCGGGGCCCCCGATGAAGAACTTGCCGGTCGGATTGATGTGCCAGATGGTCTTGCCGTTGATCCAGCCGTCCGGCAGCGCCTGGCGGACATACGGCTCGACGATGTCGCGAACCTGGTTGGAGGAGAGGTCCTCGACGAGGTGCTGATGCGAAACCACGATCTCGCGCACGCCGACCGGCTTACCGTTCTCATATTGCACGGTGACCTGGCTCTTGGAGTCCGGGCCGAGCACCTTCTCCTTGCCCGAGTGACGGGCCTCCGAGATCAGGCGCAGGATCTTGTGGGCGTAGAAGATCGGCGCCGGCATCAGGTCCGGCGTTTCATTGGTGGCGTAGCCGAACATGATGCCCTGGTCGCCCGCGCCCTCTTCCTTGTTGGTGCCCGGCTGCAGCGCATCGACGCCCTGCGCGATGTCGGCAGACTGGGGATGCAGCAGGATTTCGATGTCGGCCTTCTCCCAGTGGAAGCCTTCCTGCTCGTAGCCGATGTCCTTGATCGCGGCGCGCACGACGCTTTCGATCTGGTCGTTGGTGACGGATTTGGGTCCGCGCGTCTCGCCGGCGATGACCACCTTGTTGGTGGTGGCGAGCGTTTCGCAGGCCGCACGGATCGCCCAGGGGTCGATGCCGGCCTTGGGGCCCTCACGGAAAAACAGATCGACGATCTCGTCGGAAATCCGGTCGCAAACCTTGTCCGGGTGCCCCTCGGAAACCGACTCGCTGGTGAACAAATAAGACGCGCGCATCAACAACCCCTTGTTCCCGCCGGCTGCCGGCGGCTGTCTGTGATCTATCCCGGAATGTCAGTCGCGACGCCGCGAAATGACGTAGGATTCGTCGTAAAACCAAAGCCCATTATGCTTGCGCAGAACCTCTCGCGTGGCATCGAGGGCCCGGCTGTTTTCGGTCATTTCCGTCAACCGGTCGTCTTCGATCTGGGCGACATACACCGCCGCATTCCACGCTGCAAAGGCCGTCGAGGTTCCGATCGAGCCGGTGACCTCGTTGGGCAGCGCTTCCATATCATAACGGAAGATCGAACGGTTATCGGCGTACGCATTAAAGTTAAGGTCGCGCCCGGCCGATCCGAGCTCGTATTTCACCGCGCGCAATAGCTCATGGCGGCTCACGGCGAAAGGATTTTCTCCCGGCCAGACCGCCTGGATGATTTCCAGGCCCGGATCGTGGCCGTGGGAGTGAATTCCAATCAAGCGGCCGCCGGCCCGCAGGCTGCGGGCCAGCGGGGCGATGATCCGCTTGGCGCGGAAATTCACAGAGGATTTGGCCCGATAAGGCTGGGAAGCGATCACAAGGTCAAAATTGGCTTCCGTCCGGCCCGCCCGGGGGATGATCGAATCGAGCAGGAACCGGTGATCCTCCCGGTACACCACCAGGGCGACCGGGCGTTCATAGATCGGCATGCCCGATTTGGGGCTGATATTGGCCCGCCAGTTCTGCTCCAGAAACGGCCCCAATTCGGCGATTTGGGTCTCGAATTCCCCCGAAGAGGCCCCCCGCAGCGCGACCTCATGCCAGATCATGCCGGCCGCCGCCGTTGGCGAGGCCGGCGTCAGCCAGGGCGCCTCGGCGTAATGCATGTTGGTCAGGACGACGACGGTGGCCGGGTGCTCGAACAGGCGGTCAGGCACCTTGTCGAGGGTCAGGCGGACGTCTTCCAGGCTGAGTTCCTTGCCGGCGATATAGAACGGCATGTGCGGAAAGCGGCCGTGCATCGAGCGCATCACCCGCGCCAGCACCGTGCCGTCGCCGACGCCGGCATCGAACACCCGCAGCGCCGGCGGCCGCGGATGCAGGCTGGACAGTTCGAGCCCCACCCGCTCCGCAACCACCCGCTTTTCGCTGCAGGTGTGGACGAACAGCAGGTACTTCTGCCGGTTCTCGAAAAAGCGGAAATTGCCGCGCGGATCGCGCTTTTCCGGCGGCACGTCGAGGCCGCGCGGCGGCGGCAGCGCGCCGGTGGACGCCGCGATATAGGCATTGATGCGATCGAGCGTATCGACGGTGATGCGCTTGCCCTCCCGCAGCCGATGCACGAGCTTGCCGTCGTTGACCACCCGGCGGCCAAACGTCGTCTCCGCCATATCGGAATGGCGGCAAAACTCGGTGATCTGGCTGAGGATCTGGTCGTTCTTCATCTGACAGGGAATTTTGGGAAGCGCCGGTGGGCAGCGCCAAGTGACGATATCGTCCTACCACGATCTGCCCACCAAAGAAAAGCCCCCCAGCGCCGGCCGCGGGCCCGCGCCGCGGCCGGGCCTTGAACCCCCGTTCCGCAGGCGGCAACAAAGCGGTATCCGCTACTTGCGACAGCCGATCATGGGGACCTGATGCGCCGCGCAATCCCGATCCTAGCCCTGCTCGCCGCCGCGCTGTGGCCGGCCTCCTCCCCCGCTCAACCGCGCAGCCAGCTTGGGCCGCTCTGCACCACCGACACCACGCCGGCCGATCAGCAGATCGACGCCTGCAACAAGATCATCGCGCTGAAAGTGTTTTCCGGCGAGAAGCTCGCGACCATCCATTTCTGGCGCGCGGTCGGCTGGAACAAGAAGGGCAACTATACGCAGGTGATCGCCGATGCCGGCGAGGCGATCCGCCTGCATGCCAGCGTCGCCGCCTACAATCTGCGCGGCTCGGCCTATTACGACAAGGGCGAGTACGACATCGCGATTGCCGATTTCAACGACGCCCTCCGCATGGGCCCGCCGAGCGGCATCCTCTATCACAACCGCGGCAATGCCTGGCGCAGCAAGGGCGAATACGCCAAGGCAATCGCCGACTACGACCAATCGATCAAATACGGCCCGCCGTCCGCCTTCTCCTTTCAGAACCGCGGCATCTCGAAACGCGCGCTCGGCGATCTCGACGGCGCGCTCGCCGACATCAACGAAGCGATCCGCCTCGACCCGCAATTGCCGCAGCCTTTGACCAGCCGCTCGGTGATCTGGCGCGCCAAGGGCGATTTCGATCGCGCCATCACCGATGCCACCGAGGCGATCCGGCTTGCGAAAGCAAAAGCGCCGGCCAACATCATGACCCCGCCCGGCAGCGTGCTGATTTCGGCCTACAGCCAGCGCGCCCTCGCCTTTGAGGCCAAGGGCGACCTCGTTCGCGCCAGGCAGGATTACGCCGCCGTGCTCGAAGGCCAGGCCTCCGACGCCGGCAGCAAGGCCAATCAGGCAACCGCAAAAGTTCGTCTGTCGCTGTTGTCGGAGGCGATCGCGCCGCCCCCTCCGCGAACCGCAACGGCTGTCGCGCCTGCGCCCAAGGCCGCAGCCCCGGCCGCGCCGTCGGGCGCCGCGGGCGCGCCGCCACCTCCGGCAGCGGAGGAGCGGCAGCGCGCGGAGACCGGCCGGCGCGTGGCGCTCGTGATCGGCAACAGCGCCTATGCGTATGTCAAACCGCTCCCCAACCCGACCAACGATGCGCGCGCAATGGCCAAGAGCCTGCGCGAGATCGGCTTCGTGGTGACCGAGGGCACCGACCTCGACCGTGCCGGCATGCAGGCCACGATCCGCGACTTCCTGCGCGAGGCGGCGCGGGCGCATGTGGCGGTGGTCTATTACGCCGGCCATGGCGTGCAGATCGACGGCCGCAATTACCTCGTGCCGATCGACATCCAGCTTCGCCCCGGCAGCGGCGTGACGGAGACGATGATGGACATGGATACGATCATGGCCGGCCTCGACGATCAGGTCCGCACCAACATCCTGATCCTCGATGCCTGCCGCAACAACCCGATGGCGCCGAAGCTGGCGTCCGCCGGGCCGACCCGCGATATCGAGGCCGGCTCGGGACTGGCCGCCCCCGCAACGCTCGGCACTGGGGCGACACGCGGCGCCGGCACGCTGATCGCCTTTGCCACGGGGCCCGGACAGGTCGCGCTCGACGGCGAAGGCGCCAACAGCCCGTTCTCGGCGGCGCTGTCGCGCCACATCGGCACGCCTGGGCTGGAAGTACAGCAGATGCTGACGCGCGTCCGCGCCGAAGTGGTCGCTGCGACGAAGGGCAAGCAGGTGCCGTGGTCGAACTCGTCGCTATTGGGAGAGGTTTATCTGGCGGAGAAGTGACGGACGGGCTGGTGCCGCTCTCACGGCGTCATTGCGAGGAGCGAAGCGACGAAGCAATCCATCTATCCCCTTGCGGAGGGGTGGATTGCTTCTCTTCGCTCGCAATGACGCTAACGCGTGAGCCGGGACCTATTTCCCCCAAACCTCATTCGCGACTTCCACCGCGAGGCTGAGCTTGGCCCACTGCTCTTCCTCGGAGAGGATGTTGCCTTCCTCGGTCGAGGCGAAGCCGCATTGCGGCGACACGGCAAGTTGCTCCAGCGGCGCGAACTTGGCGGCCTCCTCGAGGCGGCGCTTGATGTCGTCCTTCTTCTCGAGCTCGCCGAACTTCGAGGTGATGACGCCGACCACCACCACCTTGTTACCCTTCGGCAGATAGCGCAGCGGCTCGAAGCCGCCGGCGCGGTCGGAGTCGTATTCGAGGAAGTAGCCGTCGTAATTGGTGCCGGCCAGCATCGTCTCGGCCACCGGCTCGTAGCCGCCGGACGAGATCCAGGTCGAGCGGAAATTGCCGCGGCAGACATGCGTGGTCACCACCATGTCGGCCGGCCGATCGGCCAGCGCGTAATTGATGATGCGCGCATAGGTTTCCTGCAGGCCGTCCGGACTGTCGCCGCGCTCGCGCGCCTTCTGCAGCTCTTCCTGCGAGCAGAGATAGGCCCACACGGTGTCGTCGAACTGCAGATAGCGGCAGCCGGCGTCGTAGAACGCCTTGACCGCCTTGCGATAGGTCTTGCCGAGGTCGAGGAAGAACTCCTCCAGATCAGGATAGACCTCCTTGGAGATCGACTTGCGGCCGCCGCGGAAGTGCAGCACCGCCGGCGACGGGATCGTCATCTTCGGCGTCACATGGGCGGTGTCGGCATGCTTCTTCAGGAAGCGGAAATGATCCAGCATCGGGTGGTTGTCGGGAAAATCGAGCTTGCCGATGACGCGGACGGCGTCATGGCGGGTCTCGACGCCGGCGAACTGAATGCCCGTTTCCGGGTGAAACAGCTCGCATCCCGTGAGCTTGGCGAGAAAATCGAAATGCCACCAGGAGCGGCGGAATTCGCCGTCGGTTGCGAGCTTCAGGCCGACCGAGGCCTGCCGGTGCACGACCTTTTCGATCTCGAGGTCTTCGGCCTTGCGCAGGTCGTCGGCGGTGATCTCACCCTTCTCCAGTTTGGCGCGCGCCTCCTTGATGCGCGGCGGCCGCAACAGGCTACCGACCTCGTCGGCGCGGAACGGGGGCTTGGTTCTCTGCATGGTCTCAACTCCCATCAATCTAGTGCGCGGCGGCGCCGGCGACGCCGAGATAGCGTTCGAGCACCGCGGGATCGGCTTTCAACGCGCTGCTGGCGGCATCATGCACGATTGCGCCGCGTTCCAATATCACAACCCGGTCCGCCAGCCCCAGAATCTTTTGCGCGTTCTGCTCGACGATTACAGAGCAGATGCCCCCCGAACGGGTGATCGTGCCGAGCGCCCTTAACAATTCCTCAACGATGATCGGCGCCAGCCCCTCGGTCGGCTCGTCCAGCAGCAGCACCTTCGGATTGAGGGTCAGCGCGCGGCCGATCGCCAGCATCTGCTGCTCGCCGCCGGAAAGCTGGTTGCCGAAATTGTTGCGGCGCTCCTTCAGCCGCGGAAACATCTCGTAGACCTTCTCCACGGTCCACGGGCCGGGCTGGGCCACGGCGGTCATGTTCTCCTCGACCGTCAGCGAACGGAAGATGTTGCGCTCCTGCGGCACCCAGCCGATCCCCGCCCGCGCCCGCTGGTCCGGGCGCATCGCGGTGATATCCAGCCCATCGAGCGCCACCGTGCCGCCGAAGCGGCGGGTGATGCCGACGATCGAATTGATCAGCGTGGTCTTGCCGGTACCGTTGCGGCCGAGCAGCGCCAGCACCTGGCCCTCGCCGAGCGTCAGCGACATCGAGGGCAGCACCACGGCTTCGCCGTAGCCGGCGCGCAAGGCATCGATCGCGAGCAGCTCAGGCATCGGCGGCCTCGCCAAGATAGACCGCCTTCACCTGCGGATCCCGCGCCACCTCGGCCGGCGGGCCCTCGACCAGCATGGCGCCGTTGACCAGCACCGAGATACGGTCGGCAAACGAGAACACCAGATCCATGTCGTGCTCGATCAGCAATACCGTGACGTCGCGCGGCAGCGCGGCAACCGCCGCCAGAATGTCGTGCCGCTCGCTTTCGGGAACGCCGGCGGCGGGCTCGTCGAGCAGCAGCACGCGAGGCTTTGTCGCGATCGCGACCGCGATCTCCAGCAGGCGCTGCTTTCCGTAAGGCAGCGTCGCCGTGTGCTCGTTCATCACGTCGAGCAGATGAAAGCGCCCGAGTATTTCCGCGATCTCCTGATTGACGTCGTCACGCGTGCCCATCCGCCGCCACCAGTCGCCGCCGCGGCCGAGCCGTTCGGAGACGGCGAGCCCGATGGTTTCGAGCGGCGTCAGGTCGGCATAGAGCTGATTGATCTGGAAGGTGCGCGACAGTCCCCGCAGCACCCGGGTGTGAACCGCCAGATCGGTGATGTCGCTGCCTTCAAGCAGGATCCGGCCGCCATTGGGCTTCAGCACGCCGGTCAGCAGGTTGATCACTGTGGTCTTGCCCGCACCGTTCGGCCCGATCAGCGCATGGCGGGCGCCCTGCTCCACTTTCAGCGACAGATCGCGGGTGACCCGAAGGCCGCCGAAGGATTTTTCCAGTCCCCTGGTTTCGAGCGCGACGGTCATGGCGCATCGCTTTCGGGAACGGCGACGCCGGCCTTGCGTCCGAACACCTGGCGGATGATGAGGTTCGGCCCCCACAGCACCCAGCGATGGATGCGCTCGCGGCCGATCAGCACCATGACGACCAGCACGAGCCCGATCCAGAACAGCCAGTATTGCGGCGTGATGGTCTGGAACAGCTCCTGCAGCATCTTGAAGACGACGGCGCCGATCAGCCCGCCATAGAGATAGCCGGTGCCGCCGATCACCAGCACCAGCATCAGGTCCGCCGAGCGCTCGAAGGCAAACACATCGAGCGAAGCCAGCGCGGTCGTCTGGGTGAACAGCGCGCCGGCAATGCCGGCGTAGAACGCCGCGACCGTATAGATCGCGATCAGGCGGCGGTTGACCGGTACGCCGATCGCGGACGCCCTGAGCGGGTTGTTCCTGATCGCGCGCAGCGACAGGCCGAACGGCGAATTGACGATCCGCCGCGCCAGCAGAAACAGCAGGAACAGCACGATCAGCGAGTAGAAGAAGCCGGTCTTGCCGAACATGTCGAATGCGAACATGCCGAGGATCGGCTGCATCTCGATGCCCTGAAGGCCGTCGGTGCCGCCGGTGATGTTGGAAAAGCGTTCCGCCAGCGCCTCCAGCAGCAGCGCGATGCCGAGCGTCACCATCAGCCGGGTCAGGTCGACGCCGCGGATGACGAGGAAGCTGGTGAGGAAGCCGAGCACCATGGCGACCAGCCCTGCGACGACCAGCGCAATCACTGGTTCGTTGATGATGCCGTGCAGCGCCAGAAGCCCCGCCGAATAGGCGCCGACGCCGAAGAAGGCGGCATGCCCCAATGAGACGATGCCGGCGTAACCGAGGATCAGGTCGAGCGACAGCGTGAACAACGCCAGCCGCAGGATATCGGTCATGATCAGATAGCGGGATGGAAACAGGAACGCGCAGGACAGCGCGAGAATCCAGAACGCGATCTCGGCCGGGCGCCAGCGGGCGCGGGCCATGGCATGGGATGAGACGTCGGAGATGGCGGTCATCGCGGGCTCATCGCGTAGCGGCGCGGCCGAACAGGCCGTTCGGACGCCAGATCAGGATCACGATCATGATGGTGTAGATGACGAAGGGGCCCATCTTCGGCACGTAATATTTGCCGGCGACATCGCCGATACCGAGCAGCAAGGAAGCGAGAAACGGCCCGGTAATGCTGGAGGAACCGCCGACGGTGACCACGATCAAAAAGTAGATCATGAATTTTAGCGGAAAGTACGGATCGAGCCCGAGAATTTCCGCGCTGAGCGCGCCGCCAAGGCCTGCGAGGCCGCAGCCAAAGGCAAAGGTGAAGGCAAACACCTGCGGCACGTTGATGCCGAGACCGCTGGCGGCACGGGGATCGTCGACGGCCGCGCGCAGGCGGCTGCCAAACCGGGTTTTCGACAGGATCAGTTGCAGCGCGACCGTCAGCAGGCCGCAAATCACGATGATCATGAGGCGGTAGCGGCCGATGCCGACGCCGAAAAAGTCGAACTGGCCCTCGAGCGCCGCCGGCAGCTTGATGAAGATCCGCGACGATCCCATGATGTAGTCCACGGCGGCCACCGACATGAAAGTCAGGCCGATCGTGAACAGCACCTGATCGAGATGGCTGCGGGTGTAGAGGTGACGGTAGAGCGTGCGCTCCAGCAGCACACCGATCGCCGCGGCCGAGACAAAGGCGAGCGGCAGCGCCGCGAAGAACGGCCAGCCCGAATTGTTCACCAGTACCGCGCAGACATAGCCCCCGGCCATGGCGAAGGCGCCATGGGCGAGGTTGACGAAATTCATCAGGCCCAGCGTCACCGCCAGCCCGCAGGCCAGCACGAACAGCAGCATGCCGTAGGCGACACCGTCGAACAGGATGGTGAACAGCGTGGTCATGTAAAGAACTTAGCCAAGGTCTGAAGCGGAACCGAAACTATGGCGTCATGGCCGGGCTTGTCCCGGCCATCCACGTCTTCCTTGCCCGTTGAGGGACGTGGATGCCCGGGTCAAGCCCGGGCACGACGTGGAGGGATCAAGGGCACGCGCCCCGGGATGACGGCTTTCGCCGTCACTTCTTGGTCTTGCCGGAATCCTTCACCGCCTCGAAGGTCGCGAACTCGACATTATAGAGTTCGCCGTCGACCTTCTCGACCTTGCGGATGTAGATGTTCTGCACGATGTCGCGGGTCTCCGGGTCGATCGAGATCGGGCCGCGCGGGCTCTCCCACTTCATGCCCTTCATGGCCTCGATCAGCGCATCGCCATCGGTCTTGCCGCCGGTCTTCTTCAGCGCCTCGTAGATCAGGCGGATGCCGTCATAGCCGCCGACCGCCATGAAGCCCGGGCGCTGATTGAAGGCCTTCTTGTAGGCGGCGACGAATTCCTTATTGGCTGCAGAAGGATGCGCCGCAGAGTAGAGATGCGCGGTCACCGTGCCGAGCGCGGCGTCGCCCATGCCGTTGAGCAGATCGTCATCCATGACGTCGCCGGGGCCGATCACCTTGATGCCCGACTTGTCGAGCCCGCGCTCGGCATACTGCTTCATGAAGTTGCCGCCCTGTCCTGCCGGCACGAACACGAAGACGGCGTCGGGCTTGGAGTCCTTCATGCGCTGCAGAAACGGAGCAAAATCAGGATTTTGCAGCGGCACCTTCACTTCTTCGACGATCTCGCCGCCGCCGGCGGTGAAGTTCTGCTTGAAGAAGGTCAGCGCGTCATTGCCGGGCGCATAGTCCGAGGTCAGGGTTGCGACCTTCTTGATGCCGCTCTTGGCGGCCCAATCGCCGATGATGGTCGAGGACTGCGCCAGCGTGAACGAGGTGCGGACGATGTAGGGCGAGCGCTCGGTGATGATCGAGGTGCCCGCCGCCATCACGATTTCCGGGACCTTGGCCTGCGTCGCCAGCGGGGCGGCGGCAAGGGCGGCCGGGGTCACGCCGAAGCCGGCGATGAAATTGACCTTGTCGTTGACGATCAGTTCCTGGGCGAGGCGCTTGGTGTTGTCGGGAACCGCAGCATCGTCCTTGAGGATGACTTCGATCTTCTTGCCGGCGACGGTGTCGCCGTTCTGCTGCATATAGAGCTTGACCGCGTTGTCGATCTGCTTGCCGGTCGAGGCCTGGCCGCCGGTCATCGGCAGGATCAGGCCGATCTTGACCGTCTCCTGGGCGTGGGCCGGCGTGAGCGCCAGGATCCCAGCGACCGCGCCTGCGGCCAGCAACATGTGACTGCGAATAGACATGAACGTTTCTCCCCCTGATCGGTCTGTACCTCGAACCGAGTCCCCGGCCCTTGATCTCAACATAACCCAGTTTTTCGGCCGGGTAGCGCGGCAACATGGCGTACTTGACCGCCCTGTTGTCAATCGGACCATTGGCGTGTCGCAGCGAAGAGCCGGCCCCGCTACAAGCAGCACGAAATGCGCTACGGTACCATGGTATGATCCCGAACCGGTTCGCTCAACGGCTCTCCGACCGGTCGCTTATTTGTACGATTGTACAAACAAAATGGCCCTGTCAACAAAGAAGCCGTTTCGGTCGTTGCCATAAGGCGGCGCCGCAAATCCATCATCCTTAAAGGGGAAAGTTGTAGTCTTCTGCCGATGACGACCAGCGCGCGCCACATTGCCACACTCCTCGCCGTTGCCCTCGCGGGCAGCGGGCTGACCGGTTGCGGAACCATCAACGAGAAAGTCTCGGCCGGCGTCAGCGACGCCATACCGGCATGGATTGGCGGCGTCCCGGCGGACGCCCCGCCGCGTCCGGGAACCGCGAAGTATGACGAGTACATGAGAGAGCGTGAGCGGAAGCGGCTATTGCCGGCCTCCGAGCGGGGCGAAGAGGCGAAGCCCGCGCCGTCGCCGGAAGAAAAAGCCCGTTAAGGCGGAGGGAACGCCCCTCCCCTCAATCCATGAACACCACGGTCTTGCGGCCGTTGAGGATCACGCGGTCCTCGAGGTGATGGCGCATGGCGCGCGCCAGCACGCGGCGCTCGATGTCGCGGCCCTTGCGGGAAAGATCTTCCGGCGTGTCGCGGTGGCTGATGCGCTCGACGTCCTGGTCGATGATCGGGCCTTCGTCGAGATCGCGCGTCACGTAATGGGCGGTGGCGCCGATCAGCTTGACGCCGCGCTCATGGGCCTGGTGGTAGGGCCGCGCGCCCTTGAAGCCCGGCAGGAAAGAGTGGTGGATGTTGATGCAGCGTCCTGACAGCCTCGCCGACATCTCGTCCGAGAGGATCTGCATGTAGCGCGCCAGCACCACGAGATCGGTCCCGGAGTCCTGCACCAGCTTCCAGACCGCGTCCTCCTGCTCGCGCTTGGTTTCCTTGGTGACCGGCAGATAGTGGAACGGGATCTCGCCGAAATCGAGCGTGCCGTAGGTCTCGCGCGGATGGTTGGAGACGATCGCGGTCGGGATCATCTCGAGCTCGCCGGTGCGCCAGCGGTAGAGGATATCGACGAGGCAATGGTCCGACTTGGAGACCAGCAGCATCACCCGGCGGCGATTGGCGCGGTCGCGCATCTGCCAGTCCATGCCAAAGCGCTCGGCGATCGCGGCAAAGCCGGTCCGCAGCGCCTGCAATTCGACGGCGAGATCGGCGGCGGTGAACACCACCCGCATGAAGAACTTCTTGGTTTCGACATCGTCGAACTGCTGGGCGTCCAGAATGTTCTGCCCGTTATGGGCCAGAAAGGTCGACACCGCGGAAACGATGCCGGGGCGATCCGGACAGGACAGGGTCAGGACAAATTGATGATCGGGCATGGCGCTTGATGATATCTGGGCAGCGGGGGGTGAAACGTTACCGATTTCGGCCCTGCTCTATCACTGCCGGCGCGCTTGCGCCAATCCCGAAACCGGAGGAAGGATGAACAAAGCACGCAGTCTTGCGTTGGAGCGACACCATGACTGACAGATTGAGCGGTTACCGCATCCTGATCCTGGAAACGCGCGAGGAAGCGCAGTTTTCCCGCCTGCTGACCGAGCAGGGCGCCGACGTGCTGCAATGCCCGATGTTCACCATCCACGATGCGCCGGACCCCGCGCCGGTCGAAGCCTGGATCAGGCGGTCGATCGAAAAGCCCTTCGACGACCTCGTGCTGCTGACCGGCGAAGGCCTGCGCCGGCTGATGAAGGTGGTGCGGCGCCTCGGCGTCGAGCAGGAGTTCATTGCCGCGCTCGGCAAGGCGCGCAAATTCGCCCGCGGCCCCAAGCCCGGAAAGGCGCTGCGCGAAATCGGGCTGGAGCCGCAGGTGACGACGGAGAAGCCGACGTCCGAAGGCGTCGCCGCGATGCTGTCGCGCCTCGACCTCAAGGGCCATCGCCTCGCCCTGCAGCTCTACCCCGACAAGGATCACAGTGCCCTGATCGGCGCGATCGAGGCGCAAGGCGCCGAGGTCGATACGGTGCTGCCCTACATCTATGACGCGCAGGCGGCGGATACCAACATCATCAAGGCAATCGACGAGATGGCGGAAGGCCGCGTCGATGCGATCGCGCTCACCAATCTCGGCCAGATCCGCCGCCTGATCGAGGTGGCGCGCACCCGCGGCTGCGAGGACCGGCTGCGCGCCGGGCTCGACCGCACGCCGATCGCCTCCGTCGGACCGGCGGTATCGGATGAACTCAAGTCGCACGGCCTGGCCACCGATATCTATCCGGCCGAGGACGCCTTCTTCATGCGGCCGCTGATCTCGGCGATGGCGACGGCGCTCGGCAAGAACCCGCCCCGCACGGCGGCAACAGACTGACAAATCAGCCACAGGCACCTGGAGCATGATCCGGAAAAGTGTGAAGCGGTTTTCCGAAAAGATCATGCTCAAACAAAGGACTAAAGCGCGATGACGATTCATCCAAATCTCATCGCGCTTTAGCTTGCGACCGTCCGGCACCAAATCGCGCGAGGTTGGGCGCAGCGTCGCGGCCAGCGCTACATGTCAACGCTGACCGATCCGCAGGGCTTGAAAGTTTGGAGCGAGCGCCCGTGCAAGCACCCCTCATGTTTCTGGGCATAGGCAAGCACGCCCATGAAAATCAAAGCCACCACGACCAATCCGGCTACCAGCTTCTCCACCATGGCTGTCACTCCCGGCCTATCGCGGCGCAATCTTGCCTCATCGCCAGTTGGGCGAATCGCTAATCCACTTTCGCGCCCGAGAACTTCACCACCTTGCCCCACTTCTCGGTCTCATCAGCCACCAGCTTGCCGAAGTCTGCGGCCGAGCCCGGCAGCAGAATGGCCCCGATCTCGGTGAAACGCGCCTTGGCCTTGGGATCGGCGAGGATCTCGTTGACCGCCTTGTTCAGCGCGCCGACGATTTCCGGCGGCGTGCCCTTCGGCGCCGCGAGGCCATACCAGGCGCTCGCCTCATAGCCCGGCAGGAAATCCGCGACCAGCGGCAGATCGGGCAGCACGTCCGAGCGCGTCGTGCTGGTGACCGCAAGGCCGCGCAGCTTGCCGGATTTGACGTGCTCGGCGCAGGTCGGAATGTTGTCGAACATCACATGCATCTGGCCGGACAGCATGTCGGTGAGCGCCGGGGCGCCGCCGCGATATGGCACATGCTGCATGTTGATGCCGGTGAGCATCTTGAACAGCTCGCCCGACATATGGATCGTCGAGCCGTTGCCTGACGATGCCATGTTGAGCTTGCCCGGATTGGCCTTGGCGTAGGCGATCAGTTCGGGAATCGACTTGATCGGCAGCGACGGGTGCACCACCACGACATTGGGAAAGCGAATGATGCCGGCGATCGGCTCCATCTCCTTGATGAAATCGAACGGCAGCTTGTCGTAAAGCGTCGCATTGATCGCATTCGCCGGCGCGACCAATAACAGCGTGTAGCCGTCAGGCGTGGCGCGCAGCACGGCCTCGGTCGCGATATTGGTGCCGCCGCCCGGCCGGTTCTCGATGACGAAGGATTGCCCGAGCTTTTCCGACAGCCACTGCCCCATCAGCCGCGCGGTGAGGTCCGCCGAGCCGCCGGGCGTATAGCCGATCACGAGGCGAACCGGACGTGAGGGATATGCCTGCGCGCTTGCGATGGTTGAGGTGGCCGGAAGTGCGGCCGCACCGGCAACGAGCTGCAGGAATTGGCGACGCCGATATTGCATCATGCTTCCTCCCCTGCGCCGGCGGCTCTGGCGGCCGCTCGGCGTCATGCATCCTAGAGCATGATCGGGAGAATGGGATACCGATTTTAGCCGGGACAGGGCGCGAAACGTTGCCGCGGCAACGCGGCACGTCTGGCGCCCTAGGCCCTCGCCGCCTGCTCGCTGAGGAACGCCTGATAGGCGAGCCTGATGCCGTCCTCCAGCCGTGTGCTGGCCCGCCAGCCGAGCTTCGCCAGCCGGCCGACGTCGAGCAGCTTGCGCGGCGTGCCGTCGGGGCGCGAGGTGTCGAAGCTGATCTCGCCGGTGTAGCCGACGGTGGCCGCGACGACGCGGGCGAACTCGGCGATCGTGATGTCCTCGCCGGTGCCGATATTGACCAGTTCGTCGTCGGAATAGGTCTTCATCAGATGGACGCAGGCATCCGCGAGGTCATCGACATAGAGGAATTCGCGCCGCGGCGTGCCGGTGCCCCAGACCACGACCTCCCCGGCGCCCGACTGCTTCGCCTCGTGGAACCGGCGGATCAGCGCGGCCACGACGTGGCTGTATTCCGGATGATAATTGTCGCCGCGGCCATAAAGATTGGTCGGCATCACATTGATGAAGTCGGCGCCGTACTGGCTGCGATAGGCTTCGACCATCTTGATGCCGGCGATCTTCGCAATCGCATATGGCTCGTTGGTCGGCTCCAGCGGGCCGGTCAGCATGGAATCCTCGCGCAGCGGCTGCGGCGCCAGCTTGGGATAGATGCAGGACGAGCCGAGGAACATCAGCTTCTCGGCGCCATGGACATGCGCGGCATGGATCACATTCGCTGCGATCACCAGGTTGTCGTAGAGGAATTCGGCGCGCAGCGTATTGTTGGCGACGATGCCGCCGACCTTGGCGGCGGCCAGAAACACCACCTGCGGCCGATGGGCCGCGAACCATTTGTTGACCGCCGCCTGATCGCGCAGATCGACCTCGCCCCGGGCCGTCGTCAGTAGCGCCACGCCTTCCCGCTCCAGCCGGCGCACCAGCGCCGAACCGACCATGCCGCGATGGCCGGCGACGTAGACGGTCTTGCCGTTCAGCTCAAACGGAATGCTTGCCACGGGCCGCCTCCCGACGCGCGTCTTCGAGGTCGCCCGCGACCATGTCCTTGACCAGCTGGGCAAAGGACGTCTTGGGCTTCCAGCCGAGCTTCTCGCGAGCCTTGCTGGCATCGCCGACCAGAAGATCGACCTCGGTGGGCCGGAAATATTCGGGGTCGATGCGGACCACGGTCTTGCCGGACTTCTTGTCGACGCCGGTCTCCTCGACGCCCTTGCCGCGCCATTCGATGCTGCGGCCGACTTCGGCGAAGGCGAGTTCGACGAATTCGCGCACCGAGCGGGTCTCGCCGGTCGCCAGCACGAAATCGTCGGGCTGTTCGGCCTGCAGGATCATGTGCATGCCCTCGATATAGTCCCGCGCATGGCCCCAGTCGCGCTTGGCCTCGAGATTGCCGAGATAGAGCGCCTGGTCGAGCCCGACCTCGATACGGGCGACGCCGCGGGTGATCTTGCGGGTGACGAACGTCTCGCCGCGGATCGGGCTCTCATGGTTGAACAGGATGCCGTTGGAGGCGAACATGCCGTAGGCCTCGCGGTAGTTCACCGTGATCCAGTAGCCGTAGAGCTTGGCGACGCCGTAAGGCGAGCGCGGGTAGAATGGCGTGGTTTCCTTCTGCGGCACCTCCTGCACCAGGCCGTACAGTTCGGAGGTCGAGGCCTGGTAGAACCGTGTCTCCTTTTCCATACCGAGGATGCGGATCGCTTCCAGAAGGCGCAGCACGCCGATGGCGTCCGCGTTGGCGGTATATTCCGGGCTCTCGAAGCTGACGCCGACATGGCTCTGGGCGGCGAGGTTATAGATCTCGGTCGGCCTGATCTGCTGCATCAGCCGGATCAGGTTGGTCGAGTCGGTCATGTCGCCGTAATGCAGCAGGAACGGCACGTTGCGGGAATGCGGATCCTGGTAGAGGTGGTCGATCCGCGCGGTGTTGAACGAGGACGAGCGCCGCTTGACGCCGTGGACGGTATAGCCGAGGCCGAGCAGATATTCGGCGAGATAGGCGCCGTCCTGCCCGGTGACGCCGGTGATCAGCGCCACGCGCCGTTTGGAATCCTGAGCCGCCATATCATCTCCAAATATACAAATTCGAATATTGCGCAGGCCATAGCATTGCGCGGCCTCCAAGTCTATCGGCAAAGCCCTTTAATATCAGTCTCTTAGACGCATCTATTCGGTATGGTTACGCAGGCCATCGAGCGCGATGGCGGTGACGCCGCCATATTCGGGCCGCGGCAGAGGCCAGAGGTGAAGTCTAATCCGAAAGCCGGTCGATTTCAGACCCTTAGGCCGAGCGCCGTCCGCATCGACTGATGGTAATGGATCATGGCCGGCTCGTTGCGGCCGTAGACGGTGTGCGTCTGCGCACCGGAAGTCAGGCCGATCTGAATGCTGCGCCCGGCCGGGAAATCCTCGCCGGTGACGACATCGAGGACGAGCTGCATGTTCTTGTCCCAATGGATGCGCTCTTCCTCGGTGCTCGGCGCCTTCGGCACGTAAAGCCCGAGGTCCATGACGGCGCGGTCCGTGCGCCCCTCACGGGGGAACACCCGCGCGAGTTCGACATGATCGCCCTGCACGAGGAGAACCGTGTTGGGAAACAGCGAATAGACCAGCGTCGTATTCCACATCAAATCCCAGGCATCCTCAGGCTCGGCCTTGAGCCGCTCGAGTTTCCGGCGCGGAAACGTCAGGCGGTGATTGAGGCCGAACGCCTCGAAATCGGTCACATTGCCATGCAGGATGTCGCGCAGGGAATCACGGTGCAGGAAGCCGACGTGGTAACCCTCGTTGAACGTATCGACGACGATCTTCCAGTTCATGGTCTCCGGAATCAGGCGCCGGTCGTAGAACGACCAGGACGCGAATCCGAACGAAGCGAGCTCCTCCGCAAGGCCCCCAAGCCAGGGATCGATATCGAAATTCGTCGAACCGTCCGCGGTCGGGATCACCCACACAAGACCGTGCTTTTCACACAGCGGCAATTCGACGAGAGAAGCGCGTTCGCCGCGCACGTCGGGAAAGCAGCGCTCGTCGGGAATGCCCATCAACTGGCCGGCAAGATCGTAGGTCCAGGCATGATAGGGACATGAGAACAATCGCGCCTCGCCGCAGCCCTGGGCTACCTTGGCGCCGCGATGGCGGCAGACGTTGAGGAACGCACGCAATTTCTTGTCGCGTCCCCGCACGATCAGAATCGGCAAGCCGGCATGATCGTCGGTGCTGAAGCTCCCCGGCGCGGGCCAGTCCGAAGCGAAGCCCATGACCAGCGGATGCTTGCGAAACAGAACCCGCTGTTCCTCGGCGAGGCGCTCCGCGTCCGTGTAGGCCGACACCTCGTTGCGCCAGGGGCTATCGGCCATCGCCGTGGTCCGGGTCTCCACGTAATGCAACAGTCGCTTCAAGAGATTGATCTGATCCTGCCTGCTCATCGGACATCTCCGGCTGGCTGTGGTCTCAAAACCGATCACGTTGGACATCACACTTGATACGGCACCGTATCAATACCACTTGCGGTTTCGATTTTCAATACGGTGCCGTATCGCGCGCGAACACAACAACGCGAGCACGCCTCTGCCGGCCTCACTCGCCGTGGTTTCGCAACCGCTCGAGTTCGATGATGGTGACGCCGCCATATTCGAGCCGCAGCAGGCCCTCCTTCTCCAGCCGCTTCAGGCACTGGTTGGCGTTCTGCCTGGAAATGCCGGACAGCGCTCCGATTTCTTCCTGTGTGATCTCGAGATGGCGCGTCATGTCGGGATAGAGAATCGGGTTGAACAGCGAGGCGATGGAACGCGCGACGCGGCTGGTCGCGTCGAGCGTGCGGCCATGTTCCACCGCGCCGATGAACTGGCCGAGCCGCTCGTTGAGCTGCCGGACCAGAAAGCGGTTGAACGCGACGCTGTTCTCGAACAGCCAGAAGAAGGTCGTCCGGTCCATCAGCGCCAGCCGGGTGTCGCGGATCGCCACCATGTCGTAGCGACGCGCTTCGCTCTTCAGCATGGACCCTTCGCCGAACCAGGCGCCTGCGGTGAGGCCGGCGATTGTCGCCGCCTTGCCGCCGCTCGATACCGTGCCCATCCGTGCCAGGCCGGTGACGATGCCGGTCCAGTAATCGAAGGCGTCGCCGCGCATGAAGATGAATTCATTGGCGCGATAGGACTTCTCCACGATGCCGGCCCGGGCGGCCTCGATTTCCCGCTCGTTCAATTCGCGCGACCAGGCCGCGATACGCTTGAGGTAATCCGCAGCAATCATGATCGCATCGACCCGTCGCGTCTCCGTCGGCCACCGTGCTGCGCTGCAGCAGAAGGCCGTCAGGCAAAATTTCCCGACAGATTGTCAGGGAAAAGACATTTCAAACTATCGCATTGCCGTAAGGAGAGCCACCTCGGTACGTGCGGCTCATGTCGCGGTGGCGGGGTGCGACGCTACTACGCGTGACATGGCGACCGGCCGTTACCGATAGTCGGATGGCCTGCCCGTCATTGCCGATGTAGGATTGCGCATTGCAAACAATTGATAAAGAGCGCCGCTCAAGCGCCGTTTCTGGAGGAAATGAGTGGCTCATACGTTGGAAGTGCGCGGCGTTTCGCTGCGCTTCGGCGGCGTCCGGGCGCTGACCGAGGTTTCATTCGGCGTGAACGAGGGCGAACTGTTCTCGATCATCGGCCCGAACGGCGCCGGCAAGACCTCAATCGTCAATTGCATTTCCGGCCGCTACAAGCCGACCGAAGGCCAGCTTTTCTACCGCGGCAAGGACATCACCGGCCTCAATCCGAACGCGCGGCCCCGGCTCGGCATCGGCCGCACCTTCCAGAACCTGGCGCTGTTCCACCATATGAGCGTGCTCGACAACATCATGGTCGGGCGGCATCACCTCTTGAAGAACAACTTCATCACGGGCTCGCTGTACTGGCTGACCGGCGCACGGCGCGAGGAGCTCGAGCATCGCCGCAAGGTGGAGGAGATCATCGACTTCCTCGACCTGCAGTCGGTGCGCAAGGCGACCGCCGGCACCCTGCCCTACGGCCTGCGCAAGCGCGTCGAACTCGCCCGCGCCATGGCGCTGGAGCCGCAGCTGATCCTGCTCGACGAGCCGATGGCCGGCATGAACTTCGAGGAAAAGGAGGACATGGCGCGCTACATCGTCGATCTCAACGAAGAGTTCGGCATGACCGTCATGATGATCGAGCACGACATGGGCGTGGTGATGGATATCTCCCACCGTGTCATGGTGCTGGATTTCGGCCGCAAGATCGCCGAGGGCGATCCGGCCGCCGTGCTCGCCGACCCCCATGTGAAGCGCGCCTATCTCGGCGAAGAGGACGAGGTGCTGGTCGATCCCGATGACAAGCCCGCAGCTCCGGAGTGCGCGGCATGATGGATTACGCCGGACGCGTCGCCCAGGCCGACACCTTTCCGAAGCTGTTGCGCCTCAATGCCCGGGAGCACGGCGGCGAGATTGCGCTGCGCGAAAAGGACCTCGGGCTGTGGCGCGTCTTCACCTGGAACGACTACCAGAAGCGCACGCATGATTTCGCGCTCGGCCTGGTCGAACTGGGTCTTAAGCGCGGCGACGTCATCGGCATCATCGGCGACAACCGCCCGGACTGGGTGGCGGCGGAGATCGCAACCCACGCCATCGGCGCCATGAGCCTCGGCCTTTACCGCGACGTGCTGGACGAGGAAGCGGCCTATCTCCTGAGCTATGGCGAGGCCAGACTGGTGTTCGCCGAGGACGAGGAACAGGTCGACAAGCTCTTGGCGCTCGCCGACCGCGCGCCCAACCTCAAGCACATCGTCTATTCCGATCCGCGCGGCATGCGGAAATACGACGATCCGCGGCTGATGGAAGCCGAGAAGCTGGCCACGATGGGCCGCGACCGCGCCGCGCGCGAGCCCGGCCTCTATGACCGGCTGGTCGACGCCACCGGCGGCGAGGACGTCGCGATCCTCTGCACCACCTCGGGCACCACGGCCAATCCCAAGCTCGCCATGCTGGCGGCGGGCCGCGTCCTGAAACATTGCGCGACCTATCTGGCGTTCGATCCGAAGGGACCGGACGACGAATATGTCTCGGTGCTGCCGCTGCCCTGGATCATGGAACAGGTCTACGCGCTCGGCAAAGGCCTGCTCTGCCGGATGAAGGTCAACTTCGTCGAAGAGCCCGAGACCATGATGCACGATTTCCGCGAGATCGCGCCGACCTTCGTGCTGTTCGCGCCGCGGCTGTGGGAATCGATCGCCGCCGACGTTCGCGCCGGCGTGATGGACTCGTCGCCGCTGAAGCAGAAGCTGTTCGACGTCGGCATGAAGGCGGGGCTTTCCGCGCTGGCCCAGGGCAAGCATTCGATGTTCGCCGACCAGTTGTTGTTCCGCGCATTGCGCGACCGCCTCGGCTTCACCCGGCTGCGTTCGGCGGCGACCGGCGGCGCCGCGCTCGGGCCCGATACCTTCAAGTTCTTCCAGGCGATGGGCGTGCCGTTGCGCACGCTGTACGGCCAGACCGAAATGCTCGGCGCCTACACGCTGCATCCCTTCGGCAAGGTCGATCCGGATACGACGGGCGTGCCGATGGCGGCCGATATCGAGGTTCGCGTCGACAACCCTGATGTCAACGGCGTCGGCGAAATCGTGGTGCGTCATCCCAACATGTACCTTGGCTACTACAAGAACCCGGAAGCCTCCGCCGCCGACATGAAGGACGGCTGGATGCACTCCGGCGACGCCGGCTACTTCAACAACGACAGGCAGCTCGTCATTATCGACCGCATCAAGGATCTCGCCGAGACCTCGCGCGGCGAGCGCTTCTCGCCGCAATATCTGGAGAACAAGCTGAAATTCTCGCCCTACGTCGCCGAGGCCGTCGTGCTCGGCGACGGCCGCGACGCGTTGGCGGCGATGATCTGCATCCGCTACTCGATCATCTCGAAATGGGCGGAGAAGAACCGCATCTCGTTCACGACCTATACCGACCTCGCCTCACGCCCCGAGGTCTACGCGCTGCTGCGCAAGGAGGTCGAGAACGTCAACGCCACGCTGCCACCGGCGCAGCGCATCTCGCGCTTCCTGCTGCTCTACAAGGAGCTCGACGCCGACGACGGCGAGCTGACCCGCACCCGAAAAGTCCGCCGCAGCGTCATCAACGAGAAATACGCCGATATCATCGACGCGATCTACGGCGGCAAGAGCGACATTCCCGTCGACACCGTGATCCGCTTCCAGGACGGCACCACCCAGCGCATCCGCACCACGCTGCGGGTCGTCGATCTCGGCCGCGATGCGCCGATGGCGGAGGCCGCGGAATGAACACCCAGCTCCTGATCCAGCTCCTGGTCAACGGCCTCGTGGTCGGCACGCTCTATGGCGTGGTCGCGATGTCGTTCGTGCTGATCTACAAGGCGACGCAGGTCGTGAACTTCGCGCAGGGAGAACTGCTTTTGATCGGCGCCTGGGTGTGCTGGTGGCTGCTCACCAAATATCAGGTGCCGTTCTATCTGGGCATGCCGATCACGCTGGTCTTCATGTTCCTGTTCGGCATCGCCATCCAGATCGTCATCCTGCGCCCGATGATCGGCGAGCCGATCATTTCCGTGATCATGGTGACCATCGCGCTCTCGACGGTATTTTCCGCGCTGATGAAATGGATGTTCGGCGTCAATTTGCAGCCGTTCCCGCGCATCTTCCAGACCCAGAACGTCAACATCCTCGGCCTGCAGGTGCAGACCGTCTATCTGATGAGCCTTGCGGTCTCGGTCGCGATGATGATCGGCATGGCGTGGTTCTTCCGCCTCTCCAAATATGGTCTCGCGATGCGCGCCACGGCCTTCAACCAGCAGGTGGCGCAGTCGCTCGGCATCTCCGTGAAAAGCGTGTTCGCGATGGCCTGGGCGATCTCGGCGACCGTCTCGGCCGTCGCGGGCGTGGTGGTGGCCGTCGTCAACGGCGTCTCGGCGGGGCTGTCCGCCTATGGCGTCAAGGTGTTTCCGGCGGCGATCCTCGGCGGTCTCGACAGCGTCGGCGGCGCGGTGCTGGGCGGCATCATCATCGGGCTGTTGGAAAACTTCGCGCATTTTCTCGACAGCGAATATCTGCACTGGGGCAATCTCTACGAGATCGCGCCGTTCTATGCGCTCATCATCATCCTCATGATCAAGCCGTATGGCCTGTTCGGCACCAAAGACATCGAGCGGGTGTAGGCATGATCGCCGAAAAGTGGGAACCGGTTTTCGGTAACGATCATGCCCAAACAAAAAGAGGCGGGCCAGTGACTCATATCAAGCGGCACGGACAGTAGAGCCCATGGCAGGCCAGACCCTCATCCCCGCCGGCGATTTCCGCACCAGCTATGCGGCGGATACCACCGTGTTTCCGACTACGACCAGCCGCAACGCCATGATTGCGGGCATCGTGCTGGTCTGCTTTGCGCCCTACATCGTCAGCCCATACGTCCTCAGCCTGTTGATCCAGATCGGCATCTTCGGCATCGCCGCCCTCGGCCTCAACATCGTCGTCGGCTTCACCGGCCAGATCTCGATCGGCCATGCCGCCTTCTTCGGCTTCGGCGCCTTCACCTCGGCCTATCTGTCGAACCGGTTCGGCATCCCGGTCTTCTTCTGCATTCCGCTCGCAGGCGTCGTCACGGCCGCGGTCGGCCTTGTCTTCGGCCTGCCCGCCGCGCGGCTGAAGGGGCTTTATCTGGCGATCGCGACGCTGGCGGCGCAGTACATCCTGCTCGACTTCTTCGCGCGGGCCGAATGGTTCACCGGCGGCAGCGTTCCCGCCAGCGCCGAACCGTTCTCGCTCTTCGGCTACGCGCTGCGCGGCGACAAGCAGTACTTCTATGTCGTGCTGGCCTATGTCGTCGTCTGCTATCTCCTGGTCACCAACCTGATCCGCTCGCGCGACGGGCGCGCACTGGTCGCGGTGCGCGATCATTATCTCTCCGCCGAGATCATGGGCATCAACCTGACCAAGTACCGCACGCTGTCGTTCGGCCTTGCCGCGTTCTTTGCCGGCGTCGGCGGCGGGCTCTACGCGCACTACAATCTGGTGGTCTCCAACGAAGGCTTCGGCATCGACCGCTCGATCATCTTCCTCGCCATGATCATCATCGGCGGACTCGGCTCGGTGATGGGCACGCTGATGGGCACGGCGTTCATGGTGCTGCTGCCGGAATCGATGGAGTGGCTCAGCGTCGCGCTGCGCGGCAGCCCGATCGATCAGTTTCTCGGACTAAAGAACAACATCGCTTTCTTGCGCGAGATGGCCATCGGCATGATCATCATCGTCTTTCTGGTGTTCGAGCCGGATGGACTTGCGCATCGCTGGCGGCAGATCAAGGCATACTGGAAACTCTACCCGTTCTCGCATTGAGGTCGGAACGGGACGGACAACGATAAGACCTCGAGAAGTAACCGGAGGACTATGTCCATGACGATGAAAACTCTGTTGAGCACAGCCTCGCTCGCTCTGCTGGTGGGTTCGACCGCGGCATCGGCCCAGGCGCCGATCTCGCTCGGGCATCTCGCCGACTATTCGGGTCCGACCTCGGACGTCGGCACGCCGTTCGGACAAGGCGTCGCGGACACCTATGCCTGGATCAACAAGAACGGCGGCATCGGCGGCGCCAAGGTCAATGTCGACAGCGTCGACTACGGCTACCAGGTGCCGCGCGCGATCGCCCAGTACAAGAAATGGTCGGGCGCCGACAAGGTCGCCGCCATTCTCGGCTGGGGCACGGCCGACACCGAGGCGCTGACCGGCTTCCTGGCCCAGGACAAGATCCCCGACATCTCCGCCTCCTACGCCGCCGCGCTCTCCGATCCGACCGGTGCCGGCGGCAAGGCCAAGCCCGCGCCCTACAATTTCTTCTATGGCCCGAGCTATTCGGATGCGCTTCGCGGCATGCTGACCTGGGCGGCCGAGGACTGGAAGGCCAAGGGCAAGCCCGGCAAGCCGAAATACGTCCATATGGGCGCCAACCACCCCTATCCGAACGCGCCGAAGGCGGCCGGTGAAGCCATTGCCGGCGAGCTCGGCTTCGAGGTCCTGCCGCCGATCGTGTTCGCCCTGACGCCCGGCGACTACAGCGCGCAGTGCCTCACCTTGAAGAGCTCGGGCGCCAACTACGCCTATCTCGGCAATACCGCGGGCTCCAACATCTCCGTGCTCAACGCCTGCAAGGCGGCGGGTGTGGATGTCCAGTTCCTCGGCAACGTCTGGGGCATGGATGAGAACGCCGCCAAGGCTGCCGGCGCCGCCGCCGACGGCGTGGTGTTCCCGCTGCGCACCGCGGTGGCCTGGGGCGGCAGCGCGCCCGGCATGAAGACCTTCATGGAGATCTCCAAGATGTCGGATACGGCCGGGACCACCTACCGTCCGGTGCACTACATCGCCGGCGTCTGCACCGCGCTCTACATGAAGGAAGCGGTCGAATGGGCTGCCAAGAACGGCGGCGCCACCGGCGAGAACGTCAAGAAGGGCTTCTACCAGAAGAAGGACTGGGTGCCGGCCGGCGGCGAAGGCGTCTGCAATCCCTCGACCTTCACCGAGACCGATCACCGCGGCACGCTCAAGGTCGATCTCTATCGCATGAAGGTCGCCGGCGCGACCGACGCTCCGCTCAACGATCTCGTCAAGAACGGCGGCATCAAGATGGACAAGGTGAAGACCATCGACCTGCCGCGCAAGCCCGAGTGGCTGGGCTGGTAAGGTCAGGAGGCGCCGATAGGCGCCCCACACTCAACTGTCGTCCCCCGCGAAAGCGGGGGACCCAGTACGCCGCGGCTTCTCGATTGATCGCAGCCGCCTCTGGAATACTGGATCACCCGCCTTCGCGGGTGATGACGGCGGTGGGTGGAGCGGGCGATCCGCCCCACCAACAACGCCAGGATCGGAAACATGATCGAAGCAACCGAACTCAACCGTCCCGCGAAGACCGCGGCATCAGCCGCCGCCCCGCTGCTCAGCGTGCACAACATCGAGGTGGTCTACGACAAGGTCATCCTGGTGCTGCGCGGCCTCAGCCTTGAAGTGCCGAAGGGCGCGATCGTGGCGCTGCTCGGCGCCAACGGCGCCGGCAAGTCGACGACGCTCAAGGCGGTCTCCGGCCTGCTCAAGACCGAGGACGGCGAAGTCATCCGCGGCGAGATCCTGTTCGACGGCGAGCGCATCGACGGCATCGATCCCGACAAGATCGTCCGCCGCGGCATCTTTCAGGTGATGGAAGGCCGCCGGATCATATCGGACATGACGTCGATCGAGAACCTGAAGCTCGGCGCGTTCACCCGCACCGACAACGAGGTCGGCGACGACATCGACATGGTGTTCAAATATTTCCCGCGCCTGAAGGAGCGCACCGGGCTTGCCGGCTATCTCTCCGGCGGCGAGCAGCAGATGCTGGCGATCGGCCGCGCGCTGATGGCGCGCCCGAAGATGATCCTGATGGACGAGCCCTCGATGGGCCTGTCGCCGCTATTGGTCAAGGAAGTGTTTTCGATCATCAAGGAGATCAACCGCGACCTCGGCGTCACCATTCTCCTGGTGGAGCAGAACGCGCGCGCGGCGCTGTCGGTCGCGAGCCACGGCTACATCATGGAACAGGGCAAGGTGGTGCTCGACGGCACGGCCGACGAATTGCGCGACAATGAGGACGTCAAGGAATTCTACCTCGGCGGGGCCGGCGACCAGCGCAAGAGCTTCAAGAACCTGAAAAGCTTCAAGCGGCGAAAGCGGTGGCTGTGAGCGACCACGGCATTTTGGCGCGAAGTGGAAACCTAGCCGAGCACCTGCTCCGCTTCCGCAACCGCGCAGAGCACATGATAGAACGAGGATGCAGGGATCGTGGCGACCAGCGAGTTGCCGTCGCGGTCGAACTGATCGTACCAGCCGCCCGCCACCGGATGGCTGAGATAATGCCGCTCGAGCCGCGCCAGCGCCGCGCGCGCCTCGTCCGCCGCCCCCGCCTCGCCCGACTCGGCCTGCGCGATCCACGCTTTCGCGATCTCGGTCTGCGGCCACAGCCGCCGCGTAGGGCGCCGGATGTTGCCATTGGCATCGCCCTCGTCGACCAGGCAGCCGGTCGCCTCATCGCGGTAACGCAGCGCGGTCGCCAGCAATTCGCCGCGGTAGCGGGCGGTGGGGCAGCCGGTGATGCGCTCAAAGCCCCGCAGCAGCCACGCCCATTCCGCCTGATGCCCCGGCTCGACGCTGACCGGCTCGATCTTCGACCAGTCCTCCTCGAAATACTCGGTAAGCACCTGGCGCTGCTTGTCGTAGAGGTTGGCGAGAAACAGGCTGAAGAAATTCCCTGCCCGGTTCTGGAACACGAGGTCGTGCGTCGCATCGAACGCGGCGATCATCGCCTCGAACAGATGCATCTGCGGGTTCTGCCGGCGCGGCATCGACACCGGCAATCCTTCGTGAACGCCGCCATGCGGCGAGCGCAGGTCCGTCTCGACGAAGCGGCACAGCGCGTCGATCTCGGCGCGGATCTGCGCATCGCGGTCGAGACTGTAGACGGCGGCAAGCGCGAGCAGGACAAAGGCGTGGTCGTAGGAATCGCGCCGCGGGTCCAGCACCGCGCCCTCGGGCGTCAGCGCGTGGACGAAGCCCGGTCTGCCGTCGGGGGCCTTTGCCTTGGCCAGCAGGTGTTCCAGCCCCTTCAGTGCAATCGCGCGTCCGTCAGGATACCAGCCCATCTGCGCCGCCTTGGCGTAGCAATAGATCTGGCGGGCCTGGACGAACACCCTACGCGGCGCCAGCCTGTCTGCGCGGCCGTCGGGGTCGAGCCGGTCAATGAAGCCGCCCGTCTGGGCGTCCCAGCCCTCGGTGGACCACAGCGGCAGGCAGTGGTCGATCATGCGAAGCTTCAGCTTCGCGACGATATCGGCCGAAGCGCCGGCGTCTCCTGCCGCAGCAGTATGTCCTTCAACCATTGCGTCCTCTGGAACACGAGCAACACCGGCAGAGGCCGTCTGATAGCACGTCAGCGGCGGTACGCAATCGGCCCCTTCCTGCGGGATCATCAGCCATGACCGACCACTATGACGCCCTTGAAACGCGCGAGCCGGCAAAACGCGAAGCCGAGCTGTTCTCACAGCTGCCGGACGTCCTGCGCAAGGCGCTGGATGCGCCGGCCTATGCCGAGCGGCTGAAGGGCATCGACCCCGATTCCGTGACCAGCCGGGCCGCGCTGGCGCGCCTGCCGGTGCTGCGCAAGTCGGAACTCCCTGCCCTGCACAAGGCCGCGCCGCCCTTCGGCGGCTTCGTGGCAGGGCCGCTGGGGTCGTTCGGACGTCTCTTCACCTCGCCCGGTCCGATCTTCGAGCCCGAGCCGGTTCACGCCGATCCCTGGCGCGGCGCGCGGGCGCTGTTTGCGGCGGGCTTCCGGCCCGGCGACGTCGTGCTCAACACCTTCAGCTATCATCTGACGCCCGGCGGCTTCGTCTTCGACGCCTCGGCGCGGGCGCTGGGCTGCGCGGTGATCCCGGCCGGCCCCGGCAATACCGAACAGCAGTTCGAGCTGATCGAGGCCTACCGGCCGGTCGGCTACAGCGGCACGCCGGATTTTCTCAAGATCCTGCTCGATGCCGCCGCCAGCGCAGGCCGCGACGTCTCCTCGATCAAGCGCGCGCTGGTATCAGGCGCGGCGTTCCCGAAATCGCTGCAGGACGAAGTCAGGTCGCGCGGCATCGATGCCTATCAGGCGTTCGGCACCGCCGACCTCGGCATGGTCGCCTTCGAGACGCCGGCCCGCGAGGGCATGGTGGTCAACGAGGACCTGATCATGGAGATCGTGCGGCCGGGCACGGGCGAGCCGGTGGCGCCGGGCGACGTCGGTGAAATCGTCGTCACCTCGCTCGATCCGCAGCATCCCTGGATCCGCCTCGCACTCGGCGACCTCACCGCCACGCTGCCGGGCGCGAGCCCCTGCGGCCGCACCAACATGCGCATCAAGGGCTGGATGGGCCGCGCCGACCAGACCACCAAGGTCAAGGGCATGTTCGTCCGCCCCGAGCAGATCGCCGAAATCGGCAAGCGTCATCCCGAACTCGGACGGCTGCGGCTCGTGGTGACGCGGTCCGGCGAGAGCGATCTGATGACGCTGAGGGCAGAATGCGCTTCGCCCAGCGACGCGCTGCGCGACCAGCTCACGTCCACGCTGCGCGCGGTCGCCAAGCTTGGCGGCCACGTCGAGCTGGTTGGCGCCGGCGTGCTGCCCAACGACGGCAAGGTGATATCAGACGAACGCTGACACCTAGGCCAGCCTCGCCCACGTCCAGCCGGCCCCCTCGCGCCGACGCTCGACCTTGGTACAAGCCCAGGCGGGCGGCGCATCCTGACTGCGCATGATGCCGATATAGTAGAAGATGCTCTCGCCGGTCAGCCCCGGCGAATCTCCATCCGTGAAGACGATCTTGAGGCCGGCCTCCTCGATCATCCCGCGAAAGCTCGCCACCGTCGATCCCGCATTGTTTTCCTGCAGAACGACGACACCGGCCGGCGCCAGGAAATCGCCGACGGTCCTGAAGAACTCGCGATGAATCTGCCACTGCGGATCATGGGCGAGCAACTGTCCCTCATAGGCCTCATCGACGAAGTGAGGCGGATTGCTCACGACCAGATTCCATTTTTCCGAAGAGGGTATGTTCCGGAGATTGTTGGATTCGTAGACCGACACCCGGTCTGCGAGACCGTTGACCTCGACCGTCTTCCTGCAGGATGCGACCGAGCGGGGATTTATGTCGGCGAGGCAGAGCGTTTCGCAGAAACCGTTGCCGAGCAGCGAAAAGCCGATAAAGGCTGGTCCCGAACACCATTCGAACGCACGTTTCTGCCTCGGCAAACCGCGCGCCTGGAAATAGGGAAGAAAGTCCTGCCCGAAATGCGTCCCGCCACCGTCGAGTTCGGGGCGATAGCTGATGCTGATGCCGCCAAAGCGGGCGTGGCGCGTCGGCCGCAAGCTCCGCCGAATCGGCCGCAGATAGTCGTTGACGATGCGCTTGAGCAATCTGCTCATCGCGGGCATCCTTCAGTTCGGTTTCGACAACCGATACGGGCCGAGAAACAGGACGTCGAGGCCCGAGCAGAAATAGGTATGCAGCGCCTCGAGCGGCGAATTCACGGTGGGCTGCTCGTTGATGTTGAGGCTGGTGTTGATCAGCATCGGCACCGAAGCGGCCTTGCTGAATTCACCGAGCAGCCGGCTGTAGGTTGGATTTGTCTCGGAATGGACGCTCTGAATGCGCGCGGTACCGTCGACATGGACTACCGCCGGAATCAACTCTCGCACTTTTTCGCTGACCGGAAATGTCACGACCATGAACGGCGCATCGAACGCATCCTCGAAATATTCCGCCTGCCTGTCGTAGAGCACCGACGGGCAAAAGGGGCGAAACTCCTCGCGATACTTGATGCCGAGATTGATGCGGTCCTTCATGCCGGGCGAGCGCGGATCGGCGAGAATCGATCGATTGCCCAGCGCGCGCGGGCCATACTCCATCCGTCCCTGAAACCATCCCACCGTCTTTTGATCGACGAGGTCGGTAACGCACGCGGCAACGGGGTCATCCAGCACTTCGTAGCGCGCGCCGATCTTGTCGAGGGTCTCCTTGATTGAATCGTTGGAATATTCCGGCCCCCAATAGGCATGCGTCAGCGGCGCTATCGCATGGCCGGCCTCGACGCATTTCAGCATCGCCGCGCCCAATGCAACGCCCGCATCATGCGGCACCGGAGGGACATAGAGGCGCCCGACCGACGGCTCCGCGGCAATCTCCATGTTCATCTTGCAATTCAGCGCGACGCCGCCGGCGAGACAGACGTCGGCACAACCGCTCATCGCGATGGCGTTGCGTATCACCTGCGTGGTGACGATCTCGAGTTGCTTCTGGCCGCTCGCGGCGATGTCGGTGAAGCGCTGGTCGAGCGGTTGACCGCGGAGCCTGCGGGGTCCCAGCACATCTTCCATCTTTTCGGTGAAGATGCGCTCCTGCCGCGTCGAGAAATCGCTGGTGAATATCTCGGCGTCCCGTTTCCGCTTGTCGAGTTCGGGGTCGAGAACATAGTCGATCCCGTTCGGGCGCAGCAAACCGGAGAATTCATCCAGGTATTTCGGGTTGCCATAGGATGACAGCCCCATGACCTTGTATTCGTCATTGGTCATCTGATACCCGAGATACTGGGTCAGCATTCCGTAATAGAGACCAAGACTGTTATGCCGGCCAAATCGCGTCAGTATCTTGAAGTCGTTATCCCTGACATGGGCAACCAGTCCCGAGCTGGAGTCGCCGGAAAAATCGAAGCAGGCAACGGTGGCTTCGCGAAATCCCGAACCATAGTAGCTGCTCGCAGCATGGCATACATGATGATCGTAAAGTTCGATCTTCGGGCTGTGGCCGAACTGAAACTTGAAATACTCGGTCAACCGCTGCGCGTAGTTCGTGTAGGTGCGCAGCGGCGAGCAGATGAAGTCGACATCGCGAATGGTGATGCCGGCCTGGCGCAGGCAGTAGCTGATGGCGCCGCGAGGCAGTTCTCCACGCGCATGCTTGGCTAGCGTAAAGCGCTCCTCTTCCGCCGCAGCGACGAGTTGGCCGTCGCGAAGCAGAACCGCGGCACCATCGTGATGGCCATGCTTGATGCCGGAGCTAATTCCAATCACATACATGCGTCTTCGTGCCTGCTCGCGAGATGCCTGAAACCAAGATCGAGGAGAACCAGAGGGCCGCGGAAAAGCACCGCGCGAAACCACTGCTTCTATATGGAAGTCGCCGTGAATCAAGGCGATTCTCGGACCGCAAAGCCCCGAAAATCCGCGATTTGCTTGCATTGGACCGCCGACCCGACATCGCGGCATAGATCTTTCGCTCCGCAGCCAGCCCTGCAAAAAGGGCCGCCTTCCAAATCTCGGACAGGGCTGCTAGATTTCGGGCTCTTCCAAAGGCGTTGACAAATACCGGCGACGTTCGGCGGAGACGCCGGCCTGCCGGCGGATCGGCGATAGCGCGAAATGTCGGATGATGCGCGTCGTCGCCCCCGGAAAGATCGCCGGCGCCGCCGCAAAACCATCGCTACTCCTGCGACAGCCGAACGACGAGCAGAAACCGAAGCGCGCATTCATGCCGTGACGTGAACAAGGCAAGCTTGCTCCAGACCACGATGGGCTTTCAGGCGACGAATGAAGAGACCTGCGATTTTCTTTGACCGGGATGGCGTGCTCAACGAGGACGACGGTTACGTCTACGAGACCACCAAACTGAAATGGATAGATGGCGCCCGCGAGGCCGTGAAGGCGGCCAACGATGCCGGATATCTCGTGTTCGTCGTTACCAACCAGTCCGGCGTCGCGCGAGGCTTTTTCGATGAGCACGACGTGCAGGCCCTGCATGCGTGGATGGCGGCGGATCTCGGCAAAATGGGGGCCCACATCGACGCATTCGAATATTGCCCCTACCATCCCGACGCCGTGATCGAGCGATACCGTCAGGTCAGCCACCGGCGAAAGCCGGCGCCTGGAATGATCACCGACCTGATGGCGCGCTTCCCGGTCGATCTCGGCCGCAGCATTCTCATTGGAGACAAGCCAACCGACCTCGAGGCCGCGCAGGCCGCCGGCGTCCGTGGCATCCTGTTCTCCGGCGGCAACCTCGCGCAATTCGTGAGAGCGGTCCTGCACCCGAGCAAGGACACCGGCGACTGACGCACCATGCGGGAGCACGATCCTCCTGCATACGGCGCAGGCGAATTGTGCCGCAGGCGCAGGCCATTTTCCTTGCGCCGAGAATTGACCTATAGAGCGTGGTTCAACCACTTCGCTTCGGTGAGTTTCATGACGACTACTGTGCTCGTGACCGGTGCCGGCGGCTTCATTGGCCGCAATCTCGTCGTTTTTCTCGCATCGCGAGGCTTCAGCGTAATCGCGGCTTCCCGAGCCATTACTGCGCCTGATCATCCCAATATCGTCACGGCTCCTCTTACCGACCTGGCTTTGCCGTTCGACTGGCAGGCCTTGCTGGAAAGATGTGACGCCGTCGTCCATCTGGCCGGGGTCGCGCACCGATTTTCCGGCGACGAGCAATACAACCTGGTCAATCACCGCGCCACCGAGGCGCTGGCGAAAGCAGCGTGTCGCCAGCAGAAGCACCTGGTTTTCGTTTCGTCGATCGCCGCGCAGAGCGGACCATTTTCGGAACAGGAACTGACGGAGGAAGCCCCTCCCAAACCGGCCAATTCCTATGGACGGTCCAAGCTGGCAGCCGAGCAGGCAATACGCGCGTCAGGTGCCTGTTTTACGATCCTGCGCCCTGTCGTGATCTACGGGCAAGGCGAAAAGGGGAACGTTTCGATCATACACAAGGTCTCGACCCTGCCCATACCGCTGCCTTTCGGAGCCTTGACGGCCCAAAGATCGATACTCTCGATCGGCAATTTTTGCTCGGCCATCGTCACGGTCCTGACCGACCCTCGTGCACACGGAGAGACATTCATCGTCTCCGATCCTACGCCGGCCACCGTTTCCGATCTCATTTCCCGGCATCGCGCCGCATTGGGCCGTCCGCCCTGGCTTGTACCAGTCCCCGAGAAATGGATCGAACTATGCTTTGCGGCCTTTGGCCTGGCCGACACCTGGAACCGGGTCGGCAGACCGCTCGTCGCCCGGCCAAAGAAGCTGCTTGCCCTGGGCTGGAAGCCAAGCTGAACGGTGTCCGGGCCGGGTCGCGCCGTACGATACGACTAAGCTGCCCAAGGGGTTCAGCTGACACATTTCTCAAGTTAAGCTGGTGCTACCGCATATTTACGCCAGCTCCCATTGCTCCAAGATCGGTTGCGCATGAGCCACATTCCGGAAACCCCGGCACCTGCACGCACGCGGGTTCCGAACTGGCGGGGGCTCCTGTTCGTGTTCGGCCTCCACATTGCCGCATGCTGCCTTTCGCTCGCATTCGTGGCCGGATTGATCTCGTATCAGAGCGCCCCGCTCTTCGATAAAGCCCACCTTCCCGCGGCGATGCTCGGCGTTGCAGGATTCGGCCTGATTGCTCCCCTGTTTGCGTTCGGCCGGTTCAGCTTCGGCTACTTCCTTGGCTTTTATTTCTACACGATGATCGCCGGATATCTCTGGCTGCTGGCGTTCACCGGATTTCAGTACGACCATGCGCTCGCGCGCATTTCCATTCTCCTCTCGGCCGTCGCATTCCTCGCACCCGCAATGCTGATTTCTTCGCCGCTCAAGCCGGCATTTGTTCTGACGGTGCGGAATTTTGATCGATTGCTGTACATCGTCGTTGCTTTGGCGGCGGCCACCGTGCTGGCGGGATCTTTTTACAATTTCCGGCTCGTCAGCATGGCCGACATTTATGATTTCCGCGGCGAAGTCGAACTTCCCGGACCATTGAGATACGCGGTAGGCATGATGTCGGGCGCGCTGCTGCCGTTTGCATTTGCAGGATTTGTCGCGCGCGGGAAGCCATGGCTGGCGGGGGCCGCCCTTGCCCTGATCATGCTGCTGTATCCGGTCACGCTTACCAAGTTGACGCTGCTTGCGCCGTTCTGGCTGCTGTTCCTGGCTTTGCTGGTCCGCATTTTCGAAGCCAGACTGTCGGTGCTGCTATCGCTGCTTCTGCCGATCACGCTCGGCATTGTCCTGGTTCTTCTATACAAGTCGGGCGCGATATCATCGGCGACGATGTTTCAGTATGTCGGCACGATCAATGTCCGGATGATCGCCCTGCCCTCCATCGCGCTCGACGTCTACAACGACTTCTTCGCGGCCCACGACCTTACCTATTTTTGTCAGATTTCCATCGTGAAGTGGTTCGCGCACTGTCCGTATGCCCAACCCCTCTCCGTTACGCTCGCACAGGCCTACACCCTCGGCAACTTCAACGCGTCTCTGTTTGCGACCGAAGGCATCGCATCGGTCGGTCCATGGTTCGCGCCGCTTTCCGCGCTGGTTGGCGGCTTGGTGATCGCCCTCGGCAACCGCCTCTCAGCCGGCCTGTCGCCGAAGTTTATCGTGCTGTCCGGCGGCGTCCTTCCCCAGATTTTCCTGAACGTCCCTCTTACAACGACCCTGCTGACCAATGGCGCCGGTATCCTCTTCTTGCTATGGTATGTTACACCGCGTTCGATATTCGAGCCCGTCTCGACCACCTCGTGACATGCCCGTACCAGGACCTGCTCTCCGCCGTGATCAAGAATGCTTTATGGGCCCGGGGAAATTTCAACGCCTCGCTGCTTGCGGCGGGTGCATCGGGCCGTGGGCAGCCTTAGATGCCGGAGAACCAGGTTAGCCAATGCAAAGCGTTCTGATCACGGGTGGCGCGGGCTTTATCGGCCAGAACCTGGTGCATGCGTGGCGGGCGGCGCGGCCGGCCGACCGCCTGATCGTGGTCGACGCCATGACCTATGCGGCCAACGTCCGCAGCCTCGAACCGCTGATCGCCGACCGCAGCATCGCGTTCGTGAAGGGCGACATCGGCGATGCGGCGCTGATGCAGCGCCTGTTCGGCGAACACAAATTTTCCCGCGTGGCGCATCTCGCCGCGGAATCCCATGTCGACCGTTCGATCAGCGATCCGGAAGCCTTCCTGCAGACCAACGTGCTCGGCACCTTCACGCTTCTGAAGACGGCGCTCGATCACTGGCGGGCGGCGGCGACGCTTGGCACGGCGCGATTTCTCCACGTCTCGACCGACGAGGTCTACGGCTCGCTCGGCCCGGCCGACCCGGCCTTCACGGAATCTTCGCCCTATCGTCCGAACTCGCCTTACGCCGCGAGCAAGGCGTCGAGCGATCACCTGGTCCGCGCCTTCGTCGCGACCTACGGCATGCCCGCGCTGATCACGAACTGCTCCAACAATTACGGGCCCTATCAGCACCCGGAAAAGCTCATCCCGCTGATGATCATCCATGCGCTGGAAGGCAAGCCGCTGCCGGTCTATGGCGACGGCTCCAACGTGCGCGACTGGCTGCACGTTGCCGATCACTGCAGCGCCCTGATGCACGTGATCGAACACGGCCGCACCGGCGAAACCTACAATGTCGGCGGCGGCAACGAGCGCACCAACCGCTACGTGGTGAGCCTGATTTGCGATGCGATCGATGCCGCTTTCGCGGCCGACGCCGCCCTCGCCTCGCGCTTTCCGTCCTGTCCCGCGGCAGCGGGCAGATCCTGCCGCACGCTGATCAGCTATGTGACCGACCGCCCCGGCCACGATCACCGTTATGCGATCGACGCCTCCAAGCTCGCGAACGAGCTCAGCAGGCATTGCAGTGTCCATTTTGAAGGCGGACTGCAGCAGACCGTGCAGTGGTACCTCGACCACGAGCCGTGGTGGCGCGACGTCACCAGCGGCGCCTATCAGGCGTGGATCGACAAGAACTACGGCTTCCGGCGCGCGGTCTAGCCATTCATGCGCATCCTCGTCCTCAACGCGGACTACCCACGCTTCCTCAGCTGGCTGTATCGCCGGCATCCCGGGCTAGGGAGCGCCGGTTACGCGGCCCAGATGTCGGCGCGAAACGCCAGCCTGTTCGGCGTGGCCGATTTCTATTCACGGAATTTTGCCGCGCTCGGCCATACGGCAGCGGAGATACACGTCAATAACGCCTGGCTTCAGACGGCCTGGGCGCGCGAGCGCGGGATGGCTGTCGAAGCCGCGGGGCCCACCGCCAGCGGAACCGCCGCGCTTCCGGCCTGGCTGCAGCGTGCCGTGACGCCGCTAAAGCCGATGCTGCGCCCGCTGGCCCGCAAGGTTGGCCTCAGCCCCAGCCTCGATCGGCAAGCCGAGGCGATCCTGCTGGCGCAGATCGAGGATTTCAAACCCGACGTGGTGCTGAACCAGGACACCTTTCATGTCGACCCGCGGTTGATGCGGCGCATCAAGGCGATCGGCAACCCTCTTCTGATCGGGCAGATCGGGGTCGCGCCGTCGCGCGGCGTCGACTGGCCGGTCTACGACCTCATGATGTCGCAACTGTCGGCGAATGTGGATTTCTTCCGCCGCCTCGGTGTGCGCGCGGAAGTCAATCACCTGGCGTTCGAGCCCAGCCTTCTCGACACGCTGCCGCCGGCGCCAGCCATGGATATCGACGTTTCCTTTGTCGGCACGGTGTCTCCCGATCATAAGCAGCGGATCGCGCTGCTCGAGGCCGTCGCCGGACGTTACGATCTCAAGCTGTTCGGCAACCCGCCGCAGTCGTTGCCCGCCTCTTCCCCGCTGCATCGCTGCTTCCAGGGCGAAGTGTGGGGTGCCGACATGTACCAGGCATTGCGGCGTTCGAAGATCACGCTCAACTCGCACATCGACATGGCCGGGCAGGAAGCCGGAAACATGCGCCTGTTCGAGGCGACCGGCGTCGGTGCTTTCCTGCTGACCGACTTCAAGGACAACCTGCACACCCTGTTCGCGCCGGAGCGCGAGGTCGCCGTGTGGCGCTCGATCGACGATTGTCTTGCCGCGATCGGCCGCGCGCTCGGCGATGCCGATAGCCGCGCCGCCATAGCCGCCGCGGGCCAGGCCAGGACCATGGCGCAGCATACCTACCGCCGCCGCGCCGCCGAAATCCTCGGCCTCGTCGAAACGCTGCGGGCGGCGCGATGAAGCTGCCGCGCCTCGTCAGGCAGATCGGCAAGCGCGTCGTCAAGGCGGCCCCGATCCTGCGGCGCCATATCCTGACCTCGACCGACTACAAGGTGCTCGACGGTGCCGATGCGGCGCGGCGCGCGGCCAATTCGTTCGACGGCTGGCTGGCGGCCCGCACCGTGGCGCGCCAGGAACGCGCCTATCAGGCACTGATCGCCGACATGAAGCGCGGCGAACCGCGGCTCGATTTCACCGTTGCGGCCGAAGCCGTCAGCGCAACAGCCATCGCCTCTCCCCGCCTGCTCGAAGTCGGCTGCGGCAGCGGTTACTACTCGGAAGTGTTTGCCGATCTCGTTCCCGGCGGCGTCAGTTACACCGGGATCGACTATTCGGCAGCGATGATCGCGCGCGCCCGCTCAAACTATCCATCTGTTACCTTCGAGGTCGCGGACGCCACCCGGCTGCCCTACCCTGACCATGCCTTCGACATCGTCTTCAACGGCGTGTCGCTGATGCACATCATCGACTATCAGGCGGCGGTCGGCGAAGCCGCGCGCGTGGCCGGACGGTACTGTATCCTGCACACGGTGCCGGTGTTTGACGGCCATCAAACCACCTATCTGAGCAAATATGCCTATGGCGCGCCCGTCGTCGAGATCGTGTTCGGCAAGAACGAATTGATGTCGCTATGCCGCGATGCCGGGCTTCGATTGCAGCGCGAATGGCCCTGCATTCCCTACGACGTCTCCGAGGTGACGGGCCATCGCTCGCGGACCGAAACCTATTTGTTCTCGAAGGATGCCGCACGCTGACTGGCGGCCACGCCCGCGCCTTACAGCGGCGCGATGATCGTCTTCACAAACGGACTGAGCACATTATCGATCGCGGCAAGCGCCTTGATCTGGCTGAGACTGGCCCAGTGGAACATCGTCATGTCGGACTGGATCACGGCCTCGTCGTCGACGAAGACGATGATGTTCTCGTTCGACTTGCGCCAGAACCGGCCGCCCTCTTCATTGTGCTCGGCGCGGTAGATCGTGCGAACACCGGATTTGGCCGTCAGCACTTCGAGCATCGGCGACAGCTTTCCGCCATGCGCGCGGCGGATGTTCGACCATGTGCTTTGAACCGAGGGCGAGAGCTGGAGCACGCCGATATTGCCCGGCTCGGCCTTGGCGTACAGCAGGAACTGAACGCCGCTATCGGGCGTCTCGCGGGCGACGAGACCGAGAACGCCGCCTTCCGGTTGGGTGTAGATCGGCTGGTCCCACGAGGCGACCTCGCGCAGCGCGCCGCTTTCGACGCGGACGCCCTCGACGCCGAAAAACTGCCCGGTCTGGTGCCGCACATTGCCCTTCGCATCGCGCGACCAGCCGCGCACTTCGTCGAGCCCGATCAACTCGGCCTTGAACTGGATCGCCTGGCAGCGCTGTTCGCGCCACGCCAGGACCGGCGCCGGGTCCTTCGGCTCGATCGCAACCGAGGCCGCGAGCCGGCGGCGAAACCAGTCGAGATGCACGCGCTCGGCCATCAGATCACGTCCTTGAGCACGTCGATCACCGTATCGACTTCCTCGTCCTTCAGGTGCGGATACATCGGCAGCGAGAAAATCCGCTGCGCCTTGCGCTCTGCGACCGGGAACTGGCCCTCGCGGTAGCCGAGATCGGCGCTGCCGCGCATGGTGTGGATCGGCCAGCGGTAGGATACGTTGCAATTGATGTCGCGCTTGGTCAGCCGCTCCAGCACCCCGTCGCGATCGGTCGGGTGTTCCACGACGTAGACATAGTAGGAATGACGGCTGTGGGTGTTCTCGCGCGGCACGACGAGGCCGCTTCCCGCAAGGCCCCGATTGTATCGTGCCGCAATCTGCCGCCGCCGCTCGATCCAGCCCCCGATACGCGGCAGCTTCAGCGACAGGATCGCGGCCTGCACCTCGTCGAGCCGTGAATTGTAGCCGTGGCGCTCCGAATAGTACTGCGTCTCCATGCCGTAGAAGCGAAGGCTGCGCGCCAGCTTGATCGCGGCCTCGTCATTGCTGAGCACCATGCCGCCGTCGCCATAGGCGCCCAGCACCTTGGTCGGGTAGAACGAGAACGCCGAGGCGTGCCCGACGCTGCCGGATTGATGGTTCTTGTAGAGCGCGCCCTGCGACTGCGCGCAGTCCTCCATCACCTTCAGGCCGTGCCGCTCGGCGATCGCCATCAGCGGATCGAGGTCGACGCACTGGCCGTACAGATGCACCGGAACGATCGCCTTCGTGCGCGGCGTGATCGCAGCTTCCACCTGCGCGACATCCATCAGGAAATCGTCGTCGCGGATATCGACGAAGACCGGCGTGGCGCCGAGCGTGCGGATCGCCGACACTGTCGGCACCGCCGTATTGGGCACGGTGATGACCTCGTCGCCGGCCTTGACCCCGAGCGAGGCCAGCGCGATGTAGATCGCATCGGTTCCGCTGTTCACGCCGACGCCGCCCGCGACCCCGAGATAGGAGGCCATCTCGCGCTCGAACCTGAGGCCCTCCTGTCCGAGCACCAGCCGCCCGGAACGGAATACCCTGTCCACCGCGGCGAGGATCTCCTCGCGCAGCTCGTCATATTCCCGCAGATAGTCCCATACGTTGATTGGCATTGTCTCTCACACGGATCGGTGCGCCGGATTATCTGATGCAAGCGCCGTCGCGATCATTTCCAGGCACCGGGCGTCGCTCAGGAGATCGCGATGAAAGCTCTCGTGATCGCCGCCGGCGATCGCCGACGTCACCGCCTCCAGGAAGTTTGTAAACGTATCGGCCGGCTCGAACGTCACGACACTTTCGACATTGCGTACGCGCCGCCGCCATTCGACAGGGTAATCGGCGGGCGGGGTGAAAACGCGCTCTATTAACACGGACCCCGAACGCCCCACAACGAGCAGGCGATTCTGATACTCGCCCTCGAAGCTGAATTGTCCGGAAAACGTGCTGCCATTGCCGAGCCGGGCAAGGACCGAGAAGCCCATGTCGACGCCGGTTTCGGGATGCCGGCCGCCGGCCAGCGCGGTCAGGTCAGACACGCCGCCGCCGCCGAGAATGCGCATCGTGGCAGCGGCGTAAGGTCCGAGGTCGAGCAGGCAGCCGCCGCCGAGTTCGGCATGGTTGCGGAAATTACCGATCGGAAGCGGCGGAAAGATGAATTGCGCGGCGGACTGCGTCAACGGGCCAATCTCGGCGACAAATTCCGCGAGCGCCGCGAACTGCGGGTGATAGCCGAACACCGTCGCCTCCGCGACGAGGCGGCCGGCGCGACGCGCCGCTTCGACGGCGCGTTCGCTTGCCGCCAGCGTCATGATTGCCGGCTTGTCGACCACGACGTGCTTGCCGGCGGCCAGCGCCGCCATCACCCAGCGCTCATGCATCGCGTTGGGCAGCGAAAGATAGACGAGATCGCAGTCGCTGCCGCGCAGCGCGGCCTCATAGTCGTCGAAAAAGCGCCCCTGCTTCGGCCAACTCTGCGGCTCGGGACGGCTCTTGCTGGCGATCGAAATCGTCTCGATGCCGCCGGCCTTCGCCGCGGCCGGCAGCACCCGCCGCTCGACGATCGAGGAGTAGCCAAGGATCAGCAGTCGCATCGCAAGATCTCTCGAGGCAGTGGATCGGGACTAGCGAACGGCAACGGCGCGGCCGGTGACGATATCAAAGCCGCGGTAGGCCATCATCCGTGCCTTGCGGAGCGCATTCAACAGGCGATCGATGAGATTGCCGGCCACGGGCTTTCGGATGGTTTCGAACTGCTCTCCCTGCAGCAGAGGGGCCGATGACCGCTCGGCGCTGGCGAGCGCAGCGGCATAGGGCTCGTACAACTTTTCCTTGATCAGACCGGAGAATGGCGCGTGGTAGAACCGGTGGCTGTTGAAATAATAACCGCCGCTGCGCTTGACCCCGTAGAAATGAAAGAACAACAGCGGATACCGCCGCTCGATCTCGACCCTGCCGTTGTTCCACTCCAGCCGGCAATCGGCAATGTTCCACGGCGCGAGGTTGGCGCCGAGATGCGATATCACGCGAACGCCCAACATTTCCGGCATCCGGTCGAGGTAACGCTGGTCGGCGAAACGGTCGCCCTCGACCCGGTCGTAGCACCATTCGATGCAGCGTTCGCGCCACCAGCGCAGTACGGCCATGCCGTCTTCCCGCCTGCGCGCGCTCACCCAGCCGACATTGTAGAGCCCGAACCGGCGCTGGTCTTCCAATCCGCGCGAGAAGCGATGCGGAACAATGCCGAACGCCGCGTCCTTCATTTCCTCGTAAATCGGATCGGGCGATGCGAAGAAGAACAGGTCGCTGTCGAGATAGGTGGCCCATTCGGCCTCTCCGCTGCTCTCCAGCACGAAGAGAATCCAGGCCGGAGAGCAGGTGAAGTAATATTCGATCTGGCTGCGGGATGACCGCGTCGCGGCGACGTCGGGATTGGCGGCTTCGAAATCCGAAAGGCGCACCGCTACCAGGTGCGGAAGATCGAGCCGCAGCAGGGCCTGATGGCAGGCCTCGCTCAGGCAAAGCACCCAAAGCTCGGCGCCAGGGGCATGCCGCTGCAACGAGTGATAGAGCGCCAGCCCGCGCGGCAGATAATTGTGATCGAAATAGGTGCAGTAAACGCGGCTGGCCATGATCCCCGTCGCAGGTCGCGAATTGCGCTTGTCGTCATCGAATTGCGTTGCCAACCGCCGCGGCAGCGCCATTCCTAGCCCACCGGCATGATCGGTGCAACGCAGGCGGCCCAAGCCTAAACCATTGAAATATTGCCGCTATGAAGGCAAGGAAGGCCCTTTGTCGGCCGGTTGGCCCATGCTAACGAGGCTGCCGTCCCCCCGCCAACCGCGAAGAGCTCGGCGCATGAACCGCAAGGGAATCATTCTGGCAGGAGGCCGCGGCACGCGGCTCTACCCGCTGACGCTCGCGACCTCGAAGCAGCTCTTGCCGGTCTATGACAAGCCGCTGATCTATTATTCGCTGACCACGCTGATGATGGCGGGTTTGCGCGAGATCCTGATCATCACCACGCCGGAGGAGATCGACCAGTTCAAGCGCCTGCTCGGCGACGGCCGGCAATGGGGCATCGCGCTTTCCTATGCCGTCCAGGATCACCCCGGCGGCATCGCGGAAGCTTTCGTGATCGGGCGGGACTTTCTGGCCGGCGGATCCTGCGCGCTGATCCTCGGCGACAATATCTTCTACGGCGACAATCTGCGGGCGCTGCTCCGCACCTCCGCACAGCAGGACCGCGGCGCAACCGTGTTCGCGTGCTGGGTCGACGATCCCGAGCGCTACGGCGTCATCGAGTTCGATTCCTCCCATCAGCCGCTGCGGATCATCGAAAAGCCGAAGGCGCCGAAATCAAATTACGCCGTGACGGGCCTCTACTTCTACGACGAACGCGTCGTCGACGTCGTGCGCGAGATGAAGCCGTCACCGCGCGGCGAACTTGAGATCACCGACGTCAACCAGTGGTATCTGGAACGCGGCGAGCTTCACGCCGAGCGCTTCGGCCGCGGCTATGCCTGGCTCGACGCCGGCACGCATGAATCGCTGCTCGAGGCGTCGCAGTTCATCCATATCGTGGAAAAGCGCCAGGGGCTGAAGATCGCCTGCCCCGAGGAAATCGCGTTCAGCCAGGGTTTCATCGACGCCGAGCAATTGCTGCGTCTCGCCGAGCCGATGAAGAACACCGGCTACGGACAGTATCTGATCCGTCAGGCGGCGATCTTGCGATAAAGCGTTTTCGAGCGAAGTGGGCGCCGGTTCGCGTCAAGAAAACGCGTCAAAACAAGAGACTAGAACCCGGTTCTGATACAATCAGAACCGGGTTCTAGCGCGGGATCGCTGCGGTCAGTCTTTCCCGCACGCTTTCGAACGCGAGGGGGCTTGCCGCGGCCAGCACCACCGCCAGCCATAGCGCGCATTCGGCGAAGAAGCGGATGGCCCCGGTCCAGGGCAACGCCAGCCGGATCGCCGTGCCGAGCGCCCAGCCGGCCAGCGTCACCGCGATCATCACCGCCGCCAGAAAACCGACATGCCGCAGCGGACGCTGCAACGTCTGCTGCAGGATGATGCGGCCCAGGAAGCCGAACTGTATCAGGAGATCGCTGGCGACGACGGCAATGGCGGCGCCGACCAGGCCGATCGAGGGGATCAGGACCGCCGACAGGGCGAGGAAGACAACGAGCTGCAGCCCCTTGGTCCGCAGCAACAGCTCGCCCCGATTGCTGTAATAGGCATAGCCCAGCGCCAGGATCGAGGGCGCCGCCGCAGCGGCACCGACCAGCAGCGTCATCGTCAGCAGCGGATCGTAGGGAACGGCGCCGTGCGTCCACAGCGCGAAAAAATCCGGCCAGAACGGCAACAGGCCGGAGACGACCAGGCTGGCCAGCAGGGTCACCAGCACCGAGCCGCGGGCATAGAGATTGCGCAGCCGGTCCGCTGCCCCGACGGCATGGTCATGGCCAAGTTCGGCCGCCAGCGGAAGCGTCGCCTGCTGGCAAAGCCCGCGCAGCAATCCGGCGACGACCCGGGTCAGGCCCCATTGCGCGACGGCCACGCGATCGGACACCAGCGCGCTCACCAGCAACACCGGCAGGTTGAGCAGCACCAGCTCCGTTGCCGCCGCGATCCCGAACGGAGCCCCCTTGCGCAACTGGCCGATCACCCAACGCGGGGAATGGGCTTTGCCCGCGCCCCGCAGGAACGGAAACCGGCGCCGCGCATCGACCGCCAGAAGATACAGCGCGAGCAGCATCTGCGTCGCGACGTAGACGGCGACGACGGCGAGCAGGCTTCCGGTCACGATGACCGCGACCAGTTGCGCCGCCTGCCCGGCCAGCGTGCCCCAGTTCTGCAGCCACACCGCACGGCCATAGAGACCCCGTGCGCGATAGAGCGCCACCGCAAGGCCCGAGGGCAGTGTCAGCACGATGCCCGCCGCCATGACAACGAAGGCGACGTCGAAATCCGCAATCCCCTGAAAGCGCAGGACGACGGCTGGCGACACCAGCCAGCAGGCCGCCAGCATGAGAACGGCAAGAACAATGCTGAGGCCGAGATAGACCCGCAGCAGCGCAGCATAGAACCGCGCCGTGCGGCCGTCCGCATCGACGCCCGGCTTGAAGCTGAGGAAGCGGTTGATGGCGCGAAACTGAAGGCCGGCATCGGCGATCAGAACGAGGCCGCCGACCGCGTAGATGACGAGCCAGGCCGCCAGCACCTCGCCGGTCCAGAAATGGAGGAAGACCGGGACCAGCGCGATCTGCTGGACGAAGCCCAGCAGCAACTGCGCAGAATTGGCGGACCATCCCGCCAGGAGCCTGCCGCCGCGGCCGGCCGCCGAACCGCTCACCGGCACTTCCTGCACTCCCCCGAACCTGTCACATTCATTTCGTTCGGCGCAGCGTGGGTTTCCAGGAGAATCGGCAAGGCCGCCGACCGGATGGGGCGCTATCCGGTCTCAACCAGCACGCCATCGTGCAGCGAGTACTTCTTTTGCGTGCGCGGGCAGATCAGATCGTCGCCCAGGCGTTCGCCGGCACTGCTCATCCAGCCGATCTGCCGCGCGGGATTTCCGACCATCAGGGCGAAGTCAGGCACATTCCGCGTCACGACAGCCCCGGCCCCGACGAAGCTGAACTTCCCCAGCGAATGGCCGCAGACGATGGTCGCATTCGCGCCGATCGAAGCGCCGCGCCCGATCGGCGTCCCGCGGAACTCATCCTTGCGCGAAACGTTCGCGCGCGGGTTATTCACGTTGGTAAAGACGCAGCTCGGACCGCAAAACACGTCGTCCGCCAGTTCGACGCCATCGTAGATCGCAACATTGTTCTGGATCTTGCAACCGTTGCCGACGCGAACGTTCGGCCCGATCATCACGTTCTGGCCGATCGAGCAGTTCTCGCCGATCACGGTTTTCGGCAGGATGTGACAGAAGTGCCAGATCTTGGTGCCGCGGCCGACGACCGCGCCGTCGTCCACGAAGCTCGACACATGGATGAGCGCGCCGGGAAACCGCGGGTCTTCCCTCATCTCGCTCACGGGCGATTGGCCTTGATCGCGAACGGATGCACGCCGTTGGCATTCGTGATCGGCAGGTTGCGGAAGGCCGACACGATGTCGATCGACGTCCGCACGTCGTCGAGCCCGAACCCGCGTCCTGCCAGGATTTCCTCGTAGCTGCGGGTGTGCAGATCGGTAAAGCCTTCGGAAAATTCGATTTCCTCGCCGTCGACCTTGATCGAGCGGAAGGTGGTCTTCTTCCCCCGCACGCTCTCGGGCAGGTCGCTGCGGTTGATCGAGAGGAACCAGCTGACGTCGGCGCGCTCGCATTCGAGCGAACCGGCGGCCCGCTCCGGCTCGCGAAGGTGGGCTTCGTTGCGGTTCACCGCACCGAACACAAAGCTCAGCATGTCGAAGAAATGGACGCCGATATTGGTCGCGACCCCTCCCGACTTGCCTTCCTCCCCTTTCCAGGAGGCGTGATACCAGCGGCCGCGCGAGGTGATGTAGGTGAGCTCGACCTTGTGCCGCTTAGTGCTGTTCGCGAACCGCTCGCGCAGCGCGATGATCGCGGGGTGCAACCGCAGCTGCAGGATGGTCGAGATCTTGCGGCCGGTATCGCGCTCGATCTGGGCGAGACCGTCGATGCTGGCAGGATCGAGCACCAGCGGCTTTTCGCAGATGGCGTTCGCGCCCGCGCGCATGGCGAACCTGCAATGCGCATCGTGCAGGTAGTTCGGCGAGCAGATCGCCGCGAAATCGAGAGCCCGGCCGGAGCGGCGAATTTCATCGATGTGCCGGTCGAACTGCTCGAACTCGGTAAAGAACTGGGCATCGGGAAAGTGGCTGTCGAGAATGCCGACCGAGTCGTTCGGATCGTAGGCAACCAGAAGATCGCCGCCGGTTTCCGCAATGGCACGCATATGCCGCGGAGCGATGTAACCGGCAGCGCCGATCAGAGCATACGATGTCAAGGTCGCCTCCAGTTTTTTCCGCCTGCGCTCATGCCCGGACAATGTTGTCGGCCGGTGCGAGAAATTTGCCGCGGCAATCGATCAGCAGCGGCGCGCGTGTCCGGATCAGCTCGTAGTCGAACTTGTCGTGGTCGGTCGCCAGCAGCACGCAGTCGAACGTTGCGATGCTTTCGGGTGACAGCGCCACGCTGGACAGATCGAAATGATGGGCCCGCATCTTCGGAAATGCCGGAACATGCGGATCGCTGTAGGAAACTTTCGCGCCGAGATCGCGAAGCTTCTCCATCAGGAACACCGACGGCGACTCGCGCACGTCGTCGACATTCTTCTTGTAGGCGATCCCGAGAACCAGAATGCTGCTGCCGTTGATGGACTTGCTCTTTCCATTGAGCGCGGAAGCCACCTTCGAGATCACGTAATCGGGCATCGAGGAATTGATCTCGCCGGCGAGCTCGATGAAACGCGTGTGCATTCCATACTCGCGCGCCTTCCAGGTGAGATAGAACGGATCGATCGGAATGCAGTGCCCGCCGATTCCCGGACCGGGGTAATAGGGAACGAAGCCAAACGGCTTGGTCGCGGCGGCGCGGATCACTTCATGAATATCGATGCCCATCTTGTCGGCAACCATCTTCATCTCGTTCACGAGGCCGATGTTGACCGAGCGATGGATGTTCTCCAGCAGCTTCGTCAGTTCGGCCGCCTGGGTCGAACTGACCGGGACGACCTTGTCGATGACCTGCCGATAGAGCGCAAGGCCGGCCTCGAGGCAGGCCGGCGTACATCCCCCGCACACTTTCGGGATGGACCGGGTCGTGAAGTTCTGGTTGCCGGGGTCTTCGCGCTCGGGCGAAAACACCAGGAAGACATCGCGGCCGACTTCCAGGCCGCGCGTCTCGATACGCGGTTTGAGCTCCTCTTCCGTCGTACCCGGGTAGGTAGTGCTTTCGAGCGACACAACCATACCCGCATGCAGATACGGCAGCACGGATTCGACCGTATTGAGAACAAAGCTCAGGTCCGGCTCTCGATACTTGTTGAGCGGGGTGGGAACGCAAAGGATGAGCGCGTCGACTTCAGCCGCGCGCGAAAAATCGGTGGTCGGATCGAACCTGTTTCCAAGCGCCCATTGAATGCGATCGGCGGGAATATGCTCGATATAGGACTTCCCGGCCTTGAGGGCATCGACCTTGGTCTGGTCGATATCAAAACCGACGACCCGGTAACCCACCTCGCAATAGCGCAGCATCAGCGGCAGGCCGACATACCCCAATCCGACGATCCCGATCGTCGCCGTCTTCCGGTCCAGCCTGGCAATCAGTTCAGAAGAGTTCATTCGAAACGTCCGTAAATCCCGCACATTGGCATCCATCGTGTCGATGTCAGCCGATTTTCATTTCGTCAAATCGAGAGCCAGATAAGGACGTGTTCCCGCAGCCGCGATGCACCGGAACGCCCAACGATCCCCTAGCTGTGAATTCAGGCCCATTCAACCGTGCTGGGCCGCATGAGGCATAGCTGCCAATCGCCCTGACATCAATACCTTGATCCTGGGACGGATTTCGCCGCTCGGCCCTACCGTGAGGCGGGCGCCATCGGCCGTCACAGTCGGCAGGTCCGGCGCCCAAGTCCGAGACGCACGGCAATGCGAAAGCAGCGCCAAATGGTTCCCCGACATCTTTCAGTTCGGCCGTGCCTCGGCTGCTTCCGGTGGGACCGGGGAGTCCGGATCCAGATCAAAGCGGCTGTCGGGTCTGCGATAGGCATCGAGCATCGCCTTCGCGATACGATCGGGATTGTGCCATCTCTCGACATAGGCGCGCGATTCTCGCCCGCGCATTGTCCACTCGGATCGCCGGTCGAGAATCGCGGCCAGATCTTCCACGAGATTTCCCGGGTCGATCCTGTAAATCGGCATTTCGCGCAGCATCGCATCCGGCACGAACTTCATGTCGCCCTCGCGTATGTAGCAGGCGACCGGTTTGCCCATGGCCATCATCTCAACCGCAAATCCCCCGTACCAGCCGGCCAGCACCTGATCGATGGCGATATCCGCCGATCGATAGAGCGCCATCGCCTCGTCATGCGATTTGTTTTGCACCAGGATCAGCTCAAAGTCGTACCTTGATTGAAGCTGCTTCAGGCCATCCAGAATGATCGACGTCCCCTTGATCTGCCCGACGCTCGGCGCGTGAACGATTCTCGGCCTGCCGTGAGCGGAAGGAAGCGCAACCTCGCTTTTTTGAATCTCGACATTCGCGTATGGCAGGAATTGCCCGCTTGGCACGACATGCCCAAGCTCCGGGTTGAGATAGAAAACCCGGTCGAAGAACGGCAGCACATTGGCGATCATGTAGCGCCGCCGGTCATCAAGCTCGTCCAGACAGGTCTGATACAATGTGCAGTGCTCCGGCGCGCACATCGTCCACTTGTTTCTCCTGTTTCCCTCCCCCGCCAGCCGGGCGTCGCAGCCCTGCAGGGTCATGAACATCTTTCGTCCGAGAAGCCGCGCCAGGCGAAGGTCCATCGTCGATAGACGGTTGAACATCCCGTCGATCGCGGCGTTCCTGGAAAACCGGCGGCCCGGCGACAGGAAGGTCTGGCCAAAGTAGAAATGCAGCACGTCGTAGCGCCATTGCTTCGACAGCCCGTAAATGACGCTGCGAAGCGCCGTCTCGATAAACGGCGCACCGTGCTTGGAAAGCACGAGATCGGCGGGATATTTGAGCCAGGTGTCGCTTCGAATGGTCAGATCGCTGAAGACGCCCAGACGGCGTTCCGCGCGCGAGAGCGCCCATGGCTGGTTACCAACGTTGACCGGTCCATGCAGAACTCTCACGTCGCCCCTCACCCCCTGCTCAAACGGCTGGCTTCGCGCATGCTGATTGGACGAGATGACGGTACACGCCGAGCTGCAGATCCACGATCCTTTCGGCTGAATGATATTTCCTTATCCAATCCGCGCCGGCATGGCCGACCCCGCCGGCATCGCCCGGGTCCAGAATGATGCGCTCCAAAGCTGCGGCGATCTCGTCCTCAGTCGATACCGAGTAGACCGGGGGCGCCTTGGAAAAGAAGCGCTCGGCATCGGCAATTTTCACATTGGTGACGACCCGGCACCCGAGCGCCAGCGCCTCGAAGGTAACGCCTCCGAACGAGGGCAGGACGAACTGGTCCACCACCGCATGGCTGGAGAGATAGGCCTTCCAGAGGTCCTGCTTCTGCAGCGGATCGAGCCACTGCACCTTGTCTTCGATTCCAAGGCTCGCAACCAGATCGCGGCTGGCGTCGAGATCGCGGCCCCAGGCGATCATCCTCAGTGTTGCAGCCGGATGCGCCCGGCTGATTCGCGCGAAGGCGCGAATGAGGCGGTCATTGCCCTTGATCAGGCTTGGATCAGGGTCCCGCCAGTCCTGGCGGGCCGGATGGAAGAGAACCACGTGGTCGCCGGGTGGCTTCAAATCGGGATGCCGGTCGCGAAATTCGGAGAGCCTTCGATCATTGAATGCATGCGGCAACGCCGTGAATCGGTCCGGCGCGATGCCAAGTCTTTCCGCGGGTTCGATACAGTCCAGATTGGTGATGAACACATGATCCGCACCCATGAAAACGGTCGCGGTCAACCTGCCCAGCGAATTCGGCGCGAAAGGCAGCGCCCTCAGCGTTCCATGCTCATAGGCGACGTACGGCCGGCCGGCCAGCAGCGGCCACGCCCCGTCGGTCGAATAGCCCTGAACCACGTCGAACTTCTCGAACAACGGCTGCAGCATGTTCAGGCGGGACGCATAGCCCTTGAAATCCCGCCCGCTCACCGGCGTTTCGTGCGGAACATTGGCGCCTTGCCAGATTTCAAGCAGCCGGGAGACGACGGGATTCGCCTGCGCGCCATTTGAACCCCGCGCCTTCAAGCTTCGCAGCTCGGACAGAAGTTTTCGGCGTATCCTCGTCGCCAGTCGCATCGCTTCGCCGCGGTAGCCCGTCGCGCAAACGGCCTCGCGGCGGGCCGTCAGCTTCGCGACCGATTGCTGCGTCTTCTGCGATTGCCCGCTGATCTGGGAGTCGATCACCTCACAGCACAAATCCAATGGTCCGGCGGCAAACCAGTCCGGGCGCACATATCCGGCGAGATCGACCTTCGTCCAATCCGGGAAGAAGGGATCGCCGTAATCGCCCTTGAACCTGGCCTCCTCCCACTCAGGGCTCGACATGATGTGATAGTTCTCGGCGGCGATGACATAAGCCTCGATGCCGTAAAGCCGCTGGATGCGCGCATTGTTGAATGCATTGTTGGCGATATTGCCGAGATGCAGCACGCGCATGGGCCGGTTCATCTGGCGCTGCCAACGCAGGTACCAATCGATCGGCCTCACTTCCTCTTGCGCGGAGCTGCTCACTTCCTGCTCTGAATTTCCAAAGGCCGAAAGCAAATCTAGACCTGTGCCGGCGCGGCATGCGCGCTCTTCGTGAGATCCGTCACACGCGCCTGCAGCTTCGCATTCAGCTCAGCGGGAAAGTTGGCCGTATCGAGATAAAGTTGCCCCAGCCTCGCGGCCACGGCTTCCAGACTGTAATGCCGTTCGACATAGCGCCTGCCGTCTTGTCCGGCGCGGTTCAGGTCGATCTCCCCGCGCAAGCATTGCTTCAGCACATCATAGATCTGCTCGGGGCGAGTGTTGATGATCGGACAGGTCGCCGGATCGATCATCATCTGGTCGCTTCGCAGGAAACAGAGAACGGGCCGCCCCAGCGCCATCGCTTCGAGCGCGGTGTAGCCGTGAAACCCGGCGACGAACTGATCTGCAACGATGTGCGCGGCGCCAAAAAGTTCGATGACTTTCCTGTTGGACACGCCCTGAACGGAGACCAGCTCGATCTTCTCGCCTTCCCTGGCGAGCTTTTCGATCGCCTCGACGAGAAGACGGGTGCCCTTGAAGTGACCATGGTTTGGCGCGTGAGCGACCCTCAAGGTCTCGCCGGCCCGGAACGTGACAGGCGGCGCCTTGAGCCTGGTGGCATCGATCGGCCAGTAATGCATATCCCGGCAGCCCGGCACATAGGCGACCATGTCCCCCATGGCGATCTGCGCGGTCGCGCCTATGGCGAGAGGCCTGAGGGAGGCCTCGAGCGACTCCGTCGAGCAGATGCAATACTTTCCGGGCTGCGGGCATTCCTGGCACAGATTTGGCTGCCCCAGCTCCAGCGTAATCTCCCGGCTTCGCACGTCAGCGCCGTACGCGTAGGTGTATAGCCGCTTGCCGGATCTGCGCAGCAGGTCGATTTCCACAGGATTGATGCCGTATCGCCCCTCGCTCAGCATGAGGCCGCGATCGTAGAAGTAATGAAAGACGTCGAAACGCAGCAACGCCCACGCGAACACCAGGCGGCGGAAGACGCTCAAGCACCAGCGGCTTCGCGTCAGCCGAAAGGCGCCTTCCAGCAAGATCAGATTAATATCGAACGACCGGGTGATGTAGTAGGTGTTGAAGACCAGCGATGATGATTGAAGTGCGAGCAGGCGATCGCATCGGGCCAGAATCGGCAAGGTCAGAATCGGCGTGGACGCCCAGAGCGTCCGAATTTTTCCTTGCGCGATCCGCCGCTCCGTTGCCGCGCGGGCTCGCCTTGCGAGAGCATCAAGCATGGAATTGATGGTGGCCGGCTTCATTGCATTCCATCGGGCGCGGGCGAAAAGGGCAGCGTTCATGCACCGGGCAAGCCCCGCCGAGCGACGCGTCAGAGGTCGGCATTCGTCAGGATCTGATGAGCTCGGAAAGTCCGCGACAACCATTTATCGCGACCGGCGGATGATCAGCATGAGCCTCGATCATCCCTTCATACCTTCCCGATCGTCCGCGCCAGCCCCTCTTCGAACCGGGTGAAGCGGCGGAGGTCGAAGCGTTCCGCGAGCCGGTCCAGGTTCGGCACAATGCTGACCGGCTGTCGCGGGAATATTTCCACCTTCGGCGCGCTGCCAAGTTGCCGCCCGATCGCATCGGCTATTTGCCTGATCGAGAGCGCTTCGGGGCTAGCGACATTGACAGTGCCCGTCCAGGACGACTCCAGGCTGGTCAGAATTACTTCCGCGATATCGTCAACGAATGTCGGAGCCAGCCGCATCCCCTCGCCGTCGGACGTGACATGAATGGCTTCGCCGGTTCGAACCCGCCTTATCAGATCGGGGATGAGCCGGTCCTTCTGGTTTGGCCCGAATGGAAAGAACAGCCGCAATATGCTCAAACCGAAAAGACCGGAAAAAGGCCTGGCGATATTTTCCGAGGCCAGCTTGCTCGCCCCCAGAAATGAATTCGGAGATACCGCCGCATCTTCCTGCAATGGGCCGCCGAACGGCTCATAAACCGTTCCGGAAGACACCAGGCAGAACTTCGCAACCTTGGTCTGCGCCGCCCATTGCAGCAACGACATCGTGGCGGCGACGTTGACGTCGAACATCTCCCGGGTGTCCGCCGGAAAATTGCGGTAGCTGCGCGATTGAGCGAGGTGAACGATGCCGTCGATCGCCTCCGGCAGCCTTGCCGTCCCGGCCGGACTTGCGACGTCCCAGCCAACGGTCTGCCCGAACGGCGCACGCGATCCGGGCCGGCAGGCACAGAAGACGTCGTGACCGGCCTCGATCAAACGTGGGACGAGCGCAGAGCCAACGAACCCGGTGCCGCCTGTTACCAGAATGCGCATGCTTGGGTTAAGCCTGAGGCTTCGTCAGGAGAACCGAAATTCCATTCGGATTGGAATCGTTGAACGCATAGTCCTTCACACCCAGCTGCTTCAGCCAGCCTTCGACCTCCTCGTCGGTATGCTGCCAGGCATTGTGGGGGTGATACCAGTCGAAGTTGACCATGTTGTTGGTCTCGTAATCGAACGCTTCGTTCCAGAAGCATTTCACAAAATTATAATAAAGCAGCCGCTGCACGTTATGCGTTCCGGCCGGGATGCCCAGCACCGGGATAGGCTTTTCCAGTGTTATCGTTGCATTCAGGCGCGACAATTCGCGGCCAAGCTCGGTGATTCCCTCGCAAGCTGCGTAGCATTCCTCCGGCGACAACGGCATGAAATTTTCGCGAATGTGGTTGTCCGAGAAGACCCGCGCAGCGCCCATCTTGCGATAGACATAAAAGAAGAACTGACCGCCCGGGCGCACCTTCCGATAGAGCGCTTCCACCGCGGCTCTCGTGTTCGGCGTATGGTGAAGCACCCCGTCGGCAATGATGAAATCAAACGTTTGATCGGGAAACGGCGCTTCCATCAGGTCGGCCTGCACGACGCAGCAATTGTCGAGATGGCGCGTATTCTCGAAGGTCGTGAATGCAGCATCGGAAACGTCCAGCGCGAATACCTGTCCCGGACAGTTTTCCGCAATGAACCGGGTGTTGAAGCCGGACCCCGGCCCCACCTCGAGGACGCGTTGCTTGCCGGCATAGAACGCCTTCAACGCTTCGAGATCCGTCACACCGAGCTTCTTGCAGTACCAGCCGAAGAGAAACTCCTTGTGCTCGGGCTCCAGCCCATATTGCTTGAAGCGTCGCCATTTGTCGGAAAAGGTCTTGTTGGTTTTGGCCTGCTCGTCCGCGTCCGAGCGGGATCGGCTCGCCGGCGGTGCCGCGAGCTTGTGCTTCAAGCAGAAGTCCGACAGGTCGGGCTGCATCGGCCCGGTCAGAAAGCACGGGACCCCGTCGATGACAGGAAACCAGACAGCAGGATCCGTCGTTCGAAGAATGCCTTCGATGGTATGCTCGCCATCAACCGAAAAACTCTCAAGCGTCAGCTTTCCCGGAACGTTTGCAGGGGAAAGCATCGACAGATTCTTGGAAATCACCGTGGTACCCTTTTGAATTCAGAATCGATAATTGAGATGGAGGGTGGAGTTGCCGGCTCAACCGCCTGGCTGCCGTTCGGGCAACCGGTCAGGTCCATTCCGTACGGGACGCTTTAGCGTCGAAATACACAACAAAGCTCTGCTCCACAATCTATCCGCAGTTGCCGGCGGGATTTGCGTTACGCTTCCTGCTCGATCAACGACCGGTAGGCATTGGCCTGGAGCGCGACAATTCGCCTGGCCGAGTGGAAATCCGTAATCCATTGTCGGCCTGCGGTTCCGATTCCGGCCGCGTCCTCGGGATCAAGCACCACGGAGCGCATCGAGTCGGTCAGTTCCCGGACGTTGGTTGCCGGCAGCACGGGCGGCGCACATCCGAAGAATATGTGCAGTTGTTCAGCATCGATTTTTGTAATCAACCGCCGTCCCAGCGCGAGAACTTCGAAGCCAACCCCTCCCAAAGCCGGCAGCGAGAATTGATCGAGCACCGCGTGGCTTCGGCAATATTGCTCCCAAAGGAACTTCTTGTTCATCGGGGGTATCCAGGACACGAACTCCCCCAGCTTGAACTGGTTGATCAGTTCCTTGCTGGCCTCGACGTCCACCCCCCACTCGACGAGAACAAGCCGAAAGCGATGTCCCTCCGCTGCCAAATTCCCGGCAGCCGTCAGCATCGTATCCGACCCTTTCATCAATGACGGATTCTGATCGCGCCAATGCTGCCGGCTTGGACAGAAGAACTGAACAAGGTCTCGGTCGGGCTCAATGGCGGCATTGCGCTTGCGAAAATCGTCAAGCTTCCTGTCGTCGAACGCATGCGGAAGATAACAGGTCTTATCCTTTTCCAGCCCGAGCTGGTCTGCCGCCCCCAGGACATCGGAGTTCGTGATGAAGATCGCAGGCGCGCTGCGGTATACCAGCCGGCAAACCAGGCCGAGCCAGGTGCTTTCAAACGGAATTTCTCTCAGCGTGCCATGCTCATAAGCGGTGAATTTCGAAAAACCATTCGATAATGGAATGATGCCGTCGATGGAATAACCCTGCACAATATCGTACCGCGCCAACACGGGGCCGAAGGTCAAGGCTCTGGTCAAATGGCGATGAAAATCCGCCCACACGCTCTCAGGAACGTTGCGTTCCTGCTTCTGAAATCTGGCGAGAAGTTCGTCGGCAACCGCCGTGCTTTCGCTTGCATCCTCGACCTCTCCGCTCCGCCACAGCAATCGGACGGGCAGAAAGACCAAGAAGAGGATCGTCTCGAACAGCGTGCGCCCCGCGATCAAAAACAGAGCGCTCGTGACCTTGGGGCGCGACGAGAGCGAGTTAATCGCCTTCTCGGATTTGTTCTGCAGGAACGCCGCTCGATCGAACGTCTCCCCGAGACCCCTGCGTCTTTGCTGCCAGCGCCACAACGCCAGGAGCGCATGTCCGCCGCGAAACGGATGCTTCGATGTGGCGCCAACGAGGAGCGGGATGATCACGCGGCTCCGCAGCGCTCCCCGCAGCGAAAAAAAGCGCTGGTGTGCGGTTTTCCAGGGATCGAAGCTCGAAAGAAACTGACGTAACCACCTCTTCCATTCAATTGCCATATGCTCGAGGTGGATACGGCATGCCCGTCGCGCAGCAACAGCGCGAGGACGCAATGGCCTCAGCGGGTCGAGACGCATGAGATAGGGCCAGACCCTATGCTTCCATCGATTTGAGGCTGCACCGAAGTAGCGTGGCAGCCTGTGTTTCCAGGGCTCGGCAATACCGCGCCGCCGGCCTGTCAGCCGCGCCCTGTCCTCGAGTAGCTCCCAATAGGCCGCCTCAAGCCCCCAACGCCGAAGCCTGGCCAGGGTCTTTTGACCCTTGGATTTTGCAACCATGTAACTGATGCAAAGCGGCGCAGGTCCTTGAACGAACCAGTGCGGGCGCTGGAACCCCCGCAGTTTCGTCGCCCACCAGTCGGGATAAAACGGATCTACCTCGGCGCCAAAATCGGCGTCTTCCCACTCCGGGGTTCCCATGACGTGATAATAATCGTGGCAGAGAACATCCGCTTCGATGCCGTAGGCCCGTTGAATCTTGGCATTGTTGTAGGCGTTGTTCGCGATATTGCCGATATGGAGAACCCGCAATGGCCGCTTGTGCTGCTTCTTGAATTGGGCAATCCACTCAAGCGCCGGCTCGAGCTCTTCGCCGCTCAGGGTTAGGCGGCCAATCCCCTGCGAGCAGGAGCCGTTGTCCTTATCAAGCATCGTCACGTTGTACGGCACGGGTGCTGCATTTCAGACCGCCTTCATGCCTGCCGTCAGCAGTTCCACGACCTTTTCCTGCTGTGCGTCGGTCATGCCGGGGAAAATCGGCAGAGTGATCGTCGTATCTTCGGCGATGCAGGCGTTGGGATAATCCTGTGGTTGCGTATGGTACTTCTCGGTGTAGTAACCGAGCCGGTGTACGGCATGGGTTCCGGGGCGCGTCTGAACACCGCCGGCCTGCATCTCCGCCATGATCCGGTTCCGCCGGGCCCGTCCGCCGTCGCAAATGCGAACCACATAGGATTGATAGGTGTGGCCGGCGAATTCGACGGCATCGCCTTTCGGCAAGGCGATATCGTTCAGGTGCGCCAAAAGACGATTGTATCCCATGGCGCGCCGGTGCCGTTCCGCAAGAAGCGCATCGAGCTTCTTCATCTGGGCGATGCCTATGGCGGCCTGAATGTCGGAAAGCCTTAGGTTGTAACCGAGCCGGTTGAAGGTCGTCATACTCCAAGGCCCCTGAGGTTCCCCGTCCTTGGGAAGGCCGGTGGCTCCGTGATTCCGCAGAGAACTTACAACCTCCGCGAGCTTCTGTCCATTCGTCGTGACTGCGCCGCCTTCCCCTGTCGTCACGACCTTGCGGGGATGGAACGAAAAACAGCCTATGTCGCCCAGCGCACCAACCGGCGTGCCGTCGTATGTGGTTCCAATGGCGCAGGCGGCGTCTTCAATGATCTGCAGGCCGCGACGCGCGGCAATTTCCCTGATCTCACGCATGGGCGCGGCAAGACCGAAGAGGTGCACGGCAACGATCGCCCGCGTCTTGTCGGTGATCGCCGCTTCGAGCGCCGCGGGATCCAGATTGTAGGTCGTGAGGTCAATGTCGGCGAACACCGCCTTTGCGCCGACATACTCGGCACAATGGGCGCTGGTGACCCAGGTAAAGGCCGGCACGATGACCTCATCGCCCGGACCAAGCCCCAGCGCCATCGTGGCGAGATGAAGCGCAGCCGTACAGGACGTCGTCGCCCGGACGAACGACACTTCGTGCCTGTCCGCAATCATCTTCTCGAACTTCTCGGTGGCGGGGCCCTGCGTCACCCATCCGCTTTCCAGGCACCGGCGCAACTCTTCGATTTCTGTTTCATCAAATGACGGCGCAGCGATTTGTATCATCACATTCTCGTTCTGGTTGCACGGTGATCACGACGAAGATTCGTAACTTGTCCGGGTCGGCCGGCATTCCGCCTCGGCCGCACCTGAGCAGCGTACCCCGGGGCGGCTAGACCGCCGCGGCGGACGGTCCTGTATAATTCGGGAACGCAGGCGCCAATCGCAACTGGCTCGAATGATAATCGTTCTCTGCGCTCGAAAGCGGCTCGAGCAACGGCGAATTTTCCGTCGAGAGCGGAATGCCGAGAGCCATCGCACGCAACAGCACGTCATAGACGTTCGCCCAGCGCGCCGATGACTGCGCCCGCATAAACCAATCGCGGGTCTGCTTGCCGACGCCCGTGGCGAACGGCTTGTCAGTGTACAGCCGTTGCAGGTTCTGCGCGACCCCATCGGCATCCTGCGCATCGAGCGTGGGAGGCGCCCCCGCGTCGATCATCGCGTCATACTGTTCGCGCTCGAGGCGCATGATCACCGGAGTTCCGCACGCCATGGCCTCGAGGCCGGAACCGCCATAGTAGCCGAGAACGAACTGTTCGATCACGACATCCGCAGCTTGCAGATATTTCACCAGCTTGCGCTTGCCGGCGATCGGCACGGCCAATACGCGATCGGCGATATTCCGCCGCTCCAGCTCGGCTTTTGCCGCTTCCAAATCCTCGCCCCAGCCGGCCACGATCAGCCGTGCTCCCGGATGGGACGCCGCGAATTTGGCAAAGCCGTCCAGCGCGTGATTGGCGCCCTTCCACTCATTGTCTATCCGCATCGAGGTCAGGACAAAGAAATCGCCGCCGACGCTGCGCTGCCACGCCGAGCGCGTCGGCTCCGCATCCGCCGGCTGATAAATCTCCTCGTCAAGGCTCCACGGAACATACAGCAGGTTGCGCAGGCCGTAGCGACGGGCATGCGCCAGCGTGAGTGGATTCGAAACCAGCACCGCATATGCCTGTTCGATCCCGCGGCGCGTTATAAGTCCGATTGCATCATTTCGCGCAGCCTCGAACCAGATTTCTCCGCCGATCTGTCCAAAGAGGTACGGCCGACCGGACAACAGTCCGAGGTAGGAAAATTGCGACACCAGCAACGCGTCGTATTTCGAGAGCGCATTCAGCGTCGGGAGCAGCGGCATATATTCAGGCCACATCAATACCTGCTCGGGCGTCACCGCATCGTAACGATCGATATTCTCCACCCAATTGCTGTCCAGGGGACAGCGAACGACCCAGGGCGGCAGGCCGCGATCGGCCAACGTCGCTGACGGCGCCTCGCCCAGTTCGCTGATGTCTCCGTCGAAATCTTCCCAGCCGGGCTGGGCGAAAATGAAATCATCGTTCGGATGCAGGACGAGATCGACGTTCATTCCGCGCCGTCGCAACGGAGCCGCGCGCGTGTAATTTACGTTGGCCATGTTGCCGACGAAAGCGAAGCGTCCAGCCCCCGACGGCTCGGCTCCCACCAGATGCGAGAGGCGTTCTATCTCCCCGCGGCTGTATTCCGCAAATCGGCGGATATTCCCGGTCGTCATCCAGGGATGATTCCAGGGCGTCCGGTCGAAGCTGTGCCACTCATCGCGCGGCAGCTGTTGTGACCGCCCCGCCAACGCCCACCTCGCCTCCCGCGACATGCTCATGCGCTTGAGAGCGTCTTCCAGCGACACTCCGGAATTCCCCACTCTCTTGTCACGGGCCGTCATGAGCCACTCGATGGCTTGGCGAATTGTCGGCGGCAGTTCCAAATACTTTACCCCTTCGAAATCATGCATGCCGACATCGGACTATCTGATGCGTTGGACGGTCATCCTGCAGTTCGACAGCCGCACACCAATCCAATCGCACTATTGCCCCTTGCGCCAGCAACGAACGGTGGTGTGCCGGGAAGCCCGCATCCGCAATGATCATATCCATCGAAACAGCAAGGCCGGACGGACGACTGCAACGATAGCATTGGTTTATGGCGTGGTTGCGGAATTGGCTGCGCAAGGATCGGCTACCCGAGGCTGCCAAGCATGAAATCAATCGTGCCGATTGAAGTATCCCCCGACGCGATGGCGCATCGCGTCAATCGGATACCGCTCTTCTTCACGAGCGTAATGCGCAGTCTTTCCTTGTCGTCATCCGACAGAAGTCTCTCCAATTGGATCCGGGCCAGATACCATTTTCGATCGGACGGGATCGAAAGCAGCGCATTGTGCAGCTGCAATGTCAGCGACGTCACGATTTCGAAAGGCTTGGCATCCACGCCGCCATTGAGGCGAATCGTCTGCCCTTCGACGACCGCTTGTTCGCGGATCGGCCCCTCGTTGTAGGCCTCGCTTTGCTCGACGCTTTCGTCCCGCTCGGATATCAGGCAATTCCACCTGTTCTCCCCGGCATGAAACGAGATGATCGCGGCCTGCTCGGCAGGCCCGGGGAGCTCATCTGTCGTAAACAGAAACCGGGGCTGCTTCGTTATCAGTCGATTTACCCGCATATCCAGCGGACCGCCAATCTGCAGTCCGAGGCTTCGTGCGCCCTGGATCAGTTGCTCATACATGGTCGTGGAGTGCACGTAGTTGCGCGCCCCCCGAAAGGCGACCTGCGGCAGGTATGTCAGCTGCTCCAATTCGGCTACTCGCTATCCTTGGGTGCCGCCGCGGCAGCGGCCTGAGGCACAATCCGCTGCTTCTTCGTCCTCGGCGTGACCTGCGCTTCGATCGGAAGAATATCGAACTTCAACGGCACCTTGAACTTCGCCATTCGGTCCCGGCAAAACTGCTTCAGCCTCTCGTTGACGGCCTCCTCGTCTTCCGGCCTGGCGAGCGAGATACGGGCGCGCACCGCCTGGCCCAAAAGCGGATGCTTGGCGCCGTACACCGTAGCGTCCACGACATTGTCGGCTTGAAGAAGGATGGTCTCGACCTCCGTTGGAAAGACCTTCTGTCCGCCGACGTTGATGATCTCCGTTGCGCGGCCGCGAAACCGTATCAGGCCATCCTGCTCTTCAACGAGATCGCCCGTATTCATCCAGCCATCCGCATCGATCGGGCTCGGCGCATTCAGATATCCCACCATGCTGGAATTGGAGCGGATATGCAGCACGCCATCGACGACGCGGGTTTCAAAGCCCCTGCCGCCGATCCTCAGCCACAACGACTTTGGATCGGGCGATTGCGAATGAAGCACCCCGAGCTCCGACAAGCCATAGGTCTGCTTGAGCTCGAAGCCGGGAAAGATCTCGTTCAAACGCGCGAGCGTCGCTTCGGGCATCGGCTCCGTCCCATAGGTGATGAGCCGGATCGAACTCATGTCGCGGTCCCGCCACGCGTCGCTGGCGATCAGCATCTTCAGAAAGGTCGGCGTCGTCGGCAGCAGTTCGGCCCGGCCCCTGGCGATTGCCGCGCAAACAGTGTCGGGGCTGCGATCCGAAATGCAGATCGCGACACCGCCATAAGCCAGACTCGACAGCAGCGTGTTTACACCGCCGAAATGATCCATCATGAGGAACAGAATGGTCCGGCGCCCTTGTCGCAACGCCGCGAACTTGTCGAGCACCTTTTCCAGGTCGTGCAAGATCGCCTTGGGCTGCCCCGTCGAACCCGACGTGAAGACCACCAGTCCGGCATGCCCCCTCGCCCGGAAACTGTCGAGCACCGGATTGGCGGGAGGAGAGAACGGGCTCGAAAAGCTCGCGTTCCCTTCGGCATCGAATCTGACCAGCCGATCGAGGCCGCCAACCTCCGCCAGCCGCGGCAATTCGTGCTCGACGGCAGGGGTGAGCGGCACGGCTATGGCGCCGACCCGCATCAGGCCGAGAAAAAGCGCGATCGTGGCGTGCGAGTGTTCACCCACATAGCCGCAGACCGTGCCGGCGGATATGCCGTTGTCGCGAAGACGATCGATCCAGGCATCGCTATCGGCCAGCAGCTGCCGGTAGCTTGTCACGCGGTCTTCGGTATCAATCGCCGGCGCATCGCCAAACGATGCTAGCCGGGTCATCAATCGGTCGACCGCCGTGTTGCTCAGATGATCTGGCATTGGCATTCACCGGTGACACAATCGGTGCCGTTCGCCGTGACCGTGGCCGTCAGGAGCACGGTGCGAAGCGGCCTCACGATTCGTTTGATTTCGCAACGGTAGAGAAGCTCCGTGTTGGCGTAGACGGGACGATGAAACTTGAATTCAGCCCGCTGAAGCACCGCATGCTCGCCCGGGAGATACATTCCCATCAACCGGGAAAACCGGCTCACGACGGCGAGTCCCTGAATGATAGGGGCGTCGAACCCCCTGCGACGCGCGAACTCGGCGTCGTCATGGACCGGCGCGCTGTCCCGTGCGAGGCACGCAAACGCCTGATGCTTTTCGGCGTCAAACGTAACTCTTTGCACGACCACATCTCCCGGAGAGATCTGGTCGACCAGGAGCGCGCGCGGCGGGGTTTCGTCTGTTACTTCAAGATGCATCGTCCGAGTTCTCTAATACTGCCCTGTCACGCCTTCAGCGCGCGCGCTTCGATGAATTCCACGATGTCCTTCAGCGAGCGAAGGCGCTCCATGTCCTGTTCGCCAATTTCGATCTTGTACTTTTCCTCGATCTCCATGATCGCCGTGGCGTAGTCGAGCGAATCGAGGCCCAGCCGCAGCAGGGGAACGCTGTCATCGCTGAGATCGGGGACCCTCGGCTTGCTGGCCTGTCTGACGATCTCGGCAATTTCGTTTCGGATGGATGTCATGTCTTTCTCCTGTCTTGTTTAAAATCGCAATCTGCGAACTCATGGCAGGCCCGGTAACGGGCCCTTCAAACCTTCGTGCCCGGCCGTTTGACCCAGCCGACGCGGCGAGCCGGGTTGCCGAAAACGACCCAATACTCGGGGACATCCTTGGTGACTGCCGCGGCGATGCCGGCCAGCGAATAGGGAGCCATGACGCGGGCGTCCATCAGGACGGCGCCGGGGCCGAGATAGGCCCCCTCCTGCAGCACGCTGCGACCGCACATCGTCGCGTTGGGCCCAACGTAGGTGTGATCGCCGATGGCGCAATGATGCCCCAGCATGGCGCCGGCCCGAATGCCTGCGAACCTCCCGATCCTTGCCGATGGCTGCACCGTCACGCAGGACAGGACGAAGGATCCGCAGCCAATCTCGACGTCAGACGATACAACAGCCGTCGGATGAACGAAAGTTCCCCACCGGTCATCGGGAATCTGGAGGGCTTCCACGCGCCGCGCCCGCTCCGGCATGTCGCCGACCTTCTGGATCGCCGGAATGAACTGAATGTCGCGATCGAGTTCCTGCCAGTCCTCCAGCTTTCCGAGCACCGGAACGCCGTGAAGCATTTCCCCTCGCGGCAGCGCATCGTTGAGGAAGCCGACCAGCGAGACTTCCTTTCCGGCCCTTTCCGCGAACTGAATGGCTTCGGCAAGCGAAAAACCGTCACCCGGTCCACCCAGCACGACAAGACGTCTAACGCTCATTCAACATCCCATTTGCTTTGGTTCGCATGCTGCGCCCGCACCGTTCCATCAGCAAGACCAACATGGAACCGTCACTCGGAAATCGCGGGCTCAACAACACAGCCTAGTTCGCCGGCGCAGCCGCCGCGCTCTTTGGCTTCGTCACAAGGCACTCCCATACGCGAAGGTTACCTTTGTAGTACAGTTCGTGCAGCGGCTTCACCGGGGATTCAGGCCGATTCCGATCGAACGACAGCGATGCATCCCGCCCCCACCGAAAGTCGACAAATCCAACGGCGCGCGCAATCCGCTCGAACTCTTCGGCTTCGTATGGCCTGTTCAACAACGGGATATTCGACAGGCTGCGCTCGGCTTCCGACAACGCTGGCTTGTCCATAAATTTTCGCAGGTACCGGCGAAGCTCCCGCAGCTTTTCCCTGGGCTCCTTCCACGACGCCGTCTCCGGCCGTGCTTCGGGAATCACGCCCGGGTTGTCGAGCAGCCTGCGGGCAAGGCTATTCAAGGTGTAGTCGGAGAACCGCTCCAGCACGGCACGAACGATGGGCTGATTTGATTCAAGCGCCGTGTCGACCAATAGCTGCAGCAGCGCCCGGCGGTCATTGCGTTCCAATGCCTTGGCGATGTCGGTCTTGCGCCGGCCCATCGCCTGCAGACGAGACGGCCCGCCGCAGCGCGCCACATAGGCGTTGTACAGGCACTCGACGTAGATCTGCCGCTCCTCGTCGGCGCGGTCCTTGAACCGCTCCTCGATGAGATACTGATACCAGCCGTCGCCATTGACCGAGAGCAGGCACGATCCGCCGGGCGCAAGGACACGGTACAGCTCGCGCATGGCGCGCAATGCGTCCACCAGAAAGATCACGCCGTAACATATGGCAAAATCGAAGTGGTCGCTGGGGTAACCGGTGCCGTAGATGTCGCGAACCGAAAAGTTGATCTTCAGCCGCGCCGACGCGGCGATGCTCTGCGCCATGGCGACGGCCTCGACATTTGAATCGAACGCCTCGACTTCGCCGAAACGTTCGCTCAGGCAGAGCGACCATTGGCCGACGCCGCAGCCCGCATCGAGCACTTTTTCGCCCCGGGGATCGAGGTGGGACATGCGCGAGTTGAAGTACGGGATCGTATGGACGTGAAACTGCGTATAGTAATGAATGTCTGTCGCAGTCGCCTGACTTCTGGAGTGAACCCGGGCGATCCTGTCGATTTCCTCGACAGGCGCTTTAGCGGCTTCAATTTCGAGCAGGTCGAAAAGCCTGACAACCTCGACCTTTCCCTCGGCTTGCCGGTCACGCAACCAGGCCAGCGCTGCGGTGGACTCCTCGGTCAAGGGATTGCCTTGGGGCGCATAGGCCCAGCGCTTGTCATCGTGATGGCAGCCCCAATGCTGATAGACGATCACGTTCTGCCCATTGGCGGTCCAGTGAGCCAGATTCTCGTCGTTCAGTTGAAGCTTGAAGTTCTGGCCGTTTGGCGCCCACGGCATCACGCCCAGGAAGCGGTTGAACACGAATATCGTGTCCCCGCTTCGGGTCTGCTCCGGCGCGACGAGACGGGCCGGCATTGCCGGATCGACCAGCAGCCTTTGGTCCGTCCAGAAATACTTCACGCCTGCTTCGAGAAACAGATCGAGGATGAAGACATCCGACGCCGGATCGTCGCCGCCATGATAGCCGAGCGGGTTGCCGGCCCCGATGTTCTGCACGCAGAGCTCGTCGCCATGGTTGGTCCAGATCCGCGGAATCCGGGCGTGCTTGGCCAGATATTCGATGGCTTCGGCGATCGATTTGCGGTTGGGACGCAGTCCGCCGCCGAAACGGGCTGAATATTGGCCGGCGCTATGAAAGACGTCGATCCGGCCCTTTCGGATTTCTTCCAGAAGCTCATCGTGGCGGGGGCCTTTCTCCGTGCAGTCACGGCGAAACAGCCCCATCTCGTTGCCCGAAGGATCGAACAGCCAAAACGAATCCCCCGCGGGAAGGCCGAGATTGTCGAGGGTGGAATGAACCGCGCGATATCCGTCCCACGTCAGGAGATCGCAGTCGTTGCAGAACGCGAGTTTGATCACAGCGTCTTTTCCTGCGCGGCCAAAACATCGTCTTTCGCCAGGAAAGCCACGGGGACGTGCGCGTTGACCAACCCGAAGGCAAACGGGCGGCTCATGACAATGGTGAGGCGCTGACCGATGTGCTTGTCATAGATGTCGGAGGGCGGCCCCTGGTCCATCGAAAAGGAATTCGTGGCGAAGGTATTGACCTCGAAATCCCCCGCCCCGAACGGGTTCGGATCGAATTCGAATTCAACGAAATCAACCTGATCCGATCCGCGAATGACCCGGTCGAGGCAGGTCGCCTGGTAAAATACGTAAACCCCATCTGACCGGAATATGTTGATGCTGACGTTCAACGTATCGACGGGTTCGTTGCGTTTGATCTCAACCCGAATCTTGAACGCATCATTTTCCCGGAGGACGGATCCGCCGCCACGTTTCGAAAGAATCTTGACGTCCACGATTTCGACCGGACGCATTTGCTCCTGAATCGAACGCTCCACGAGGACGCTGTGCGCCCGCTCGTTCGGTACCTTTACCTTCAAACCAGCCGATACGCGCTCCCATCCCTCGGCCAGCCGCTCGGTCTTGATGGCTTCCAGCGCCGACCAGTTGCCGTCTGCGATATTCAGCACATCAACGGCCAATGGTTCATATGCGTCCGCGCACGAATGCTCGAACGAGCACTGGATCGAAACCGCCTCTTTCGAAGCCTCCGGGCGCTTGACCAGGATGTATCCGCCCTTTCGAACCCCGATCTTCGAAGACAATATCCTGGTGGAAGCGCCCAGACGGTCGAACATTCGACCCCATTCGCACGACAATGTGTCCAGCGCAGCGTCCACGCCGGGTTGCCTGATATCCACGATTTCAAGCGGAACGCCGATCTGCTTCCCGTCAATGGCGACGTTGATGTCCTTGACGTAATGCGTGTCGGTCAGGTGAAGACCCTCCTTGGGTCTTATCCGCAGACACCACAGATCGTCCACCTTGAGGTCTTCGGGCGAGACCAGGTGCAAGGACTTTTCGATACGCGCCTTGTTGCCGGCGCGATTGGCCGCCTCGTCCTTGCGAAGCATATCTTCATCATACTGCCGAACCACGCTGTCCGCCGGCCCGGACATCCGAACGGCGCCGTTCTCGATCCAGATGCACCTTTGACACATCGTGCGGACATGGTGGGTCGAATGGCTGACGAACAGCAGTGCGCGGCCCCGATCGCAGAAGCTCTTCATTCGAGCCGCCGCTTTCGCTGCAAAATAGCCGTCGCCGGTGCCGAGCACTTCGTCGATGATCAATATCTCCGGATCCAGCGCGGTTGCGATCGCGAAGGAGAGCCGTGCGCCCATGCCGGTGCTGTATGTCTTGACCGGCCGCGCAAGGAACGCGCCCAATTCGGTAAACTCGGCGATATCCTCCAGCATCGCTGGAATTTGGCTTTCCGAGGCCCCCTGCATCGCCAGATTGAACCGGGCATTCTCGATCCCGCTCATCTCCTCGTTCCACGCTGGAACGAGGCTAAGGAGGGACGAAATCTTCCCTTGTACGGAAACCCGGCCGCTGGTCGGGAGCAAATTGCCCGCAATGACCTTTAGAAGCGTACTCTTTCCCGCGCCGTTCGGTCCGACGATACCAACGCGCTCGCCATCCTTGATGGTCAGCGAGACGTTCCGTAACGCCCAGAAGGTGTCGTGCCGCCGGCCGCCAAATAACGCTTCCCGGAGAATGTCGGTGGGCTTCGGGTAGAGCTTGTAGGCAACGCTCAGATTTTCGACCGTGATCGCTTCCATCACAGCGCCTTCCCGAAATACGGCTTCAACGCTTGAAACAGTCGAAAGCCGAACGCAAAGCAGAACAAAGACATCACCGAAAAGACCAGCCACGCATAGGGATGCTCGATGCGTCCAAAATAGATCACGTCCTGGTAGACCCAGATCAGCGAGCTGAGGGGGTTGAAATTGACGAATGGACGGAAAAGCGCGGGCACCCAGGAAGGCAGATAGACCACCGGAAGAACATAGATGCCGGCGGTGACCAGAACGACCGCGACATCCTTCATGTCCCGGACAAACACGCCAACCGCTGAAAAGACCCAGCCAAGTCCGATCGTGAAAAGGACATTCAGCATCAGCACAACCGGCAGAAGCAGGTATGTCCAGGGCAACGAGCTGCTTACCACCAGTTCGTAGATCGTCGCGATGACGATGCCGACCGTCCAGAACACCAGGGAGATCAACACGTCCTTGATGGGCAAGGCCTCCGTCTGGAAGGTGAACTGCTTGACCAGGCCGGCGTTGTTGACGACCGAAATACACAGGTTGGGCAAGACGGTGCTCAGCGTCAGCCAGGGGACAAGGCCCGACAGGATATAGGTCGTGTAGTCTCGCGGCATATCGAAAGTGCCGCCAATTCGCTGCTTGAAGACAACCCCGAAGATGAAGATGTAGACCAGCATCTGGAAGATGGGATGCCCCACGATCCAGAAAGCGCCGGCTAGCTGACCGGCGTATCGCGTCCGGAGTTCGCGGGACGCCATGGCGACCGTCAGCTTGCGGGTCTTCCACAGCAATGTCAGACCATCGGTCAGATCGCGAATGATCCGCCGCGGACTCAATGCGCCGGCAAGACCGTGCCGGTGCGATTGAAGGTCGAGCTCGTTCTGGTATTCCATCAGAAAGACGTTTCCATCAGTTGCTCCAGATTGAGGAGAGACCAGATCAGCAGCCGGCGGTTCTCGCGCCCCGAGAGATGGTCTTCCACAAGTCCTTCGACGGTCTTTCGATCGAGATAGTCGTAGATCGCGGCGCGCGGATGCATCAGCCGCCGCTTCACATAGTCGATGCTCTCGCCCTTGAACCAGCTGGCGTCAGGCGCGGAAAAGCCCTGCTTCTCCCGGTCGGCCACCTCGGACGGGATATGGCGGCCCATCATCTTGCGCAGGATGAGCTTGCCGTCCTTGGTCCGCTCGTAATAGCGCTGCGCCTTTCCGCCCGGCTCGTTTTCATTGAGCCGGATGACCTCCGACAGGTTGCCCAGTTTCACCCTGGCCGGCAGCCGCATCGCAAAGTCGACCAGATCGTTGTCGAGGAACGGGACCCGGCTTTCCAGCCCGTGGGCCATCGCGAGCTTGTCGTCGACGACGAGCAACCCGTTCAGAAACGTCTTTGCCTCGAAGTAGAGCGAGTGGTTGACGTAATCCTCGGGCCGCGTCAGTTCCGAGGCGTGCTCCCGGAAGACGCCGCGGAATATCTCGACCGGCGATGCGCGGCCGGCCTCCGACCACACCGGCGCCAGCAATTGCGGAAGCGTTCCGCCCGGAACCATCCGCTGCCAGAACCCGAAATATTTCTCGACATAGTGGTCGAAATCGTCGTTCACGACCGCCCGGTAGTAGCGCCAGGGATAGCCGCCGAAAAGCTCATCGCCTCCCGTGCCGCTCAGCACGACCTTGCCGAATTTCGACGCAAGCTTTGCCGCATAGAAGTTCGGATAGGACTGTCCGACACGCGGCTCTTCGAGATGCCAGGCGAGGCTCGGCAAGGCCCGTTCCATGTCGCCGGCCTTGAGCACCATTTCGTAGTGCTCGGTCTTGAACCGGTACGACATGTACTCGGCCTTGGACCGCTCGTCGTAACCGAGCTCGACGCCCGAGGCCGAGCTGAGGTCGAAACCGACGGTGAACGTTCGCATGAACGGAAGCTGCGCGGCCGCCAGCGCCGTGATGGAGCCGGAGTCCATTCCGCCCGACAGGTACGAGCCGACCTCGACATCGCTGACGAGCTGACGGTTGACGGCTTGCTGGAACAGCCGGTCGAGTTCGTCGAGCGCATCCGCTTCGCTGAACCTGCCCTCCGGCTCTTCGAAATGAAAGTCCCAGTATCGAACCGGCGTCGCGGGCTTCTCATCCAGGCCGATCTGCATATAGCAGCCGGCCGGCAACAGCTTCACCCCTGCAAACAGCGTGCGATCGGTGAAGAAATTCTGGAACGAGAGGTACTCGGTAAGTCCCTCGGGGTCCATCCGCGCCGCGTATCCGGGGAAAGCCCGGAACGCCTTGTGCTCGGACGCAAACAGCAGCGCGCCGTTGACCTGCGCATAATAAACCGGCTTCACGCCAAAGCGGTCGCGCGCAATCGTCAGCTTGCGCTCTCGCGTATCCCAGATCGCGAATGCAAACATGCCGTTCAGCTTCAGCAGGGCATCGAGGCCCCACTCCGCGAAGGCCTGCAGCAGAACCTCGCTGTCACCCGATGAATTGAACTTGTGGCCCCGGGCGGACAGCTCGACCTTGAGTTCCTTGTAGTTGTAGATCTCCCCGTTATAGGTCAGGACGTAGCGCCCATCCTGGGTTTCCATCGGCTGCCGTGCGGCATCCGTCAGGTCGATGATCGAGAGCCGCCGGTGCCCAAGCCCGATCGGCCCGTCGCAATACTGGCCTTCGCCATCAGGTCCCCGATGCGCGATGACGTCGGTCATCGCTTTCAGCGACGTGATCGACGCCGGCCGCCCGTCGCGATGAAACACTCCGGCAATGCCACACATGGTGACCTATCCAATCCCGGTTATCTGCAATTTCCCAGACGCGCGCTTCAGAGCTGTGCCTTGGCACGGCGCTGCTCGACCTCGTCGATGTGCGACTTGCGCCACTCGATCAGCCGGCGCAGCCCTTCGTCGAGATCGATGCCCGCGGTGAATCCGATCTCCTCTTGCGCGCGCTTTGGCGAACCGATCCGGTTGCGCACCAGCGTGGCCTGGCTTCGCGGAGCATAGTTGATCGGCTGGTTTGACCCCGTCAGATTGAGCAGCTTCTCCGCAACCTCCTTCAGCGAGGTGCGCTTGCCGGTGCCGACGTTGTAGAACCGGTCGGTGGCCACGGCCTTCATCGCGCAGAGATTGGCCTTGGCGCAATCCTCGACGGCAACGAAATCGAACGCTTCGGAGCCGTCTCCCAGAATCGTGGGCCCCTGCCCCTTGTCGATCGCATCGAGCATTTTCATGATCACGGCGATATAGGCGCCGCGATAATCCTGCCGCGGACCATAGACGTTCATGTAGCGCAGCCCGACGTAATCCAGCCCGTAACGGAAGTGATAGGCGCGCGCCATGGCCTCGCCGCAAATCTTGGTCGCGCCGTAAAAGTTCTTGTTGTTGAACGGGTGATCCTCCGTCATCGGCTCCTCGATGGCGTCGCCATAGACCGACGCCGACGACGACCAGACCAGCCGCTTGACGCCGTTGCGAACGCAGGAATCGAGCACGTTGAACATGCCCTTGACGTTGACGTCGAAGGCGGTCCGGGGAAATTCGTGGCACTGCAGCAGCCACAGCGCCGCAAACTGGAACACGCCGTCCGCATCCTTCAGCGCGGCGTCGAGGATATCGGTGTGCGTGATGTCGCCGCCGGCCTCGAAGATCTTGACGCGCGGATCGCGCAACGCGTTGGCGAGATTCTCGTGCGTTCCACGCACGAAATTGTCGTAGATCACGATCTCGCCGACGTCCTGCTGAATGAGCTGATCGATCGCATGAGAACCGATCAGCCCGGCCCCACCGATCACAACGAAGCGCTTTCCCCGAATGTCCATTTGTTCAGCTCTCGATTTTTCTTGGATGACTACATTCACCCGGAGGCGCTGCTCCGGGCCTGTTTCAGACATGCTACCGCACTCCGGGTGACTCAAGGTCCACCGGACTGCAACACTCATCTGCCCCGCAAGGCAGACGACTTCACGCCGCCGCGATCAGTTCCGCGCCGACCAGCACCCGGACCTTGCGGCCGAGGAACTCAAGCAGAATCGATACGCGCTCGCGATCGGTAACGCCTTCGACCAGCGCGATGCTGTCGACAAACGCGCCATCGACCACCCGCACCTTGTCGCCCGGAGAGAACGGCGAGCGCCGCTCGAGCCTGACGAAACCGCTTTCATCTTCCCGCGCCTTCAAGGCGTTGACCACGCTGTCGTCGACCGACACGGGCGTCACGCCCCGGCAAACGAGATGCGACACGCCGATCGTCGATTGAATCGATCGCCACCTTTGCGCGGCGACATCCATCGCCACAAAGAGGTAACGAGGAAACAGCGGGCGCGCCACGGTGTCGACTTTTCTCGCATGGCTGCGGCGCTTGAGATAACGCGGCAAATACAGGCCGAATCCCTGCAGCGCAAGATGCGCGGCAGCCTTCGCCTCCGCATTGATATGCGTCTGCACAACATACCAGCGAAGGCCAGCCTTGTTGCTCACGGCTTCGTCGCTCATGGCCTGGCGTCCTGCTCTGGTGACGGGCGCAACCCCAGCAGATCCGGCGCGAAAACCTTGTGGCTGCCGAACTGGGCAACCGCCTCTTCGAATACGTTCTTCGCCCGCTGCAAATCCGTCACGACCACCGCGTCAAAGGGCCCGGCGACGTCGGAATAGGCTGATACGACGTCGACGCCGATGAACCGCGCCGCGCTCTCGCCGGGGTCGACGACGGCGACGATGGTGATCGGGCTGTCGACCGCGCATAAAATGGCGATCTCGCAAAGATCGGATTTTCCGGCGAGGACGATCCGACGGAGGCCGAGCGCATGCGCACGCGCGAACACCTGGCCATAGTCGTCCTTCGCCTTGCGAAAGAGCGAGAACGACGAGGACAGGTACTCGATTGTCAGCCGCGACTTCTCGGAGAATCCCTGCGGCGTGAGGTAATAGGCGTAGCGGCGCGCGGGCGCCTGTCCGACCTTCACCAGACCCTTGCGAATGGATCGCTTGAGGTAGGCGTTGACGAGGCCGAGCGCGACGCCCAGTTCGGCCGCCATGCTCCGCTGGGACCGCGATCCGTCGCTTTCGACGGAGGTCAACAGACCGAGCACGATGCGATCACTGTCGCGATTATCTGTTGGCTGAATCCCCATGCTGGCGCTCATACCGCGTTCAGCGCATGAACGTCAAGCATCTTGTTCAATGCATGAACACCTATAAATATCTGATATTACTCATATTTCGTGAATTGACTCGGGAAGAAGCGGAACCGATTCACAAAGGATCAAGCCAGATACCGGGCCGCGAGCGCCGAGTAGCTGAACCGCTCGACTGCAGCCACACGTTTCGTGAGTGGCCGCTCCGGGCTGCCGAGCGCCGACACAAGGGCCTGCGCGAGAGCCGCGGGGTCGTCGGGCGCGCATCGCAGCGTCACCAGATCTTCGAGGCCGGTCAGCGCTTTCGGCGCGCACGCGATGACACTGCGCGGCGCGAACAGGCAGTAATCGAAGATCTTGTTCGGGCTGATGCCGTAGTCGTAAAGCGGGTTGTTGTGGAACGACACGACGGCGCAGTCGCACAGCCGGAGGGCCGCGTGCGCAACGGGCCGGTCGACCTCGTCATGAAACTCCACATTGGGCAGACTGCTGGCGCGCTGCTGAATCGCCTCGCGCGTGGTGCCCGACCCCACCAGCACCACCTGGATTTCGGGATTGGTGCCGGCGAGCAAAGCCGCGGCATCGACCAGGTACTCCACCGCGTTCGGCGGCCCCATCGAGCCGGCATACAGCACGATACGCTTGCCTTGCCGCTTCAGGTCGCGGATTCGTTCAACGAACGGAAGTGCGACTTCCGCAGGCGATCGCGCACTCGCTATCTCGCCTTCGGAAACGCCGTTCGGTATCCAGCGGAATCGGCCAGGCGCGAGCCCCCGCGAATTCATGTAGGCCTCCGCCCCGCCGAGCAGGCTGACGACACGTTCCGCCGAGCGGTAGGCAAGACGCTCCTGCCAGGCCAGAACCTTGATCAGCGGATGCCAAGCGGACATCAGGCCAAGCGCGACGATGCTCTCCGGCCAGAGGTCGCGCACCTCAACCCAGAATTTTGCGCCAAGCCGCCGCGCCATCCGTCTTGCGGCGGAAACAAAGAACAGATGCGGCGTCGATGCGATAACCAGATCCGGCTTGCCGAACTGCTGCGAAATCGCGGCGGCATCGCGCGCGCTCTGCTGGCCGAATGCGATGTTGTTGCGCAGACGCCCGACGCTGCCGGTATAGCGTGGCGTATCGACGAACCAGAAATCGACCTCGCCGATCCGCTGCGGCCCGGGCGGACGGGCTCCTCCGACCAAGAGATGATGGAAATTCGCGCATATCACAACCGGCTTGTGACCCATCCGGACCCAGGCATCCGCGAGCAAATACGGACGCCAATGACGCCCCAGCTCCGGCCCGCCGGCAAAAGGATGCAATAGCCAGATGTTCATGCCCCGGCCCGCGAGAATTCGAAGACAGCAACCGTGCCGATCATGCACCACGCCGCAAGCCTTGCGGCACTGGCGCCGGGCACACAGTCAGCTTGCATCGGCAGGATTGTCACCGGGACTTCTCGCTCATGAGGGCAACTTGCGCCTGACAACGCAGGCTGCACGGGCCCGGAGATCATGCGTATCTTCAAGCCGCCTCGACCCGGAAGCGTTCTGCCCAAAGAGCTATACAATATAGTCTCCACCGCATTCCCAAATCCAGACGATGGAAGCGTTTCTCCAGAGCTTTCAAATCGGCGAATTGCCCGACCAGCGAACTCGCCAGCACTTTTTCGTACATGACATTGGCATGCCGGTTCAGCCAGATCTGGTCGGGGGCGGCAAAGCCGACCTTGTCCTTTCGCCAACAGATCTCTTCGGGCAAATCTTTCTGCATGGCCGCCCGCAGTGGCCACTTGGTCCAGCCCTTGTTCAGCTTGAGACCCACCGGAAGGCCCAGCCCGAATTCCACCAGCCTGTAATCCAGAAAGGGCAGTCGCGTCTCGATCGCAAAATGCATGGAATTCTTGTCTTCGAACCGCAACAGCATCGGCAGGCTGGTTTCGGTGATTTCAAGCATCTGCATCACGTCGGCTTTCCGCGCGCCGCGCGCAAACCGCCTGAGCGCTTCCGGAAGCCGCGGATTCTTCAGAAATCCGTAGCTCCACCGATAAGCCTGCTCCCGTACCACGGCCGAGCTGGCCCCGATCAGATACATCGCGAGCTTTCGCACCGGCGTCGTCGCGGCCGCAGCCCTGAATGCCGAGATAAATCCGCCGACGCCGCCTTGCCGCAGATGGTCGAGCAGCCAGGCAGCGTAGTAACGCTGATAGCCCAGCAATGTCTCGTCGCCGCCCTGGCCGTCGAGCAGGACCGTGACGCCGTTGGCACGCGCCGCCTTCATCACCTCGTATTGCATCATGATCGACGGGCCGCCGAACGGCTCCTCCTGGACATCGATCAGCGCATCCACCGTCGCCGCAAAATCCTCATAGCTCGGCCGGGTGCGTTTCCAGCCGAGCCGCGATTGCTCCACGATCCGGGCCGCGTATTTTTCCTCGTTGTTGCTGGCCTGCTCGCTTACCGCGGTGATCGCAAAGAACGGCTCGTTGGAATTGTCGGCATGGCGCGCCGCGGCCAGCGTCGCGACGCTCGAGCTGTCCAGTCCGCCCGACAGGCAGGTCCCTACCCGCACGTCGGAGCGCAAACGAAGGCGCGTCGCGTCATCGAGCAGATCGTGAAGCAGGCGCGGCACCTCGGCCTCGCTGACCGCGCGCGCATTTGCCTGGGGAGAATAATAGCGATGGGCCTTGAACTTGCCGGTCGAGACATCGACGCGCAGCGAGTGCCCCGGCGCCAGCTTTTCGATCCCCTTGAAGAAGGTCCGGCTGGTATGGTCGGTCAATCCGCAGATCAGAAAGTCGTTGACCAGCTCATCATCGGCGATCCGCCTGCTGATCAGCGGCAGAAGCTGCCGGATCTCGGAGCCGAAGGCGAATGCCGCCGGCGTATCGACGTAATAGAACGGCTTCACCCCGAAGCGATCGCGGGCACAGAACAGGGTGTTGTCGCGCGTGTCATGGATGGCGAACGCCCACATGCCGTTGAAGTGGTTGACGCAATCCTCGCCCCAGGTCAGGTAGGCGTTGAGCAGGACCTCGGTGTCGGTGGCGGTTTCGAACACAACGCCGAGCCCCTGCAGCTCGGTGCGGAGCTCGATGTAGTTGTAGATCTCCCCGTTATAGGTGACCCACAGCGGCTGATGCCGGTGGCGCATCGGCTGGATGCCGTCATCACTGAGATCGATGATCGCGAGCCTGCGGTGGCCAAGCCCGACCTTGCCCTCGACATACGTACCGGATCCGTCCGGGCCTCGGTGCGCAACGAGATCTGTCAGCTCCCTGACCTGCTCTGCGCTGACGACATCCGTCTTGCCGACGATCCCGAATATGCCGCACACTACTGCTTCTCTCGTGGTTGCAAGTCGTCGAACAGGTTAGCTTTGCCGGCGCGACGTGCGCATCATGCGAAGCCTGCAGGCGCGAAACAGGAGGTATCACGCCAGCCCGACCGGAGCAGCAGGAGGCTATAGCAGATTCAAGCTGGCCCTCAATGGGCAAGTTTCTGGAAACCAGCTGTAATGCGATATCAGCGAATGATGAAGCCGTTCAGGTGCTGGGCGAGCTCCGAGGCCGCGGGGCTCATCATATCGCTGTGCGCATCATGCAGGGCTGGGAGCGACTGCAGTTCGCTGTGTACCTGGTCCACATGGCGAACCAAGTCGGCGTACATGCCGGACTGGAAATCGTTTGATAGCTGTCCAGCCATAGCGGACACGAAGCCATCAGCAGCCAGGTCCGAACGAAAAACAAATGAATCCTGCTGCGAAGCTGCGACCGCGGCGAGGATCGATTGCCCCGATCCGACAAGCGGCGCGCTGGAAACGACATTGTCGCCATTCAAGTCCTGATGGAACACCGACTCCAGCGACTGCAAGGTGGGATCGGAGGCCAGCACGTTGGCAACGAGCAGCGACGTGAAGTTGCCGCTCGCGTCCGTGCTCCAGACCGTGTAGTGGCCGGTCGTATCCTTCCAGGCAACGTCATATCCGCTTGCGGTCTGCTCCGCGGCGAACGCAGTCCAGCCCGAGCTGGGCTGAACGGCAACGCCGCCATTTTTGAGCACCGGCCCAACGCCGCCATTGTAGAGATAATAGTTGCTGCCGATCTGGGTGAGGCTCGTCACTCCGAACGACTCGATCATGACAGGGCCGGCGCCAATGACGCCGTTGCCGTTCAGGTCCTGCTGGAACACCGTCTCCAGCGACTGCAACGTGGGGTCGGAGGCCAGCACGTTGGCAACGAGCAGCGAGGTGAAGTTGCCGCTCGCGTCCGTGCTCCAGACCGTGTAGTGGCCGGTCGTGTCCTTCCAGGCGACGTCATATCCGCTTGCCGTCTGCTCCGCGGCAAATGCAGTCCAGCCCGAGCTGGGCTGAACGGCCACGCCGCCATTTTTGAGCACCGGCCCAACGCCGCCATTGTAGAGATAATAGTTGCTGCCGATCTGGGTGAGGCTCGTCGTTCCGAACGACTCGATCGTGACGGGCGCAGCGCCGATGACGCCGTTGCCGTTCAGGTCCTGCTGGAACACCGTCTCCAGCGACTGCAATGTGAGGTCGGAGGCCAGCACGTTGGCGACGAGCAGCGAGGTGAAGTTGCCGTTGGCATCCGTGCTCCACACCGTGTAGTGGCCGGTCGTATCCTTCCAGGCGACGTCGTATCCGCTTGCCGTCTGCTCCGCGGCAAATGCAGTCCAGCCCGAGCTGGGCTGAACGGCCACGCCGCCATTTTTGAGCACCGGTCCAACGCCGCCGCTGTAGAGATAGTAATTGCTGCCGATCTGGGTGAGGCTCGTCGTTCCGAACGACTCGATCGTGACGGGAGTGGCACCGATGATGCCGTTGCCGTTCAGGTCCTGCTGGAACACCGTCTCCAGCGACTGCAATGTGAGGTCGGAGGCCAGCACATTGGCGACGAGCAGCGATGTGAAGTTGCCGCTCGCGTCCGTGCTCCAGACCGTGTAGTGGCCGGTCGTATCCTTCCAGGCGACGTCATATCCGCTTGCCGTCTGCTCCGCGGCAAACGCCGTCCAGCCCGAGCCGGCGCTCACCGGAACACCGGCGTATTTCAGCGACGGCCCAACCCCGCCGGCATAAAGATAGTAGTTGCTGCCAACCTGAGTGAGGCTGGTTACGCCAAGAGACTCGATGACGACAGGAACGGTGAAAACGCCGATCAGGTCAGACGTGTTGATCCCGACATTGCCGGTAATGTCGATCGCGAAGTCTGCGATCCCGTCGCCATTGGTGTCGCCCTGCAGCGTGGTGACGCCGAGCGCGCTGTTGTAGAAGTAGTTGAGCTGTCCGGCGACGCCGCTGAAGGCGGAGGCGCCGATGAAGTTGAACAGGTCGTAGGCTCCCGTCCCGCTGATCGCGTCGATGCCGCTGAGATCGATCCGGTCCAGGCCCGACACGAAGTCCGTGATCCGGTCATGCAGGCCGCTCGCGGCCGAACTCTCGCCGAAGGCAAACACGAACGTGTCGGCTCCGGCGCCGCCGGTCAGGTTGTCGACGCCGAAGCCGCCGATCAGCCTGTCGTTTCCATCGCCGCCGCTCAGCGTGTCGTTGCCGCCGCCGCCGTTCAACGTATTGGCGATCGCATTGCCGATGATGGTGTCGTTTCCAGAACCGCCAATGGCGTTGTCGATATAGGATCGCACATCGCCGTTGAACAAATAGGCGTTGTAGATATTCCCGGCCGCATAGTGGCCGTTTCCGAGATAGGCGAGTTGCGTGGCCGACGTGATCGAGGATGCACCGGGATTGAGATTGATCGTTACGGCCGTCGTGTAGTTCGACAGGTCATAGGTGTCGACGCCGTTGCCGTCCCAGATCGTCTCGAATACGCGGTTCGCAGAGCCGCCGGCACCGTTGCCCGGCGCAAGCTGGGCAACGCCATTGATGAACATCTGCCCGGTCGTCGGGCTCCAGGCGTAGACGGTGTTCTCGCTATGGGTCGCGTAGTTCGCGCCGTAAAGCGTTTGCAGGGCCAGGATATCGTTGGCCATATAGGTCTGCGAGAAACCGTAGGATTCCGCTGTGTATCCCGTGAGCGGCGCACCGGCATAGCTGCGATAGCTCATGACGGTATATTCGGAATTGTCGTGCGCCGCCGGCACCGCGACATTGGCGACACCACCGGTTTCCTGGCTGTGCTTGAGGCCCAGGGCGTGGCCGAGCTCATGCAGCGCTGTGGCGAAATAGTAATTTCCGAGCGCTGCGAGCGAGTAGTTGTATGCGGTCCCGAACCAGATATCGCCGCCGGCCGGCGCATTAGCGGGGTAATAGGCGTAGGACGTCGGATTGGCGGCAGGCGACTGGGCGATCGCGATATCCGCTCCGTTCATTCCTGTGTACTGAAAGCTGGCATTGGTGTAGCCGGCGATCAGCGAAACGGCGTAAATGATGGCTTGCTGCATCGCAGCCGGCGCCAGCGAAAAACCTGAGCCCGTCGGCTCGCCATTGCCAAAATAGTTGGCAGGGTAATCGCTCGGGGAATCTGGAAAGCCATAGGAGATCGTGCCGGACCATTTCGTGCCGCCCAGCAGACCGTCAATTTCCGGGTTGTTGGTTTGGGTAACCCCTACAGCCGTTGCCAAGTGTATCTCCGGGATTGCCTATTTTACCCTGATTCGTCTGACGCTTTACTTCCGGGCGATTCAGGTTTCAATCACGTTACAATGCGGTGCTAAAACTGTTTGGATTGGTTCCGGTTACCGGAACTGCCCGGAAGACCTGCGGATTCAACAATGCGAAGAATGTTCCGCATCAACGCTACGCCAAGAGCGTTTACGATTTGTTTAGCGTTTACGATCTCTTTTCCGACCGTGGCAGTCCTCCTGCCGGATCCGGATCGGCTGCTCCAGAAAGGTCATTTATCCATGGCCAAAGCCATCGCGTCGGATGCAGGGCCTGACACGGCTGCCGCAAAGACCATGCCGCCCGCACGCGATCCAAAGCTGGCGGTGGAGGAGGAATATCAAATGGCGCGGCGGCTGAACACGGTTCAGGCGCTGGAGCTCTTCATCGCAAGGCACCCCGACGACCCCCTCGCGGCGAAAGCACGAGCCGATTTGCGGTCGCTATCGCGCTAGCCGCGACATGCCATGCATCCGGGCACGGACACCATCCGCGATGATGGCATGACAAGCCCATGTATTTCGCCGATAGTTTGGTCGACCAATTGTTGGCTGGAGACTTCTGGATGCCCTCCCCCCGCGCTTCGCAGGCCCTGTCCCGTTTCACCGTGCTCGATCTGACCCGCGTTCGCTCCGGGCCCACCTGCGTGCGGCAACTGGCGGACTGGGGGGCCAACGTCATCAAGATCGACGCGCTGCTGGAAGACGGCGGCGGCGAGCAGCCGGGCGGCCCGCGCCAGGGCTCGGATTTCCAGAATTTGCACCGCAACAAACGGGCGATGACGCTGAACCTGAAGGACCCCAGGGGCCTCGAGGTTTTCAAGCGGCTGGTGGAACAAGCCGACGTCGTGGTCGAGAACTTCCGGCCCGACGTGAAAGCAAAACTCGGCATCGACTATGACAGCCTGCGCCAGATCAACCCCCGGATCGTCTATGGCAGCATTTCCGGCTTCGGCCAGGACGGCCCCTACCACAAGCGGCCGGGCTTCGATCAGATCGCACAGGGCATGGGCGGGCTGATGTCGATCACCGGCGCGCCCGGCGAGGGCCCGATGCGGGTCGGCATCCCCGTCGCCGACCTCACCGCGGGACTGTTCTGCGCACTCGGCATCCTCACCGCCCTGTTGGAGCGCGACGTCTCCGGCGAAGGCCAGTGGGTGCAGACCTCGCTGCTACAGGCCCAGATCTTCATGCTGGATTTCCAGGCCTCGCGCTGGCTGATGGAAAAGGATGTCGCCAAGCAGGCCGGCAACAACCATCCGACCTCGATCCCGACCGGCGTGTTCAAGACCTCCGACGGCTATATCAACATCGCCACGACGGGCGGCCGAATCTGGGAACGCTGCGCGCAGGCGATCGGCGCGCCCGAACTCATCACCAATCCCGACTACGCCACCGCGCCCGCCCGCTCGAAGAACCGCGACGCGCTCAACGCCCTGATCGGCAAGCTCACCGAGAAAAAATCGACGGAGACCTGGGTCAAGGAATTGAATGAGGCCGGCGTGCCCTGCGGCCCGATCTATTCCATCGACCAGATGTTCGAGGACGCCCAGGTCAGGCATCTCGGCATCGCCCAGCACGTGCCGAACGACGAGAACCGCCACATCCAGCTCGTCGGTCAGCCGGTGACACTGTCGCGCACGCCGAGCAAGATGGCCGCGCGCCCGCCCGAGTTCGGCGAGCAGACCGAGGAAGTTCTGGCCGAGTTCGGTTTCGGCAAGGACGAGATCGCGGAGCTGCGCCAGCGCAAGGTGGTGTAGACATCGCGATGACGCGGTGAGAGTGACGGCCTACTTCAGCGCCGCCGTTGCGAGCGCGTGCTCCACGCAATTGTTCACATGGGCGCGCAGCGTTTCGGCAGCCGTCGCGGCGTCGCGCTTCAGCGCGGCCTCGAGCAGCGCCTTGTGCTGGGCGGCGGGCTCGCTGCCGCGATAGCTGAAGGCGATCATCTGGTAGCGGAAATATTTGTCGAACACCAAGGCATGCGTCTCCACCAGCATGCGCGAACCGCAATTGGAGATCAGCGCCTGATGGAATTCGCCGTCATAGCGCTTCCATTGCTCAAGCTCGCCGAGGCCGGTTTCCATCAGCCGCTCGGTTGACGCCAGCTTGTGATGGGCGGAGACCACGCGCCCTTCCCACTCGACATCGGCATTGGCGAACGACACGCCCATCGCATGCTGCTCCAGCAGCAGCCGAAGCTCCGCAAGCTCCCGCAAGTTTCCGGCCGAGATCGGCGCCACCTCAAAACCCCGCCTGCCCTCGGCCAGCACGAAGCCTTCCGCCGCCAGCCGGTTGAGGATTTCGCGCAGCGTCGAGACGCTCACGCCGTAGTCCTCCTTGAGGCCTTCCAGCCGGAGCTTCTGTCCCGGCCGCAGCCGGCCGAACACGATGTCGGTGCGGATGCGGCGATAGCCGTCATCGCCGACCGCTTCCTGCTCTTCCGATCGCTCGACCAGTGTCATTGCCAATCCATGCCCCAGGCAGCCAACCGGCACGTGCCAAGTGCCACCTGCCATGTCAGCCGATTCAGCTCAAGCGTCACCATTCATCCTACGTAACATATTTCATATGATGATCTACAAATTATATTTTGACTTTGCTTTACTCATATGAATACTCCCCTCACCGCGACATCGAGAAGATCGCGAACCAAACGGGGAGAAACCGCCATGCGGATCGGATTGCTGTGTGCTGCCGTCAGCCTTTGTGCGCTTGTGGGAACACCGGCCGCCGCCCAGGTGCAGGAACGCACCATCCGCTGGGGCCACCTCAACAACACCGACCACCCGATCAGTTTTGGCGTGAAAAAATTCGCCGAGGTGCTGGCGGCCAAGAGCGGCGGCAAGCTGAAGATCCGCGAGTTTCCGGCTTCGCAACTCGGCAACGAGCTGCAGCAGCAGTCGGCGGTGCGCGGCGGCACGCAGGAAATCCTCTCGGCGTCGACCACATCGCTCGCCGGCGTCGTCAAGGATCTCGGCCTGTTCGACTTCCCCTTCACCGTCAGTACGTTCGAGCAGGCGGAGGCGCTGGCCCAGGGCGCGTTCGGAAAGGCGATGCTCGAATTGCTCCCCGAGAAGGAGCTGATCGGTCTCGGCTACTGGGGGCTCGGCTTCCGCAACGCCACCAACTCGAGCCGACCCATTGCGAAGGTCGAGGACTTCTCCGGCCTCAAGCTGCGCGTGATCCCGAACCCGGTCTACCTCGAAACCTTCAAGGCCTTGAAGGCGAACCCGGTGCCGATGGCGTTCGGCGAATTGTACACCGCGCTGGAAAACAAGACCGTCGACGGCCAGGAGAATCCCTACAGCGTCATCCTGTCCAACAAGTTCTACGAGGTGCAGAAATACGTCTCGGCCACCAACCACACCTTCACCCAGAACGTCATCATCGTCAGCAAGAAGTTCTGGGATGGCCTCTCGGCGGAAGAGCAGAAGATGCTGCGCGACAGTTTTGCCGAGACGCGCGAGTATCAGCGCGACCAGACCAAGCTCGCTGCGGACAAGGCGCTGGATGAACTGAAAGCCAAGGGCATGCAGTTCAACGAGATCGCGCCCGCCGAATACGCCCGCATGCAGGACGCCACCAAACCCGTCGTCGAAAAATTCTCGGCCGAATACGACCCCGCGCGCGTAAAACTCTTCACCGGCGAACTGGCACGCATCCGCGGCGCCAAGTAAGCCGTCATGGCCGCCGTCGAACGGCTGATCGACCTCTACTGCCGGCTGCTCAAGGTCACCATCGCGGCGTGCCTCGCCGCGATGGTGGTGCTGGTCTTCACCAATGTCGTGATGCGCTATCTCTTCAACTCGGGCATTCCGACCTCGGAAGAGCTGTCGCGCTGGCTGCTGGTCTGGCTGACGTTCCTGGGCGCGATCGTCGCGCTGCGCCAGCACGCCCATCTCGGCGTCGATACGCTGGTCCGCGCGCTCCCTCCCCTCGGCAAGAAGATCTGCTTCGTCGCGAGCTATGTCCTGATGCTCTATGCCGATTGGCTTCTGACGCTGGGGAGCTGGAAGCAGGCGGTGCTGACTTTCGGCGACAGCGCGCCCGCCTCCGGAATCTCGGTCGGCCTGTTTTTCTACTCCTCCGGGCTCGTGTTCGGCGTTTCCGCGGCCGTGATTCTGCTGTTCGATCTCCTTCGCGTGCTGAGCGGCAACGCCTCCGAGGAGGACATGGTCGCGGTGAAGGAAAGCGAAGAGCATGTCTGATCAGCGGAGTGATCGAGCGTGACGCTCGCCGTCTTCACCTTCTCGCTGCTCGGCGCCATGGCGCTGGGCATGCCGATCGCTTTTGCGCTGATCGTATGCGGCGTCGCGCTGATGCATTCGCTTGACGTGTTCGATTCGCAGATCGTCGCCCAGAACATCATCAACGGCGCCGACAGCTTTCCGCTGATGGCGGTCCCGTTCTTCATGCTGGCGGGAGAATTGATGAATCGCGGCGGCCTCGCCAGGCGCATTGTGAATGTCGCGCTGGCTCTTGTCGGCCACGTCAAGGGCGGATTGGGCTACGTCACGATCCTGGCCGCCTGCGTGCTTTCCTCCCTGTCGGGATCGGCCGCCGCCGACGCTGCCGCGCTGGCCGCCCTGCTTGTGCCCATGATGGTCGCGGCTGGCCACCGCAAGATGCATGCATCCGGGCTCGTCGCCGCCAGCGGCGTCATCGGGCCCGTGATTCCGCCGAGCATCGGCTTCGTGCTGTTCGGCGTTACCGGCGGCGTGTCGATCTCGAAGCTGTTCCTGGCCGGCATCTTTCCCGGCCTCATGCTCGGCGCGGGACTCTGCTTCGCCTGGTGGTGGGTCGCGCGCGGCGAAGATACGACGAGCCCGCCGCGAAAGTCGTTGCGCGAGATCGCCTGGGCCTTTGTCGACGGCTTCTGGGCGCTGATGCTGCCCGCGATCATCGTCGTTGGCCTGCGATTCGGCGTGTTCACGCCGACCGAGGCCGCCGTGGTCGTCGCCGTCTACGCCCTGTTCGTCTCCACTTGCGTCTATCGCGAGCTCAAAATCGGCGAACTCTACGAAGTCTTCGTTTCGGCCGCTCTCAGCACCAGCGTCGTCATGTTTCTGGTCGCGGCCGCGCTGGTATCCTCCTGGCTGATCACGATCTCCGAGATCGCCACGCAAGTCGTCGACCTCGTTCGTCCCTTCATGGGCAACCAGACGCTCCTGATGCTGGCGATCATGACGCTGGTCGTGATCGTCGGTACCGCGCTCGACATGACGCCCACCATTCTGATCCTGACGCCGATCCTGATGCCCATCATCAAGCAGGCCGGCATCGACCCCGTCTATTTCGGCGTGCTCTTCATCATCAACAACTCGATCGGCCTGATCACGCCGCCGGTTGGCATTGTCCTCAACGTCGTTTGCGGCGTGTCGCGCATCAGCATGGAAGACATCATCAAAGGCGTCTGGCCCTTCTTGATCGCCCAACTGATCGTGCTGTTCCTGATGATCCTGTTTCCAGCGCTCGTCACCGTGCCGGCAAAATGGTTCACCGGCTGACATACGGCCGCGATCGGCTACACTGCCCCGTCATTATCCCGTGAAAGGCATTCCATGCGCATCATGATCCTCAATGGCCCGAACCTGAACATGCTCGGCATCCGCGAGCCGCACATCTACGGCTCGACCACGCTCGATGCCATCAAGGCGTCCTGCGAAGAGTTCGCCGCCTTCGCCGGCGCAGAGCTGGCGTTCCACCAGTCGAACCACGAGGGCGTACTGGTCGACCTGATCCAGTCCGCGCGCACGTCGGCGGACGCGCTCATCATCAATCCCGCCGCCTACTCCTTCACCTCGATTGCGATGTTCGACGCCATGAAGATCTTCGAGGGACCGATCTACGAGGTGCACATTTCCAACATCCACGCCCGCGACGAGCTGCACCGCCACTCAAAACTCTCGGCCGCGGTGAAGGGCGTCATCGCGGGGCTGGGCCCCTATGGCTATATCGTCGCCATGCAGGCGGCGCTGCTGGCCGCCGGCCAGTTGCCGGAGTCATTACCGCCGGCCGTCCGCGTCGGCCCGACATGACGGATGGAGGCTGACATGGAAGGAGCCGGCTATCTCGCCATCTGGAGCGATCTCGCCCCGCAGGATGAAACCGACTGGGCGCACTGGATCACGCGCGAACATGCCGCCGAGCGCGTCGGCATCAACGGATTTCTGGCCTGCCGAATCTTCCGTGCGCTGGGCGCTTCGGTGAACCGCTACTTCATCCTCTACGAGCTCGAGGATGAACGCGTCGTCGGCGGCGCCGACTATCTGGCGCGGCTGAACGCACCGACGCCGTGGTCGCGGCGCATCATGCCCCGGCTCGGCAACTTCGCCCGCGGCGGCGGCAGCATTGCAGCTTCAGCCGGCATCGGCCAGGGCGGCATCGTCGCGCCCCTACGCCTCGGCACCGTTCCATCCTGGGATGTCGCACGCGTCACGGAGCTGGCCAGCCGCGACCGGATCATGGCAGCGCGACTTTTGCTCACCGACGCCGCGCAGACCTCGATCAAGACGAGCGAGAAAGGCATGCGAAGCAAGGATGATTCCTTCGCCGCTCTGCTGCTGATCGAGGGACTGGACGAAGCCGCCGTCCGCGACGCGCTGCATCATCTGCGCGAGATGCTTCCCGCCGAGCACCACACCGGCATCGACAGCCTGCCGCTTTACCGCCTCGCCTTCAGCCTGCCGAAGCGGCTGCTGCCGAGTTGACGGCCCTCTTAGGGTGGGCAAAGGAGCGTAAGCGACGTGCCCACCATCTCCCCAATTGTGCTGGTAGAAGGTGGGCACGCTTGCGCTTTGCCCACCTACGGCACCTGTGACTGCCCGACTGGCAAATCACTTCCGATTTTCAGAAATGACGTCAAGCCAGAAATTTCTGAAAACCAGAAATATTTCACTTCCTTTTCCCCCCAAATCAACGGCATAACTGCGCTCGTCTCGCGGCGAGATGAGGGGCGTTGGCCATCGTCACTGACGCGCGGTGAGATGCGATGGACGCCGATGCCATGACGGACGAGTGTGGCTGACGCGTACGGTGAAGTCGTGTGGTTCCGGCGCCGTGGTGCTGGCGCTAAGTCCGAAGGGTGCGAAAGCGTCCTCCGGGCGACGGAGGCAAAAGAGCCGTTCTCCGGGAAGAGCACGAAGTAAGCCGTAAAGCCATTGCGCAGGGAAGGCCGGGATGCTTCCGCCGAACCTGTATGCTCGTGTGCGTGCTTTTTTTGCGCATAATTGCACACGAGACCGCGGGTGCGGCACGCACCCGGTCTTCCCTGCGCCCTCTGATCTCGATGAGGGCAAACGAAGATGCAAGCCTCGGGCAAACCATGTCGCGAGAACGCGAACACGCATTCATCTGTCGTCACCCGCCTTGTGCGCAATTGCGCACCGGGGCGGGTGACCCGCTATCCCAGAGGCGTCAATGATTGAACCGAGAGGCTGCGGCGTACTGGATCCCCGCCTCCGCGGGGATGACGGTCGAGTGTTGCGTCACTATATCCGCGTCATTGCGAGCGCAGCGAAGCAATCCATTGTCACCTCATATGCCGAAGGATGGATTACTTCACTTCGCTCGCAATGACGACGGAAGACGTATCCGCGCTCCGCTACGCCTTCGCCGGCCGCCACATGCGTGTGACGCTGCCAAACGCCTTGTCGATCACCGGCCAGAACAGCAGCACGATCGCCAGCGTCGTGATCGAACCGACGAGGCCGTTCGACCAGAACACCTTCAGATCGCCGCCGGCGCCGATCATCGACAGGCGGAACGCGTCCTCGGCGCGGTTGCCGAGCACCAGCGCCAGCGTGAACGGCGCCAGCGGGATGCCGATCTTCTTGAAGACATAGCCGACGACGCCAAAGCCCAGCATCAGCCAGATGTCGAACATCGCATTCTGGATCGCATAGGCGCCGATCGCGCAGGACACCACGATCATCGGCGCCACCGCGGCAAACGGAACGCGAAGGATGGAGGCAAAGATCGGCACCGTCGTCAGCACCAGCACGAGGCCGACGACATTGCCGAGATACATCGAGGCGATCAGGCCCCAGACGAAATCCTTGTGTTCGACGAACAGCAGCGGCCCGGGATTGAGGCCCCACACCATCAAGCCGCCGAGCAGGATCGCCGCGGTGCCGGAGCCGGGAATGCCGAGCGCCAGCATCGGCAGCAGCGCCGCGGTGCCGGAGGCGTGCGCCGCGGTCTCCGGCGCGAACACGCCCTCGATGCGGCCCTTGCCAAAGCTGTCCTGATCCTTGGAAAAGCGCTTGGCGAGGTTGTAGCCCATGAAGGACGCGGCGATCGCGCCGCCCGGGGTGATGCCGAGCCAGCAGCCGATGAAGGACGAGCGCACCAGCGTCACCCAGTATTTCGGCAGGTCCTTCCAGACCGACAGCACCACGCGCAGCGAGATGCCGGCGGCATGGCCGCGCAGCGCCAGGCGCTCCTCCATGGTCAGCAGGATCTCGCTGATGCCGAACAGGCCGATCACGGCGACCAGGAAGTTGACGCCGCGCAGCAGCTCCGCCGAACCAAAGGTCATGCGCAACTGGCCGGACACGGTGTCCATGCCGATGCCGGCGAGCAAGAGGCCGAGCGACATCGAAATCACCGTCTTGTGCTTGGCTTCGCGGCCGAGGCCGACAAAGGAGCAGAAGGTGAGCAGATAGACCGCGAAGAACTCCGGGGGCCCGAATTTCAGCGCGAAGGAGGAGATCATCGGCGCCAGGAAGGTGATCAGCATCACCGCGACCAGCGAGCCGATGAACGACGAGGTGAAGGCGGCGGTCAGCGCTTCCGCCGCCTTGCCCTGCTGGGCCATCGGATAGCCGTCGAAGGTGGTCGCGACCGACCACGCCTCCCCCGGGATGTTGAACAGGATCGAGGTGATGGCGCCGCCGAACAGCGCGCCCCAATAGATGCAGGACAGCATCACGATGGCCGAGGTCGGGTCCATCGTGAACGTGAGCGGCAAGAGGATCGCGACGCCGTTGGGGCCGCCGAGGCCGGGCAGCACGCCGACGAAGATGCCGAGCACCAGCCCCGTCATCATCAGGAGCAGCGTCTTCCAGGTCAGCAGCACGGCAAAGCCGTGCATCAAGAGGCCGATGGCTTCCATTTCGTCAGCTCCATCGACCCGTTAGCGACCGAACGCCGCTTCGAGCGGGCCCTTCGGCATGATGACATCGAAGGCGACGTCGAAGGTCACGAACATCGCGGCGGTGAACACGAAGGCGGTGAGCAGCGATTTCCACAGCGCGATCTTGCCGACCAGGCGCATGAAGGCCGAGATCAGCAGGAAGCTCGCGACATAGAGTCCGAGGAATTGCGTGACGAGGACAAACAGCAGCGTCGGCACGAACACCGCCATCACACGGCGAAGCTGCGCCCGCGTGACGAAGCTTTCGGAAGCCTCCGTGCGGGACAGGAACGCGGCGACCAGGCCGTAGAGGCTGGCTCCGCCCAGGACGATCGAGAGATAGAACGGGAAATAGCCGGGCTGCGGGCCGGTGGATTCCCAGCCGGCCCCTGTCTGCCAATTGTCGTAACCGAGCGTAATCGCGAGCCCGAGCAGCAGGAGCGAGACGGCCACGTCGACCACCCGGACGCTGGTGACATCAGGCGAATCGGCCTCCGGCGCGGTTGGATCCTCGACGACGATTTCGATATCTGTATTGGACATGGAGACGGTAAACCCCGATGCGACGCTGTCGAACGGGATTACGTGCCGACGTCGCCGCCGTCAATGACCGGCGATGCGCTCCGGGAATGCGCTCGCAAGTGCAGCACGCTCGGGCCGCAGCAGACCGCGCTCGGTGATCAGTCCCGTGACCAGCCGCGCCGGCGTGACGTCGAAGGCGTAGTTGGCGGTCGGCGTGCCATCGGGAACAATGCGCACGGTTTCGACGCGGCCATCGGCGGTGCGGCCGGTCATCAGCGCCACTTCGTCGGCGCTGCGCTGCTCGATCGGAATCTGCCTGACGCCGTCATCGATACTAAAGTCGATGGTGGGCGACGGCAGCGCAACATAGAACGGAACGCCGTTGTCGTGGGCGGCCAGCGCCTTCAGGTAGGTCCCGATCTTGTTGCAGACATCACCGTTGGCGGCGACGCGGTCGGTGCCGACGATCGCAAGATCGACCATGCGGTGCTGCATCAGATGGCCGCCGGTGTTGTCGGGGATCACGGTATGCGGCACGCCGTGGTGGCCGAGTTCCCAGGCGGTCAGCGAAGCGCCCTGATTGCGCGGCCTCGTCTCGTCGACCCAGACATGGACCTTCAGGCCGCGATCATGCGCAAGGTAGATCGGGGCCGTCGCGGTCCCCCAATCGACCGTGGCGAGCCAGCCGGCGTTGCAATGGGTCAGGACGTTGACCGGCTCACCCGGCTGCTTCGCCGCCGCGATCTGCTCGATCAGCGCCAGGCCATGCCGGCCAATCTGACGGTTGATCGCGACATCCTCCTCGGCGATTTCGGCAGCGCGGGCATAGGCGATTTGCGCCCGTTCGGAAGGCGGCGCCGGCTTGAGCACGCGCTTCATCTCGTCAAGCGCCCATTTCAGGTTGATCGCCGTCGGCCGCGTCGCAATCAGAAATTCATAGGCGCGATCGATGCCGGCGTCGGAACGGTCGTCCCGCACCGCCAGCGCCATGCCGTAAGCGGCCGTGGCGCCGATCAGGGGGGCCCCGCGCACCAGCATGCTGCGAATGGCATCCGCGGCCGCGGCGGCGGTCTCAAGGCGAACGATCGCAAATTCATGCGGCAGCCGCCGCTGGTCGATCGCGCCGACCGTCCAGCCGTCCGCCTCGAGCCAGATGCTGCGGAAATGGCGGCCATCGACCTTCATGACTTCAGCACCCTGCCCGCGACAGCGTCGAGCCTGGCGAGCAATTTTGGATCGCGCGCGTCCGGTGCCGTGATCAGGGCGGTGTCGAGCGCCTTGTCCGATCCGACGGGGCACGGCTCGTGCTCGCGCGGGAAATCGCGGGCGAGACGCGCAACGAGCGCCTTGGCCCGGCCGGCGTTCGAGTTCAGCACGCGAATGATGTCCTGCACGGTGACCGCATCATGATGCGGATGCCAGCAATCGAAGTCGGTGACCATCGCGACACTGGCGTAGCAGATCTCGGCCTCGCGGGCGAGCTTGGCTTCGGGCATGTTGGTCATGCCGATCACCGAATGGCCCTGCGCCTTGTACATCAGGCTCTCGGCAAGACTGGAGAACTGCGGACCTTCCATGCAGACATACGTGCCGCCCCGCACCGCCGCGATCCCCTCCGCCTCGGCGGCGGCGGCCAGATGCACATGCAGCCGCGGCGACACCGGATGGGCCATCGAGACATGGGCGACGCAGCCCTTGCCGAAGAAGGAGCTCTCACGCCGGTGGGTGCGGTCGACGAACTGATCGACCAGCACGAACGTGCCGGGCGGCAGTTCCTCCTTGAACGAGCCGCAAGCCGAGAGCGAAACCAGGTCGGTCACCCCGGCCCGCTTCAGCACGTCGATATTGGCGCGGTAATTGATATCGGAGGGCGACAGCACGTGTCCCTTGCCGTGACGCGGCAGGAACACGATCGGCAGGCCGCCGATGACACCGCGCGTCAGGGCCGCGGAAGGCTCGCCCCAGGGGCTTGCGATGACCTCTTCGTGGACGTCCTCCAGCCCCGGCAGGTCGTAGATTCCGGATCCGCCGATGATGCCAAGCACGCTACGGGTCATGACTACTCCCAGTCAGCTATTCCGAGGACAGGTTCGACTATACTGCGGCGCCATAATCAAGCATTGTCCGCGGGCTGCAAGAGGGTTCGACATGCCTGCGACCAAGGACCGGGAAAAACGCCAGTCGATCATCGATGCCTGCCTGCGCATGAATGCATCAGGCATCAATCAGGGCACATCGGGCAATATCAGCCTGCGCCATGGCGACGGCATGCTGATCACCCCGACCAGCACGCCCTACGAGGCGATGAAGCCCGAGCATATCGTCTATATGCATCTCGACGGCAACCACGATCCGGCGCAGCGGCCCTCGAGCGAGTGGCGGTTTCACCGCGACATCCTCAAGGCCCGGCCGGAGGTCAATGCGATCGTCCACGCCCATCCACCCTACTCCACCATGCTGGCGATCATGGGCATGGAGATTCCGCCGGTCCATTACATGGTCGCCGTCGCCGGCGGCGATACCATCCGCTGCGCCCCCTATGCGACCTTCGGCACCCAGGAGCTTTCGGAGCATGCCGTGCGCGCGCTGGAGGGACGGACGGCCTGTCTGCTCGAACATCACGGCATGATCGCGGTCGGGCCGTCGCTGCCGAAGGCGATGTGGCTCGCCGTCGAGGTCGAGACGCTGGCGCGGCAATACCATGGCTGCCTGCAGATCGGCACGCCGCCACTGTTGTCGAAGGAAGAGATCGAGCGCGTTCGCCTCCGCATGGCCGGCTACGGCCACGCGGAGGCGTAGCGGTTGTCATAGCGTTTTCGAGCGAAGCGGACACCGGTCCGTGCAAGGAAAACGCGTCAGGAAAAGAAATTCACACCCTACTTCGCGACAAAACCCGCTTCGTTCATGAGCTGCGAGTTGAGCTTGTCGTCCTCTTCGAGGAATTTCAGCATGTCCTTGCCGGTGAGGAAGATCGGCTTCAGCGCCTGCTTCTCCATATAGTCCTTGTACTCGGCCGTCTGCGTCACCTTCTGGAACAGGTCGACATAGAACGCCTGCTGCTCCGGCGTCACCTTGCCGGGCAGGAACATCGCGCGCAGCATCAGGTACTGCACATCGAGCCCCTCTTCCTTGCAGGTCGGGACATCGTTCCAGGATTGGGTTTCCGTCACCTTGGTCTTGTAGGAGATGCGCTCCTTGTCGAACACGCACAGCGCCCGGACCTGACCGGCGCGCCAGACCTCCAGATTCTCCGAAGGGTTATTGACGTTCGACTCGGTGTGCTTGCCGACCAGCTGCGTCGCCGCCTCGCCGCCGGACTTGTACGGCAGGTAGGAGAACTTCGCGCCGGTCTTCTGCTCCATGAACACGGTGAGCACGTGGTCCTCGCGCTTGGAGCCGGTGCCGCCCATCTTGAACGGCGAGCTCGCCGCCTTGGCGGCCGCGATGAAATCCTTCACGGTCTTCGGCCCCTCGGCATTGTCCCACAGCACGAACTGGTCGAGCGCGACGACCGAGACCGGCGTCAGGTCGCGCCAGTTGAAGGGAATCTTGGCCGACAGCGGCAGCATGTAGATCAGCGAATAGGCGATCAGCACCTTGTTGGCATCGCCCTCGCTGGACTTCATGTACATCAGCGCCTCGGCGCCGGATGCCCCGCCCTTGAGCGAAACAACCATTGGTTGCTTCATCAGATTGTTCTTCTGGATCGCCGCCTGCATCATCCGCGCCATCTGGTCGGAAGCACCGCCGGCACCCGCCGCAACCACGATTTCGACCGGCTTGGACGGCTCCCAGGCGGCAAACGCCGGGCTGCTTGCGATGATGGCCGTCAAGGCGGCCGCGGTCTTGAGGATATGTCCCACGAGTTTCATCCCTATGCTTTTCTAGGACCTGGAGAACAAGATTTGACTTCTTGCATCATCATGCGGACGGAATACCACCAGTTCAAGTTGCACCGCAATGCACCGGCCTATCACTTTCGCACTAGATAGCGAAAACCTTGGTGGCGGTCTTCCGCCCATCCGGCGGCGCACCCGACGGAGCAAAGCCACGGCCTCGACGGCTGGTTGTGTCTCAAAAAGCCGCAGGCGTCCCGCGGCTGGACGGATCAGCGCGGCGCCTCAATACGGCGCTGCACAAGAGGTCCGCCGCGACTTCATGGCCAAGGATGGACCAGTCGGCAGAACTGCGCCAGAGGGTCGGCGCAACGCTTCGATGAGCCGCGAAAGCGCCGAACGGATTGACCACGTCCACGCCGAACTCGAGGGCAAGGCGTGCGGCCGCTGTTTCGGCGAGGCGGGCGGCGGATGCAGTATCGGTCGCACCGGTCGCCTCGATCAGCAGAATGAGCACGGCGTCCAATTGCTTGAGTTCGTCGATCAATCCGCGATGACCCTCCACAAGCGACTGCCAGTCCGCACCGTCATCGTGATCGGGATGCCTGCCGCCGGCGACACGCAGCCCGTCGAGCATGTGTGGTCCGCTCATGCCTCGTGGCGCGTGACCGTTAGAAACGACCGCAGCGTCGAAGGATGGTGCAGTCAGATCGATTCCGAGCACGACGATGTCGACGTCCCGCAGATCCACGCGGCTGCCGGCAAGTTCGGTGGCCGCCGCGAGCCCTCCATCCGCATCAAGGGGCGCGAAAGTCGCGACCTGAACATTGCCGCCGATTTCGAGCTCCAGCTTGCGCCGCAGTCGCCCCCCGACCCTCGCACCTGGCGCAATCGTCTCGGTACCGAGCTGGCGTCCTCCGATCAGCACCGCCTTCAGCTGCGCCTTCTCGATTCCGGCAATGGGGAAATCGTGCAGCCCTGCTTCGTTGCGCGTAACGACGGTCTGGTACTCGACGAGACCGCCGGACTGCCCCAGTTGCACCCTCGCCGCTTCGAAATTGAACTGAGCCAGATCGCGGTGATGCCCCTTCGGCTCACGTTCAATTGCCGCCAACAAATCCGAAGTCCCGATGGCCCTGATTTCGCTATCGCTGCGGAGCGGCCCCTTGAGCGGATGCGACCGAAGGCCGAAATGCTCGGGGTGAACGGAGAGGACCACCTGGCCCGCGAGGTTCGGCCCCATGAGGTGATCGAGAACGTGTTCCTGGCACAAATGATGGCGCCGGGAGGACGAAAACAGAGCGTTGAGCTCCTCAAAGGGAGTCTCCATCGAGACCGGATAGACCCGGTTGAACCACCAGTCACCATGGCCGATGGCCGACAAAAAATCCGTGGGTTGGAGCTGATAAAGGTCGTCGATCTCGTAGTCGATCCCGCAGTCCGCTTCATCGAGCACCTGCAAGGGGACCGTGATCCCGTCGCGCTCGAAGGAAAGCGGACCCGCCGGAACGTCATGGCGCGGCGCGCGCCGCGCGAACAGTCCGGAATTTGCGGCGCCATAGGCCTCGACGCTGTTGTGCGGCGCCATCCCGACGATGCGGATGCCGTTTCGTCGCAGCCAATCCAGCTCCTCACGAATGGCTGCGGCGCCATCGATGCGGTGGTCCCGGTAGACGTGCAGACCGTCGACATGCAGCCCGATTTCGTGACCCAAGTCCTGAATGAATCGATAGATCTCGATCATCGCCTCATTGCGCAGAAAGACGATCTGTCGCCGATCCTGAACACGGTCGCGCAGATATCGCAGCGGCCATCGATCCAGAACCGACGGACGTTTCGTGAAGCGGCCATAATACGGCGCGGTATGGAGGATGTTGAACGTGGACCTGATGCCGTAGGCATGTTCCATCCTGGCGAGTTCGACCGCGGTGACAATATCGCCGTCGATATCGTGCCTGATGACACAAACCGTTCTCCCGGCAACCGGCCGGCGACGAATGGCCTCGCAGGCGGGCACAATGTCGAGCTTGTCGATCGTCACCAGGTGCCGAAGAAAGGCATCGTAACGAGACAATGTGTCGGCAACCAACCGGTTTGGCGCCGCGGCATCGATGTGAGGGCCAAAGCCGAAATAATTGTTGATGTTGGTGTCGCTGAAAATTTGACCGAGGCGGCGGCGCGATGGCAGGCAGCGATAGGCGTCGAATTGCTTCGCGTGCTCCGCCGGAAAATCGTCATGATAATTCGTATGGCCGAGATCCAGGGAGGGTGTATTCATCGGCCGTCAGGACTTGTGACCGTAGACGAAGAAGCCCTGACTGGACTTCAGCATGTCAAGCACGGCTGACGGAGAGTGAGCACCACCGCCCGGCGATACGGTGATGTCCGATCTGAACCCCAGGCGCTCCAGCGCGCCGGCAATGGCAAACGGATCGGTAAGGTTGCCCAGCGGCAAGCCGTTCTCGGGATTGACCGGCGCCACGGAAACATCGCCCGGACGAAAGACGCTGACCGGCAGCGTTCCATTGTCGCTCTGGCGTTGCGCTGCCGCGCTCAGCTCATCGCCCCACAGGTAGCATGTCCGCCGGGCCAGAGCTTCGCTCTCTTCAACGTTCAGTTTTGTCCGCTCGCGAATGACCGCGGCCCGATGCAGGAAGTTCGATCCGCGCGGTCGATCTGTGTTCCCGTCGCCGAGTTCGAGCCCATGGAAGGTTGCCAGCAGCCTCGTCTTGGTATCAGCGCAGTACGGGTTATTGCTGTCTGCCAGGACAAGCACACCGCCAGGCTTCAGCACCCGGTAGGCCTCGGCAAAGATGTCCGGCACGGTAGCCGGCCTTGCATTGCATAAAACCTGGTTGACCAGCACCCAATCGACGGATCGCGAGGGCAATGGCGCCGCGCAAGTTTCCATGAGCGCAAACGTGATGCCATCGAGCCCGTGCTCGCGGGCCCATCGATCTGCGATTGAAATGAACTCAGGCACAATATCGATACCGAACACCTCTGCACAACCGGCGGCCAGATGAATGACGCATGGAAAGCCGAGCCAGCATCCGAAGTCACAACCGACGCTTCGTTCGAAATTGACCACCTTGCTGGCGATGGCCGATGCAACGAACTTGCGCGCCGACCGGATGGATTCTTCACTATCATAACTTGCGACATAGTGCGGCCACGGCCGGCCATCGCTCTCCCAACGGGCGCCAATGCTTCGGAACAGCGCCAGAAGTTCGGCATCGCTTGTATGACGGCTAATCCGCCGATGGTTGCTGCGTCCTGTGATTTGCCGTTCGCCCGCAATACCAGCTCCGCGAATCTGGCGAAGCAGTTTCATGGATCTTCGACTCCACGCCTGCATCAGCGTATGTTTGACGAACTGGGACCGGCATCGTCGCGATAGGCCGCGCCCGCCGCGAGCGTGGCCAGGTTGCCAAATTCCTTGCGCACATCGTCATACAGCGTGTCGTAACCGCACTTGCCGCAGAACGCCGCCTGCTGAAAAAAGTCGAGGTTGTCGCCGCGCCGAACCGCCTTGTCGGTGACTTTGAGGGCCAGATTGACGGGAGCTTCATTGCCCGCCATGTCGTGGACAGTAAACGCCAGCCGAACAAAGCCGTCGGGATCGACACTCAATTCGGAGCCTGCATACTCACGCGAGAACGCACGTATCGCAATCTTCGAACCGACCATATTGGCGACGACCCCCATGGCCCGGTAACCGAATCGAATGTCGGCCGGATGAATTTCCAGGGGCAGCAATCCCGGAGCGATGATGAAGCGCGGCGGGGTTCGCTGCACGTAGACCATCGTCGCGGCCTTCGACTCCGAACCGGCTTCGGCGCGCATCACCTCCCAACGGTCCGCGATCTGATCGCTGTTGGTGGCTTTGCGGAATTGCTTCGATGCCAACGGATAGAGTTCGGTCGTATCCGCAGCCAGCGCAGGACCAACGTTCACCTTGGCGGCCGGCACGGCCTCGACCGGAGCAGACAAAGCATTACTGCCTTCGAGACGGACGGCGTCCGCCCGCGCCAACTCGCCGCCGAATGCCAATCCGAAGCGTTCGAAAATTGCTCCGCTCGTAAGGCCCCGAATATTCTCCGGCACCTCGTCGCCCCGTGTCACAAATGAGGGATCCTGAGACGGAAAATAGAGGCGCCGATTGCCGGTGGCGTCGGAGAGATAGAGCTCATCTTTCTGGAACAGCATGGCAGCCGTGGCGTTGTCCGGCAGCCTCAGGTCGCGCAGGACGATGCGTTCATGACCTGTCGCCGGCTCCGACAGCGAGACATCAAGCAATTGCGTCATGCGGCCCGGCAGATTTGCGCTCGCCATTTCGACGTCGATCCGATTGCGCAACCGACTGGTCTTGAGCTGGTTCACGCCGCGTTGCGGCATACGAACCCCGACCGCGAAACCATCGAGGGACAATCCTTCGAGGACGACATTCTCAGTCAACGAGTTGCCAGCGACCCCGATCGAGGAAGCTTTCTCGATATCGTTGACCGCCCGCAGATTTTTCACGGTGACGTTTTTTGCATATGGCAGGAATACCGCGTGGGTCTTGATACCCCATGCGGTCGTGTTCTGGATAACGCTACGTTCGTCGTCGGGCGCGTAAAGCTTGTGATTCCAGATCTCGATCCCGTTGTTGGATCCCGCAGCCGTATTTCCATCCAGCAGAAACGAGATGTTTGAAATCAGCGTCTGTCCGGAAGAATCGGCGTAGGCCGTGTTCTTGGTATTCGCCGCGTCGAACGCTATGGCCTTGCCCTGCTCGACCATCTGATAACCGAAAACCGAATATGCGCCCTCGGCATGTCCAAAGGCGTAATTGCCGAGCATGCGGACCCCGCCGCTCTGCGACCAGAAGCCGTGTCCACCGTGGCCGAAATCATAGACCAGATCGCGCGCCCGGACGATGTCGCCGGAGCCCTTGGATCTCACAGCCAGGTTATTGCGGAACGTTCCGATTTCGCTGCCGTTCTCCGCAAAAAAATGGGACCCGGTTATGCCGTATGTGACGTTGCCTTCCGCCAGAACATGGCCGCCGTGATTGACGATGCCATGCTTGGGGCTGCCGATGACCACGCTGTTTGTCACCACATGCGGAGCTTCCGACAATTTCGCGCCCGAGCGGATGTGGAAGTGCAGGGCATAACGGCCGATGGTGTTCGAGTCGGTATTGTCGATCAGCGTTCCGTCTTCGCCGATCTGCGGAAACGTATGGGCGAGTTTGGCATTGGTCCGCCCCAGATCGACGAACTGCACACCGTCGATGACATGGCCGGTCTGCCGGTGCATGAGCATGATGTGGCCGCGCGCAGCCAGCGGCTCTGCCTGCTCCGAACTGACGACAACGTTGCGCGTCAAATTGGCGACCGGAATCGCCGCACCGGCGGGCGCCGCATGGTCGAATTTGAGCGCGCGACTTAGTTTTATCTTGCGGCCGTCCCCCTCGACGGCGCTGAGCGTCAGACGCTCGTCCTGGTCGGTCACGGGATCGACGCCCGGAATGAGGATCTCATCGCCGACCATCCAGGATTTCGCCGGAACGCCCAACCTGATCCATTGCTGTCCCCGACGGACTTCTTCAGCCGCCAGGACGAAGGAGGTCTTTGCCATCCCGTGCATCGTGACGATGCCGTGAGAAATGAGTCCGCCCGCCAGATCCTGCGGATCACCTATTCGGTCGCGCGCCTGCCGCGGCGCAAACACCAGCCGCGCGCTGGCGGAAACGGGCTTGTCCGGCCGGCCTATCGAAAGATGCCCTTTTTCTCCGACGACAACCGTTTCCACCCGAAGACCGGTCTTGATGGCGGGCGCGAAATCGAGCGCTCCCTCTATTCGCAACCACTGAAGCCGCGTGCGCTCCAAATCGCCGTCGACAACGACTTCCGTTCCCGGCGGAATCACGATGCGGGCGCCGTATCCGGGAATCTCGCCGTTTTGCCATGTCGCCTTCGCACTCCAAAGTCCCGAGGCAACCGCGCGGTGCGTCGCGTCTGTCTCGCGCAGGAGGTCCAACATCGCCGCGTGCTCGTCCTGCTTGGTGGCGTCATCAGGATGGGCGTGGCGGGCTGCGCTCAGGGTTTCGGCCGGCATGCCGGTCTTCCTGTGCTGCGCATGATCGTGGTGGGGAGAGCCGACCTTACCGACAGGGATGAAGTAGGTCGAGGCGCCGAGCAGTACAGCTGCGAATCCCAACGAGCCGACCAGCCACAGCGTGCGATTGTGAAACCAATCCGACAAAGCTGCCCCCCATCGTCTTTCAAGACGAAGTCAACATATCGCGGGCGAAGCACTGTGCCAAGTATCGCAGCCGAGCAATTGGGAAGGGGAACAGGAGATGGCGAGAACATCTCCGGGACCCCTCCTGGCGACCGCGGTGGGGGCGCGTCAAACTGTCTCGATTGCCTGCCTCGCCGCTGCCGACGGCCGCCGCATCTGGATCGCTATCGCGCCTTCATTCTTGAGAAACTCTCGCGATCCCATCGGTCAATTCTAGAAACAGAACGACGAAACGCTAGAAGGATCGCTGACCGGCAATGATGCTCGGCAGGTAAGCATCGAGCGCATATTGCGTCGGCATTGATAAAGAGGAGCGAATTTGCTCCAGTTCCTCGATTGCGACGATCTTCAAGGTCCCTTCCGCGATTGTCAGCTTCTCGACGGGCACTCCGCGCGCAAAAAACAGTTCGGCGTGAATGGTGCCACCCGGCACCGCGTAGTCCGGGCCTATCCATCGTGTGAGACGCTCGAAACGGGCTGGCGGCAGGTAATAGCCGAGTTCTTCTTGGATCTCGCGCACGATGCAATCGAGAAAGCTCTCGCTGCCCTCCCGCCGGCCGCCGAAGAGCCCGATCTTTCCCGGCTCCAGAATGTTCGGAACATCGTCGCGCAATTGCAAGAGAAGGCGGCCGTCCTCATCGAGCAGGATAGCGGCAGCGCTCTGTCTGGGTTGCGATACGGGCGTCATCTTTCCGCTATTCGGTTTGAGAAACGAACGCCCGCCATTGCCGCATCACAAGACAAGTTGCGGATGCGTCGGATCGCTTCACGTCCCTCGCAATCTCGCGATCAGACCATCGAGCAGATCATCGATCAGCGCCAGCGCAACGGCGGGCTCCGCAAACGGCACATCATCGACATCCCAGAAGCGTACCATTGGAAGCATATCGGGAAAGCGCTGTTCGACCATCGGCCTGTGCTCCGCTTCCTTCAATGCAATGACAAGCGCGGCCTCGCCAAAATCAGTAGCGGAACAGGGCAGCGGAAGCCGCCCCGCCCCCTCCGGTTCAATTCCTCTTGCCAGCAGGGCTTGAAGGGCGAACCGGGACATCGGCCCGACGTTCTCGGGCGAACCTCTCTCGGCCAGGCCCCGGGAGAATGCGCGCCATGCCAACCCTTCGTTTCTGGCGCGGAAGTTGAAAAGCTCTTCGGCATAACGGCTTCGATAGTAATTTCCTGTACAAAGAAACAGGATCTGGTTCTTCGCGGTCATCCGGCCGCCTTCGCAAGGTTGGAGCACGTATTGCGGCTTCCCGATCGCGCAGGCACGTCCCGGCGCATTCACGTCAACAGGCGGGGACCTACTTGCCCTTCCAGTTCGGCGAACGCTTGTTGAGGAAGGCGTCCATGCCCTCGCGGAAATCCTCGCTCATATAGGCGCGCAGGATCAGGTCCTCGCCCTCGTCGCGCGTCAGCGTCCGGCGGATGCGGCGCACCGCTTCCTTGGTGACTTCGAGCGTGATCGGCGCGTGGCTGGCGACGAGCTTCGCGGTCTCGTCCGCGCGGCGCTGCAGCGTCTCGACATCGGGCACCACCTCGTTGAGCAGGCCGAGCGCCAGCGCTTCCGGCGCATCGACCAGGCGCGCCTTGAAGATCAGGTCCTTGGTCCGCGCCGGGCCGACCAGCGAAACCAGCCTGGAGATGTTGGACATCGACAGGCAATTGCCGAGCGTGCGCGCGATCGGAAATCCGATCCGCGTCGATTCGGTACCGATACGGATATCGCAGCAGGCCGCGATGCCGGCGCCGCCGCCGGTGCAGGCCCCGGCGATCGCCGCAATAACCGGCACCCGGCACGACTCCAGCGCGCCGAGCACGCGGTCGATGCGCGCCTCATAGTCGAGCGCGTCCTGCGCAGTCTTGAAGGCGCGGAACTGCGAGATGTCGGTGCCTGAGGCGAACGCCTTGTCGCCCGTGCCGGTCAGGATCATCGCCTTGATCGAGCGATCGTTGTTGATGGTCTCGCAGATCGCCGCCATCTGCTCGTACATCGCAAAGGTCAGCGCATTGCGTGCCTGCGGACGGTTGAACGTCAGCCGGGCGATACCATCCTCGACGGAGTAGATCAGGTCTTCAGTCGCAGCTACCGGTGCGTTCATCGCAGCTCTCTCTGTTGTTGTTTCGGTCAAACGGTCTCAGGCAACGGCCGCCTTCGGCATCGGCATGGCGTCGCGCGCCTTGAGCACATCCATCGCCGCCAGCACGCCACCGCTACGATGCGGCACCTTGGCGAGGTCGAGACCCATCTCGACGCCCGACAGCGTGCCCATCAGCATCAGGTCGTTGAAGTGGCCGATATGGCCGATCCGGAACACCTTGCCCTTGATCTTGTTCAGGCCGGTGCCGAGCGACATGTCGAAATTCTCCAGCACGACCTTGCGGAAGTTGTCGGCGTCATGGCCTTCCGGCATGACGACGCCGGTCAGCGCCGGCGAATGCGCGCCCTGCTCCTGACACTGCGTTTCCAGGCCCCAGACCTTGATGGCCGCACGCGTCGCGGCGCTGTGGCGCTTGTGGCGGGCGAAGACGTTCTCCAGCCCCTCCTCCTCGAGCATCTTGACCGCTTCGCGCAAGCCGAACAGCAGGTTGGTCGCCGGCGTATAGGGCCAGGTGCCGGCCTTGTTGATGGCAATGACTTCCTGCCAGTCCCAATAGGAGCGCATCGCGGGATTGGCCTTCGCCACCGCGATCGCCTTTTCCGATACGGCGTTGAAGCCGAGACCCGGCGGCAGCATCAGGCCCTTCTGCGAGCCGGCCACCGACACGTCGATGCCCCAGGCGTCGTGCTCATATTCCAGCGAGCCGAGGCCGGAAATGGTGTCGACCATCAGCAGCGCCGGATGATTGACGCGGTCGAGAATCTTGCGGACATCCTGCGGATGGGTGACGCAGCCGGTCGAGGTCTCGTTGTGAACCACGCACACGGCCTTGATCTTGTGCGCCTTGTCGGCCGCGAGCCGCGCCTCGATCTGCTCGAGGTCCGCGCCATGGCGCCAGTCGCCGGGAATGAAATCCACTTCGAGCTTGAACTTGTCGGCGATGCCGCGCCACAGCACGGCGAACTGCCCGGTCTCCGACATCAGCACCTTGTCGCCGGGCTGCAGCGTGTTGACGATGGCCGCTTCCCAGGCACCGGTGCCGGAGGACGGGTAAATGATCACCGGCTGCTTGGTGCGGAATACCCGCTGCATGGCCGCCAGCGCGGCATATCCGACCTCGGCAAATTCCGGACCCCGGTGGTCCATGGTCGGCATGTCCATGGCGCGCAGCACCCGGTCCGGCACGTTGGTCGGTCCCGGAATCTGCAGAAAATGCCGTCCAGTATGCACAGTCATGGGCGTCCTTCCCGGTCTAGCTTTTGGCGTTTCGAGCCGCTCGAATATCACCATTTGGCGGGCTTGTCGCCCGCCGGACGCCGCACGTCAATGCGCAAGAAGCAGGGCTGAAGCGGCGCCCCCGGGGCAGCCTGTGCTAGCTGCCGACGACCTTGAGATGCGCCGGGGAATTGCCTTGCGGGCGCTGCTCCAGATATTTCATCGCGGCATCGACGCCGCCGGCCCGGTACGGAATGCCGGCGACCGACAACCCCATCTCCACGCCCGTCAGCGCCGCGAGCAAGGTCAGCTCGTTGCACTCACCGAGATGACCGATACGGAACACCTTGCCGGCCACCTTCGACAGTCCGGAGCCGAGCGACATGTTGAAATTGTCGAGCACGACCTTGCGGAACTGGTCCGCATCGTGCCCCGGCGGCATCAGAACGGCGGTGAGAACAGGAGAAAAGTCCTTCGGCTCCTGGCAGAGCACCTCCAGTCCCCAGTGATTGACGGCGGCGCGGGTCGCGGCGGCAAGCCGCTGATGACGCGCGAAGACCTGGCCAAGCCCCTCCTCAAGCAGCATCGCAATGGCCTCGCGCAGGCCATAGAGCAGGTTGGTCGCCGGCGTGTACGGGAAGAAGCCATTGGCATTCGGCTTCAGCATTTCCTCCCAGTCCCAGTACGACCGCGGCATCTTGTTGGTCCGGGCGGCGGCGCGGGCCTTGTCCGAAATCGCATTGAAACCGAGACCGGGCGGCAGCATGAACCCTTTCTGCGAGCAGCTGACACTGACGTCCACCTTCCATTCGTCGTGCCGATAATCGACCGATCCCAGCGAGGAGATGGTGTCGACCATCAGCAAGGCCGGATGACCGGCCCGGTCCATCGCGGCACGGATTTCGCCGATCCGGCTGGTGGCACCGGTCGAGGTCTCGTTGTGAACGACCATCACCGCCTTGAGCGCATGCGATGTGTCGCGCGCCAGCCTTTCTTCGATGACCGCAGCGTCTGCGCCGCGACGCCAGTCGCCGGGCAAAAAGTCGACGTCAATTCCCCAGCGCGCGGCCATCTGGCGCCACAGGGTGGCGAAGTGACCGGTCTCCACCATCAACACCTTGTCGCCCGGCGACAGGGTGTTGACGATCGCAGCTTCCCAGGCGCCGGTACCCGACGAGGGGAAAATCACGACCGGTCCCGAGGTTTGGAAAATCTTCTGGGCACCCTCCAGCACCGCGCGCCCGAGCTGGCCGAACTCGGCGCTACGATGATCGATGACCGGCATGTCCATCGCGCGAAGAACGCGATCGGGGACGGGGCTCGGGCCCGGAATCTGCAGAAAATGCCTTCCTTGCCGCATGTTGGCCTCCCGTTCGTCGCGCTCAATACGTCGTCCGTCATTTTGCATTCATTTTTAGGTTTGTAAAACGGTATTTTACATGCATTATCGATCTCGACGTTGATAGGTCCGCAAACTAGCGTTGCAGCTATGAAATCGACGATTCCCGAATCCGGGGTGCCCATCGCCAAACCCGCCGATAACGGCCCCGACCGGGCCGAGCCCTCGCTCCACGGCGAGATCCTGTCGCGGCTTCGCGACTACGTGGTCGAAGGCAACATTGCCGACGGCGGGCGCGTTCCCGAACGGCAGCTCTGCGAAATGTTCGGAATTTCCCGCACCCCCCTGCGCGAGGCCCTCAAAGTGCTGGCCGCCGAAGGCCTGATCGACCTCCTGCCCAACCGCGGTGCGCGCGTGCGCCAGCTCGGCAAGCGCGATCTGGAGGAGCTTTTCGACGTGATGGGCGGCCTGGAGAGCCTCGCCGGACGGCTTGCCTGCGAGACCATCACCGACGAGGAAATCGCCGAGATCGAGCGGCTGCACTACGAAATGTACGGCCACTACCTGCATCGCAACATGCATAATTACTTTCAGGCCAACCAGCGCATCCATGAAAGGATCGTGGCGGCATCCCGCAACGAGACGCTGCGCACCACCTACGCCACCCTGGCCGGCCGGATCCGCCGCGTCCGCTATTCCGCCAACTTCGCGCGCGAACGACAGCGCTGGACCGAGGCGATGCGCGAGCACGAAGCGATTTTGGATGCGCTGCGTCGCCGGGCCGGCAGCGAGCTTGCCGATATCCTGTTCCAGCATTTGCGCAACAAGCGAACCGCGGCAGTCGAGCACCTCGGCGGGACGGGCGGGGTGATCGCCGATGCCACAAACGGCTAAGCCCCGGTCCATTATGAATTCACAATTGACGCCGCCCCAAGATAAATTGCATCTGCTTCCTTGAGAGATTGCCGAAACAATCCTCCTGGACGATAGGATTTGGGATGAAGAACGCGTCACCGCTCGAGCGCCGGCTACGATCAAATATTACCGGCGACGTCCTGTTCGACCGGTTTAGCCGCGGCCGGTACGCGACCGATGCCTCGTTCTACCAGATCCTGCCTCTCGGCGTGGTGGTCCCCCGGACCATGGAGGAGGCGTTGCAGGCGCTCGCCATTGCGAGGGACGAGGGACGAATCGTGACGCCTCGTGGCGGCGGGACTTCGCAGTGCGGCCAGACCATCAATGAAGGCATCGTCGTCGACTTTTCCAAGCACCTGAACCGCCTGCTCTCGCTGGACGTCGAAAACCGAACCTGCGTGGTCGAGCCCGGCATCGTGCTCGACGATCTCAACCGCCAGCTGAAGAAGCACGGGCTGTGGTTTCCCGTCGATGTCTCGACCGCCTCGCGCGCCACGATCGGCGGAATGGCCGGCAACAATTCCTGCGGCGGCCGCTCGCTGCGCTACGGCACCATGCGCGACAACACGCTGTCGATGGACGCGGCGCTGGCCGACGGCACGCAACTGCACTTCGGCGAGGTCGCGCGGGATCTGGCGCAGGTGAGCTCGCCGCAGAGCGGCCTTGCCCTGTTCCGCGACATGCTCGACCTCGGCGAGCGCGAGGCCGCCGAAATATCGGAGCGGTTTCCAAAGGTGCAGCGCCGGGTCGGCGGCTACAATCTCGATGCGCTGGTGCCGCGCAATGCGCCGAACAACATGGCGCATCTCCTCGTCGGCTCCGAGGGCACGCTGGCCTTCACGACGCAGGTCGAACTCAAGCTGTGGCCCGTGATCCGCAACAAGGTGCTCGGCGTCTGCCATTTCGGCAGTTTTTACGAGGCGATGGACGCGGCGCAGCATCTGGTGAAGCTGCGCCCCATTGCCGTCGAGCTGGTCGACCGCACGATGATTTCGCTCGGGCGTGACATCGCGATGTTCAAGCCCGTAATCGAGGCCACCGTGCGCGGCGATCCGGATGCGCTCTTGATCGTCGAATTTGCGGAAGAGGACCAGGGCGACAATCTGCAAAAGCTGAAGCAGCTTTCCGAATTGATGTCGGACCTCGGCTTCGGCTGGAACCACCCGCAGCGCAAATGGGGCGGCGTGGTCGACGTCCTCGAGCCCGCGAGGCAGACGGCGATTGCGGATTTCCGTACCTCCGGCCTCAACGTCATGATGTCGATGAAGCAGGAGGGCAAGCCGGTCTCCTTTGTCGAAGACTGTGCCGTGCCGCTGCCGCACCTCGCCGACTATACCGAGCGGCTCAACGCCGTCTTCGCCAGGCACGGCACGCGCGGCACCATGTATGCGCACGCCTCCGAGGGCTGCCTGCACGTGCGCCCGGTCCTCAACCTGAAGCTCGAGAAGGACGTCAAGGCGATGCGTGCGATCGCTGAAGAGGCCTTCGAGATGGTGCGCGAGTACAAGGGCTCGCATTCCGGCGAGCATGGCGACGGGCTGGTCCGCTCCGAATTTCATGAAGCGATGTTCGGCTCCCGCATCGTCGCCGATTTCAGGGAAATCAAGCAGCGCTTCGATCCGGACCATCTGCTCAATCCCGGCAAGATCGTCGATCCGCCGAAAATGGACGACCGTTCGCTGTTCCGCTATCGGCCGGATTATCGCATCGGTGAGTTGAAGACCGTGCTCGACTGGTCGGCCTATCCCGGCGCCGGCGGCGGCTTTCAGGGCGCGGTCGAGATGTGCAACAACAACGGCGCCTGCCGGAAGCTCGAGGGCGGCGTGATGTGCCCGTCCTACCGTGCGACCCGCAACGAGAAGGACGTCACGCGCGGCCGCGCCAATACGCTGCGGCTGGCCATCTCCGGGCAGTTAGGGCCGGATGCGCTGGCATCGGACGAGATGATGGAGACGCTAAAACTCTGCGTCTCCTGCAAGGCCTGCCGCCATGAATGTCCGACCGGCGTCGACATGGCCAAGATGAAGATCGAAGTGCTGGCCGCGCGCGCGGCAACCCATGGCCTCTCGCTGCGCGACCGGCTGGTCGGCTATCTGCCGCGCTATGCCGGTCTGGCCTCCCGCTTTGCTCCGATCGCCAACTGGCGCAATAGCAGTTCTGTGTTGCGCGCACTGTTCGAGAAGTTCGCCGGCATCAGCGCAAAACGCGCGCTGCCGGCGTTCCGCCGCGACGTGTTCAGACCTGATGTGGAAGTCTTCGGCCCTGCCGATGGCCGTGAGGTCGTGCTGTTCGCCGACACCTTCAATCGCTACTATGAGGGCGAGAACCTCAAGGCTGCCCTGCATGTCCTGGTGGAAGGCGGATATCGCGTGCATGTCCCAGGGCCCGCGGACCGTGACCGCCCGCTGTGCTGCGGGCGGACGTTCCTCTCGGCAGGCCTCGTTGAACAGGCGCGTAGCGAGCTGGACAGGCTGGTCGCGACCTACGCGCCGTTCGCTGCGCGCGGGGTGCCCATTGTTGGACTGGAGCCGAGCTGTCTCCTGACGCTGCGCGACGAGCTGTTATCCCTGCGCTCGGACAATGACGCCAGGAGCGTCAGTGCGCACGCCTTGCTGTTCGAGGAATTTCTGGTGCGCGAGGCGGAGGCCGGCCGCCTGAAGCTGCCGCTCGGCGCGATGCCGGTGAAAGCGCTGGTTCACGGCCACTGCCATCAAAAATCGTTCGGCGCGTTCAAGCCGGTCGAAAAGATACTTCGCCTCATCCCGGATCTCAGCGTCGAAACCATCGAATCCAGCTGCTGCGGCATGGCCGGTGCGTTCGGCTATGGCGCCGACACCTATCAGGCTTCGATCGAAATGGCCGAGCTGTCGCTGCTGCCGGCGGTGCGCCGCGCCGATGCGGCAACGCTGATCGTCGCCGACGGGACCTCGTGCCGCCACCAGATCAAGGACGGCACGAACCGCCCTGCCCTTCATGTTGCCCGGGTGCTCGCGATGAGCCTCGACAGCGCGCAGCGAACCGTTAATCCCGATCAACCGCAAAGGAACTGATTCATGGCCGAACTTACCCTCGATGTCGCCCGCAAGATCCTCGATGCCGCGCTGGCCAAGGGCGTGGAGAAGAAACTGAAGCCGCTGGTCATCACCGTTCTCGATGCCCGCGGCTGCGTGAAGGTCACCGCCGCGCAGGACGGCACCAGCCTGATGCGGGCCGAGATCGCGCATGGCAAGGCCTATGGCGCCCTGGCGATGGGCATGGGCTCGCGCGCGCTGTTTCAGCGGGCGCAGGAGCAGGCCTATTTCGTCGGCGCGGTGAATACGCTGGCCCAGGGACGCCTGGTGCCGGTGCCCGGCGGCGTCCTGATCATGGACGGCACGAATTTGCTCGGTGCCGTCGGCGTCAGCGGCGACACGTCCGACAACGACGAGATTTGCGCGATCGCCGGCATCGAAGCCGCCGGACTGAAAGCAAACGCGGGCTAAGCGTCACTGGCAGGCCGCCGTTCGCTACTCCGGTTCACGGTGGCGAACGGAGCCCCCACAGCCAGGCTATTTGCCCGGCCAGGTGGGCTTGCGCTTCTCGCCGAAAGCCTTGAGGCCTTCCTTGGCGTCTTCCGTCATCGCCAGCAATGCGATCTGGCTCTCGGTGTAGGCGATGCTCTCGTCGAACGACATCGAGGCGATCGCCCGCATCGCATATTTGCCACGGCGGATTGCCGTCGGCGACTTGTCGACAATACGGCTGACCAGCCATTCGACCTTGGCATCGAGTTCGGCCGCGGGCACCACGTAGTTCAGGAGGCCCGCTTCCTTGGCGGTCTGCGCGTCGAACGGCTCGCCGGTCAGCGACCATTCGCTGACGAGCCGCTTTGGTGCGATCGACTGCAGAAGGCTCAGCACCTGCATCGGGAACACGCCGACCTTAACCTCGGGCAAACCGAACACGACGTGATCGGCGGCCACCGCCATGTCCGTCATGCACAATAGGCCCATGCCGCCGGCCATGCAGACGCCCCCCACCCGCGCGATCGCGGGCTTGGTGGCGTCTTGCGACAGCCGCAACAGGTCGGCGTAGTCGACGTTCGGCCTGGAAAAATCCATCGCGAAGGCCGCGCCGCTGTTCTGCAGGTCCGCCCCGGCGCAAAATGCCTTGTCGCCCGCGCCCGTCAGCACGATGACGCGGACGTCCTTGTCGTCGTGCGCTTCGCGATAGCCACGGGCGATCCCGGCGACGACGTCGGCGTTGATCGCATTGCGCTTGTCAGGCCGGTTGATGGTGATCCAGAACGCCTGTCCGCGCTTCTCGCGTATCACGCTGCTGGTGTCGTTCATTGTTCCGCTCGCCCTGCTAGCCGTTGATCTCCGAGCATTTGCGGCAGGATAGCCAAGGACTGCAAGCGAGAATTACGTTATGGTGGGGCCGTCTGCGGCCTGCGATTGCGGCTAATTGAGTCGCTCCGTCGCCGACGGTTCGGAAATTTTCGGCTCTGAAGGGTGTTAATGTAGCGGCCAGAACAATTTGAGGGAGAACGCCGTGAAAAGGATTTATGCCATTTCTACGACCCTGGTTCTCTTCGCCGCCCTGGGCGGCATTTCGGCCGCACGGGCCGAGACAATTACCCTGAAGGCGGCCCTCAAGGGATCCAACGAAGTTCCGCCGAACAACAGCCCCGCATCCGGCGAGGCAGCGGCCACGTTCGACACCCAGACCAAGACGCTGACGTGGACCATCACCTTTAAGGATTTGACCGGCCCCGCCGTTGCCGCCCACTTCCACGGGCCGGGCGAACCCGGCAAGAATGCCGGCATCGTGCTCCCGTTCAAGAGCGCGCAAAGCCCGATCGAAGGCACGGCCACGCTGACCGATGCGCAGGTCGCCGATCTCATCGCCGGCAAGTGGTACGCAAACATACACACCGCCGCCAACCCCGGCGGTGAGCTACGCGGCCAGATGGTGAAGCAATAGACTAGGCGACCAGTGCAGCCCGCCCGGTGACCTCCTGGGAAGGCGTCCGGGCACGGCGTGCCTGCAGGAGCTCGTTAAAGCCCTGAAATGGCAGCGGGGGCGAGACAACGTAGCCTTGCCCCTCCTCGACACCGCAAGCGATCAGCATCTGGACCTGTTCCGCCGTTTCGATTCCTTCGGCGACAACGGTCATCCGGAGATCATGCGCAAGACGCACCAGCATGGCGACGACCGACGCCGCCGATTCATCTTCCGTAATCGTATCGACGAAGAACTTGTCGATCTTGATCGTGTTGGCGCCGAGCCCTTTCATCTGGGAGAGGCCGCTATTTCCGACGCCGACGTCATCCATGGCGACGCGGAAGCCGAGTTCGCGCAACTGCCTCACGACGGCCGCGGCGCGTTCAAGATCGGGGAGCTCGCTCCGCTCGGTCACCTCCAGAACGATCTGGCGGGCAGACGCCCTTGCGGCCAGGACCACGCCGCGCAGATTCTCGACAAATCCCTCGCTGACGAGGTGCCGCGGCGCGACGTTGAACGACATCTTGAAGTTCTTGTCTTCACGAAGGATGAGCCCCGCCTCCGCAAGGGCCGCCGACAATATCTGCCATGTCATCGGCTCGATCCGCCCGCTCGACTCGGCGAGCGGAATGAAATTGACGGGGGAAACGACGGAGCCATCGCTGCGTATCCAGCGCGCCAGCACTTCGCATCCGACAATCTTGCCCGAGCCGAGATCGAAGGTCGGCTGGAAGTACGGCTTGAACTCGTGCCGCGCCAGGGCCTGATCGATGTCGGCGATCGGCCCTTCCAACCGCCGCCTCGTCTTGGTCAAAAGGAATCCAAACGCAATGCCCAATCCCAATGCGATGAACATCGTCGGCCAATAGGCTTCGTTGTTCCACCGCTGCAGGACCGCAGTATCGACCTGAATGGTCGCCTCGAGCGGATAGTGGGCGGAGGAAGTGGTGATGCTGACTGCATGCGCGAGCGCCTCGGAACCGGCAGGGAAGCGCCCGACTTCCAATCCGCTCCTAAGCCGCAGCAGGACTTCGCTGTGCGCCCGCAGCTCCGCAGGCATGATGTCGAACAGGAACGAATTGATCCCCAGGATCGCGACCATCGAACTCTTCTTGTCGATGTCGCGCAGGACGCCCAGCGCTACGCCGCTGAATTGATCAACGCGAAACAGCAGCAGGCGGCCGTCCTGAGACGGCAACATGTCCGGCCGGTCGACCCAGCCGCTGTCGAACTCCAGCGTCTCCGAATAGGCCGAGCAGATCACCGATCCATCGCGATTGACGAGCCGGATGTCCTTGACGGTGGAGCGTTGATAGACGTGAAGACGGACGCTTTGCAGCGTGCCGGGATCGCAATTCAGCGTTCCCTTCGAGGCAAGCTCGTCGAGGGTGGCGGCCCCGAAATTGACGGAGACCTCCGCGCGCCGCAATGCGACGTCAGCCAATTCTTCCAGCTGCCGCTTTTGATGTCCGTCGATGATGGCTTTCGCCGCGAAATGTCCGGCGGCCAGGAACAAGCCCACGCTTGCCGCCAGTATCGCTACGTGGGTAACACTGGGCCGCCGCCAGGTCATCGGACACGCTTCAAGCCATGAAAACGGCCCCGACTGTAGGGTCGCGGCTCTAACATTCAGTTTAAGACGGCCGGTTCCATCAACTGTGGGTTGGCAGCGTGCCGATGATCGCAGTTACCGAGAGGTAAACGAGCGATGTGCCCGCCCGGGCGTCGCTTGCCGGGCGCCATCGACCATGTGCGCGCTTTGGATCAGGTCGCGGGCGCAGCCTTCTTCGCCCAGACCTTGTTGTCGTGGAACGCGGCGCCGCCGACGGGAGCCACAGCTTCGGCTCCGGTCAGCATATTGATACCGCGGCCGCCGATATGGGCCTTGTTCGGGTGGATGGACTCGGCGATCAACACGCCGCGCTGCACGCCGTCGAACAATTTCACCGTCAGCGTGGTTTCGCCGCGCATGTTGCCAAGCGTCACGGCATCGCCATCGGCAATCGAGAGGCTTGCAGCGTCATCAGGATGCATCATCACGGTCGGTGCGCCCTCGCGCGCTTGCGATCCCGCCGTTTCGTTGAAGCTGGTGTTGAGATAACTGCGCGACGGCGAGGTGGCGAGACGGAACGGATGCTTCTCGTCCGCTTCCTCGATGATCGCCCAGTGATCGGGCAGCGACGGCATCTCCGACCAGGGGCCAAGGCCGGGCTTGCCGAACGGGGGATTTGCCCAGTCCGCCTTGAAATGGAACTTCTTGTCGGCGTGCGCAAAACCGTCGAGATAGTGCGAGGTGCGAAAATCCGGCTGGATATCGCGCCACAGATCCGCTTCCAGCGTCTCGATGTCGCCGTGCCCGCTCTTCTTCAGCGTCGCGTCGATCAGCTCGCGCGGCGTCATTTCAAAGCCGGGATGCACGGCGCTCAGGCGGCGCCCGAGGCCCTGCAGCACCTCATGGTTGGAGCGGCACTCGCCCGGCGGATCGATCAGCTTCGCGCCCACCGAAATATGCTGATGGCCGCCGCCATAATAGAGATCGTCATGCTCCAAGAACATGGTGGCAGGAAGCACGATGTCGGCCATGGCGGCCGTCTCGGTCATGAACTGCTCGTGCACCGCGACGAACAGATCCTCGCGCGCAAACCCTTGATGCACCAGCGCCTGTTCGGGCGCCACCGTCACCGGGTTGGTATTCTGGATCAGCATCGCCTTGATCGGGCCACCGCCCTTCAGCGCATCGGCATCTCCGGTCAGGATACGCCCGATCTTGGACTGGTCGAGCCAGCGGGTTGCGGGATCGATCGCGTCGTGGCCCTCGATGATGGATTCGTCAAACTGCCAGATCCCGGCATTGTTGAAAAAGGCGCCGCCGCCTTCGTACTGCCAGGCGCCCGTCACCGCGGGGATGCACAGTGCCGCATGCATCTGCGCCGCGCCGTTGCGGCTGCGGGTAAAGCCGTAGCCGAGGCGGAAGAACGAACGTTTGGTTTGGCCGACCAGGCGCGCAAACGCTTCGATCTCCTCAACCGGCACACCCGAGATCTTCGAGGCCCATTCCGGCGTCCGGGTCTTAAGATGCGCCTCGAGCTCGTCAGGGCAATCGGTGTAGCGATCCATATAGGCGCGATCCGCATAGCCCTCGCGGAACAACACGTGCATGACGCCGCAGGCAAACGCGCCGTCGGTGCCGGGCCGGAGCAGGATCTTGATATCCGCCTGCTTCATGGTGTCGTTGTTGTAGATGTCGATGGCCGCGATTTTTGCGCCGCGCTCTTTGCGCGCGCGCGAGGCATGCGTCATCACGTTGACCTGGGTGTTCACCGGATTGGTGCCCCAGATCACGACGAGATCGGAAACGCCCATCTCGCGCGGATCGGCGCCGGCGATCTTGCCGGTGCCGATGGAGAATCCGACGCGCGCAATGTTGGCGCAGATGGTCGAATAGAAGCGCGAATATTTCTTCACATGCGCGAGGCGATTGATGCCGTCGCGCATGACCAGCCCCATCGTGCCGGCATAGTAATAGGGCCAGACCGATTCAGCGCCGAATTCTCGCTCGGCCTGATCGAAGCGTGCGGCGATTTCATCAAGCGCGTCATCCCAGGAAATCCGCGCGAACTGGCCGGAGCCTTTCGGCCCGGTGCGGCGCATCGGATAAAGCAGCCGGTCGGGATGGTGAATGCGTTCGGCGTAGCGCGCGACCTTGGCGCAGACGACGCCCGCCGTATAGGTCTGCACCTTGGAACCACGGACGCGGCCGATCGAGCGGCCGTCGATCACCTCGACGTCGAGCGCGCAGGCCGACGGACAATCGTGCGGACAGGTGGAGTGGCGGATATCGATCTTGGCGTGCTGGTTCATGCATTTTAGGTAACATCAAACGCGGCGGCCGCCGAGAGGCTTTGTCCGGCCATGCACCTGCAAAAACGACCTTTAGCCATGCATCAGACGCCCAGATAGGCGCCACCATTGGCGTGGATCGCCTGGCCATTGATGTAGCGCGCGCCAGGCCCGCAGAGAAAACGTACGGCTGCAGCAACGTCTTCCGGCAGGCCTCGATTGCCGGTGATGGTCTGATGGGTCAGATGATGCGCCGGCTCGGGCTTGTCTTTCGGCCGCGGCGTACCGATCAGGCCGGGAACCACGCAGTTCACGGTGATGCCGTCATCGGCCAGATCGTGGGCCAGCGCGCGGGTGAAGCCGATGATGCCGGCTTTCGCCGTCACGACATGCGCGCGATTCTTCGCTCCCGTATGCGCGCTGAGGCCGCCGATATTGACAACGGTCCCCCCGCCCGACTTGCGCAACGCCGGCAGGCAGGCCTTTACGCAGAGGAACGCGCCGTCGAGCGTAACGTCGAGGATTTCGCGCCACGCCGCATAGCTCATCTCGGCGAACGGCTTCTCGCGCCGCAGCGCCGCGTTATTGACGAGGATATCGATACGGCCGAATTGCTTGACGGCCGCGTCCGCCATTGCCTGCACCGCCACGGCGTCGGCAACGTCGCCGAGATGGACCAACGCCCTGCCGCCGGCTGTCTCGATCTCGCGCACGACGGCTTCAGCCTCGGCGCGGTTACTGCGTGCGTTCACCACGATAGAGGCTCCGCCCTCCGCCAGCGTGAAGGCGATCGCGCGGCCGATATTGCGGCCTGCGCCGGTGACGATGGCAACTTTACCCGCGAGTTCGGTCGTCATGAGGCGCTACCCACGCAATGAGGTCAGATCGATGCGGCCATTATACAGCCCCGCCAACAGTTGCAGCGCCGCATCGCTTTGCCCGGCGCTCCAGCCGCCATGCCTGGCGTTGAGCCTGAACTTGTCGATCACGTCCTGCCGGGTCAGCGGCTCCTGCACGCCGCCCCGCAGATAGGGCTGCCGCTCCTCGACAACGCTGCCGTCCCGGAGAGTGGCGCGGATATGGCCAGTGTAATTGTTGGGATAAGGGTTATCCGGATCGATCACGAATTTCACCTTGGCGGCGAGCGCCAGCACGCGCTCATCGCGGACAGCACTTTCCGTGAACGCACCGAGCCCGACTCCGCCATGCACGAACCCGGTGGCCAAGAGATAAGGCACGGCGAACTTGGCGGCATAGCCGTTGGGCGGGCGCTGCTTGTCGGCGAGCGGCTCCCAGAGGCGGTGCACGGTCCCCTCCGCCACCTCGCAGACGATCCCGGCGACGCCCTCGGGCTTGATGCCGCGCGCAGCCAGCCGCCGCGCGCAATCGATGTATGGCTGCGCCATGGTCCCGCACGGATAGGGCTTGAAGGCCAGCGTGTCCGTCACCCAGCGCGCCCCGAAATCGCCGGTTAGCGCGTCGTAGTCGCCCTGGGCGGTATGAGCAAAGCCATGGAACAGGCCGTGCACACCCTCGAACACGGTACGCGGCCCGACGAACCCCGCCCGCGCCAATAGCGCCGCGCGGATCCCCGATTGGGCCGCCCACCCCGCGTGCAGCCGCTTGGTCCAGGCGCCTTCCGCAAGATACTCGATGATGCCGCCGGCCATGCTGCCGGCGACACCGAGCGCATCGACGATCTGCCTCGCATTGAGGCCAAGGGCCGCGCCGACACCGGCGGCGGCCCCCATCGCGCCAAAAATTGCGGTCGGGTGGAAGCCTGCCTTATGAACGGCCTTCGGCGCCACGAGACTCAAGCGGCACAGCACTTCGGTGCCGATCGCAATCCCGATCAGCGCCATGCGGCCATCCGGATTATGCCGCTCGCAGGCGGCGAGCACCGCCGGCACGATCACGGCGCCTGCATGCACCGGCCCGCCCTCGAACGTGTCGTCGAAATCCTCGCCATGGGCGGCCGTGCCGTTGACGAAGGCCGCACCGGCCGCACTCAGCGTCCGCTTGTGCCCGATCGCCGTGCAGGACCCATCCTCGTCGCAGCCTGCCAACGCGCTTTCGACGTAGTCCTGGCTGCGCGCGGTGACGCACAGGCCGACCACGTCGATCAGCAGGTCCTCGCATTTGCGCGACGTTGCGACCGGCAATGCGCCCGGCCGGAGTGCGACGATCTTTTCGGCCAGCGTCTCGGCAACCGAAACCTTGGGCAGTCCGGATGACATGGCCGTCAAACGCGGAAGATTTTTGTGTAGCGCGCCTTGATGGCCTCGCTTTCCTTCTCAACCGCTGCCGCATCGTCTTTCATGGTCTTGACGTCCTTGAGCGGCGCGCGTCCTGCCTTCTCGACGGTTTGAGAATGCACCGAGCGGAGACCACCGACATCGATGATGAGTTGTTGAGCCTCCCGGCTAAGGCTGAACGATTGAAACAGCCTTGCCGCGTTCGGGTTGGGTGCATCCTTGAAAATGCCGTTCGGTCCGATGATCAGCGGCGAGCCTTCCGTGGCGTAAACCGGCTCGACCGGGCGGCCAGCCTCCTTCATCTGGAAGATGTTGTATTCGTTGCCGTCGGCCATCACCGCGCGCTCGCCGAGATCGAGCTTCTTCGGCGGATCGGCCGATGACTGCACCTGCATGATGTTCTGCTTGGCGAGCTTCTCAAAATAGCCCCAGCCGAGATCGCGCTGCATCTGATAGGTCGCGGTCATGATGGTGCCACTGTAACCCGGATGCGCCTTGACGATCTTGCCCTTCCATTTGGGATCGAGCAGATCGGCGAAGCTCTTCGGCGCATCCTCGGCCTTCACCAGGTTGGTGTTGTAGGCGATGATGCTGAGCCAGACGCGGAAGCTCGCGAACTGGCCGTCAGGATCCCTGTGCTCGGCCGGATAGTATTTGGCGACCTCCTCCGGCACGTAAGGCGCCAGAATGCCCTCCCGCTTCCAGACGATGAAATGCGCCGCATCCGACGAGTTCACGATGTCGACGGCGTGGATGTTGCTGGAATATTCCTGGCCGATGCGCTGGAACACGCGCTCCGCGCCGGTGCGCTCGACCCGCACCGCGATGCCCGGATATTTCGCCTCGAAGGCCTTGGCCAGCTTCTCCGCGACCGGCAGATCGGTCGACGTATAGTAGATGACCTTGCCTTCCTTCTTCGCCGCCTCGATCAGCGCCGGTGTCACCGCTTCCGGCGGCGGGGCGGCCGCGATCACGCGTGTGGAGAATGCTGCGCCTGCGAAAACAGCGCCGGCGCCTGCCAGCACATGGCGGCGTGAAATCCCTGGGTGTTTCATGTTGTCGTTCCCCGCGCTGTTGGCGAAGTTGAGTACCCCATAAGCCCCTGCATTATTCCCATGGATGGCCGGCTGTCCATTGCCGGCACTTCATGACCGAGGGCGGTGCGCCGGGCGATGGCCGCTACCAGGGGATGAAACCGGCATGGCGATTTGATATCGTTGCACTGCAACCGCGTCTGATTCGTCCGAATTTCCAGGGAATCTGGCCATGACCGTTTTCAAGTCAGGCGACCTCGTGGTGCTCAAATCCGGCGGACCAACCATGACGGTCGATGCCGTCAACACGAGCATCTTCGACGACGGCAAGATCACCGGCGTGGTTTGCGCGTGGTTCGTCGGGCAAAAGCTCGAGCGCTTTCGCTTCGAGCCCGGAGCTCTCGAACCGGCCCATCCGCGCGAAGTGTCCCCGGCGGGTCCGCCAAGCGAGGCTTCCCCGGCGACGGCAGAGGAATACTCGGTTGCGCTGGATAGCATGGCCGGTGCGATGAACACGCCACCCGATCGTCCCGAACAGGTCGAGCCGACGAAGGCGGCACCGAAGCGGCACAAAGGCCCGGCAAGAACGGATATTCCGAAACACACGCACTGACCGGGTATCCGTCCTTGGTATAAGCGCCGCCGCAATGCCGGCGCGGTCTGCGGGCTTTATGACCCCCCGCTTAGCAGATAGAGTTGATCCCCAACTGGCAGACAGACCAGGATCAGGGAGATGGAAATGAGGGGCCTGAGGCTTGCGCTCATGCTGGCGCTCTTTGTGACGCCGTGCCTTGCGCAGGATTACCCGTCGCGTCCCGTGAAGGTGATCGTTCCGTTCGGCGCGGGGGGACCAGCCGACGTCACCGCCCGTCAGATCGGTAGCATTCTGCAGGAAAGTTTCGGCCAGCCCTTCGTGGTCGAAAACCGCACGGGAGCCGGCGGCGTGATCGGCACGCAGGAAGTCGTGAAGTCGCCACCGGACGGCTATACGCTGCTGATGATGTCGAACACCCAGACCGCGAATGAATCGCTGGTGCCGCAGCGCAAATATGAGCTGATGCGCGATCTCGCGCCGATCGCGCCGGTGAACTACTCGGACCTCGTCATCGTGGTTCATCCTTCCGTGCAGGCCAAGACCCTGCAGGAGTTCGTTGCGCTTGCCAAATCGCAGCCGGGGAAATTGAACTACGCCTCGTCAGGCCAGGGCACGCCGTATCACATGGCGGGTGAGTTGTTCAAAGCCATGGCCGGCATCGATGTGCTGCACGTGCCCTATCGCAACAGCGGCGAGGCACGCAGCGGCGTGATCGGCGGCCAGGTTCAGATGATGATCGACGCTCTTCCGGCGATGGCCCCCAACATCGCCGAAAATCAGGTGCGCGCGCTGGCGACGACGGGCAAGGTACGTTCGACCGTGCTTCCCAATGCACCGACGGTGATCGAGGCCGGCGTTCCCGGCTATGAAGCCACCATCTGGCTCGGCTTGATGGCGCCCGCGGGCACGCCAAAACCGATCATCGACAAGCTCAATGCGGCCGTGAACGACATCGTGAAGCGGCCTGACATCATAAAACTGTGGTCCCAGCAGGGCGTCGTCCCTATGTCAATGAGCGCAGCCGAATTCGACAAATTCCTCCGCGACGATATCGTGAAGTGGGCGGAGGTGGTCAAGAAGTTCGACAAGCCGCCGCAATAAGAAACCTGCAGAGAAGGCCTGCACTCGATGCCAAGCGTTCGATTTCGCCTCAACGGCGTCGAGCTGGAAGTTGACGCCGATCCAAACCGCTCATTGCTGGATGTCCTGCGCGGGCAGCTCGGCATGACCGGACCGCATTTCGGCTGCGGCGCCGGCGAATGCGGCGCCTGCAACGTCATCGTCGGCGATCGCGCGGTATCCGCCTGCGATACGCCGCTATGGTCGGTGGCAGACAAGGACATCACCACCATCGAAGGGCTGGGAACGAGCGAGCGGCCGCATCCGCTGCAGCGTGCCTTCATCGCCGAGCAGGCCTTGCAATGCGGCTATTGCGTCTCCGGCATCCTGATCAGCGCAGCGGCGCTGCTGAGGCGCAACCCGTCACCGACCAGCCGCGAAGTGAAGGAAGCGCTCGACCGCAACCTCTGCCGTTGCGGTTCGCATAACCGCATGGTGCGGGCGGTGCTCCGCGCAGCGCAAGAAATGGCAGCACAATGAAAGCGCCCGCTCCCTCCCCGCCCGCATTGCCGGTCAGCCTCGCAGCGAACCCGAGACTTTCGACGTGGCTTGAATTCTCGAGCGCCGGACAGGTCGCGATCTCGCCCGGAAAGGTCGAGATCGGACAAGGCATCGTGACGGCGCTGGCACAGATCGCCGCGGATGAGCTCGATATCAATCCGTCCCGCGTGCAGATGGTGCGCGCATCGACCGCCGCCAGCCCCAATGAAGGCGTCACGTCGGGCAGCCTTTCCATCCAGCAATCCGGCCGCGCGCTGCGTCACGCCTGCGCCGAGGTTCGCCAGATCTTCCTGCAGCAGGCCGCGGAACGGCTGGGGGTCGATATCGATGCGCTCGACATCGAGGACGGCACCATTTCAGGACCGGGCAATGTCAGGACGAGCTACTGGGAGCTTGCCGAGGAGGTCTCGCTCGATCGCGACGCGACGCCCGGCATCACACCAAAGATCGCAACGCGCCGAACGGTGGCAGGCCATTCCGTTCCACGCATCGACATTCCGGACAAGGTGTTTGCGCGGCCGCGTTTCATCCATGACCAGAAATTGCCGGGAATGCTGCATGGCCGCGTGCTGCGCCCGGAGCGCGCTCGCGCTAAACTTGCCGAACTGAAGGAGGATGCCGCGCGCTCGGTTGCCGGTCTCGTCGCGATAGTACGTGACGGCAGTTTTGCAGGGGTGGTCGCCGAAACCGAGCATGACGCGGAAGCGGCGCTCGCTGCGCTGCGCAAGGGCGCGACATGGTCCGATGGCGAGGCGCTGCCGGACGAAGACGACATCGCGAGCTTTCTCAAGGCGCAGCCGTGCGAATCCACCGTCATCGCCGCGAAAGCTGCCGCATCGCCCGGCACGCCGGCACGAACGATCCGGCGGCAATACACCCGCCCCTATATTGCGCATGCGTCGATCGCGCCATCTTGTGCGATCGCACAGTGGACCGGCGACCGCGTCCATGTCTGGACCCACAGCCAGGGCGTCTACCTGCTGCGCGCTGACCTCGCGATCGTTCTCAAGCTACCCGCTGAAAACATCACCGTCGAGCATATGGAAGGCGCGGGCTGCTACGGCCACAACGCTGCCGACGACGTCGCGCTCGATGCCGTGCTGCTCGCCAAGGCCGCCGGCGGCCGGCCGGTGCGGGTGCAATGGTCGCGACAAGGCGAAATGTCGGATGCGCCGTTTGGCGCAGCGATGGCGATCGAGATCGAGGCCGATCTCGATGCCCAGGGTGAGATCGTCGGCTGGCGACACGCCATCTGGAGCAACGGCCATGCGGCGCGGCCAGGGCGCGCAGCACAGCCCGCCTTGCTCGCGGCGTTCGAACTGGAGCACCCGTTTCCGCGCATGGTTTCCACCAATCCGCCGCAGGCCAATGGTGGGGGCGGCGATCGCAATTCGATTCCGCTCTATGATTTTCCATCCTGGCACATCGAAAGCCATCGCCTGACGACGATGCCGGTTCGCACTTCGGCGCTGCGGACGCTCGGTGGACAGGGCAATGTGTTTGCAATTGAATCCATCCTCGATGAAATCGCCGCCGAGCGCGGTGAGGACCCGGTCGCGTTCCGGCTCCGTCATTTGCAGGATGAGCGGGCCAGGGACGTCATCCGCGCCGCAGCGGCGCGTGCCGGGTGGAAACCTGCAAAGCAGCCCGGCATCGGGTATGGAATCGGCTTTGGCCGCTACAAGAACACCGGCGCCTACTGCGCTGTTGTTGCCGAGATCGAGGGCGCGGAGGACATCCGCGTCAGGAAGCTGACGCTGGCGGTCGATGTCGGCGAAGCGATCAACCCGGACGGCGTCATCAACCAGATCGAAGGCGGCGCCATTCAGGCCACGAGCTGGGTGCTGAAGGAACGCGTCCGCTTCGACCGGGAGCGTATCACCAGCATTGGCTGGACGGAGTATCCGATCCTGCGCTTCAGCGAGGTGCCTGATGTCGAGGTCGAGCTGATCCAGCGGCCCGACATCGACCCTGTCGGCGCCGGCGAGGCCGCCCATGGCCCGGTAACGGCGGCCATCGCCAATGCCGTATTCGATGCGCTTGGCGTGCGTGTCCGCGATTTGCCCATCACGCGTGAGCGGATCATCGCCGCGATGGAATTCGCCTGATGAGCAGCCTGAACATCCTGAGCGGCGGTGCGGCCGAGGGCCTGGTCGCCGGCCTGACGCCGGCCTTCAAGGCGCTGACCGGCTTCGAGATTGCCGGCGAGTTCGGCGCCGTCGGTGTCATGGCCGACAAATTGCGCCAGGGCACGCCGGCCGACATCGTCATCCTGACCGCGGCGCTTCTTGCCAAACTGGCGCAGGAGAAGCTGGTCGTTTCTGCATCGATAACCGATGTCGGCCTGGTCGAAACCGCCCTCGCCGTCCGCACCGGCGATCCCGAGGTCAGCGTCAGGGATGAAGCAGACCTGCGCAGGGTCCTGCTGGCTGCCGACGCGATCTTTGTGCCGGATACCCGGGCTTCGACGGCCGGAATTCATGTTGCAAAGGTCCTTCAGCAACTCGGCATCGCCGAGCAGGTCGCCGGCCGCCTCCAGATTTTCCCAAACGGTGCCACCGCAATGCGCGAGCTCGCGGCGTCCAAGGCCCGGCGTCCGATCGGATGCACGCAATCGACCGAGATCATCAGCACCCAGGGCGTCAACCCGTCGGGTTCACTGCCCGCGGGCTGTGAGCTCGCCACCATGTACACCGCGGGCATCACGACCGCCGCGGCCCACCCGAGCCAGGCCCAGCACCTGATCGACCTGTTGACCGGTGCCGGACAGCACGAGCAGCGGGCGCGCGCCGGCTTCGTCAGCCGCTGAAGCTACCCCCGCCGGATCAACTGGTGGACGACGCTCCGTCCGGCGCGATTCCCGGTTGTCAAAGTCAATTCATATACTAATATATTAATTGAGAAAGCAGCCATGCCCGCCCGCGTATCGAAAAAGACGGATCCAACGGTTCGCCGAGTCGCCGCCGGCACACGCCGCAGCGGCAGACCGCGCGCGGCGACGGCTGCGTCCAGGATCTATTCCGATCTTCGCACCGAACTGCTGTCGCTGCAGCGCCGCCCCGGCGAAGCGATCTCGGAGGCGCAGATCGCACTCTCTTACGGGGTGAGCCGTACCCCCGTTCGCGAAGCCATCCTCAAGCTATCGGACGAGGGGCTGCTGGAGATCTATCCGCAATCCGGCATCTTCGTCTCGCGCATTCCGGTCGCGGCGCTGCCGGAGGCCATCATCATCCGCAAGGCGCTGGAGGAGACTACCGCCCGGCTCGCTGCGGAACGCGCGACGCCGAGCCAGATACTGGCCTTGCAGTCGATCCTGGAACGCCAGCGCGAAGCCAGCGCCGCCGGCGACAGCGACACGTTCCATCAGGCCGACGAGATGTTTCATGCTGCCGTCGCCGATGTCGCCGGTTATCCTGGCATCTGGAAATACATCCAGCAGGTGAAGGTTCACGTCGATCGTTATCGGCGGCTGACCCTGCCCCAGCGCGGGCGGATCGCCAAGGTGATCGTCGAGCACGAGGCCGTCCTCATCGCGATCGAGGCGCATGACGCGGAGCGCGCAAGGCGGGCGATGGAAATCCACCTCGAGAGCCTTCTCGAGAACATCTCGGCCACTCAACACATCAATCCGGAGTATTTCGACGAGCAACCGTAGAGTCTGAAAAGTCCACAACGATAAACAAACACCAAGGAGGAATAACATGAAACGCCGCGACTTCATCAAGTTGAGCGCAGGGCTCGGGGCCACCCTGGCGACCACGACGCCGCTATCGCCCGCCTTCGCGCAAACCAAAATGGTGCTGAAAGCGTCCGACGTACACCCGCTCGGCTATCCGACGGTGGAAGCCGTCGTCCGGATGGGCAAGAAGCTGGAAACCGCCACCAACGGCCGGCTGACGATCCAGATGTTCCCCTCGATGCAGCTCGGCGGCGAAAAAGAAATGATCGAGCAGGCGCAGCTCGGCGCGCTGCAGATCGCCCGCATTTCGGTCGGCGCCGTCGGCCCTGTCGTGGACGACGTCAACGTCTTCAACATGCCGTTCGTCTTCCGCAACTCCAAGCATATGGAAAAGGTCATCGACGGCGAGATCGGCGACGAATTGCTGGCGAAGATTTCCGCCAACGAAAAGACCGGCCTGATCGCGCTGTGCTGGATGAACGCCGGCTCACGCAACGTCTACAACAACAAGCGGCCGATCCGGACCATGGCTGACCTCAAGGGGCTCAAGGTCCGCATGATGGGCAACCCCTTGTTCGTCGACACCATGAACGCGCTCGGCGGCAACGGCGTCGCACTCGGCTTCGACCAGGTATTCAGCTCGATGCAGACCGGCGTGGTCGATGGCGCCGAGAACAATCCGCCATCGTTCATGGCGCAGAACCACTATCAGGTGGCCAAGTATTTCACGATGACCGAGCACCTGATCATTCCGGAGCTTTTGGTATTCTCACGCATCTCCTGGCAAAAGCTGTCGCCGGAAGATCAGGCGCTGATCAAGAAGCTTGCGAAGGAAGCACAGCAAGAGCAGCGCACGCTCTGGTACGAAGCGGAGAACGCCGCCATCGAAAAGATGAAGGCGGCCGGCACCGAGATCATCACCGACATCGACAAGAAGCCGTTCCAGGACGCGGTCAAGCCGGTGTGGGACAAATACGGCGCGAAGTATGCCGCGATGGTCAAGCGCATCGAAGCGGTCCAGTAGGACACCGCTCGCGACTTGAGGCGTGGCCGGCGTCTGTTTGCGCCGGTCGCGCCTCTCCAGTCTCTCGCGGGATCAGGAACGCCGTTACTCCGAGGTCAAAATGTCTAATTCTGCGGCCGGAATCTTCCGGCGTGTGAACGATACTGTCTACTGGACCGGCGCCGTGATCGCGTGCATCGCGCTTGTGCTGGTCTCGGCGGTCATCCCGTGGGCCGTCTACACCCGATACATCCTCAACAGCGCCGCCTCATGGCCCGAGCCGATGGCGGTGCTGTTGACCGTCGGCATCACCTTCATCGGCTCGGCCAACTGCTACCGCCAGCGCATCCACATGAACATGACGGTTGGTACCGACTTACTGCCACCGCTGCTGCGCCGCGCCTCGCTGTTCCTCAGCGAAGTATTGATGGGCGTGATTGCAATCTTCATGGTCATTTGGGGACTGCGGCTGGTCCAGACCACCTGGGATAATTCGGTGGACGAGTTTCCGTGGCTCTCGGTCGGCATCACCTACCTGCCGATCGTGGTCAGCGGAGCCATGATGCTCCTGTTCGTCATCGAGCGCCTGACCATTGGCCCGCCCCCGCGCGACGGCGCTGACGCCCACGTACCGGTCGAGTAACCATCATGGATATTGCGGTTCTGCTTCTCAGCATGTGTCTGTTCTTCGCGATCGGCATGCCGATCGCCTATGCGCTGGCACTGTCCTCGCTCGTCGGCGCGCTCTGGATCGATTTGCCGGTCGGCGCGGTCATGCAGCAATTTGCCAGCGGCGTCGGCAAGGTCTCGATGCTGACGATCCCCTTCTTCGTGCTGGCAGGCGCCATCATGGCCGAGGGCGGCATGGCCAGGCGGCTGGTCGACTTTGCCGCCGTGGTCGTCGGCTTCACCCGCATCCGGGGCGGCCTCTCGCAGGTCAATATTCTTGCGACCACGATCATGAGCGGCATCTCCGGATCATCGGTCGCCGACACCTCCGCGATCGGCTCGGTCATGATCCCGCAGATGGCCGCCAAGGGCTATCCGCGGGTGTTTGCAACCAACGTGACCATCAGCGCCTCGCTGCAGGCGATCATCGTCCCGCCAAGCCATAACTCGGTGATCTATTCGCTGGCGACCGGCGGCGTGGTGTCGATCACCAGCCTGTTCCTGGCCGGCGTGCTCCCCGGCCTGCTGCTCGGCTTCTCGCTGATGGTGCTCTGCCTGTTCTATGCCTATCGCGACAAGCATCCCAAGGGCGAACCCGTACCGATCCGGCAGGCGGTCAGGATGCTGGGTGACGCCGTATGGGGAATCGTGACGCTGGTCATCGTTCTCGGCGGCATTCTCACCGGCGTCTTCACGCCGATCGAGGCCGGCGCGGTCGCCTGCGTCTGGGCGTTCTTCGTCACCATGTTCGTCTATCGCGATTACAAATGGTCCGAGTTGCCATTGCTGGTGTACAAGACGCTGCAAACCGTGGCGATGGTCTTGACGCTGGTCGCGACGGCGTCGTGCTTTGGCTATGTTGCCGCGCTGATGCAGATGCCGGCGAAGATGACCGAGTTCTTCGTCGCGATATCGAGCAACAAATATGTGCTGCTGATGTGGCTGAACATCATGCTGCTGGTCCTGGGAACGGCGCTCGACCTCGCTCCCCTGCTGCTGATCTGCACCCCGATCCTGCTGCCGGTGGTGAAGAGCTTTGGCATAGACCCCGTGCACTTCGGCATCGTCATGCTGCTCGACCTCGGCATCGGCCTGCTGACGCCACCGGTCGGAACGACGCTGTTCGTCGGGTGCGCCATCGGCAAGGTTTCCGTCGACGAGGTGATGCGCGGCATCTGGCCGTTCTATTACGTGATGTTTACGGTGCTGATGATCGTGACCTACGTGCCCTGGCTGTCGCTGGCGCTGCCAAGGATGTTCGGGTTCTAGTTCAGGCGCCGCGATGCGCGGCGGGGAGATTCCGTGTGAAGATCGTCGACCTCAGCCGGGAGCTATATCATCGCACCCCAAGCTACCCTGGCCACCCGCCGGTCATGCACGGCGTCTGGAAGACTCACGAGGAATCCTTTGCCGAGTCGGGCAATGTGCACGGGCTGGCGTCGATGTTCATCTCGATGGTGGATCACGCCGGCACCCACATCGACGCGCCCCGGCATTTCGGCCAGAGCGGCATATCGATCGACCAGTATCCGCTTGAAAAATGCATCGTACCGGGCATCTGTATCGACCTGCGGCACATCGCGCCGCGGGCCGAGATTACGTCTGCCGATCTCGAAGCGGCGGTGACGAAGGCCGGCGTGACGGTGCCGCGGGGCGGCACGGTCCTGCTCTGCACCGGCCATCACGAACGGACATTTCCCCGCAAGGAGTATTCGACCGACAATCCCGGCGTGAACGTCGCCGCGACCGAATGGCTCGCGCAGCAAGGCGTCGTGCATTTCGGTATTGATTCGATGCGACCGGGGCCGGAAGGCAAGGTAAATGCCCTCGTCCACAAGGCCTGCCTCGACCTCGACATCACCCATATCGAAAGCCTGTGCAATCTCGAAGCGCTGCTGGGGCACGGCCGGTTCACCTTCATCGGGCTGCCGATGAAGTGGCGCGGCGGGACCGCTTCGCCGATCCGGGCGGTAGCGGTGTTCGATATGTGAAGGCAGCCACGCCGGCCCCGCGGCCCGCGTGCAGAAATGACAGGCCTATTCGCCCTCGCTGCCGGATCCGGCGTCGGCGAGGTCCCGAAGCGCCTCGGCATTCAGCACGACAATGGCGCCATGCTCAAGACGCACCATATCGCGGGTTGCCCAGGCGCGCAGCTGCTTGTTGATGCTCTCCCGGGTCATGCCGACCATCTCGCTGATCTCCTGCTGGGTGATCGCGATGGTCCGGCCGGGCTGCGCCGGCTTGTGCTTTTCGGACAGCCGAAGCAGCGCGCTCGCGAGCCGTCCAGGCAGATTCTGCAGGATGATCTGCTCGACCTGATCGCTGGTCCACCGCAATCGCTCGCAGAGCAGTTCGATGAACTTCATCGCCAGCGCCGGCTGCTCCTTCACGAAGGGGATGAATTCGCGCCGATCGATGACGAACAGTTCGCAATTGGAGTTTGCGATGGCATCGGCCGAGCGAGCCCCGCCATCAAGCAGCGCGATTTCGCCGAAGATTTCTCCGGGCTCGATGATATTCAGGATCGCGTTGCGGCCATCCGGCGAAGAAATGCTCATCTTCACCGTGCCCGAAATCACGGCATACAGGCTGTTGCCGGGATCTCCCTTGGCGAACAGCGTGGCGCCACGCTTCAATGTCGAATGCTTGGCGTAGCGGCAGAGTTGGTCAAACGCCTCGGGCTCGAGATCGGCAAAGAAGGGATGCTTGCGCAGCACCGACAGTTTGCCGTTCGAAAATCCGTGAGCTTCACCCGTCCTTTGTTGAGGCACGACAGTCAAACTCCAGGGAACACGGGATTGCCGCCCTTCCGTAATCAAGGCAAACCGGCTTTTCAACCGGAAAGCGCCCCATCGCGGCGATTTGGCGGCCTGAAACAGCCCATGCCTTAGCGGCAGAACGATGGCTGGATCGCCTTTTCGTCCCGGCAGGCGGGATATTTGCAGCAAAAAGCCAGCAAAACCCAAGGGCCCTGCTGGCCGTTCTAATCCTACACGATGAGGCTATTTCAGCAAAGAATTCGGACAAAGCATGTGAAGTCCAATATGCATGTGGCCATTATGGGCAAATATCCGAACTTTCAGGTCATGCGTCCCATCGACGTTTTCGCCCACCTTCAGCACCAGCGGCATCGGGTTGGGGGACCGCAGATTGGTCGCAATGACCTCGGTAATTTTGTCACGGATTGCCTTGGGAATTGCACCGGAGTGCTTTTCCCACCGGTCGTGCCCGGTGGTCGAACCTGATTCGTCAGTCCAGTTTTCCTTCTTCGGCACCAGGAATTTCGTGAATTTCCCGAATGCGTAAGGACCGTTCTTCTTTTCGTACTCTTTGAACTTCTTTGCGGTTTTGCTGATATTCTCCGGACTATACAATTCGTTGATATGTTCTTCAAATTTCCCGCCGTAGACTAACCCGCCCATTTCTTGCTCCTTAAAAGCGGCTGACCGCCGCGGCCATAACGCGCCATATTATGTCAAATGTCGGGGAAATTGGAGAGTTCGGCCCTGACATCCTCTAGATGCACAGTCATTTTTAACAGGCCGGAGGGGCGGAGCGCCGGACCAGCCCCCTTCGCTTCATCTGTCAGGGCCAGACGCGGCCAAAAGCCGGGCGAGCGTCTCCTTGGCCGCTCCCAGCAAGGGCACTGCTTCGAGATTGGCGGTGAATGCAATCGTGCGCTCCAAGCAGGCCATGGCCTCCTCGCGCATATGCCCGCCTTGCGACGCCAGAATATTGGCCTCTGCGCTGGTCGCCAGCGCCTCAATGCCCGCATATCCCTTCTGTCGCGCGCTGGCTTGGCAAGCACGCAGCAGGGCCAGCCCATGCTGGACGTCGCCGAGCTGGGCATAGGCCGCCCCGAGATATGCCGGCACGGCGACCTTGCTGGTTTCATGGCCGATGCTGTCGGCTTCATGCTTGGCCTGCAGCAATATCTCCGTTGCACGCTTGGGACGGCCTTGTTGGGAGTAGATATTTCCGAGCGCGGTCAGGATAAGGGGCCCGAACAAGCGCGCCTCGCTTTCGCGCGAGCAGCGTAGCGCCTGATCGAGAGCGCTTTCTGCTTCTTCAAGATCGCCGCGCATCAACAGCACGATGCCGCGCCCGTAATCGGCTGCGATCATGTCGTAAGGGCGGCCGCTTGTCTCTGCCAGAACTGCCGATTTTTCAGAGCAGCTTTCGGCCTCGTCAAATTCGCCCAGCCATGCGTGGACGACAGCGTCCATCATGTAGCAAAGCACAAGCAGGCTCGAGCCCGTCGTTCCGGGAGGAACATTATCCGGCGCCCTCGTGAGCATTGCCGTCGCCTTCGCGATATGCCGCTCCGCATCCCGATATCGCCCGGCCAGAAAATAGGATTGGCCAAGGCCGTACTCAACAAACGCAAGCCAGCGGGCGCTGTTCATCTGGTTGGCCAGAGCCACAGCTTCTTCCGCCACAGCGATCGCTTCATACGGCGTTCCGTAGAAGTTCAGCGCCGCGGCCCTGATCGCGATGGAAGCAAGCCGCCGCCCTTCGTCGCCAATCTTCCTGGACCGCGCTTCCCCATCTTGGCCAAGACCGAACCACTCCTCGATACTTCCAAGCGACACGAACGAGAGCCGCGCCTCGATGCGCAGGTCGATCGCCCGCTGCTCGCGCGGCGTCGATTCGGGCTGCTTGTCGACCGCGTCCATAGCGATCTTGAAATATTCCGTAGCATCCCGAAACGCCGACCTGGCGAACGCCTTCCGTGCGGCCAAATGGCCATATCGATCGGCCTTGACCCAGTCCTGCGCCTTGACGGCGTGATGGCAAAGCGCTTCCGCAACATCTTCCTCTCTGCCGATCGAGGTTGCCTCGAGGGCGGTCAAGGTCCGCCGATGCAGCACCTCCCGTTGCGAGCGAAGAATCGATTCATAGGCGACCTCGCGAATGAGATCGTGGGCAAACACGTACTCGACCGATGGGCCCGACCGCGCCTCCTCCAGAAAATCCAGGATCTCCAGCGACCAGAGCCGGCTTTGCAACTGCGCCACCGGCAGCTCGGTCATGGCAGCGAGCAGATGAGGCGACACGCGGGGCCCGAGTACCGAAGCGAGCTGCAGCAACGCCTTGTCTTCTTTCGGCAGACGATCGATCCGCGATGCGATCACCCCTTGAACGGTGGGAGGGATTTCGAGCGAGTCCCAGGAAATTCTCTCCTCGCCGGCGGCCCGGCGATTGAGGAGCTGCCGGGCAACCTCCTCGATGAAGAGCGGGATCTGCCCGGTGTGACGGAGGATACGGGCCTTGAGGGCATCGAGTTCGGCGGCCGTGCCGAGCAAATTGTCGAGCAGCACATTTGCCGAGGCAGCATCGAGCGACCGAAGCCATACCCGCACAACTTCCAGGCCTTCGAGCCAGGCCGGCGTATATTCGGTCCGAAAGGTCAGCAGCACCAGCAACGGCCGGCTTGCCGCGAGCGACATCAGCGCTTCAATCACCGTCTCGCTCTGGCCATCGATCCAATGCAGATCTTCCAACAGCAATACCGTCGGCCGCGACGAGACCACCTGATCGAGCATGTTGCGAACGGCATCGACGATCACGCGCCGCCGCAGCAAGGGTTCAAGATTGCGCCAGCGCGTGTCTCCGACGGGCTCGTCAAGAACCGAATTGAGGGCCGCAGGCCAAAGCTCGGCGTGAGATGGGGGAAAAATCTCGCTTGTGCCGAAATAGTTTACAAGCGTCGTCCCCTCCGCCTGCAGCACGCCTTGAACAAGCCTCTTCAGCAATGAATAGGGAGCTGCCTGCTCCAGCGGATTGCACTCGGCTTCGATGACCTGCCAATCACGTTGCCGCAAGGTCGTCACGAATTCATGGACCATGCGGGACTTGCCTATTCCCGCCGTTCCTATCACCGCCACGATCTTCCCGGAGGGGCCGACCGCCTGCGCCGCGCGCTCGAGCTGCGAAATCTGTTCATGCCGACCCACAAAGGACGAAAGGACATTCGCCGAGCGGGCTCGCCAGCGGCTCAAGCCGCTGATCTCGACGACTTCGTAGCAGGGCACCGGGGCGGGAAACCCTTCCATCCGCTTTGGTGGCAGGGCGTTGAAGGTGACGATGCCGTTCGCCAGACTCTGGCAGGATTCCGACGCGAGAATCTGTCCGGCGTTCGCCGCGCTTTCGAACCGCTTCACCAGATGGACTGCCGGGCCGCCTGCTTCATAGATCGAGGAGAAGTCGGCTTCGATAACATGGGCGACGACATAGCCTGAATGAATGCCGACCCGGACGTGGAGCTTGGGATCTTCCAGCAGCTTGATCCGGCGAACGAGCTCGATGCCGGCGTGGCAGGCCATCACGGCATGGTTGTCGTCGGCGTGCGGGGCGCCGAACAGCGCAATCAGCCCGTCCCCGCCTTCCTTGCTGACGATCCCGCGGTTGCGGCGAACTGCCGTGCGCATGGCGATCAAGGCCGGCTCGAGCCTGGAAATCGCTTCTTCCGGATCGAGCTCCGAGATCAGATCGGTCGAACGCTGCAGGTCGGAGCAGAGCACGGTGAGGAATTTTCGCTCGCCGGCGATGCGGCCACGGACTTCGGATGCGGGCGCGCTGGTAGATTTGTTGGGCACAACCGCGCCGCATGCCGAGCAAAACAGGTCGCCAGCTCGCAGCGTCGACAAACAGACCTGGCAGGACACCCTCGGCTTCCTCCATCCACCTTGTTCAGACTAGCGAAAGATCCTGATCGAACAAGCGCTTACGCTGTCGATCGAGATCGATGAAGGTTCTGACGGGTAAGCCATGATGCGCCGGGTCTCGGACCGAAAGACTGGAAGGGGGTTGATTCAGCCACAATCGGAACTTCGTAGCAGATAACCTGCCATGCAACTAGGGGATGCCCGGTAGCGGAGCTATGCCGGAGGTCACACCATCCCCTCTCCTTCCATGCATGGCACACAGGCTCCAACCTAGCCGTTGACACACCAAGCCGACCGAATACGCGCCTGGCCAGCCCTTCCGGATCGGTCGCGGCTATTCCTTGGCGATTCCTGTTTCCTTGATCACACGCTCGTATTTCGCGAGTTGATCGCGCGTCATCGTGCGCAGCTCCTCGGCCGAACTGCCGCGCACGGCGAAACCCAGCTCTTCAAGCTTGCGGCGAACGTCGGGATCGCCAACCGCCTTCAGCACCTCGGCGTTCAGGCGCGCGAGAATACCCTTTGACGTGCCTGCCGGAGCGAGGATCGCGAACCACGAGTTGAAGAAGAAACCGGGCAGACCGGATTCCGAGACGGTCGGCACGTCGGGAAATTGCGACAATCGCTTCTCCGTGGTCACTCCGATCAGCTTGAGCTGACCGCCCCGGACGAGCGTCGCGACCGTGCCCAATCCCTGGAAGCCGACGGGAATCTGGCCGGCTGCGATGTCGGTAGCGGCCTGGGTGGCGCCCTTGTAGGGCACATGCGTCAACGATATGCCGGCCGCCGACGAGAACATCGCCATTGCCAGATGCTGCGGACTTCCCGGCCCGCCCGAGCCATAGTCGATCTTGCCGGGCGCCGCTTTCGCCGCCGCGATCAGATCGGCCGCACTCTTGAAGCTGGCCTGATTGCTGGCGATCAGTCCCCACTCCACCGTTGCGACCAACGACACCGGCTCAAAATCCTTCAGGATGTCCCAGCGCATCTTGGACTGCAGGTTCGGCACCATCGTCATGATGCTGTCGTTGAAGCCGCCAATCGTGTAGCCGTCCGGTTCGGCGCGAGCGACCGCCTCCGCGCCGATCAGGCCTGACGCGCCCGGCTGGTTCAGGATCACGATCTGCTGACCCATATTGTCGGCCATCTTCTGGGTGACGATGCGCGCAGCGACATCGACCGCACTTGCCGCCGCCAGCGGCACGATCATCTTGATGGGACGGTCCGGATAGTTCGCCTGGGCGATCGCGTGCTGGGTTGAGAAAACCAGGAACGCTGCAATCAACAATCGGGTCAGGCACATATATTCCCCCAATCGGCGACAGATTTTGATGGCCGGTGCCGCCACTTGCTTGGGGAAAGCTTGCCCCTGAACTGCCTGCTTTGCAACGATCCCACGCTGTGGGATGGCCGGGCGGCGAATCGCCTTGGAGCGCGGCGGCGACTACAGCAGCTTGCCGTCCGGCCCAAAAAACGGATGTGGGCCGTCGAAGGTGCCGATGGGGACCTGGTGGGTGACGACGGCACCGTACCCCTCGCCCGGAAACCAGCTGTGAAGGTGGAAAGCCGGCGGCTCGACCTTGAAGGAGGGTTCGCGCAGCCCGGCCAGATCGAGATCGACCGCGTGATTGGGAGCCGGGCAGATCGTGGTGGGCACGCCCGCAAACATGGTCAGTGCCGCCCGATGGACGTGGCCGGTTGCGATCAATTGCACGCGCGGGTGACGCCGCACGATCGGCGCGAGTTGGCTTGCGTTGAGGAGATTTTGGCGGTCCATGTGCCAAATGCCGGCCTTGAACGGCGGATGGTGCAGGAACAGCAGCGCCGGCCGCGCGGGCGAGGAAGCGAGGACCCCGTCAAGCCATTCCAATGTCGGCTCATCGAGCTCGCCATGCGGCTTTCGGTGCACGCTGGAGTCCAGCAGCACCAGATCGAGCCCGGCAACCTCGATCTTCTGATTCAGCGGCCCGGATACGAAGGCATAAGAAGCGGAAGGAAACGCCGCGCGCATCAGTTCGCGCGAGTCGTGATTGCCGGGAATGCCGGCAAATGGAAGCTTGAGGGGCCCCAGCAGCCGCTTGAGATATTGATACTCCTCAGCCGCCGGCGTATCCGCCAGGTCACCCGAAATCACCACAAAGTCGGGCGCCGGGTCGAATTCGTTCAGCGCGGCAACGCAGCGCTCAAGTGCCTTTGCGGTATCGACCCTGCCATAGGCGAGTGACCCCGGCGGCTTGATATGCAGATCGGAAATCTGGGCAATATGAACCGGCTTTGGCGACATTGACCTTCTCAGCCCTCGGGCGGCAGCACACGGATGGCTTCCGGCGAAATCGATAATCCGATCCTTTCGCCGGATGTTGCCTGAACCGTATTCGGCGCGTCGACGGTAAGCAACCTGTTGGATGCGCCGCTGATGACCAGCCGCTGTCTGTCACCGATGAAGCTGACGCTTTCGATGGTGCCCGAAAGCGACGCACTGCCCGCCGAGGCCACCCGGATGGTTTCGGGGCGGATCATCGCGACCGCCGCCGGCATATCTGCGTGGCACTGGACCGGCAGCCGTCCCCCCGGAAGCACGAGGTAGCCGTTCTCGATGGCAGCTTCGACGATATTCGCAGCACCAATGAATTCGGCGACGAAGCGGCTTTGCGGCGTGAAGTAGATCTCCCGTGGCGAACCGATCTGGGCAATCGCCCCTTTCTGCATGACGACGATACGGTCGCCGAGCTCCATGGCCTCGGATTGATCGTGCGTCACGTAAATCGTGGTGATGCCCAACGCGCGCAGCAGACGATTCAATTCGCCGCGCAGCCGGTCGCGCAATGCCGCATCGAGCGCCGTCAATGGCTCATCGAGCAGCAGGATGCCTGGCCGGATTGCAACCGCGCGCGCCAGCGCCACCCGCTGGCGCTGCCCACCCGAAAGCTGGTCGATGCGGCGGTTCTCGAGCCCTGAGATGTTGGTCAGCGCCACCAGCTCGGCGACGCGCTCGGTACGCTCCTTGTTGGGCACGCCGCGGATCTTCAGGCCATAGCCGATATTCTCCGACACGGTCATGTTGGGAAATAGCGCATAGGATTGAAACACCATGCCGACATTGCGCCGCTCGATCGGCACTGCCGTCATGTCCTTGCCGTCGAACAGCACCTTGCCGCCGGCATCGGGCTGTTCCAGGCCGGCGATGATGCGCAGCATGGTGGTCTTGCCGCAGCCGGACGGACCAAGCAGCACAAGTGTTTCACCGCGTGCGATGTCGAGTGTCGCGGCTTCCAGGGCCAGGGTCCCGTCGGCAAAAGTCTTGCCGCAGGCTTCGATCCGCACTGCGGCGCCGTGTCCGGCCTGCGCACTCATCTGTTCCGGTCCTTCTCGGCAAACAATTGCATGGCGACCAATAGCGGGATGATCATCACGAAGAAGATCAGCGTATAGGCGGAAGCCACCTCCAGCCGCATCGAGGCGTAGCTGTCGGCCAGGCCGATCGGCAGCGTCTTGGTCAACGGCGTATGCAGCATCCAGGTCAGGTTGAATTCGCCGAGCGATAGCGTCACCACCATCAGGCTGCCGGCCAATATGCCGGGCAGCGCATTCGGCACGATCACGTCGCGGAAGCGCCGCCATGGCGAGGCACCAAGCGAGGCGGCCCCCTCGTCCAGCGTCTTGACGTCGATGGTCGCGAACACGGCCATCACCGATCGCACCATGAATGGCATGGTGAAGATGACGTGGCCGACGAGAATGAACAGCCACGAACGGCGAAAATCGCCGAAGCCGCCATAGGTCAAGAGCAGCGCCAGTGCGATGGCAAGGCCGGGGATCGCCAGCGGCAAGGTGATGACCTCCTCGATGATGCGCGACATCCGCCCTCCCCGGATGTGCAGCGCATAAGCGGCGGGGACGCCCACGGCCAGCGTCGATGCGAGGGTCGCCAATGCAATCACGAATGAGAGCAGGATGGTGCCCGCATAGAGCTCCCACACCTGCGCGACCCATTGCAGCGTCACGCCGGACTGGATGCCGCGGAAATAATTCACGGTTACACCGGCGGAAATCGACAGGATCGCGGGGACAACCAGGAAGGAGGCGACCAGAAGGGTGAAGACGAGTTGGCCGGCGAAGATCAGGCGATCGCGCATGGTGTCATCCGGCGGCCGCAACCGCGCTTCCGCTGAAGGAACGGGCAAGCGCAAGAATGAACCAGGTGATGATGCCAAGCCCGACCGACAACGCCGCGGCAACCGACAAATTCGCGGCCAGCGTGAACTCGGTATAGATCAGCATCGGCAGCACATCGATGTTCGTCGCCAATGTGAACGCCGTCCCGAACGCTCCCATCGCTGTCGCAAAGGCGATGGCGCCGGAGGCAACGAAGGCCGGCGCCAGCGCCGGCAGAACGACGTCGCGCTGCACCGCCCATGGGCTGGCGCCCAGCGAACGCGCGGCTTCTTCCAGGCCGACGTCAAGCTTCTGCACCGCCGCCATGATGGTGAGGATGACGCGCGGAATCGAAAAATAGAGATATCCGAGAAACAGCCCATAGATCGAATAGGCGAAGACCAGCTTCTCGCCGAACAGGCGATTGGAGAAATCACCGATCAGGCCCTGTCGCCCGGCGAGCAGAATGATCATGAAACCAACCACGACGCCTGGAAACGCCAGCGGAAAGGTCAGCATCGCAACCAGAACCGCGCGGCCCGGAAAACGATGCCGCTGCAGAAACATCCCGGCAATCGTCGCTACGACCAACGTCACGATAGTGGTCGCGGTGGCGAGCAGGACCGTGTTGAACAGCGTCGCGCGGTAGCGCGGCTCGGTCAGGATCGCGAGATAGCCCGCGATCCCCTGCGGCCCCCCCGCACCGGTTACGACGAGACGCGCCATCGGCAACAGGAAAAACGCAGCCGTCACCGCCGCAAGCGGCAGCAGGCATAGCCAGACAAAGGATCTATGCGACATCAGAAAGTTGGAGCCCCCGGCGCGAGGCGCCATATTGCCTTAGCGGACCTCGGCGAGATAGCGGTCAACAAAGCCTTTTTGCATATTTTCCATCTGGCCCCAGTCGACATTCTTCGCGCGCGCATATTCGCTGTCGGGCAAAAACTTCTTCTTGACCGCCTCAGGCAGATCGATCGGCCGCGCCGGGCGAAGGTAGGCGTTGGTCCAGATCGCCTGGCCCTTGTCGGACAACAGATAGTCCAGCACCTTTTTGGCCTTGTCCTTGTGAGGCCCGTTCTTCACGAGGCCGACGACATAAGGAAACACCACCGATCCCTCGCACGGGATCACGAATTCAAAATTGCCCTTCTCCGAATATTTCGCGCGATAGGCATTGAAATCATAGTCCAGCAGAATCGGCATCTCGCCGGAGACGACGCGGGCATAGGACGTCTGCTTGGGAACGATCGGATCGTTCTTCCGCAGATCCTTGAAGAAGTTGATCGCGGGATCGAAATTGGATTCGGAGCCGCCGAGCGCCAGGTTGATCGCGACGGCGCCGACATAGCCGACCGCGGCCGACGACGGATCGAGATAGCCGACCATCCCCTTATAGTCAGGCTTCAGGAGATCCTTCCAGCAAGCCGGTACTGGTTTGCCGCCAAGGGCGTCCTTGTTCACGAACAGCCCCAGCGTGCCCGAATGAATCGTGGTCCAATAGCCGTCGGCATCCTTCAAGCCGGCGGGGACCTGATCCGAGTTTACGGGCTTATAGGGTTCGAGCGCATCCTGCGCCTTGGCCTTCATGCCAAAGGTGACTCCGAAATAGCCGATATCGCCGACCGGATTATTCTTCTCGGCAAGGATTTGCGCCAGCGCCTGGCCAGAATTCTTGTTGTCGTGCGGGATATCGTAGCTCAGATCGGCTTTGATGGCCTTGAGCATGGAGGCCCAGTCCGCCCACTCGGGCGGGCAATTGTAGCAGATGACGTCCGCCGCCTTGGCGGATTGCCAGGGCGCGATCAAGAGTAGCGCCAACAGGGCAAGGACAAAGCGGACGGTCTTCATGGGTCACTCCGGGTCAACGTCGCAATCTCGGGGATTTCAGCATCAGTTGGCGTGCAGGTATAGGTCGCGCGTGAAGGTTTTGCGACAAAGCGTGCTGCTATGCAGCAAACCCACCGACATAGCGATCCACCAATTTCGCGTGCCGGCGATTTCCGCTAGCATCCCGCGCGAGAGGAGAGGCCCATGTATCAACCTCCAGGCGTGACGATATCGGCTAAGCTTCCGATTCCTGATCGAATGAAGGCCTGGGTGCTCGGCGATCCGGATCAGCTCATGCTGCGAGAGAAGCCGGTACCCGTTCCTTCGCGTGCCGAAGTTCTGATCCGGATCGATGCAGTTGCGATCTGCGCCACCGACCTCGAAATCATTCATCGGGGCTCGCCGGCCAGCATTGGAGGCGGCCTGCCCTTCAACCGGAATTTCACGCCCGGCCACGAATATATGGGCACGGTCGCAGCACTCGGGCCCGACGTCGACGAGTTCAAGCTCGGCGAACGGATCAGTGTGGAAATTCACGCCGGATGCGGCCAGTGCAAACGCTGCCGCCAGGGCATGTATACGTCATGCCTGAACTATGGGAAACCGGAGAAGGGCCACCGCGCAAACGGCTTCACGACCGATGGCGGTTTCGCCGAATACGCGGTCAATCACATCAATACGCTGGCGCGGGTGCCCGATACGATGAGCGATGCCGAGGCGACGCTGGTCGTTACGGCGGGGACTTCGATGTACGGGCTGACGGAATTGGGGGGATTGGTTGCCGGCGAGAGCGTCGTGGTGATCGGTCCGGGACCGATCGGACTACTCGCAGTAGCCGTCGCCAAGGCGCTTGGCGCCAGTCCGGTCATCCTGACCGGAACACGCAACAGACGGCTCGCAATCGGCCGAGAACTCGGCGCCGACCGCGTCATCAATATCAACGACGAAGACGCGGTTGCGGTTGTCAAACAACTCACCGGCGGCATCGGCGCAGACTATGTGGTCGAATGTGCCGGCAACGAGGCGACAATCAACCAGGCCATTCAAATGACCAATCGCGGCGGGAAAATATGTCTCGCCGCATTTCCACACGATCCGGTCGTGATGGATTTAGCGCATCTCGTGAAGAACAATATCTATGCCTATGGGATTCGTGGCGAGGGCCGCAGCGCCACCCGTCGCGCCATGGCGCTGATGGCGGAGAAGCGCTTCGACGCCACGAAAATCCATACCCACACGTTTCCACTGACCGACCTGCCGACTGCGCTGCGATACGCCCGCGAGCGCGTCGACGATGCGATCAAGGTGGTCGTCACCAACCGGCAGGCAGACGCGATCGCGGACGCAGCGGCCGAATAGCGCGATCGGCGACGGTCAGCGCCCCTCAAACTTCGCTTCGCGTTTCTCCATGAACGCCTTGATACCTTCCTGCATGTCTTGCGTCTTGAACAGTGGCAGGAGCTGCAGGTAGACATGATGCACGTGATCGGGAAACGTTTCGTTCAGCCCCATCCGCATCATGCGCTTGGCGGCCTGCACCGCCAGCGGCGCATTGGCTGCGATCTCGCGGGCCACCTCGCGCGCCCGTCCCATCAGCGCGGCGTCCGGCACGACCTCGTTGGCAAGGCCCCATTCCAGGGATTCCTTTGCCGATAACGTGCGACCGGTAAAGATCAGCTCCGACGCCTTGGCCCATCCGATCATCCGCGGCAGAAACCAGGTGCCGCCGGATTCCGGCACCACGCCGCGCTTGACGAAGGCTGCGGCGAGCTTCGCCGACTCAGCCATGATGCGGATGTCGCAGCCGAGCGCCGTATCCATTCCGTAGCCGGCCGCCCCGCCATTCACGGCGCAGATCGTCGGCTTGTCCATGCCCTGCAGAACGGTCGGCGGCGAGTTGCGCAGGTCCAGCGAGGTCGATGAGGAAGCCGCACTGAGGCCATCGCCGCTGCGTTCCTTCCGCAAATCCAGGCCGGCACAGAATGCGCGCCCAGTGCCGGTGAGGATCACGCAACGAACGTCCCGGTCCTCGTTAGCCCTGACAAGAAGCCGCGTCAGGTCATTCAGCATGGGACCTGAAATCGTATTCATGCGCTCGGGTGCATTGAGCGTGATGACGGCGATGTGGTCCGCTACCTCGTAGAGAACTTCATTGGATTCGGTTTGCATGGCGCGGGCTGGGTCCATGGAACGTCCTGTTCTTTGCGATCGATCTTATCATCGTTGCATCAGATTCGTCCGAGCGCCGTCAGGATGACCTGAGGCGTCAGTGGAATCTCCGTGACAATCGTTCCAAACGGCCTGAGCGCGTCATTGACCGCATTGGTCACTGCCGCTGCCGCTCCCGCCGTGCCGGCCTCACCCGCACCTTTCGCACCGAGTTCAGATTCCATGGTCGGTGAGACTACGTGCCCGACATCGATATCCGGCATCTCGCCGGCCATGGGGACGAGATAATCAGCCATGTTGGCGTTGGTGAGCTGCCCTCGCTCGTCATACTCGCATTTCTCGAACAGCGCCGCGCCGAGCCCCTGCACCACGCCACCCCGGATCTGCTCGTCGACCAGCTGTGGATTGATGATCGTGCCGCAGTCCTCGACGACCCAATGCTTCAGCAGCTTGATGAAGCCGGTATCGATATCGACCTCCAGCCATGAGGCCTGAATACCGTTGGTAAAGGCAAACGGGTATTCGCGTGGGACGAAATGTCGGGTAGCCATTAGTTCGGGCTGAATGCCGGGAGGCAGCGTGTCGGGGCGGAAATAGACAATCCGCCCGAGCTCGCCCAACTCGATCCGCGGCGCGCCATCGACGGCATTCACCACCCTGTTGTCGACGATGTCGAGTTCACCCGGCGTAGACTGAAGAATGGCGGCTGCCACATCGAGAATGTTCTTCCGCAGCACCTTCGTCGCCTGCAGTGCGGCTTCCCCGCCGATGCCGGCGCCGCGCGAGGCCCAGGTGCCGCCGCCATAGGGCGTGTTGTCGGTGTCGCCCAGGATGACACGAACGCGGTCCATCGAGACGCCAAGCACGCTTGCAACGATCTGGGCTGTGAGCGCTTCCGACCCCTGCCCCTGCTCCGTTATGCTGGTCTGGCAAATCACCGAGCCCTGGGGATCGAACCGCACTGTGACGCCATCCTGCGAGGATATCTTCGCACCGCCGACACCATAGAACGCCGCGCTGGGATTGGTGACTTCGATGAAGCTGGCGATGCCGATACCTCGATGGATATTTTTTGCCCGCAAGGCCGCCTGTTCAGCGCGCAGCGCATCGTAATCCATCATCCCGACGAGCTTGGCGAGCGCGGCATGGTGCGACAGCTGCTCGAATCGCAGTCCCGATGGGGAAGCGCAGGGATACGCGTCATCTGCAATCAGATTTCGGCGACGGATTTCGACCGGATCCATGCCGATCTTCGCGGCCGCCAGATCCACCAGTCCCTCCGTCACCGAGCAGGCGATCGGATGGCCGACGGCACGATACTGGCACATCACATTCTTGTTCTGGAATACAACCCGGGCCCTGGCCCGATAATTCCCGGTCACATAGGGTCCACCGACGAGATTGACAACCTGGTTGGCCTCGATCGCGCTGGTGCGCGGATACATTGAATAAGGTCCGATGCCGGTCAGATCGTCGATCTCGAATGCGGTGATGGCGCCGTCGCGCTTGATGCCGATCTTTCCCTTGCAGCGATGATCCCGAGCATGAATATCGGTGTTGAAACTCTCGACACGGTCGGCGACGAACTTGACGGGACGCCGTAGCAGCTTGGACAGCGCGTAAGTCGCCATCTCATCCGCATAGATGTGGACCTTGATACCGAAGGAACCGCCGACATCCTTGCAGACCACACGGACCTGCGATTCCCTCAAGCCAAGATGGAGCGCAGCAATATTCTGCACCATGTGCGGCGCCTGGGTGCCCTGATAGATCGTTAGTCTGGCCTCCGCCGCATTCCAGTCCGCCACCACGGCGCGCGGCTCCAGCGTCACGCCGGTGTGCCGTCCGAAAACGAACTCCGCCTCCACGATCTCGTCCGCTTCGGCAAACGCCTGGTCGACGGCGCCGGCATCATGGACGCGTTCAAAAGCAAGGTTGTCGCCAAGCGAGGCGTGGATCACGGGTGTTGCCGGATCGAGCGCGGTGCGCATGTCCGTGACCGCGTCGAGCTCCTCATATTCGACCGAGACAAGCTCCGCCGCATCCTCGGCCTGGGCACGGCTGCTTGCCACAACAGCCGCGACCGCTTCGCCCTGCCAGCACACGCGGTCAATCGCGATGGCGTTTTGCGGTGCGGATTTGAGGCCTTTCAAATGTGTGAGCACGCCGATCCATGGCGTGATCACGGCCGAGAGTTCCTCGCCTGAAACCACGGCGACCACTCCCGGCATCTGCCTGGCTGCCGAAGCGTCGATGCTCCTGATCTTCGCATGCGCGTGCGGCGAGCGCAGGAAGACGACGTGCGCCATTCTCGGCAACTCGATGTCGCTGACATAGAGCCCCCGCCCCTGCATCAGGCGGTCGAGGTTCGGCCGCGGCACCGTCTTGCCGATATAGGAATTCGGGCGGTCCAGCATGGAAGGGGCTTGAGGCTTTGCCTGATCCGAAGTCATGTCGAGCGTCCGATGCGCGATCGCGCGATGGTCTCGATGGCGTCGACGATGGCCTGGTAGCCAGTACAGCGGCAATAGTTGCCCGAAAGATGCTCGCGGATCTGCTCCCGGTCTGGTGACGGCAATTGCTTCAGCAGATCTTGCGCCGCCATTAGCATTCCCGGCGTGCAGAAGCCGCATTGCAGTGCGTTACGATCTCTGAATGCAGACTGCAAATCGGCAATCTCGCCGCTGTCGGACAGCCCCTCGATCGTTTCCACCGACGCATTGTGCGTCTGCACGGCAAGCAGCAGGCAGGAGCGGACAATATCGCCGTTGACGCGGACCGTGCATGCGCCGCACACGCCGTGCTCGCAACCGATATGCGTGCCGGTCAGCTTGAGATGCTCGCGAAGAAAATCCGCCAGATTGAGGCGCGGTAACACATTCGCCTCAATCCGCTCACCATTGACACTCAACGAAATCGCAACCGTAGCCGTCACGCTGAAGCTCCCGAGCAGAGATCAGGACGGGAAAGCAAGGAGGATACGCAACGCTTCAACAAAACTTTCGCCAGATGCCTGCGCATGGCAGGGGTCGCCTGCTGATCTTCCAGAGGGTCGAGTTCTGTATCCAATGCGGAGCACGCTTCGGACAACGCCGCAGACGTGATGGCGACACCAACCAATTCACCGGCAGAACTGGCCAGCAGCGGGCGATCCCCGACGGCAAAGAAACCAAGGCGAAGATCGGCGAGCCGATCGTTCTTGACGAGAGCCTGCGCCGCAAGGCCAACGATCGCGTAATCGCCGTGCCGTCGGGAAAACTCGTGAAAGAAATACGTCGAGTCTTTTGGAGGCCTTGGCAACTCGACCGCAACCAGCAGTTCCTGTGGCGCAAGCGCGGTTTCGTAAATACCGGTGAAGAACTCCTGTGCTGCAATCCGGCGCTCGCCCGCCGGTCCGCGAGCGACGATGGTGGCGTCAAGCGTGAGCATGCAGGCCGGCAGCTCAGAGGCCGGGTCCGCCTGCGCAAGGCTCCCGCCGATGGTGCCGCGGTTGCGGATCGCTGGATGAGCGACATGGGCCACCGCATCCCTCAGCAAGGGGACATGGTTCGCAATTTCGGGTGACTTCAGGAGATCGGCATGACGCGTCAGCGCACCAATGGTGAGAACGTCACCCTTCACGGTCACGCCGCGTAGCTCGACCAATTCGCTGATGTCGATAACGAGCTCGGGTACGATCAGGCGCAGATTCATTGCCGGCAGCAGGCTCTGGCCGCCTGACAGCACCTTCGCCTTCTCGCCGTGCACGGCCAGCAGGTCCAGCGCATTTTCGACGCTGGTGGCGCGAGCGTAAGCGAAAGCCGAGGCCTTCATCCCTGGTGTGACCTCCCCGGCCAACGATTGGCATTTTCACGGGATTAGAGGGCTGGGGCCGCCAAAGGTCAAGTTTATGTCACGCAATTATTTCGACTTTGAGCTTGTTTTCAGGCAACGAACGACGCACGGTCTGTGCCGAATAAAAAGCCCGTATTTTTGGGGAAGAGCCGACGATGAAGCTTGGGTTCTTTACGATGCCGATCCATCCCGTCGACAAGGATTGGCGGCTTTCGCTCAAGGAAGATCGAGAGGCTTTCTTGTTGGCTGACGAGCTCGGATTCACCGAGGGCTATGTCGGCGAGCATACGACCGACAGAGCCGAGAATATCACCTCCTGCATCGCTTTCATCGCCTGGCTCGCTGCGGCAACCAGGCAGATCAAGCTTGGCACCGGCACCGTCAACATGCCCAATGCCCATCCGGCTGCAGTCGCCGCCTCGATCGCGATGCTTGATCACATGCTCGACGGGCGCCTGATCTTCGGCATCAGCCCCGGCGGCCTGCTGTCGGACGCGGAGGTGTTCGGAAATCTCGAAGCGGACCGGAACGCCATGTTCCTGGAAGCCATCAATCAGGTCCTCCATATCTGGGCCAGCGACCCGCCGTACAACCTTCAAGGCAAATACTGGAACATATCGGTCCAGAAAACCCTGATCGAGGACATTGGCCAGGGCTTCGTCCCGCGCCCCCTGCAACGGCCGCACCCGCCGATCGTGGTGACCGCGGTGGCGCCGTTCTCGAAAGGTGTAACGGAAGCTGCTGCCCGTGGTTGGGACCCGATCTCGGCAAACTTCCTGATGCCGGCCTGGGTGAAAAGCCATTGGCCGAAATATGTGGAAGGCTGCGAACGCTCGGGCCGGCCCGCGGATTCGGCGAACTGGCGCGTGGCCAAGAGCGTGTTCGTCGCCAAGGACGCCGCCACCGCGAAGGCCTATGCCACCGACCCAAATAGCCCGTACGTCTATTACTATCGCTCGTTGTTCACCAAGCTGAAGCGCGGCGGGCGTATCGAGCTGTTCAAGACACGCCGCGATCAACCCGACGACGAGGTGACCCTCGAAGATATCTGCGATAAATTGATCATCCATGGCACGCCGGAGAGCGTAGCCGATCAACTGCTGGCGTTTCAGGAAGAGACCGGGCCTTTCGGGACGCTGCTCTATGCCGGCAAGGATTGGAAGGATCGTGAGTTGGGACGCCAGTCGATGATTCTAATGGCCGAAAAAGTGATGCCGAAGATCAATGCCTGCGGATCGAGCAGGTCGAAGGCCGCCGAATGATCCGTAAGGGAAGCTTGACGTGACACTAAGCGATCGCATCCCCTATCAGGCACAGGTCGACCGGCCAAAGCTGGTGCTTCCTGGTGGCAAGAAGCTCGCGGTGTGGGTCATCCTCAATGTGGAGGAGTGGCGAATCGAAGGGGCGATGCCTCGCACCGTGCTGAGCCCACCGATGGGCCAGCCGCTATTGCCCGACGTGCCGAACTGGTCCTGGCATGAATACGGAATGCGGGCCGGCTTCTGGCGTCAGTTCAAGGCGCTGACGGAGCGGAGGATGCCAGTTACATTGGCGATCAATGCCAATGTCTGCAACACGTACCCCCGCGTGGCGTCCGCAGCACTCGAAGCAGGCTTCGAGTTCATGGGCCATGGCTTCGTGCAAGGCCCGATGCACAAGCTTGAGAACCAGGCGGATGCGATCAAGCGCTCGGTGGAGGTAATTTCAAAATTTACGGGGAAGCCGCCACGGTCCTGGGAAAGCCCCGGGCTCACCGAGACCGAGGAAACCCTCGGTCTGCTGCGCCTCAATGGCATCGAATATGTCGCAGACTGGGTGATCGACGATCTGCCGCAGGACATTGCGACGCCTCATGGCACCATCACGACGATCCCCTATTCGGTCGAGACCAACGACATCGTCATCCATGCGCTGCAGCACCTGCCGTCCGAGCAGTTCCTGAAACGCTGCACCGATCAGTTCGACCGATTGTATCTCGAAGGCGCGTCGAATGCGCGCGTCATGGCAATCTCAATCCACCCCTACATTACGGGCGTACCGCATCGCATAAGATATCTGGAAGCACTGCTCGATTATGTCCTTGGCCACGATGGCGTAGCGTTGATGACGGCCAGCGAGATCGGCGACTGGTATCGCGCGGAGATGGCAAAGGACTAGACCGGGCGTCCGTGGCAGCTGCGAAAAGCGGCGATCCGGTCAGGAGGACTCGTTGTCATCTCCCGCGATAAACCGGCCAAAGGAGCCGCGCGCAAACAGGAGAGGTTCCTGGCGATTGTAGGCGTAGGCTTCGACCGCTCCCAGAAAGATGATGTGGTCGCCGCCGTAATATCGATTGGCCGCCCGGCACTGAAAATTGGCAACACTGTCGGTCAACACCGGTGCGTTGCCAAGCCCTGGCGTCCAGCTCACGCCGGCGAATTTGTCCTCCGACGATTTTGCGAATTGTAACGCCAGTGCCTGCTGCGATACGCCGAGAACATTGACGGCAAAATGACTGGCATTCTGAAAAATCGTCAGCCCTTGAGAAAACATCCCCAGACTCCACAGTACCAGAGGTGGATTGAGCGATACCGAGGCAAAGGAATTACACGTCACGCCGTAGGGCCTTCCGTCTGCAGACATGGCCGTGACGATGGTGACGCCCGTGGCGAACGAGCTAAGCGCGTTGCGGAAATCGCGAGGATCGATCGCCGAGTTGTCGCTCGCCAGTTCGTTGGCCGGGTCGGCCGGATGTTTTGGTGCATCAGACATCCGCCAAACCTCAGAGCGTCAGATTTTCGGACGGCAGGCCAAGCGCCACACGTCCATAGTTGGTCCCCGCCGCATCGAAATTGAATGCGAGGTGCGAATTCACCGCATGCGCATCGCGGAATTGTCGTTGCAATGCGCCTGACGTGAACAGGCTGCGTGCGCCACTTGCCGCGAACAACAACGAGACCGCTTCGGTACATAGATTCACCGAAAAGGCGCCGTCTCGCCGCAGCCTCGTCTTGCAGGCAAGGTCGGGAACGTGCCCCCGCCTCGCGTCGACCATCGCATCGATACAGTTCGTACGCATCACGAGACGCGCTGCGTCGA